>Ga0134124_10000023_pt1 | contig 256567 bp, 287 predicted proteins | sample KB304_FD_96880 | JGI IMG/M metagenome (GOLD analysis project Ga0134124, IMG submission 96880) | Terrestrial soil microbial communities without Nitrogen fertilizer from Kellogg Biological Station, Michigan, USA - KB3-0-4 | ecosystem: Environmental > Terrestrial > Soil > Unclassified ...
CCATTGCTTCATAATTGGGCGCCGAACTCCGAAGATAAGTCTCCTTTTGAAGGAGATGAGAGCTGGGACTGTGATTTGGAATCCCTCTTCAGCAATGAACGTGCGAAACCTGGACATTGGGTATTCCGCTACGATCGCATCTTCATGGGACTGAGCTTCTATCTGCAGATGCTGGGCTCTTCCGTGAAAACGCTTTTGGAGCATCTCGGTCCATCAGGCAGCACCGCGCCGCTGACGAAGTACGGGGCAGCGTTGTATTCGCCCGATGATGTGTGCAAGGTGCAGAATATCGCACCGATCACGGACCGCATGCGGGAGACGCTCCGTCGGCAGGCTTCGGGGCGTGGCGGATGGGAACTCGACGCAGGTTTTCGTCAGGGGTATTGGCACCGTCCCTGGGGGACAGCCAAAGATCCGGGATCAACGAAAACCGAGTGGACGCGTCCCACGATGTACCGGCGCGATCGGCTTCCGGAAGGCACTCTGCCCCTGGGATCGGGCAAGATTTTTCCGAAGTGAAGAAGGCAAGAGACTATAGGGCAATGCCCCACCGGTCTCTTTTTTATTACACCGAAGTGACTGAAGTGAAATTTTGAACAAGTGCTATAATATCGGCACAGAGTAATCATTAACAATACTATTATGAACAAGTATTTCGTAGTGTACTCGATGCCGGTCGCAGTCATGGATAAGATGATGGCGACCACGACGCCCGAGGAACGGGAAGCCGGTATGGGCGAATGGAGGCAGTGGATGAAGGATCACCGGGAAGATTTTGCCGATATGGGAGCCCCGCTCGGGAAAACCAAGCGCGTCTCGGCAGCCGGAGTCGAAGATGTGAGAAATGAGATGGCCGGATATTCGATCGTGCAGGCTAACTCGCATGAGGAGGCGGCACAGATGCTTTCGGATAGTCCTCATCTGAAAATGGAAGGAGCGACTATCGATGTCATGAATATCGGAGAAGTGCCCCCGATGTAAAAGTGAGCGGATTAAAATTTACTTATAGTTTTTAAATTTAATATTGCCCTTGAATATGAATGTGTTCAAATCGTTTACTCTTACATGGTGGCAGGCCAGCCTATTCAAATTGTCTGTCTTATCGTTCGGACTCATTTTGGGGTCTGTTTATTATACGTTTTTCTCTCAATGGACGCTTTTCCTGGCAGTCGTTTTTGTCGTCACGACCGTTTCTATAATTGCTGTCTGGTGGAAGCAGTAAAGATAAATCATATTTAGATGGGTTCACCCCGTTAAATAATTTTAAATTATTAAGTTAGTATGTACTACGTATATATTCTCTTAAGTAAAAAAGATAAGAAAAGATACATTGGCTACACAAATAATTTAAAATTAAGATTTGAGCATCATCAGAAAGGAAAAGTAGAATCTACCAAAGATAGGCGGCCCTTCACATTAATTTATTATGAGGCGTGTCTTAATCAACAGGATGCGACACATCGCGAGAAGTATCTGAAAACATATCATGGTAGTATGTTTTTAAAGAGTAGGCTTAAATCTTATTTAACTGGGTAAATGTATCAGCTCTATATTCTGAAATGCGCGGATGAAACCCTGTATACCGGAATCACTGTCGATCTGAAGCGGCGGGTGGGGGAACATAATTCTTCGAAACTCGGGGCGAAATACACGCGGGCCAGACGCCCCGTCACATTGGTGTATTCCAAGTCGTTCCGCAACCGATCGAAGGCATCCATCGAAGAATCGCGCATCAAGAAACTTTCCCGGGCTTTGAAATGGGAACTGATCCGTTCCGTCAATTAATGTAAATGGGAATGTCGAGAAATCAATTCAAAATGAAAGCTGAAGTATGGATGTATCCCGGTGAGACAGCTTCATGGTATTTCGTATCGCTGCCGAAGAAAAAAGGAGACGAGATCAAGAAAAATTTCGGGGCAAACGCGAGAGGATGGGGCTCACTTCCCGTTCTTGTGACAACCGGAAAAACCAAATGGAAGACTTCTATTTTTCCGGAGAAAAGATCAGAAAGTTATCTTCTGCCGATAAAGGCGGACGTAAGAAAAAAGGAAGGAATATTCAAAGGCGACGTGATTTCATTTATACTGGAGATAAAGGCGTAAACTATGGATCCGAAATTACAAGCAATCTCCGTGTTCTTCATCCTGATGAATCTCTTGTCCGTGTTCATCATATACCTCGATAAGAAAAAATCGAGAGAGACGGGCACGGAAAGGATTTCAGAAGGCCTCATCTTTTTTCTGGCGACGCTTTTCGGGAGCGCGGGAGTATTCTTCGGAATGTTCACATTTCACCACAAGACGAAAAAGTGGTATTTTCTAATAGGCATACCCATTCTTTTTTTTGAAAACATGGCGTTCCTGTATGTCATTTATCTTTTATTTCATTCACCCCGTTAAATAATTTTAAAATATGGAGCTCGATCTATCAGTAGTCAGAACTAAGGATGAACTCATGGACTGGTTGGGGAAGAATTTTTCTTTCCCGTCGTTCTGGGGCGAGAACTGGGATGCGGTAGAAGAGTGTCTGCATGACTACTGTCTATCCGACGTCATCATCGAAGTTGAAAACGAAAGCGAAATGGAAGATGAGATGGTGGAAGAAATGGCCATTTTCCAAAAGATCGTTGATGATTTCAACCAATCCGAAGAAGCCCAGATCACCTTTTCCTGAAATATCCCATAATTTCGCGGCCGCGAAATTATGGGATATTTTCAGTTTTAATTCTTTTCGCAGACAAAACCGGCCCTTGCCGGTTTTACTTTTGTCATGTTGTACGTTCTCGGACTGGAGTATACTGAAGACATGAAAAAGATAGGAATCATGGTCATCGGAATTCTCTGTGTCGGACTCATCGGCTTCGGAGTGTCCCGATATATCACAAAGAGATCAGTAACGGGCATACCGGATTCTTCTTCTTCGAATACGGATAAGACACAAGAGCAAGCCGGGAGCATGATCCCGCTTGATCGTGCGAATGAACGCGTGACGAAGAAACCTTTCGGCATCTTTATAGATAAAGCGACATCACCGGTACAGCCGGAGCGCTTTAAGGGATATCATACCGGAACGGACTTCGAAACGTTCGCCGATGAAGCGAGTGCCGACGTCGCAGTCAAAGCGATTTGTGACGGCAGAGTGTTGCAAAAGCGGCAAGCTCCAGGATATGGAGGAATACTCATTTCCAACTGCACCCTTGGCGGTCAGCTTGTCACGGTCATTTATGGACACCTGAGGTTGTCGAGTATAAAAGTTTTACCTGGTACGGAACTGAAGAAAGGGGATGAGATAGGTTTGTTGGGAACAGGATTCTCTTTTGAGACTGATCGGGAGCGAAAACACCTACACTTGGGTATACATAAAGGTTTTGCTATCAATATTCTGGGCTATGTTCAAAAAAAGGAAGAACTCTCCCAATGGATCGACCCGTGCCAGTACGTGTGCGGAAAACAATAACTATAAAAAATCCGGTAGCCTAGGGTTCTAGGATACCGGTTATCGGTCAGAGCGTGAATTTCAAACCATCGCTATCTGAACCGTCACTTCGCCCCCGATCAGCGCGCGAATCGTCGTGTGTTTGGTGGTCGGCTGCAGGGCGTCTTCGATGCGTGCTTCACCGAAATAGGCGCAGAGAAGCGAGCCCATTTCGTTTGTCATGCGGAAGGCCGATCCCGGATGCGCATCGGAGAGCACCTGGAAATACAGAAGGAGCATGGCCGACTTGTATTTGCCCTCGGTGACCGGATCGGTCATCCCGAGTCCGTCCGTGACGATCGTGAAGCTTTCCATATAGGCGGCGATATCACGCTCGTTTTTCAGCCCGAAGAAAGTCATGAGCTCTCCGGCGTTGCCTTCGAGGTCTCCATGTCTGAAAGTCGGGGCGAATGCGTTTTTCACGTTTCCTCCATTCGGTTGTTCAGGTGCGGAAATCGTATTCTGCGTGGAATTCGCCCTTCTGTCAATCGATTTCACTCACATTTTTCATTCGATTAAAAAGGTGGTAATGTGGGGGCAGAAATGTTCAACTGAGAATAGATTTCTCTCAAAGGGGGTGAACATATGAATAAAATACTTATCATTCTCATTCTTGTACTCCTGGCGGTCGGATTCGTGGTGTGGCAAAAGAAGCAAGTCAAAGGGCAGATGACGAATCAACAGATGCTGGAGACAGATACGGATACGCCGATCGACACGCAGTCCGATGTCGAATATTTCACAGGCGCCAAGGGTTACTTCGTTCGTCCGGCGAAAGAAGGGAATTATCCCGGAGTAGTCATGATCCATGAAAACAGAGGACTCCGCCCCGAGATTCGTGCTACGGCCGAGCAGCTGGCGAAGGAAGGGTATATGGTGCTGGCCGTCGATCTTTTCAACAACAAAGTCGTTGAAACCCAGGATGAAGCGAAACAGCTGACCACGGGTTTCGATCAGCAAAAAGGAATCGATAACATGAAAGCCGCCGCCGCTTTCTTGAAGGAAAAAGGCGCGACGAAAGTCGCTTCTTTGGGATGGTGCTTCGGCGGAGGCCAATCGTTGCAGCTGGCGCTTTCCGGTCAGCCGCTCGATGCCACCGTCATCTATTACGGCAGCAAACTGGTAACTGATCCGAACGAGTTGTCTCGCATCAAATGGCCGGTACTCGGTATCTTCGGGCAGGACGACCAGGTCGTTTCGGTCGACAGCGTGAATCAGTTCCGTGATGCCTTGAACAAAGATGGTATCACGAATGAGATATATGTGTATCCCGGCGTGGGGCATGCTTTCGCGAATCCTTCCGGTATGAATTTTGCGCCCCGCGAAACACAAGACGCGTGGCAGAAGACGCTCTCTTTCCTGGGAAAATATCTGAAATAACGGATTAAACCCGATTTTACCGGCACTGCGTTCGGAAACAAAAGCAAACTTTCGCTTCACTCACTTCGTTTGGTAATAACGGATTAAACCCGATTTTACCGGCACTGCGTTCGGAAGTAAAAGTAAACTTTTTCTTCACTCACTTCGTTAGGTAATAATTATTCATTTTAATCTTATGGCTCAGTATGTTGACGGGTTCGTACTCGTGGTACCAAAGGAGAGGCTTGCTGATTACAAAAAGTTGGCGATGAAGGCCTGCAAGGTCTGGAAGAAGTATGGGGCGATTGACTTCAAAGAATGTATGGCTGATGACTTGGAACCGGAAATGTTGCAAGGAACGAAACCTCAGTTTCTTAAGATGACAAAATTGAAGCCGGAAGAAACGATTGTTTTTTCCTATGTCGTTTTCAAATCTCGTAAACATCGGGACCAGGTAAATGCCAAGGTGATGAAAGATCCATTCATGAATGATCCGCAGATGAAAGAAAATCCTATGCCTTTTGATATGAAGCGTATGGCCTATGGCGGGTTTCAAGTCATGGTCAGTATGTAAATGTTTCCGCTGAAATAGAATTTACAGGAAAGGGGGTGAAACATATGAACAAAGTCGTACATTTTGAAATTCCGGTGGATGATTTGGAGCGCGCCAGAAATTTTTATCAAACGGTCTTCGGCTGGGAAACGAAGGATTGGGAGCTCCCCGGCGGAATGGTATATACCGGTGTTCGGACGGTGCCTGTCGACGAAAAGACCATGCTGCCGACGGAACCAGGCGCGATCAATGGGGGCTTGGTGAAACGCTCTCTCGATGTACCGAGTCCTATCCTCACTCTGGAAGTCGATTCGCTCGATGAATACGTGAAGAAAGTCGAGGCTGCTGGCGGAGGGACCGTTTCATCAAAAGGGGAAGTGGCTGGCATGGGATACTATATCTATCTCGAAGATTCCGAAGGCAACGTATTCGGTTTGTGGGAAACCATCAAGAAGCCGGGTCAATAATCCGAATGTAATATCGCATCTATGATAAACCAGATATTTGTGAATTTGGCGGTAAAGGATCTGCAGTCTTCTGTGGATTTTTTTACAAAATTGGGATTCACGTTCAATCCGAAGTTTACCGATGAGAAAGCGACGTGCATGGTGATCGGAGAAAATATCTTCGCCATGCTTCTTGTGGAAAGTTTTTTCCACACATTCACGAAGAAAGAAATCGCGAATACGGCGGAGAGCGTCGAGGTCTTGAATGCGCTTTCCACGGACAGCCGCGAGAAAGTGGATGAGCTGGTCGATAAGGCTATCGAAGCGGGAGGGAAAGAACCTCGGGCAGCGCAGGAATATCCGTGGATGTATGGACGGGCTTTCGAAGATCTCGACGGACATACGTGGGAAGTCTTCTTCATGGACATGTCGAAGATGCCGGAAAATCCCGGTATGGAGGCCTCAGCTTAGCTCGTACAATTGACATGGGGGTTGAAAAATGAGATGTTTACGGCGTCAGTTTGGAAGTACAGCACGTTAAAATCATCATTTTTTCAACTTTTGAAGGAGACAGCATGAAGAATGCACGAAAAACCCTGTCTCTTCTTGGCAGTGGAGACAGTCAGGCAGCCAAGCAAAGAGGGGAAGTAGTGGAAACGGCGTCCGTATCCGGGCCGACCGGATTGCATTCGTATGCCGTCAAGCACTACCCTTTGCTTTCGGCGAAGGAAGAGTTTGAGCTGGGGAAGCGCAAGTCAGAAGGAGACAGGAGCGCATTCGATGCTCTCGTCAACCACAACCTGCGATTGTCCATCTCGATCGCGTACTCAAGAAAGTCGCGCGGCGTTCCGGTGGACGACCTGATCCAGGAGGGGAATCTGGGACTGATGAAGGCTGCAGAGAAATTCGATTACCGACGGGGTTATCGGTTCTCGACGTACGCGACGTGGTGGGTTCGTCAAACCATCGACTACTACATCTTATGCCAGGGTAAGACGATCCGTGTGCCAGCTCACATGCAGCGGCTGTGTGGGGCGATTTCCCAGGCATTCGGGGAGCTTACTTCCGAGGAAGAAGGTTTTCCGACTCCCGAAGAAATCGCTGAACGGATTCATGTGTCTCCCAAACGGGTCAAGGCTGCGCTCGTTCATCTGAACTCATCACGCATGCTGTCATTGGATGAAGAAGTTTTCGCCGACGCAGATGGCTCTGGTGTGTTAAGGGGCGATTTGCTGGAGAACCGAACCTATCTGGATCCTGACGCCGCGCTTGAAGCACGGCAAGAACTCAGTTACGTCATCCGGAGAATCCAGCTCATCGAGGATACCGTGAAAGAGGAAATGAAGGAGCGAGACTTCCATATTTTCAGGGCGTTTTACCAGCTTGATGGGAGGGAGAAGTGTTCTCTTCAGGAAATTGCGGAAGAATTCGGTTTGCAGCACTATTCGGTGATGCCGATCATTTACGGCGTTTGGCGGAAGCTGTGGAAGTTCAAAAAACACTTCACCAAGAAGGCGTTTGAATCGTTTCTCGAACGGATTCCCGACCTGGAAGATCTCGTCGGCATGCAAGTCGAATTCAACTGACGGTTGCTCAATGAGCCTTACGACCACTTCAAGCGGTCGTTTTTTATTGGTAATTTTGTTTGACGGGGAGGAATTCCGGAGTTAAACTTCACTGTTCAGATTCTGGACACAAACAAGGGGTATCTCATGTATTTTCCCAAGAGAAAGATGAATCTTTGCGGCGGGGTGTTCAATGTCGCGGAACGCCGGCATAACGCCCGGTTGGACCGAGCTCTTCGGGAGCTGGGACGGGAGACCGTCCTCCCGCAACGTGAAGCGTTGCGATTCCTCAAGGACGGCGTGCTCGACCTCGATCGGGTTGCCCTGGCTTGCCAGCAAGCGGCGCGCGATGAGAAGAATATCCTCGTCTTGAACCTGGACGGCCCGGACGCGGATGGCGGAGGTGCTGTCGAATACGGAATCGCCATCGAGCGGACCGGTCGGGCGATCACCTATCGCACCGATATCCGGACGGCGCCGGAGAAGGAGCTTGGCAGGAATGCCATGTTTCGGCTTCCGGTAACCGAATTCATCCATATTCCGTGTTACTCAGTCGAAGAACTCGAGACTGAGGCTTTTTATCGCAAGCTCGCCGAAGAGATCGAAAATGCTGCTCACAGGCTCAACTTGAGGTGATGAGATGGTGTACCGTTTGGCAATGCCAGGCGGTTTTTTATTTGCTGAAAGGCGATAGGCTAACTTGACAGGATGCTCGGAACGGGTTAGAATAAAACGTTCATAAAAACGTTCAAAAAAGGAGTAACAAAAAATGAACAGCCGTGTTCTTTCTTTTCTGCCGGTTGTCATCGCGGCCGTAATCGGGGCGCTGATCCTGGGATTCGCCGTGCTATCGATGAGCATCCATTACATTTGCATCGCTAACGCCAGGACGGGACTTTTTGAGCTCACGCCGATGTATTATGAGAGCCTGCAGTTGGGCTGTTTCATTTATATCGCGCTCGTGGGCCTGCCGGTCATCCCGTTCCGCGAAGCGAGTGCTTATCGCCTGAGAGTCGCGGCAGCGTTCAGTCTTCCATGCGTGGTTCTCCTGTCCTGGCAGGGCGGTTGGATCTCTTACAAGCTGGCGATTTTTCTCTTCTGGATCGTGGCATCGGCTACGGCCTACCAGGTTTGGAAGTTCCGCCAATGGCGTTCTCGACCTGACTCGGTCTGGTAAGACGTCAGGCCAACAAACATTACTGAAGTTGTCAGGTATCATCCTCACAGCTTCTTTTTTTGTCTGAAATAGGTGAGGAGTATAATGAGGGTAGAGAGAATCCCTATGAAAAAAGAATATATCATCGGCTTGTGTATCGTTCTCATCCTGATCGTTTCGGTCGGAGCTTTTTCTTTCCGCCGAAGCGCAGAAAAAAAGATAAGCGATGTGAAAAGTTTCGAAGAGTGTGTGAACCTGGGTTTTCCTGTGATGGAGTCGTACCCGAGACAGTGTCGTGCGGGAGAAAAAAGTTTTACGGAAGAGGTGACCGCTCCTGATATAAAAACCGAGAGTCCTCTGGCAATCAAGAATCCCGCTGTCCGCGTGACTGAACCGAAAGCGAATCACAATGTGGAGAGTCCGCTTGTCATCAAAGGAGAAGCGCGGGGCAGTTGGTATTTCGAGGGTTCTTTCCCGATACGTTTACTTGATGGCGGAGGAAAGCAGATCGCAGCGACAACCGCACAAGCCAAAGGGGAATGGATGACGACTGAGTTCGTTTCTTTTGAGGCAACGATTACGTTCGAAAAGCCGGATCAGGAAACCGGAACGCTTGTTCTTGAGAAAGATAACCCTTCCGGGTTGCCGGAGAAAGCCGATGAGATCCGGATCCCGGTATATTTTTCACAGGGAGCTCAATCCGATTCCGAAACGCGAAGCGTGAAGCTGTATTACTATGATCCTGATAAGGATACAAATGACTCGGGCCAGATACTGTGTTCGAAGCAGGGACTCGTGCCGGTCGAAAGAGAAATACCGATTACCGTTTCGCCGATGCAAGATACGCTCGGGTTGCTCCTGCAGGGGAAACTGACGGACGAGGAAAGAAGAGAGGGAATCGCGACGGAGTTTCCTCTTCGGGGTTTCATCCTTCGCGGGGTGGTGATAGACGATGGTCTCCTCATTCTCATGTTCGCGGATCCTGAAAACAGGACGAATGGCGGAGCCTGCCGGGTGAATGTGCTGAAGGCACAGATCGAAGAAACGGCGAAGCAATTCTTTGACGCCAAAGAGATCAAGTACAAACCCGATACGCTCTTCCAGCCCTAGGATTTGCAATCGTTTGATATAATGAAGGTGTAATCTGTAACTTTACACCTATGATCGCTCATGTATCATTGCCGGTCAGTGATTCGAAAAAAGCGAAGGAATTTTATTCCGCCGTGCTTCGGCCTCTTGGTTATGAGATGACGATGGATTTCGATGATGCCGCCGGTTTCATGGAAGGCGGGCAGACGAGTTTTTGGATTGCGAAAAAAGACAAAGTCGAGCCAGGGCACATCGCTTTCGAAGCTGAGAACAAGGAAGCGGTGGAAGAATTCCATAAGGAAGCGATCGCCCGTGGAGGAAAGGACAATGGAAAGCCGGGATATCGGAAAGAATATTGGCCCGGATATTATGCGGCCTTCATTCATGATATGGACGGACACAATATCGAAGCGGTTTATTATGATTACAGTGAAACCAAATAATTGCTGATGAATCTATGAAACGAGCGATCATTCTCCATGGTATGCCCTCGGAAGAAGAATATTTCGATTTGAGCGCTCTCAAACCGACGGAGAGTCATTGGCTTCCTTGGTTGAAGCGGGAATTGAAAGAGCGGGGAATCGTGGCGGAGACGCCCGCTTTTCCTCGACCGTATGAGCCGGACTACGAGAAATGGAAGCAGAAGTTTGAAGAATATGCTCCGGATGAAGGAACGATGCTCATCGGTCACAGTTGCGGGGCAGGATTTCTCGTACGCTATCTTTCAGAGCATAGGATACGGGTCGGAAAAGTGGTTCTGGTGGCACCTTGGCTTGATCCGGATAAAGGGCGCGCTCCGAAATTTTTTGATTTCACCATGGATGAAAATATGGCCGAAAGGACGGATGGAATGACCGTTTTCGTCTCTCTGGATGATGATGAGGAAATCCTGGTAAGCGCAGAACAGATACGGAAGGGAATAAAGGATGTCAGTCTGAGAGAGTTCACCGATAAGGGACATTTCACGTCCGGTCAGATGCACTCGCAGGAATTTCCTGAATTATTATCAGTGCTTGTATGAGGCTTTTTATCCTGGCAAAAACGAACGCGAAAGAGAATCGCGTGAAACGGATCAACGAGTCTCATTTCAGCGTGCTCGTAAAAGAATCTCCCATCGATGGAAAAGCCAATGCGGCTATCATCAAAGCGCTGGCAAAATTTCTCGATATCGCACCGTCCCGCTTCACGCTCCGGTCCGGAGCGGCCGCGAAGCGGAAAGTATTCGACTGCGAATAAACTCCGCCTCAGTGGGCGTAGGTTTTTTTTATTTCCCTTTTATCATCATCGGCATCGAGCGTCCGAATGCGATCGAGTTCCGCTGCCGGGTCTATAAGTCCTTCGATGATGGTTTTTCTGTCGAATCCCCGAAGGGCGGGATTTATTCCGACCGCTTTGCTGTAGCGTTCCTCTAATTCGGCGTCTGAAAGTTTTTCCCAGGCCTCTTCATTCGTACCATGAGCGGCTGAAGCTGTTTCATCCGGTGAAAACGTGAATTCAAATTGTTCCATACGGAAAAATTATACGATTACCGCTCCAGTACATCACCCTTTCGCACGGTTGACAGCGTGTGACGATATGTCAAAATGTAGACCTGAAGTACCCTAGAATATTAACAATCGGGGAGTTTCTGGAGCATGAATGAAAGAAACGAAGAAGGCAAGAATCGTGGTGTGTCGGAAATGCGGCATGCACGCCCATCTGGAAGTCGGCGGAGACATGTTGGGGGAAGCGATTTCCAAAGAACAGCTGTTGCATCAGACATTTCAGCTATTGAGAGACAGAGTGATCAGCCTGTTACAGGCAAATGAGCTGTCGCTCGAAATCGTCGCATTGCCGCGCATGTATCTCAAAGCAGGAGGAATGACTTCAGAAGATTACCGTATTTCGGTTTTCGGACCAGGAAAGCATGGTCCTAACGAAACTGAGATAGCGCGTCTCTTCGACCGTTTGCTCCTTGGCCGATGAACGTCTGCCTGATCACAGCGTGGTTGGCAGTTTTTATTACCAAACGAAGCGAGTGAAGCAAAAGTTTACTTTTGTTCCGAACGAGTGCTGGTAAAATCGGTTCTCTACCGGTTATTGCCTTGATTTAAAACATGCTAGAATAAAAAGGTAGATTATTTCTGTATGCGAAAAAAACACAAACAGAGCGTTTTTAAATTGAATAAGATGTTCGATTGGTGGTCCGTCCCTCATTTCATGTTCGGTATGGTCACCGCGCTGTCCGCCATAACTTTTTATTGGCCGACATTCGATCTTTTTCTTATCACCCTGGTTCTCGCGCTGCTCTGGGAGCTGCTGGAAAAAAAATATCGTTTGAGCGAGGCTCCGGGAAATGCCTGGGTCGATGTGGTCCTGCCGCTCATGGCATTCGTCATGACGTATCTCCTGGTGGACACATCCAAACTGAATCACGAAGGCCATGTCGGGCTGCTGACTATCACTTTGCTTCTCTACGGCGTAATCAATATGCTTGCATGGCAGGCACGTTTTGCAAAAGATAAACAATTCACATGCTGATTTTTTATGGCTCTGACAGGGGAAGAAGTATGGCAGAAGAAAAAAGTATGTATCGTCGATGATGACGAGAATTTGCGAGAGATTTATTCCACGAAGTTTAACGCGGAAGGCTTCGAGGTCCTGCTGGCAGAAGACGGAGAAATCGGACTCGGTGTCATACGCGAGAAGAAACCGGATATCGTTCTGTTGGATATTCAGATGCCAGTGAAGGATGGCTTGACCGTATTGGGCGAGATGCAGGCAGACCAGGAACTCAGAAAAATCCCTGTCATCATGCTTACCAATGTGGATGATGAGGAAACGATACGTGCTATCGGGAAATTCGAAACACGTTTCTATCTGATAAAATCGCTCACATCGCCGCAGAAAGCGGTGGATTATGTCCGCGAAGTGATCTAAAGATATGAAATATTGGTTCAAACCCGCTCGATTCTGGAAATGGTTCGCATTTTATTATCCCGTCTCCCGTAGGGGATGGGGGGTGACGTTCATACTGATCGGTATAGGTGCGCTTATTTTCGTTTTCATCGATAACCGGTCGCATTCCGGATCTGATATGCTTCTCAACTTCGCTCCGTGGGCTATCATCCTCATGATGTTCTTCGATATGCTGTGTTTCCGTCACGGAGAGTATCCGTCCTGGTGGAGAAAAAGAAAATAATTCCAAATAGAAAAAGGCCCCAGTCTGGATTCAGACGGGGCTTTTGTTACTGTGTAACGAGTTGGACCGTATTCTTGCTCGCCTCGATGTCATCAACTGCCGGTTTCGGTTCAACGAAGAATCTCTCCGCTTGTTTGTAGCTTATTCCCGCAATCACTGGACGATCTTTGAGTAAAGCCTCCTTGTCCAGGGACTCCTTCACTCGAACGTAGTGGGGGAGATTCAGGGATTTCACCGTGGCCAGTGCCTTTTTCTCTCCGCCCTTGGCCAAAGCGACTTTGAAGGGAGTGAAGCGCCAGCCAAAGGAACCGAACGAAAGCTTGACCGTTTTCTCCCCATGCGGGAGAAGCGTCGAACGGTTGGCAGTCGCAAACCCTTTGAGGCTTTTTTTCAAAGCCGCATCTTCGAGCGCGAGGGGAGCGATCTCTTGATCGGCTTTCTTTCTGAGCGCAGCCACTTCTTCAGTGAACTGATTCTCGATCGTTTTGATGAAGTGATCGATTTGGCTCAGTCGATACAGAGCGGCGTTCGCCTCCGTAGTGGTAACGAACACGAGAGAACGGGATTTGCGAGCCATAGGGCCTCCTTGAAATGCAAGTTGTGAATGAACTGCTTCGGTAATGCCAGTTTGGCAGAATGTCATATATTTGTTATACTGTCGACGAAATCCGACAAACCTACGAATATGGATATCATCGAACGAATACTGGCAACTTTTCAGATCCCCTCAGCAGCCAGGGAGGTCTATATGGATCTGGTGGAACACGGAGGGACGCCTGCACGGCTTATCGCCACACGGCTTTCGATGACCCGGCCCTCAGTCTATGATCAGCTGAAGATTCTGATGAAGTTCGGATTGGTCGTAGAAAAAGACAGGGATGGGAAGAAGGTTTTCATCGTTCATGATATCGAGGATCTCGAGCATCTCATGACGGAAGAACAGGAAAGAATCGGGAATCTTCAGGAAGAGTTTCGAAACGCTAAAAGCAAGCTGCTTTCAAAAACGCATACCACTGAACCGAAAATCAGATTCATGTCCGACAAGAGCGGTATCATACAGAGCATGCACGATATGCTGTGGGACGAGAGCGTGTGCCTGAAAGTCGTGTGGCCGTACAAAGAAATGCTTCGGGTGTTGGGAAAAGATGCTTTGGTGGATTTCAATGAAAAACGCATCCGAAACGGGATCGAGCTCCATGCGATCTGGCCGGAAAAAGAAAAGAAAAACGGTTTTCACATCTGGGAAAACGGAGACAGGGGCGTGGAACGAAGGCAGGCACCGAAAGGATTTTCGCCACGTATGGGATATACCATTTATGGTGACAAGGTTCTTCTGGTCAGTTCGTCCCGGGAAACCTTCGCTTTTACGGTCCAAAGCAAAGACTTTGCGGAGCTTATGAGCCAGCAATTCGATGCGCTTTGGGAAATGTCCAAAAAAGAGCTGCGGAAGAAATAAAATGCAGAAATGTCCTATTTCAAGGGTTTTTGCAGCTAAAAAGCCTTCAATGCGGGCTGACGGCTGAATCCCTAGAAATGAGGTTGTAGGAAAAAATTCATTTTCCCTGGAACGCCAGGTGGGCTTCAATTTGACGTCTGCCGTTCTGAAGGCTTTGCCTTATTCTAGCATACTTGTTTTTTTCTCTTGATTGCGCTATAATCTTTACATTAAGAAAGCCGGGACAGAGTCGAGTCGCTCGGTCTAAGTCACCCCAATAAAACCAATCGTATGAACGGAACAATCAAGACCCTTACAGACCGAGGATTTGGATTCATCTCTCGCGAAGGCGAAGAGAAGGACCTCTTCTTTCACTCCAAGGAATTGAACGGAGTAACCTTCGACGAACTCAAAGTAGGCGATGAAGTCACTTTCGAAATCGTGCAAGGAGACAAAGGTCCAGCCGCTGTCGGTGTAACTCGTGTTGCATAAGCAGAGCTGATCTTTATCAACAATAACCACCCCTAAAGGGTGGTTTTTTGTTTTCAGTAAAGCCTTTTTGCCCCGTTGACGGAGACTCGTTTTTTTGGTACCATATGTGCGCTGAAGTTGACTTAACAATGGAAAGGAACGAATGAATCAAATCGTCCAACCTGCTTTGGCAAGGCGAATTCGGATGGCCGTGCTGAAGTTGCAGCAAAGCGGGGAGATTCAGAGCGGGCTGACGTCTCTCTCGTGGCCGAAAGCGCCGGAAAAGGTGCGGCAGGAAATCGAAGCAATCGAGCACGTGCGCGCCCATCTGGTGCTCGGTGTCGTGAATCAGATATTCGGCGATGCGGAGTTGGGATCCATGGTACTCGAACTCATGCGGAAATATGAATTCGAGATAAAAGTTCGGAGTCGGAAAGTTGTGGGAACGCGATTGTATGGGAAGTACGTATTTACCTGCCGGGGCCCTCTGATCCGCGTCTACAGCCTCGAAGGCACATCGCATAGGCCGAAAAAGGATCAGTTGCCGATGACTGAAACCCTGATCAGTCTCGAGGAGCTGGTTGTTCGGGCGGATAGCGCTATGGACTTTCAGCAGAAGCTGTACAACTTCCTTGACAAGACCGTCGGAGAAATCCTCGTTCCGCGGACGACCGCAACTCATTCGTAGACAACAACAGGGAAAGATGAAATCATCGATCCCTTTTTTTATGCAATAAAAAAGACACCGGCGAGTTGCGACTCGTGGTGTCGATGGTTCGATCAGAACAGTACTGCTTGACTACTGTGATCGAATTGTTTGAACGGCCGTCCGGGAGAAACGAGACGCTTGATCGGCTCTTTTTCCGCGACATGCTTCGGAGTCTGGCGCGAACGGCTCATGGTTTGACGCTGGGATTCTTTTTCTTCCAGCTCTTGCCGTTTCCGCTTGAGATAGCTGCTGAGCGCCTTTCGAGCGATTCCGAAGTAGCGGTTATAATACCGCCGGCTCTCCCGCTCATCGGCCGTCAGATTCGCAGCAGCCCTTCCTTCGTGGTGGACGATGTTGTATTCATGCGCCACGTCTGCGAAGTAGCGTTTGAACGTATCCATATCCAATTTGAACCGGAGTTCGAGAGGCGCTCCCTCGAAATAGCGCATATAGCGCTCACGTACCTTTCGCGGGATGACTCTGTCGAGCGGCCTTGCTTCTTGGGCGGGCGTCATGATGTTCTCCTCGTGGGCAGTGGAAAATTTTTAAACAAACAACAAACAAAGTGTTATTATACACCTTTTGAGTATAAATGTCAACCGGAAAAAAGTAAATAAAGTCCGAGTATTGATTAAACGGTGGAAAACTGCTTCAATATGGGAACGTTTATGGGAACATTGTGGGAAAAGAAGATAACGCTTGAAGCGTTTCAGAAAAAGAATACGCTGCCTGAAACTCCCGGCGTGTATTTTTTCCTGGATGAAAACGATGACATTCTTTATATAGGGAAGGCGACGTCTCTTCGTGATCGGGTCAAGAGCTACTTCATACAGGACTTGGTCGCGACGCGCGGACCGAAAGTCTTTCTCATGCTGAAAAGGATCGCTTCAATCGGGTATCAGCGTTCCGATTCGGTACTGGAAGCCCTTCTTCTGGAAAGCAAACTGATCAAAAAGCATCAGCCGCCGCATAATACGGACGCCAAAGACGACAAGAGCTACAACAACGTGGTCATTACGAAGGAAAAATTTCCCCGCGTACTGATCGTGCGCGGCCGCGATATCGAACAAAAAAAATTCACGGCTAAGGTAAAATACATGTTCGGCCCGTTCACTGAAGGCGGGTCGCTTCGGGAAGCCATGAAAATCGTGCGACGCCTTTTCCCGTATCGGGATACGTGCGTCCCGTTCGAAGAACTCGATGACAAAAAGAAGATCAAAGCCCTCCCATGTTTCTGCTGTCAGATAGGGCTCTGTCCGGGTGTCTGTATCGGGAAAGTGAGCTCTCGGGAATATGGACGGACGGTAAATCATATCCGCTTATTTTTCGAGGGACACAAGAACACGCTGATCAAGGAATTGAAGCGGGAGATGAAGACCGCCGCTCAGGATTTGGATTTCGAAAAAGCAGGGGAAATCAAAAGGACGCTTTTCGGAATGGAACACATCCAGGATATCGCGCTGATCAGAGATGATGGCCGCGAGAAAAATCGTCATCGGATCGAAGCGTATGATGTGGCGCATCTCATGGGAGCATCGAGCGTGGGAGTCATGACTGTAGTGGAGAATAGCCGGAAAAATCCGAGCCAATACCGTCAATTCAAATTACGCGAGAAACACAACGGAAACGATCTTTCGGCGCTGCGTGAAATTCTCATGAGGCGGTTGAAGCACGAAGAGTGGCCTTTGCCGGAGATGATCGCGGTGGATGGGTCGAAACTGCAGCTGGGAGAAGCGGAGGCCGTTTTGAATGAGATGCTGCTCTCTATTCCTGTTGTGGGCGTCGTGAAGAACAAGCGCCATCAACCGGAAAGATTGATCGGGGAAGAGGCTCTGACACGGCGTTTCGAAAAAGAAATACTCCTGGCGAACGGAGAAGCTCATCGTTTTGCCATAACATTCCATCGTAAACGCCAGGGGAAGGATTTTCTGGGAAAGAAGTAAGAAGAGTGAGCCATGTGGATAGTCGCGGGGGTTTACAGCATCTCAAAAAGAGAGTATGCTGTGAGACAACTGTATATTTTTTGAGAGGGAAAATCTCTACGCCTTATGCCAGGGAAAAAACAGGTTATAGAAATCCGGGGTGCGCGCGTCAATAATCTCAAAAACGTGGATGTCGATATTCCACGTGATTCCATCGTCGTTGTGACCGGGCTTTCCGGCTCAGGAAAATCTTCTTTGGCTTTCGATACTTTATTTGCGGAAGCGAATCGGCGCTATGTCGAATCGCTCTCTTCGTATGCGCGTAATTTTCTTGATGGTTTCGACAAACCGGATGTCGATGCGATCCACAATCTTTCTCCAGCCATCTCGATAGATCAAAAAAGCGTTTCCAGGAGCCCTCGTTCCACGGTAGGGACGATGACGGAGGTCTATGATTACCTCCGCATCCTTTTCGCCAAGATGGGTGTGCCTCATTGTCCGATATGCGACAAAGTACTGACCCGTATGAGCGTGCGCGAGATTTTGGATGAGATCCTTCTGTTCCCGGACGATACTCCTCTGTGTTTTCTAGCCGAAAGCAGGCAATTGGAAGGAAAAACGGAAAAAGACGCACTGACGCTGGTCAATACCTGGGGCTATGTAAGAGTGATGTACCGCGGAGAAATCATCTCGATCGCGGATGCTTTAGGACAGGCTTCGCTTGCCGAGTCTACGACTATCCCGATAGTGATCGATCGTCTGGTCCTCAACAGTGAACGTCCGGATAAGGAAAGGATTCTTGATACGCTTCAAACGGCTTTCCGAGTCGGCCAAGGGACTCTCCGGGTGCGGATCAATGGAAGCGGAGAAGAGAAAATCTATAACGAGGAATATCGGTGCGATGATTGCGGAATCCACTTGCCGCAGTTTTCACCGAGCCACTTCTCATTCAACAGTCCCGAGGGGGCTTGTGAAAAATGTTCCGGTCTGGGCGTGACGCTCGAATTCGATCCGCAGCTGGTCATTCCTAATACGAATCTTTCTCTTTCAGAGGGAGCTATCCGTCCCTGGAGCAAGATGAACAGCGACCGTCATGCGAACAGCGGGCCGATGCAGCAGCTTCGCGATGCCGCGAAAAAACACAAGTTTTCTCTCGATACTCCGGTGAAAAAATTATCAGCCAAGCATTTCGAACTGGTGCTTTTCGGCGATAAGAGCGATAAGGAAGACGCCTTTCCGGGTGTGATAGCGCTTTTGGATAAGAAATACCGTGAAACGAAATCTGATCATTTGCGCGCCGACATCGAAGCCTTCATGCTCGCGAAAATCTGTCCCTCCTGTACGGGAAAACGTCTGAAGAAGACCTCGCTCGCGGTGAGAGTCGAATCATATTCGATCGATGATATCGTAAGGCAGAGCACCGAAAAACTGCTGGTACTGTTCAAATCCCTTCGTGAAAAACTGTTAAAGACGGGAGAAAAAACGATGATCGAACCTCTGTTTCAGGAAATGCAGATGCGTCTTTCAGCGGTGGAAAAAGTCGGCTTGGGATATCTGGAACTTTCCCGCGGGGCAGATACCCTGTCGGGAGGCGAAGCACAGCGTATCCGTCTTTCAGTTCAGATGAAGTCCGGATTGTCGGGAATCATTTATGTTTTGGATGAGCCGTCTGTCGGTCTCCATAGCCGGGATACGGAAAAGCTCATTCACGCACTCGAGGATCTTCGGACAGCTAATAATTCGCTGGTGGTCGTCGAACATGATGTTTCAATCATGAAAAAAGCCGACTATATCATCGATATGGGTCCGGGTGCCGGAGTCGAAGGAGGGGAAGTGATCTTTGCCGGTACGCCGGACAAACTTATGCATTCCAAGCTTCTGACCGGTCAGTACCTTTCGGGAAAACGCAAAGTTTCCGAGAAGAAAAAGGCCCGTAAGCCGGGAGAGGATTTCATTACTATTACCGGTGCGAGCGAACACAATCTGAAGAACGTGGACGTGAAGATCCCTCTCGGGATGCTGGTCGCCGTTTCGGGCGTATCCGGATCCGGAAAATCGAGTTTAGTGCATGATATCCTGTCGCGGGCGCTCTCAAAATATTTTTATCACGCCAAAGCCGTTCCGGGAGCACACAAGAAAATCGAAGGGCTGTCGCATATCGACAAGGTCATTTCCGTGACGCAGGACGCAATCGGTCGGACGCCACGGTCGAATGCCGCGACGTATACCGGAGTCTTCAGTCTGATCCGCGATCTTTTTGCGGAAACATCCGGAGCAGAGCGTGATAAATATTCCGCCAGTCATTTCAGTTTCAATATGCGGGGAGGCCGCTGTGAAGCCTGTCAGGGAGGCGGTTTGAAAAAAATCGAGATGTATCTCTTGCCAGATGTCTATATCCCGTGTGAGATCTGTCAGGGCACAAGATACAATGCAAAAACACTGGCGATCGAGTACCGAGGCGAGAATATCGCCAGCGTTCTACGCATGACCGTAACGGAAGCGCGAAGATTTTTCATGGATCAGCCGATGATCGAAGAAAAATTGAGAGTTTTGGAAGAAGTAGGATTGGGATATCTCGTCTTGGGACAAAGCGCCACGAATCTTTCAGGCGGAGAAGCCCAGCGTATCAAATTGGCCACGGAACTGGCTCGCAAATCGACAGGAAAGACACTCTATATCTTAGATGAACCGACTATCGGTCTACATTTTGAAGATGTGCGTCGTTTGCTCGAAGTGCTGGAGGCTTTAGTGGATAAGGGAAATACGGTCTTAGTTGTGGAGCATAACTTGGATGTGATCGCCTCTTCCGATTGGGTCATCGAGTTGGGACCGGAAGGCGGAGAAAAAGGAGGAGATCTTATTTTCAGCGGATATCCTGATAAATTGAAATCGTGCAAGCGCAGTTTTACGGCGAAATATTTGTAGATAGGATTTTACGGTATCTTTTTTATTTCGACTTCCATTCCGAACATCTCTGACTCGTTCCGTCGAAGGGGACTGTCTTGTCGAAAGCTCCATCACGCTCGACTGTTACCGACTCACTCATCACAGATGTGACCGTCATTCCAGAGAAAAAAAAAGATATCGCAAAATCCCTGATCTTCCCGTGGGGATTTTTTTATTGACATATGAAGATTTTTCAGAGAAAAGATGATATCATATAAGAAAATATCAACCCTTGTACTCGCCGATTATGTGTTCCTCGGCGGTGAAGTAATTTTTTGATATCTTTTCGTTAAATAAAAAATATGCAAATAAAAAAATGGTTTCAAGACGGGCATCCTCAGAAGTATCATATTATGGCGCTCGCTCTTGCCATGATCTCCCTTAGTTTCGCTTTGACGACGACGCTGTTGGCACAGGAAACCGGATCTGCCACGATTACTCCCGGCACTGCGACATCGAGCATGACGACTTCCACGGCGCCACCGGCTTGTGTCTATACTTACAATGATTGGGGTGCGTGCCAAACGAATGGTAAAAAAACACGAACCGTGAAAAGTTATTCACCGACAGGGTGCGTACAAACGAGTCTGCCTATTGTTTCGGAATCATGTACGTATGTCGCTCCGGTACCGTCGACCAATACGGCTGCGACAACCACAAGCAACTCGACGACAGCCGTCGCACCGCAGTGCGGATACGTTTATTCCGGCTGGAACGCATGTATGTCTACTGGGAAACAGACTCGAACTGTGACCAGAACACCTGCTGGCTGCGCTGACTATAATCCGCCGCTTCTTGAACAGACGTGTACGTATGTCAATCCGACAGGCACAACGGCGACGTCATCGACTTCGACAAGCGCTGCTGCGTCAACGTCTACGACAGCGGTTCAGTGCGTGTATTCTTACTCCAGTTGGGGCGCTTGCCAAACCAATAATAAGCGAACGAGAAACCTTCTTTCCACATCTCCAAGCAATTGCCAGGCATACACCCAGCCGGTAACCGAACAGAGCTGCGTGTACGACACATCCGCTTCAACTGCTGCGGTTACTGCGTCTGCCTCTTCCGCTTCCTCTACGACGGCGCCGCACCCAACAACAGCTTCGGCTACCACTGCGGCGACGCAAACGAGTGGAACTCAGAGCGCAGTAAGTGAAACGACACCGGCCTTTTCGTTTTCCAACGTCAATGACGGCATGACTTTCCACGGGATCATTGAGATAAAAGGCGAAGTGTCTGGCGCGCAGGGAGTCGAATATTATCTCATACCGAGCGGCTCAAATACGTATAAATATATCGGAAGCGGAGCGCATGTTTCCGGCAATGTCTGGAGTTTCGCTTTTCATTCAACAGGATTTCCTAATGGCGAGTTCTATCTCCGGGTCAAAGTGAAAAACATGTATGGAGAATACGGCAGCGGACAAAGAAGGATTCTTATCGCTAATGAAAATTCGACCGTAACAGAAATATCCGCAGATAAGACGACAGTGGTCGCCATGAGCGATGAGGAGCAGAAAAAAAACATCCAAACACTAGAGGATCAATTGCAAATACCGCAAAATGATTCGGAGGATGCCGGGACTACCATCGATCAGAAGAAAAAAATTATCTTTGATTTTTGCCAGTCGAATCCCGATAAATGTGCGCTTGATCGCGATACCGACAAGGACGGCCTGAACGATATTGATGAGGTCCGCTACGGCACGAATCCCAAGAGTGCGGATAGCGATCTTGACGGTTTCATAGACGGCGATGAAGTGAAAGGCGGTTTCAATCCTTCCAAATACTCTCCCGGAGATCAGAGCGACCGAATCGTCTTTGAAGACCCGAAAAAGGCAGGTGAAGTCAAGGAAAAGATATTCACAGTGCAGAATGTCGAATTGAAAAAATCAACCGATGGGAAAGATAAGTTGCAGCTTACTGGCAAGGGGCTTCCGAACAGTTTCGTGACCATCTATGTATACAGTGATCCGATCGTGCTCACGGTGAAAACCGACAGCGAAGGGAACTGGACATACGAGCTTGATAAGGAGCTTGAAAACGGCGGGCACGAAGCCTATGTCGCCATTACTGATAACACCGGCAAGATCACTTCAAAAAGCGAACCGATCTCGTTCGTGAAGACGGCTCAAGCGGTGACGGTCATTCCTTCCGCGCAAGCGGCTGGAGCGAAGGAAACGCTTGCCGTAACCCAAAGCCGAACCACCCGTGATCTTTTCTTCCTCATCTCTATCATTATCGCCGCGCTGGCATTGGCGCTGGCCACTATCGGACTGATCAAGCACAGGCATCATGGAACGGAGAAAGAAGAGCTGCTCATCCTGAAATAATATGAAAAACTTATTCCTGGCCGGTGTTTCCTTCGTACGCGAAAATCCGCGAATCATCTACTCCCTTGTCCTTTTGGTATTCGTTCCGGCTGCCTTTTTCTTCAATACCTACAGTCTTATTTCCGGTATGGAAAAGGATATCGATAAGATAACTCAGCGGAAAGCGGTGTTGGCCGAAAAGATCATAAATGTCATCGTGTCGGAAAAGATGAACGATAGAGCTGTGCTTCAGGATACGGTGCAGAAGATGACGAAGGATAACGAAGAAATACAATCGCTCTCTATTTTGTGGCCGGAAGAAAATTTCAGCCGTTTTCGCGTGATCGCTTCGAAAGAATCGGGAATGCTCGATCAGACGACTGACGATATCCAGTACATGCTGGCCTGGAATAAGCCGGAAGGAATCGCCTTTTTGGACAGCGGCGCGGACGGACGTTTTTGGCGGGTCACGCGGCTTCTGTCTGACAGCATTGGCAATAAGACAGGACTGGTGGCCATGACTTTTTCGCTGCAGAATTCTGATGCGCTTATCGAAAGCACCGTCAATCATTCCTATCTCATTCTCATCATAACCGTCATCATCGTCCTGCTTTTGGTTTCTAATCAGGCTCGGCTGTTCGGATACGTGCTGACGCTCAATAAATTGAAAGAAGTGGATGCTATGAAGGATAATCTGGTCTCCATGGCAAGTCATGAACTGCGTTCGCCACTCACGGCTATCAAGGGATACCTGGATCTTATCGGTGATAAGAAAATAGAATTCGATGAAGAGTCGAAGAAATATTTTACGAACATATCGGTTTCCGTCGATCGTCTGAACACGCTCGTGAACGATATGTTGGAAGTGGCACGTCTTGAAGGGAACCGTGTCCCACTCAATATCACGGACTTCGATCCGGTACAGATCGTTTCCCAGTGCGTCGAAGAGCTGCGCTCGCAAGCCATACAAAAAGGTTTGGAACTGACGCTCTTGGAACAGGAGTCGTCCACGGTTCGGGCGGATGAGGATCGCGTCAGGGAAATTCTGGTGAACTTGATCGGAAACGCCCTCAAATACACGGCGAAAGGCTCGGTAAAAGTCAGTTCTCATATCAAGGACAAACAATATCTGATCACGGTCGCTGATACGGGTTATGGGATTTCTTCTGAGGATCAGAAAAGGCTTTTCCAGAAATTTTCACGCATTCAGACCGAGGAGACGAAAACTATCGTCGGAACCGGGCTGGGACTATGGATCACTCATGAACTCGCTGAAAAAATGGGAGGAACCATTACCGTTGAGAGTATCGAGGGTGTCGGTTCTCATTTCACGCTGGTTTTGCCTCTCGTCTGACATGAGTAGCCTCGGTATCGATCGAAATTAAAAACCCGGCGCATCATTGTGCATCGGGTTATTTGTAATGGCGACTTGTCAGAATTCGCAGGAGATTTTTCCTGGAGTCACGACCCCAGGATGACCTTCACGATGGCGGGTTCGGTGGTTCCCCTCGGCGGGATCGTTCGTATGTCCGCTTCGCCTGCGAGTGCCATTCAGCTGGCGCTGATCCTTCGGGCGAGGCATCCTGGTCCGTTGGACCGCTTGATACTCTCTCGATGAGTGCATATATTCCTCCTCGGTGCTGTTTTAGTGCCAGTAGGGCGCCTGTCCTCGTATGACGATCGGCTTGTACTTCACGAAGTCGATAGTCCAGAGGATGGCAGGGCCGGCGAAGGCGAAAGCGACGAATGGCGCGAGCATCGTAATGAGCGAAAGAATCACCCATACGAAGAAGCACAACGCGCTCCACGGATTTTCCAAACGGCCGAAAATCAGAAAGTCGAAGAGTTTTTCCTGTACGAAGGGCTCTGCCTTCGTCAGGCCGGCATACGCCGCTCCTCCGAAGATAAGCCAGAGACTCAATTGGGTCGAAATCTGGCGCAACGGGCGCGCAAAGCGGGTGATTTTCTGCATGGTAGGCTCCTCGGTTGAAAAAGGTACAAAGTACATGATAGCACAAAATATGATTGCTGTCAAGAGGAAATAACCGCCGTTTTTCGGAATATGAAGGAAATGAGAGAGATGGTAGAATGAAAGAGTTTTGAATACTTGCTATGTCGTATCAGTTGGGGAAAAATATTCTGGCGACCGTGACCTATTATGACGTCATGAATTTTCCGCTTACTTTTTTTGAGATTTGGAAACATCTCGTCGAACATGATCGCGAGAGCATCATCGGAGAAGTGACGCTTGCCTCCGTATGGGAATTTTTGGCATCCGGCCAACTCGGTTCGAAGATTTCTGAAAAAAACGGGATGTATTTTCTCACGGGGCGCGAGGCTTTGGTCATGTCGCGGATCAGAAACGAAAAAATTTCAGTGGCCAAATTGAAGAGAATGAAACGGCTGGCGAAATTGTTGGCGCATGTCCCGTATCTCCGCATGCTTGGAGCGACGGGGAGCTTGGCGATGAAAAATGGCGCGCGAGGCAGCGATTGGGATATGTTCGTGGTGCTTCAATCAGGAAAAATCTGGATAGGACGAACCATCCTGACGATATTTCTCCAATGCATCGGCAAGCGTCGTCATGGGAAAAAGATCAATGACCGGGCCTGTCTCAATTATTTTGTCACTGATGCGACTCTGGAGATCGGAACGAAAGATCTTTTTTCCGCGCATGAATATCGTTTTCTTATTCCCATACTTTCTTTTTCCACTTTCCAGAATTTTGAAATAAAGAACCGATGGATCAAGCTGTATAAACCGAACTTTTCTCCCACGTGCATTCCGAGCTTCTGGCTCGTGAAGGAAACGGAAATGGCCAAAAAGATACGGGACGGATTGGAAAGGGTATTCAATCTTTTCCCTCTCGAACAGTGGCTGTCTTCATGGCAAACGGAAAAAATCGAACGGAATCCGAAGACCCATATCGAAGGGAGTCTCATCGAAGCGAATAACGGAGCCCTTATTTTTTTGCCTGAACCGCGAGGACCTCGCGTATTTGAAAAGTTCAAGGAGCGGCTGAATGCATAGGGCTTGCGAATTCGCTTGGGGAATATGGTATAATGAGGCAGTCGAGAAGGGTAAGAGCAAACAAACAAAAACAAATCGGAATTATGCCGAAATTTTTCTATACTGCAAAAAACGCCACCACCGGCGAAACTTCAGGGGGAGATCGTGAAGCGAAGGATGAAAAGAGTCTGGCGCAGGAATTGCGTGCGGAAGGTCTTATTCTGACTTCTCATAAGCAGGAGGAAAGCGCTTCAAGCGGTACCAAGATCAAGTTTCTGGATCGTTTCATATCGGTTCCCCTGAAGGAAAAAATGACTTTTACCCGCAACCTGTCAGTCATGGTCTCTTCCGGTCTGACCGTTTCCCGGGCGATCAATAACTTGAGCATCCAAACGGGGAATAAAGCATTTAAAAAGATACTGGAAGAGGTGAACGCCGATCTTCAGGCAGGAAAGACTCTGGCGGAAGGGCTCGGCAAATATCCGGCCGTTTTCAACGAGCTGTTCGTCAACATGGTCTATGTAGGTGAAGTCAGCGGAAACCTTGAAGAAGTGTTGGATATCCTAGCCTTGCAGCTTGAGAAGGAAAATGACCTTTTGAGCAAAGTCCGCGGAGCATTGATTTATCCGGCCGTCATCATTTTCGCGATGATCGGTATCGGAATTCTCATGCTGGTGTACATCTTGCCGAAGATAACCAGCGTTTTCAAGGATATGGATGTGCAGTTGCCGGCGACGACTCAGGTCATCATCGCTTTCAGTGATTTTTTGCGCAACCACTATCTTATCGCTGTCGTTTTGGTGGTTGTCGGTGTTGTCGGCACAAAAATTTTTGCCAAAACGAATGCCGGTAAAAGATTCTTCGGATATGTATTCGTCCGGATGCCTATCATCGGAAACATCGTCGTGAAAGTCAATTGCGCCCGATTCGCCCGTATCCATAGCTCTCTTCTGAAAAGCGGGATTTCCGTCGTGAATGCTCTGACAATCGTCTCCAAAACGTTGTCCAACGTGTATTACAAAGACGCATTGGCTGAAGCGATCGGAGAAATCCAGAAAGGCGTGAACTTAAGCGTCGTTATACGGAAGTATCCCCGCATTTTCCCCATTCTCGTTCCTCAGATCATCGAAGTGGGAGAAGAAACGGGAAAAACGGAAACGGTTCTGCAACGCTTGGCAGAGTTTTATGAAGAAGAAGTTTCTCAGATTACGAAAAATATGTCTTCCATCATTGAGCCGGTACTGATGCTCCTGATCGGAGGAGCCGTGGGATTTTTCGCGGTGGCGATGTTGCAGCCTATGTATTCTGTTCTCGAGAACATCAAATAAGTAGATTCCTGTTTTTGGCGTATTTCGTCGTTCCCGATTCCGGTACTCGACGCTGTACTCTTCATTACAGCTTACGGAGTTCCTCATCGGCGCCTAGAACTTCGCTCAAAAACAGAATTCTACAGCAGTTTTGAAATAAAAAATAAAGATGGGAGTTTCTTTTCGGTCCATTAGGAGGTTGCGGCAGAGAGGGTTCACGTTGATTGAATCTACGGTTTTTATTTTGCTTTTTGCGCTGATTTCCATCGTGTTCTTGCAGGTGTATGCTACCGGGACGCGTCTCATCATCGAATCGAAGAATCGCTTAGGAGCGACTGCCTTAGCCAATCAGAAAATGGAAGTTATCCGCAGCGTCACGTATGACGCAATCGGAACAAAGCATTGGAATGGCAGCTCATGGGTCTATGGTATACCGCCGGGTGACCTGCTGGAGGACGAAACCATAAGCGTGAATACGACTCGGTATGAGGTGCACACGTTCGCTCAGTATGTGGACGATCCTTTCGATGGAACCGTGAGCAGTTCGGATACGATACCGACTGATTATAAGCGTGTCAGGATTACGGTCGCCTGGGGGCTGGGAGGTCCCGATCAGACGGTCGCTATTTTCGGCAATTTTTCACCGAATGGTGTTGAATCCTCTAGCGGTGGCGGAGTACTTTCGATCAATGTCTTGGATTCGAGCGGGGCAGGGGTGCCTGGCGCAAGCGTGCATATCGTCTATGGAGCGCAAGGAGTCGACGTGACGGGGACGACTGATGGGACAGGGAATATCACTCTTCCTGGTGCGCCCGCAGGCTCGGAAAAATATGTGCTCACTTTTACCAAGAATAATTATTACGGATCGGTGACATATCCGTCATATCCGACATCACCGTATAATCCGGTAGATGTTCATGCTTCCGTTACCGCGAGCGTGCTCAATCAGAAGACTGTCATCATGGATCGGGACGTCACCATCCCTCTTAAAACGCAAGATCCGTTCGGGAATCCCATCCCGAGCGTCAATTTCACACTTGAAGGAGGACGAATTCTAGGATCCGATCCTGTTACTGGCGCGCCGGTATATAGCTTTTCTAACACAGGAAGTACGAATGTATCGGGAGAGATCACCTTCGCAGACCAGAGCTATGGGCAATACGCGTTTACCGAATCGGCACCGAATCATAGTCTTCTTAAAATAGTGCCTGAAAGCACGACTACGCCATCAATTTTTGATGTGCCTGCCGGGTCATCGACTAATATAGCGGCGGTGTTGATGGACCAGAATATCGGATCAATGAAAGCGGTCATAACAAACCAGGCTGACGGAACACCGATTGCAGGCGCATCGGTAAAGCTTTCCAATGGAGCATTGGCATATGATACGACTATCACCACTGACCAGTACGGATTCGCTTATTTTCCCTCCTCATTGCCTCAATTGACTGCAGGGACATATGATATCGGCGTTACGGCCGGTGGATTCCAAAATTATACCGGAACGGTCAGCATCAACGGGACTTTGCAGGTAAAAAATATTTCACTCTCACCATGATAAATATGCAAAGGACATTGAAAGCGATGACGCTGATCGAAGTGCTTGTCGCGATTGCGATCATGCTCATAGGTACGGGAGGCTTTACCCTCCTGTTTCTCCGAACCTGGGATACGAATAAGTTCGTGATGGAAGAAGGTTTGGCGTCAGCTGCGGCTTCTCGAGCGACGAATCAGGTCATCATCGCTCTGCGAGGGATACGTCAGGCTGAGAATGGTGATTACCCGATAGAATTTGCAGACGATTTCAATCTGACCGTGTACAACGATATCGATAATGACGGAGTCGTAGAGCGCGTGCATTATTTTCTGGATCAAGCGAATGATCAGATGAAAATAGGTATCACTGAACCGAATCTTTCGACCTTGCCAGTGTCTTATCCGACTAGCGACGGAAGCGTTACGGTTATGACAAATTTCGTAGTGAATGAATCCAGTAACCCAGTTTTTCTCTATTATAATGATGATTATCCCGGCGATACTGTGAACAATCCGCTTCCTTCACCCGCAAGCGTCGGAAATATCCAGTTGGTAAAAGTACATTTTTTGGTGAATATCGATCCCGTGCACGCGCCGAATAATATAAACATCGAATCGTTTGTTGATCTGAGAAACCTTCATAATTATGAATAGAGCTACTTTTTTCGAGAAAAAATATCGTGGTTCCGCGCTCGCCTACGGACTCATCATCATGTTTTCGGTGGCTATCATCTTGACTTCGATCATCAGTTTCGTAGCTTCTCAAACGAAGTATGCGCTGCAGGTACATGGGAGAGAGCAGGCATTTCAAATCGCAGAATCGGGAATACAGTTTTATCGATGGTATCTGGCGCATCAAGTTGAAGGGCGCACGACTCAGCAGGTGCAGAATTTCTGGGCCAGCGGAACGGCATACGGCGTGAACGCCCCATATATATTCGAATATAAGGATCCGAGCGGAACAGCGGTCGGAAAGTACAAATTAGAGGTCACTCCTCCAGTGGGCGGGACGAATCTTTTGACGGTGAAATCGACAGGATGGACTTATAAATATCCCAATGTCACCCGTATCATCACGGTTCGTTTTCGAAAACCTTCGTGGAGTGAATATGTCGTTCTCGCCAAAGATACGCTCCGTTTCGGTGCTGGAACAGAAGTCTATGGAAAAATCCATTCGAATCAAGGCATCCGTTTCGATGCGCTTGCGCACAATATAGTGAGCAGCTCCGTTTCGTCTTATGATGATCCGGACCATAATGGAGCGAACGAATTCGGAGTCCATACGCATGTGAATCCTGTCGATCCTCTGCCCCCGGCGGCCGTACCTGATCGTACAGATGTTTTTGAAAGCGGCCGATCAATGGGAGTCACCCCTGTCGATTTCGGCGGTGTGTTAGGCGACCTCAATTATATCAAGAGCCAGGCGCTTTCGAATGTGAATGGCAGTCTCTATTTCGATAATAGCAACCAGGGAAGGCATATCATTTTCAACGGCAACGGAACATTCAGTATCCGGACCGTGAGGAGTTTCAATGCCTCGACGAATGAAATAAACAATTACAATGGAGGTTGGCAAACATATAACATGCCCGAAGACGGTGCGATATTCGTTGAAAATAATGTCTGGGTTGAAGGAAATCTTCACGGAGACCGGGTTACGATCGTAGCCGCTAATCTTCTTTCCGCTTCTCTCAAAAATGTCTATCTCGGAAAGGATATCCGATATACCAATTACGATTGTACCGATATCCTTGGAATCATCGCCCAGAGCGATATCGAGGTGTATAAAGGAAGCGAAGACGACCTGCGTATCGATGCAGCTTTGCTGGCCCAGAATGGCCGAGTCGGTCGCGCCCACTATACGGGTAGCGGTACCGATAAGAGTGTCATAACGCTTTATGGTGCTTTGGCGACGAACCAGCGGTATGGATTTTCCTGGACGGACAATACGGGATATCAGGATCGGAATCTGTACTTCGATAATAATCTGCTCTACTGTCCTCCTCCGTATTTCCCGACCGGCACGCAGTACGAGATGGATCTATGGGAAGAAGAATAGCGATAAACGAGAGCCGTATTTTGTGCTATCATCAAGAAAATAGAAACACACATAAAAAGAAATGAATATCCTGCAAAAGAAAATTTTCGATCTCTTCCCGAGCGCTTTCGGGCTCGATTTGAGTGATCTCTCCATAAAGGTGGTGCGTTTGGATAGGAATGGCAATCGGGACTCGATTTCGAGTTTCGCATCTCTGCCTTTGCCGATCGGGAGCGTGGTAGACGGGGAAATCATGCAGCCGGAAATCGTGCAAAGCACCGTCATCAATCTGTTGCAGAAAGCCGGACCGAAAAAAATCAAGACACGCCAAGTGATCTGTTCTTTGCCTGAAACAAAGGCTTTTTTGCGCATTATCAGCCTCCCGGAAATGGATGAAGCGGAAGTGAAAGAGGCTATAAAGTGGGAAATAGAAGCGAATATACCCTTGACGCTCGACCAGGTGTATTATGATTGGCAGATACTGGACCGGAATTTTACCGAAGAAAAAGGAAAAATGAGCATACTGGTGGTAGCGGTGGCACGTAGTGTGGTGGATCAATTCCAGTCGGTACTGGAAGGAGCTGGTCTGGAAGTTGTCGGCCTCGAAACCGAATCGATTGCTCAGGCGCGCAGCTTGCTTGCGGAAAAAGATGAAAATACGACGACGCTCATCGTCGACATCGGGGATCGCCGAACCAGTTTTCTTATAGCTATCGGAAGCACGCCTTGTTTCACTTCGAGCGTCCCTCTGTCTTCGCAGATGGTCACTGATGCCATATCGAAATCCATGCACCTTTCTTTCCAGGAGGCCGAAGAGCTCAAAATAAAACATGGACTCGGATCCTTAGCCCTGAAAAGTCCCGTGCTGAAAGCGGCTGAGCCTGTTCTTGAGAGCATGGCTGTAGAAATAGAAAAATCCATCGATTTTTTCCTGAGCAATCTCCGTTATGCCAAGACTATCGACTCTATCGTTCTGTGCGGGGGCGGGGCAAGTATGAACGGTCTTCTGCCCTATATGACCCGCCGATTAGGAAAGCCGGTGGAATTCGGCAACCCATGGATAAATGTCGGGTTGGGGAGGGAAATCCCGCTCATCGACAGAAGGAGATCGGTGCAATATTCCACGGCTATCGGTTTAGCTTTAAGAGGTTTGGACGAATATGAAGACTTTGCTTAATTTATTGCCCGAAGAAAAGAAGGAGCTTGTTCAAAGCAGACTCCGTTTTCGTTTTTTTCTTTGGCAGCTTTTCCTGTTTCTTCTCCTTGAGCTTTTTTATTTCGCTATTCTGGTGGCTATGTATTTCATCCTGGATTTTCAGAACATAACGCTCCAAGCAGCATTAGGAAAGAATTCGGAAGTATCGGAACTTTCACAGGAAAGAAAGCTTTCCGCATTTGAGAACAAATTTCAGGAAGTGAACACCGCTGTTGATCAGACCAGCCGTATCGCTAATTTCCATCTTGAATTCACGAAACTGTTCTTGCTCTTGGATAAACTTGTTCCTGATGGCGTGACGGTCGATACTCTTTCAACCAAAGAATATGCCGTTTCATTGTCAGGAAAAGCAGCAACACGTGAAAACCTTCTCGAATTCGACGATAATATGAAACATTCGGAGTGCGCGGAAGATGTCAATGTTCCGCTTTCCAATCTTTTTTCTCAAGAAGATATCGTTTTTCAAGTGGATTTTAAAATAAAGCCGGAATGCCTCAGATAATCTATGAATAATCCTATTTCCAAAAAATATATTCCGCTTATCATCATGCTGCTGATTTTAGCAGGCATGGGGCTTATTTTCTGGTTCGGAATCATGCCTCTCCGTCACTTTATCGTAGATAAGGCTGATGAAATACAGCAATTTTATACGGTGAGAGAGAATCGCCAGCGGCAGATAAATCAGCTTCCTGAGCTGCAGTCTCAGTTCGACACTATCGTCGCAGGTGAAAAAAGATTGGATATATTGCTGCCAAAAAGCCGGATAGTTGATTTTGTGAAAACGCTGGAGGGATTGGCGAGGGAATCAAGGGTCGAAATCAGCATTCAATCATCAAACAAGGGAGAAGTTCAGACTAAGACAGTGAAAAAACCGGTAAAGAAATCGACGGACCAGGAGAATAAAACGGCGGAAAAGACTGCGCCAACGATAATCGATATGCTGCCATATGACAGTTTTCTTCGTATCAGCATTAAGGCGCACGGGGAATACGCGGATATCGTGACCTTCCTTCATAAAATGGAAACGCTGCCATTCGGATTGGATGTTATCGGAATACAGGTGAAAAAAATCGAAGACGATGAAGCGAAGAATGTACCGGATGCAAGTAATCCGAATCCGTTCCTGCTTTCTCCGGGGAATACCGTTTCCTCCATACCGGCCACGGTACCGATTTCTGAAAATGCAGGGGAAAAAGTTGAGGCCACATTCGATACGGTAGTATATGTGAATACGGAACAATAAGCTTATGAAATTTACATTTCTCGAAAATACGAAAAAGATATTTGATTTCAAAAAAATCGTATTCTTTTGGTTCGCTCATCACAAGGCGCTTTTTTTCATCTGTTTTCTGTTGGTATTTTCGTATGGGAGCTATTCTTGGTATGCATATCTGCACCGATATCAGTGGAGCGAAGAGAAAAAGAAAGAATTCCTCGTCGCCAACTTCAAGGAAACAGCTTTTAAAGAATCAAAATTCAAAGATGTTATCGACCGTCTTCTGAAAAGGGAACAAGCGCATGCTGAGAATGTCATTCTCAGACGGGATATTTTGGAGGGGAAAAACCTTCAGTAAGAATTTGGGATCGACTCCTTACCATTCGTAAGAAAAAACTTTCGATGAGTAACGCCAGGGTCGACATAGTCGCCTAACGGCAAGAACAGTACGTAATCACCATTTCTGATTGAAATGGCGCGGGGTTGACTGCGCCTCAGAAATGGGGTATTATAACTCGGTTATGATACCTCTTACACGCAGAGAAAAGTTCGAAGCATTGTTTCCGGAAGCTCCGGCATTCCGCTATAAACAGATGGAGGAAGCGTTGTTTTCTCCTCTTTTTAAGAGTTTCTCTCACATTTCCAACATGCCCCTTGCCATGCGGGGAATATTGGAAAAAGAAATTCCTTGGCTTTCCATAAAGCGGGTACAGCTGTTGGAAAGCGTAAAAAAAGACACGTATAAGGCAGTTGTCGAGGTTGAAAGTTTGCCTCATTCAAGCCCTGACGAAATCAAGGGAAAGAGAGTTGAAACAGTCCTCATGAAGAATGCCCGGAATCAGTGGACGGTCTGTGTTTCATCGCAGATCGGATGCGCCATGGCTTGTACATTCTGCGCAACAGGAACGATGGGGTTTACACGGAACCTTACAGCGGATGAAATAGTCGATCAGGTCCGTCTTTGGAACATGTTCCTTTCTCAAAAGCCAGAGCTTCAGGAGCGCATAAGCAATGTGGTTTTCATGGGCATGGGGGAGCCTTTGGCTAATTATGAAAACGTGAAAAAGGCGATTCAGACCCTGCTTGAATTTACTGATATCGGAGTCACAAGAATGACTGTTTCGACCGTAGGTCTCCTTCCCTTGCTTCGCAAATTGCTCAATGATCCCGAGTGGCCATCGGTCCGCCTAGCCGTCTCTCTTCACAGCGCTGATGCTCTAACGCGCCAGCAGATGATGCCAAGCTCTTTTCCGAGTTTCTTGGAGGAGCTTGAGCGGTGGACGAAAGAATACTTCGAAAAATTCGATAGCCGACGTCGGCATCTGACCTTCGAATATCTGATGCTCTCAAAAGTCAATGATACGGAAATGCACGCGAAGGCACTGGTCCGCTTCGCCCAGCGCGTGGGAAAAGTGCGCATCAATCTCATTCCTTATAATTTTACGGGAAGCGTCTATAAGGACAGTCTGCCGGGAGACTTTGACCGGTTTCAGAAGCAGTTGGAAGATGCCGGAGTCACGGTGACGCGCCGCCGCACCATGGGAGATGATATCGCTGCAGCGTGCGGCCAGTTGGTCGTTGAGAAAAATGAAGAATAACGGATATGGCAACATTTTTCATTAAAACTTTCGGTTGTCAGCAGAATGTCGCTGATTCGGAACGGATCGAGAGCTATTATGTCGCTCGTGGTTTTCTTCGTGCGGAAAAACTTGAGGATGCCGATGTGCTGATTCTGAATACTTGCGTTATCCGGGATAAAGCGGAAGAACGCGTCTATGGTCTGGTGAGGAGTATGGAAGAAAGATTAATCGGGAAATCTCCGCGCATCGTCGTTACGGGCTGTCTCGTCGGCGCAGCTGCGCGGGAACCTTCCGGCAAGATGATGAAACGGTTGACTTCCCGTCTCCCACAGGCGGAATTTTTACCTATGGAAGATGTCGGGTTCGAGTACGCTCCACACCGTGCCCAAGGAAAATCTGCGTCACTCGTTATTTCCAATGGCTGCAATAATTACTGCGCTTTCTGTATCGTGCCTTTTTCTCGCGGAAAGGAGCGTTCCAGGCCTTTTGCGGATATCCTTTCTGAAGCGAAGGAGATTGCGGAAGCGGGATATGAAGAGGTGGTGCTCTTGGGCCAGAACGTGAATTCCTATGGCGCGGACTTTCTTATGCAAAAAATAGCGGAAGGGGAGGAATTCGTATTGCCTTCTGGGAAGAACGTGAAGCCGGTGATGGTGAAGCATCTGAACCGTAACCGGATTCCGACTCTGTTCCCTTATCTGCTGGAGTGCATCGCGGAGATCCCGGAGTTCAAGAAGGTTTCTTTCATTTCATCCAATCCTTGGGATTTTTCGCAGGAATTGATCGACGTCATGAAACGACATAAGAATATCGATAGGACGCTTCATCTGCCCGTCCAGTCGGGAAGCAATGCCGTATTGAAACGGATGAATCGTTGGTATACCCGTGAAGAGTATCTGCTCCTTATCGATCGTATACGGGAAGCGATACCGGAAATGAAATTCACCACGGATATCATCGTGGGATTCCCCGGGGAAACGCTTGGAGATTTTGAAGAAAGCATGGAATTGGTCAAGCGGGTGGATTTTGACAAGACGTTTATCGCCTGGTTTTCTCCTCGTCCGGGGACGGTGGCGTCAAAAGGTATGCAAGATGACGTACCGATAGAAGAAAAACAACGCCGTTTTCACGCATTGGATGAAATCGCTTTTAAGGGGAAAAAGGCTTAGAAGAGCCTTTATCTTTTATAAGGAAAGTGGTAGGATTAGGCATATCTCTTTTTTATGAAGAAACCGCTCACCATCCTTTCTTGGAATGTAAATGGCATTCGTGCCGTTCATAATAAGAATCTGTTCATACCGTTTATCGAAAAGTACAAACCGGATATCCTTTGCCTGCAGGAAACAAAAGCGATGCAGGGACAGGCCGTCATCGATCTGCCGGAATATGAAGAATATTGGAACTCGGCTGATAAAAAAGGATATTCGGGCACAGCGATATTTTCCAAGACAAAACCGCTCTCAGTCTTAAATGGCATCCTTCCGGAGATAGCGACGAAATTCGGTCTGGTCGCGGACGGATATGGCGACCCGCTTTCAGAAGGGAGAGTGATCAGCGCAGAGTTTGAAAATTTTTATTTGGTGACGGTCTATACTCCGAACGCGAAGGATGATTTGAGCCGTATCCCTCTCCGGCGGAAACAATGGGATCCGGCTTTTTTGGCTCATTGTAAGAGTCTGGAGGAAAAGAAACCGGTCATTTTTTGTGGTGATCTGAACGTGGCTCACACACCGGACGATCTGGCCCGACCGAAAGAGAATGAAGGGAAGAAAGGTTTCACTCTTGAGGAACGGGAAGGTTTCCAAAATTTTATTCGTGCCGGTTTTGTCGATACTTTGCGCCTTTTTCATCAAGGAAACGGATTTTATACGTGGTGGACTTTTTGGGCAGGTGCACGACAGAGAAACATAGGCTGGCGGATCGATTATTTTCTCGTAAGCAACTCTTTGGTTCCGAGAGTAAAAGAAGCTCTCATCTTATCTGATGTATTAGGCTCCGATCATTGTCCCGTCGGTATTGTACTTGAAGGATTATGAATAAAGAGAGCGAACAACTGGTTCCTTTGGCAGAACGGCTCCGTCCGGAGAAAATTGAAGATTTTTTGGGTCAGGAAAAAATATTGGGAGAAGGCGCTTTTTTGCGGGAAGCTATCTTGGCTGATCGAGTTCCTTCTCTCATCTTTTGGGGGCCGCCGGGCAGCGGGAAAACCACTTTGGCGCTTTTGATCGCCAAGGAAACGAAAGCGGACTTTTTTCAGATCTCAGCCGTCGGCAGCGGCGTCAAAGAGCTGCGTTCCATTTTATCAGATGCGGAAGAGAATAAAAAAAATGGAAAGAAAACGATCCTCTTTATCGACGAGATCCATCGCTGGAACAAATCCCAGCAGGACAGCCTCCTTCCTCATGTCGAGAGGGGGACGATCATTCTTATCGGCGCGACGACGGAAAATCCGAGCTTCGAAGTGAATGCCGCTTTGCTTTCAAGGACGCGAGTGCTGGTACTCGACAAACACGATACTGACGGCCTTCTTCGTCTACTTGAACGGGCGCTTCATGAGAGCAAGAAATATTTCGGAAAAAAAATAACTGCCGATAAAAAAGCGCTTTCATTCATTGCGGCCGTTTCGGGCGGGGATGCGCGGATGGCGATCAACACGCTGGAAGCGGCAGCTCTGAAAAAAAATGATATCGACATCGAGACAGTGGAGGATATCGTGAAGCGTTCGCATCTCTTGTATGACAAGGACGGCGAGGAGCATTACAATATCATTTCCGCCCTCCACAAATCTATGCGGGGGAACAACGCGGATGCAGCCCTCTATTGGTTGGCAAGAATGCTCGAAGCCGGAGAGGATCCCCTCTATGTCGCGAGGAGGTTGGTCCGTTTTGCGTCTGAAGATGTGGGGTTGGGAAATTCGTTTGCTCTTCCTCAGGCGGTTGCTGTTTTTCAGGCTTGTCAGATGCTTGGCATGCCTGAATGCGAGGTGCATCTCGCCCAGGCCGTCGTATATCTTTCACAGTCGAAGAAGAGCAATGCGTTGTATGTCGCCTATGGGAAAGCTAAAGAAGATGTGAAAAATTTCCCGAATGAGTCTGTCCCGCTCCATCTGCGAAATGCTCCTACCAAGCTTATGAAAGATCTGGAGTACGGAAAAGGGTATAAATATACTCCTCATTTCAAAAATGAAGAAGCTGCAGCCCAAGAGTATCTTCCAGAGCGTCTGAAGGGACGAAAATATATTGATTTTAAGGGGAAAAAAGAAGATTTATCTTGACAGGGTAGTATTTTTATGCTACCATTTTCAAGCTCAACAGATTCACTGTAGCGCATAAACCCCCGATTACGGGAGTTTTATTTTTTCCAGCATTTTAACAATAACGAGGTCAGATCGATGCAAGAAAAAGGAAAGCCGAACTATCATCACATAAAGGCGCGGTTTCTCTCGGATTCGGCTCAGCACTTGGTGTTTCCGGATGGCGGGGAGTCTTCTTTCCGGGGCGTACTGGGCGTTATCAGGACCAAGCACGCACATACGCTGCCAGAAGTGAATGAATATTTTGCCATGGCTCGAACCGTGGCCGCTACGGATCCATACCAGGCAAGACAGTATCTGCGCATGGTCATGCTGTACTGCACATGGCCGCGGCGAGACCTGCCAATCGGATACGAAAATCTCCGTGCGGAGGTTGAGTCGGACATCGCGTCACGCCTGCCCGTTTCTTCTCCTGTTCTACCCCGGCTATGAGATAACGCCGCCGCTCCGTTTACAGCTATGTCTGTTAGCGGGGCTTTTTTTTATTTGATTTCTCAAGTAGAGTACATATATCATTTACAATGAAAAATATGCTTAAAATAGGATCAAAAGCGAAAGCTTTCTCTCTTCCTGATGAGGAGGGAGAAATTCATTCGCTGAAAGACTACTTGGGGGGCTGGGTCATTCTCTATTTCTATCCGAAAGATGATACACCGGGCTGTACGGCAGAGGCCTGTCATTTTCGGGACAACTTTCCGAAGTTCAAAAGAATGAAAGCGGAAGTGCTGGGAGTGAGTGTCGATTCACCTAAAAAGCATAAAAAATTCATCGATAAATACGATCTCCCGTTTACGCTTTTGGCAGATGAGGAAAAGAAAGTGGTGAATCTCTATGAAGTGTGGGGAAAGAAAAAATTCATGGGACGTGAATATATGGGAATATATAGGACGTCGTATCTGATCGATCCGGAAGGGAAGATTCGGAAAGTATACGAGGGAGTGAAGCCGGATCTGCATGCAGCGGAGGTTTTGAAGGATCTGAAGGAAATGAGCTAGTATTTCTGTAATATTTTTTCTTAAAATGTTTTCTCTCCAAGCAATCCTCTTGTGCCGTCGAAACTCCAGCGAGTTTCGACTGACGATTCGCTGAAACTTTTTTTAAAGAAAAAAGACCTTGCTTTCAGCTCCATAGTCGCCCAAGAGAATTCTTGAAGAGAAAATTGCATAATAGGATAATGAATACAATATGAAAATCAGGATTTTGAAGAAAGGAAAAGAGAAGATAGATGATACCCTTTTTGTACGGCTGGTTTCAGATGGAAAGGACGCGGTGTTGATGGAAAAAGAAGGGAAACATACGTTGTCTCTCCTTGTAAAGGACAAAGAAAAGATGAATCGTCGCAAGCTTATCCTGCTCGCAAGACGAGTGGTGAGAGAAGCCCAAGCGAAAGAGTATACGTCTGTCACCCTGGATTTCTCGGAATGGCGCTTTGCAAACATAAAAATTTCCGATACGGAATTGGCCGAACTTTTAGCAGTGAATTTTCTTATGGCGGAATTCGCATTCCGTGATTTCCTTTCCGCTCCCAAAGAGGGATGGCCGAAAGAATTGACACTCTCGCTTTATTCTGCAGAAAACAAGGGGATCAAGGAAGGTATTGAAAAAGGAATGGTCATCGGAAGCGAAGTGAATTTGTCCCGTCACATCGCAACTATGCCCGGAGGTGAGATGACGCCGGATCTTCTGGCTAAACATGCCAAGAAATCAATCAAGGGTCTGCCGATCAAATGCGCTGTCCTTGATGAGCGGATGATGGAGAAACTTCACATGGGGGGCGTATTAGGCGTGGGAAAAGGATCGGATGCGCGTTCGTGCTTTATCGTCTTGGAATATTTCGGTGCTCCGACACAGGATAAACCGATAGTGCTCGTCGGAAAAGGGGTGACCTTCGATACGGGTGGAATCAATCTGAAACCGAGCGACTATATCCTTGGAATGAACATGGATATGTCGGGAGGCGCAGCCGTCATTCATGCCCTATGTGCGGCAGCTCGACTTAAGGTAAAGAAGAATATCGTCGCTCTGATTCCGGCTGTGGAAAATATGGCTTCCGGATCAAGCTATCGACCGGGAGATATTCTCCGATCCATGTCGGGAAAGACGATAGAAGTATTGAATACCGATGCAGAAGGAAGGATCATTCTGGCGGATGCGCTTCACTTTGCCAAAAAATATAAACCGTCTCTTGTGGTTGATGTGGCTACGCTGACGGGAGCCGCCATGGGAGCCTTGGGAGAGCGGGCTACGGCGCTCTTCACTCAGGATGAAAAATTGGAACTCGCGCTTCGTCATTGGGGGGAAGAAAGCGGGGATCATGTCTGGCCGCTTCCGCTGTGGGACGAGTATGATGATGAGATAAAGGGAACATTTGGTGATGTGGCGAATCTCGGCCGTACGCGTTATGGAGGAGCGATAACGGCAGCTGCCTTCCTGAAACAGTTCGTGGAGGATGCATATCCGTGGGTTCACCTCGATATCGCCCCGCGCATGACGACGCTTCCCGATGAATTTCTGTCCAAGGGATCCGCTGGCGCTCCGATCCGTCTCTTGGTAAAATTGCTGGAACAATACGATCCTAAAAAATAACGGGTATTAACCCGATTTTACCGGCACTTCGCTCGGAAACGAAAATTAATTTTTGCTTCACTCGCTTCATTTGGTAATAAATTTATGACGCAGCTCATGTCGAAAGAGCAGTTAGAAGAGATCGGAAAAGAATTACAATCCGTTGTCGCCGGATATAAGGATGAGAAAGCCGCTCTTCAAGCAGAAGAGAATCAGCTGGAAGAGGATCTGATTTTGGCATTGGAACGGAAGAAGACCGAAGATACATTGAAAAAATTGTTATGAATGAAGAGCTTCCAAACCAGGTAGAGGCGGTTTCGTCTGATCATGAAGAGATCGAGATTCCGGAACAAGAAAGCGGAACTGAAACGTTTGCAGAGACTTTCGATCAGATCGAGGAAATAGAGGTTGGAAAAGACGAACAAATACCATCGGCTGATTCAGCGGCGGAAACAGCTGATCGGCTTCATGCGACATCTGAGCAGCTTGATGCCGCAAAGACCGAAGTGAACTATGCGGAACGTTCAGGTGTGCTTGAAGGGAAAAAACAAAGCATGAGAGAAAAATTCGATGCGGGAGTAAGGAGAGCGATCTTGCCAGTAGCAGCTGCGTTTGCTCTTGGGGGTTCTCCTGCTGAGGCTCTCGGTGTACCGACAATGGAAGAAGTGGATCATCCAGAAATGTCTTCGGTGATTCCAGATAAAACGGGGGAAAAGAAAGAACTAACAAGGGAAAAGGTTTTTGAGACGAACTCATCACTTTCTCAATCATCCGAGAAGTTCAAGGAGCAGCCGGCTTCGCCGGAAGAACTCACTTTGTTGAAAGATTTGCAAGGAATGGCCTGGACCGAAAAAAACGAATGGATGGCTTACACGAGAAGAGATAAGGAGGGGAATTTGAAAACGACTATTAAGGAAAGCGGTCCGACCGGAGGTTTAAGCGAAATTGAAAATCTGGATGAAGAAAAAGAGAAAAAAGTGTCTCACACTCACCCTGTGGAAATGAGCGGCTCCGCTCCATCCATCCGGAAAGAAGTCATGATGCCGTTTGTGATGCCACCAAGCGCCGCAGATTTCGGAACGTGTATGGATACTTCAGAAATCGTTGCCGTTCAAAGGGTTGTTGATCCTCGAGGCGTGTGGGAATATCAGTGCGACGGAGAAAGTCCTTTGGCTCAAATGAAAAAAAAGGCAGGGGAACAGATCGCGAGTGATTTCGATAAAATGAAGGCTGATTATAATATTACTGATGAGGATTTGAAAAAATCTTTGGCAAAGGCAAGTAATGACCATCCCTCGCTTATGTTTGCGGCGATTTTCAAGGATCTTGATGCGAAGTATCCTGGGGTAAAAAAGAGAGGAGATGACATCTTCCTTCAAATGGGAATGACGAATGCCAAGTTCGGAAGAACAATGTTTGAATACGAAATGGCAGCCAGTTCGCTCTACGAGTCTTCGTCCAGTCTTTCAGACGAAAAACTCGGAACGCTGATCAAGAGTTTCATAGGAAAAGCGGAAGGATTGGGAATGAATATGCGTTATACGCCGTTTCGGGAATTACCTGAGAAGAAAAACAAGTAGAAAGGGCGTATCTTCTTCAAGAGACAAACATAAAAATCACACCGGTACCGGTGTGATTTTTAGATATTTGAAATTTGCAGCCAATTTAGTTGCGATTGGTCGTGCAGTAACCGATTCTGATTTCCGGATGAGCCGGATCGACAGCTACCGAGTAGCATTTCGCACTTCTTGCCTGGGCTCCATGCAAAGAGAGTCCGCCGAATACGACGACTGCCATGATCGCAAAAACCGACATCTTAAGTACCGTCTTCATACTGTTGCTTCTTTAGCTGATTATTGTTGCCTCTTTTACTTTATTCAAGCTGAAAGGCTTACATCTATACGTCGTATCAGATAGGGAAATCTTACAGAAATGGCTTGAAGCGGTCATAAAAGGCCTGAAATGGAGAGCTCCTTCAGAGTGATATTCATTTTAATGGCTTATGTAAGGCATTATTTTTGTGTATAACTTGTGTTGACGGAGAATAGTCAAGTGGTATAGAATGTGGATGTAGTAAACAAATGTGGGTGAAAGTGGGGAATTTCACACCGCCTATATTTATCTTCTCAGACTATGTTTATCGGAGAGTACTCGCATACGATAGATCCCAAGAAGCGCCTTGCGCTTCCTTCGAAATTCCGCGGGGAGCTGGGAAGCAAAGTCATCATCACTCGCGGACTGGATAATTGTCTTTTCGTCTATCCGATGAAGGTATGGGATGAATTGGCGGCCAAATTAGGAACACTACCGGTCGGAGAAGCGGGAACGCGAAGTTTTATCCGGGTCATGTTGGCTGGTGCGACCGATGTGGAGCTGGATAGCCAAGGACGGATCCTCTTGCCGGAATATTTGAAGAATGATGGCGGTTTGAAAAAAGAAGTGACGATCGTAGGACTCTTCAACAGATTGGAAATTTGGGACAGCGCGAAATGGAATAAATACAAGATGCAGGCTGAAAAAAATACAGGAAAGATCGCTGAAGATCTGGGCAAACTCGGAATTTACTAGCATAGACGGACCTTAACAATGAAAGAAGTCAACAAAACCAAACACATACCGGTTCTCTTTGATGAAGTGATCAAAGGCTTGTCGCTTGTTCCCGGAAAGATAGTCGTAGACGCAACGCTTGGTGGCGGAGGACACGCACGGGCGTTTCTCCAGGAGGTGCTGTCAAATGGGACCGTCATCGCTATCGATACCGATCTGCAAGCGATAGAGCGTTTTACAAAGGGAGCTGATGCGGTTGTTCGGGAGGCGATCGAAAACGGCAGATGCAAGATTTTTCACGGTAATTACTCGGCGTTGAAAGAAATCGTCACTCGGGCGGGCGAAGAGAAAGTCGATGCCATTTTTGCGGATCTCGGATTTTCTTCCGATCAGATCGAAGATGCCGGACGGGGACTGAGCTTCCAATTGGATGGACCTCTCGATATGCGTTTGGATCAATCATCATTTCTCACTGCTGCTCGGATAGTGAACACATATACTCAATCTGAAATAGAAAAAATACTGCGAGAGTTCGGTGACGAGCCACAGGCGAGAAGAATCGCGCAGGCCATCGGAAAGCGGCGGAAAGAAAAGGAATTCTCTACCACGAGCGAGCTTCGTGAACTTATTCTCGATATTTACCCCAAAAAACTCCGTTACGCACAGAAGATTCACCCGGCTACGAAGACGTTTCAAGCGCTCCGGATAGCCGTAAACAGCGAGCTGGATCATCTGAAACAATTTCTTGAAGCTTCGGTCGAACTGCTTCGGACGAAAGGGCGATTGGCCGTCATCACCTTTCACTCGGGAGAAGATCGGGTGGTTAAGAAATTTTTTAAAGAACAGGCGCAAGGTTGTATCTGCCCTCCGGATTTTCCTGTCTGCAGGTGCGGGAGGATATCGATCGTGAGACTCATCAGCAAAAAACCCGTCACCGCAGGCACCGCCGAAGAATCGAAAAATCCAAGAGCCAGAAGTGCCAAGCTTCGCATCGTAGAAAAAATATAAGTGCAGTACGGTACTTGAAATTCTGTCGCTCGTCCCAAATAAAAGCAAGCTTTTACCCGGTACCGCGGAGAATTATAGACCTCTTTCATTGGAAAAAATAAAAACAAAACTCTCATATGAATATTTCTCGTCGCCAAAATTTTGTCACTTCCTTCTCTCCTAAAAAGAGCTCTTCGCGGGAACTTTCAGGATCGGTACATCTGCTCGTTCTTGCTGTCTTAACGGCGCTTTTCGTCACGAGCGGCTGTTATCTCTATTCTGTTAACAGAAATGCGATTCAGGGGTATCATTTAAGAACGTTGGAGAAAGAGATATATTCGCTGAAACAGCAGAATGCGGAATTGAGAATTACGGAAGCGGATTTGCGCTCACTCAATCGGATCGAAGGGTCCGAGGAGGAGCTTCATATGCAGAAATTGATGAATATCAAATATCTCGAAGAGCGCGGGCCGGTGGCTTTGAAGTAAAATGATGCTTCCCGTCTCCTTTATGATCGAACTATTGAGAAGCAGGAGCATATGAGAAACACGGATAATTTCCATGTAAAGAAAAATAAATCGGAAAAGGGGATGACGGAGAGTTCTTCCCGGGTTCGAACACTGACACTTGTGGTTATATTTATCGGCGCGCTCGTCGTAGCGCGCCTTTATTTTTTGCAAGTGCATAGCCATGAAAAATGGGTGGCTTTGGCCGAGAATCAACACAACACATTCCAAAAAATAGCGGCAGATCGGGGTGAAATCTATATGCATGACGGTGAAGAAGGGAAATATCCTCTCGCCGTGAACCGCGAGTACGATCTTCTGTATGTCGTTCCGAAAGATATCGAACAAAAAGATATCATCGCCCTGGATCTGGCTCGCATAGTCGATATAGATGTCGATATCATACGCGAGAAATTATCTGATCCGAATGATCCGTTTGAAATCATAAAGAAACGCTTGAGCGATGAAGAGGTAGGGCAGGTAAAGGATCTTCATGCGAAAGGCGTAGGACTCTTGCCTGAAAAATACCGCTATTATCCAGGCGAGGAGCTGGCAGCTCAGGTAATCGGTTTTGCCAGTTTGGGAGAAAAAGGAGGGTCTGGAGGGTATGGCGTTGAGGCTTCTCTCAATAAACAGCTGCTTGGCATAACGGGGAGTGTTTCTCAGGAGAAGGATGCCGGCGGGAGATGGATCCCTCTTTCGGATAGAGATGTCGTTTCTGCCAAAAATGGCGACAGTGTCATGCTGACGCTGGACCGCGTCATACAGTATGAGACGGAGAAAATTCTCAAGGATTCCCTCGAGCGCTACCAGGCAGATCGGGCCACGGCTATCGTTATGGATCCCGAAACCGGCAATATCCTTTCCATGGCGTCGGTGCCGCAATTCAATCCGAATAATTATTCCAAGATCGAAGATTATTCCGTGTTCATGAATCCTGCTGTCAGCAGTTCTTACGAACCGGGATCGATCATGAAGCCGATTACCATGGCTATAGGGCTGGAGGAGGGTAAAGTGAACCCTTCGACGGAATATGTCGATACGGGAGCTGTTTCAGAGGCAGGCTATACGATCAGGAATGCGGATGGAAAAGTCTACGGGAAAAGCGATATGATCAAGGTTCTCGATCAGTCTATCAACACGGGTGTCATATTTGTCGAAAAGCTGATCGGGAATTCCTTGTTCTCAGATTATCTCAAGCGATTCGGCTTCGGGGAAAGGACTGATATCGACCTGCCGGCGGAGCTTAGCGGCAATATCAAGAATTTGAACAATCCTAAGGCGACGATAAATTTCTTTACCGCTTCATTCGGTCAAGGGATTACGGCAACGCCCATTCAGATGATATCCGCATATGCCGCCCTGGCGAATGGAGGCCGGTTGCTACGGCCCAATATCATCGAATCGGTCGTCCATGCCGATGGGACGGAAGAAAAAATGGAGCCGGTAGAAATACGGAGAGTGGTGAGCGAAGAGACAAGCAAGGAAATCGGAAAGATGCTGCGGGATGTGGTCGTGAACGGCCACGGCAAGAGAGCGGATGTTCCAGGATACCTTGTCGTCGGTAAAACGGGGACTGCCCAGGTCGCCAAGGGGGACGCACGAGGATATGAGGACGGCATGAGTATCGGTTCTTTTTTAGGATATGCTCCTTTGGATGCGCCCCGTTTTGTCGTGTTGGTAAAATTGGATAACCCTAAGAATGTCGAATGGGCGGAATCGAGCGCGGCTCCCACCTTTGGCCAAATCATGAAATTTTTGCTAGAGTACGCCAGAATCAAACCGACAGAGGATTTAACGAAAAAATAGCATGAGCAAAAGGAAGTTACTGCAAAAAATACTGCGCTTCATGGCAAAAGTTGTCTTGAGGAAGTATCGGCCCCAAATCATCGGTATCACCGGATCTGTAGGAAAAAGTTCGACCAAAGAGGCTTTGGCGCTCGTTTTAGGCGTAGGATACGACGTGAGAAAGGCGGAAGGGAATTATAATAATGAAATCGGTATTCCGTTGACGGTGATCGGAGCAAAGAGCGGTGGCAATTCGGCTTTCGCCTGGTTCAGAGTATTTCTTAAGTGGCTTTTCGTCGTCGTTTTTCCGGTGAAATATCCTGATTTCTTGATTCTGGAAATCGGCATCGATCGTCCAGGAGACATGGATTATATTCTGGAATTCATTCCGGTAAATGTCGGCATCACTACTCTCGTTTCTTCAAGTCATGTCGCTTACTTCGGATCTGTGGCGAATATCGCTCGAGAAAAGGAAAAACTTGTGGCTGTTCTTCCGGAAGACGGGATAGCCATTCTCAACGCGGATGATAAGCGGACGCTTCGCATGCGGGATAAGACGTCTGCGAAAGTCATCACCTATGGTTTCAGCGAGGAAGCGGATGTGCGTGCCGATAACCTTATCTTTCATCGCGAGGCGAAACGCGTGGAGGGTTTCAGTTTGAAGGTGAATTTTGACGGCAAGACATTGCCGCTCCGATTGCCGAAACTTGTCGCCAAGCATCATATCCCGGCCGCTCTTGCTGCTCTCTCGGCGGGAGTCGCCCTGAAGATGAATGTCGTTGAAATCGCGACCGCTTTGGAAGATTTCGAGCCTTTGCCAGGCCGCCTCCGTCTGTTGCCGGGCCGTGATAATATTATTCTTTTGGACGATACCTATAATTCCTCACCCGCATCGACTCGAGCGGCATTGGACGTCGTGAAGGATCTGTTGGCTCCGAGAAAAGTGGTCATACTGGGAGATATGCTGGAACTTGGTGAGGAAAGCGAAAAAGAGCACGCGGCGTTGGTTGATGCTGTCAAAGAATCCGGAGCTCAAATCATTATCACCGTAGGGAAACACATGCGGGCCCTGCATGAAGCTCTTCTCGAGTCAGGATTTTCCCGAAAGCAGGTTCTCTGGTTACCAGACCCGCTCTCTGCGATGGAAGCTGTCATGAATATCGTGCGTGCTGAAGATCTCATCCTCATCAAGGGTTCTCGGAGCATGCGCATGGAGCTCATCACCGAACAGCTTCTTATAGATCCTCGAGCTGCGAGCGCCTATCTTTGCTGTCAATCCTCTGAGTGGCGGAGCCGACCGTTCGCTGCTCCGGAAGAGTGGACGGAAGACTTCTGATCGTATTTCGAACTTGCAGCGGTTATTGAAAAAAGGTATTATACAGTCGAGGAAAAAGACTTACTTCTTCTTCTGTAAATCAGTATTAATCCGTGATGTTTAAGTCGTATGACAGACAACGTAACAAAAGACAGGGATTTCATAGAGTACGTCGTAAAGATGCTCGTTGATAATCCGGATGATGTGAAGGTGGAACGCAAGATAGATGAGATGGGTGTTCTGATTACACTCGATGTCAATCCGAAAGATATGGGGATGGTCATCGGACGCGAGGGGATGACTGCCAAAGCGCTCCGTACGTTGCTCCGCGTGATCGGTGCCCGTAACAATGCCCGTGTAAACCTGAAGATCAACGAACCGGAAGGATCTGAACGGCCGATGCGCGAACATCGTGAAGAAAGTTCCGCGCCCGCTGCGCCGGAAGAAAAGAAGACTCTCGATGACGTCATGAACGACATCAAGATCTAGTCTCAATAGATTTTCAAAGCCGCCTCTCCTGAGGCGGTTTTATTTTTTTTGTATCATCTTCGTTCCGATCTCATCTTCTCGGCCGTTACACCCCCGGCGTGATTGTAACTGCTTCGCGGAACTTTGAGCGTAATAATTCTTTGACTGCAGTCTTTTCGAACAAAAGACTAAGCTTTCGGAGAACGTGGGTTGTTTCAGGCGTTTCTTTGCTTTTATCTTTGGGCTAATTTACAATAAAAGGGTCGTATCATTTATTCTTGTTGCGAAAATATGCAAGTTGAAAAAACAGATTTGGAGGGAGTCGTGATTATTACGCCTGATGTCTTTTCTGATGAGCGGGGGTTTTTCTTCGAAAGTTTCCAGGAAAAACGTTACCAGGAAATACTTGGAAGCGATGTCTGCTTCGTTCAGGATAATGTTTCTCGTTCCACGAAAAACGTTCTGCGAGGTCTTCATTATCAGGCACCTCCCTTCGGTCAGGCGAAATTGGTTTCTGTTCTTGCTGGGGCCGTGCTTGATGTTGCTGTCGATATTCGAGAGGGGTCGCCGACTTATGGAAAGCATGTTGCTATCGAACTTTCTGCTGAAAATCACAAACAATTGTTCATTCCTGAAGGTTTCGCACACGGATTTATCGTGAAAAGCGATACCGCCCTTTTCGCTTATAAGTGTACGAATGTCTATTCGAAAGAGCATGATCGAGGAATTTTGTGGAATGATGCGGCTCTCGGGATAGCATGGGAGGTATCTCAGCCTGTGATTTCGCCCAAAGATGGCAATCATCCGATTCTTGCGGACGCGCCCAAGGAGTATTTTTTCAAATAATGATCGCACTATGAAACTTTTAGTCACCGGGGGAGCGGGCTTTATAGGTTCCAATTTCGTACATCACATGCTTCGGACGTATCCGGCCTATGAAGTCGTGACGTTTGATCTTCTGACATATGCTGGCAATTTGGAAAATCTCAAACAGTGGGAGAATGATCCGAGACATCGTTTTGTCAAAGGGGATATTTCGGATGCCGCTGTGGTGGATCCGTTGGTAGAAGAGTGCGATGCGGTCGTACATTTTGCCGCCGAATCGCATGTGGACCGTTCCATCATGAGTCCGGGGGCATTCGTCGAGACGAATGTCCATGGTACGTATATTCTGCTTGAAGCTGCCAGAAAATATCATAAACGGTTCCACCATGTTTCGACAGACGAAGTTTTCGGGAGTCTGGAGCCGGAAGATGAAGCATTTACCGAAAAGACACCATATGATCCGAGGAGTCCTTATAGCGCATCAAAAGCCAGCTCCGACCATCTCGTACGGGCCTATTTTCATACCTATGGTCTTCCGATCACGATTTCGAACTGTTCCAATAATTATGGACCGTATCATTTTCCTGAAAAACTCATTCCGCTCGCGATCACGAATCTGTTAGAAGGAAAAAAAGTTCCGCTGTATGGCGACGGATTGCAGGTACGAGACTGGCTTTTTGTCGAAGACCACTGCAGAGCCATAGATTTGATCTTGCATAAAGGAACAATAGGAGATACATATTGCATCGGCGGAGACGGGGAGCGAGAAAACGGATGGATCGTCAGGGAAATCGCTGAAATTCTTGGAAAAGATGAAAATTCGATCGAATACGTCAACGATCGTCCGGGACATGATAGGCGATATGCCATAGATCACGGCAAGATCACGACCGAACTCGGCTGGAAGCCGGAAGTCTCTCTAGCAAATGGACTACGCCTGACCGTAGAGTGGTTCCAAGCAAATACGGAATGGTGGCAGAACGTGAAATCCGGTGGTTATCAGGAATACTATCGGAAATAATCATGTTTCTTCTTTCAAAAGCCCTTTTTTGAGGGCTTTTTAAAAAACCCGTTTGCGTGCTTATGATAAAATAGGGGTACGAGGAGGTACATTAACAACTTATTAAAGACGTTTTCGTCAGAAAGGAGTGGTTGTGAAGCATCTTGTAAGCTTACTTTTAGCCATCTGCTGCCTTCTTTTGCCGGCAGTTGCGGTGGCTATGCCCGTAGGGGCGATAACCAATGATGCCGGCATCAGAATCGGCATGAAAGATATCCCCGAAAGGGGGGATTACCCGCTGAAAATCCATTCGCGGTACTGCGCCGAGGATGCGACGTATGCGGCAGCTCGGGAATCGATCCTTGTTCCGAATGGCATTTCAAATGATAGACGCATGCCGGCGGGCGAGGTCTTGGATGTCCGATGCAAGTCGCTACGCTCATCATGGAAGGCGTTTCCGGTATATGCGGCCGAAGGCTCTTCGCCTCTTCTCAAGCAGGTGAATGCCAAACTGAATGAGGCGAATGCGAAGCTGGTGTCGATCGAAAAAGAGATGGTGAGTCTCAAAGCAAGTATCGCCGATATCCCGCCCACGGTTCAAAGAAATGTTTTCGCCGTATACCCGCAAGCTGTTCCCTGGTGGAAAAGCACCGTGTTCTGGAATTTCGTCATTCTCGCCGTCATTATCCTCCTCCTTCTGGCCGCTCTGGCAGGGCAGCCGTACTATCAGCGCACGGTACTGAGGCGAAATCCTGATCCGCTTGCCGGACCACTCGAACGGGGCACTGTCGCTCGGGATGTTCGGGGGCGGGAGGCTTGGGTGACTGATGCGACGTATCGATCGGTATGGACGGAACGGGCCGATGATTTGAATGAGGCGCGGGTCTATGTTGCTGTCGGTACGGCCTCGAGAGATCTCAGGCTTTTCAGATATCTGGTGCCAAGAACCACTACCGAAGGGTACAGGCTTATCCATCCTGGAGAGTCGAAGGACCTGCAAGTCATTGCGGACCAAGTCCTTGAGGCCGTGGATCGGTACATCGGAAATGTGCCCTGGAGCAGCGATGTCGAAAAACGCTACGTCGAAGCTGCGATTGCTGACGGCAGACTGAAAGAGATCAGGCCTTCAAGAGGCCGTCCGGCCATCCTCTGACGAGGAAATGTTTTCTTGATGAGAATAAAAAGGGATCAAAGGCGAGATTTCTCGACCGATCCGGCATCAAGAAGAGGAAGATTTTATTCGATCTTTGATGAGAATTAAAAGGGATTTGAGGCGAATTTTCGACTCATCCGGCATCATAAGAGAGAACGGGGTAAAATGCGGGAGACATCAAGTGTCTCCTGCCTTCATGGGGAATTCAATAAAGGCTTTTCTCAATGCTTTTTTTTCGCTATAATTGGGCGAAGCGGTGAGTTTTGAGTTTCTGATTGAAGATATGGGAAAAAAGAAAATTTTGATTCTCGGAAGTCTTGGGATGCTGGGACAGGAGCTCGCCAAGTCTTTTTCTTATGATAAAAAATACGAAGTTACCGCTTGGGATAAAGACGATATAGACGTCACCGATTTTATCGTCATGGAAAAGGAATTGCTCGCTCTCAAGCCGGAAATCGTCATCAATGCGACCGGTTATAACGCGGTGGATCTCTGCGAGAAAGATGATGAAGAATTTCGGAAAGCCTTGATTCTGAATCGGGATGTACCCTCTTTCCTTGCCGAAATGAGCGCGAAATACGGTTTTCTGTTAGTACATTATTCCACCGATTATGTTTTTGACGGGGCTTTGGGAAAGAATCTGTCAGAAAAGGGCTGTTGCGGCGGCGGATGCTGTCAGATTGCCTCAGACGAGTCTGAGGCGAAAATAGGGTATAATGAAGAAGCTCTTCCACATCCGATTTCTCGGTATGGGGAGAGTAAACTATTCGGTGAAAAGCGCGTTCAGGAAAACGCTGAGAATTATTTTCTCGTCCGCCTTTCGAAACTTTTCGGCCGACCGGGGAGTTCCGCGGCGGCGAAGAGGAGTTTTTTTGAAGTTATTCTGGAAGCGGCAAAGTCGCGCGAGAGAGTCGAGGTGGTAGACGAGGAGAGAAGTTCGTTTACGTATGCACCTGATCTGGCCAAGGCGACGAAGGAATTGATCGAGTCTGATGCAAAAAGAGGAATATATCATTTAACAAATTCCGGCAGTGTAACGTGGTACGAAGCGACCCGTCTGCTTTTTGATTTTGCTCATGTGACTACTCCTCTCGTTCCCATCTCCAGTGAAAAGCTTTCTCGTCCTGCTCAGAGGCCCGCATGTTCGACGCTGATCAATTCCAAGCGGCCGGCGCTTCGTCCGTTCGAAGAAGCTCTCAAAGAATATTTAAGACAATAATGACCTATGGTTTAGAATACCGATCAAATCATGCGCTGATTGAATATTTAACTCACATCTATGGTTAGAAAATTTCCTCATCTACAAAAATCGGACAAGGCCGTGTATGCGGCTATTCTCGGAGAAGAGAAGAGGCAGGAAGAGGGCTTAGAGATGATCGCCTCAGAAAATTATGTGTCTCAAGAAGTCCTCGAAGCATTGGGGACGGTCTTTACCAATAAATATTCGGAAGGGTATCCTGGGAGAAGATATTACGGCGGGCAAGAATTTACGGATATCGTCGAACTTGTGGCTATTGATCGGGTGAAAAAGATTTTCGGCGCGGAACACGTGAACGTGCAGCCTCTGTCGGGTGCGCCTGCCAATCTTGCAGCCTACGTGGCCTTGCTTCAGCCGGGAGATACGGTACTCGGGATGGATCTGTCTCACGGCGGACACCTGACGCACGGGCATCCTCTGACGTTCCCGTCAAAAATATACCGTTTTGTCGGTTACAAGACTGAAGCGGATGGCACGATCGATTATAAGAAGCTGGAAGCGTTAGCGAAAAAAGAAAAACCGAAGCTGATTCTTGCCGGATTTTCCTCTTATACGCGGCAGCTCGATTACCAGAAATTTTCCGCTATCGCAAAGAAAGTGAAGGCATATTCGATGATGGACATGTCTCATATCGCTGGGCTTGTCGCGGGAAAGGTTTTGCCGAATCCTGTGCCTCATTTCGATGTCGTGACGTCAACGACTCACAAGACGCTCCGCGGACCTCGGGGCGGGATGATCTTGTGCCGAAAAGAATTCGCGACGGCTGTCGATAAAGCTGTTTTTCCCGGTATACAGGGCGGTCCTCATATGAATCTCATCGCCGCAAAAGCCGTGGCTTTCGGAGAAGCATTGCGTCCGGAATTCCGACGTTATGGTAGACAGACATTGAAAAATGCCAAGGCTTTGGAGAAAGAGATGACAAAACTCGGTGCCGTTGTCATGTTCGGGGGGACGGATAATCACATGATAGTCGTGGACGTAGTGAAGAGCTACGGTATCGGAGGCAAAGAGGCTGAAAAACGCCTGGATGCGGTAGGTATCACGGTCAATAAGAATGTCATACCGGATGATCCTCGCAATCCTATGGATCCGAGCGGCCTGCGTATTGGTGTCCCGGCTCTTACGACGCGAGGGATGAAGGAAAAGGAAGTGAAGATGATTGCGGGCTATATCGACCGCGCTCTTCGAACAGGGGAAGCGGCAGGACTGAAACGTATCCATCAGGAAGTGAAAAAAATCTGCAAAGCTTTTCCGGCATATCGTTAATAACTAAAGCAATCTTATGAAGGGAATCATCCTCGCTGGCGGAACAGGCACTCGACTGCTCCCTCTCACTGCCATCACGTCGAAACAACTGCTCCCTGTCTATGACAGGCCGATGATTTTTTATCCTTTGAACTCGCTGATCAAGGCAGGTATAACGGAAATTCTCATTATCGTTTCGCCGGAACATTCGGGAAACTTCTTGAATCTTCTCGGCTCAATGTTCCGTAAGTTCGGAGTGAACATCTCCTTCATGGTTCAGAAGTCGCCCAGAGGTCTGGCTGATGCGTATGTATTGGCTGAGGATTTTCTGGACGGAGAATCTTCCACGCTGATACTTGGAGACAATATTTTCGAAGATGACTTTACCGAGGCGATAAAGACTTTTGAAAAAGGGGGGCGGATATTCGCCAAAGAAGTTTCAGACCCTGACCGTTTCGGAGTCGTGGAATTCAATGAAGACGGCAAGGTTTTATCCATTGAAGAGAAGCCCGAGAAACCGAAGAGTAATTTTGCGATACCCGGCATTTATATTTTCGATAGCGAAGCGGTTTCAACCGCCAAGACGCTTGTTCCTTCTGCACGAGGAGAAATCGAAATTACGGATCTGCACAAACATTACTTAGCCAAGGAAATGCTCGATGTCCGGGTCATCAATGGCAAATGGTTCGACATGGGGACTTACGAGTCGCTCTTTCTCGCGTGTTCTTTCGCCAAGGAAAGCAATTTCAGTGAACGTTTCCATCCAATGATCAATGAAGCTATTTTAGAATTCAATGCTGAATTCAAGAAAATCGTTTCTCTAAAAAAGTAATGACATTCGTATGCAAAGTGATTCAAAGCGGAAAATAAAGAAAGCCATTCTGCCGGTCGCGGGATTCGGTACCCGTTTCTTGCCCGCAACGAAAGCGCAGCCTAAAGAGATGCTGCCTGTCGTAGATAAGCCGGTAGTCCAATATCTGGTAGAGGAGGCAGTCGCTTCCGGTATCGAAGAAATCATCTTTGTCACGGGGCGCGGGAAGAGGGCTATCGAGGACCATTTCGATGTATCCTATGAACTCGAAGACACGCTCGTGGAAAAGAACAAGCATGATCTGCTCGAAACGGTACGAAAGATTTCGGGACTCGCCAAATTTTCTTATGTGCGACAGCCGGTGCCGCTCGGCGATGGGCATGCTTTGCTCCAGGCAGCGCATCTGGTGGATGATGATGAATCCGTACTGGTCATTTTCGGCGATTGTATCTATGACAGTGAAGTGCCTGCCGCCAAGCAATTGATGGAAGCCTATGATAAATTCCAAGCCCCGATCATCGGTCTGACAGAAGTGGAACGGAGCGAAGTTTCTAAATTCGGCGTCATCAACGGAGAGAAAGTCGACGATCTGCATTGGAAAGTTTCCCAGATCGTTGAAAAACCGAAAGTGGAAGATGCTCCCACGAACATCGTCGCACCCGGAAAATACATCATCACGCATGACGTTTTTGAAATTCTGGCTTCCATGAATCACGGGAAATCGGGCGAGATTCGCCTGACTGACGCCTTTGATCTGATGTTGGAAAAAGGTATGCCGCTCTACGGCAGGATGTTGGAAGGGGAGTGGCTCGATACGGGAGATAAATTCAATTTTCTCCGCGCGACGATCCATATGGGATTGAAACATCCCGAAGTCGGAGAAAGACTGAAAAAATACATTCAGAGCCTTAAAGATTGAATTCTATGTACTGGATTTACCTTGTTCTCTTCATCTTCATCATTCTGACGCCGAAGGTCATCCATGTCGGTACGTCTTTTTTGACTGAAGAGGATCTCGAAGCGCTGGTAATATTCGGATTTGGAATCTTAGGCTTTCTCATCTATATCGCAAAGGAAAAGGCGTTGCTTCGCGTTTTTCGAGAAAAACTTCATCTCCAAAAACAGACGAATATCATTACTCGCGATCTGTCCGATTCTTACTCATATATCGGAGAGATGAACCGGCGATTCGATATCGTCAAAGATCTCATTTTCAATTTTCCGAGGAATGCGAAAAATCTTTTTGACAAGGAGAATCCGGATTTTTATGCGCCTATTTTGGAAGCGGCACGTCTGCTCGCGAGAACGGATGCGGTCTCCTTGCGTTTCGTAAACTATAGGCAAAAAAATCTTCTTAAAATATATGAGGGGACGCTTCCGAGAGGTGTCCATTTCGATCATTTCGACGTCGAATGTCTGCTCAGCGCCAGAAAGTATTTCTGGGAGGAAGAGGGCTGCGTGGTCGTCCGTTCGCCCCGCAGTACGCCCGAGTTGGCTGCTTATCTGATTTTTCCTAAAGCGACGAACCGGATAGAGGATTTGGAAGTATTCAAAATTCTCGTCGCAGAAGCTCTCTTCCTGTATTGTATCGAGCAAAAAATATCTTCTTAATCGTGAGCCAGGGACTTTTATGCGCATAGGTATTGATGCACGATTCTATGGTTCCCTTGGCAAAGGCCTTGGCCGATATACTGAGAAATTGATCGAACATCTCGAAAGGATAGATTCCGAGAACGAGTATATCATTTTTTTGCGTCGGGAAAATTTCGACGAATATCACCCTCGCAATCCGCGTTTCAAGAAGGTATTGGCGCATTATGACTGGTACGGGTTTTCTGAACAGACTTTTTTCCTTCTTCAGTTATACCGTGCACATCTGGATCTCATGCACTTCCCACATTTCAATGTGCCGGTCCTCTATCTCCGGAAGTTCGTCGTGACCATTCATGATCTCATACTTCTTCACTATCCGACGCTTAGGAATACCACACGGGGATTTTTCCTGTATGCGTGGAAATTTTTGGTGTATAGATTCGTCATTGCCAGAGCTATACAGAGAGCGGTGCATGTCATTACCGTTTCTGAGTTCACCAAAAAAGATATTTTGAAAAATTACCCCGCCGCAGAAGGGAAGGTCACAGTCACATATGAAGCAGCGGATCCGTTTTGCCAGTGTTTGGATCCCCGAAGCGAGGAAGGGCTTTTTGGGCGTCTCGGTCTGATAAAAAGGGAGAAACAGAATACGGAAACAAAGCTGCTTCGTGATATAATAACGCCATATATTCTTTATGTGGGCAATGCCTACCCGCATAAAAATTTGGATATAATTTTCAGTGTGGCGAAAGATTTGCCGGAGTGTACTTTCGTTCTCGTCGGAAAAGAAGATTATTTTTATTCGCGATTGAAGCAGCGAGCTGAATCGCAAAACATTCGGAATGTCATTTTTTCAGGTTTTGTGAATGATACCGAGCTCAGCACATTGTACCGGTTCGGATGGCTCTACGTTTTTCCTTCGCTGTATGAGGGTTTCGGACTGCCTCCTCTGGAGGCGATGTCGAGAGGATTGCCAGTCCTTTCTTCTGACAGGGGTTCTCTTCCTGAAATTCTGAGTGATGCGGCCGTGTATTTCGATCCCAAAGACGCGGAGGATCTGAGTAAAAAAATCACCGAGCTGAGTGAAAATTCCGTCTTGAGGGTGGAGCTCGTTGAAAAGGGCTATAAACAGTCGAAAAAATACAGTTTCCCGTTGATGGCACGAGAAACATATCAAGTGTACGAAAATTCCCTGAAACAAAAAATAGCGCATGTATCCTCCTTATAGAACAGAAAAAAAAGCATCTCACATGGCTGATATACATCGGCCGGAAGCATGGAAGGAAACGCCGATGTGGGAAGAATTCGAACAGGAGAAAAATCATTTTGATTTTGTTCCTGATTTTATTCCCGAACAGAGAACGTTGCCGAAAAAGGAAGAAGCCTATGTCCTTCCCTCGCTTAATGTAAATTTTTCTCGGAAAAAAAATTTTTCTTTTCCCTTCATTAAAACATTCATCTTCGGTCTGACGATTCTTGGCAGTCTTACGGTTTTCGCGATTTATCAGGCTGAGAAAATAAAGACGAACGTCCTCTCGCAAAGCGAGAACGGATATATGAATCTTTCTCTCGCGCTTGAAGATCTTCGGGCAAAAAAATATAACTCGGCTCTTTCTCATTTCAATCAAGCATCCGCTTCGTTCGAAAAGGCTGACGGCGGTTTGACCGCGGCAGGAAAGATTTTCGCAGAGATCCTCCGTCCCATTCCTGGGTTATCTAAAATGGCCTCCGGAAAGCATATTATCGAAGCTGGAAAACATTTTTCGGCTGCCGGCGTTCCGCTTTCTGAAATAGCCCAAAAAGCGTCGCTTTCTCATGACGCATATAGAGAAGGAGAAAAAATTTCATTGCTGGCTACACTTTCTCGGCTGAAAGACCCGTTAAACGATATCAGAAACGAACTTCAGCACGGAAGTGATGCGCTGGAAAAAGTGCAGATTTCCGATATCCCCCCCGAGAAGCGCGAACGATTCTTGGAAGTAAAGACCGGTTTGCCGCAGATACTTGACCTGCTGAACGGCTTTGATACGCATGAGGCATTGATCCACGAGTTACTCGGGGGAAACGGACCGAGAAAGTATCTTTTCTTGCTGCAGAATAATCATGAAATGAGAGCAACCGGAGGCTTTATCGGGAGCTATGCCTTGCTCGATGTGAACGATGGGGTCGTGCGACGCTTTTTCGTCGATGGGATTTTTAATCCGGACGGACAGTTAAGGGAAAATATCGTTCCGCCGAAACCTATTCAAAAGGTGAGTGCCGCCTGGAGCCTTCACGACAGCAACTGGTTTCCTGATTTTCCGACATCTGCCGAAAAGGCTATTTCCTTTTATGAAAAAACGGGAGGTCCGACAGTCGATGGAGTGATAACGCTTACGCCGACAGTCATGCAGAAACTGCTCGCGGTCACGGGACCGATTACCATGAGCGAATATGGCTTGACCGTCGATGCGGATAATTTCATTCCTGTGATCCAGGAACAAGTCGAAGTCAAATATGACAAGGCAGAGAATAAGCCGAAGAAAATTCTCGCCGATCTTTCGCTCTTGCTGATAGAAAAAGTATTCGCGTCTCAAGATAGGGAAACACTTTTCAAGGTAGGGGAAGCCTTGGTGGAGGGTTTGAATGAAAAACACATGCTGCTCTATATGAGACACCCCGAAACGGAGGCTCTCATTGATGAGGCTGGCTGGTCAGGGAAAGTGTACTCTTCGAAAAAGGATTATCTTTCCGTCATCCATAGCAATATAAATGGTTATAAGACAGATGGAGTTATCGATGAAAATATCTCCCATGCCGCAGAAATTAAAGAAGATGGTTCGATCATCGATACCGTCACTATTACTCGTGTTCATAACGGAGGGAACACCCCATATGAATGGTGGAACAAGGTGAATGCCGATTATATGCGCGTGTATGTCCCCTTGGGATCGGAGCTATTATCGGCGAAGGGGGCGACGTGGGAGTTCCCGCAGGCTCCTCTCGATTACGATCGGCTTGGATTCAAGAGAGATGAAAGAGTGGAGAAAGAAGAACATTCCACTCGTATCGATGAAAAGAGCGGGACGCGCATTTCAGAAGATGCCGGAAAGACCGTATTCGGGAATTGGGTATATGTCAGTCCTCATGAGTCAGTGACAGTCGAGTATGCCTACAAGCTGCCTTTCCATATCGATGTGAGCAAAAGCAAAGCGGATGCGGATTCATTCTCCGTCTTGTATCAGAAACAATCCGGTTCGAAAGGAAGTGATCTTTCTTCTTCGATCAAGTATCCTCAGGCATGGAAAGTCATTTGGCAGACATCTCCAAATCTGGTACCGTATGAACGTGAACTCAGACTGAAGACCGATTTAAGGACCGATACCTTCGCGGGGGCGGTCTTTGGTTCGCGATAACATAAATATTTCTCTGAAAGAAAGCATGGTTCGGAAAATAATGAATAATTTGTCTGATTGGAGCAGCGCCCCGAGCAAGACTGTCGGTGGGGCGGCTTTGCTTATAGCTCTTGCCGGAGTAGCGAGCCGATTTCTCGGTTTCGTCCGAGACAGGATCTTGGCGCACAATTTCGGAGCTGGCGACGTCCTTGACGCATATTATACGGCGTTTCGTCTCCCAGATCTGATTTATAGTTTCCTCGTCTTGGGTGCGCTCTCCGCCGCCTTCATCCCGGTCTTTACCGAACTGCGCACATCGAAGAAATATACCGAGGCGTGGAGGTTGACTGCAGGAGTACTGCATGTGACGCTTTTCGTTCTCGGATGTTTTTCTCTCCTGGGTATCATTTTTTCCGGACAACTCACGATTTTACTGGCTCCAGGCTATACCGGTGAAAAACAGGTCATGGTAACCATGCTGACGCGCGTCATGCTACTCAGCCCTCTTTTTCTTTCAATAAGCTCCGTTTTCGGCGGAGTTCTCGTTTCTTTCAAGCAATTCGCCGCTTATTCTCTGGCCCCGGTCTTTTATAATATCGGAATCATTTTCGGGGTCTTATTTCTCACTCCTCTCTTGGGCCCGATCGGATTAGCTTGGGGAGTCGTGCTTGGTTCTTTTTTTCATATGATCATTCAATACCCGAGTTTTATCCGTTCTGGTTTCGAACGCCAATGGTTTTTCCTGAATGCCTGGAAGGATGCGAGCGTCCGTCGAGTATTGACTCTTATGCTGCCGCGTTCTCTGGGTATGGCAGTCAATCAGGTGAGTCTCCTCGTCATGACTTTTTTCGCCTCGACATTGGTCTCGGGGAGTCTCTCGGCCTTCACCTTGGCGAACAATATCCAAAGCGTTCCGCTCGGACTGTTCGGTATCGCCTTCGCTTTGGCAGCCTTTCCGTCACTCAGTCTTTTTGCTGCAGAACAGGATGAGAAAAGTTTTTTTCTGACTCTGACCAAAACTGCCCGACGTATCCTTTTCTTTGTCGTACCATTGAGCGTCCTCATCATCGTTTTCCGAGCACAGTTCGTGCGTGTCATTTTGGGCTCCGGTCATTTCGATTGGCAAGATACTATCGAGACATTCGAAGTGTTGAAGTTTCTGGCGCTGAGCCTTTTCGCACAAAGCCTGATTCCGCTTTTTGCGAGAGCTTTTTTCGCGTTACAGGATACGAAGACACCGCTGTATATCGCTTTGTTGAGCGAGGCTCTTCATATCGCTCTCATTCCTCTTCTTATACCGCGATTTGCGGTACAGGGTCTGGCGATCGCCTTCTCAGCGAGCACGATACTGAATTTCGCCCTTTTGTATTTCTTTCTGCGTAAAAAAATAGCGTTCTGGGATAACAAAACGGTCTTTTTTCCTGTCCTGAAAATTTTTATAGCCTCCATTCTTGCCGGAACCGTTGCCCAGCTTTCCAAGTCCATATTCGCATTGACGACGAACGAGCTCGATACATTCATAGAAGTTTTCTTGCAATTGGTTATCGGGCTTACGATCGGGCTCTCCGCTTTTGTCCTTTTTTCCTATTGGTTTCGCATTGAAGAACTTCATCGGGTGAAGAATTTTCTTCTACGCAAGATACTACGTCAGCCCGAAACGGTGGCTTATACCGAGGATCATCCGGAACTTGGAGATTGGTAATCAGGGAATGATACCCTTGCTTCAGACGACTTTTTCGTCTACCGTAGGTGGATAGAGTATGGAGCAACAAAACATTCGAAATTTCTGCATTATCGCGCATATTGATCACGGAAAGTCCACTTTGGCTGACCGTCTGCTTGAAATTACCAAAACGATCGAAAAGCGGAAAATGAAGGAACAGCTTTTGGATCAGATGGATCTGGAGCGCGAACGCGGCATTACCATCAAGCTGCAGCCGGTGCAGATGCATCATATCTACAAAGGAGTGGAGTATATGCTCAATCTGATCGATACTCCAGGACACGTCGATTTTCACTATGAAGTCTCACGTTCGCTGGCCGCTGTCGAGGGAGCAATTCTTCTCGTAGATGCGACGAAGGGAGTGCAGGCGCAAACGCTGGCCAATCTCTATCTTGCCATCGAGCAGGGATTGGAGATCATTCCCGTCGTGAACAAGATTGATCTGCCCAATGCCCAGGTCGAAAAGACCAAAAAAGAAATCGTACACATACTCGGTTGCAATGAAGAGGATATATTGACAGCATCGGGGAAAAGCGGGCTGGGTGTCGAAAAAGTTTTGGAACGTGTCATCGAGAATGTCCCGCCCCCTCAGGGGAAAGAAGATCTGCCACTTCGAGCCCTTATTTTCGATTCTGTCTATAACACATACAAGGGCGTCGTGGCATACGTGAAAGTGGTTGATGGATCGGTCAAACGCGATGATGCGCTCCATATGTTGGGAACTGAGAAAGAGGGCGTGACTGTCGAGGTCGGTCTTTTCCATCCGAATTTGGAACCGACCGATATCCTTCACGCGGGAGAAATCGGCTATATAGCGACCGGACTGAAGGAAGTGGGTCATTGCCGCGTAGGGGATACCGTGATCTGGAAACAAAAGGAAAGAGATGCTGCAGTCGTTTTGCGTCTTCCCGGCTACAAGGAAATCAAGCCGGCTGTGTATGCGAGTTTTTATCCCGTCGATGGGGATGAATATACTTTGATGCGTGATGCTTTGGATAAGCTTAAATTAAACGATGCCGCTTTCACCTTCGAACCGGAAAGTAATCAGGCACTGGGGCGAGGCTTCCGCTGCGGATTCCTTGGACTCTTACATCTCGAGATCATTCAGGCCCGTCTCGATCGTGAGTTTGGAATGGCGCCGACAATCACGACCCCTTCGGTCGTGTATGAAATACAGGTTCGTGACCAGGCATCCAGAATCATGCTTTATTCTCCATCCGATTTGCCGGATCCGGCTACCATTGAAGCTATTTTTGAGCCCTATGTTACCTTGTCTATCGTCGTTCCGAGCGAATATTTGGGGAATGTCATGACGCTTACCCAGACAATCCGATCGGAATATAAGAATACCGAATACATCGATGAAGAACGCGTGCTTCTGACTTTTGAAGCGCCTCTTATGGATGTGATCATCAATTTTCATGATGACTTGAAAAGCGCTTCTTCGGGCTATGCTTCGATGAACTATGAACCGATCGGTTATCGGCAGAGCGATGTAGTGAAACTGGAAATCATGGTGGCCGGCGACCATATCGATGCGTTCGCCCGCATGGTTCCTCGGCGCGATTCTTATGCGGAAGGTAAGCGAGTCGTAGAAAAATTGAAAGAAGTGATTCCTCGACAGAACTTCGCGGTGGCTATTCAGGCAGCGATCGGAGGTAAAGTGATCGCTCGGGAAACACTTTCTGCCTATCGCAAGGATGTGACGGGAAAGCTCTACGGAGGCGATTTCTCGCGTAAAAAGAAACTCCTTGAGAAACAGAAGAAAGGGAAGAAAAAAATGCGTGATATCGGAAAAGTTTCCATTCCAAGCTCCGCCTTCTTGGCTGTACTGAAGAAATAACATACTTTTATTTCTTTCTTTTTGACTTTTCTTTTGGGGTAAATTTGACTATACTGATAGAGTAATCATATTTAAGCAAAACTATGGCTGTAGAATTTACGGAAAGCAATTTCAACGAAGAAGTACTCAAAAGCGATAAACCCGTGCTCGTTGATTTTTGGGCTCCCTGGTGCGGACCTTGCCAGCTGATGGGACCGGTCATCGATGAGGTTGCAAATGAGCTTACATCGGCAAAAATCGGGAAATTGAATGTTGATGAACATCCGAGTATCGCTCAGAATTATGAGGTGATGTCCATTCCGACAATGAAGATCTTCAAAAATGGCCAGGTCGTCAAGGAGTTTATCGGTGTCCAATCGAAAGAGACGCTGAAGACGGAACTTTCCAATTTATAAGCCAGTCGTTAGGAGGAAAATAAATATGAAAATTTATAAAGAAAGGATAAATCTGGAAAGCAAGACCCAGACAGAGTTCATGGATATAACTGATCAGGTTCAAGAAATCGTCGAACGTTCCGGCGTGCGCGAGGGTCAGGTTCTCGTCTATGTGCCCCATACCACGATGGGAGTCGCAATCAATCATAACGAATCCATGCTGCTTCAGGATTTTATGCGCGTTTTGTATAAAGTCGTTCCTGTGGATGATCAGTATTCCCACGATCTGTTCGAATTGCGCCGGGAATCAGGAAGCTCTGATGGGAGAAGCAACGGTCATTCCCATTGTAAAGCGATATTTCTGGGAACGAGCGAAACCGTACCGATCGAGAAAGGGAAGCTTGTGCTCACCGAGCGGCAAAGCATATTCGCAGTCGAATTTGACGGCTCTCGTAAGAGAGATATCATGATTCAGATAATCGGGCTTTGAGATATGTCGGGCACCCGACCATCACATCCCCGATAGAGGAGAAGAGTTTTCACGTTTCAGTTTCGTTCCTGTATCGTAAGATCAATTTAACATAGCTTACTGTGCGAACATTTCTCATTATCGCCATCGTTCTCTCTCTGGTCTCGATCGCATTCTTTGTTTTCGGAACATATGCGACGGACCATTTTACGGGATCCATCAGACGGGATCAGGTATTTGAAATACGTCCCGATGAAGACGCGAGAGCCTTAGGCGGGCGGCTTGAAGAGAGCGGGCTTGTTTTTTCCCGATTCACATTCTGGTGGGAATTGGTGCATGAAGGAAAGTCTAAGCAGATCGTGGCCGGAAAATATTCTTTGAACGGCTCTTTGACGGTGCCAGAAATCGTAGACATCGTAACGTCGGGAAAGACGCTTTCCCGCGATATCAAAATCACTTTTCCGGAAGGATGGACGATGGCGAAGATGGCCGACCGATTGACAGCCAACGCTCTGCCAGGAGGGGTATTTCTCAATCTTGCAAAAAATCCGAAGGCTGAGTGGAGGATGAAATATTCCTTCTTGAATGAACTTCCTAAGAATGCCTCATTGGAGGGGTATCTTTTTCCGGATACGTATTTCTTTGCTCCCGAAGCGACCGCCGAAATCATCATTGAAACACTGCTCGCTAATTTCGAAAAGAAGATGACGCCTGATTTCCGTATGGCGGCCAAACAGAGCGGTCATACCCTTTTTGATGCCGTCACATTGGCAAGTATCGTCGAAGCAGAGGGGAAAATTTCAAAGGACCGAGCTCTTATCAGCGGTGTTTTCTGGAAAAGACTCGAAATCGGTTTGCCGCTGCAAAGCGATGCGACCGTGAATTATGTTCTCGGTACATCCAATCTTCAATCCTCTTATGCTGATATCGGAGTTGATTCCCCGTATAACACCTATAAATATAAGGGGTTGCCGCCCGGTCCTATAAATAATCCAGGGCTCATCTCCCTTAGGGCCGCTCTCTTTCCGGAAAAAAGTCCTTATTTATACTTCCTCACCAGTCTCAAGACCGGAGAAACGATTTTTTCCCAAACATTTGAAGAACATGTAAGGAACAGACAGTTGCACGGACTCTAAAACAAAAATATGAAATCTTCTTCGCGCGAAATTTTCGGTATCGTACTTTTGGTATTTTTGGCAGTCATATCATTCGCTTCCTGGAATAGTTTCTTCAGTCTTTCCCTTCATCCTGATATTCCGAACACGACTGTGTCCGTAGGATGGTTTTCGATTCTCGGCACAGCTTTTTTTCTCGGAACAATAATATGGAGAGGTTTTTTCTTCCAAATAGCCGCGGCTTTCGCGATTTTCCTTCCGAGCCTCCTTTTCACCCGTACTTGGATCCACGTGGTATGCGTCATTCTTTCCATGGCGTTCGCGCTTCTTTCTATGCGGAGCGTGGAGAAAGAAACGGGGGAAAGACTTCGATTCCATTTCATTAAGAATGTTCGGTCGGGAAGTTTCAGTTTCGTCTTCGGTTTAGCGCTCTCCCTTTCCAGCGTCTACTACGCTTCCATACGAAATGCTTCATGGGAGGAACTGGTGCCGCGTTTTCGAATCGGTGAAGGCACGGCGGCAGTGATTTTCAAATCAGTAGGCTATGTCTATCCGGAATATAAGAGGCTTTCTGAAGAAGGAGTGACGGTAGATAGTTTTTTGGAAAGTTTTGAAAAAAAAGATACTCAGAATAAATCGCAGCCGGCTGTCCTTTCACCTCAGAATGTTGATCAAGTGAACCAGATGGCTGCTAATATTCCCGATCTTGTCCGATATTTGCAAGCTCATGCATCGCAATATGGAATAAGTTCCCAAGATGAATTGGCTCATGAGCTCTATTTGAGAACAGGGAGGGAACAGATATCGGCCATCGTGGGGAGGAAAGTTTCCGGAGATGAAAAAATTGCGGATGTGTTTTCGTACGCCATTCAGAATAGGATGATAACGGCTTTAAGCGCCCGAGAAGCGAAAGAACATCTCTCCTCTCAGGTGATTCCCTTCACTTTGGCTTTTTTCATTTTCCTCACCCTTATCCCCGTAGGCACTTTTCTTTCTTTCATCTGGGTAGGATTCGGATTCGCCCTCTTCCTGCTCCTCGTTTTCGTGCGGATACTACGCATGGAAAAAATCATCAGGGAGCAGGAAAGTCTGAAACAATAGCCAAGAAGCCTGAATTAGCACTCGAATAAGAGGATTGCTAGTTTTTGTTTTTTAGAGTACACTACGAGGGTAAAATTTTTCAAGAGATTATCGTATGGCAGATTACTATGAGACCTTAGGTGTTCCGAAAAATGCCTCTGAAGACGAGATCAAGAAGGCCTTTCGTAGGCTTGCGCATAAATACCATCCCGACAAGGGGACAGGAGATGAAAAGAAATTCAAAGAGATCAACGAGGCGTATCAGGTCCTATCAAACAAGGAAAGACGCCAGCGTTATGATAGCCACGGACAGACATATAACGGTCAGGGTCCAACAGGCGGAAATCCTTTCGGGGGACAGGGCGGAGGTTTTGACTTTAATGGATTTTCATCTCAGGGATTCGATTTTTCCGGTAGCGGTTTTGAAGATATCTTTTCTGACATTTTCGGCGGGCAAGGTTCGCACCGGACGAGAAGAGGCGGGGGCGCTGATATAGCGGTTGATATTGAAATCTCATTCGAACAGATGGTAGCGGGAGTTGAGAAGGAAATATCTTTGCGGAAGCTTTCTTCCTGCCACACCTGCAAAGGGACTGGAGGAAAACCTGGATCGAAAAAAGAAACCTGCAAGCAATGCCAAGGAAGAGGACAGGTCCGGCGCAATGTTCAAACGATTTTCGGGGCGCTTTCCCAGGTGGTAACCTGTGATGTGTGTCATGGCCGAGGTGAAACCTACACTGAAAAATGTCCGACATGTCAGGGAACGGGACGAGAGCAAAGAGAAGAAAAAATCTCTCTTTCTATCCCTGCTGGCATTCATGATGAGCAGACGCTTTCAGTCGAGGGTGCCGGTGCGGCGGGAGAACTAGGAGAAAGTGCCGGCAATCTTTTTGTCACCGTACACGTCCGCCCACATGCAGTCTTGCAAAGAAGAGGGGACGATATCATTTCCGAGTACGCCATGTCATTTATGCAAGCGGCTTTAGGTGATAAAGTGCCGGTTGAAACCATAGAGGGAAACGTGACGATGAAAATCCCTTCAGGAACGCAGCCTGGCGAAGTATTCCGGATCAAGGGAAAAGGAGTGCCCCATCTGGGACGATATGGCCGGGGCGATCATTTGGTGACGGTCACGCTTTCGGTGCCGAAAAAACTTTCTTCAGAGCAAAAAAAGATAATTGAGAAGCTGAAAGAGACTCTGTAAGCCAAGAAAGAGGGGACCTTTGCCACCGGTCTCCTTTTTCTTTAGAATAGAGAGACTTCTGCTTCTGAGTGCGTCTTCATCCGTCACGAGCAAAGTAATTTTTTCTGAAAAAATTCTAAACTCGAGAGACTTCTTGATTATCGAAAAAGTTTCCCCCAATTTATGGCAGCTGTAGTAAATTTTTCGAATCAAGAAGCTCCCTCGGACAGTAGAATTCTCTCAGAAAAAATTCTTCTCCGGCCGGATGAAAAATTTTATTGCTTCGTTTCCAAGAATTCTCTTGGGCAACTTTGGAGCCAAAAGCCGGTCTTTTTGTGAAACAAAAAGTTTTGGCGAAACGTCAGTCAAAATCGGCTGGGATTTTGACGGCACAAGAGAGTTGTTTGGGAGTGGAGAAGAGTTTGAGAATAAACTAATATAAGGAAAATGCCAGTTTGGAAATACAAAATTACCGATCTTCCTGTCGGAAACGGGGATAATCATCCCGTTACCGAGGCGCTCTTCATCAATCGAGGATATACGAATCAGGCGTTAAGAGATCTTTTTCTGACGCCTAATTTCGATCGTGACAGTCACGATCCGTTTCTTTTCTCTCAGATGGAAAAAATCGTCGAACGGATAGGAAGGGCCAAAGAAAGCGGAGAAAGCATAGGAATATTCGGTGACTTTGATGCTGACGGAGTGACATCCTCCGTCATTATCCGTGAGACACTGACAGCGCTCGGCGTGCCTGTATACGTTTATTTGCCGGAAAAAATAAGTGAAGGTCACGGTTTCAACATGAAGGCAATCGATTTTTTCGATTCGAAAGGCGTGAAGCTTATCATGACTCTTGATTGCGGTATGACGAATCATGCAGAAATCGAAGAAGCGAATAAGAGAGGGATAGAAACAATCGTAATCGACCATCATCACGTGCCACCGGTTCTTCCGGATGCCTTCGCTATTGTCAACCCGAAAATAGCCAGCGAAACGTATCCTTTCCGTGAGCTGTGCGGGGCAGGAACGAGTTTCAAAGTAGCACAGGCTCTGTATCAACGCTTTCTTCCTCATCAAAAAGATCAATTGAAATGGATTCTTGACGTCGTGGCTACAGGGACCGTGGCTGATGTCATGCCTCTCATCGGAGAAAATCGTCTGTTAGTGAAATACGGTTTGATCGTCCTTTCGAAGACGAGGCGGATGGGATTCCAAGAGATGTTTTCAGTCGGGAAAATGAAAATAGACGAGAATTCCCTTCCAGATGCCCGGATGATCGGATTTCAGATCGCACCCAGAATAAATGCCGCCTCTCGGATGGCGCATGCCCTCTTGGCTCACGATCTTCTTATGGAAAAAGACCAGGAAAAGGCGAGGGCTTTGGCAATGGAATTGGAAGAATGCAATGTGAAGAGGCAGAAATTGAGTGCTGATGTGACGGAACAGGTTCGAAAGATCGCTCTAGAAAAATTCAGAGATAAGAAGTTCATTTTTGCGGCCGACGAAAAATTCCCATACGGCATCGTGGGGCTGATTGCCGGTCGGATCGCTCATGAATTCAATAAGCCGACGTGCGTGCTGACCCGCGGGATTGCGACATGCGTCGGTTCTTTTCGCAGTATTCCGGAACTCAATATCATCGAAATTCTGGAAGAATGCGGCCATTTTCTTGAAAAATTCGGCGGACATGCGCAAGCGGCAGGTATGACGATAAGGAATGAGAATATTGAACCGTTTTATGAAAAATTCAACGCTCTGGTAGAAAAAAGATTGTCGTCTACCGTTACGGAACCGGAACTCATGATCGATGCCTTGCTGAAAACGGAACATATCACGCCGAAGTTGTATCGGGATATGATGCTTTTCGCACCCTTCGGGGAAGGTAATCCTGAACCGATCTTTTCCCTCCATGATATGGTCATACGCGAAGTCCGTTTCGTCGGTAATGGCAATAAGCATCTGAAATTAAGTCTGGTTCAGAAAGATGGATTGAAATGTTTCGATGCTATCGGCTTTTCTTTCGGGCAAATTCATCCGGATCTGAAGGAAGGGGATGTGCTTGACATCGCTTTTCAACTTTGTGAGAATACCTGGAATGGTTCAACGACCATCCAGCTGAAATTGGTGGATATTCTCGCTCATTAACAATGGAGGATCCGATGCTTTTGAGGCAGCAGAAACGTGCGAAGCGACGCGAAGAACACGTTTTTGTCATCGGGGAGAGAATCTGTTTTTTCCTTCCCGGTAAAAAAGCGTTCGAATATTCGTGGCATATGGGCGATATCGTGACGGCACCGGTGAAAACTCCGGATGAAAAGCTCGTGGCGAGGGTCGCGATACTTGAACTGGAAGACCAGGGTCTCGAGGTGAGGGAAATCGAAGAATGGGAAACGGATGCTCCTCCCTACTTCGTTTTTCCGGCGGAAGTGCACATTTTGAGCCGCCTCCTTTCACAGACAAAGCTCCCTGACCTGAAAAAGGTGGTTATGGCGGACGTCGACCTTGGGAATGCGTGTGTCGCAAGACATACGGCATTTTTAGATCTTTTGTCTCCGAAGAGGAATTGGTGGGATACGCAGAGGCGATAGCGCAGTGGTTGATCAAATTCAACCACTTTTTTTATGTGGAAAAATGCTTTTTCTGGTATACTGTAAATGTTATGTCAAAGATTGTCTTATATACAGACGGAGGATCTCGAGGAAATCCAGGGCCGGCAGCTCTTGGTGTGTTCATAGAGACTCTTGGGAAAAGCTATGGTGAATATTTGGGAGAAAAAACGAACAACGAGGCTGAGTATGCTGCGATCGTCTCTGCGCTGAAAAAGGTAAAAGCTCTCCTCGGGAAAGCGGAAGCCAAGAAAACGGCAGTGGAGTGTCGGATGGATTCGGAGCTTGCCTGTAAACAGTTGAACCACGTTTATAAGATAGAAAACGAGCGACTACAACCTCTTTTTTTGGAGATTTGGAATCTCATGCTGGATTTTTCCGATGTAAAATTCGTCCACGTATATCGAGAAAAGAATACGGTGGCGGACAAGATGGTGAATGAAGCCTTGGATGAGAAGAAGAAGCAACTTTCTCTTTTAAACTGATTTATTTTTAATACACGAACATATGTCTCAAAAAACATATTTGTGCGCAGTCAGTACCATTTTTTCGTTAGTGGCTCTCTTTCATCTCTTCGTAGTCTTTTCCGGCAGACAACTGAGCATCGGAGATTTTAAATTACCTCTTATCCTGAACGTGATCGCTTTCTTTGTTGCCGCCTTTCTGGCGTATCAGGGTTTTGCAAATAAGAAAGCCGCTTAAGGATTCCGATAAAAAGCCCGGATCTGATCCATAGTGATGAGGCCGGACTTTGACTTGCCGTCCGAATTATGGACATCTCCGATCTTGAAACTATCGACATGCTTCTTTTTCGTTTTCTTCGCCTTCTCCGGTGAAATCTGTTTCCCGGAGCGCTTGTCGACATAGATGGTCTTTGAATCTCCGCTCGGGCCTAAGCTGGCAAGCGCGAACGTGGTTTGCTGCGGTGTGTATGCCGTGAAACCGGTTTCCGGGAAACGGTTCAGCGCAGTGTTCATAAAATCTCTCCAGATAGGGGCGGCGACGAATATGCCGTCTGCCCCTTGCGCCATCGGTCGGTTATCATTGTTTCCTGCCCACACGGCTACGGCGATGGACGGCGTGTAGCCGACAGTCCAAGCATCTCGGAAGTTCTGGGTCGTTCCGGTTTTTGCCGCGACCTGGATTCCCGGAGGGAAAGCAAGCGGGCTATGAGGTCCGAACGTCGGGGTACGGGATTTGTTGTCAGAAAGGATAGAATTGATCTTTCTCGCCACTTCCGGATCCAGAACCCTTTTTTCCGTGATCTCGCTGTTCCATATATATTCTTTGCCGGTGCGATCCGTGATTTTGACGAAAGGGCTGATGTCATGCGCCATGCCCTCTTGACTGAAAACCGAAAAGGCGTGTGCCATATCGAGAGGGCGGACCTCGGCTCCGCCAAGAACGAGCGCCAATCCATAGCGGGTGTGATCGGTCAGCGTGGTGATGCCGAGCCTTTCTGCCAATTCGATGACGTTCTGTACTCCAGCCAGAGCAAGCGTCTGAACAGCAGGCACGTTGAGTGACATCGAAAGCGCCTGCCGCATTGTCAGTAGTCCGTGAAAACGGCCATCGTAGTTATGAGGGATATAATTTTTTCCACTGCCATCCGGTCCGAAATTCACCGGGCGATCCCAGATGGGAGTTTCCGGCTGAAAACCTTCTTCGAAGGCTTTGGCATAGGCGAACGGTTTGAAGGCGGAACCGGGTTGCCGCGCCTGGAGCGTGACATTCACATACCCGTCTACCGATTGATCGTAATAATCTTTTGATCCCACCATGGCCAAAACTTCCCCGTCTTTCGCGTCAAGAGCGACGAGGGCGGCGTTCGATGCTCTGCGGCTCTTATTTCTTGCCGCTCCTTCCCGTACAGATTTTTCAGCAGCAGCTTGAAGCGAGAGGTCGAGAGAGGTGATGACGCGAAGACCGCTTGTCCGTAATTCGTCGTCCGTATATTTTTTGTGGAGTTCATCGAGCACATAAAAGACGAAATGCGGGGCGACGATTTTCTGTTCGTGAGGAGCGACTTTCGCGAGCGTATTGGCATTCAAAGCGCTCTGGAGCTGGTCATTTGAGATGTATTTCAAATCGTACATTTTTTGCAGAATCATTTTCTGACGCTGCACCAATCCTTCGGAATGATTGAGATATGGAGAATAGTATGTAGGGGCGTTCGGCAGCGCGGCGAGCATCGCGCTTTCGTCAAGCGTAAGATCTTTGGCATTCTTGTTGAAGTACGTTTCTGAGGCGGCCTCGATCCCATACGCATTCGTTCCGTAGGGGATGGCATTCAGATACAGATCGAGAATCTCATCCTTGCTGAAATGGCGATCGATCTTTATGGCCAGGAACGCTTCTCGAATTTTTCTTCCCAATGTCCGTTCTCTGGTCAGGTAAAGGGTGCGCGCCAGCTGCTGCGTAATGGTCGATCCTCCCTGCTGGATCTCTCCATGCTTGATATTCACTATCATGGCTCGCAGGATGGAGAAAGGATTTATGCCATTGTGCGAATAGAAGTAGGCATCCTCAGTCGCTATGGTCGCCTGTCGGATAGAGTCGGGGATCTCGTTATGAGGAACCTCGATACGGTTCTCTTCATCATACAGGCGATATAATTCAACAGTTCCGGTACGATCGTACAGGATCGAGGTGAGATGGAACGGAAAATTATTGATTTTCTCGACGCTCGGCGTACTAAAAAAATAAACGGCAATACTGCCGAGTATGATTCCAAAGATGATAACTGCGAAAAACCAGGTCAGCTCTTTTCCAAGAAATACGAGATAGTTTCGAGTTGTTCGGTTCTTAGCGGTCATGCTCTTCAAATTGTAAATTATTGAAGAGGGGGTCAACCGGATTGTAGCACTTTTTTTTAAATCTGTTTAATTGCCAAACGAAGTGAGCGAAGCGAAAGCTCGCTTTCGTTTCCAAACGCAGTGCCGGTAAAATCGGGTAAATACCCTGTGGCTTGTCCGCCTCGTCAGCGAGACGGGCCACGGAAAGAAACGGACATCAGTTCGTTTAATCCGAGCTTGCTCTGGGGTAAATACCCGTTATTATGGTAAAGTAGGAAGGTATTACAAAAAAAGCTATGAAATTACCGGTTTTTAAGCCACTATATCTTTTATTGAAAATTTTTCGTTGCCCGGTGGTTTGGGAGGTATCTGTCGGGGCTGTCGTTTTCCGTGAAGAACAAAATACGCGGCTCTATCTGTTGCTCCATTATCCCAGCGGACACTTTGATTTTCCGAAAGGACACGTGGAAAGCGGAGAAACAGAAGAAATGACTTTAAGGCGGGAAACGGATGAAGAAACCGGGATACAGGATCTCGAGGTCTATCCTTCGCGGGTCAGCATCCGATATTTTTATAATGCCAAGGGAGGGGAACGGGAAAAGCGATTGCGGAAGGGGGATGGCCTGTGGATCTTCAAACAGGTGCATTTCTATCCCGCGAAAACACAGACCAAGGAAGTCGTCATTTCCCATGAACACCAGGGCTTTGTTTGGGAACCCTTTGATAAAGCCCTGAAACATGTGACTTTCGAAAATGCCCGCCGCGTGCTGACAGAGACAGAAGACTATCTGAAGACTTCATATCGCAGATCGTAATCATAAAATTCAAAAGCCGCACGGTCGAGTTGTTACTCTGTTGTGCGGCTTTTGTGTGACGGCGCTGCCGTCTGGCTTCAGTCGAGGTCGAGAAAGATGACTTTTGCCTCGACTGGGGATTTCTCCTCGCCCGCGACCAGCATCCAGGAGCTCTTCCCCGTGGGGGCTCCTTTGTAGTCGAGGGTAACAGTTGCCTCGAGATTGTGGACTTCCCCGCAGGGGCTTGTCCTGCTCGCTTCGGTGTGAGGGCGTGTCGTTACGGCGAGGATGACCGAACTGGTCCCAAACGAAATGTTGACACACTGCGGATGGAGCATCGCCGAAAAACGCGTCTTCTCGCCCTTCACATCGGCGACGTATTCAATCGCCAGGAGGGAATTTATTTCGTTGGGATTCTCTACGAGTCCCAAGGAAACAAGCATCGAGGGAAAAAACATGGAGTTCTCCTTGTAGGGGTCTGTTGCGGGTTGTGAGTGAACAAATTTGTGGATCATTGGCTGAATGACAGTTTCTGATTCCAACCATACATTATACTCCAAAATGCGTGTTTTGTCAATAGGAGCTAAGAAGCCCTTGATTATAGATACAAAGAGCTTGATTTTTCGCACGAAACGGGGTATTGTATATACCTTATGCTTACACTCAAAAATGTTCGTAAAATCTTCGGTTCGCGCCGTGTCTTGGAAAAAATCTCTTTTTCTTTGGGAGAAGGCCAGAAAGCAGCCCTCGTCGGTCAAAACGGCGTAGGGAAGTCTACGCTGCTCCAGATCATCGCCAAAGAAGTCTCTATTGATAAGGGAGACATTTTTATACCGAATAGGGCTTTGATAGGCTATCTACCCCAGGAGTCAGCCGTCTCATCTGAAGAGACTCTTCTGGATTATTTACGGCGCATGACCGGATTGGAAGAGTTGGAAAAAGGCATGGCTTCGCTTGAAAAAAAATTGGAAGATCCGAACGCTCTTGAAAAATTTGAAAGGCTCCAATCGGATTATGAACGGCTGGGAGGTTATGATTTTGAACGGAAAGCCAAAAGCATCTTGGATGGACTTTTCCTTTCGCATGTCGGTTTGGATCGTAAAGTTTCTCTTCTCTCCGGAGGCGAAAAACGCAAAGCGGCTTTGGCCGGAGTCCTGCTTCGCGGCGTGGACATTCTTCTTTTGGATGAACCGACGAATAATCTTGATCTGCCGGCATTGCTGTGGCTGGAAAAATATCTCAGCCGTTCGAAGGCGACGTGTCTCATCGCTTCCCATGATAGGATCTTTCTTGATAATGTCGTAAGAAAAGTGATTGAGATCGATTGGTACAAGCGCGACGTCACGATGTATACGGGAGGTTGGAGCGAGTTTGCTGAGATGAAGGCGCATGCTTTTCGCAAGCACAAGGAACTGTATCGGATGCAGGAAGATGAAAGGCACCGATTGCGGGAATCGATCGATGAGAAAAAGGGCTGGGTGGAAAGAGTGAAGGAGAGCGTGGCTCCCGACCATGACAAGCTGACATCCAATTACAAAAAAGAAAGAGCGATCAGAAAATTCGATGGTTCGGCCAAAGCTCTTCAAGGCCGTGAAAAGCGCCTGGATGAAGTGGAAAAACCGCTTGAACGTGAACTTCTGGTCATACCTCTTGATCCTAAAACCAAAGAAGATGACTCTATAGTATTGAAGAAACTCACTTTCGGATATAAGGATGGATTCAGTGGCGGGACGATTGATTTGAAGATTCCTCTCGGCAGACGGATCGCCATATTGGGGAATAATGGCGTAGGAAAATCGACGCTGCTTAAGACAATTACCGGTGAAATTCTTCCTCTTAAAGGGAAAGTCTTTTTGAGCGAGTCGCTGACATTCGGGTATCTGATGCAGGAACATGAAAATATCTCACAGTCGCTCACTCCTCGAGCGCTTTTCAAGAAACGTCTCGAGAAATATTTCGATCAGGATACTCTCCAAAGAAGTCTCGCTCAGTTCCAGTTTTCCCCTGGCGTCATGGACGATAAGATCGCTTCGTTCAGTCCAGGAGAGCGTGTACGTCTTATTCTCGCTCTGCTTTCGCTGCTTCATGCGAATGTCTTGGTTCTGGATGAGCCGACGAATCATCTCGACCTGGAAGCGATCGAGGCGCTCGAAGAAGCTCTCGAGACATATCCCGGAATCATTCTTCTTGTGACTCATGATCGTCGATTTCTGGAACGAGTCCGCTTGGATAAGAATTATATTTTGGAGGATGGCAAGCTGACCGAGGTGGCAAGTTACGAGGCCTACGCGCTTTCCGTGGTACCGAAGATGAAACGCATTTTGAAGCGGTTCGAGGAAAAACACGGAGTGTAGAGCGTGATGGATGGTTTCGACTAGACAGCTCCCTGTTCGACAGAACGAGTCAGAGATGTTCGGTCTTAACGATAGGGAAAGAAAATGAATGATAGTTTCAGAATATCTTAAGTATTTAGGAAAAAGGCTTAGGTTGCCTCTCGGCGTGCTTTCCGATATACTGAAACGTATGAAACAACAGACAAAAATCCGTTTCCAATTCGCATTGGTTGTGTTGCTTGGTCTGGTTTGCGGGGTTATTTCCTATCCGCAAGTCACGAAACATGCGCCGCCAGTTTTTAGCGCTTTGGATTCCTTAAAGGTCAATAAAGGTCTTGACCTGCAGGGCGGGATCCATCTTGAATATAAAGCGGACGTATCCCAGATCCCAAAAGAAAAAGTGAGCGATGCCTTGAATGCCGCTGAGGCCGTGATCGAGCGTCGCGTGAATGCTTTCGGAGTGGGAGAGCCGTTGGTGCAGCTGTCGCGTTCCGGCAAAGAAGATCGGATCATCGTCGAGCTGCCTGGAGTGAAGGATATCGAGCAGGCGAAAAAAATGATCAAAGAGACACCTTTTCTTGAATTCAGGGAACCCGCCGGTGATGAAGCGCAAAAAGATATCGCACCTTTGAATGAGAGCAGCAAGAAACGGGCGTCTGAAATTTTAGAAAAAGCCAAAAGAGGTGAAGATTTCGCTTCCTTAGCGGAACAGAACAGTCAGGATCCCGGATCCAAAGACAAGGGCGGGGATTTGGATTTCGTGAAAGCGGGTACTTTTGTTCCGGAGTTCGACAAAGTGCTTTTTCAGGAGAGTTTCAAGTCGGGGACTGTTTATCCTGAATTGGTAGAAAGCTCGTTCGGTTGGCACGTCATTAAAAAAATCGATGAAAGAGGCGAAGGCGATAATCATGAAGTGCATGCGGCGCATATCCTTTTTCGAAAATATACGGTTGCTGATTTTCCGAAACTTCAATTCAAGGCGACGGGCCTTTCGGGTAAGAACCTGAAAAATGCCTATGTCGATTATCGGTCACAGGGGGTCGGTTCACCGCAGATCGCGCTTCAGTTCGATGGAGAGGGGACGGATCTTTTCGCGCAGATCACGAAACGGAATATCGGAAAACCGGTTGCGATTTTTCTTGATGATGAGATCATCAGTCAGCCGACGGTGCAAAATGAGATCGTCGGCGGTCAGGCAGTGATAACAGGCAATTTTACCCTTCCGGAAGCCAATGATCTGGTAAAACGTTTGAATGAAGGTGCTTTGCCTGTTCCGATCACGCTCGTAGCCCAACAAAGCGTCGATGCGTCGCTCGGTGAAAGCGCCTTGAAGCAAAGTCTCTTTGCCGGTCTCGTCGGCTTGGCTGCGGTGGCCGTATTCATGATTCTTTACTACCGGTTGCTTGGCGTCGTAGCTGTGGTCGCGCTGCTTCTCTATACCGCCATGCTTCTTTCTCTCTTTAAGCTTTCGATTTTCACGCCATTCGCCATTACGGTCACGCTTTCCGGTATTTCCGGGTTCATTCTTTCTATCGGTATCGCAGTGGACGCGAACGTGCTTATTTTCGAACGCACCCGCGAAGAGCTTGGCTACGGGAAGGGCGTGCGACGTTCCATTCAGGACGGTTTTCGCCGTGCCTGGCCGAGCATCCGAGACGGACATGTCTCCACCTTGATCACGACGCTCATCCTTATCGGCCTGGGAACAGGATTCGTGAAGGGATTCGCGATCATTTTGGCGCTGGGAGTACTTCTTTCTCTGTTTACGGCGGTCGTTCTGGTGAAAATCACGACAACCTTCTTGGCAGGAGAATGGATGGAACGCCACCCTCGTCTGTTGGTTTCTTCTAAAAAACCCCTCGAATAACCGATATGCTACAGATCATCCAAAAAAGAAAATACGCGTATGTGGTCTCGGGCGCTTTGACTTTGGCTAGCATTGTCATGCTCGCACTCTGGGGTCTGAAGCTCGGTATCGATTTCAAGGGAGGAACTCTTATGGAAGTGCAATTTGCGGTGTCGCCGGAACCGGAAGTGAGGCAAGTCGAGGAAAAAATCGCCTCTCTCTCGTTGAACAGTCTGACCATACAGCCGACCGATAACAATGGGATGCTGCTCCGCTATCTGGCATCGGATGAAGGATCGAATGAAAAAGTGCTTGCCGAACTCAAAACATTGGATCCGGATGTAAAGCAATTGCGGACGGATTTCATCGGAGGATCGGTATCGAGTCAGATCAAGAAAAGCGCCTTTACGGGAATCCTTCTTTCGCTTATCGGTATCGCGCTCTATATCGGTTGGGCCTTCCGGAGAGTGTCGGGAATCGTGACATCATGGGAATACGGCTTGGGCGCTATCATCGCTCTTGCTCACGATATCATTATCGTACTCGGTCTGTTCGCGATACTGGGAAAATTTTATGGCATAGAAGTAGGAGTTCCTTTTATCGCCGCGCTGCTTACCATCTTAGGCTATTCGGTGAATGACACGATAGTCGTCTATGATCGCGTCCGGGAAAATCTCATGCGCTCCAGTCGGAAGGAAAATTTCGAGGGCTTGGTGAACCGATCACTCAATGAAACCGTCGGAAGATCGATCAATACTTCCATGACGGTGATCATCACCCTTATCGCCATCGTTCTTTTCGGCGGAGAAAGTATCCGCTACTTCGGAGTGGCATTGCTTGCGGGCGTCGTATTCGGAACATATTCTTCTATTTTTATCGCATCGGCGCTTCTCGTGACCGGGTATAATATAAAGTCGGGGAAATGATATGGGTTTTATCGGAATTTACGTCACTCATGAAAATGAAGAAGCCGCAAAGAAAATAGGCACTCATTTATTGGAGAAGAGACTGATCGCATGCGCCAATTATTTTCCTATCCAGAGTTCATATTGGTGGAATGAAAAAATTCAAAACGCAGAAGAAATAGTTTCTCTTTTTAAAACAAGAAAGGAAAATTGGGAAAAAGTGAGGGATGAAATCAAGAGTATGCATCCTTACGAGACTCCCTGTATAATAAGGTTAGACCTTGAAGCTAATACGGAATACGAGACCTGGGTACAAGAAGAAACGGTATAATTTTTCAGCAGCAACAAAATTATGTGGAATCCATTCAAAAAAAACCAGAAAGACGATGAGAAGAAGGAAGATATGCCGAATGTTCCCGGCATGCCTGATACCAAAGACATGAATATGCTTCAGCGCTTCGCCATGAACCGTTTGATGAAAATGAGTCCAGAAGAACGCGAAAAGACGCTGAAGAAAGCCATGACTCCGAAGAATATAGAGAAACACAGGGATGAAATCCTGGCTTCTTTGGAAACGATGCGCAAATCCGGACAAATTTCAGATGATCAGTACAGACTCGCTAAGGCTAAGTTCAATTTGAAATAAAAATATGCCATCAAGAGAAGAGCAGATCGATGAGCTGTTGACACGCGGCGTCGCTGAAGTCATCGACGCGGAGCATCTGAAGAAGAGGCTTCTTTCGGGCGAGAAACTCCGCGTGAAGCTCGGAATCGATCCGACGAGTCCGAATCTTCATCTCGGCCGCTCCGTTCCGCTTTTGAAATTAAGGGATTTCCAGCGGCTGGGGCATACGGTTGTTTTTATCGTGGGAGATTTTACGGGACAAATCGGGGATACGTCGGACAAGGAAGCTGAACGTCCTATGCTCTCAGCCGAAGACGTGAAGAGGAATATGGAGAACTATATAGAACAAGCGTCGAAGCTCCTCGATAAGGATGCGATCGAGATCGAATATAACTCCAAATGGTTGAGCTCGCTCACATTGGATCAGGTCGGAGCATTAGCTGACTCTTTTTCCGTGGCAGAATTCATCGCGCGAGAGAATATCCAAAAAAGAATGGAGGAAGGGAAACGGGTGTCGCTTCGCGAGATGCTGTATCCGCTCATGCAGGGTTACGATAGCATCATGGTGAAAGCGGATGTCGAACTTGGCGGTACGGACCAGCGTTTCAATCTCCTTGCTGGACGAAAATTGCAATCCGTCAAAGGCGATGAGCCTCAAGATATCGTGATGACGGATCTTATCCTCGGGACCGACGGAAGAAAAATGAGTTCAAGCTGGGGAAATACGATCAATCTTTTGGATGCCCCGGAAGATATGTTCGGCAAGGTCATGAGTATTCCGGATGAGCTCATCATGAGCTATTTCGTGCATTGCACCCGCGTTCCCATGAAAGATATAGCTGGTATGGCAGAAGAAATCGTTACCGGTGGCAATCCTCGAGATGCCAAGGTCCGTTTGGCCAAAGAAATAGTAACCCTCTATCATGGAAAAGATGAAGCCGAAAAAGCTGAAAAGTATTTTATCGAAACTTTTTCAAAGGGGCATGTTCCCGAGGACGTTCGAGAAATTGTCGTGACAGCTGGGATGAGTCTTATCGATGCCATCGTGGAAAACGGCCTTGCGACGAGCAAATCGGACGCTCGAAGAAAGATAGAACAGGGCGGGGTTGAAATTTCTGAAGAAAAAATTTCAGATACTGCTTATATCTTAGAAGAGAGCATGAATAGCAAAGTGATGAAAATCGGGAAGAAAGACTTCGTGAGAATCGTTTTTTAAACGGGGAGATACTTATGTTATTCCCCGATGATTTAGCCCCTTTTTTACTTTCAGGCGATATGGCGGTCATTCCGACAGATACGCTGTATGGGATCGTGTGCTGCGCCGATTCGCCGAAAGCGGTTGAAAAACTCTACCGAATCAGGGAACGGGATGAGTCCAAGCCTTGCATCATCCTCATTTCAGATGAAGGTGAGCTGAGACGATTCGGTATTAAATTGTCCGTTTCACAGAAACAGGCGCTGAAGCGGCTATGGCCAGGGAAGGTAAGCGTCGTTTTTGATTGTCCTCCCAAAGCGAGCGATATATTGACGTACCTTCATCGAAGAACGAACACGTTGGCTTTCCGGGTACCCGGTGACAGAAATCTCCGGACTTTCTTGAAAAAGTCCGGTCCACTTCTTGCTCCAAGTGCGAATAAAGAGGGAAAAGAACCAGCGCAGACCATAGAGGAAGCCAAAGAGTCATTCGGCGAAAGTGTCGGCTTTTATGTTGATGGGGGCCGGCTTGACAGTCTTTCGTCGACGATTGTCCGTTTAAGAAGCGATTCATGGGAAGTCCTGCGCGAAGGAGCGGTTACACTTGCGCCGTTACCTATTGTGTAGGATATGTCAGCTACTTTGCGATGTAAGACGAAGTCGGCAAGAGGGCGGGTTGTTTTTTGGAAGCCGTGATGAATAGGTGATGGGGTTTTGACGCTTGAGGTAATTTTAGGTACAATGAAGCCATTATTATGAAGCGATCCGCCTGTTGGCGGTAAAATCGAATACCCGTTATTGCACTGTGATTTTTATGTTATCTGAGAGAATTCCTGTCATAAAGGAGGAGGGAGAAAAAGCTTTGCACGGCATTAAAACCGCTGCTGAATTAGAGGTGTGGGAAGTGAAATACTTGGGCCGAAAGAGCGAATTGAACACGCTTCTCAAAGGACTGAAGGATCTTCCACCGGAAGAGAAAAAAATAGCAGGCTCGCTTGCAAATAAAACGAAGTCGGAACTTCTCATCGCTTTTGAAGCTTTGAAAAAAGAAATAAGTGAGAGCAATACGGATTGGACGAAAGAAGCGATCGATGTGACGGCGCCTGGAATATCTGTTCATGCGGGGCATCTTCATCCGATTTCTCGTCTTATGCATGAAGTCGAAGATATTTTCGTATCTATGGGCTTTGCGATTTCAGACGGACCAGAGGTTGAATCCGAGCATTATAATTTTGACGCCTTAAATTTTCCCAAAGATCATCCATCTCGCGACATGCAGGATACTTTCTGGATCAAGCAAGAAAAAAAATCTAAGGATCGCTTCCTCCCTCGGACTCATACTTCAGGAGTCCAGGTTCGCTTTATGGAGACACATAAACCGCCATTGCGGGTCGTTGTTCCGGGCAGAGTGTTTCGTAACGAATCCACCGATGCTTCGCATGAACACACTTTTCATCAGTTCGAATGTCTTATGGTAGATGTCGAGGGAAAAGTGAATGTCGCCACTTTCAAATATGTCGCCGAAACTTTTTTTGGAAAATTCTTTGGGAAAAAAGTGAATATCCGATTACGACCCAGCTTTTTCCCTTTTACAGAGCCGTCATTTGAATTTGATATCAGCTGTATTCTCTGCGACGGGAACGGATGTTCGGCGTGCAAACAAAGCGGCTGGCTTGAAATCGGGGGAGCGGGGATGGTGAATCAGAAAGTGTTTGAAGCTGCCGGATACAAGCGGGGAGCGTATCAAGGATTCGCATGGGGCTTCGGTCTCGCTCGTCTGGCCATGATGAAATATAAAATTACGGATATACGCCTTCTTCTTTCAGGTGATCTTCGTTTTATTCGCCAATTCTGATCCTGTATGAAATATAGTTATCGCTGGATAAAAGAACTTTCGGGAACGAAAAAAAGCGCGGAACAGCTCGCGCGATTGCTTTTGACGCACGCTTTCGAAGTGGAAAGCATTCAAAAGTTTTCTTTGGGTATCGAGGGAGTCATCATCGGGAAAGTCGTCGGTTTACAGAGGCATCCGAATGCGGATAAGCTCCGCGTAGCAGAAGTGGAACTTTCTAAAAAGGATACGCGAACAATCGTCTGCGGCGCGCCCAATATCGCGCAAGGACAAAAAGTTGTCGTGGCGCTTCCTGGAGTGAAATTGCCCGGAGGAATCGAAATCAAGGTCGCAACGCTCAGGGGAGTAGAATCGAATGGAATGATCTGTTCCGAAAAAGAGCTCGGTTTAGGGAATAGTCATGACGGAATTCTCGTTTTATCGGAGGATGCGCCGATCGGAGCTTCTTTCGTCAAATTCGCGGGTCTCGATGATACAGTCCTGGATATAAAAATTTTGCCGGACAGAGGATCGGATGCGTTAGCGTATCAGGGTTTGGCGCGGGAAATAGCAGCTCTCGATGGCAATGCGCCATCTATTGTCGAGAAAGGAAAGAAAAAAATTTCGATCCCATCCTATAATCGTGCGCCGAAAGTCGTTGTCGCTTCGAAAAAGGAATGTCCGCGCTATGTCGGACTCTCTTTCAAGGAGGTTGCCGTAAAAGAGTCTCCCCTCTGGCTCCGGTCGCGGCTTATGGTGTCCGGTCTGCGCCCGATCAATACTATCGTGGATGCGACGAATTATCTCATGCTTCTTTCCGGGCAACCGATGCACGCCTTCGACGCTGATAAATTACAGGGCGTGATCAGTGTTCGTCATGCCAAGAAAAATGAAAAAATAAAAATTTTGAACGGTGAAACACTGAAACTCACCACTGAAGATATCGTCATCGCCGATAGTAAGCGGGCCGTAGCTTTAGCGGGCGTCATGGGCGGACTGGAGACTTCTGTCACGGAAAAGACAACCAATATCTTCCTCGAAATTGCGAATTTTGACGGACCTACCATTCGTCGTACGAAAAATCGCTATAATCTTTCAACGGATGCCAGTTACCGGTATGAACGCAATCTTGATCCGAATCTTCCTACAGAAGCCGCTCAGGAGGCAGCGCAATTGATCTCATCGATAACCGGCGGCAAGCTTGTAGGTATGCGTGATGTCTACCCGAAGAAAGCGTTGTCGAAAAAAATAGAACTGTCGCTTGATCGCGTGGAGAATGTCTTGGGAAGCAAGCTGCCGCTTTTTGAAGTCGTTCAGCATCTGGCACTGCTTGGTCTCGGCGTCAAGAAAGTGGCGAACGAGAAGAGACTGACAGTCACGGTCCCGACGCGCCGTCCTGATTTGAAAGATGAATGGGATCTGATAGAGGAAATCGGACGCATGCACGGCTATGAAAAGGTATTGCCGGTTGCGCCTCTTCTTCCTTTGCTGCCGGCAGAAATAAACGAGTTGAAACGATTTGAAAGAAAAACGAAAGAGTATCTTGCAGGAGCCGGGTTCGATGAAATCATGACGTATTCCTTCTACGGCGAGAAAGAAATAACGGCAGCCCGTTTGCCGAAAGATCATCATTTGGAAATTGAAAATCCGCTCAGTCCCGATCAGAAATATTTGGCGATGACTTCCGCGCCTCTCATGTTGCGGAAGATTGCGGATAATATGAGACATTTCGACCATTTCGATATTTTCGATTGGAGCAGCGCTTTCGCGGTACACCCGAAAACGAAAGACCCGGTTGAGGTGAAGTCGCTCGGCCTGTATTGCGTTCTTTCCGAAAAAAGCGAAAAAGGTGCGGCCTTCTATGCGATGAAGGGAAAAGTCGAGGCGTTGATCGAGGCTCTGTCAATAAAGAAAGAGAGTATCAAATATGTTTCACCGGAAAAGTTTTCACACATTCCTGTTTTGGCAATGCTTCATCCGACCCGGAGCGTATGTATCGAAGCGGAAGGAAAGATAATCGGCATTATGGGAGAATTCCATCCGGAAGTACTGCGGAATTTCGGTCTTGAATCCCGTGTCGCCATGGCGGGCTTCGTCGCGGAAGAATTGATGTCGTTTCAGAATAAAGAAATCCTGTTTGCTCCGGTTCAAAAATTTCCCTATGCGTTGCGGGATATCTCGCTAACGTTTCCTAAAACGGTCACGGCAGGAGCAATCGAGGCTCTCCTTGTTGAGGGTGGCGCTCCATTGCTTCAGAAACATGAGCTTTTCGATATCTATGAGCAGGGCGAAGAAAAGAGCTTCGCGTTCCATCTTTCCTTCGGAGCTCCTGATAGGACGCTTTCGAGCGCTGAAATGGATGAAGCTTTCGATCGCATCGTTTCTCTTGCAGGGGAGCGTATGAATGGGCGTCTGCGGCAGTAAGTAATATGAGTCCATGCTAATCCAAAAGATACTTTCATTTTCTCTTTTTATTTTCCTGGCTGTCGTTTTCTTTCTCTATTGGAAAAATATCGATTTGCCTTGCGAAAAGCCTCTTTTGTATTCTCTCGGTACTGTCGATCCCCGTTTCGGCATAAGCGAAAAAGATTTTCTCTCTGATATAGGAACGGCGGAAAATGTCTGGGAGAAAGAATTCGGAAGGGAGCTCTTCATGTATTCGAAAGACGCTCCATTTGAGGTGAATCTTATCTTCGATGAACGCCAATTACGGACGATCGATGCTCAAAAATTACAGGCATCATTGGAACAGGTGAATGATACCCAGCAAAATCTGACCGTCAAACAGAACGCGACGCTCTATGCCTACAGGAAGGCCGTCGCAGAGTATGAGGATATGGCTTCCTCGTTTCAAAAACAGCTCGGCGCCTATAATAGGGAAGTGACGAAATGGAATGGTCAGGGAGGTGCGCCAGAGGATGAGTATTCGAAACTCCAAGAAACGGCTAAAAGTTTGCAGGAGAAGCAGCAGCAAATAGAGAAGCAGCGCCAAAAAGTGAATGCGCTGGCATCTTCAGTGAACGCATTTTCGAAACAGAAGGTTTCGGTGGTGAACGAATACAATGCGAAAGTCGAGCAGTTTGCGAATCGTTACGGCGAGCCGAAAAGCTTCGACCAAGGGGACTATGTCGGAACGGAGATAAATATTTATCAATTCGACGATAGGGCGCATCTGCGGGCCGTACTCGTGCATGAACTCGGGCACGCTTTGGGTCTGCTCCACGGAGGTAACCCTTTTTCTATCATGTATCCGCTCATGGATAAACAAAAAGTGGATCCGATCACGCTTTCTTCCGAGGATAAGCAGATGTTACAGGCAGAATGCAGCCAGAATATCTGGGATGTCGTTCTGACGAAGCTGGAGAATATGCAAATAAGACTACGGAATATATGAGAATAGCATTGGTGCATGATTATCTGGTGCAGTATGGCGGTGCGGAGCGCGTGCTCGAAGCGTTCACAGAACTTTTTCCGTATGCGCCTATCTATACGCTCATTTATGATAAGGACGCCATGAAAGGCATCTTTGAGGAGAAGAAGATATATACTTCGTTTCTCCAGCGGCTTCCGTTTTCCCGCAAGCGCCACCGTTTCTATCCGCCGCTTATGCCGCTGGCCATCGAGGAATTCGATTTCAGCAAATATGATATCGTCCTTTCCGATTCATCGAGCTATGCGAAAGGCATACTCACTCGTCCGGAAACGCTGCACGTCTGCTATATGCATACCCCGATGCGGTACGCCTGGGACGATTGTCAGAAATATACGCAGGATTTCGGTTTTCCGAGGATGATCAAAAAACTTGTCCCATTCTTTATGAGCCCGATACGTTTGTGGGATAAGGCCAGCGCGGAGCGCGTCGACAACTTTCTTGCCAATTCACAGTTCGTCGCGAAAAGAATAAAAAAATATTATCGAAAAGACTCCCTGGTGATTCATCCGCCAGTGAATGTCCATCGTTTTTTCATTTCACCGACGCAAAAAGATTATTTCCTGATGGTAGGAAGGCTTATCGCCTATAAACGCCATGATATCGCCATCGAAGCATTCAACAGACTCGGCTTGCCCTTGAAGATCATCGGCCGCGGACCGGAAATGGAAAGATTGAAAAAAATGGCAAAATCCAATATCGAATTTCTTGGACGGGTGCCGGAGGAAGATCTCCCGCGTTATTATGCCGAATGCCGCGGTTTCATTTTCCCGCAAGAAGAGGATTTCGGTATCGTAGCCATTGAAGCCATGGCTTCTGGTCGTCCTCTGATCGCGTACCGTGGCGGTGACATTGTCGAGCATATGGAAGAGGGGAAAATGGGTGAATACTTCGACGAACAGACGCCGGAGGCCATAGTCGGAGTGATGAGAAAATTCGACGAAAAAAAGTACGATCCGGAGTATATCCGCGGGAAGTCGCTCTATTTTGACAAAGAGCGGTTTAAAGCTACAATAAAGGACTATATTGAAAAAGCGCACGAAAAACACCTTAAAGAAAGACACGTACTATGGAATTCAAGCAATTGATCCGGATTTTTCGCGAAGATAGCCTTTTTTTTCTCGGCGTCGTGCTTTTCTCTATCGCGCTCTCTCTCTTGTGGCAGAATAATCAGAAAATGAGCTTCCAGGCTTCTTTGCTTCTCAACATCGGGCGGACGGGAATGGAACAGACGGGCGACTATACGTATGATGATTTTTACCGCTTGCAGGCTGATGAGCGTTTCGGGGATACCGTGGTACGCTGGCTTTCCTCGCCGAGAGTCGTGGAGGATATTTATAAAGATGCGCATTTGAACCCCGATACGCTTGGAATCCGAGATCTGAAAAAGGCGTTTCAGGCGGGCCGATTGTCATCCCAAGTGATCGAGGTGACATATTCAGGAACGAACGAGAGGCTGCTGGGACAGCTATCCGGCTCGGTAGTGAACGTACTCAGCCATTACACTGAAAATCTCAATACCGAAAATAAGGAGAAGAATTGGTTTGTTGTCGTAGGAAATGATCCTGTCATACGGGACGGAAGAGTCGCGTCTTTCACGGCGCTTGTCGTCGGTCTGGCGTCAGGACTCTTTATCGGTTTCTGGGCCGTGCTCTTCCGATATTATTTGAGAGAAGATGAATGATGCGAATAGGTATTGATGTCAGGTGTCTTGCGGAGGGAAAGCGCACTGGAGTTGAAGAATATACGTTGGCTCTATTGAAGAGCCTTTTTACACATGATACGCAAAACGAGTACATCTTATTTTATAACGCGTGGCGAGGGAAAAGGGGCGACTTCTCCTGGCTCGGATCATATCCGAACGTGACTTTGAAATCATTCCGGTTTCCCAATATGATCCTGAATCTTTGCCTCTGGTATTTCCAGTTCCCGAAGCTTGATCGTCTCATCGGGGGAGCGGATATTTTTTTTCTTCCCAATCTCAATTTTGCCGCCGTTTCCAAAAAAACAAGGCTGGTCGTGACGGCTCATGATCTGTCCTTTGAGAAATTTCCGGAAACGTTCTCTTGGAAGCAGCGGATTTGGCATTTTTTCGTGAATTTCAGAAATCTGGCAAAGAGCGCCGATCATATCATTTCTGTTTCACAGTCGACCAAGGATGATCTGGCCATGGAATATCGTATCGCTCCTGAGAAAATCTCGGTGATCTATAGCGGGATGGGTGAAAGCTTTTTTCATATGAACCGGAACGATACCGAGTTATTGAGAATCAAGCAGAAATACTCATTGCCATACAGATTCATCCTGTACTTAGGGACGTTCGAACCCAGAAAAAACATCGTAGCATTGCTTCAGGGTTATGATGCTTTGATGAAATTCGGCAATGCGGAAATAAAGAAATACGAACTCGTTCTGGCTGGCACGCGAGGGTGGAAATACGAAGAGATTTTCCGGTCTATCGGGAATTCCGCCTATAAAGAGAATATTCATCTGCCCGGTTTTATCGACGACGAAGACAAGGTTTCCGTCTATAATCTGGCCAGCATCTTCGTTTATCCGTCTTTGTACGAAGGTTTCGGTTTTCCTCCATTGGAAGCTATGGCGTGCGGCGTGCCCGTCATTTCTTCGCATGCGTCTTCGTTACCGGAAATTGTCGGAAATTCGGGCATTTTGATCGATCCGTACCAGCCCGATGAACTCTACCGGGCTCTGGAGTCGTTGATCAATAATCCGTCGTTTGCCGCGAAATTACAGGAAAAAGGGCTTAAACAAGCCAAGAAATTCAATTGGGAACTCTCATCGAGAGAGACTCTCGATATATTCGAAAAACTTGCCGGTGATATGGCAAAAAAGGTATGATAGAAGGGTTCTAATCCCTCACTTTCTCTACCTATGGGCGGTATTCTTAAACTGGCTATTGTCGCGGTTCTCATTTTCGGAGGTTACGCAGCGTGGAAATATATTTTTTCTCCCTCAGTTGATATTTCCGGAGGGAATCCGTTTTACGCAGTCGCTTCCGATGATCACGTGAGAGGAAAGGCGGATGCTCCGGTGACGCTTATCGATTACACGGACTTTCAGTGTCCGGCTTGTGGTGCGTATTATCCCGTATTGGAACAGCTCCTGAAGGATATGGACGGTAAATTCAAGCTTGTTGTCAGACATTATCCTCTGATTCAGATTCATCCGAACGCATTGGCCGGATCACGAGCGGCAGAAGCGGCTGGAAAACAGGGAAAATTCTTTGAAATGTATGACCAGCTTTATTCGAAACAGAGCGAATGGTCACAGGCTGCCGATCCCACGATCAGTATTTTTCCTGCATATGCGGGAAATATCGGAATCAGCGTCGATCAATTCAGAAAGGACATGGCAGACAGTTCTCTCGATGATAAGATCAATAAGGATCGGGATTCGGGCAACAGTCTCAATGTTGAGGGCACGCCCACTTTTTTTCTGAATGGAAAGATAGTTAAAAATCCCAGCAGTGTCGATGATTTCAAGAATCTGATCGAGGCCGCCTATCTCAAAGCTCCGAAAGCGGTTGAAACGAATACGTCGAAGTAACTCGATAGTGAAAAAACTTTCACTATTGGAAAAAAAGAAAAGTTATGTCGCAGTATTATAATGCGAACCGCACCCGAAACTTATTTGATCCGAACTCACGCGAATCGTTCAGGTTGAGCCGCTCCAAGCTCGAGCTGTTCATGAATTGCCCACGCTGTTTTTATTTGGACCGACGCATGGGAATCGGACGTCCTCCGGGGTTTCCTTTTTCTCTCAACTCTGCCGTGGACACTTTACTCAAAAAAGAATTCGATATCCATCGTGCCAATGGGAGCGCTCATCCGCTCATGAAGGCTTATGGGATCGATGCGGTTCCGTTTCAGCATGAAAGAATGGAAGAGTGGCGGGATTCGCTTCGGCGAGGGGTGACCTTCGATCATACGGAAAGCGGTTTCACTTTCTGCGGGGGAGTAGATGATGTGTGGGTTGATCCGAATGGGGAGCTGATCATCGTCGATTATAAGGCGACTTCCAAGGAAGGAGAAGTGAATTTGGATGCCGAGTGGCAGGATGGATATAAGCGTCAGATGGAGATGTACCAGTGGCTCTTCCGAAAGAACGGATTCAAAGTTTCCGAAACGGGATATTTCGTCTATTGTAATGGGCAGACTGATCGCGAGGCTTTTGATGGGAAGCTCGAGTTCGACATCAGGCTTCTTCCTTATACGGGAAATGATGCGTGGGTGAGCGATATGCTGGTAGCGGCATATGAATGCCTGTCACAGAACGACATACCCTCTGCCCATCCAGACTGCGATTATTGCGCCTATCGGAAAGCGACGGCGTTTGTTGAAGCGGAAGACATTGTCGCTCCGCCGATTGTCGCTTCATTAAAGGGAAAATCAGCAACTTAAGTTTTTTGGGGGAAAGAGTGTACGTTCAAACGTGCACTCTTTTTGACTCAGATGTCGGTCGAGGGTAAAATGGATGTTATTTAGTAAGTTATGAGTTTTAATTATAAGCGATTAACGTATATGAGCGATAATCAAGGAGTCGGGCAGAAAGATGATTTGAGAGAGTTCGGGAAGGCTCCGCAATTGGAGGGCTATTACTTCTCGCCCGAAAAAGCAAGAGAGGCTAGAGACAATGGGCAGCTCTTATCTATAAGAATCGAACCGAGTTTCAAATGTAATCTACGATGCGAGTATTGCTACAATAAAAATTACCAACTGCTGCCCGACGAGATCAGTTACTCCCAATTGGAAGATGTCGTTCGTCAGGCAAAAGAACTCGGCGCTGAATCGGTAGTGAATATCGGCGGGGGAGAGCCGACTATTTATCCGAAGTTCAAAGATCTGACAAGACTGATCGATTCGATGGGCATGGTTCCTGTCATTTTTACAAATGCGCAGATCATGACAAAAGATCTGGCAAAATTTCTGTACGATAACAATGTATCGGTAATCATTAAGTTCGATTCATTGACGGAATCGATTCAGGATTCTTTGTCAGGCGTTAAGGGGGCTCATAAAAATATCATGCGAGGTCTGGATAATTTGTTGGCCGCAGGATACGCTGATGTTAAAGATGATCAGAAGTTGAAGCTTGGAGCGTCCTTCGTCATAAGCAGGAAGAATGCGCATGAAATAGTTGATTTATGGCGTTTTTGCAGGGAAAGACGCATATTCCCAAACTTAGAAATGATGACTCCGAATGAACCGGGAGACGCTGCGGAGAAGAATCTTTTAAGCAGGGAAGAATGGAAAAAAATCAAAGAGCAGCTTTTGGAAATAGATAGGACGGAATATGGCTATGATTGGCTTCCGTTTACCCCCCTGATCGGAAGCGGTTGTTTTCAGTTGATGTACAGTCTTTATATCACGGCGAGGGGATATGCGAGACCATGCGCCGCGATCGAAGTGGAATATGCAAATATCAAAAAGCATTCTCTGAAGGAAATCATAGAACTTCCTTTTTATCGTATGGCAAGGAATGTCGATAAGCATCTACAGGGAAAGTGCGGAGGGTGTAAGCATTTACTGAATTGTTTGGGTTGTCGCGGAATGGCGTTTTCAATAGGTGTAAATAGGGGTATGGAGCCAGCGATCGCGCTTTGCGGAGAAGATCCTACTTGCTTCAGGTAAACGGTTTCCGTCGCAAGCTCTGGGGGAGGATATTCAATGACCAATAAAAGTGATGTTTTCAGTTCGAAGTCGAAAACATTTTTTATCATCGATAAAAAATTCTTTCACATTTTTCTGTGGGAATGAGATTCTGTCGATTGTTTCCGGATTCCGATCGAAGATGGTGACAAAATCAGTATTTGAGCGAGCATACTCGATGCCTTCTTCTTCGCAGATGGCATACAATATATTCTTTTGAATTTCTATTCTTGCGCGCTTTTCTTTCACGGCAGACGAATCCATTCTTATCAATGTATCCATAAGGGAAATGATCGACGGTGTCGCGATAGGATACTGGGGGAGCACTTTCCGTAAGTGTCGTATCGTATCCGTATCGCTCAGAATATAACCGATCCTTTGGGCGCTCAAAGAGAAGAATTTTGAAAATGTTCGAATGACGATGATATTCTTCTTTTTCAACGATTCGGCGACAAGGGATATGTCGGGAGTGTAATCCCCATATGATTCGTCGATAATATAGATGGCCTCTCCGGTTCGGCTGGATATCATCGAGTGGAGCGTATCGGAATCGAAACATAGTCCAAGTCTATTGTCCGGGTTGGTCAGATAGAATATCTCGGATGAGTCATATGGATTGCGTGAGGGAAGGTTTCTCGTGCCTGATCGTAAGTCCCGAGAAGTTCTTCGTTCGGTGGCTTCTTTGGCATTCTCAATGATCAGACTCGTGGCATAGCGGTAGTTCAGATCAAAGTAAGTGACGGTTCTGTTTTTTATCGTAGCGTATACGGTTGCGTGTATAGCGGCATCGGCGCCATTTGTGAAAAGGATATTTTCAGCAGGTATGCTTTTTAATCCGATATACGATGCCAATGAATTCCGAATATGCCGGGATACTTCATTGTCCGCGTTCATATCGACGAGTTCGTTGATGTCCAACAGGGGAGGTTTCATAAGGGGATATGGTTCAGCTTCGAATCAATTTTGATGATTTCATTGATAAGCTTTGTCGCATATTTCGATCGGCTGAAATTCGATCCGAATTGTCTGATCTCCACCCCTGGTATCTGATTATTGATCACTCGTGGGCGCATATTGTAGGCGCTCCAATTTTTATATGAGCGATCGATGTCGAGTGTTCCGATGATTCCAGTGAGTTTTTTGGTAAATGCTACAAAGTAAGCGGCGGCGTCTGCCGGATCGTCTGGAATAGAAAAATTCATACCGCATTCACCGGCGTGCAGACGGAGGAATTTTTTAAGGAACAAATCACGTACATTTTTTTCGAACTTTATCTTTTTCCCATTTCGGTAGAGTCCTTTATTGCCTTTGTCGTATTTTTCGTATTTTAAGATAAGGTTGCGCACGGCGCTTAACGTGGTTATATAATTTTCAAATGAGAATCCAGCTGCATACGTCGGGTGAAACGTGATATGAAACGAATTGATGTGATTATATGTGCCTATTATTTTCTCGTTTACTTTACCGACGCGCCAGCTCGTATCCCCGTATCGCTCGATATATTTTTTGTATTGCGGCAAAACTATATCTGCCGGATATTTTTGGTCGGACAAAATTTCAAGGTCGTAGCATAGATATTGGTTTGCTGGAGAACTCCCCCTATCGGAAAGGGTAATATCGTAGTACTCGGTCAGTCGAGGGTAGGTTCTTTTTACAAAACTTCGTAATTTGCTCTCTATGAAGGAATGCATCTGATTGATCTTTTTTAGACCATCGAATACGGTATCAGTTCGATATGGTTTGGACACGACCTCGACAAGACACCGACTATATTCCTCAACGATACTATGGCCATATGGAATCCTGACTTTTGAAAGAAAGAGAAGGAATTCGCGGGCAAGATTCAGATTGTAAATCTTACCGTCGGTTTTTGAGCGAGCCTGCAGGAGGAACTCCTTCTCAAACCCAAATTCAATCGGTAGATCAAGTGTCGTCAGGGATGTTTTCAATTCATCGATTCTCATATATTTTTCTGTATTCTCTCAGCCGACTTTCGGCTTGGAATGCGAGTGGACTATCGTTGAGATGAGTATCTCTCCAGATCCAGAAATCTATACCCGCCAGCATGATCCAGTCTTTCGCTTTTTCATCCAATCTGAGCGATTCTTGGCCGATTCTGTTGTATGTATCCATGAAATGCTCGAGTCCGGCCAAGGTCTGAAATGGCGGCAAGTCGGACCAATAGAGTTTCGCGATATCGAAATATGGAGAAAAGTATGCCGCTTCATCAAAATCGATCAGAAAGATTTTTCCTGAAAGTTCGCGCAAATTGGAAAGGGTAACGTCTCCGTGCGTAAGCGAAAGACCGTTTTCAGATCTGCAGTATTTTGAGACGAACCCGATGAGTCGTCCAATATCGACACCGCTGACATCTTTTATTTTCTCTTGATAGCGATTCAAATATTGAAATTTATTTTCGATAGGTTCCCGGGAGTCGTATTTTTTGTGCCGATGCAGCTCCGCCAATGTCTGTGTGAGAGATGGGATATCGTTTTTCCCGAAGTGTTTGATTTCAGTGCCGATATGCGTCATAACGATATATGGTCTTTTATCGATGAATCCATGTTCGATACGTTCCGGCATCGCACTGAACCCCGAATCAAAAGCGCGCATTTCTGCCTCATAATATGATCCTTTGGAATAAATCTTCAGTATCAGATCATTCGTTTTGTCGAGATATACTTCGTTTGCAAAACCTCCCTTGCATCTGATGAAGGCGTTCGGTATAGCGGATACGTTATTTGCTTTCATTGAGCTTTTATTATAGTATGTCTACATTATTATATAGTATACATAAATTATGCGTACGTCACTTTTTCATAAAGTCCAGCAGGAAAAGGCACCTGAGACACTTTTTCTTCTCGTTGAGATCAGTCAGGGCGATTACAACAAATATGAATATAACCACGACCTCGGCGTGCTTGAGTTGGATCGTGTCCTTTACGGGCCGATGTTCTATCCGGTAAACTATTGCGATGTTCCCGGTACATGGAATGAGGGCGATGGGGATCCTCTCGATGCGCTTCTTTTCAGCAGCAAGCCGATTATTCCCGGGGCATTGGTTACCGGACGTGTAATCGGTGCGATGGAGATGATCGATAATGGCGAGATTGATCACAAGATTGTCTGTGTCAATGCGAAGGATCCGCGTTATGATCATGTGAAGAAGATCGAGGATCTGACACCGTATCAACGCAAGGATGTCGTTACTTTTTTCGAACTTTATAAGATCCCTCAGACCGGTAAGGATACGACGAAAGTCGGGAAATTTATGGATTTCGACGAGACGGCTGCGTTTATCAAAAAATGCATCGATGCATACGAAGAAAAGTTCGGGAAGATGTAATCTGCGGTAACGGTATTTTTTGTTATGGATGATTCTGATCTGATTGATTTGGAAAAGAAGTATTGCTCATACGGAGATACCGTCCATTATGCCGAAAACCCGAAAATATTTTCGAGATGTGAAGGTTCGTATCTCTACGATGAAAAAGACGCGAAATATCTCGATCTACAGATGTGGTATTCCGCGGTCAATCTTGGGTACGCAAATCGGAATATCAACGATGCGGTAAAACAACAGCTGGATACCCTCCCGCAGGTCGCGTCACAATATCTTCATCAGGGGAAAATAGAGCTTGCCGCCCGTTTGTGTACGGAAACTGAAAAACGATTCGGCGTGAAAGGGCGGGTCCATTTCAATGTCGGCGGAGCGCAGGCAGTCGAAGACGCCTTGAAGCTCGTTCGTATGCGGACCAAAGCGAACGGCGTGTTCGCTTTCATGGGCGGGTATCACGGGCGAACGATCGCCGCGTCAGCGATCACTTCCAGTTATCGGTATCGGAGCCGTTTCGGTCACTTCGGAGATCGGGCTTTTTTTGTGGAATTCCCGTATGCTTTCCGTTGTCCCGAAAAAGGAGTGACCGATATGACGGATTACTACATCAGCAAATTCAAACGATTATTCGAAACGGAATATCATGGAGTGTACGATAGTCGTGATAAGACGTGCGAATATCGGGCTTTTTTCGCTGAACCGATACAGGGAACCGGAGGGTATATCATTCCTCCGAGAAATTTTTTCAAAGAATTGAAAAAGGTTTTGGATCAATACGGTATTCTTCTCGTTGTCGATGAAATACAAATGGGTTTTTATCGTACGGGAAAATTGTGGAGCATTGAACATTTTGATGTTGTTCCTGACGTTATTATTTTCGGAAAAGCGTTGACGAACGGATTGAATCCTCTTTCCGGAATCTGGGCGAAGGAAGAGCTTATCAATCCTGAAGTATTCCCTCCCGGATCAACTCATTCAACTTTCGCTTCTAATCCACTTGGAACTGCCGCTGGGCTAGCTACTTTGAAAGCCTTTGACGATTGGAGCGATCGAGAGCGCGATATCTCGGAAAAGGGCGGGTATTTTTTGGAGAAATTGAAAGAACTCAAGGCGCGGTTCCCAGAAATTATCGGAGATGTCGATGGTTTAGGTCTCGCTCTTCGGATAGAATTATGTGAAGATGACGGTCATACCCCCAGTAAAAAACGCGCTGACTTTGTCTTTAACGAAGGCTTGAAAGGCGACCTTGTCCATGGGGGGAAGTCCCTCGGTCTGATACTCGATATCGGAGGCTATTATAAGAATATCATCACTCTCGCTCCGAATCTGCTCATAACGAAAGATGAAATTGATTTGGCATCGGGGCTGCTCTCCGAGTTGTTCGATAGGGTCAAAAAGAATGGAATCTAGATCGGTATCTTTTGAATCGTTTGATCGACTGGCGAAACAATCGTGTATTCTGCCAGAAAGGCTGTGTCTTCCGGACCAGCACGTGTCTTGGCGTATCGGGCGCGAATCGTATCGGTTACCATTTTCTGAAGCATTCCAAAAACAATTTTTTTCACTTGGAACATTGTGTGGAAAATATCACGACGCGATTGAGGCCCTTTTTCTCAGTGATGAAGACTTCAGGAAGAGAGTGAATATTTATAGAGGAGAAGCGTTTCTTGATAATTGTCATAATGCTGCCAGTCTATCAACCGGGCATATTTTTTATCGGCCGGATTTGGTGCTAACAGAAGATTCGCGATTCAAGATGGCTGAAATAGATGCGCTTCCCGGAGAGTTGGGGGTTCATTGCTTCCTGCTCGCTGCTTATGGGATCGCCTTGGATGGGATCCTTGATTCTTTCAAAAATGTTTTGGAAGAGCTTCAGCTTTCCCAAACGATTGATTTCGTGATAGATCCGATTGCGTCTGAGGACGAATATACGGCTGAATACAAGTATCTCGCAGATCGCTTGAACACAGTCGGCATCAAGATGAATATATATAATATTCAAGAATACAGAGGTCCGAAGGCAGAGCGAACACTGGTGTATCGCTTCTTTGATATGGTTCGGAACGACCAGTCTCGCGTTCATGATATTATTGATCGGATCAGGGCAACGGAATCATATCTTTACCCGCCGATAAAACATTATCTTGAAGAAAAGCTTTCACTGAGCTATGTGCATGATAAGAATGTTGAGAATATTTTTTTACGCTATTTTACGGAAGACGAGCTCTCTCTCTTCAGGAGTCTCTTGCCGAGGGTCCACTATCTGAATAAGAATGCCCGGTCTATACAGCCGCCTTTGCTCATCAATGGTACTTCTGTCGATAGCTTCTCGAGTCTTGTTGCGCACGCACCGCATATCCCCTATGTCCTTAAGACGAGTGCGTTTTCTGATCAATTTTCAACTTCCAAGGGAGCGATCCTATTGGAGGGACTTTCGAAAGAACAGTTGGCGAGGCTGATAGAAGAGCGGATATACAAGTTCGATGAAAACTTCATCTTGCAGGAAAAGATCCAGTCTCAAACTATTGAAGTCGAGACACTCGATTCAGATAGCACAGAGCGAACGCTTAAAGGCTTTTCCCGGCTCACTCCTTTTTATTTCAAGCGGGGTAAAAGGTATGCGCTCGCGTCTTCGCATATCGTCATTCGAGAGAACAACTTTGATGTTCATTTCGCTTCGGATTCTACGGTCATTCCCGCCATCCTCTGATGCTGATCATTTTTGATAGCTTTGAGTATTTCTTGGAAGTCGTTGAAGAGATGAGATTTTTTCCCTCTGCTATACAGCAAAGTGGCGAGTTTTTCTTTCGCAAAAACAGTTTCGCATTCCAGTGCGCCGGAAATATCTGACGCACCATCGCCGATATAGATCGTGTCGTCGAGACGGATATGATCTGTCCTGATGATATGCTTAATGACAAGAGATTTGCAATTCGCACAAGTAACTTCATGTCTGCACGAATATGATGTGTCAGAATCCGACAATGGCACGAACTCTGCTTTTCTTCCGGATGTAAATTCAAGGTAATTCGCATAAATCGCAGTGAAGTGAAGCCCGTGAAGTCTGAGGAAATATTGGATGAGAGAGCTTATGCCGTCGCTTATGATGTAAAGGGGAATATTGTTATTGTTGCAAAATCGTGAAAATTCGATGAAACCATCCTCCAAGCGAAGCTTCTTTGCGATATCAAAAATATCATTTCGATCCATCCTAATTTCTGAAAACTGCTTCATGAGGCATTCCTTGCTGCCGATAACGCCTGATGCCCACTGCCGTTCGATACCCTTCCATTTCTCGTTCACGCTGAAACTTTGCAGTATGAGGTCGATACTGTCATCCTTCGTTATGGTGCCATCGAAATCACAAAAAATGGAGTATTGCATGCGCGCATTGTATCAGAGTATTTCAAAGAGTTGAACCCTTATCTATGGAATATCGGCCTTGAGGGTTGATTTTCTCAAACGACAAAACCTTTCCGAGTTCTAATTTTTTCCAAGAGATTGGGTTTCTGGATTGACATTTAGAGGGGATAAAGGTATTATTTTGTCTTGTTCCTTTAAATGGAAGTTACGGCGGAGCTTTATACAGATAGGAGGTCCTGATGTTAGTCTCAGCAGTTATTATTGCATCAGGACGAGCTACACGTCTTGGTGATATCTGCAAGCACAAGCCTAAGTGTCTCATCCCATTCGATGGCGTCCCCTTTTTACGATTTCTCATTTTCTGGCTGTTAAACAACGGGGTAACAGATGTTGTTGTAACTGGAAGCGAAACATCCAACGCTGAACTTATTGAGAAGGAAATCAGGGAAAACTTTCCTTCTTCAGTAAGGCTTGTGATAGAGGAGTATCCTAGGAGTACTACTTGGAGTACTTTTGTTGGAGTGTCAGAAGTTAGGTCTGAATCCACTCTTCTCTTAACGGGGGACAACGTCTGGAATCTGGACTTGCGGCATTTCATCGGTACTCACCTGGAAAGGAAAGCAGACTGCTCAGTTTTGGTGACTACGAAGAAAAATGTTCCAAACTTTGGGAGGGTGAAGTTTGATACTCTTTCAGGTCGAATCGTGAGCATGTGGGATCCTGAGAATGTATCTCTGGGAACACCTGCGAGCACCATGGGTTTTTATGCTTTGAGGAAATCAGCTTTCCTTAAGATTGTTGACCTCGAATCTGATCTCTACGTCGAACGGGAGTCAATGCAGAAGTTGCTGCCGAACATTTGGGGCGTTGTCAATAATAGGTTTTTTACGGATTTCGGTACCCCTGAAGGACTACTTCGGTTGTCTGAGAGATCTCCAGTAATCTCAAAGTATTTTGGTAAACCGGTTTTCCGTCGATAAATCTATGCGCCCTACAATAACTAATAGTATGGGCGTTTTTTCTAAATATGTATAGCAATATTTTGATTACTGGAGCAGGAGGAACGGTTGGCTATTTACTGTCCAATTTCTTCTTGTCTCAAGGAGCAAATGTGTATGCAGTTGACCGTTCAGAGGAGGGTATTGCGCGGTTATTGGATATTCAAAAAAATTCTTTCTATAGCGGTAAACTTCATATTCTTTTCGAGGATGTACTGGACAACTCTTTTTACGAGAAAGCCTTAGCTTTGAAAGAACTAGAATGTATAGTGCACTGCGCATCTTTAAAACATTTTTCGGTAGGTGTAGCATTCGCCGAGAAAGTTTATAACGAAAACATCGCTGTTTTTAAAAAGATAGAGGAGCTTGCCAGTGCTCATATCAATATACAGAGGATAATACTTTGTTCCTCTGATAAAGCGGCCCAGCCAATTACAGCAATGGGACAATCGAAAAAAGCAATAGAAGAATTAAGTAAAAAAGCTGAAGTCAGGAACGTGAAGTTTATTAATGTTCGATTTGCCAATATACTTTATTCCAGCGGTTCCCTTCTTCTAAAATTGGAAGAATGTATTCAGAACGGGGGGAGATTTCTCTTACGGGATAAGGAAATGACTCGTTACCTTCTGACCAAGAATGATGTAATCGCTTTAATTGACTTCGCTCTACAATTTGGCCAACACGGGGACGTTATTTGTCTTCGGACTCCTGCTGCACGTATCCAAGATGTGGTTCGTGAGTATTTAAAAAAGCGAAAATCTTCTGTTGAGGTAATTGTCGGGGAGAATCATTTCGGCGAGTCTATTCACGAGGCACTATTTAATGAGAAAGAACTCGAACATGTTTATAAAGAAGGAGATTTTTTCATTTATAATGAGAATCGCGAAGGAGATTTGGAAAGAGCAGAAAAAGAGTATGCTATTAGTTCAAGTAATGCATTAAGCAAAGATTCACTTAAAAAACTCTATGAGTAGTCAAAAGAACATTTTCATTACCGGAGCAACAAAAGGCATTGGGCTTGAGATCACTCGCGTTTTTTTGAGTCAAGGATGTAAGGTTTATGGAGTTGGACGCTCCCCTGAAATACCGAAGGAACTGGAGGATGATAAAAATTTTATTTACCGAGCATTTAGTGTCACATCTTCTGAAAGTGTCGAGCAGTTCTTTATTGATACTCCTGCAAAATTTGATCTGATAGTTAATTGTGCCGGGATACTCAAATTGAAGAATTTAGAAAATACAAGTATTGAAGATTGGAAAGAAACGTTAGATGTAAATACCCTAGGATCTTTCTTTATTGCTAAGTACGGCACCAGGCACTTTTTGGAAAAAAATAAGAGAGGAATTATCGTTTTTATAGGTTCTAGATGGGGAATATCTGGAAGCTCAAAAGATCCAGCTTATGCAGCTAGTAAATCTGCTCTGAGAGCGATGGTGAAGTCTTTTCAGCAAGAAGGCGTTGCAACGGGTATTAGGTATATTTTACTTTCACCGGGGAGTGTTCTGACAGATATGTCCCTTTCCGTTGATGAGAGAGTAAAAGAAAATATTTTACAAACAAAGGATATTGCAGATTTGGTTATGTACCTCTTCAATACTCCAGAAAGAGTTATTTTTGATGAAATTTCTATTAAGGCATTCCCATATGACTTTACAAATGCTTAATAAAGAACTTTATCAGGCTTGGGATCATTATGAACTAGAGGAAATATCTGATATCAAAAGTATTTCTGGCGGGCTTATTAATGAATCCTTTTTGGTAGTATGTGAAGAAAAAAATGTGTATATTATTCAGAAACTTCGAAAGATTTTTAGCCATGATTTGATGACGGATATTGATGTTATCGCAGGACATTTAGAAGAAGAGGGATGGAAGTGTCCGAGACCCCTGAAGACAAAAGAAAATATGAACTTCGCTCTTGTAGACTCAGATATATGGAGGGTTTACAAATATATTTTGGGAAACGATTTTTCATCTACCTCTTTCGGGGAGAAGACCTATTTTAATATAGGTAATCTATTGGGTTTATTTCATAGAAGTTTAGCTTCATTAAGTTATGCTCCTCTGCATAAAATTGAGGGTTTTCATGATAAAATTTTTTACATAAATAAAGCTCTTAGTATAAAAAGGAGTTATTATCCGATAAAATTACAACCTATTCTAGATGAGATTATTGAGAAGTTAGAGAGAAGCTCTAAAGTTATTACGAGCCTTAAACAATTAATCCATGGAGATCCACGCGTTGAAAACATATTATTTTCTCCTAAAGGTAAACCTTTCACCTTTATTGATTATGATACCTTTATGTTTGGATCTATTTATATTGATATAGGGGACTGTTTAAGGTCTTTGATGTCTCTAAAAGATGATTCAACCCTAAGTTATAGATTTCGAGAGTTTGTCTCCGGTTATTGTGTAGGAAACCATAAGGCGATGGTGGACGGATCTTCGGCACTTTCTGCATTGAAGTATGTTACATTAGAGTTAACGTTAAGATTTTTAATTGATTCAGTTGAGCAGAACTATTTCTCTTGGGACCCTGAACTATACGAGACTTCTTCAGATCATAATAAGGATCGGGCGAGGCAGAGTTGGGATCTGTTTAAGAAAATAAGTCAAGAATTATGAAGCCTTTTAAAATATTGTCCATTTCAAAAAAAATAATTGTTCGGTTTAGCAATCATGATGTTCAGCTTCCTGAAGAAATTCAATCAAAAATTGATGCTTATTGGGAGGAGCTTCTGGCTAGTGGAAAGACCTATAAAAGAGGCGAGGTTTTTACCGTAACGCAGAAGGAAGTTACTGAAGAAGCGATAAACATTTTGGTTGAGAAAACAGACTACGCGCATTATCTCTACTGTCAAAACGTAGAGTCATTGGCTGAGAATGGGGTGCATATCATTCATACTGCGGTCCTCGTAGAAACTTTGGATGATTACTTCATCTTTGGTGAGATGGGGCCGCAGACTTCTCGATACGGCACCATACAGCTTTGCGGGGGAGGTATAGACAATGATGATCTTAGAGGAGAATATTTTGACTTCAAACATAATATATCCAAAGAGCTCAAAGAAGAACTCGATATTAATGTATCCGATACCATTAGAGTCTCTTTTTTTGACGAAGCTTATCTCAAAGAAGGTGGTCCTACTGACAAGATGACCGTTATTTATAGAGTAGTGCTTAGTGAAACAAGAGATGGATTTCTAAAGAAATATGCCGCTTTTGTCGAGAGATTGAAGGATATGGGTGAAGAACCAGAGTTCGGAAAGATTATTGCTCTGAAAAATGAGAAGAGTGAATTCGAATCATTTTTTTCACAAAATGATAGAAAGTTTGATGAGTATATGAATCCGTTATTTGAATTTATTGGAAGAGGGCTGAACTAAATTTTAGGCGATTGCTTCATTGAAGAAAAAATCAGCCTGAGGGTGCCGAATCCTTTGGATTCGCGCTCTTTTTGAAGTGGGTTGCTTTATGATAAAAAAAGAGGAAATCATGACTTTTTTCAAATCTCTTTCTGTGGTATAAATGAAATATGAGAGGTTCGGGGAAACACCCCCGCTTTTTTTGATGAATAATCTTTATTTGCGATATGTCTGAAATAAGAGTTGGAAAACATTTTGGGGAACACGTGACAGTCGATGGCTACGATGGCTCTTTCGACAAACTTAACAGTAAAGATGTCGTTTTGAATTGTTTGAGAGAATTACCCGATATGCTCGATATGCATCCTCTTGCGGAACCGGTTGTGTATTTGGCGCCGGGAAACGATAAGAAAGATCCTGGTGGATGGAGCGGATTCGTAGTGATAGAAGAGAGTCATATAAGCATCCATACTTTTCCGGCACGGGGTTTCGTGAGTATCGACGTTTATACATGCAAGAATGGCCTTTCTGTCGATCATATCGTGAACTATTTCGTACAACAGTTTGTCCTTAAAGAAACAGAAGTCAACTTCATCGAAAGAGGAAAGAAATATCCCTTAGAATAAGCCATTTAAAGCCATCTCGTCTCAGTTGACGGGAATGCTTTTTCATGCTATACTATGTAGTCACGTTATTTGTGGCAATTTTTAGTTCTTATCAACCCACAAAGGAGGGCATATGAGTGAATGGAGCAAAGTCGCCCTCAACATAGTCACATTCGTGGCGTGGGCGATCGGGATTGCTGTTACGCTGTACATTGTCACGCGAAGGAAGAAGATGCAGGAGCAGATGGGTATTTCAACCAAAACCTATCTCTCTCTCGTCATAGGCGTCGAAATTCTCTACTCGACAGGGGTGGTCCTCATCCTTTCGGCTATGGGAATCAATGTGCTGCAGCACTTGGCGAGACTGGAGTTCCGAGAAGTCTACGGAATTCTCAGTCACTTTGATCGGGGAGCAATCCAGCTGGTAGGAATTATGGGCTGGGTAGGATTCCTCATCAATTTCGGCGTTTCGTTCATTACGCCCACCTATGTGTTGTGGGCAGGAGGGGACAGGCTTCACCCCGATATCCGGTTTCTGGCTAAGGCTGAAATTTGGCTCGAGGTGGCGACGGCGCTTCTCATTTTCATCACCCTGAAGCAGGGATAAAAAAACGCGGGAGAGCAACATTGTTGCTTCTCCCGCTTTTTAATTCCCTTTGGACATCCACCAGTGAGCGATACGGCTTATGCTCACCATGATCGGTGAAGGGATGAACCGTGTGAACCGGTAAAAGGGGTTTTTCCAGAACATGAGAATGCCGTAGTTCAGGCTTGCCGGATCTTCCATGTAACCAGGAACGATTTTCACTACTCGGAACCCGGCGGCTTGGTAGAAGCGGATTTCTGGGTCATGGGTCTTTTGGCCGTTCAGACCGACATGTTCTTCGATCGTAATGCGATGTGCCATCTTGTGAAAGCGCGGCGCACGTGAACCGAGGAAAACCCCTTTCTTGTTGGCCAGGATAACGGCCGAGAGAATGCCCATTTCAGTGAGCAGATCCCCGGCAATTGCCCCTGGCGGTACCGAAAGGTCGACGCCGAAAGCGCAGTCGCCATGGCGCTGATGAGTGGAAAGCGTCCCGTCCCCGCTCATCTTTTCCCAGTCGACTGTTCCCAGTGCGCTTTGCTCATTGACATGAAGCATGCTGAGCGTGCCAACGACCTTGCCTTCATCCGCAAGCGCGCAGTAGAGAAGTTCTGGGCAGTGTTTAAACTGCGCAAGAACTTTTTCGACTGTCCAGAGATAACGCTCTGGAACCGGTGGGGGCCACGCTTCGCGATTTATGCGTACGAACTCCTGGGCGAGCACGTCTTTCGGATAACCTTCAGAAAGAAGGTCACTGACACGGCGGACCGTGATTTTTTTGTTCATCCTTCTCTCCTGGTAGTAAATATAAGATTGTTAAAGACCGAAAATAACCTATAATCATACACCATTATTATAGTTTTGTCAAGGTGTGAATTAGTTTTTTTGTCTGAAAAGGAGTATGATTAAAGCAAATAAATACTAATATTCTTCATGTGTTTTTTACACTTGGTTCTATTTTTGTCTTAGTTATCTCATTCTTTCTACTTTTGCTCGGATCTTTTGTTTTTTATAAGGATTCCAAAGAGCATACAAATCAGAGTTTTTTCTTTCTAACGATTTCCATTCTCATCTGGACGCTGTCTCGCTATTTTGAGGATAATATTAGCAACGTTCCTTTGAGCTATATTTTCATGTTACTGGATTTTGCTTCGGGTGCTTTTTTTGCTTTTTCTATTCTTCTTTTCTGTCTCGATATCGTAAAAAACAGATTTACGAAGAATGTTTTTTTTCGAACGGCCTTTTTTATACTGCCAGCTTGTCTCAGCATCCTGATTTTTTGGACACCTCTTATTATTGATGGCTATACGCTTGATGAAGCAAATGTCATAAATCCTATCTACGGAAGCCTTGAGTTACTCTATGATGTAATCGTTCTGCTTGTTCCGCTCCTGGGAGTCGGATTTATCATCTTCGGATTGAGAAAAACGAAACCTGAAGAGAGGGGCCCTTATCTCTATTCATTGTTGGGAATCTTCCTTAGTGTCGCTATTATTTTGGGCACGAATGTCCTTTTTGTAGATTATATCGCAACCAGCTCGCATTATCAGATATATAGTCTTCTCGGTACATTCAGTCCTTTGCTCATCATACTTTTTCCGGGATATGCGATTCTTCGTTATAGACTATTCAATACGAAGGTTTTTGCGGCGGAAACATTTTCTTTTATTATCCTCTCTATCACTTTTGTTCAGATATTCGTATCGGACAATTTTCCTCAGATCATTGTTCGGAGTCTGACATTTTTTGCCATGTTCTTCATGCTCGGCCTGTTCGTCAAGTCCGTGGGCAGAGAAGTGAAGCGAAAAGAAGAATTGCAGGTTCTCTCCGATAAACTGGCAGTAGCCAATGAACGTTTGCAGCAGCTGGATCTGGAGAAATCAGAATTCATCTCTATCGCGTCACATCAGTTGAGGACGCCTCTTACTGCCATCAAGGGGTATATTTCCCTCGTGCTTGAAGGTTCATATGGTGAAGTACCCGCAAGCATCCAGGACATCATGAACAAGGTGTATACCGTAAATGATCGACTGACGCATTTGGTAGAGGATCTCTTGAATGTCTCCCGCATCGAGGCTGGGCGCATCCAATACAACTTCGAACCGACGCATCTGGAAGGATTGGTCGGGGAATTGGTGGACATGTTTACTTTGACTGCAAAGAATAAAGGATTGTCTCTTTCTTTGAAACTCCCTGCGAAACCACTGCCTGAACTGCTCATTGATCCGAATAAGATCAAGGAAGTCGTGTCGAACCTGATAGATAATTCTCTGAAATATACCAAAGAAGGCGGTACGACAGTATCAGTCGAAGCGGTGAAGAAAACAGCGCGCATCATCATTTCCGATACTGGAATCGGGATCAAGCCGGAGAATATAACACGGCTCTTTGAGAAATTCACTCGGACGAAAGAAACGACCAAAATGGTGGCCTCCGGAACTGGCCTGGGACTGTATGTCGGGAAAAACTTCGTTGAAGCGCATGGCGGAAAGATTTGGGCGGAGTCCGACGGTGTCGACAAGGGCTCCCGATTCATCATCGAATTGCCTTTCGTCAACTCGAAAATCAAAGCCGGTACTTCTGATCAACCCACACGAGCCGTGACTCTCAGTTGATTTATTGGCTTGATTCCGGTATTGTAGGTGAATTAAGGAATGAACATAATCGTATGGCCAAGATTCTTTTCGTGGAGGATGACCCATTCATCGCTGAAATCTATAAAAAGAAATTTGAGAGTTCAGGTTTCGATGTGCTGAATGTGGCGACCGGGAAAGCCGTCTTGAAAGCGGTGCTTGAAGATTCGTTCGACCTGGTCCTTCTCGACCTTGTCATACCTGAAATGAGCGGCACCGAGGTGCTTCGTGAACTGCGCCAAAATAAGGAGTATAGTTCTGACTTGAAAATTGTCATTTTCAGTAACTTGAGTTCATCGGAGGATCGCGAAGAGTGCCTCCGGTTGGGGGCCAACGGCTTCATCTCTAAGACCGAATTTTCTCCTGCTGAAGTGGTCGGGGAAGTGAATCGGTTCCTCAATCAGTTCAGTGAACAAAAAAAGAACTCAGTGCGGCAGGAAACACCCGCATCGGAACAGGCGAAACTCGGGAAAAGGATCCTCTTTATCGAAGATGAGGAGTCGCTCACCGAAATGTTCAGCAAACGTCTGCGTGATGAAGGATACGATGTGGTTACTGACTCCGATGGAGCCTCGGCTCTGATGAAGGCGACGAACGAACACTTCGACATGATCATTTCCGATGTCATGGTGCCGGGCATCGAAGGGCCGGAACTTGTTGCGAAATTGAAAGAAGTCGAGGGGAAGGCGACTATGCCGATATTCTTTCTTTCCGCGTCTTTGGAGGATCAGCATCTGAAGGAACTGACTGATTCGGGTTTGGGCAACAAATCCTTCCTGAAAACGGAAATCACACCAAGCGAACTGACCGGTGCCGTGAATGATTTTTTCAAACAATAATTCAGATCGAGAATAAGGTTTAATTGAAAAATTTATGAAGAGGATGCACATTTCCGAAACTCCCAAACATGTCGGTGAAGAAGTGAAACTTTGCGGTTGGGTTTCTATCCGCCGTGATCATGGAAAATTGATATTCATCGATCTGCGGGATGCGTTCGGCGAAATTCAGATGGTTGTTCTCCCGAATCATTCCGAAGCCCACGCGGTAGCCCAGACTCTTCGAACAGAATGGGTGATAGAAGTGTCCGGAAAAGTGAATGCCCGTCCGGAAAAGCTCGTCAATGCAGAGCAGGCGAACGGGGCAATCGAAATAGAAGTGCTTGCCATCACGGTATTGAATGAGGCGACGACACCTCCGTTTGATATATCAACTGACGGGAAGGAAGTGAACGAAGAGATCCGTCTCAAATACCGATACATAGATTTGCGACGGAAACGGATGCAGGAAAATATGCGGAATCGTCATCGCGTCATGCACTTCGTGCGTGAGTTCTTCACGAATGAAGGCTTTGTCGAAATCGAAACTCCGAACATGACTAAATCGACTCCTGAAGGATCTCGCGATTACATAGTTCCTTCCCGGACTGATAAGGGAAAATTCTATGCGTTGCCTCAATCGCCGCAGCAATATAAACAGCTTCTCATGTCTGCCGGTTTTGAAAGATATTTTCAGATCGCCCGATGCTTCCGTGATGAGGATACGCGGGGAGACAGGCAGCCGGAATTCACCCAGATAGATCTGGAGATGAGTTTCGTTTCGCAGGAAGAAGTGATGGCTATAAATGAAAAACTCATCATTGATCTGGTTCAAACGCTGTATCCGGAGAAGAAAATCCAGCAGCTTCCGTTTCCCCGACTTACCTTCAAAGAAGCGATGGAAAAATATGGATCAGATAAGCCCGATCTTCGAGAAGACAAGAATGATCCGAATGTATTAGCTTTTTGCTGGGTGATCGAATTTCCGTTCTTCGAGAAAACCGACACGGGCGAATGGACTTTTACACACAATCCGTTCTCCGCACCGAAACCTGAATACATGAACGATCTGATGGAACAGAAGGCTGTCGAAAATATCGTGGCAGCACAATATGATATGGTGTTGAATGGCTACGAAATCGGTGGCGGAGGGCTGCGCAACCATAACCCCGTGGCTTTGAAAAAAGTATTTGAAATCATGGGTTACTCCTCAGAAAGGATTGAAAAGAACTTCGGCCATATGCTGGAAGCGCTCGGTTCCGGTACGCCGCCACACGGGGGGTTGGCCTTTGGCTTTGACCGTTTGATGATGCTTCTGCAAAATGAACCGAATATTCGCGAGGTCATCCCTTTTGCCAAAACAGGCGAGGGCAGAGATCCTATGATGGAATCGCCTTCCGAAGTATTGCCTCTGCAGCTGGACGAACTGGGAATTTCCATTAAAAAATAGATGGAAGCATCGGCGGACTGTCAAATGAATCCCGATTAAGCTTTCTGGAAAAATTCCCCGAGATAAGCTAGAATGGAATATGTCGTATTTTATCGTGCCTTTGAGAGCGTTTTTTTATGTCGAGATTTGAGAAGGTATTGAAAGATTTCCAAAAAAGCCTTATTGATAGGTTTTTTGGCCATCTTTCGCAGGATATAGGTATCGATTTGGGAACGGCCAATACGCTCGTATATGTCAGGGGACGAGGAATCGTGATCAACGAGCCTTCAGTAGTAGCCGTGAACCAAAGAACGGGACAAATCCTGGCTATCGGAAAAGAGGCGAAGAAAATGGTCGGAAAGACACCCGGGCACATCGTCGCCACCCGCCCCTTGGTAGATGGCGTCATCAGTGATTTCGAGGTGACGCAGCAGATGCTTCGTTATTTCATAAACAAAGTGAATCAGGAGAGTTTTTCTTTTCTGAGACGACCTCGCGTGCTTATCGGTATCCCTTCGGGAGTGACTGAGGTGGAGAAAAGGGCCGTGATTGAGGCGGCGCTGAATGCCGGCGCTCGGCAGGCTTTTCTTATTGATGAACCGATGGCTGCCGCTATCGGTGCGAGATTGCCCGTGACCGACGCCGCCGGAAACATGGTCGTCGATATCGGGGGAGGAACCACGGAAATCGCGGTCATATCTCTCGGTGGCGTGGTCCTGTCGCGCAGTCTCCGTATCGCGGGCGATGAAATGAATGAGGACATCGTACGTTTTTGCCGGGACGAATTCAACATCCTCGTCGGTGAGAAAACAGCAGAAGAGGCTAAAATCGCAATCGGTAGCGCCTATCCGCAACGGGAACGGCTTACCTTTCCCCTTCGGGGGCGGGATTTGGTATCGGGACTGCCGAAAGAAGTCTTGGCCAGCGATGAACATATCCGGGAAGCCCTGTCCCGTTCCATCCGGATCATCGTCAACAATATCAAGACCGTGGTGGAAGAAACGCCCCCGGAACTTCTTGCAGATATCATGCAGCGCGGAATCATTTTGGCCGGCGGTGGAAGTCTTATCCGGGGAATGGACAAGCTTATCGCGAATCAAACGGGCATACCGGTCCGCATGATGGAGGATCCTTTGACAGCCGTCGTCCGCGGCACAGGCATCGTCCTTGATGACATGGATCATCTTCGTGAAGTGCTGATTGAAGAAGAGCAGGATAAGCCGCTCGGTCAGATGTAGTTAACAAGAAAGGGGAATATGGCGCTCCGCAGAAAATTCACTCAAACAAAATTTTTCAGAGCACTTGTGGTTCTCGGACTTTTAGGCGCTTGTCTTTTTTTCCAGCCTCGATTCATATTGGAACCGCTGCGCTCTGTCATAGCCGTCATTTCTTCTCCAGTCGAAGGGATAGTATCGGCATTGGGATTTGAGGTTCGCGATGCGTTTCATTTTTTCTCGTCTATCGGAGAGCTTAAGACCGAAAATGAACGATTGCAAAAAGATAACATCCGATTATCGTCTGAGAATAGCAAATGGGAAAGCGTCTCCGGGGAAAACGAAGAACTGCGCAAACAACTCGGACTTCTCCCTCAGCAAAAGCATGACTTGCTTTCGGCAGAAGTGGTAGGCAGAGACGCTTCCGGTATCGGAAATTGGATTACGATCAACAGAGGAGCTCTTGATGACATACGGCAAGGCATGCCCGTCATCGTCAATGGTGAAGTATTGGTAGGTCGCGTTTCGGAGGTGTTCGCGAGCAGTTCGCGAATCATGCTGCTCTCTCATCCGGAGAGTCAGATAAGCGGTATCACGACCACTGGCGAAGCGCAGGGAATAGTGAGAGGCGAGCACGGATTGGGCATACTGTTCGATATGGTCTTGCAGGCAGACTCGCTTCGTGCGGGGGACAGGCTCGTGACATCGGGGTTGGGAGGCGAGCTACCGAAAAATCTGTTTGTCGGAACGCTTCAAGAAGTGCGTCTTTCCGATGATCATCTGTATCAGAGGGCGTCTGTGGTTCCACCTGTGCGGTACGAATCTCTCCGGTATGTCTTTATCATTAAAAACAGTGCAGAAAAATGAAGTCGAAGTTTATCCTATTAAAACAAAAAGCGGTATGAAAGTATTTTTCTTACGTGTCAGTCTCATGCTCATTTTTGTCATCTTACAGCTTTCTTTTTTTGACATTCTTTTTCCTTGGCCTCAGGCTCCCGTGCTTCTCTTAGTTGCGGTCGTCGTCTGGACCCTGGTACTCGGTTTTCCCCGTTCTTTGTATCTTACCGTTCCACTCACTCTTTTTCTGGACAGTGCGTCATATGGCGCTGTCAGCTGGGTTTCGCTTTACGCCGTCCTATTGGCATATGGTACCAGTTTTCTTTCGCGCCGGCTTCTTATAGAACATCGCGGGCTGAGTCTCGCATTGTATGCTTTCTTCACTGCGGCAAGCATTTTCGCCTATCAGAGTCTCACGCCTTTTGTTTCGCGATCGTCTATCGGAGCACTCGTGAAAGATGCGACATCCTCGCCTTTTCCGTCCTGGAGCATAGTGTTTTTTACGTTTCTTTTCTCCTGTTTTCTTTTTCCACTGGTATACTTCATTCTCAAGCGTTTTGAGAATCATATAGAATTTATCGCACAGAAGCAATTTCTCAATGTCCGTTGATTTTTATGAATATATTCGTCAGACGAGATAAATTTTTACATAAGGAAGAGAGCTACGAAATAGAAGACGCTGTTTTGACGGTGACTGAAAAACAAGCCGTTCAGATGGAATGGCCGCTACAGAGGATTTTTTCCCGATTTCTCCTGATCGGGATGGTATTGACACTTTTCATATTAGGCGGAAGAGTTTTTTTCCTGAGTGTCGTGAAGGGGAAAGAATACAGTGAAATCGCGGATCGAAACAGTTTGCGTTCATTATTGATTCCTGCACCCCGCGGTATCATGTATGACATGTTCGGAAAGGCGCTCGTGTATAATGCTCCGAGCATGGATGCCGTTCTCATTCCCGCTGATGTTCCGGCAGAGGCAGGAAAAATCGATTCTCTGAAAAAAATGCTTTGTTCCACTTTTTCTGTGGAAGAATCAACCATGGATGACGTATTCGATAAAGTGGATAGAACTTCCGTATCCCCGATACCGCTCAAAGAACGTATCAGCCAGGAAGAAACCCTCCTTTTTCTGAGCCGGAGCCATGATCTTCCGGGAGTTGCGCTGTACAAGACGACCAAAAGGGATTACATCGATAGTCTCATCTTTTCTCATATCCTGGGCTATGTGGGGAAGATTAAGAAGGAGGAATTGGCGGCTCATCCGGACTATCTCCTTACGGATTCCATGGGCAAGCAGGGAATAGAAAAAAGCTACGAGAGTTATCTTCGAGGAAAGCATGGCTTCGAGCGCGTGGAAGTCGATGCTTTCGGACAGATCAAAAAGGAATTGGGAATCGTGGCGCCGACACCTGGTGATGACCTGATTTTGAATATAGATGCCGATCTTCAAAAGAAGATCTTCGATAGTCTTCAAACGCTCTTGGAAAAAAATAATTTGAAGCGGGCTGCCGCTATCGCGATAGACCCTGAAAACGGCGCTGTGCGCGCATTGGTGAGTATGCCAAGCTTCGATAACAACCTCTTTTCGGGAGGTATTTCAAATTCAGATTATCAGGGCCTCATCACCGATACGTCTCAGCCGCTGTTCAATCGCAGCATCTCGGGAGAATATCCTCCCGGCTCGACCATCAAGCCGGTCCTGGCTGCGGCCGCATTGAAAGAGGGTATCGTCGATGAGAATACTGAAATCGAAAGCAAGGGAGGGATCAATGTCGGAAAATTTTTCTTCGGGGATTGGAAGGTGCACGGATTCACGGCTATCAGACAAGCCATTGCTGTTTCCAGTGATGTATTCTTTTATTCTGTGGGAGGCGGATATGGGAATATTTCCGGGTTAGGCATCGAGCGCATGAAAAAATATGAGAATTTATTCGGTTATGGCGAAAAGACTGGAATCGATATGCCAGGAGAATCGAAAGGATTCTTACCGGACCCTGAATGGAAACAGAATAGAATCGGTGAACGGTGGTATATCGGAGATGATTATAACTCAGCCATCGGTCAGGGATATCTGACCGCCACGCCTCTTCAGATCTTGAATGCCGTCGCTTCTATCGCTAATGGAGGGACGCTGTATGAACCGCGCATCGTATCGCAGGTCCGCTCATCTGACGGTAAAGTGACGGCCATACCCACTCAAGTGATCCGCAAAGACTTTATGGACCCGGATATCTTGAAAATAGTCCGGGAGGGCATGCGTGAAACAGTCGTATCGGGGACAGCGCAGTCTTTGAATACGCTCTCAGTCGAAGTCGCCGGAAAGACGGGGACGGCCCAGTTCGGGAATGATAAGAAAACCCATGGCTGGTTCGTCTCATTCGCCCCTTATCAGAATCCGAAATTAGCGATTATCGTTCTGGTTGAAGGGCAAGGAGAAGAAGGCTATAACGCCGTACCGATAACAAAAGAGGTTTACGACTGGTATTTTTCCCGTTCACAATAGGCTCTACAAAGGGATAATTTAGAGCATTGACATTTTTTCCTCTTTTGGTACTATTGAGGAGCTTTGAAACATCTCTTTCCTTCGGGACAGGAGATGTGTTTTAAAAAATGGGAAAAAAGTATTACATTTAGAAATTATCATAAAGTCATGACAAAGATTTTTACCGAAGAAGGCCTGAGAAAGCTTCACGCAGAACTCGAAGAGAGAAAGACCAAGACTCGCCACGAAATAGCTGATGCTATCAAGGAAGCGAAGGAGCAAGGGGATCTTTCTGAAAATGCCGAATACAGCGAGGCGAAGCATCATCAGAACGAGAACGAAAACAGGATTGCTGAACTTGAGGGAATGCTCAAGGATTCGATCGTGGCCGCAAAACATAAAAGTTCTTCAACTGTAGAAATCGGATCCAAACTGGCCGTGAAAGCGAATGGGAAAGAAATCGTTTTCGAGATAGTCGGTTCCAATGAAGTTGATCCGGCACAAGGAAAGATTTCGAACGAATCTCCGTTGGGAAAAGAATTTATCGGCAAAGGAAAAGGGGACAAGGTGGAAGTGAGTGCTCCCGCAGGAACTATCAAATACGAGATTCTTTCCGTAAACTGAAGATCGAAAAACCGATCCCTTTCCGAACGTATCGGAAAGGGATTTTTCTTGCTCTTTAAGGGAAAAGAAGCTAAAATAAGACCATTCAAGTAAATTCTGCGATCCATATGCGCGAAGATATCGTTGCGGCGAAACAGGAAAAACTGTCGAAATTGAAGGGCGCTTTAGGGGAGGTGTATCCTGAAAAAAATGAGCGAAGCATGATAAATGCGGATGCTTTTTTGAAGTTCGACGATTTGGCCGCTTCCCGCCAGGAAGTCGTGCTCGTCGGGCGAGTGCGATCGCTGCGGACTATGGGGAAAATTGCGTTCGCGCACATAGAGGACGGATCCGGGAAAATGCAGTTTTTCTTTTCTGAAAAAGGATTGGGAAATGAGAAATTCAAGCTTTTCGTCGATACGATCGAAATGGGGGATTTTATCGAGGGTAAGGGAACCATGTTTCTCACGAAACAGAATGAAAAGACATTGGAAGTGAATAGCTGGACGATACTTACGAAATCGATTCGTGCTATCCCGACTGAATTTTATGGCATCAAAGACGAAGAAGAGCTTTTGAGGAGGCGTTATCTTGATCTCTTGCTCAATCCGGAAACCCGGGAACTGTTCGTGAAGAAAAATATATTCTGGCAGACAGTGAGAGGCTTTCTTTCTCAAGAGGCATTCTTGGAAGTTCAAACCCCGGTCCTCGAGCATATACCTGGCGGAGCAGAAGCCGAACCGTTCAAAACTCATCATAATGCCCTGGATCAGGACTTTTATTTGCGAATTTCTCTGGAGCTCGCTTTGAAACGCTTGCTCGTCGGAGGATTTGAAAGAGTCTTCGAAATCGGTCGCGTATTCCGTAATGAGGGCATTGATCGCGAGCATTTGCAGGAATTCGATCATATGGAATTCTATGCCGCGTACATGGATATGGATCACGGAATAGAGATGGTTGAAAGACTTTATAAGAAAATAGTGAAGGCAGTTGCGGGAGAAGGTATGAAGACCGAATATGACGGCGCAGTGATCGATTGGAGCAAACCGTTTCCGCGAATCGATTATTTCGAAGAGTTCAAAAAAGAGACCGGCATCGATCTCTCTTCGGATATAGAGGTGGCGGAACTTCGGGCAAAGGCGGATGAGCTCAAGATAAAATACGACACCGCTGCCGGAAAAGGACGGCTGATCGATACGATTTATAAGAAAACGGTACGACAGAAGCTGATACAGCCATGTTTTCTTGTCGGCCATCCGATCGAAGTATCGCCGCTGGCAAAAATCGATCCCGAGAACCCGAGAAGAACGCTGCGGTTTCAGCCTATTGCCGGCAAGAGCGAGCTCGGAAACGGCTTCGCCGAATTGAATGACCCTATAGATCAGAGGAAGAGATTCGAAGAACAGATGTCTCTTCGCGAAGCAGGGGATGCGGAGGCGCAGATGCTGGATGAAGACTTCATTCAGGCACTCGAATATGGTATGCCTCCAGCCTGCGGTTTCGGCATGAGTGAGAGGTTGTTCGCAGTCCTAATGAACCGCTCCGTCCGTGAAACGGTCATATTTCCACCCATGAAAGATAAGGATTAATATATGTATGTCTCTCTTGATACGATTGCGCAGGTAGGGATAACCTTTTTCGGAATCACGTCAGTTTTCCTCGTTGCCAATAAGAATCGCTGGGGAGTGGTTTTCGGTCTTTTGGCTCAGCCGTTTTGGTTCATGACCGCCTATATCAATGGGCAATGGGGCATCATGCTTTTGAATATAGCCTATACATCGATGTGGCTGCTTGGAATATATAATTGGTTTTTTAAGCAGAAGGAAGAGTAATCACATGGTCGCATAGTTCAGTTGGTTAGAACGTTCGATTCACATTCGAAAGGTCCCTGGTTCGAGTCCAGGTGCGACCACACTACGAAACTTTTATGACAAACGAGCAATACAAAATAGATGAAAATATAAAGAAGTTGAACATCATCGCTCTCCTTCTCTTCTTAGGCTTCATATTTTTGGGAACGCAGTATCTGAAGAGAATTTCCGCTCTGCCATCCGTCATAACTTTTTTCGATTCTTCAGTCATCATCCTTTCCGTTTTTCGGTTGAGTCGTCTCATTTCGTACGATAACGTCTTCCTGTTCCTTCGAGAGGCATTTTTGGATGTGAAACGGGTCAGTTATGCCGAAGGGGGAGAAGAGCATACGGAACGTGTGCCATCAGCCAATTCGTTGAAAAGAATTTTGAGCAGGCTCTTCGGCTGCCCCTGGTGCATCGGGGTATGGCTTTCGATGTTCACTTTTTTCATTTATTTCGCCTTTCCGTTCACCAGAATCTTTTTTATGATCCTGGCTATCGCTGGGGCGGCGAGCCTGCTGCAGGTCTTCACGAACCTCATCGGCTGGAGCGCTGAACGTAAAAAACAGGAAGCGGAATACACCGACACCATTTAAGAAAATACTATGCTTGACATCCAATTCATACGCGAGAATAAAGAGGCGATAAAAAAAGCTGTTATTGATAAAGGGATATCTTTGGATGTGGAATCTCTTCTTTCGAAGGATCAAGAGCGCGTTACACTTTTACAAGAAATTGAAGAGCTTAAGTCTTTGAAGAACGATATTAATGATCTGATTCAGAAGGCAGTGAGTGATGATGAGAGAAAAGAAATCATTGAAAAAGGAAAAGAGATAAAAACAAAATTAGAAGAAAAAGAGCCATTGTACGCGGCAGTGAAGGGAGTATACGATTTTTTGATGGCCAAGGTTCCAACAATACCATCCGAAGACACTCCGATAGGAAAGAGTGATTCAGACAACGTCGAAATCTCAAAGATAGGAGAAATCCCCAAATTTGATTTTACCCCGCGTACTCATATAGAACTCGGGAAGATGTTGGATATTTTGGACCTTGAGCGCGGAGCCAAAGTCTCGGGTTATCGCGGTTATTATCTCAAAAACGAAGGTGCTTTGCTGGTAATGGGTCTCATGATGTACGCGATTCAGAAACTGGCGTCACGCGGGTACTTGCCCATGATTACTCCGACCTTAGTGAAGGGGTATTCTCTTTTTGGCAGCGGATACTTCAAGGGGCTAGAGTACGATGGAGAAATCGATGAAGTGTACAAGGTCGCAACATCCGATAAGGAAGCAGACGGAACCATTTCAAAAGAATCCAAGTTTCTGGTGGGCACCGCAGAACCATCGCTCCTCGCATATTATTCTGGCGAGGTGTTGGAAGAAAAGGATTTGCCAATGAAACTTGCCGGCTTCAGTCAATGTTATAGGAGCGAGATCGGGTCTTACGGTAAGGAAACGAAGGGTATGTATCGAGTGCATGAATTCATGAAAGTGGAACAAGTTGTACTTGCGCCTGCTGATGTTGAAAAAGCGAATCAGCTCCAGGATGAGACGGTTGCTCTTTCAGAGGAAATGCACAAGGAGCTTGGATTGGCGTACCGGAAATTACAGATTTCGACTGGGGACATGAGTGCAGGAAAATATCGGGCGTTTGATTTGGAAGCGTGGTTGCCCGGGATGAATCGTTATGGCGAAACAGGTTCCGCGAGTAATTTTCTCGATTGGCAATCGCGTCGCCTCAATGTGAAATATAGAGACGCTGAAACAGGAGAAAAGAAGTATGTCTACATGGTCAATAATACCGCTTTGCCTACGCCTCGCATCTTTATTGCTATTCTGGAAAATTTTCAGCAGGCGGATGGAAGCGTCGTCGTACCGGAAGTTCTCCGTCCGTTTGTCGGGAAAGAAAGGATAGAGGTAAAAAAATAGCTTTAAAAGGCCTGAATTGTTGACGGTAAAAGGCATTTTTGTTACAATCACTTCGCGTTTGAGTCCAAGCGCTTTTTGTTTAAGATTTCGGGTGCGTAGCTCAGTCGGTAGAGCAGTGGCCTTTTAAGCCAACGGTCGAGGGTTCGATTCCCCCCGCACCCACCATCAAGTTTTTCAATAGGGGATTTCATGAAAAAGAATCTCGAAAGCAACATTTGGAAATACACGCTCATTCTTATTGCCAATAAAAGAATATTTGTTGCTATTCTCGGGGCATATTATCTCACAATCCCAGGCGTAACGGCCAAATCCATAGGAACGATTCTTCTCGCCTCTTCTCTGGCGGGTTTTTTGTTTGAGATTCCAAGCGGCTACATGTCGGATAAGGTCGGGCATAAGCAGGCACTGGTACTTTCGCGGATTTTCATGGTCTTTTCGACGATCGCTTTTCTCGTGTCGGAAAATTTTCTTGGCCTGGTGGCAGGCGGAGTTCTTCTCAGTATGGCGCAGGCATTTCTCAGCGGTACCGGAAGCGCTTTCATGCATGAAACGCTGCGAGCGTTGAAAAAGGAGAACGAATACAGTCGTATCATAGGTAAGGCGAGCTCGATCGGATTCGCTGTCCCAGTCGTGTTCATGATGGCCGTTCCCTTTCTTGTCAGTTACAGTTATAAGCTGCCGTTTCTCATCGGGTTGATAATCGATTGTATCGGACTGGGAGCTTCTTTGTTTCTTGTAAAGCCTGAAGTATCGCAGGAGCACGTCGATGAGATCGGAGCCACAAATTTCATACAGGTCATGAGAGAAGGGTATCGCGTTGGTTTTTTCCCACCCTCATTTTTTCTCGGCATTCTCGGGGGAGTGCTTTTCGCTGTCGGCGCTTTTCGAGCACCGTATCAAGTATTTCTTGAAATTCCGGTAATCTGGTTCGGTGTCTATTTCGGTATCGGTAGAGCATTAGCGTCTCTTATGCTGGCGTATAGCGGTTTCATCAGGAAATATTTCGACCTCGTCACATTTTATCGATTCGAGCTTTTTTTGTATTCGATCATGATATGTCTACTGGGAATCGTATCTTCCTCTTGGGTAGTCGTTACGCTCTTTTTCGTCTCTAATGGTTTTACCTACGGTTTAAGCAAGATTGAAGAAGGATTTCAGCTTGAAATCATCAAGGCGAGCAAATTCAAGGCGACGCTGCTTTCGACGTGGGCACAGATCGATCAGGCCATGGGAGCGATCGCCAGTTTCGGCCTCGGATGGCTTATTGAGCGCTTTTCATACCAATCCGGATTCCTCATTATGGGATTGGCTCTGTTCCTCTTGCTTCTTCCCTTGTATCTGTATATAGCGTACAATTATAGGAAAATATATTCTCTACAGGAAACCATTATTCAAGATATGTAGCTATGGATATTATTTATGCTGAACAAGGAGTGGTGGAGCGCGGGAAGGGTTGGGGACATCAGTTAGGGTTTCCTACGGCCAATATCCCGTGTTCAGATGGCCGGTTATCAGGAACGTATGCTGGACACGTGACGATTGCGGATGATACGATAGTACGTGACGCTGCGATATATGTCGATCAGGAGCGCAAACTGTTGGAATCACATATACTGGACTTTTCAGGGGATCTCTACGGCCAAACAATTTCTGTCGAACTCTGCGAGAAGATCGCAGAAAAGCAGGGATTCACTGATGAAAAGACCCTGCTTGAATTCATCAGCCAGTCAGTCGCGAAAGTGAGAGAATTTTTCAGAAATAACGGCCATTAAACTGATTTTACCCTCCTGATCGAGTCGGATCATTGGGTAAGAATAGGAGCATTTATGTTTACAGGTATCGTACAGGCTGTTGTCCCGGTGATTTCAGTCGTTCCCAAAAAAGATGGTTTGCAGGTGAGGTTCAAGAAACCTCTTCGGTTCAAGATGAAAAAAGGGGACAGTATATTAGTGGATGGTGTCTGTTCGACTGTCGTTTCATTCGGCACCGCTTTTTTTGAAGTTTTTTACATGCCGGAAACGATGGCCAAAACGAACGCAGGCGCTCTTAAAAAGGGACAGACGGTAAATATCGAATCGTCGCTTCGAATGGGACAAACGATCGATGGCCACTTTGTTCAGGGCCATGTCGATAAGACTGAAAAGATACTTTCGATGAAAAAAGGAGCGAAAAGATGCGAAATGCGAATCACGCTTTCTCCTTTTCTCAGGCCCTTTGTTTCACTTCATGGATCGCTCACGGTAAACGGCGTCAGCCTGACCGTTGCTGACGTCAGCAGGACACAGTGTATGATAGCTCTCATCCCGTTTACGTTGGAACACACCAATCTCGCTTCATTGGAAAAAGGGGATAGCGTCAATATCGAAGTCGATTCGCTCGCCCGGATCGTGGTAGCGGCATTAGAGAATACATCGGTCACTTCTAAAAGATAAAATTATGCAAAGGAATGATAGACAAGCAGAACAGACGCAGGACGCATCAAGGCTCCGTGTCGGGATCGTATCCTCGAAATATTATGAGGAGATAAACGCCAGATTGCTCGACGGAGCTATCGAGGCGCTCAAAAAATGGGGCGTAGGGGAATCGAATATTTTCGTGAAACGTGTTCCGGGAAGTTTTGAGATACCATATGGATGCGTTTATCTTCTTGAAAACGAAAAACCGGATGCCATCGTGACATTGGGATGCGTCATCAAAGGCGAAACGGATCATGACCATCACATCGCGTCGGCCATCACGAAGGGCATAACCGACCTGACAATCAAATATACGACTCCGATATCCCTCGGCGTCATCACAGTGAACAATCTTGATCAGGCGGATGTCCGCTCTACGGGTGACAATAACAAGGGGAGCGAAGCGGCGATCGCAGCCATGGAAATGGCATTGATGAAATAGGTATTCGGGGCATCCGAGCTGTATGTATTCATATTGACAAGATAAGACAATCGTGATTTGATGAGGCATCAGTTTACGATTGTTTTTTTATTTTATCCAGAAAGAGAGTTCGCATGCGACTTGGAACAGCAACCATGATGCGTCATGGGGCCACGGAATACTCAGGCGTTTTTCCTGATCTGATCGACGCCGGGATTCCGAACATCAAAGCGAGCGCTGCGGACATCAGGCGGCGGTTCCCGGACACACCCCTGTTCGTATCCTCGCCGGCTGATCGTGCTGTGGCGACGGCGCTTCATGTCAGGCAGGCATATGGATTGGGCTGGGATCGGGATCAAGTGCAAACCATCGGGCTGCTTCGTCCCATGACGGTTATCGATCCTCGCCCGGTCATCGCCCACTTCGAGACTGTGACGTCCAATATCACGGATCCTCACGAGCTGCATCGGGTCTGGGATCGTTTCTATATGGAGAATGAGGAATTCGAACGCGGCAACTTCTGCGAAACCCGCTCCTCGTCGAAGCAGCGCTTCCTCCAATTTATCCAGGAAATCTTGCCCGGGTTATGCAAGGGAGGTCGCCACGTAGTGGGGGTCTCCCATTGCGAACTCATCGCGACAGCTATGTACGAATGGTTCGGCGGTGAGTGCTTCCGGCCTGCCGAAGTAGCTCATTTCGAGCTGTACAGCAGCAGTCACTTTCTGGTCGAGTTCCGGGGCGAAAAGAGAACCGTCAAGCTCTGAATTTCCAGACGTATCAATGGGATTGATGCGTCTTTTTTGTTACAATGCCTGTATGAATCACATCTTTAGCCTGATTGAGAAGGGAAATATCGTCGATTATATGCCAGAAAGACCAGAGATCATCACGACGGTCATTTCACGTGTTTTTTTATTCAGTCAGAATAAGAAGGCCCTTAAAGTGTATAAAAGAGACAGTTCTTATTGGAATGAGAATTTTTTTGATCTTTCGGGAGGCGAATATCGCAGAAAGTTCATCCGCGAAGACTTCGAGTGGAATCATTTCTTCAATCCGGAAGTCTATCTTCGATTATGTGAAATGAACGTGACGGGCGCCGGCGTGGAATTGCGAAACGCGGGGGAAAGCGACGAGCTTGCGATAGAGATGAAGCTCATTGATTCCTCATATTTTCTCCTTTCTCTCCTTGCCAGCGAGGACTGCTCTCTTGATAACGATGATTTTTTCTCTATCGGACAACAGTTTGCAGTCACAAAGGATGGCTTTGGTCAGAAACCGGGCATTGATAAGAATTGGTTCGAAATTTTTGGGGAACGGATAATTGATGTCGTGGTTTGGGTCGGTGCGGTTTCTTCCTTCACTCCGGAAGTGATTTCTGAACTGAAAGGTTATCTGGAAGCGTATGCCGAAAAAAATCGGAAACGATTCGAATCTCTCGGAAAAAATGAAATGGTCGTGAGCATCGATGTCCACGGAGAAAATGCGATGTACAGGGATGGTAAACTTTCTCTCATCGATATTTGTCTGCCGAAAGAGATTTGGCGATTAGCTCCGAAAGAGCTGGACATAATGAGAATCGGTATCGATATTTTCGTATTGAGAGGGAAGGAGGCATTTCGGTCCTATCTTTCCGGAGTCAAAAGCAGGGTTTCATTCGATTTCATCGATGTGCCGATGTATTTCGTGTATCTGTCCGCTGTGATGAGCTGCTATGAGTTCACGCTTTCCCAAGGCGACCCGAATAAAAAAATCGTCGCAGAAAAATATTTCGCATTCTTCCAAGAGCATCTTGCGTCGGCCAAGCAATCGCTATGAAGCGGAAATCTTGTTGAGCAGACCGGATTTGTATTTTTCCGGATAGTGGGATCCTATGAAAGCATGCGGCATGGAGATTTCTTGCAGAGCCTGACCGAGTGCCAGCTGATCATACCCGAGAAAGACGATGTCGGGTTTATGCCTATCAAAGACCTTCCATGATCCCGTTTCTTTATCGCTCGGGATGATCAGGAAGTCACCGAAAGAAGCGATCGCAGCTACCCGTTCTTGGTAAGTGTGCCGAGGGATGCGCTTTTTGATCTTTTCGACGACTTCAGGCAGGGCAACGACGACGATAAGTTTCTGACATCGTAAAGAAGCTTCCCGAAGAAAGAACCGATGTCCCGGATGGAGTCCATCAAACACTCCGAAAACCATACCTATAGCAGGGAGATTATTTTTTTGCATAAGGATATTTTAGCATATTTCGTTCTTCCGCTTTCTTTTTTTGCTTCTTTTAAGAGGGTTTTTTTGCTATACTGGCATTGTATAAAAAATTGCTTCTATGCTAAAAAAACTTGTAATGGCAGCGGTTGGTACTTTGATGCTGAGCGGGTGCTCTCTTACCTTGCCGGGTTCGATTCCGGGGACCTCTCTCGGACAGGGCAGTATTTGGAAATCTACCGATAGTGGGACGACATATGAACCGAAAGCGGATATCGACGCGCAAAAAAAAATATCTGCTGCTGACGTGGTGAGCTTCGTCTTCCACCCCGACGATGATCAGACCATCTATATCGGAACACTGGGAAGCGGTCTTTTCAAGACGACAGACGGAGCGGAACACTGGGTCCCGATCACCTTTCCTCCGATCAAAAATTACGGGCTAGCTATCGATCAGAAAAACGGAAGCAGACTCTTTGCGAGCGGGGTACTTGGTACGATTGCCAAAATCTATCGCACGGAAGACGGGGGGGATAATTGGAAGGAAATCTATACTGAACCTGGCAAGGGAACGGTCATCACATCACTGGTGTCTCATCCGGATGATCCTGATATCTTGTATGCAGGCACGAGCGCTGGTGTCATTATAAAATCAGTGGACGGCGGTGGAACGTGGAAGAATCTGGCTTTGGTGAAGGGGCCAGTAACGAAAATCGCTCTGCAAAGAGGAGAGAAGGAAAGAGTGGCGCTCCTTATACTGAATCAGGGAGTGATCACATCTACGAATGGCGGGACCACGTGGAACGATCTCACGAAAATAGCCGGAGCATCGTCTGCATCGAACCAAAACAGCGTTGTGGATGCTCCTGAAACGACCCCGCAAGGGATTATAAGTTTAGCCGGAGATCCAACCGATGCGAATGTATTCTATATAGGTTCGACTACGGGATTATTCAAGAGTACGGACAGTGGAAAAACATGGACTACTCTACCTATTATTGAGAGTTCAAAAAACTTACCGATTCGGGCGATCGCGATAAATCCGAACAATTCTCTTGAAATTTCCTATGCGGCAGGACAGGCTTTTTATAAATCTCTTGATGGCGGTACGCATTGGGCAACGACGCAACTTGAAATAGATCGGGGCGTCAGTACGCTGCAGTATAGCAAGTCGCAGCCGGGAGTCCTCTATTTCACGCTTCGGAAGTATTAAAGAAAATTAGGGTATACTAGATACGTACTAACCATTAACTTCTGACATATGGTAAAAGAATTGATTGGCGGAAAACAACCCGATTTTGAAACGGCGGTGGATCATTTCGGGAATGAGGTTTCGAAGATCAGAACGGGCCGTGCTCACCCGGGTCTCGTTGAAAATCTTTCGGTAGATTATTACGGAACCAGGACACCGCTGAAACAGATCGCCAGTATCAACATTCCTGAGGCCAGACAAATTTTTATCCAACCGTGGGATAAGGGGACTTTGCCGCTTATTGAAGCGGCATTCCGTGAATCCGATCTCGGTCTGAACCCGAATAATGATGGTCAGGGAATCCGCATTACTCTTCCGGCACTGACGGAGGATACCCGTCGGGATCTCGTCAAAACGTTGAATCAACGCGCAGAAGAGGCCCGAATCGCTATTCGTACGATTCGGGAAGATTTGTGGAAAGAAATTCAAGAGCTTGAAAAGGCGGGTTCGATTTCGGAGGATGATAAATTTTTCGGAAAAGAAGAGCTGCAGAAGGTCGTAGATAGCTGTAATCAGAAGCTCGAAACCTTACGAAAGAAAAAAGAAGAAGAAATCTTAACTGTTTAACGAGCCCCGCTCATTTATAGCTATGCTGACTGTCCTTATTTTCGTTATCCTTCTCGGTCTTCTTGTTTTCGTCCATGAACTCGGCCATTTTCTCACGGCGAAATGGAGCGGTATCCGTGCTGATGAATTCGGCTTCGGCTTTCCCCCGCGTATTTTCGGAGTCGTGAAGGATTCCGTTACTGGTAAATACCGGATAATCTGGGGAAACAGACAGGATGAATCGACAAATACCGTTTATTCGCTCAATTGGATTCCTCTCGGCGGGTTCGTAAAAATTGCAGGGGAAGATGGAAGCGACAAGACAGATCCTGGAAGTTTTGCGAATAAATCTGCATTTGTCCGCATCAAAGTTTTGGCTGCGGGCGTCGTAATGAACTTCCTTTTTGCCTGGTTCATCCTCTCGGTTGTTTTTACGATCGGCCTGCCTCAGTCTATTGATCCGGGAGAGCGGGGAAATTATACAAATGTAAAAATTCAGATTCTTGAAGTCATCAAAGGGACGCCGGCAGAAAGCATGGGTCTGCAGATGGGCGATGAGGTACTTGCTATCGATGGGCAGCGAATCACGACGCTCGATATGGTGAAAGATCGCATCAATGCCAACAAAGGGAAACGGATCAGCGTCGAAATCAATAGATTCGGAAAACCCCTGACTCTAGAGGGTACCCCCCGAGAAACCTATCCGGAAAAAGAAGGGTCGCTCGGAATCGCCTTTTCGGAAACGGCGGTGGTGAGCTATCCGTGGTATGAATCGATTTATCGGGGCGGCCTAACGACCTATAATATCACCGTGGCGATTTTTGAGGCTTTCGGGAAAATGATCGGCTCTATTTTCGGAGCTGGGAAAACCGCTCTGGATGTCACGGGGCCGGTAGGAATCGTGTATCTGACGAAACAGATGAGTGATCTCGGACTTCCGTATCTGCTCCAGTTCGCCGCACTGCTCTCGATCAATTTGGGAATCATCAATATTCTTCCCATACCGGCACTTGATGGTGGGCGCATCCTCTTTATTCTCATAGAGAAAATCAAAGGATCTCCTGTAAGTCAAAAAACGGAAGGAATGATCCATCAGATAGGATTCGTGTTGCTTTTGCTCCTTATGCTTTTCGTGACCATTCGGGACTTTTCGCAATTTCAGATTCTTGATAAGATCCGACACATTTTCTAGAGAAGCATTTCAAAAAAAGATTTTTTCATTCAAATAATCCCTGTAATAAGGGATTATTTATTTTTTTGTCCCCATGTAAGCCCCAAGAAAAAGAGGTCTCTTGTCTAAGCCTTGGAATGAAAAGTCGGGGGTTGACAATTCGGTCATTTTTTGGTAATATACGAAGTCTTCTTTTTAATATACATTCTATGTCTCAATTTTGGCTCTTTGAAGTCATAAAGGAGAAAAAAGCAGGGCTTGTGGGTACTGGAATCCTGGTATCTGTTTTGGCCGTGCTTTCGCTTTTCCTTTTTAATCCTCGATATGAAGTGAGGACGGATTTTTTGGTCAGTCAGGAAGAAGTAGCGTCCAAGGATTATTACACTTTGGCGCGGTCTTCTGAATATATAGGAAAAATACTGGGAGAAGTCTCATCCAGCGAACGATTCATTTCCGCTGTCGTGGATACGGGAAAAATATCTCCTGAGTTCTTGCCATTCGATAAGAAGAAACGGATCGAAGCTTGGCAGAAAATGATGAAGATGAGTCAGGAACTTGATCTGGGAATCTTGCATGTGACTGTTTTTTCGAATGATCCGAAAGAAGCGCTGCGCGTCTCTCAGGCAGTGGCACAGGTGCTGATTGAAAAAAACGGAGCGCTTTTAGGAACAGCGGATAAGAATATCCCGATGAGCATTCTTTCCGGGCCGATCACTGAAGGTAATCCGAGCGGGAATGAAATCATGTTGGTAGCGATAGCGGGATTCGTATTCGGCATAGTCCTGTCATTTCTTGTCATCTTTTTGAAACAGGAAGTCGGGAAACAAGAGAGGATATAAGCATTACAGACTTTCTCTTCTTCGGCGGAAGAGATTCTTCCGAAGAGAGAGAGCCCGCAAGGTTTTCTAAAGGGTCTCTCGAGTATTATTAACAATCTGAACTCAACTAGGAGTAGCCATGCTGAAGAAGCTTTGGTTAGTTGCTGTCGCGGTCCTGCTTTTCGCGGGATGCGCCACGGCACCGAACGCTATCCGCTTGACGGATGGGTCGGAGAAGGTTGTGCGGAGCATGTCCATCGATCCGGTGATGTTTACCGGATTGCCTTGGACGGAAGATCTGAAGCAGGGGAACTTTGTGACCGTGCTGGGATTCTTTCCGCAAACGCAGGAGTCTTACGCTGAGTGGGATCCGATGAGGATCCGTTATCAGGCGCACGCGGTCGCCAGCAATGGTACCGAGTACGCCGCACACTCCGTGTTTGCTGGGTTTCCGCCATGCTCCCAGGTACCGGCCACCATCATTTTCGTCGAAGGCATGAAAATGCCGACGTCGGAAGTACGGGTGATTACGCTTTCGACCTTGCTCGATCGGGCCTATGCGCCTGATGGGAAAGAGCTAAAAAGGTTTGAAGCGGCTAAATTTCAAACGAGCGCCGCCTACCGCAAGGAGTTCATCCTAGCGAATGGCGGCCAGCTTTCACGGCTGCGGCAGATTGTCGACGTGGATCAGGCCTTCAAGGGCTGGCACGTTTATAAAACACCGTCGGGGGAAATCATTACCCCGCTTGAGCCAGCGAAAGTGAAGCACTTGGCCGGTATCAACCCCCAGTACTCATATTGGGAGAAGGTCATCGGTACGACGCGCGGAGCAGTCAGTCCTGATCTCATTGCTACGGCGATGGGGGTGGGGTTCGATTTGCTCAACGCTACATCGGCGAAGTCGCAAGGCTTCGATCATGCTGCGGCTATAAGCCGCATGCAACAAGGGGTCAATTTGGCTGTCATGGAAGGTCTGCGCGCCCAAAGCGCCAAGGCCTGCATGGAAGCCAAGGCGGCTTCACCGCAGCAACCAAGGAGATAGTCATGGAAAGAACACTTGGTGAAAGAAGAAAGCCTTGGTACAGGGGCGGCTGGTTTCTGGCAGTGCTGCTCGCCATTCTCGTCGGCGCTATGTACTACACACGGCCGGAAGTCCGCTCATTCGCGAGACGGCCTTTCCAACCATCGAATCCGGTCGAAAGTGCGCAGCAGGGACCAGTTACAGGACCGCAATCGGCAGCTTCGGCTCCGACACCTGCCAACATTCCTGCGGCACAGGCAATGGCGACTGGTCTTTCAACGGTAGCTGATACCGTGAAACCACCACCCGTTCGTACGTACAAAGTGCGCCCGGGCGATACGCTTTCGGGTGTATTCGGTCGTGAAGACGGGAAGAAGGTTTGCGAGCTGAATAAACTCGTGAACTGCGACAAGGTATTGAAGGGTAAAGTGCTTCATCTTCCTGACGGCGTAACGGCGAAAGCTGTGAAGCCGACTGTGAAAAGGGGGACTTCGCAAATAGCAAGGACGCGGGAGCAATCCTGTATCAAGCTAGGTGCGCATCCGTTCAACCCGGACTTCGATCTGGGACGTACATTGCAAGGTATTGATCTGTTGACGACGCTGACGCCCGAACAAAAGGCGAAAGCGAAAGAATTGGTCAGCTCCGGCCTCAAGCCGCAGCCGACACTCGTCGCTCAACACATCTTCAGGGAAATGATCTTCGAGAAAAACAAGAAGGTCGTCCATGTGTACGAAAAACGGATCTGCAGTCCTGCAGAAGGCAATGTCCCCGAAGTGATGTACCTTTACGGTCTCGGTGGTGGCGTGAATTTTGCGCTTCCCCGGCGCTGCGGCAATCCTGCTGTGGTGATCATTCCGGAAGTTCCCGTAGAAACGCCTCCCGTGGTTCCTGTCGAAGCACCGCCAGTGGTTCAGCAGCCCGAGCCCATCGTTCCGCTCCCGCCGCTCTCGGTCATCCCGAAGGCGGTTGAGGTGGCGGAGTGGGAGGCGATTGTCGGCGCCGGCGTGTGGGATAACAAGCTCGCGCATGGCAATTGGCAATACGCCGAAGGCATGATCTCGAAGATTCTGCCTGATGGGTATCGCGTCGGGGTCGGCCTCTACGGACAGTGGGGAGCGGGGGAAAGCGAAACCTCCTCCTTCGCTTGGAAGGAAAAGGCTTATGGTCCGCAAGTCGGTGTGAAGCGAAACTTCCTGGTCACGCAGACCGATCAGTTCGGCCAGCAAACGCTCATGCCAGCGGGGTGGGGCGTAAAGTTCCGCTTCCTCAAAGACTCCGTATCGGGGAGTAATCCTCAATCGGGGTTCTCGACGTCGCAGACCGGCCGCAAGGTTGGACTCTACGCCGAGTACATGGAGAGGAAGAGCCCGGACTGGATGGTGGGGATAAACGGTGAGATCTGGAATTTCGGTTCCGGCAAACTCACCTCCTCTTTCGCAGGGGACACCGTTCAAGATCGCGGTTCCTGGAATTTGAATGCCTGGGCCCAGTATCGTCACTCGGACGATTGGCAAACTCGTGGCATTGCAGGCGTTGCGCACCAGAATTGGGACCAACTGAACCTCTTTCGCGTAGCGGGTGAACTGCGCTACAAGGAAACGTTCATGTGCGGCCCCAGTGTGTCGTTTGCTTTGAACAAGCCAGCGATCTATTCTGGTGTGAACAAGAGCGACCTTACGACTTTGGGGTTCGGATGCCGTGCTGAATTCGGCGGCATCATTCGAACCTGGGATCGTGAGCAACGGGAAGCCGGCGTCACGTACGTCGGTCCGGCCCAGTCGCCACCCGAATGAGTTCTTGAGTTGATTTCCTGGTAATCCAAGGTCCAATAAAAAGGTGAGCGGTCATTGACACGCCACGGCCTGGTACAGGGGAGAGGAAATCAGCTTGATGCAACGCATCAAAATAAAGGGCGCTTATGAAAGTCAGCAATGACAATCTAAGCGCCCTTTAAATTTGCTTACTAATAGTTCTTATCTTAAGCCAACTTCAGTAAATCTAAAGAGGTGAGGGGTTGACAAAAGGGGCATTTAGTGTATACTGAAATGTTCCTCCTTTTTGGCGGAACTGTTTCGGTCAGTTTTTCAACAAGTCCTCGAAAAGTCGAGGCAAACCAGGAGATTGCAATGTCGAAGTTCTTGAAAAAAACGTTTGCCCTCGCAGCGCTTTTCGCAGCCGGTCTGGTCTGTGCCGCGACCACCCAGTTCGGTGACGCCCGTGTCATGGCTCAGCCGTCGGGGAACGGCGGCGCCTTGATCCAGTGGACCCCGAACATGCCCGTGGCTGTGGTGGAGCACTACGTCGGCCACGGCCAACGCGGAGGTTTCATCCAGCAGATCTCGGTCGCCACGGGCAAACACGAAGCGATGCTGGCTGATGTGGCCAAAAATGGCGGGCGGTTCAACCTGAAGTTCGCCGATGGCACGTATCTGATGCTCGAATGCGGCGGCAACGACAAGACCCGTATGCCGATCTTCACCGGCCTCGGCGTGGATTGCAGCCACACCGATCCGAGCACCGGCCAGAAGGTGGGCGCGCTGGTTCTCAAGTAGTTACCCCTTCTGAGCGGGCAACTTCAAAACTCACTTGCCCCGGTCTCCATTGAGAGATTCGGGGCTTTTTTAAACTATTACCAAGCGAAGTGAGCGGAACGAAAGTTTACTTTCGTTTCCGAGCGCAGTGCCAGTAAAAATCGGGTTTAATACCCATTATTATAAATATTTTCATTTGTGGCGTAGAATAGATTACAGAATCCCTATGCTTTTCATTTCGTCGCGAAAATCAGAAACAATCATACTTTTTTTTCTTCTCGCGTTCCTCGGAGTGAATGCGTTCTTTAACGCTTTCATCGGATTTTCGATGCCGATTTTTTTAGCGACTATTCCATTGGCAACGGTCTTGGCTTTTTTCTTTCCGAGATCAGGATTTATCGCGGCCCTGTTAACGACGCTCATGTTTGAGCGGTTTTTCACGCTGGAGCCTATTTTATGGGGACAGAGCATGCTGAAACTCTATCCGCTCGATCTCATACTCGGCGCCGTCTTCGTTTCCGCCTTTTTTCTTTTTTTGAAAAATGGAAAGCAGTTTTTTCATTTCAGGAAGTGTGATTATTGGCTGATCAGTTTCTTCATACTGGTGACCATCCTTTTCCTTGTGACCGTGGGAAATTCAGCCGATATTTCCCTTTCTGTGGCCTTTAGTACCTGGAAACAGTATGTCTTCTATGGGCTTATGATTTTTTTTCTCGGGGGAATGATCCGGAGCAAAGAAGATGTCATTTCTCTCTTGAAACTTTTTTTCATGGGACTCGCTTTCGCATCCCTTTTCTTATTTGTCGGAATATTGAGAGGCGAAGGATTGTGGACAGAATTTACGCCCCTCTCTACCGCGGGAACCCGTTTCTTGGCCTTTCCTCACGCTTTTTACTATTCAATCGGTCTGGCGATTCTTATTCTTTCGCTTCCTGTTTGGTTTAAAAAAGGTAATCCTGAGCGGACTTTCTCCCTTTCTCTTTTCAGCATTGTTCTTACAGCCGGCATCATCGGTTCGCTCATGCGTCATCTTTGGCTCGGCTTTTCCGGGATGCTTTTTGTTGCGCTTTTTTCTTCCCCGTTCACATTCGGAAGAACTTTTCTCCGCTATCTCCGTTCATTTATCTTACCGGCATCTTTCTTGTTCGCTTTCTTTATGCTCTTCGTACTCGTTATGCCAACGAATGATACCTCGCTTTCTGCGACGCGCGGACTCTCCGTCGTGGGAGAACGCGTCACATCCATAGGTAACGAGTATGACGAGAGTTTCGCATGGCGAGGAAAAGTTTGGGAAAGCACGCTGGCCCGTTTCAAGACTTCCCCGCTCTTCGGTATCGGATTCGGTGCCAGTGTTCCGGTAGAACTTGGCGATTACCGACAGTATGTGGAAGTGAGGAATATGCATAATTCATGGCTCGCGCTTCTGGTCCAAACAGGAATCGTCGGGGCTTTTCTCTTTCTGGGATATCTGGCTTCACTTGTCATTTCCTTTTGGAGATTGCCGGGAGATTCTTTCCTTAATAAATCGCGTTTTGTCCTCTCCGGCGTGCTGATCTTCGAATGTCTCGTTTTCTTTTCGCAGCCGTATTTGGAAACGAATCTGCTCAGTATATTCTTCTGGTCGACACTCGGGATAATCCGGGCTGTCATCGAAATAGAAAAACGAACTGTCAAATAATATGAAAATCTTAGAAATCAATAAATTTTTTTATCCCCGGAGAGGGGCAGAGCGTCACATGCTTGATGTCACTCACCTTTTGGAAAAACGCGGACACGAAGTGCGTATCTTCAGCATGGTTCATGAAGAGAATCTCCCGCATGTTTTCAGTAAATATTTCGTGAGCTATGTCGGGTATAACAAGGATGATTCCACGCTGTGGCAGAGATTCGTAGGCGTAGGAAGGCTGTTTTGGTCTTTTGAAGCGCGGAGAAAAATCGAGCAACTCCTGGACGAATGGCGGCCGGACATCGCTCATCTGCATAACATTTATCATCAGTTTTCTCCGTCGATTCTCGGTCCGCTCAAAGAACATGGCATACCTGTCGTGCTTACGGTGCATGATTATAATCTGATATCTCCCGATAAAGATGCATACTATGAAGAAGTGGGAAAAACATACTGGAAATTCCTCTTCATTAACAAATACGGTTTTCTGAAGAGGCTTCTTCTGGTATTCAAAATGTACTGGAATGACTTTTTCCGCTTTTATGAGAATGGCGTGGATTATTTCATCGCACCGAGCGATTTCGTGAAAAGGATACTTGTACGGGCCGGCATGCCAGAGGAGAAAATAATCACATGGCCACATTTTATTCCTGAATCAGAAGAAGAAAAGCTTGGCAGGCCAGTGCTCGCTTCCGTTCCCACGGAGCCATTCGCTCTTTATTTCGGCAGTCTTTCAGAGGAGAAGGGAATCACTAGTCTTGTCGATATATTTGAGACATTACAGATCCCGCTCGTTCTTGTCGGAAGTGAGGAGAATAGTTACGAAGTTCCGAAGAGCCAGTTCGCACATTATAGAGGAAGGCAGACCAAACGCGAGATACAGGAATGGGTTGATCGGTCATCGCTTGTGGTCAGCGCATCATCTTTGGCAGAGACATTCGGGCTGATAGCCTTGGAATCAATCGCACGCGGAAAGCCTTTTTTCGGTCTCAATCATGGTGCTCTCCCTGAAATTATCAGTAATGGGAAGAATGGTTTCCTCGGAAAAAATATCGCTGATTTGCAGGTGGCACTGAGGAAGTTTTTTCAAGAGGAACTGTCGTTTGTTGCCGAAGACATACGAAAAGACGCGTATCAGCGGTTCAGCGAGGAGCGCTATGCTCTGGCTCTTGAAGCTTTTTTTGCCAACTTAAAAAAGAAGGCCGAAGATAAGCTTATTGATGGGGCTTTTTAGAGGGAAGATACTTGTGAATATATTGACAAATGCCCATTATATTGGTATAGTGGGTCATTCACATCGTGTGAATTATTGAGGCAGAGGGTGCTTCATGAAATTGTCATTTACCAACCAAGAAGAGGGAAAAGAATGCTGATGCGTATCATTGCGGCGAGCGTGCTGATGGTTTCTTTGCAGGCCGAGGGTGGTCTGCAGCGGGTTCAGCTGAAGACATTCATGCCTAACGCTGGCTATGAGCAGGCATATGTTCCGATCGAGTTACTCTTTCCGAACAAGAAAGCGACCCCCGCGGCCAAACAGGCAATCGAAAGTCTCCGCAGGGCCATGGCCAAAACGTACCATCTGGCAGGGCCAGGAGACACGAGAGGAAGTCTTGCCAAGTGCACAGCACGTATTTTTCAACCGGATTCTGCGGATATACCCGCCTACCGGTTGGATTGCTGGTCGGTCGTTCTTTCTCAGAAGGAGTCGCTGTACGAGCGTATCGGCGAGGCAGCTACGCCGGAAGAGGTACTCGCATTCTGCAAGAAATTCGCAGAAGAGCATTTCGAGCGGATGAAGCAGGAACCGGTAACCCCGGCAAAAATACCGCTTCGTCCGACGGGCGGACGCAACTATATTGTCTGACGCTCCGGCATCGGACAAGTAACACAGTCACCGAAACTTCGGCTGGCTGTTTTTTATTGAAAATTAATTCTCTTTAAGCCGGATGCGCCCATCGAGAACGCGGAAATCCGCACCTTCCGGAAAAGCGAGGAGAGGATTGATATCGAGTTCTACGATCTCGGGAAAATCCTGAACAAGGAGTGAGAGTCGCCCGATCGAAGATATGAGAGCGTTCATGTCGATGCCGGCTTGTCCGCGAGCTCCTTCGAGAAGAGGCAGACTTTTCAATTCTTGCATCATTTCCGCCGCATCTTCTTCTGTCATGGGAGAAAAACGAAAAGCCACGTCCTTGAATGTTTCGACATAAATCCCGCCGAGACCTGCCATGATCAGTTTTCCCATGCCGGGCTCCTCTTTTACGCCCAGAATGATTTCCTTGCCGCCGGGGCGCGCCATCTCGACGAGTAAGGCTCCTTCCAAATCCGCATCAGGCGCATTTTTTTTCACTTGCTCCAGGAGTTCTTCAAAAGCGGCGCCCGTATTTTCCGGATCTACGTTCAACAGAACGCCACCGACATCCGACTTGTGAGTGATCTGAGGGGAAATGATCTTCAGTGCTAACGGGGTTTTGAAAGACAGACCGAGCGACTGAGCTTCTTCTTTTGTTTTCGCGATCTTGCTTGAAAGGAATTGAAAACCATAGGCTTTGAGCAATTCCCAAGTTTCATTTTCTGAAAGGGATGTACGATTTTCCTTTCGGGCATTGGCAATGACTGCATGTGCAGCCTCTTTCTTGACGTCGGAAAACGAGAACGGCGTGCTGAATTGATTTTTTTGCCATGCTGAATATTTTGACAGCGCAGCCAATGCTTCAGCAGCGGCTTCCGGATAGAGAAAAGCAGAAACTTTGTTCTTCTGCAAGATTTTCATTGCGGCATCGAATGATTCTTTCCCCGCAAGGACGACGGCAAGAGGCTTCTTTGTTTTCTTTTTTAGGGACGAAATGACGGAGGCTGTTTCATCCGCTTCAGTCATGGTTTGGGGCGTTATGATGACAAGCAACATATCAACTCCAGGATCATCGATAACCGCTTCGATAGCCGCGGTATAGCGATCGGCTAATGCATCGCCTAAGACGTCAACGGGATTATGTTTGCTGGCAGCCTGCGGAAGGACGGAAAGCCTGTCTATCGTTTCTTGAGAAAGTGAGGCGATTTCCAATCCGTGTTTCACGGCAGCATCGGTCGCGAGGACTCCCATGCCGCCGGCATTTGTCACGATTCCGATTTTTTTACCAAGAGGCAGGGAATTGGACGAAAAAATTGAAAGCAGATCAAGCAGATGTTCCAAACTTCGAGCACGGATCATCCGAGCCTGAGTGAACAGAGTCTGATACGCCGCATCGCTTCCAGCCAAAGCTCCCGTATGCGAATGAGATGCTTCCGTGCCGGCATCCGTCGTGCCGGATTTCAGAACGACAGTCGGCTTCGGCGCCGGACGTGACAGGATAGCGCGGCCGGTCTTGATGACATCTTCCGCATTTTTCATATCTTCCGTGTACATGCCGAGGACAGCTGTCTCGTCATCCTGTGCAAAAAATTTCAAGAGATCGTTTTCGGAAATGCGCGCTTTATTACCGGTACTGACGAAATAAGAAAAATCTAAAAATCCCGCCGAAAGATCGAGTATGGCGGTGCAAAGCGCTCCGCTTTGCGAAAAGAAAGCGACATTTCCTTGTTCCGGCATGCGTTTGGCGAAGGAGGCATTGAGTCCAAGCGAGGGATGAAGAAAACCAAGACAATTCGGTCCGAGAAGAGCCATGTTGAATTCTGCCGCAACGGCGATTATTTCATCTTCAAGTTTTTTCCCTTCCTCTCCCGTTTCCTTGAAACCGGAAGAAATTATAACGGCAGCCCTGACACCTTTCTTTCCGGCTTCGCGCAAGGCATCCGGGACGAAGGAGGCGGGGATGATTATTATCGCGAGATCGATATCGGCTTCGATATCGCTTATCTTCACATAGCAGGGGAGATCGAAGAGGGTCTCGGTTTTGGGATTTACCGGATATATTTTTCCTTGGTATCCATGTTGGAGAAGATTTCGTGTCAGGCTGTTTCCGACACTACCTGTTTTTGTTGAAGCACCGATCACGGCAATCGATGCAGGTGAAAAAAGCGATTCGAGACGCATAGATAATAAAGAGTTTAAGGCTTACACAAGCAGAAACATGACTTATTGTACCTTGAAATCTCTCTCTTGACAAAAAACAAAAAATTTGCTAATATAACGGGTTACAAATTTAACCTGCAAGATGTATGAATAGTCGGAACTTTTGGCTTTCTAGAGAGGTTTTGTTAAGTGCTGCTTTCGTAATTCTGATCGGCGCGCCGTTTTTGGTTTTCGGGAGCACTAAGGTCATATTCGTCGATAAGGATAACAAGAATAGCGAAGACGGGTCTTTCAATCACCCGTATCACACCATTTCAGAAGCCTTGAAACACGCGAAGGGCGGAACGGAAGTCCGGATCAAGAATGGAACATATAAGGAAAACATCACTATTCCAAAGGATGTAAAAGTCGTGAGCGATAGTGAAAAATCCGAAAAGGTCATTATCAAGGCTGATAATGACGACAAGCCGGTCGTTACCATGAAGGACGATACGAAACTGAGTCATGTCACTGTGAAAGATGGTCTTCATGGGATTCGCGTCGAAGAAGATTCTGACGCGCATATTTTTGATGTGATCAGCAAAGACAACAAGCGCGATGGAATTCACATCGATAAAGCCCCAGTCAAGAAGAAATTCCGTGTTCTTATCGACAATTCTCAGATCAGGGATAACGGCAAGGCCGGTATCTTTTCTCAGAAACATTTTGTCGTGATCGTTGATACCGGAGTTGCGGGCAACAAAGGCGATGGTCTTGATCTCGCTGCCGGAACGCAGGCGTGGTTTGAGAATGACAGATTCAATGATAACCATGGCAGCGGAGCCAAGTTGGTGATGGACGGCTCAGAGATCTGGAGCAAAAACAACAGCTTTCGTCGGAATGGCCGGGAAGGTGTAGAAATCAGCTCTTTCGGAGCCGATGGGAAGATCGGTTTCAAGAAAGCGTCATTCGTCGATAATGAACGATTCGGAATCGCCAAAGTCGCTCGGAATTCCGCCGCGCTCAGCCGCTTTGTGTCACTCTTCCCAGGAGAGGGCGTCAATGTCAATCGTTTTGAAGGGAATCATTCCGGCACGACCTCATCTGTCATCCGCGGTTTCTAAGGGAGAACGTTACCAAAATCTCATCGTTTAATACATGCTTCTATGAAAATCGCTTTCATCGGACAAAAAGGCATTCCTGCTCTTTCGGGCGGTGTCGAGAAGCATGTCGAAAAAATCGCTACTCGACTTGCATCGAAGGGTCACGAGGTGACGGTCTATGTGCGGTCTCAGTACACGCCGCCGTCTTTGTTCGAATTTGAAGGCGTACGGCTGGTACATATGCCGAGTATCAAAACGAAGCATCTGGATGCCATCACGCACACGCTCTTCTGTTCGCTGCATGCCCTGTTTCAGCCATACGACGTGATCCATTTTCAATCGATCGGACCGAGCGTCCTCGCATTCATTCCTCGGATCTTAAAGCCCAAAGCGAGAGTCGTGGCGACTTTTCATAGCCGGGATTATTTCCATAAGAAATGGAATCCTCTGGCTCGCCTGTTTTTGCATGTGGCCGAATATCTGACCTGCACGCTTCCGGAGAGGACCATCGTCATCAGCGAAACGCTGGCTGCGTATGCTGAAAAGACGTATCGGAAAAAATTCGCTCTGATACCGAACGGAGCAGATGTCGCTTTCGAACCGGAAACGGAGTTTCTCGTTCAGTCCGGAATTCGTCCGAAACGGTACATCCTCTCCGTCAGTCGGCTCATCGAACATAAGGGGATACACTACCTCATCAAGGCGTTCCAGGAATTGGAGCGGATGGGGAAAATGCCGAACAATTTCAAACTCGTGATCGTGGGAAAGAATTCCGAAACGGCTGAATATGAGAAGTATCTCAAATTCATGAGCGTCGACCAGAAGAACATCCTGTTTCTGGGAGAGCGTATCGGTAAAGAATTGGCGAGCCTGTTTTCTCATGCGGCCGTATTTGTCCAGCCGTCGGAAGATGAAGGGCTTTCCCTTGCTTTGCTTGAAGCCATGGGCTATGGAGTGCTCCCGATCGTCAGCGATATTCCCGCGAATATCGAAGCCGTGAAAGACGGTGCCGGCGTAACGTTCAAAAATAAGGACGTCGAATCGCTGAAGAATGAGCTTGCTTACTACATCAATCGCCCCGAAGAGGCGGAAAAAATCGGTGCAGCTGCCCGCGAGAGCATCGAGAAGAATTACAGTTGGGATGCGATCGCATCGCGTACGCTCGAGGTATATGAAGACGTGCTGAAAAAGGAACATTCTGAAAAAAATTACGTCCATGTTGAAGGCTAATCTCCCAAAATTCATCCATACATCGGGGCGACTCTTTCTGGTAACGCTCTTTTTTGTGATGTTCGCCAGTTTTCTTTTTTGGTTGGATTTTTTCCGGACTTATGAAGCGGAAGTGGATGTATTGATCGTCGGGAAAACGCCGGCGACGTCAACTGATCTGGTCATTGAGAACTTCGTCATGCTCTCAAGGAATCTTTCCTTTTATGACCGCATACTTTCAAATAATGACCAGATAGAGGACGACTTTGCCGGATATACCAAAGATCAACGGAAGGCTCTGTGGAATGACGTTTTTTCCATCGAACGCAGCGATAAGAGCGGAATCTTGCAGCTCCGCGTCATGAATGATCGATCTGAAGTCGCAAAAATCATCGTTAATGAAGCGGCCAGACAGCTTTTTTCAATCTCCGCTTTCTATTACGATATACAGAACGACGTCGATATGCGCATTGTCGACGGTCCTATCGAAAAGACAACTATCCACCATCCGGTGCGATACGTTTTGACGAGTGTCGGCGCCGCCTTTGGCATAACGGTACTTTTCTTTTGGCTGCTGGACATGGCTCCGCTCTTGTGGACCAAGAAAAGAGAAATCATAGCTGCGAAATCGAGTCAGGATGGGAACGGTTCGGGTGAAAAAGCGTATCCTCACTTCAATATTGGCGATAGCGTTCCTTTGATCGATCCGAAGAAATTCATCCCATCTCGGCCTGCCAATCTTTCATATGAGACACCCTCATATGAAGAGGAACAGGAAGAAAAAAAGATCCGGGAAGAAGTTCTCGAGTCACACAAACAAGCGGAACCACCGGCCGATTTGCCGGCCGCTCCGTCAATTGAAAATAATTTGCCGGTAGCGACCGAGGAACTGCCCTTTCAATTTGAAGAGGTGAATGAAACAATCGATGGAGAAGAAGAAAATGAATTCGAAAGAACGTTTACCGAAGACGAATCGAAAAAGGAAAAAATCCCGGAACCGACCGTTGAAGAATACAAACGCCGTTTGAATGAGCTGTTACGGGGAGATAAGTAAACACGCTTCCTTATGCGATCACTCAACCATTCGAAAAAATTTTGGACCCTCTTCATCGTCGGATCTTTTCTTTTCCTCGTGTCCTGGTTCATTTTTTGGGAGGTGAAAACGAGAGGTCTCGAGAGTCTTTCGGGTCTGGTGCACATTCTGCCGGCGAAGGTTGAGACGAAAACCGATTTCGATACGGTTCTCTCATTGGCAGAGTCGGTGCTTCATACGAATGGACAGGAAAAAGCATATCTCATTCTTTTTCAGAACAACATGGAATTGCGCCCAGGAGGCGGATTCATCGGGTCTTTCGGTATTCTGAAGATACGCGATGGAAGCATCACGCAATTCGATGTGCATGATACCGGGAACTTCGATGGACGCATTCCTGATACTATCGAACCGCCATATCCCATGAAGGAAACTCTGCGTATCAATTCGTGGAAACTGCGTGATTCCAATTATTCTCCGGATTTCGGAGAAAACGCGATGTGGGCTGAAAGATTTTACCAGATGGGGCAGGGAGCGGAGCATTTCGATGGCATCATAGCGGTGAACGCGAACCTTTTGAATTCATTCCTTCGAGTCACCGGTCCTATCCAGATTCCTGGGTATCCGGGTACCTATGGGGCGGAAAATGCGATACTTGACTTGGAATATCAAGTCGAACAAGGTTATCTCCAACAGGATATCGCGTTTGGCGAACGCAAATCAGTCATGGAGATACTTGGACGTGAAATATTGGGGCGTGCAAGAGCGTTGCCGCTCAGCAAAAAGTATGAGCTTTTCAGGGTGATATTGAATGATCTGCATGAAAAAGATATCCAGTTGTCATTTAGGGATGAAACTCTCGAATCGGAAGTGATCGCTTCGGGTTGGGATGGAGCGATGGATAAGAATTGGAAAGACGACTATCTTTTTATCGTTGACGCTAATTTGGGCGCATTTAAAAGCGACTATTACATCGAGCGGTCATATGACTATACGGTCGATCTTTCGGGGGATGTACCAAAGGCCAGACTTCTTGTAACCTATGATCATACTGGTAAAACCAAAGATTGGTTCAGCAAGGATTACCAATCGTTTTTAAGAGTGTATGTACCGAGAGGGAGTTATCTCTCAAGCGTCACGAACGCGAAAACCGAGCCGGTATATGGCGAGACGCAGAATAAGAAATATTTCGGTGTTCTTGTTCAGGTGCCTCTTTCCAGTCGGAAGACGATCAGCTTCGATTATACTTTACCCAAGAATATCGATTCCAGCTGGTATGATCTGAAAATGGAAAAACAGTCCGGAACGAAAGCGAGTGCGGCGAAGGTGACGATCATCCATAAGGATGGAAGTAAAGAGGAGAAAAATTTTTCACTGGATCGCAATACGATAGCGAGTGAAGTGGAATAATTTTTGGGAGGAAAAGCGTGGACTTTTGGGCAGCAGAAAAGAGATATCCTTGCATGTGCGAGGTTTGGGATATCTCTTTCCTACTGCTTTGGCAGTAATGATCGAGTAACTTAAAAACGCGCTGGTGCGCAGGAGAGAAGAATGACATTTTTGAATTGGTTAGGTGCGGGCGTGTTTGTCCTCGGGGTGTGGTATCTCATGCCTTTGGCCCGTAACTGGGCCGGGATGAGTCGTGATGCTGCTCTCGACAGGATCGACAAGTTCAATAAAGCACATAAGCGACCAGGTCAGCGGCCTGGTTTTCCGCCCTTCTTGCTCGATGAGGGGATCTACTTGCATGAGGATGTCCTTTCGACGGATCAAGGGGTGATGTTTTTCCTTGTGAACTTATTGATCGGCCTTTCGCTCGGCTTTTTCTTTTGGAAGGACGGTACTTATCTCTATGCGGCAGGAGGAACAATGGTTGTCGAGTACTTCATACTTCTTGGTCTGCAGAAGTATCTGCGTCGGACACATGAGAAAAACTGGCAAAAGTGCATGAAGCTCTACGCTGCCAATAGCCGACTGGTCGGTCAATTGGTCGACCACAACACCCACAAGGACAGCATTACGTTGCCTCCGAACGGCAGGATCATTACCGTGCGGTTTAGGATCAACGAGGGCGAAAGTCTCGTGCTCAACTGGTGCACCATGTTTCAGGCCGGTTGCTACGAACTGGATGTGTGGCTGCCGCAGCTTCACTACACCGGAATCCCATGGGGGATCTTTTCGAGAACTATCTTTGACAGAGATGTCACGACTTTCCTGTCATCTTGCGTCGAAGACCCGCAAGCGCCTCCTGGCGTGAAGTGGAAGCTCGTCGGTGTATGTCCGGAAATTTATGGCTCGCGCATGCTGCCCCATGACGTCCTCACGATAAGAGGATCCGTAATGAAGGTGGGTCTCGAGGAATGCGAGATGTCCCTTGATGACTATGTCCGTCGCCGAGCCAGTCGCGAAGTGGACTGCGGATGAGGCGAACCGCTGTACAGAGAATGTTCTGACAGCGGCTTTTTTTATGGTAAAATGTAAAGAAGCTCGGTTTTTTTGTTAGAATCTTCAATTTTTATGCGATTCGATATCATCTCCCTTTTTCCTGAAAGTTTCCGCTCGTATTTTGATGTGTCGATTCTGAAACGGGCTCAGGAGAAGGATCTTATTCACATCGAGACACATCAGCTGAGAGACTTCGCTCATGATAAGCATAAGACTGTCGACGATACGCCTTATGGCGGCGGTGCTGGGATGGTGCTTAAGGTTGAGCCGATTGCGGAGGCGCTGGAACACGTGAAAAAGATTTCACCGGCAGAAAGGACAAGAGTGATTCTTTTTTCGGCAAAGGGTAAAGTATTTACCCAGGAAGATGTGCGGCGTTTGGCAGATTATGACCGTCTTATCCTCATCTGCGGACGCTATGAGGGCGTCGACGAGAGGGTGGCGGAATTTTTGGTAGATGAAGAGCTCTCGATCGGAGAATATGTCCTTACGGGAGGAGAAATTCCAGCACTCGTTGTTGTCGATTCGGTATCGCGATTGGTGCCTGGCGTCCTCGGAAATGCCGAAAGCGCAGAAACGGAATCTCATAGCGCTCTGGGAACGGTAGAACACCCACAGTACACGAAACCGGAGGAGTGGCAGGGCTTCCGTGTGCCGGAAGTGCTGCTTTCCGGACATCATGGAAACGTTTCGGATTGGCGGATGCTTATGTCGAAGCAAAAAGAAAAAGACCAATGATAATTATAAATGTCCTTTCTTAAAAAAATAAAAACACAAAGAAATATAAAAGCCCCATCACTTACTTTTGATAGGCCGCTTTTTTTCGCCATTCTCGCATTGCTCGGTATCGGTCTCATCATGATCGCCAGCGCGGGTGTCGTCTATGGAAAAGTCCGTTTCGGGGATGACTACTATTTCTTGAAACAACAGCTGATCGGTCTCTCGGTCGGATTGGTTCTTCTCTATATTTTTCAGAAGATCCACTATAAGACTTGGCAAAATCTGGTCGTGCCCATATTCATTGTCGCGCTCATCCTTTTGGTTTTGGTATTCATTCCGGGGTTCGGAACGACCGTATATGGCGCTGCCCGGTGGGTGAAATTGGGACCGATATCCTTCCAGCCTTCCGAAGTCATGAAGCTTGCTATAATCCTGTATCTTTCGGCATGGCTTTCCAACAAAGGTCGGACGAAGACGGCCGATTTTTTTGAAGGATTCGTTCCTTTTTTAGCACTCATGTCTATTGTTGGGTTTCTTATCATAAAACAGCCGGATACGGGCACTCTCGGCCTCATATTCTTCATCTCTCTTGCCATTTTTTTCGCTTCTGGAGCGAATCTGAAACATATATTCGCTCTTTTTCTCGGAGGAATGGGATTTCTTGGTATCCTGGTCAAGATAGCTCCCTATCGGTTGCAGCGTTTTTTGGTTTTCTTGAATCCGGAACATGATCCGATGGGTTTCGGATATCAGATGAGCCAGGCGCTTCTGGCACTGGGATCGGGAGGATTCTTCGGCGTGGGGCTTGGTCAAAGCCGTCAAAAATTCAATTATCTGCCCGAACCGGTGACTGATTCTATTTTTGCGGTGCTCGGCGAAGAATTCGGGATGATCGGGACCGTTGTTGTGTTAAGTATTTTTCTGTATATAGGCTGGCGAGGCCTGCGGATAGCTTCGGGAGTGCCCGATAGTTTCGGCAGATTACTCACAGTCGGGATTGTGGCCTGGATTGTTTTTCAGGCGTTTATCAATATTTGCGCTATTACCGGACTTATTCCCTTGACGGGGGTTCCATTGCCCTTCATAAGCTATGGAGGAACATCGTTGGCGGTGCTGTTGGCGTCCGTCGGCATATTGCTCAACGTCAGCAAATACTCTACCCTGAAACGTTAAAGTCTGAGATAATAGGAGCAAAAGATGCTCTGGAAAGAGCCTATAATTCTATTTTTCCATTTCTATGGTTGATGTGCCACGAGTCGTGCTTACAGGAGGGGTGTCGGGGGGACATGTTTTTCCGCTTATCGCCGTTTCTCGTTCTCTTCGTACGTTTTTCCCTCAAGGCGTAGAATTTCTTTTTATCGGGTCTCAAGGAAAATTTGAGAGTGAAGCGATGACGCAGGAGGGGATTCCTGCCCAATATGTGCTTACGGGGAAAATGCGCCGATATTTTTCTTGGCTGAACTTTGTTGACGTCTTCAAGGTGCCAATAGGAATAATCCAGGCGCTTTGGAAGCTGTTTCTTTTCATGCCGGATGTCGTTTTCGCCAAAGGCGGGTCCGCTTCCATTCCGGTAGTTTTAGCGGCCTGGGTTTTTCATATTCCGGTCATGATTCATGATTCTGATGCCGTTGCGGGACGAGCCAACCGCCTGCTTGCTCGTTTTTCCACCCGGATTGCCATAGCGTATCCGAGCGCTCACAAATATTTTCCGGAAGACAAGACGGCTTTGACGGGAAATCCTGTTCGGGATGAGTTCCTGTCAGGGAGCGCGGAAAGAGCGGCGACAACATATGGTCTCAGTCTGGAAAAGAAGACGCTGCTTGTCTGGGGCGGAAGCCAGGGGGCACAGGTCATTAATAGGTCTTTGCTACTTATTCTTCCTGAGCTTTTGAAAAAAGGTATCCAGGTGATTCATCAGACTGGCAGTGAAAATTATAACGCCGTCATGGAAGCCGTCACGGAGTTCGGTATAGAAATCGGAAAAAGCGGCTACATTGCGAAAGATTTTTTCGGGCCGAGTGAAATCGCTGATGCTCTTCAGCTTTCGACGCTTGTTTTATCACGCGCCGGTGCCGGTTCCATAGCCGAAATAGCCGCCGTAAAGAAACCGAGCATACTCGTGCCGCTTGAAAGCGCAGCCAATGATGAGCAACGCATGAATGCGTACGATATCGCTGAGATCGGAGGAGCTCTCGTTCTTGAGGAATCGAATCTGGGAGAGCATCTGTTGCTGGAGAAAATTCTCGGCCTGATGGAAAATGAGACCTTGTTACGATCAATGAGTGAAAAAATCCAAGTCTTCTATCATCCTGATGCCGCCGATACTATCGCTGCCGGACTTTCTTCTTTAATGCTTCATTCATAGCATGGATATATTTCATATCTCACAATCAAGGAATATCCACATGATCGGCATCAAAGGTGCCGGTATGACGGCGCTCGCTGAGCTTATGGTTCGACAAGGGGCGAATGTGACCGGATCAGACGTATCGGAGGTCTTTTTTACCGATGCTATCCTGAAAAAATTGAAGATCAATTACGCGGAAAAGTTTGATAAGAAGAACATTCCGAAAAAAGTCGATTTGATCGTCTATTCGTCCGTATATACGCCTGAAAAGAATGAAGAGCTGAAGGAAGCGATGACACTCGGGGTACCCGTATTCAGTTATCCGGAAGCAGTGGGACATCTGACGAAAGAAAAATTGACTCTGGAGGTGTGTTGGACTCATGGGAAGACGACGACCAGCGCTCTGTTGGCAGAAACGCTCAGATTTTGCGGCAAGGACCCTTCCGCTATCGTGGGAAGCCATATATTGAATTGGGAAGGCAGCGCGCTTTCCGGTTCCGGAGAATACTTCGTTCTGGAGGCAGATGAATATCAGAATAAGCTTGCCTTATATTTTCCTTATGGAGTGATCCTGACCAGTGTCGACTGGGATCACCCGGATTTTTTCCCGACCGTGGCTGAGTATGAAAAGGCATTTGCTGACTTTGTCACCCGAATTCCCGCCCAAGGAGTGCTTGTTTATTGCAATGATCTGGCTAGTGTCTCGCGCATAGCTGAAAAGGCGTCATGTCACAAAATTTCTTATGGCTCTCTGAAGGGGGCTGATTTCCATATAACTGATTTCAAGCCTGAAAGACTTGGTTTCGTCGGAGAGAAGGATTCGATCAAACAGACCTTTTCAGTCAGCACCGCTTCTTCAGACCTAGGGGAATTCCGTTTGCGCCTCGCCGGTATGCATAACGCTTTGAATGCGACGGCGGTTATCGCCCTTTGTATCCATCTCGGCCTTGATAAGGAGAGGGTCCGCCTGGCTTTGGAAAAATTTTCCGGTACCGAACGCAGATTTGAATTTTTGGGAGAGCGGTACGGAGCTCTCATGTATGATGATTATGCGCACCATCCGGAAGAGATCAAAGCGACGCTTCAGGCATTCCGTGAGCTGTATCCCGATAAGCGTTTGAGAGTCATATTCCATCCTCATACTTTTTCCCGTACGAAAGCGCTGATGAGTGACTTTTCGCAGAGTTTCGATATTGCGGATGAAGTGAAGATTTTAAAAATCTATGGCAGCGCCAGGGAGGAACAGGGAACGGTGAGTTCGGAGGATCTCGTCACTGCTATCAATCAATATTTTCATGGAAAAGCCGAAGCGGTAGAGGATATCGATGAACTCATCAGCGAATTCGAAAAGACAATGGGTCATCAGGATGTTATCATTACGCTTGGAGCAGGGAACGTGTGGGAAATTTCGCACCGCCTAGCGAAAAAATAGCGGATAACACCACTGAGCATAACAAATCGTCAGATCATATGGTTACAAAACAGAACGTATTATTGGCGCCATATACGACCTTCAAAATCGGAGGACCGGCTAAATTCTTTGCGGATGCATGTTCGGCGATAGAACTTGCAGAAGCCTTTGAATTCGCAGAGGATAAAAAGCTGCCGATCTATGTGTTGGGAGGGGGAAGTAATGTCATTTTTTCCGATAAGGGATTTCCCGGACTGGTCGTACGCATACTGGACGGAGGGATAAAAATAAATGGAAAGAAAATTCTGGCGGGCGGAGGAATGAGCTTATTGGATGTGGTGCGGTCTGCCGCCGCCGCTTCCCTCAAGGGTATTGAGAATCTGGCCGGAATCCCGGGTTCTTTCGGAGGTGCCATACGAGGAAATGCCGGAGCCTTCGGTACGGAGATCGGCGATGTGGTTTCAGTCGTGAAAGTACTCGAAAGAAAAACCGGTCTTGTGAAGGAGTATGGAAAAGATGAGTGCGGTTTCGGATATAGGATGAGTATTTTCAAGATGAATCCTGATTTTGTGATCCTTTCGGCAGAGTTGCAGTTAGCGACTGGCGAGAGAGAATCGCTTGAGAGAATCATCACGGAAACAATGGCGAAAAGAGAGGCGAAGCATCCTCAGGATGCCAAGTGCGCCGGTTCTTTCTTCATGAACCCTTTCATTACGGATGAGCGCCTTCTTCAGGAATTCGAAAAGGATACGGGGATGCCCTCGAAAGATGGAAAGTTGCCGGCAGGCTGGTTGATCGACCACGTGGGATTGCGAGGGAAAAAAATCGGTGGAGCGATGGTCAGCGAGAAGCACCCTAATTATCTCTTGAATACGGGAAATGCGACGGCTGAGGATGTCATGACATTGGCAAGTCTCATAAAAACGCGCGTTCGAGATCAGTTGCGGGTGAAATTGCAAGAGGAAGTTCAGTATGTCGGTTTCGGTTCTTAGAGACTTTATCTCGCACCATTTCAAATGAAGACGGCTGGCACTTCCGATTTGAGCCGTAAGGCGGCTTCTCTCCTAACTTCTTCTTAGTAAAAGTTTCCATAAGAAATAGCGCGGGGTTGACAGGCAGAAGCAAAATTCAGAAAAAAAGAGTATACTGGAATCATGAAAACAAAAAAGACAATAGCGGAGTAACAGGCGAGAGGAAACCCTCTCTTTTTTTGTTTGTTCTTTTCAGGGGACCATATGTCGGACACGATGTTTATATGTCCCGTGTGCAAAAACAAATCGAGTTGGGCGAACGCTTTTCTGGATCTGCTCGGGAACCGGCTGTGTTCGGATGACTGTCGGCTGCTCTGGTTACAGGGCTACGAATATTCTCCGGCGCCGGACCCCAAAGCGATTCAGATGCAAGAAGTTCCCTCTTTCCCACAATTGGGCTCAGAGGAAAGGGGTCTTGATGTCCAGGCAGGAGATCCTTCGCGTTCTTGCCAAATGAGCTGATATGACGGACAACTTGGATCCCAAGGAGCCCGTTTTTCTTCCCACGAAATGTAAATAATAAGAATAAAAAAATGGAACAGGACATGCAACAGAGATTGGATGCGCAGGATAATAAATTGGATCAGATATATATATCTGTAGAAAAAACACGCAAGTATTTTCTTTGGACACTGATCGGTACATTGGTCACTTTTTTTGTGCCTCTGATCGGTCTGGCTTTCGCGATACCGTTCTTTCTCCGTACCCTAACTTCGGCTTATGGATTGTAGGAAAAGAGAAAATAAGAGTTTGCTTCACTGTGGTATAATGTGAGTATCTTGAAGCTAACTTTCTAAATAGTAACGGTATGAATACTCGTTTCCTGTTCAAGGCAATAGAAATTGACGAGCCGACACAAGATTATGTACTCAAGCGATTAGAAAGAATAAGAAAATTAGTAGATCCGGTCACTGAGTTCGAAATAGAAATTGAACAGGACAAAAAAGGAAAGTTCAGAGTTGAGATAATGGTGAAAACGCCCCATAATCTGTATAGGGCGGAGGAAATTTCAGAAAGCATCGAAGGTTCGACGGACGTCACTATCGATGAGCTTGAAAATCAGATAGACAAAAGAAAAAACAGGAATAGGGATTTGAAACTGCGGGGTAACCGATCGATCAAGAAGCGATTGATTCTTGATCCGGCAGCACGTTTTTAGGGCTTAAATAAAGGAGAAACCGGTATATATTACTGGTTTTTTTCTTTGACGGAGAGCGCTTTTTTTGGTATCATGGAAGAACTATTGCTAAGAAAACGCGCAACTATGTCATTTTTAGAGAAAATATTCGGTTCGAATGAACGCGAAGTTGCCAAGTTTCTACCGATCGTAGAGAAGATAAATATCCTCGAGCCGAAGATTCGGGAGCTTTCTGATGCCGATTTGAAGAAAAAAACGGATGAATTCAGAGAACGACTATCAAAAGGAGAAACCCTGGAGGATATATTGGTAGAGGCTTATGCTGTCGTCCGTGAAGCGGCGAATCGTGTCATCGGTGAACGTCATTATGATGTACAGCTTTTAGGCGGGATCGCGCTCCATAATGGGAAGATAGCCGAAATGAAAACGGGAGAAGGAAAGACGTTGACTTCGACGCTCCCGATTTATCTTAATGCTCTTTCGGGGAAAGGGGTTCACGTCGTCACGGTGAACGATTATTTGGCGAAGAGAGACTGTAATTGGATGGGAAAAGTGTACGAGTTCCTCGGCATGTCCACGTCCTGTATCGTCAATCAAAGCGTTTCCTATCGTTATGAGTCGAAAGTCGAGGATACGGATGAAGTCAGCATCGAAATGGAGAATCTGATCGCTGTCACGCGGCGCGAAGCCTATCAGGCGGACATCACATACGGTACGAATAACGAATTCGGGTTCGATTATCTGCGGGATAACATGGTAGACGAGCTGTCGCAGATGGTACAGCGGGAATTGAATTTTGCCATAGTCGATGAAGTGGACTCCATCTTGATCGATGAGGCACGTACACCGCTTATTATTTCCGCCCCGGACAGCGAATCTACGAAGCTCTATGAACGGTTCGCAAAGATAGTTCCGCTTCTGAAGGCTGAAAAAGACTATATCGTCGATGAAAAGATGAAAGTCGTGACGCTGACAGATGAGGGAATGAATAGCGTGGAACGTCTCCTGGGTATGGAGAATATTTATGCCTCAGGAAACGTGCAGTATGTGCATCACCTTGAGCAATCGCTGAAAGCCCAGATCATATTCCATCTCGACCGTGATTATGTGGTGAAGGATGACCAGGTCCTTATCGTGGATGATTTTACCGGACGTCTCATGCCGGGACGCCGCTACAGCGAAGGACTCCATCAGGCGATCGAAGCGAAAGAAGGAGTCACGGTCCAGCGCGAATCCCGCACGCTCGCGACGATAACCTTTCAAAACTATTTCCGTCTCTACGGGAAGCTTTCCGGAATGACAGGCACGGCGATCACATCGGCGGAAGAACTTGCCAAGGTATATAAACTGGATGTTATCGAGATTCCTACCAACCGTCCGATGACTCGGACTGATCTGGCGGATATCGTGTACAAGACCGAAGAGGCGAAGTTCAATGCCATCGTAGAGCACGTGAAGGAAATCCATAAAACCGGGGAACCGGTGCTCATCGGTACCGTCGCGATTGAGAAATCCGAGTATCTGAGTTCTCTGCTGCAGAGAGAGGGTATTCCACACGAAGTTTTGAATGCCAAGAACCATGAACGTGAGGCTCATATCATTGCCAATGCGGGCCAGAAGGATGCGATCACTATCGCAACCAACATGGCTGGCCGCGGGACGGACATCAAATTAGGGGAAGGAGTGCGCGAGCTTGGAGGACTGATCATTATCGGAACAGAACGGCATGAAGCACGTCGCATCGATAATCAGCTCCGAGGACGCGCCGGTCGACAAGGCGATCCGGGAAAATCGCAGTTTTTCGTGTCATTGGAGGATGAATTGATGCGGAGATTCGGAGGAGAAAAGATGAAAAGCATGATGACGACTCTCGGGCTTCCCGATAACGAGCCGATCCAGAATAAGATCATTTCCAAGACCATTGAAAGCGCTCAATCAAAGATCGAGGGATTCAATTTCGATATCCGCAAACACGTTCTCGAGTACGATGATGTGATGAATAAGCAGCGAGAGGTGGTATATCGCAAGCGTCGTACCGTCCTTCAGTTGAATAATTTCGAAAATGAAACACTCCATCTTATTTCCGAAGAACTGGATCACGTCATCAGCTTTCATACGGCTGTCGATGAGGGCGATTGGAATGTCGCCGAAATCGTGACGGAAGCCAACGGTATGTTTTCAAGCCTGAATGAGAAAGAAGCTCTCCAGAGGCTCGAAGCTATCAGAGATGACCGTTCGAAAGACGAGGTTGAGAAAAGAGGACTTATTCTGGAATATCTCATGGGAGAGGCGAAAAAAATATATTACCAGAAAGAATCATCGCTTGGGAAAGAGATTTGGAGCGCCATTCAGAAGTCGCTCTATCTCCGATCGCTTGATACGCTGTGGATGAACCATTTGGATGAAATAGACTATCTACGGCAAGGGATAGGGCTTCGCGGATACGGTCAAAGGGACCCGCTTATCGAATATAAGCGTGAGGCTTTCGATCTCTTCTTGGGGCTTATGGATGCCGTAAGGAAAACTTATCTCATGACTATTATGAAAGTCGGGACAGAAGATATCGTACACAAAGAAGATCATAGAGAAATGCAGTTCCGTGGCGCGAGCGACACTATCGAGCAATTCGCGACATTGAAAGGTTCTGCTGAAGCTATCGCGGCGAATGGGGATCATGCGGAAGTCGTGAAGCAAGAACCTCTTCACAACGGGAATACGGTCGGTCGTAATGACCCTTGCCCGTGCGGAAGCGGGAAAAAATACAAGCGTTGTCATGGCGCTTAAAAATGTCTGAATAAAATGTTATGGAATTTTCCCACGACGCACTCTTGCTAAGAAACGACAAAAATCTGGTGTATACCGCCATGTCAAAGCATCTGTTTTACTATCGGATGCACATTTCCAAGTACGTGATCGAAAAAGGGGGAGTGCCTCTGAACCCTTTCATGATATTCGACTACTTTCTTTTGGATTCCGTGGATAGAAATCTTATCCGCGAAGGGAATAATAATCTGGTCAAACGCGCTGATGAAGTGTGGGTATTCGGCCGGATCTCAAATGGAGTTTTGGCGGAGATAAAAATCGCAAAGGGGCTTGGGAAAGTGATCAGATATTTCAAATTGGAAAAACCGCATGCGATCATCCGGATTTCTCCGGAAGAGGCGGAAATGGAAGATGAAGTGAAGGATTTCAAACAAGAACTGACGGCGTAAATATCAACCACTATGGCAGTCATAGAATACAAATTGCATAGCGAATATTACGACCAGATCAATTCCGGAAAAAAGAAGTTTGAGCTTCGGTTGAACGATCGTGAAGTGAACGAGGGTGATATCCTGTTGCTTCGGGAATGGGATCGAATCAAAAATGAATATACGGGAAGAAATATAGAGAAAACGGTAACGCGCGTCAACAAGTTCAGGCTTGAGGACTTTTACAAATACTGGACAAAAGAGGACATCGAAGAAAAGGGTATCATGATCATGTCTATCGAATAGGGTATGATCCACTTATTCGTTCCAGAAAATTTTTCCCCGCAATTCGAAGTTGTGAGTTGTTTTCTTGAAAATGACGGAAAGATCCTGCTCCTGCATCGGCAAGGTGAAAAATCAGAAGGCGGTAGATGGGGTTTGCCGGCAGGGAAACTGGAAAAAGGCGAAAGCAGAGAAGAGGCGTTACAAAGAGAAGTGTTTGAGGAAACCGGTGTGACGCTTGATTCGACTGAAGCGGAATTTCTGGGCACGCTATCGGTCACTCATGGAGAGAGGGATTTTCTGTATCATACATTTCGTTCTAAAATGGATTCACTGCCGGACGTGATTCTCAATCCGAGAGAACATAGGGACTTTTGTTGGCAGAAGATCAGTGAGAGTTTTTCTCTTCCCTTGGTGACTGATCTTGATCGGTGCATCCGGATGTATTACCCATCATAGTCAGATTATGGCTCAAGAAAAGCAATTTATACCAAAAGAGGGACAAGTGGATTTCACGAACATCCGGTGGTGTCCGGTGGTGAATTGTCTCGTGAGATATGGCGACAAATTTTTACTGATGCAGCGAAGCGAGAATCTGAGATTATACCCCGGCTGTTGGAACGGAGTTTCCGGTTTCCTCGATGATAAGAAGGATCTGAATGAAAAAGTCGAAGAAGAGTTGAGAGAAGAATTAGGTATTCAAAAAATGGACATTCTTTCAATCAGATTGGGAGAAATATTCGATCAAGAAGCGAAAGAATACGGAAAAACGTGGATCGTGCATCCTATCTTAGTGGAAGTTTCTACCGATAAGATAGTGACAGACTGGGAGGCTCAGAAATATGTTTGGATCCTATGGGATGATTTCAAGGAGCATGAACTTATGCCTGGATTCGATCGCGTTCTCGAAAAGCTATCTAAAATTATCCACTGAATATATGCAATACAACAAATTAGTGCGCGATAATATCATCGACATCATCGAATTAAAGGGAGGTCAAGCGACTTTCCATATAGCCGAAGAGACAGAATACAGGCAAAAACTGAAAGAAAAACTGAAAGAAGAGGTACTGGAATATATGGAGGCTGATTCAGAAGAGGAGATGGCGGATATTTTCGAAGTCATTCATGCCATCATGAAAGAGAAGGGATGGAATATAGAACATATAGTGGAAGTTCAAAAAAAGAAGAGAGAGGAACGCGGAGGATTTGAGAAGAGAATTATTCTTGAGAAATCATGATGGAGACCTTTTCTGGGTTTACACAGAGTTTTAGTTTCGCATTGGCGGCGGTTATTTTTCTTGCCTATGTCGTTATCGATGCGCTGTATGCTTTTTACACGCTTTCTGTGACGAAACGGAAACCTTTTTCGTCGGCGACATCGGGACTCGTCATTCATTTTCTGCTGGCTTTCGGGGTGATAAATTATGTACAAAACTATCTGTATGTCATTCCTCTGGCGCTCGGTTCGTGGGTGGGGACATTTCTGATGGTGAAATACGAACAGAATAAAATGAGATCAACCATATGAGAAAAATTTCGACGCTCTGTCTTCCGCTTCAAAAAGAAAGAGTGCTTTTGGGGATGAAAAAAAGAGGATTCGGAGTCGGTCGATGGAATGGTTTTGGCGGAAAAATTGAAGATGGAGAAACGATAGAACAGTCAGCGAAACGCGAAACCCTTGAAGAAGCAAAGGTAGAGATAGCTTCTATGGAAAAGGTCGGGATTCATGAATTTCGATTCGCTTCCAATTCAGAAGACGTTCTCGAGGTGCATGTCTTTCGGGTAGACGCTTTCACGGGTGAACCCGAGGAGACGGAAGAAATGAAGCCGCAGTGGTTTTCACTCGATGAAATTCCTTTTGATCACATGTGGCCGGATGATATTTATTGGTTTCCATTCTTTTTATCAGGAAAAAAGTTCAAGACAAGTTTCCTTTTCGGAGAAGGGGATAGGGTTTTACAAAAGAGCATTCAGGAAGTATCATCTGTCTAATGTATGGGCCTGTAGTAAAGTGGTATTACGCAGCATTCGCATTGCTGAGTCGCGAGTCCGATTCTCGCCAGGTCCACAGTATATTTTGCAGTCTCTCGAATACGATTGTCCTTTCTCTATTTTTTGCATGGACATGCGCATCCTTCACTGGTACAATGTGATGCATGCGTAAAAAATCACTTCAAATACTCTTTCTCACTCTGCTTATCGATATGATAGGCATCGGGATGATCATTCCGATAATCCCAATCATTTTTACTGATCCGAGTTCTCCTTCTTTTCTCTTGCAGGGCTACTCGCAGGCGAAACAATTTTTTCTGGCAGGACTGCTCACTTCTCTTTTCGGTCTCATGTTATTCCTGACAGCTCCTATTCTCGGAGAGCTTTCAGATGTTTATGGGAGAAAGAAACTTCTTCTCATGGGAGTCGGCGTTTTGGCTTTCTCTCAGCTTCTTTTCGGTTTCGGCATTGAAATACGATCTTTATGGCTCGTTTTTTTCAGTCGCGCTATTGCGGGATTGGCTGGCGCAAACTTCAGCATCGCTCAGGCCAGCATAGCGGACGTAACCGAACCGAAAGATCGTGCAAAAAATTTCGGACTTATCGGAGCTTCCTTCGGTATAGGAATCATTATCGGGCCCACTCTCGGCGGATGGATAGCTCATCTTGCCAATAATGCCGCCGCTCCTTTCTGGCTTGCCTCGATCCTCGGTGTCGTAAACCTTATTTCCATTTCACTCTTTTTGCCAGAAACGAATAAGAACAGAGAGGTGAGTCATAATTTCCATTTTTTGAAAGGAATACATAATATTCTTACTGCCTGGAAAGATAAGGATGCTCGTCCGATCTACCTTTCCAGCTTTCTGTACATGTCTGGCTTTTCCTTTTATGCCTCCTTCACGGCGATACTCCTCGTGAATAGGTTCGGACTATCAGAAACGTCTGTCGGAACTTATTTCGGCATTACGGGAGCATGGATCATCTTTACGCAATTATTCATCCTCCGGATTTTGAGCAAAAAATATAGTGAGCATAAGATATTGCGGGTTTCCATGCTTCTTTTGGCAGGCGCGATGGCATTGTATCCTTTTCTGCCATCAGTTCTCTATATTTTTGCGTTATTGCCATTTTTAGCTATCCCGAACGGTCTCTCTCAGGCGAATATGACAGCCATGGTAAGTAAGGGTGTTTCATCCTCTAAGCAAGGGGCGGCCCTGGGAATAAACGGCTCCCTTATGGCTCTTTCTCAAGGAATCGTTCCGCTCATCGCAGGATTTTCAGGAAGCATAGGAATAGCCGCGCCCTTTCTTATCGGTGCTTTCCTCATTTCCTTCTCCTGGATGAATCTTTTTGTTTTCTCAAAACGTCAGTAATAAAAAAGTCCATCAAGATGTTACCTGATGGACCACATGAACGCTAGATGCGTTGGAAGGTCGTGCGTAAGCGGTTCGGCCCCGGACGGACGGGTTGTTGCGGCCGCGATGCCCTTTGGGACTTATTTGCGGCGACAGGAGACAGCGCAAGAAGCCGTTCTTGGATGTTTTTATCCGAAAACGCATCGAGCATCTGCCTGATTGAAAGAGAGAGCGGTGCGTCCTTGCTCGTTTTTTTCAGGATGTTCTCAAGCATCTGATACGCTTCCTGATGATGAACGCGGGGATTTCCCAGGAGCTCCGCTAGTCTTGTCTCCTCATGAGCCCGCAGCTCACTGGTGACCAGTTGCCGGAAAACCACATGGCATAGTCCCTCGAATGACGCTTTTTCATTGTGCGCCGCCGCATTCTCGATCCACGCCCACCCGTCTCGAACCGTTCTGATCTCAAGTATCGCATCTGCCGGTTGGCCGAGCAGTGTATTGAGATCAGGGTACCCTCTATTCTGACTCATTGAAACCTCTATTTCTACTGCGTTGATAAAGTTTCTCTGTTCTCAGGGAGTTTGCTGTCCCTTTCGACATCCTCACTTAACTATGAAATTGAGACTTTGTAAAGCATTTATCGGGGTTTTTCATCGCCTTGCCAAAAGTCTCATCGTCAAGTACACTGAGACGAGTAATAGATTATAGAGCATGATATGAAAGTGATTCTTCTCAGTGATGTAAAAGGTCTTGGAAAAGCCGGTGAGACGAAAGAAGTGAAAAACGGATTCGGTTTCAACTATCTTCTTCCTGAAGGTCTGGCTGATTTGGCTACCCCTGGAATATTGAAGCAGGCACAAAGATTCATTGCCAAGAGGAAAGAGGAAGCTTCGACAAACCTTGAAGCTGTGAAATCAAAAGCGGATGCAGTGAAAGGAAAGACTGTAACGATAAAGACGAAAGCCGAGAACGGAAAACTGTTCGGTTCTGTCGGACAGGCTGAAATTGCCGGCGCACTCGAAGCGCAGGGGATGAAGGTAGACGCAAAGGATATTCTCATTGAAAAATCATTCAAGGAAGTCGGGACGTTTCCAGTAGAAGCTGATTTTGGTCATGGAGTGAAAGCCTCTTTTGATGTCGTCATTGCCGCAGAATAATCCCGTACGACACATTTTGCAGAGAGCCGCTCTCCATTCTCAAGGGGTTGCGGCTCTTTCTCTATTTTTCAGATTTATTCATTTATAAAAATATGGCCAAAAGCAAAAAGAAAGGAGTGAAATATATATTCGTCGTGGGAGGAGTCATGAGCGGAGTGGGTAAGGGCATCACGGCCTCTTCCATCGGGAAAATCTTACAATCCAAGGGCTATAATGTCACGGCTTTAAAAATCGATCCGTACATCAACGTCGATGCCGGAACCATGAACCCGACCGAACACGGGGAAGTTTTCGTACTGAAGGACGGTTATGAAACCGATCAAGATATGGGGAATTATGAGCGTTTCATGAATATCGAGCTCACGCGTGATAATTACATGACGACAGGACTTGTTTACAAAACAGTCATCGAGAAGGAACGTAATTTGGAATATGCCGGTCGTTGCGTCCAGGTCGTTCCTCATATCCCGCTTGAAGTCATCAACCGGATTAAAAAAGCTTCGGCAAAGACTGAGGCCGATATCGCTATCATCGAGATCGGCGGAACGGTGGGCGAATATGAGAACATCCTTTTTCTTGAAGCGGTCAGGATGATGAAAATCGAGAACCCTCTTGATGTCATCACTGTCATGGTGAGTTATATCCCGACACCTTCGAAAGTCGGAGAAATGAAAACGAAGCCGACACAGCATGCGGTAAGAACTCTGAATGGAACCGGTATTCAACCTGATATCATTATCGCCCGGGCAGACCGCCCTCTTGACGAAAAAAGAAAAGAAAAAATCGCGGTGTTCTGTAATGTCCGCAAGGAAGATGTCATCAGTGCTCCCGATGTCGAGAGTATCTATGATGTTCCTGTGAATTTTGAAAAAGATCATTTGAGCGCAACCTTATTCAATAAGCTCCATCTTTCTCCTCGGAATGATAACGGTATGACTGAATGGGAGAAAAAAGTGAAGCGGATCAAATCGCAGAAAGAAGAAGTGAAGATCGCCATTGTCGGGAAGTACTTCAAAACAGGAGATTATGTCTTGAGCGATGCTTACATCAGCGTCATTGAGGCACTGAAGCACGCTGCATGCGCGGTAGGCCGCAAAGCGGTACTGACATGGGTGGATAGTACCGAATTCGAGGGTGATGAGAAGAAACTCAAGACACTGATTGATTTTGACGGCGTCATAGTTCCGGGCGGCTTCGGAAGCAGGGGAATAGAGGGTATTATAAAGACTATCCGATACTGCAGAGAAAAAAAGATTCCGTATTTCGGACTGTGTTATGGCATGCAGCTGGCAGTGATCGAATACGCGAGAAATGTCGTCGGACTCGCGGAAGCTCATACCATCGAAGTCAATGAAAAGGCCGGGCATCCGGTCGTGGATATAATGCCCGAACAAAAAGAGAATCTCCGAAAGAAAAATTTCGGAGCGACTATGCGTCTGGGGCATTACGAAGCGAAAATTCTTCCCAGGACGATTGCTTACAAAGCATATGGAACCGAAAGCGTGTTGGAGCGGCACCGACATCGTTACGAAGTCAACCCATCGTATGTCGATGACCTGAAAAAAGCCGGTTTGGTATTTTCAGCCACATCGCCGGACGGGGTTCTGATGGAAATAGCTGAGTTGCCTCTTGCAGCGCATCCTTTCTTTCTCGGCACTCAATTCCATCCGGAATTTCAGTCTTCTCTTTTGAAGCCACACCCGCTCTTCGTGGCTTTCTTGGAGGCTTGCAAGAAAGGAAAGTAGACCATATATTTCTGACGATCATACGAATTATCTCCTTGACAGTCGGAGTATAATGGAAGTATGAAAATCATCAGCTCCCAGTTTGAAAATGAAGGAAGAATACCTCGCGGGTATTCGTGTGATGGTGAGAATATCAATCCTCCGCTTGAGTTCGTGGATGTTCCGAAGGGGGGAAAAAGTCTGGCACTCTTGGTAGACGATCCGGATGTACCAAGATCCCTTCGATCAGATGGAATGTGGGATCATTGGGTCGTTTTCAACATACCTCCGAAGACTCTGAATATAGCGGAGAACTCCATACCTCGCGGTTCTGTCGTCGGGAAGAATACGAGCGGTACCGCCCTCTACATGGGTCCTTGCCCGCCGGATCGCGAGCATAGATACTTTTTCAAGCTTTATGCGCTTGATATCATGCTTTCGCTGGATGATACCGCTTCAAAGAGCGATGTGGAAAGAGCAATGACGGGTCATATTCTCGAACAAGCGGTACTTCTCGGCAAGTATGAACGGAGCGTGTAACGGATGCTTGGAGAGAGGAATAAAAGAGAAATAAAAAAACACCCCTCGATAGATAGAGGGATGTTTTTGAAGAAGATCATTACCAAACGAAGTGAGAGAAACAAAAATGTACTTTCGTTTCCTAGCGAGTGCCGGTAAAATCCTATGAATACCCGTTATTTCTTTCCTTTTTCGGGGACGACATTTACGAATGTTCTTGATACGATTTTTCCTGTGAAATCTTTGACTTTTTTAGCTTGAAATTTGACAAGTCCGTCAATAAGAGAAAAAAGAGTGTCATCTTCTCCGCGCTTCACATTTTTCCCCGGGTGGAATTTCGTCCCTCTCTGTCTGACAATGATATTCCCGACTGCGACGAGTTGATCACCGAATATCTTCACACCGAGTCTTTTTGATATGGAATCGCGTCCGAGGGCGGTTGATCCACCTGCTTTTCTGGTTGCCATAACCGTTTACGTACTTACACATTACAAAATTTGAGATATACTGGATTCGAGTATATCAATATCTTGCTTATTTGTCAACCCAGATTCGCGTCATTTCAGCTAATGATTCGAGATGAAAGGGTCATATGCTCTCCTGCATGGTAAAGACAAAAATATCAATACGTCCGGAAAGCTCATCATTTCAAGTATGAAAACAGAAATAGTAGCGTGGTTAAAGGAAAATCATGACCGATTGTTGCTCTTCGCTGGCTTCATCCTTGTCGGTATTCTTGCTTTTGAGGCCGGCCTGATCCAGGGAGAAACGAAAGACATGAAGCCTCTCGTCCTTTCTATCCCAGCCTTTACGGAGTCAGAAAAAACGACTTCAGCGCAGGGCGCCAAGATTTCCGCTTCGCCTCGCGTCGGGATGGAACCGGTTGCCTCTGTCGTGAATGCCAATAAGGATTGTCCTCTTGTAGGCAGTAAGAATAGCAACAAGTATCATCTCTCGACGTGTGCTGTCGTAAAGAGAATCAAACTGGAAAACAGAGTCTGTTTCCTGTCGAAGGAAGATGCGGAAAAAAAGGGCTATATCGCAGGCTGTATTCAGTAGGGAAATTGTGGCATAATAAAAACATATCTTTTTTCAAATAAATGCATAAGGAAAATCCAAATCAAAATAAAGTCCGTCTCGTCAGTTTCCTCTCATTCCTACTCGGTTTCTTCGACGCTTTTTTCATTTATGTCCTTTCGACCTATTTTTCACTCGTTTCGGGAAGTGAAAATGTGGGTATTTTTTACCTGATCGGATTTGCCGGTGTCCTGGTCTGCCTCTTTTTTCTCCAGAGGTGGATCCGTTATATGGGAAAATCCCGCGTGCTCTATCTCTCTCTCGGGGTCAGCATTCTTTCGTGCGCCATCCTTACGGCACTTCCTCCCTCGTGGATATCGATTCTTATCGTTTTTACCCTTATTATAGCCACAAATCTTACGTGGGTAGCGCTCGACATTCTGTTGGAAGGGTACTCTCAGGACAAGGCTTCAGGAAGAATCCGCGGTTTGTATCTGACGATCATGAATCTCGGCCTTCTGACTGCTCCTTTTCTCTCGCTACGGACATTTGATCATTTCAATTATGAGGGAATTTTTTTCATACTGATTATCGGCTATAGTTTTGTCTTTATCGTTTCTTTGTTGGGATTCAGGGATGATAACAGGGTTGCTCCTCAAACATTGAAGATAGGTTCAACTTTTTTAAAGATGCTTCGTGAAAAGAATTTACTGCGAATCTATCATATCTCGTTCGCCATGGAATTTTTTTATGCACTGATGATCGTTTATATGCCTCTGTATCTCCGGACTCTTCAATTTTCTTGGAATGAAATCGGAATCATTTTTACCATCATGCTTATCCCATTCGTGATCTTCCAATACCCGCTTGGAATTGTTGCCGATAAATATCTGGGTGAGAAAGAATTGCTTATCGTGAGTATCGTGATCGCACTCGTGGCGACGATAGCACTCCCTTTTCTTTCCTCGTCGAACATGTGGGTGTGGGCTTTTTTCCTTTTCATGTCCCGTGTCGGGATAGCCGGCATTGAAATACTTCGTGATGCTTACTTTTACAAGCAGATAGACGGAAACGATATGGACGTGATCGCTTTCTTCCGTACGGCCCGTCCCGTGGCGAATATCATCGGAGCGCTCCTATCGACGTTCGCTTTGCTTTTTCTTCCAATGTACAGCGTTTTCATCATTATTGCCGTCGTTCTCCTACTGGCTTTACTCGACAGCTTCCTCCTGGTCGACAGCGTACCCGAAAGAAGCGCTGCTAAGGCATTCTCGAGCGGTTCTTAGGGTCTTTTTTTCTCTTGGAAAAATGCCTGTAAAATGGTATTCTTAAGAAGATATGGGATTAAGAACCGTTTCTTCTTTTGTTATGGCTTATCATTTTCGCTCTGATCAATTTGAGGGGCCGCTCGACCTCCTCCTTTCTCTTATCGAAAAGGAAAAGCTTGACATCACCCAGGTCAGTCTGGCGCAGGTAGCCGATCAGTATTTGGAGTATATAAAGCTCGAAGAAAACGCTTCGCTTGAGAACATGGCCGCTTTTTTGTCCATAGCGGCGCGCCTCATCCTTATCAAGTCGCGCGCATTGCTTCCGATCCTTGATTTCAGCGATGAGGAAGAGGAGGCGATGGATGATTTGGAAAAACGGCTGAAAGCATACAAGTTATTCCGGGAAGCCGCTCTTCGATTGGGGGGAATGTTCGAGAAATCAAAAGGAGCGGCGACGCGTGAGAGTTTTCTTGGTCTTCAGGTCGTTTTCTATCCACCGAAAGATATCACGGCCGAGTCGCTTGAACGACATTTCATGGATGTTTTAGGAGAAATACCCGTTTTTGAGATTTTGCCAGAAAAAGAGCTGGAGACGATTATCACATTGGAAGAGAGAATAACCATGTTGCAGGAAACGTTGAGGGAGAGGGTGGAGTCGTCATTTTCCGACATCATCCGCTCCGCGGAAAGTAAGGTCGAAGTGATTGTGTCGTTTCTTGCCATGCTGGAGCTTATCAAACAAAGGTTCATCCATGTGGAACAGAAGAAATTTTTTAGCGATATACATATTAAGCGGTCACTCTAAAGTATGGCAGAAAAATATTTATCAGCATTGGAATCGCTTTTGTTCGTAAGCGGAGAACCTCTTTCCTTTATGCGGCTTTCGAAAACATTAGGGATATCTGAAGATGAAGCGCGTCTTGCTGTGAAAGAACTGAGTAATAAATATGAACAAGACGGGGAACGCGGACTGATGCTCGTCATCGATAGCAAGGAAGCCCTTCTGGCGACGAAGCCCGTGAACGCGACTTTCGTGGAATTGCTTACGAAGAGCGCGCTTCAGGAAACTATGAGCAAGGCAGCGCTTGAGGTTCTTTCGATCATCGCATATAGGGCACCGATCACACGTGCCGAAGTGGATGCTATCAGAGGAGTGAATTGCAGCTTCACGCTGCGTAATCTCTTGCTGCGGGATCTGATATCCCGCGAGGGGAATCCGGAAGATGGTCGGGGATATATCTATCGTCCGACGCTCCGCTTCCTTCAGGTATTGGGAGTCGAAAGCGTTGAAAAGCTTCCCAACTATGAAACGCTTTCACAGGATGAACGTCTGAAAATGATTCTCGACGATGATACTACGGATGAAGGACGGCCAGAAAAAGAAAACCTAACAGAAAACAAAGGAAAAAATATAGACTGATATGCGAAAATTTTTTATCCTCATCGGAGCTCTCTCTATCGCAACTTTTGCGGTTTTCGATAAGCCGAGCTTGCTGACAGCTGAAGGCAAAAGTATCCTCAGTTTTTTCAAGGGCGGAGATGATCGCTTTGAAGAAACGGCGCTGAAAGAAGAACCCGCGCCGATAGTGACTGAAAGCCGTGGTCTCGCGACCGGTTTTCAGCCGGAATTCAAAGCGTTCTCGCCTCAGCTGAATATTGTCAGTGCTCATGCGTCGGTCATAATGGATGCTGATTCGGGAAAAATACTGTATTCCCGGAATGCTGATCAGAAGAGGCAGGTAGCCTCTCTGACTAAGCTTTTTACTGCGACCATAGCCATGGAGCGGATGAAAAATTTGAATGAACTGGTCACCATTGATGAAGAGGCGGTATATTCGCCCGGTACCCGCGTCGGTTGTCCTCGATCCGGATTTTGCAACGGAGTCAGGCTGAAGCCTGGAGAGCAGCTCACTGTGAACGAATTGCTCAAGGCCGCACTGATGAACAGTGCTAATGATGCCGCGGTGGCGCTGGGAAAACACATGGGTAAGACTCAGGACGGATTCGCTAAAATCATGAATGAACGTGCTAAAGAGCTCGGTTTGGTGAACACGCATTTTTGTACTCCTTCCGGTCTTGAGCCTGACGGCAGGGAACAGGATTGTTATTCTTCGGCGGAAGACATGGCCAAGATAGCGGTTCATTCGCTGGAATTTCCGAAACTCTGGGAGATAATGAGAGGCGAAAAGACGACCATCAGTTCTGCTAATGGAGAATATACGCATGAAATATTCAACACAGATCAACTGCTTGGGCAGTTTCCGAATTTGATCGGCACAAAAACAGGATTCACGCCGCTTGCCGGTTATTCTCTTCTGGCTGTAGCGACTGACAGTACCCAAAATCACAAGGTCGTGGCAGTGGTATTGGATGATCAGGCCAGGTGGCAAAGCATCCGATCGATGTTTGATTGGAGCTTTCAAGCCTTTGATTGGAAATAAATCATACGAGTATGGAATTACAAATCGCGCAGATCCAAAACATACCTGAAGTCGTCAATGTCCTGAAAGTGCTTACGACCGGGCTGATCGCATTCGTCGTCGCGTTTGCACTGACGCCTTTGTGGACTCATCTGCTGTATCAATACAAATTCGGCATAAAAATAAAAGAAAAATCTGTCAGCGGCGATCAATTGACCTTTGTGAGCAGGCTGCATGCCGGAAAGTCAGGTACACCGACAATGGGCGGCGTTCTTGTATGGGTGACTGTTTTGGCGCTGGTTCTGCTTTCGCATTATGTTTTTCCTCTCATTGCTGTCTGGACCGATACGAATTTTATCGCCCGACTTGATTTCTTCAAACGCTCGCAGGTCTGGCTACCTCTTTTCGCCCTGGTGACAGCCGGTATATTGGGATTTTTTGACGACTACATGAGTGTCAAGGGTTTCGGTTCGAATAAGGGAGGCGGCATGCGTTTCGCTTTCCGATTCTGGTGGCTCTTCGCTATAGCCGGCGTCGGCGCGTGGTGGTTTTATTCAAAACTTGGTTGGGATAGTATTCATGTGCCCGCACTGGGTGATTTTACTATCGGTTGGTGGTACATACCGCTTTTTATTTTTGTGATCGTGTTCTCCGCATTTTCTTCCAACGAGACCGATGGTTTGGACGGATTGAACGGAGGCATCCTGCTCATCGCCTTCAGCTCTTTTGCACTCATATCCTTTGTTCATAACAAAATGGATTTGGCCGCATTTTGTGCCGCAATAGCCGGAGCGCTTATGGCGTTCCTGTGGTTTAATATTTATCCCGCCCGATTTTTTATGGGAGATACGGGCGCTATGGCGCTTGGAACGACATTGGGTGTAGTCGCATTGCTGACGAATTCGGTTCTTGTCCTTTTCGTCATCGTGTTCATTTATTCTTTGGAATCAGGAAGCGCCGCTATTCAGCTCTTCAGCAAGCGTTTTTTTGGAAAAAAAGTTTTTTTGGCAGCGCCTCTGCATCATCATTTTGAAGCCAAGGGCTGGCCGGAACCGAAAATAGTCATGCGGGCATGGATATTCACTGCGCTGACGGCACTGGTCGGGGTAATGATCGGGATTCTCGGAATGGGGTAAAATTTTTTACACGACATACTATTATGGCTTTACGCTCCATAGAAAATAAGACGTTTGCGAATGAAAGAGTGTTGGTAAGAGTCGATTTCAATGTTGAATTGGAGCAGACGGGCGAGGTACAGGAACATTTCCGCTTCGATATCGTGAAGAGAACCATCGATCATATCTCAGCATTTTCCGGTACGAAGGTCGCTCTGTTGACTCATTTCGGGAGACCGGCAGGGAAAGATATGGAATTTTCGACTGAGAAGATCCGACTTTCAGCGGAGAAGGCTATCGGGAAAAAGATCGTCTGGGTTGAAGATTGTATCGGAGAGAAAGTATCGCGCGCACTGGATGAATTGCGTCAGGATGAAATATTGCTTCTGGAAAATGTGCGGTTTTATAACGAAGAAGAAGAAAACGATATAACGTTCGCAGAAAAACTGGCGGCCCCGTTTTCTGTTTTCGTGAATGAGGCTTTCAGTGTCTGTCATCGCGCTCACGCGAGTGTCGTTGCGATAACCGGATTTCTTCCGTCGTATGCGGGTCTTCGTTTGATGGATGAGATCCGGGAATTGGATCGTGTACGCCAAGCGCCGGATCATCCTGCCATTGCTATCATCGGCGGAGCGAAAATCGAAACGAAGCTTCCTCTGATCCAGGCGCTGGCAAATGTCTATGATCGCATACTGGTCGGAGGCAAAATAGCCAATGAAGCCATCGATGAAAAGATATCATTTTCGGAAAAGGTTCTGCTGCCTCAGGATTTCAATTCAGCTGATCGTCTGGATATAGGACCGAACACTATCGCCTATTATTCGCAGATAATCGCTACGGCGAAAACGATAGTCTGGAACGGCCCGATGGGGAAATTCGAGGAGAAGCCCAACGATATCGGAACCGGAGCCATCTTGCAGGCGATTTTGGATTCTCAGGCGTATGTGGTGATCGGAGGAGGGGAATCACTGGCTGCATTGGAAAATCTCGGCGCGACGAGCAAGATCAGTTTCGTTTCTTCGGGTGGCGGAGCGATGCTCGAGTATATGAGTGATAAGAAACTTCCCGGTCTTTTGGCTTTGGATGCGTGATATACTGGATAATATTTGTGATTTAAAGCAGTAACAAGAAAAGTATGGCAAAGATAATTGATGTGATGGCGCGTGAAATTCTCGATTCGCGGGGAGAACCGACTCTCGAAGTACGGGTGAAGCTGGATGACGGTACGGAATCTTGTGCCGGAGTTCCCTCGGGGAAATCCACGGGAGCATTCGAGGCGGTCGAATTACGGGACGGAGATCCGGAGCGATATGACGGGATGGGCGTGCTTCAAGCGGTGAAGCATGTGAATACGGAAATACGAGAAGCAGTAATCGGCTTGGAAGCGGCATCGCAAAGCGCTCTGGATGAAAAAATAATTTCATTGGATGGCACGTCGAATAAATCACGTCTGGGAGCGAACGCATTGCTCGGCGTCTCGCTGGCAGTATGTCGCGCGGCTGCGAAATCACAAAAAATCCCTTTATACATGCATATACGTACACTTTATGGGAAGAATAAGCGCATATTTCCAATACCTATGTTCAATATTCTGAACGGCGGTAAACACGCTGATTCGGGATTATCCGTACAGGAATTCAAAGTAGTTCCATCCGGTGTCGTCGGATATGATCTGCAGCTGCAGGCAGGAAGTGAGATATTCCATGCGTTAAAAAAATTGCTGGAACAGAACGGTTTTGCAATCGGCGTCGGCGATGAAGGCGGGTTCGCTCCGCACGTCGAGAGCCATGCGCAAGCGCTTGAACTCATCGGCCAGGCTGTAGCTGAAGCAGGATATGAGATGGGGAAGGATGTTTTTATCGCGCTGGATGTCGCTGCCGACTCCTTTTATGACAAAACTGAGGATCAGTACGTCTTGAAGCCAGAAGGCGTGAATCTGACGCGCGAAAGCCTTATAAATGTATATAAGGAATGGATACAAAAGTATAACGTAGTCTCGATCGAGGATGGCCTTCATGAGGAAGATTGGGAAGGTTGGGCAACAATGAAGGAAAAACTTGAAAAAGAATCGACAGCCTGGAAACTTCCTCTTATGCTGATCGGCGATGATCTGCTCGTGACGAATGTTATGCGGCTCGAAAAAGCGATCGAACATCGAGCTTGTAACGCCGTTCTGATCAAGGTCAATCAGATCGGTACGGTTACTGAGACGATCGCCTGTATGAAATTGGCAGAAAAAAACGGAATGAAAAGGATAATCTCGCATCGTTCCGGAGAGACGGTGGATGATTTCATTTCTGATCTCGCAGTCGGGACCGGTGCGGAATTCATGAAGTCCGGATCCGTTTCTCGCGGAGAACGTCTCAGCAAATACAACCGACTTCTTGAAATATATCAAAACACAAATTAACAAGTATGTGGTTTAAAAAACAAAACTGCGATGTCATCTGCATCGGCTCCGCTTCCAAGGATATTTTTTTCCCGACCGATGAAGCGGTACTGATCGATACGCCGGAAGATATCACATCCAAACAGAAAATCGCTTTCGAACTCGGAGGAAAATACAGGGTAGCTGACCGTTTCGAAGCGGTTGGCGGAGTGGCGGCGAATGTTTCCCAAGGTCTGGCACGCATGGGCTTCCGGGTGGGTTGTTATAGTAATGTCGGCAACGACGAGATCGGGCGCTGGATCGAGCGGGTGCTTGAGAAGGAAAAGGTCTTGTCAGAATTCCTTTCTTTCGATGAGACCGCGAGAACCGATCTTTCGGCTATCATCGTCATGACTCAGAATGGGGAAAGGACGATTTTTCACAACCGGGATGCCAATGAGAAGCTGCTTATAAGGAAAGAACTGATTGTTTCGACAGACTGGCTTTTCGTCAGCGCTTTGAACGGAGCCTGGGTCCAAAACATGGAAACGCTGCTCGAAGTGAAGAGAAACAAGAATTTCCGTTTGGCGCTCAATCCAGGCCAACATAACATCAAAGAAAATACATCGGCTCTACTTCCGGTTATCAAGGAAACCGATGTCTTGCTTTTGAACAAGGATGAAGCCATCGAGCTTTTGATGCATACGGATATCGTTTCTTCGGAAACCCAATTGAATGACGAATTGTTCTTATTGGAATCGCTCCACTCGCTCGGGGCGAAGGTCATCGGAATGACGGATGGAAAGCGGGGTGGGTGGGGTTTCGATGGCTCCGAATACTGGTTCTGTCCGATACACACACGGAGCGGCGTACTCGACACAACGGGCGCGGGAGATGCCTTCGGTTCGGGCTTTATAGCCGCCCACCTGAAAGGGCTCGCACTTTCCGATTCATTGTCATATGGCATGGCGAACAGCGGAAGCGTTGTCGGATTTTATGGAGCGAGCGAAGGTCTGCTTTCCGACGCTGAGATGAAAGAGCAGAGAAAGAACATCGTGCCGAAAAAGCTGAAAGATGTGGCGCGATAAAGAGAAAAAAGTGGTATACTGAAGCTGTTATCGGAAAAAACGGGTATTGCAAGCAACAAGGTATGGATCTGTTTTACCGTCACTGCGCTCGGAAACAAAGGTAAACTCTTGCTTCTCTCACTACGTTTGATGATAAAAACAAAAGAGATTCACAACTATGGGATTGTTTAGTCACTTGCCTTGGAAGCAGGATTCTGATCTTATCCTGGCTTTAGATATTGGTACGGAAGTCGTGAAGGCTTTGATTTTTCGCGTTGAAAAAGGTGAGAAACGAGGAGTGGTGATCGGTGTCGGACGCGTGGCTCAAAAAATAGGCAATATGCAGAGTGGGGCAGTCTCCGATATAGGTGGCGTGATTCAGTCTTCACGCCAAGCCATTGATCTTGCAAAAGAAAAGGCTGGTGTCAAAAGAATCGAAAAGAGTATCATCGGTATCGCGGGTGAACTGGTCAAAGGCACCACGACTACTGTCCACTATGAACGCGTCAATCCTGAAATGCACATCGGCATTCCGGAATTGAAGATGATCATTCAGAAGGTTCAGGAAAAGGCCTACGAACGGATAAAACGTCAGCTCGCATGGGAGACGGGTCAGGATGATATCGATGTGAAGCTTATCAACGCGGCTATCGTGGATGTCCGCATAGACGGGTACCATGTCCAAAACCCTGTGAATTTTCAGGGACGCGATGTCTCGATGAGCGTTTTCAATGCCTATGCGCCGATGATACATCTGGGAGCTCTTCAGACGATAGCCGATGAATTGGATCTCGATCTCCTTTCTATCGCTGCCGAGCCATATGCCGTCGCACGTTCAATCGAAGTCGAGGATATGCTTGACTTCAGCGCTATCTTTATCGATGTTGGAGGTGGAACGACGGATATCGCTGTCGTTCGGAACGGAGGCCTAGAGGGGACGAAGATGTTTGCTTTGGGCGGGCGTGCGTTCACGAAACGGCTGGCACAAGAATTCCATATCAGTTTCGATGTGGCTGAACAGATGAAAATCGATTATGCGAGCAATCGGCTGAAAAGCGAAGACGCGGATCGCATCGCGGCCCTGTTCGCGGATGATTGCAGGGTATGGTTAGGCGGCGTGGAACTTTCCTTGATGGAATTCGCTGAGACTGATCTTTTGCCTTCGCGTATCTTTCTCTGCGGTGGAGGATCGGCGCTTCCGGGGATCAAGCAGGCGCTTACTTCTATCGAATGGGCGCAGGCGTTGCCGTTCGCTAAGGCGCCACAGGTGGGGTATCTGCAACCGAAGGATGTCGTGCGGATAGTAGATACGACCGGCGAACTCAACAACCCTCAAGATATGACCCCCATCGGACTGGCTCATCTGGCGCTTTTGGATCATATCGAGGAGGAAAAGATGCTTTCTAACATATTGCGTCGCAGCATGGAATCGCTCGAAAAAAATTGAACAAATTTTTCATGTTAGTATAAAATACAAATATGCCGCAAACATTTTACATTGAAAATGATGAAGAGATAATTTCCGTTATCGGAAGATTGCGAAAATCGTCATCCGAGGAAAATTATTTCGTATTTCCCAAAAGGGCATTAGTGCTGCAAAGCATCGTAAATTTGCGTCTCTTTCAGCGTGAAGCGCAAAAATTAGGAAAAAGGATCGTAGTAGTAACGCAAGACGAAGCGGGAAAAAATCTCGCTGAAAAGGCCGGTGTTGAAACGCAGAGCTACTCTGATGATTTTTCTCGAGCGCCGCATATCGAACTTTCTGCGGTTCCTACGGAAAAGAAAGAGATTATTTCTCCATCGGCAGCCAATATTCCGCGTTCTCAGGATATCGGCAGTATGGATTTTTATGCGGCTCAAAGTGCTTCTGTTCCGAAAGTTGGCAATGAAGACGCCTCGGGCACGTCTCTGAGGATTCGTAACGCGTCGCCTGTGAAGCAGACAAGCCTGAACTCACTGCGTTCGATTGACGAGAGCGGCTCAGTCAAGCCGCAGTCGACAAGATCCTCAGCACCTCTTTTTAATCCGAACATATCGATGGGTGATACGCGCACCCCTCTTTCCGACAAGGAAACTGTTCCGAATTTTTCTTCTGCGCCGAAATTCGCAGCCACGACAGAAAAAAACGCCATGCGCGAAGACAGATTGAAGAATTTTTTTGCTCCCGCCGGTCAGGAAGAAAGAAGCGTGGCAGGATCTTCGAAGCCGGCTATGATGGCACAGCCGGTACAGGCACCCAACAGACAGTCGTCTCCATCGAGAGTACCGGTCACGCCGAAAAAAGTGAATCATATTTTCATCATACTTGGCGGGGTCACGCTGCTTTCTCTTTGTGGAGTCGCTTTGTTTCTTTTTCTTCCGAAAGCCGAGGTCCATGTCATTCCAAGGAAGATCGTAAGAAGTGTCGATCAGCAATTCGATGGTAAATCGGGTAACGGAGGAGATATTCCGGTTCGTATCATAGAAAAAGAACAAGCCGTCACTTTGACAATGGATGCATCAGGTATGTCTCAGGGATCGGCACAGAAGGCACGTGGGAATGTCACTATCTACAATGAATTCAGCGCCGAGCCTCAGTCCTTGGTCGCGACAACACGATTTGAATCGACAGACGGCAAGATATTCCGTCTTATTGAGGGTGTCACGGTTCCTGGTATGAATAATGCGCAACCTGGCACAGTGACTGCAGCAGTTATCGCTGATCAGACGGGGAGCGACTATAATATTCCTCCCGCTTCATTCACTATCCCCGGCTTCAAGGGGAGTCCGAAGTTTTCCAAGTTTTCGGCGAAATCGACAAAAGCCATGACAGGAGGCGGAAACGCGACGGGATCCGATATTTCCGTCATTGCGAAAACGGATCTTGATAAGGCTGAAAGGGAAGCGAAAGACAAGGCGAAAAATGAGTTCTTGGCTGCCGCAAAAAATGAGCTTTCTCCTGATGAAAAAATTCTTGATGAAGCCATTGAAATAGTCCCTGAAAACCAAGCGTCGCTTCCTGTCGTCGGAACAGCGGCCGCATCGTTCGATTATCAGAATACATACAAGATCCGCGGGTTCGTATTTTCTGAGAAGTCGGTGAAAGATAAGATCGAGGCTAAAGTGACAGAGGGTGTAAGTGGAATAAAATTTCATCCCGTGTTCACGGCGGTCACATATGGAGAATCGCTCCCGAACTATTCCGAAGGGACACTTCGCCTTAAGGCTCATGCCTCGCTTTCTCTTGAGTCTGACATCAATAGCGATGTCTTGACCGATGAACTGGCAGGGAAAGACGAGAGCGGTATAAATGATGTATTGGCAAAACACCCAGAGATCAATAAGATTCAGATCCAAATCAAACCGCAATGGTTTTCATCGGCTATTCCTACATCGAAAAAGAGAATAATGATATTTACTGATCCCGGAGAAGAATAAGACTTATGACCACCCGACAAGACGATTCCGATATTGCTGAAAGGCAAGCGTTGCGTAGGCGGTATGAATCCGAACTTTTTTCGCTTGAATCGGATTTGCATCGCCTTAGAAAAGAACAGGAAACTGTCGAAATTGATGTGCGTCAGACAAAAGATGCCCTGAAACACCTGCAAGTATCCCTTGAATCCAAGGAATCCGCCCTCAAATCCCGTGCAAGGGAAGTAGTCCTCAAGGAGGAGGAAGTTACCAAGGCTAAGAAGAAAATGAATGATCTCTAGGGAATGGCCGCTTCCGCCCGCTTTGTCATTTGACACTCGACATGAAATCCTGTATAGTACCCAGGTATGTAAATGGCTATTTTTGGCGTATGCTGGCAATTATCAGAACTGGCGGAAAGCAGTATAAGGTTTCCCAAGGTGAAAAGATCAAGGTAGAAAAACTCGAAGAAGAAATCGGCAAAACCGTGAAGTTCGAGGTTCTTTTTGTCGGGGATGATAAAGTATCCCATGTCGGTGTTCCAGTTTTGGATAAAGCGACTGTCGAAGGAAAAGTCATCGCCCAGGAACGTCATGATAAGGTCAAGGGCGTCAAGCACAAGCCGAAGAAACGGTATCTCGTCCGATACGGCCACAGACAGGCCTATACCGAAGTCGAAATCACGAAAATATCAGCTTAAAACGAACGGTCCGCAAGGGCCGTTTTTCGCACAAAAAAACCCGATCGATATTTATCTGAACGGGTAGAGTCAGGGCTGGAGCGCTTCGTGGGTCTTCTGCTCCATACGCTGTCGGATACGCTTCGAAAAGGACGTACGGGTGAAAGTGACCTTCGCAATCAGCTCTTGTTTGCCGCAATTCGTTTTCATGATCACTGCCGTAAAGGAGGTCTTCCTTCCGTTACGCATATTGATTGTTGCCGTGCAAACGAGCGAGTCTCCTGGAAGCGCCGCAGCAAAGATGACAATATGCGAGGATTTGACGCACGGCAACCAATCCTTATCGTTCTGCAGCAGAAAATCGCCTGTCTGATGGGCGAATTCGGCGAGCAACCCAGCGGACATCGAGCTGCGGTGGTCTTTTATTCTGGCGTCTGTCTCATTCACCAAAAAGTAACCGGTTGCCTGATCAGGGTTGACAACTTTTGCATCGTCTATGACGAGCGCCATCCCTTTGGGGAGTAGCGACTTTTGAATAGCGCTACTGGGCGTGTTCATAAGAAGCCTCCTTAGGGTGAGTTTTCAAGGAACGGGATTTATTATTATGTCAGCCCAGTGGAGTTTGTCAATTTATAATATTGCATATAAAAAGCCCCACAGATTTTATCTATAGGGCAGGGCATGGAAGGGGAATGATGGCGATCTGCGATCCTACACGACAGCGCGTAGTTTTTTGCGCAAAAGTGCGCGTTTGGAAGCCAAGAGGCCGGAGAATGATACGGTAGCGACTTCTTTGGTGTCTGCACCGACTTCTTTGTAGACACGGGCAAAGAATGTTGCGGACCTACCCTCTTGGTGATCGAGTCTGGCGTCGCAGAAAAGAAGGTCTCCAGGAAACGCCGGCACCTTTCCCTCCAAATCGATATGCGAGGAAGTGAGAATCGGCAGAAATCCATCGGTTTTCTTCAGCATCAGAAATGTAGCGGTTTGATGAGCGAATTCGCCGATAAGAGCGCCCATCATCGTGTCGAAGTGGCCGACAACTCGCGGGTCATCCTGTTTCACCAGAAATTTCCCGAGCACCTGAGTTGGGCTCAAAATATCGGCATCATCGAGGACGAGCGCCATTCCTGCTTGCGGAAGGGTCATGATAACTTCTACACTGGCCATATGAGTTCTCCTCTTCAAACAAAAAAACGAGCATTCCTGCCCGACGTTAAGGAACCAAAAACACGTTGTCATTATGACAATTCTTTGCGATTTGTCAAGGCTGAACTGAGAGTAATTTCGTCGGCATACTCTATATCTCCGCCGGTGGACATGCCCCGAGCGATGCGCGTGATTTTCGCCGAGTAAGGCTCCAGTTTCTTTTTGAGGTAGAGAGCGGTCATATCACCCTCTGTGGTCGGGTTGGTTGCGAGGATCACTTCCTTGATTTCTTCATCATGGACGCGCGCAAGCAGTTCGGGAATTTTCAGGTTAGCACTATTGTCATTTTTCCCGCTTTCCAATACGCCTCCTAAGACGTGATACAGTCCATGATAGATGTCGATGCGTTCGATGGATATGACATCGAGCGGTTCTTCAACGACACAGAGTACTTTTTGTTCACGGCGCGTATCCATACAGATATTGCAAAGATCGCTCTCGGCTATGTGGAAACAACGCGTGCAGCTTTTGAGACGAGGCAGCTCCTCCAAGCTTTCGGCAAAGCTTTGCAGTTTCTCGGCATCCTGCTTGAAAAGATAGAGTACGATACGCTCCGCCATCTTCGGACCGACAGAAGGAAGGGAGGAAAAGTGCGATATGAGCGATTGGAATACTTTCGGATATTGCATTTTTTATTCGTGTATTTTTTCGAGTGATTTGAACGTGGTCGACGTTTCCTCAAAGTAAAGGGAAATCTTTCCTACCGGACCGTTACGATGTTTGGCCACGATGACATCGGCGATACCCTTATTCGGAGTATCAGGTTTCACTCTGTCTTCACGATAGAGGAACATTACGACATCAGCGTCCTGTTCGATGGAGCCGGATTCGCGCAAGTCGGAAAGCTTCGGTACCTGGTCGGGTCTCGATTCGACCGCGCGGGACAATTGAGAGAGGGCGATGAGGGGGATATTCAGTTCACGGGCAAGCTGTTTCAATCCGCGCGAGATCTCAGAAATTTCCTGGACTCGGTTGTCTCCTTTGGAGCTTCTTCCTTCCATCAACTGGAGGTAGTCGACAATGATGAGTCCTAAATTATGTTCGGCTTGCAGACGTCTCGCCATAGTTCTCATTTCCATGATGTTGAGGGACGAAGTGTCATCGATGAATATGGGAGCTTCCGAAAGGACTCCCATGGCGTCTGAAATTTTTTCGAAATCGTTATCCGGTCCTTCGCTGGAGAGTTTTCCTGTTCTGAGGCGCCAGAGATCGACGCCTGCTTGCGCCGCTATCATACGGTCAACCAGCTGATCGGAAGACATTTCCAGCGAAAAAATACCGACAGGGACTTTGCTGTGGACGCCGACCTGTCGTGCGATGTCGAGCGCGAAAGTGGTCTTTCCGACAGATGGGCGGGCCGCAAGAATGAGCAAATCTGATTTCTGTAAACCAGCAAGGAGGTTATCCAGGTCAGGATAGTGGGTCTGAACGCCACGGAACGTATTATCGCTTTTATGTAGTTCATCGATACGGTTGAAAGCGATTTCCAGAATGGATTTGATGGGAACGAAATCCTGCTTGATATATTTTTGGGAGACCGCGAACACTTTCTGTTCCGCCTCATCGAGCAATTTTTGGACATCTTCCGACTCGTCATAGCCCATCTCGACTATTTCGCTGGCAGCCGAAATAAGCCGGCGCAACAGCACTTTTTTCTGAACGACCTTCGCATAGTGCACGACATTCGTCGCGGAAGGAACCGTATTCACCAAGGACGCAAGATAGCTTGATCCGCCGACGCGTTCCAACTGGCCTTTTTCTTCAAGTTTGTTCGAAAGTGAAAGTACGTCGATCGGCTCGCGTTCTTCATAGAGAGCGAGCATTATTTCATAAATGAGATTGTGGTCCTCCTTATAAAAATCTCCGACACGGATAAGGTCAGCCACTTTGATGATGGCATCCTTATCCAACATCAAAGAGCCGAGCACTGAGGCTTCGGCTTCGAGGTTATGCGGGGGGACCCGGAGATGATCGGTTTGTGATGCCATAAAATATTCACACCCAACAGTTAAACCGCTGGAGTACCCGTTATTATACTCTCTTGCGGAAGAATCTGCCAGACATGGTTTCTCAAGTAATCCACCAAGAAAGTGGATAAGTGATGCATGATTGACAAAATACCAAAATTGTAGTATAATTAAAAAACAGTGCCTAAAAAAACCGCTCAAGTGCGGTTTTTATTCGCTTTACAGTTTTTTCAGGCGATAGCCACTGGGAATATCCTCTATTGAATATCCGTGAGAGGTGATTTCATCACGCAGACGGTCTGATTCTGCGAAGTTCTTCTCGAGACGAGCCTTTACGCGTTCTTTGGCTAACGCTTCGATTTCCTGCGGAACAGCGGTTTTTTCCATTTTAAGCCCGAAGAAAAAAAATATTTTTTCAAATACCAGCCCCAGAACCGTCGAATTCACGGTCTTTTTTTCATCAATGAGCGTATTTATTTTTTTGGAGAGTTCGAGTGCAAGTGTGAGCGCTTCTGGGGAATTCATGTCATCTTGCATCGCAGTACGAAATTTGGCCAGATACTCAGCACCGTCAAAACCCTCAGGGCTTGTCAGCTCTTTCGGTATTTCATCAAGCCTGCGCACGACATTGAAAAGCGTTTCCTTATTTTTTTTTGCCTGTTCCATTGCCTCCCAACTGAAATTCATCTGACTGCGATAATGCGAACCGAGCAAAGCCATGCGGAAATCCATCTGTGTAAAGCCTTTTTCCAAAAGATCTTCGAGTGTAAAAAAATTGCCCTTGGATTTCGACATTTTCTCGCCGTTCACGAGCATGTGACGCGTATGAAGAAAATATCGGACGAAAGGTTTGTCTGTGACGCTTTCAGACTGCGCAATTTCGGCCTCATGGTGTGGGAAAATATTGTCTTCTCCTCCGGTATGAATATCGAACGTGTCACCGAGATACTCCATGCTCATGGCGCTGCATTCGATATGCCATCCGGGATAGCCCTCGCCCCAGGGAGAAGGCCAGTGCATGAGATGTTCTTTGGGCGCCCTTAACCACAGGGCGAAGTCCCAGGGATTTTTCTTGTCAGGATGTTCTTCGAGCCGGGCACCGACTTCCAGGTTTTCCAAGGTATTTCCGGAAAGCTTACCGTAATTCTTGAAGGTCGTAACATCAAAAAAGACATTGCCGTTTTTTTCATAGGCGTGCCCTTTCTCAATCAGCTCTTCGATCAGCTTGATCATCTGTTTCACATGTGCGGTCGCTCGAGGGGTATAATGAGCCGGCTCGATGTTCATCGCTTTTTCAGCGGCAAAGGCATACGTTTCATAGAAGTCCGCAATTTCCGCAGGCGTTTTTTTTTCAGCTTTCGCTTTCTTTTCGATCTTATCTTCTCCGGTATCGCCTTGGGCAACATCATCCGCGGTCAGATGTCCGACGTCGGTGATATTTTTGATCATTCGTACCTCGTAGCCGGCATCTTCAAGCAGTCTTCGTAAAGTATCGGCAAAGACATAGGCGCGGATGTTTCCGATATGAATATAGCTATAGACGGTCGGTCCACAGACATACATGCCGACTTTTCCGGCATGGAGCGGAGTAAACTCCTCTTTTTGTTTCGAGAGGGTATTATAGAGCAACATATGTCTTTTATTATAGCCTTTATTCGGCCTTTTTGACAAAGGAGGGAACGCTGGTGGATAATGAGAACCAAGTTAGTTTAAAAATCAACCTGGAGAATTGCAGTGGATGACACATTCATTGACGGTGAACTGGTCGCGCAATTCGTCGGAATTGTTGCGGCGGCGAATTTGCAGGTTCAACTTTTCAATGGTCAGGAGTTGAGCCTGACGGAAGAAGAGTTAGAAATCCAAATCGAAGAGGGTATGGCGGAGATAGCGCGTATCTATGAGAAACATCCCCGGTTCAGTCAGCGGGCCTACACCCAGCAGATGATAAAAAAAATTCAGCATGCCGGCGAAGAGAATCTATGGCCGATTTTTTCGGATTACTGCGCCTTTCTCACGGCCATTGATGCTTCCAAAGAACTGCCAAATCTCCTTGAGCGTTTCAAGGCTCGGAAGTGGTGGGAGTGGACAAGTCTGCAGTTGAGTAGGCAGGCTTTTTTGGATGTCGCCTTCTGCGTTATAGATGGGGCTGCGATCGTGCTGGAAGAGACAGGACAAATAGAATTCGATGTCGCGCAAGCCGTCAATCATGTATCGCTGGCTTTTGAAATACCTCTGCCACGGGAATTGCGGGAGCATGTCTGCTTTCACATCTGTGATACTCCAGATGAATACGAGGGCGTACACTGGGACCAGTCAGATGACACGCCAAGTGTACTCCAGTAGCTCGGCGATGACCTCAGACAGGATGATAAGACAGTGCAACGACGCCGTCTTTTTTTATTTACCGACGGTTATTCTATCTAAAACCACTTTTTATACTTGAAGACCGTGATGGTGACAACAGAAAGAAAAGCCATGATGCCGATATGGATCCAAAAGGCATTCGGACTGTTACTTAATGGAATCCTCGTGCTCATGGAAAGCATGTTGGAATAAGCGGTCATCGGAAGCATGATAGCCGAGAAAATGGTGAGTACTTTCATGGTGAGATCGAGCTTGTTCGACAGAAGGGAATTATTGGTCGCTTCCATCGCTTCAATCGTTTCCTTTTGACTTTCGAGGACATTCCAGAGCCGGATATTCGTCCCGATGAGATCCTGAAAATATATTTTCATCTTATCCGGAATGAAGGGGTGGTCTTTTTGTGTCAGCGATTCGATGATGGAGCGTTGCGGTTTCAGGGTACGGCGAAAATTCAGGATATCTCTCTTCAATACCGAAATTTCGAACACCATTTCCTTTTCCTTTCCGGCGAATACTTGAGCTTCGATGAAATCCAATTTTTCGCTGATATGGTTGAGCCGAGGGAAACAGGAGTTGAGGAGAATATCGAGCATTCGGTGAAGAAGCGCGGCGGTCGAGGAAGTCATGTAGAGTCGGCGCTTTCCTTCGCTGTTTTTCAGCTCCTCAAAGAAAGCATTCAGCTGATAGATGCTTTGTTTGTGGCTCGTAATGATGTGATCATTGGTGAGAATGATATCCAATTCGCCGGGATATGTCGTCCGATGCTTCACATCGAAAAGGGGAATATGGATAGAAAAAAACAGGCAGTTTTCATACTGCACGACTTTCGGCTGATACGTCGGGGTAATGAGTTCTTCGATCGCCAGCGGATGGATATTGAAGTTCTCTTGGAGATACGTTATGTCGTCAGCGTTCGGATCTTCGAAATCGATCCAGGTGATTTTTTTGTGTTGAAGCTGTTGCACTTTCGTTTTTATTTAACTCATTCGATTATATCATAAAAGTATTGACAGAATAAATGAAAATACGCGATACTCGCCATACTTCTATGTTGAAACACGGTATTCTTTTTCTCATACGCATCTATCAGAAGACATTTTCTTTTGATCATGGATTGATCGGCAAGATCACAGGCCAGCGTTTTTGCCGATTTCATCCGACGTGCAGCACCTATACTTACGAAGCCATTGACAAATATGGCGTGGGTAAGGGTTTTTTGTTAGGATTGAAACGAGTGGCGCGCTGTCACCCGTGGAATGACGGCGGATATGATGCGCTTCCGTGATTTTCTTTAACATGATGGAGAGGACGCTATGGTCTCCGAGGTTCAGATCAGAAAATTGCAAACTCACTTCCAATCCCTGGCCGCCGGTCAATCGGATCAGCCGAATGTGGAGAAAAGAGGTGAGCGGCAGCAACAGCAGCAAGGCGGCGGCCAACATGAAGAACCGGACTACTCGATCGGTGAGTTTGATCCGGCCCGCCTTCGCAATCAGATCCTGCAGTAGAAACGAAGGAGAAAGATGAAAAAGAAGAATGGGAATCAACCTGCTTCCGCAGAAGATCGCAGGGAACCGGATCGCGCGATCAAGTGCGCACGACGCCCGGGGAACGACATCAGGCTGAGTGCTGCGGTTCAGCTATTCCAGCAGACCCTCTGCGCTCAGGGTCGTAAGAGCTGTGAAGGTAGAACGATCTGCCAGAGCGGTGTCCGCAATGGCGTTCGCGTCGCAGCCGCTTAGCCAAAGCCCGTATGAGCCCGAGAACACAGTTCTCAGGGCTTTTTTCATATCCAAAACGCTATTAGCACTCAGACTTGACGAGTGCTAAATTAGGATTTATACTGGAAAAGTAAAAAATATTTCATATGGAAATACTGAACGATAGACAAAAACAGGTGCTCTCGGCCATCGTTGAACTGTATACGAAGACAGCTCTTCCGATCGGATCTCAGGTACTTCTTGAGCAGTTTGATTTTCAGGTCAGCTCTGCGACTCTTCGCAATGATATGGCGCTGCTGGAGGAAGAGGGTTATCTCTATCAACCGCATATTTCCGCCGGAAGGATACCTACCGATAAAGGATATCGGACCTACGTGGAGGAAATGATGCAGGAAGAGACGCTTACCCGAAAGGAACAGGCGCATTTGCAAAAGGAATTACTCATGCTTCGTGCCAAACACGTCCGACTCAGCCGTACGACAGCGAAACTGTTGGCCGCCTTGTCGGGAAATCTTGCGGTATCGGGGATTATCGAAAATAACGATGTCTATGATTTCGGAATGAAAGAGCTCATGGAAAAACCGGAATTTCAGGAAATCGATGAGTTGGGACGGATCGTCGAGACGTTGGATTCTCTGGATGAAAAACTGGATGTGCTCATGCTGCGGTTGAAGGATGGGGAAACGCAGATCTTCATCGGCAATGAAAACCCGTTAAAAGGTATCGATAACTGTTCGATGGTGGTCGCTCCATACAGAACCGAAGAGGGCAGAGGATTGCTCGCGATTATCGGGCCGAAGCGTATGGACTATGCCAAAAACAAGTCTCTCATCGAATATATGAGAAAGCTTCTCTCTTCATCGCCTTTGATCCTCATACTCGCAACCCCCACGATCATAATCATTATTTCCTAACAAAAATATGACCAAAAAACATACGCATCCGGATGAAAAACCCTCCTCTGCTCATGCTACGGACGGGCAAGGGGAAAAGGATACAGTGGAAGAAAAATCTCACGCTGTAGAAGAATTGAAAAAAGTGGAAAAGACTGAAGCTGAAGAGTACCTCGAGGGATGGAAGCGTACACAGGCAGAATTTGAGAATTACAAGAAAAGACAAGCGGTCGCGCAGAAGGAACTCGGCGGGTATCTCATCGAAAAACTCTTATTGGATATCATTCCGGTTCTCGATAATTTCAACCAAGCCACGGGACATGTACCGGAAGATCAAAAAAATAATTCATGGGTCGTCGGCATCCAGTACATAGAGAAACAACTCGAAGACGTGCTGAAAGCGAATGGAGTGGAAATGGTAGAAGCGAAAGAAGGGGACGAATTCGATCCAAAAATCCATGAGGCCGTGGATCATAAACAAGAAGAGGAAAAGAATGAATCAGAAAAGCACGTCGTTTCAAAAATGCTACAGAAAGGATTCAGGATCGGCGATCGGGTGATCCGTCCGGCAAAAGTCACAACGAAGTAATAAAGTATCGAAGCGATAAACTATCAATGAAAGGAGGTGAGAACATATGACGCGTCATCTTATACCATTTCCCATGAGAGATCTCGACCGATTCTTTGGAGAGGACTTTATGGGAGGAGCAGATTTCTATCCGGCACTTGATGTCTATCAGGACAAGGATAATGTCATCGCTGAACTTTCACTTCCCGGCATCGATCCGGAAAAGGTAGACATCGTGATTGAAAATGATGTCCTTACGGTCAGCGGATCAAGCGAAGATAAGAAGGAAGTGAAACGTGAAGATTATTATCGAAGAGAAGTCCGTTCCGGAAGTTTCTCCCGATCAGTAGTCTTGCCGATGGCCGTGAAAGGGAACGATGCACAGGCACATTATGAAAAGGGCGTTCTCACGATCACGATGCCAAAGGAGGAAGCAGTGAAGCCGAAGAGAGTTTCAGTACAGGTGAGATAAGAGCCTTGTGCTCGACTGTCCCACGCGTTGTGGGGCAGTTCATGGGCAAGGTTCTAAACTGCCGATAATATAATTCATTGTAAATCGTAAAGGGTAATCAAAAACATATGGCTAAGATATTAGGTATCGATCTCGGAACGACCAACTCAGCAATGGCATTTGTTGAGGGCGGTACTCCGACGATCATAGAAAACAAGGAAGGGGCTCGCACTACGCCATCGATGGTCGCGATTTCCAAAACCGGAGAACGTCTGGTCGGCTTGCTCGCAAAGCGCCAGTCAGTCGTGAATCCGGGCAATACGCTCTATTCCATCAAGCGTCTCATCGGACGTCACTTCAATGATCCGGAGGTACAACGCGATATCAAGACACTGCCGTACAAGATCAAACAAGCCGGGGAAGGCGTGAAAATCGAGATGGGTGGAAAGGACTATACCCCACAAGAGATTTCAGCTATGATCCTTCAGAAATTGAAGGCTGATGCTGAGGAGAAATTGGGTGAGAAGATCACGGATGCCGTGATCACGGTGCCTGCCTACTTCGATGATTCTCAGCGTAAGGCGACCAAGGAGGCTGGTGAGATCGCCGGATTCAACGTGCGCCGTATCATCAACGAGCCGACAGCGGCTGCTCTGGCCTACGGGTTCAACAAAAAGAAAGATGAGAAGATCGCGGTCTATGACTTAGGCGGTGGAACATTCGATATCTCCATCCTTGAAGTATCTGAAGATACGGTAGAAGTCCGTTCGACCAATGGCGATACCCATCTGGGTGGTGATGACTTCGATCAGCGGATCATTCATTGGATCCTTGATGAATTCAAGAAACAGGAAGGTTTGGATCTTTCCAAGGATCCTCTCGCTTTGCAGCGCATCAAGGAGGCCGCAGAAAAAGCGAAGATCGAACTTTCGTCCTCTCCTGAAACAGAAATCAATCAGCCATTCATCACTGCCGATGCGACCGGTCCGAAACACTTGGTGATCAAGATGAGTCGGGCAAAACTGGAAGAATTGGTTCATGATCTGGTAGAAGCATCATTTGAGCCGGTGAAAAAAGCTCTGGCTGATGCCAAGCTGGATGTGAAAGATATCAATGAAGTGGTATTGGTCGGTGGTATGACTCGCATGCCGTTGGTACTCTCAAGCGTTGAGAAATTCTTCGGAAAGAAACCGAATATCACTGTGAACCCTGATGAAGTGGTGGCGCTCGGTGCTGCCATCCAGGGAGGCGTTCTTGAAGGATCGGTGAAAGATGTGCTGTTGCTCGATGTGACGCCTCTTACCTTCGGAATCGAGACCATGGGAGGTATCCGTACGCCTCTTATCGATCGCAATACGACGATTCCGGTACAGCGCTCACAAGTGTTCTCGACAGCTGCCGACAATCAGCCATCCGTTGAAATCCATGTGCTCCAAGGAGAGCGAGAAATGGCTGCGGATAATAAGTCGCTCGGAAGATTCATTCTCGACGGTATTCCACCAGCTCCGAGAGGTGTTCCACAGGTTGAAGTGACATTCGATATCGATGCCTCCGGAATTCTCTCAGTGACTGCGAAAGACAAAGCCACGAACAAGAGCCAGTCTATCCGTATCGAATCGTCTACCGGTCTTTCCAAAGATGAAGTGGAACGCATGACAAAAGATGCTGAACTTCATGCAGAGGAAGACAAGCGGAAGAAGGAATTGATCGAGGCTCGCAATATGGCAGACACGCTCTCATATTCGACCGAGAAAGCCATGAAGGATGCGGGCGACAAGCTCACAGCCGATGAGAAGAAGCCGGTTGAGGAAGCCATCACTGAACTCAACAAAGTGAAGAACGGCGATGATCTCGAGGCTATCAAAAAGGCTACTGAGATCCTCTCGACGGCCGCTCAGGCCATCGGACAGAAGCTCTATGCTGCTGCCCAAGCTGAGCAAAAAGCAGCCGAAGGCGCACAAGGACAACCAGGCGCTGAAGGTCAAGCTCAGGGCGAGCAACCGAAAGACGCCGAAGTTGAAGAGGAAAAGCCAGCTGACGCAGAAAAGAAATAAGAGTAGAATAAAAGCGGAGGATAGCCCTCCGCTTTTAAATTTAGACCTATGAATATTGATGAGCTTGAGAAAATATTGAAAGAATTATGGATAAAGGAGACTTCGTATTTTCCGGAGGAGTGGAGTGGAGAGAATCCGGCATGGGGGCAATGCGCCGTGTCGGCGCTTGTGGTGAATGATTATTTCGGAGGAGAAATAATCTGGGCGTATGCGACTTTGCCAGATGGAAGGAAATTGTCACATTATTTTAATCTGATTGATGGCAAAGAAGTCGATCTGACACGTTCACAATATCCAGAAGGCACCGTCATTCCTGCGGGAGTCAAAAAGAGCATGGATTTTTCAACGACTCGCGGTTCCATCCTTTCAAATGAAAATACCCAGAAGCGATATAAACTTTTGAGAAATAAAGTGAAAATGGCCGTTGATAAAAATTAACATAATCATGAATTCAACATATGATTTTTTCTATAATTTGGTACGTTTATTTAGCAGCTCTTGTAATTTTCTTCATCTATCTATTGTTTAGAATATTTCGAAGTGTTGAGTTGGGTCAGCTTGAAGCTCGCAGAATTGCTCTTGTTTCCACGATACTTTGGAGTTTGACTATACCTGTTTCAGCGTTTTTTGTATTGATGTCAGCCTTTGGAAGCGGTTCTCCGAATAGCAAAATGTGGGCTTTGATTATGGCTATATTGGGAGGTTTCTTGTTATTTCTCCTGTGTCTCTATTCTCTTTCGAATATTTGGATGCGATACAGATTGAATAACTCTAAACAATTACTCTACACAGCAATAGCGCCATATATCGGACTTCTCATTTTTGTCATTGCAGTCGGTGTAAATTATTTTTTTTAAATCAATATGGAACAGCCACAAAATCCGCAGATACAGATAAAAGCATCAGATGAAAAAATGAAAGGGGAGTATGCGAACATGATGCAAGTGATGCATACACCCGAAGAGTTTGTGCTTGATTTCATGAATGTTTTTCCTCCCACGGGTACTTTGAATGCCCGCATTATCGTCTCTCCCGGACATTTCAAGCGTATGCTTGCCGCCATGAGGGAGAATTTGGAAAAGTTCGAAGCTCAATTCGGAAATGTAAAACTATCGGAGGGCCCGACAAATCCTATCGGTTTCCAAGCTAAGGAATAAAAAAAGCCTTGCGAATATTCTCCACAAGACTGAGCCTTAGCTGATTGTTCTCCGGGTCTTCATGAGTGGCAGTATCGGGATGAATCCCTCGAAAAGATGCCACGACATGGGATTCTGCCAGTAGTTCAACTTCGGATCAAAATAAGCGAGGATTTGTACCTTTCCCTGTGTGTCATCGCCCATGAACACGCCTCGAGCGAATGGATTTATTTTCCGCTCAGGGTCCTCGATGTGGCAAATGAATGATCCATTCGGTGCCGGAGTCACTGTAACGTTCTCCGGAATGACGTCAACTTCTTTTTCCCGCATAGCTGCCGCAAATGCGAGCTGCGCATATGACTCAATTGTCATTTATTTTAACCCTTCTGTTGTGAATGTACTCATTTTTTCTTGTTAGGTCCGCATTTTGACATACTTTTGTCATACTGTCAATGCCGAAATCCGTATGTTAAACTGTACGTAATATTAAAAAAGGATATGCTGACATTTTTAAACGCATTTTCTGAACTGCTGGCCGGAATGTCGGAAAAGAAAGACGGCTCGATGAGAATTTCTGTTTCGACGCCCGAAAATATAATGAGGAACCGAATGGTTTTTCTCTCTCAACAGGGATTAGATGAATCGAAGGTCTATGCAGGAATTTTAGTGCACGGGAAAAAAGTGCAACGTGTAACGGGTTCTGATGAACGGATTTTCCCCGATACCGACTCTCTGGTCACGGATGAGAATGGGATCTTCCTTTCCGTGACAGGTGCCGACTGCTACCCTGTTTATTTTTATGATTCTCGAAAAAAAATAATAGGTTTGGCTCATGCCGGCTGGCGCGGGGCAGTAGCGGATATAGTCAAGGCAACTCTGGATGAGATGACGGTAATGGGAAGCGATACGAAAGACATATCTGTCGCCTTCGGACCAGGAATCTGTTCAAAACATTTCGACGTGAAATCTGAAAATGAAGAACTCTTTTCAGGGTGGCCTTCTGCGATCGACCATGAAGATGGGAAAGTACACATTGATCTGCAAAGTATATTCACGTCCCAGTTGATGGAAAATGGAATCTCAAAAAAAAATATAACTCTTTCCGAACATTGTACCGCGTGCGAACCGGAAAGATTCTTTTCATACCGTCGTGACAAGCCGGAAGAAGTTGAGGCGATGATGGCTATTATCGGAATCGTATAATCGGTCTTTATAAATAAAAAACTCTCATCGATGGTTCTCGAGAGAGCGAAGTGGTTATCTGAGGCGAAGAATGACGCCTTCGATCGGAAACCACGAATCCGTTGGAACGCAAACAAATTTGGTTTTCGGATCAACAAAGGAAAGCAGCTGCACCTTTCCTTTGCTTTCGGTTCCAAAAAACAAGCCTTTCGCGTATGGGCTGACGGCGTGGGTCGGGTCATCGCAGGAACAGGCGTAAGAGCCCTTTTCCTTCGTTACGACCACATTGCTTGGATCCACTGATACCCCCACCAGCCGCAGAGCTTCCGCAAAAGCATATTTGGCGAACAGCGAGGTTCTTTCTGTCAAACCGACCGGCTGTTTTTTTGCCATTTGTCGTCCTCTTTTTAAATGATCCTATTTTACCTGTTCCATCTCATCGCCGAAATCGATTCGATGACTCTGTATCGCAGCTTCGAGCAGGGCCATCACCAATTGGGTCGGTGCTAGTTCGTACTGGTGATGAACGATGACTCGCGCCTTGATTTTCAGGACAAGTTCTTGATATGTCTTCGGCATCTTCCAGGTTACAGCGTACATCTCATCTCTGGTGAGACGGATGATCGGTAACTCCGGGTCATTCGTAAACTCTTCTAGGAAATAGGGAACAGCAGTCGCAATCATCCCAAAGTACCGCTCGCCCGACTTCCTGCGAATTTCGTTGTCACGCATGCTTCGCCCCTGTTGAGTAAGGTTACTTCAGATATATGGCCATTGAAGATAAAAGTCAAATAGGGAAACGTGGGCCATTGTCAAGGTATGTCATCTATGGTAAAATATTTTGAAATATGGAAATCTCAAAGCCCCAGACAAAAGACACGCGCGCTACCATAAAGGTCTGTATGCACAAGGACTGTGCCAGCCGTGGCAGCGAGGAAGTTTATAAGAATCTGAAGGAAGGTCTCACGAAAGAAGAGGCTATCGTTTTGACAGTCGATGATTGTTTCCATTGCTGCGAATTGGGACCCAATATCGTCATCAACGACAACATAGTAAAGGGCGTCAAACCTTTCCTGGCTGTGGAGATGGTTCGTCAGGAATTGAGAGACCCATCTTGCAGAGCGGATGGATTGGGATCGAAAGGGATCGAAGAACTTGATAGCGTTATTGAAGAAATGACCGAACTGTAATATGCAAAAAATTTCCTGGATTCATATTTCACAAATTTTTCAACGAAAAGCAAAGCCTTTTATTGTGAAATATATCTTGATTTTCGTATTCGTCAGCGGTGTCCTATTGGGGATCGGAACGAAAACTCTCTTAAATGATGTCATTACCATCGGCTATGATGATTATAAATTGAATGGCATCCAAAATACGCTCGATCTCAATTCGGTTCAAAAAAAGATAATTGAAAACAGGAGCACGCTGGCAACAGGAGAAGAGCTGCCACGTGGAGAAACGTGTTCGGAATAAGTTCAAGTAACAGAAGACTATGGAAATTTTTGAAACAGGAGCATCCTCAGGAAAGAAGAAAGAACAGAATCTTTTAGCGCTCTCAGTCCTGCTCGGCGGGCTCTTCGTGGGGAGTTTATTCGTAGACTTCGTCCAATTGGCTACCGGTCAGGGGTTCTCGTCCCGGGTGGCAAAGAATTTCAATGTTTTGGAAACTGCGGGTAAGACATGGGTCGGCTATAGCGATCCTAAAATAAGCGTGGATGTCATTTCAGATGATACCTGCGAGACGTGTAATCCGGATGAAGCCCTGGTATGGCTGCGGCGTGTCATCCCGACGCTCGAAGCCACAAAAATAGATGTCAATGACAATAAGAGCAAGGCACTTATCGACCGATTCAATATTACGACTTTGCCAGCCTTCATCTTTTCAGATTCGGTTTCCCAAAGCAGTTTTTATGCTCAAGCGGAAAGCCTATTTCGTGAGAATAATCGTTCCTATTTCTTCGACATGACGAAGATCGGTCTGGAACCGGGGAAGTATTTAAGTTTGCCGTCGGTCGGAGAAGGGGACATAGTGAGCGGTAAGGATGATGCCAAAGTCACTATCATTGAGTATTCTGATTTTGAATGCGAGTTTTGCAAGACTTTTCATAAAGATCTGACGGATCTCGTCAAATCGTACGGGGATGATATCAGACTAGTGTACAAAAATTTGCCGCTTTCCTTTCATGTGCAAGCCGAAAATGCCGCTTTGGCAGGATACTGTGCTAATGAACAAGGCAAGTTCGCTCCGTATGCAGATTATCTCTACTCGCGTCAAAACGAATGGTCAAAAACGACAGGTACTCAAAAGTTCAAAGACTATGCCTGGTGGCTCCGTCTGAATGGCCGGCAGTTCTCAGCTTGTATGGATAAGGAGAAATATAAGGATAAGATCGCTGATGATTCGAACGAAGCGGGTAATTTTTCTATACAGGGAACTCCAGGAACCTTCATCAACAGCACATTTTTAAGCGGGGCCGTGACCAAGGAAGAACTGAAAGACATTATAGATAGGGAGTTGGCGAAATAAATATAAAAACAGCCAGTACGGCTGTTTTTATATTACCTCGATGAGCCACCTTCCAGGATCGAACTGGAGACCTGCGCGTTACGAGTGCGCCGCTCTGCCAACTGAGCTAAGGTGGCTTATTTTTCGAAACTTTACCTAGTCTAGCGGATATCGAGCTGATTTTCAAGGGATAAAAAATACCCGACACACATTACGTATGGCAGGCAACTCTTGATTCCGGATTCAGAAGAGTGTCGTGAGATGGCCCATCTTCCGGTCGGGCCGCACATCGGCTTTCTCGTAATCGTGGAAGAACTGGTTGTCGCCCAGCCGAATCTCTCCCTTGCGATAAGGGATGATTTCGTCTCCCAGGATATTTTCCATGATCGCACCTTTGCATTGAGGCTCGATCCGCTGCAGTGCCCGACCGCAGACTGCCAGTACGTGATTCGTGAATTGACTTGTCTTGCAGCCCTCAATTGTCCAATGACCTGAGTTGTGCACTCGGGGCGCCATCTCGTTGACGATGATTCTGCCGTCATTCATGACGAACATCTCGACAGCTAGAACGCCGACGTACCGAAGCTTTTCAAGCATGGCAGTGACGATTTCGAAGGCCTGCCTGCGGACATCGGCCGGAATCGGTTCGTTATCCGGAATCTCACCGAAGACCGTACGCCGAAGGATGCCGCGCTCATGGGTGTTGCGGACCGCTGGGTAGAGAGCGATCTCGCCGAGGGTCGACCGCACACCGATAACGGAGATCTCGTAGGCGAACGGCATGCGTTTTTCGACGACATGCGTGTCCGTGATCTTGGCGATCGCCAGCCCGAACTCTTCGACGGTGCCGATAGCTGTTTGGTTGTGCCCGTCATATCCGCCGGAACACGACTTCAGGATGACAGGCAAGTATGGCGCTATCAGGTCGCTGTTGGTCGATCTTTCGACGTTGAGGTACGGAGCCGTTGCGATGCCGAGACTCCCAGCGAACCATTTTTCCAGCAGGCGATGCGAGAATATCTTGAAGCAGTACGGGGAGGGCCAGACTTGGATGAAATCTTTTAGGAAGTCGAGCATCTCCAACGGGACGTTCTCCCATTCAGGAGTGACGATATCCACGGTCGTCGCGAAGTGTTCCCACGCTACAGGGTCCAGGAAGTCGGCAGCCATGAAGTGCTTCACGACTTTTCCGGCCGGGCTGTTGGGAGATTTTCCGTACACCGTGACTTCGATGTCGAGCGGTACGCAGGCTTGAGCCAACATACGGCCCAACTGACCGTCACCGGAGATACCGAGGCGGATGGGGGGTGTTTTTAAATTACTCAATCGATTCTCCTAGGTTGGTTGTCTCAGTTTATGAGGTAAGAGGATGATTGCATATCTCTTTTCCTTTGTCTATAGCTCTTTTTGAGTTGAAGGGAATATGGTATAATTTGAAAGAACATGACTGGATTACAAGAGAAAATAGAAGTTCTTCAACAAAAACTCCTGCAATTGCAGGACTATCTTTGACTGGGCGAAAAAGGAAGAAAGAGTCGCTGCCCTGAAAAGAGAAAGTGAGACGGTCACTTTTTGGGATGAACCTCAAAAAGCCGGCCGTGTTATGCAAGAATTGGAAAATTTGCAAAAAGAGCGGGAAGCTTTTAGTGATTTGAAAAGTACTCTCCAGGGATTGGAAGCTCTAGCGGCTGAAGCGGTCAATGAGGGTGATGAAGCGTCGCTTTCGGCCGATTATGAAGCCGCTGAAAAATCAATCCATGAGTGGGAATTCAAAACGCTTCTCGGGGGAGAATATGATATCAATTCGGCATTAGTGACTATCCGTAGTGGAGCTGGAGGCGTCGACGCTCAGGATTGGGCAGAAATGCTCATGCGCATGTATTTGAGATATGCTGAAAAAAAGGGCTATAAAACTTCCGTCATCGATGAATCGCGCGGAAGCGAAGCGGGTATCAAGAGCGTAACGATAGAATTCGATGGCGTTTATGCCTATGGATATCTGCATGGTGAGGCCGGCATACATCGACTCGTGAGACTTTCGCCTTTCAATGCGAACAGTTTGCGTCAGACATCCTTCGCTTCCGTTGAAGTCATGCCAGTCGTATCGGATGAAACCTCGCTTGTTTTGAAGCCGGACGATCTCCGTATCGATACATATCGTTCATCCGGTGCCGGTGGACAGAACGTAAATAAAACGGAGAGCGCGGTCCGAATCACTCATATCCCTACCAATACCGTTGTCGCATGCCAAACCGAACGCTCGCAGCTCCAAAACAGGGAGCAAGCGATGAAACTGCTCAGATCGAAACTTATCCAGCGTCAACTTGAAGAGAAGGAGGAAGAAAAAAGGAAGTTGCGAGGAGAGTATAAAAGCGCGGAGTGGGGGAATCAGATACGATCATATGTGCTGCACCCGTACACCATGGTAAAGGACCACCGGACCGATACGGAAACGAGTGATGCTGCAAAGGTCCTGGATGGTTCGCTCGATATGTTCATAGAAAATACGTTGAGATATCTTCAGACTCATTAACATTCATCATAGAGAGACAAAAAAATAAAACTATGGAAGAAACAAAACCGATCATACGATTCGACGGGGTATCCAAAACGTATCCTACCGATGTTAAAGTACTGGAAGATATCAATCTCACCATTCAGCCGGGAGAATTCCTTTCAATCGTGGGAGCTTCCGGAGCGGGAAAGTCTACTTTGCTTAAGCTTATTTATGCTGAAGAAGAGCCGACCACTGGGGAAATCTATTTCAATGAACGACCATTGGGAAAAATAAATCGAAAGCATCTGCCCTTTTATCGTCGTAATATCGGTACGGTTTTTCAAGATTTCAAGCTTTTGCCTCAAAAAACGGCTTTTGAAAATGTCGCCTATGCACTTGAAGTGGATGGCGTAAGTACCGAAGATATCAAGACGGAAGTGCCGGAAATTTTGGAAATCGTCGGTTTGGGTGGAAAATTGGATAAGTTTCCTCGCCAGCTCTCCGGAGGGGAACAACAGAGAGTATCATTGGCTCGAGCGCTGATTCACAGACCGAAGGTTATAATTGCTGATGAACCGACAGGAAACCTCGATCCCGTATCCAGTGATGAGATCATCCGGCTGCTTCTGGAAATCAATTCTTTTGGGACAACCGTTCTTCTTGCGACGCATAACAAGGGTATCGTCGATAAGCTCGGTCGGCGAGTCGTCATCGTACATGACGGACGTATCTCTCATGATCAGAACAAGGGAAAATACATGTTAAAATAAATACCATGAAAACACTGAAGCTCTGGCGCACATTTCGAGAGGGTTTGCAGAATTTTAAGCGTAATGGCTGGCTTTCTTTCGCGACCGTCAGTATTTTGACATTGTCGCTCTTCATCGTGAGCCTCTCTCTTCTTTTGGGACTTACGACGCATTATGTGCTGCAGAACATGAGAGAAAAGGTCACGGTGAGCGTTTCCTTCAACCCGGACGTACCGGAAGAAAGGATTCTTCAGATCAGGAATGAACTTGCCAAGTACAAAAGGGAAGTCGCTTCAGTCGATTACGTCTCTCGCGACAATGCGCTTAAGGACTTTTTGGCAGAAAGCGGAAATGACCCGGCCATCACGCAGGCCATTGATGAAATAGGTGAAAATCCTTTGCTCGCTTCTCTCGTCATCAAAGCTGTCAATCCGGAGGATTACGATGTCATCGTCAAGCAGATCGAGAACTCGACGTTCCAAAATGACGTGAGTCGTATCAATTATGCGAAAAACAAAAAGATTTTTGAAAGACTGGATAACATCAATCAGGCGACCAGAAAGACCGGATTCATTTTAGGGTGCATTTTCGTCTTCATCGCCGTACTTATCACGTTCAACACCATCCGTATCACTATCTATTCTCATCGACAGGAATTCGAGATCATGCGCCTTGTCGGTGCTTCGAATATGTATGTTCGGATGCCCTTCGTCTTCGAGGGTATGCTCTACGGTATAACGGCAGCCCTTGTAACATCGGTTTCACTCTTCGGTATCGCCTATTTCATATCACCGTTGACGGAAGGCGCTATTCAGCAAGGAAACTTCATGAACCTCTATATCGACTACTTCTTCGTCACTTTGCTCGGACTTCTGGTACTCGGTATTTTCTTGGGAGTGCTCTCGGGCTTTATCGCTATCCGTCGGTATCTTAAGGTCTAAAGAGTCCATATTGATAAAAATCGCCTTTTCTTGTAGGATAGGTGAATGATTTTGGGGCGTGGCCAAGCGGTAAGGCAATGGGTTCTGGTCCCATGACCCTAGGTTCGAATCCTAGCGCCCCAGCAAATTATGCAACTCTACCTTTCGTCTTATAAGATCGGAAATGGGGCGAAAATGAGCGAAAAACATGAAAAGAAGCATATTTCTTGCGACCAACAATGAGGGAAAAATAGAGAGATTCAGGAATCTTTTGAAATCAACCGGATTAATGATCGATTTTTGTGTGCCGCGAGATTTAGGGCTTGATGGAATTGATGCTGTAGAAAACGGAGAAACATTAGCTGAAAATGCGGAAATCAAAGCGCGCGCTTATTTTGGAAAAGTGAGTATGCCTATTCTCGCTAACGATACAGGTTTTTGGGTTGAAGGTGAGGGGCTGATCTCAGCACCGAAACGTATCGCATTGGAAGGACATGATGAAACAAAATTGACGAAAGAGGACATAGCAGATTCTCTGTTATTTTTTTGGAAAGGAATAGCGGAAAAACACGGCGGAAAAGTCGATGCTGCCTGGATTGAAGCATTTATATTACTGAATCCAGACGGTACGATCCGTAAGGCTGAATCAAAGCGAGAAGTTATTCTTACAAATGAAGAATTTGGAAGGGCTCACGTTCAGATGCCAGTCCGGGCGCTCTATATTTCCAAATCGACAAATAAGCCTGCTATACGACATTCCGAAGAGGAAGAGCTCGAAGAAATGAAACCGGTAATAGATGCATTATCAAAAGTTTTAGCGTTTTAAGTGGTACTCATTCGAAACAAATATATGAATTTTATACCTGACTTCTCGCTCTATCTGCTTCTCTTTGTTGCAGGGACTTTTCTTACACTCGGTGACTTGTCCATGAAGCAGTGGATAAAAGTCGGTAACGGAAGCTTTCTCGCTCATCCATTCGTATATCTTATCGGAATATTCGCATACATAATCGGCACAACTCTTTTTGCTTTCAGTCTAAGAAAGGAAAATATCGCCGTCGCCACGATCATTCTTATTTTCTTCAATATTCTCACGGTTCTTGCTATCGGACGCTATTTCTATGGAGAAAATTTCTCCTCATGGCAATATGTCGGCATCATCCTGGGCTTGCTTTCGATCATTTCTTTCGAGTTAGCAGGCTAAGCTGGTATTCCGCTTTTGCATTTTATCGTTCGGAAGTATACTTCAGCCACGTGTAACTATTCATTTATCGTAGTATGAAAAAGTTCATTCCGTTAGTCGTAGTACTTGCGCTCGTGATCATAGGCGGAGTTTATTTCTTCGGAAAGAAGACGGCTATGGCGCCGGCAATAAATGACTCAAACATAGTATCCGATAGTGTAAAACAGGAGAAAACGACTCTGGTAAGTTCAATCAAGGACGCGATGGCTCTTGGGCAGACGATGCAGTGCACATATGCCGTGAATGAAAATAATCCGGCCGTGACCGCGACGGCTTATATAAATGGTTCGAAATTCAAAATGGAAACAGTGGCTTCCGGAGCGAATATGACGGTTTTGTCTGATGGAGAGAAGCAATATGTTTGGAACAACGGAACAAAGCAGGGGTTTTCTATAACGAAGACCTGCATGAAGGAGCTGGAAGCGACTTTGCCGCGTAATGATGGGAATGAAGAGCCTCGGTCGAATTCAGGAGATCTTGCTGCGACACTTGATGCCGCAAAGAACGTACAGTGTGAACCGGCGAGCGGAATAGACTTCGCAGTACCCAAGGACGTCACATTTGCCGATCAGTGCGCAATGATGAGACAGACGACGCAAACTTTTCGGGAAAGGGGAAGCAAATTTCCAACGGGCGTGAATATACCTAGTTACTAGTTATTCTAGTTACGGTACCGTTGAGGAAATGTCCTCTAAATAAGCCATTAAAAACACTATCCTATTGACGGATAGTGTTTTTTATGCTATCATATATTGTCGATGAATTTATGTCGGCAACCCTTAACAACCCTGGAGATAATCATGTCCAAGCACATAATCGCCGCGCTGATCGCTTTCTTCTTGGCCGGCCAGGCCATTGCGCAGACCTGCGCTGAGGCCGCCAAATGGCACAAGCCCTACAAAGGCTACGTCATGACGGTGAGCAACGTGACTGAGAGAAATGTCACAAACCAGGAGTCGATTCTGTACAAGGAGGGAAAAAAGTACACCTTCGTCTACAGTGTCGGCAAGAAGCGGTTGGGCAGCACCTGGTCGGTTTTTCCGAAGGACTCTAAGTATCAGATCAGCAACGGCGATACGTTCGCTTGGATTCCGTCGCCGGCTCGCGTGGTCCTGGCCTACCCGCAGGCGGAACAGGAACGCTACGACGCCACGATTTTTCACGGACCCAAGTGCAAGCGCGTGGTGATCGATTTCTCGGCAATGCCCAAAGAAATCCCTATCTGATTCCGTTTCTGCCAAGGCCGCTTCAATGAAGCAATTACGACCCGCCTCAAGTGGTCGTTTTTATTTTGCTTATGGAAGTAAGAAGAATCGGATTCACGACCAGTTATGCTAATATTATAAAGTACGAATGGAGCGTCAATGGCATAATTATGCCCTTTGTGTATGTATGTAATCTCTCGAAGAAATATGAAAATCTCAGTCGGATCTAAAAATAAGACGAAAATTGATGCCGTAAAAGAAATATTGGGTGACTATCCTATGTTCGAGGAAGCGTCAGTGGAAGGCGTAGATATTCGCATCGAACAATTCGGTCACCCGAAAAGCTTAGAAGAAACGGTTGACGGAGCGGTGAATCGGGCCAAGCAAGCATATCCGGGGTATGATTACAGCTTCGGTATCGAAAGCGGCCTGATGAAAGTCCCGCAAACCAAATCGGGGTATATGGAATTTACGGCTTGCGCTATTTTTGATGGCCAGCAGATCCACATGGGGCTGTCACAGGCATATGAATGGCCGAAAAGCGTGTTGGATGGAATACTTAACAAAGGTTTGGACGGAAGCCAAGCGATGAAAGCTGCAGGGCTGACAGAACGTGAAAAATTGGGCGAACACGAGGGATTTGTCGGTATGTTCACGAAGGGCCGGATAAATCGTACACAATACAACAAGGCGGCCGTCATCATGGCTCTGATCCATTTGGAAAATCCTGAACATTTTTAATACGACTTATCGTTATGTCAGAAAAATTTGAATCTTTACGACCAGAAGAACATATGCCACGATACGAAGTCTCTCTCAATCAAAAGAACGAAATTTTGCTCGATATCCCTTTGGATTTACTCGATTTGAAGATGGTAGAATCGTTTGCGGCCCGACATGATCTGTCGAAAAAAGATGAGTTCCACGTCACTTTAGTGGGCGGAAAAGGAAGCTCATTGATCACGGTATCGCTTTCGAAATCACAAGAAGACAAAAGACTACGTGAAAAAATGAGAGAACTGGCTCAAAGTATTGATTGGGAAGTAGCTTTAAAGCCGATTTTTTACTATCTGAATAGGACATATGACGATCCGGATTCTTTGGATCCTCAAAAAACTATCCCGGAAACCAGAGAGACCATCATTCAGCTAGTCGATGTACCGCAATTGCAGGAGTTTCATGATAGTTTGAGAAAATTGCTCGGAATAGACGACGTGATACCTGTGTTGCCTCATGTGACGATCTTTTCCAATAGCAGCCGTCCCGACAAGAAGCAAAGGGGCATAGGGATTTATTCGCCCGATGACTTAGTAGTCTCAAATGCCGAAAAAATCAAACTGACGTGAGATTATGAAATGGAAAAAACCTCCAATCATCAAAATCTACGAGGCTTTGGGAGCCATTGCGGATGACCGGGTAGAAGTCAGCGGTCTCGCGGCAAAGGTGTTTTCCTCGAGTAGAAACAAGTTTTACGAAGCGGAATATGATCCCACGAGCCAGTCAGTCATGGCCAATGATAACGCTTCATATTGGAAAGGAACCCTCGGATACCCTGTCATTGCATTACTTTTGAAATTGAATATTTTGAAACTTGAAAAGGAAAAGATCAAGCTTCTCAAAGGTATAGCCTGGAAAGATCTGAATCAAAAGCATAAAAATGATTTTGAAAAAACCTTGGCATCGATCAAGGAGTCTATGGATGAATCAAAATGGGTCGAGCTTTCGGAGTATGCAGACGGGATACTGAAAAAAATCATCGAACTCGACTTTAATTATCTCGGCAACAAGAAATTGCCCCCGAAAGGATACTAGATATCAACGTATGAAAGAAATTCTTCTCTTGAATCCAGAAAATGTCAGCGCACAGGAAGCGGGATCCTACAGGGTTCGCGAAGCGTCACGCGCGGTCGTGATCGATGAAAACGGACTCGTTGCGATGCTTTTTGTCTCGAAGGCTGGTTATTATAAGCTCCCCGGAGGAGGATTCGAGGGAAAAGAAAATAGGACAGCCGCACTTGCCCGAGAATGCAGAGAAGAAATCGGGTGCGAAATTGAAATTTTGAATGAACTGGGAGTCGTCACCGAATATCGGAAAGAATTCGGCCTGAAGCAAATTTCATATTGCTATCTGGCAAAAACTGTCGGAGAGAAGAAAGAACCCCAATTCGACGCCGGGGAACTCAAGCTTGGTTTTGAAGTCATGTGGCAGAGCTATCCTGAGGCGGTATCAACTCTCGACAAAAGCGATTTTCACTCAAAAGAATCAGCCTACGAAGGCGGCCTGTATATTGTTCCTCGGGATAAGGTTATCCTGGACGCTGCGGCTGGATATCTGCAACGGCAGGAAACGGTTTGAAACGGATGATGGAAACTTTGCCAAGTCATGTCGTCAATATTATCATTAAAAATGGACCGATGTCTTCGATAATCAGAAACTTGTATGACAGAAGATAACATCATAGAAATTACGAATCTTGTAAAACGTTTCGACAAGGTGACGGCCGTCAATGATATATCATTTTCAGTGAAAAGGGGTGAGATTTTTGCATTTCTGGGGCCGAACGGTGCCGGAAAAACCACGACGATCAAGATGCTGACCACGCTTCTCGAGCCGACAGAAGGGAAAATCTCTCTCAACAAGCACGATGTTCTGACGAATCAATCGGCGACTCGGAGTTCTTTCGGCATCGTCTTTCAGGATCCGAGCCTTGATGAAGAGCTGACGGCATACGAAAATATGGAGTTTCATGGCGTACTCTATGATGTTCCAAAAAATATCCGAAAAAACAGGATCGAAGAACTGCTGCGTTTCGTGGAATTATGGGATCGCAAGGATGATTACGTAAAGACGTTTTCCGGCGGCATGAAAAGGCGGTTGGAAATCGCGCGCGGACTGCTGCATCACCCAAAGGTTTTCTTCTTGGACGAACCGACACTCGGGCTTGATCCGCAAACCAGAAACCATATCTGGCAATACATCGAACATCTGAATGAAACGGAAGATATAACCGTATTTTTTACGACCCATTATATGGAAGAGGTGGAGCATGTGGCGGATCGGGTAGCCATAATCGATCATGGAAAAATCATCATGCAGGGGACGGTCGATGAGATTAAAAAGAAAAATAACGCGCCTACATTGGAAGCGGCCTTTTTACATCTGACAGGAAAAGAAATGCGGGAAGAATCCGCCGAGGGTATGAGTCTCATGCACAGAAGGTGGCGGAAAAGATAACGAAAACGATTCTATGAAAGCGATATATATCTTGTGGTTGAGACAGATAAAGCGGTATTCCCGGACGCGCTCCAGAATCATCGGTTCTTTGGCACAGCCGTTGCTTTTTCTTGTGGCACTCGGTTTCGGTTTCGGGCCGATCTATCAGAAAGCCGGCCAGGGAAATTACATAGAATTTATCGCGCCAGGAGTGATCGCGATGAGCATACTGTTCACGGCAATTTTTTCAGGGATCGAGATCATTTGGGATAGGCAGTTCGGCTTTTTAAAAGAAACACTGGTCGCTCCGGTTTCGAGGGTTTCCATCATGGTGGGGAGAACATTGGGCGGGGCGACAATCGCTTTTATTCAGGGAACTATCGTTCTCACGCTCTCATTTTTGGTGGGCTTCCGGATTGAAAATCTCTATCTGCTTCCGGTCGCGTTCGTCTTCATGTTTCTCATCGCTCTCCTTTTCGCCGGTCTCGGAGCGATGATCGGATCGTTGCTCGACGACATGCAGGGTTTTCAGCTCATAATGAATTTCTTGGTTATGCCGATTTTTTTCCTTTCGGGGGCCATTTTTCCTCTTCAAGGACTCCCGAAAATATTGAATATCATAACGATGTTCGATCCGATGACGTACGGCGTGGATGCTCTTCGGGGTACGCTCGTACATATGTCACACCTCAGTCTTCTTCTGGATTTCGGGGTCTTAGCGGTCATTTCTCTCGCTTTTTTATCGCTCGGAACGTACTTTTTCTCCAAAATTCAGGCCTGAACTTATCCGTTGACTTTTTTTTGTTCGGTAGTAATCTTAAGGAGCGATTTCGCAGGAACCAAGGAGTGAGAGTCATGCTGGTCTGTCATTTTCGGTGTGAAAGCGATAAGTGCTGTCAAAGTTCGGACAGCTCAAAGTCGTGTCGTACCAACGTTATCGTGGAAGCACAGCCGATCGCTTTGCCGCAACCAGGCGAAAAGCTTCCGTTCAAGACTCGGGAGCAGGTGTTGAAGCTGCTGCCGCACCTGTGCAATAAGGCGCAGCCGGATATGTGTACGCTCGAGATAGCGCACGATCCGATGCTCAACGTACTCGTGGAACGGCTCTACAGGAGACTGTTGCAGTCATCGCTGGGTTTCAGTGCCAAGTCCTGGCTGAAGAGTCTGCTCCGCTACGAGGACGATATCCCTGAACCCGTTCGGCAGGCTCTCGTCACGGTCGGACAGAGGCCGGAAGCGATGCCTGACAACGCATGGAAAGCCATCGTCGCCACGGCCGAAAGCAACAGGCGCCTGCTGGCAGTGTTCTTCACCAGGCAGCACCGCCTTTGGAAGACCGAAGCTACCATTCGCGTTTGACCGCCCAGACGGGTAGAGTCGGGAAAATCATGCGCTCTCTCAACGTAGACGGGCGCTTTTTTGTGCATTCAATATTTCATTATGGTTATGATAATATGTTATGAGTAAGTGAAAATAAACAAATGGAACAGAGAATCCAGGAAATCGAACAGCGGAATGCCCGCGTAGAAGCGGAAAAAGCATGGGAAACGAGCACCTCAAGAATAGGTGCGGTTTGTATTCTTACGTATTTCATAGCCGCAGGAAGTTTTATGGTCATCGGCAACGATAATCCTTGGAGGAATGCGTTCATACCTGTCATCGGCTATTTTCTTTCCACGCTGTCGCTTCCATTTCTGAAGAATCGCTGGATGTATAGATATAATTCAATCAAGTGATATGCCATCTGATTTCGCAATAGGGGATGTATTCATCTCGCAACCAGGAAAATCTGTTACTGACCTGCCTCCTGGCATGAAAGATCTGCTCCAAAGTTCAGCATCTATCACCGATCAGGAAGAGCTCGTTTTATTTTTTTATTATCGACTGACCAATAAATACCGAGGACAGAGGCTTTTGACATGGCTCCGACTCGATCGTTTTCTCATTACTGATCTCGATACTCTTTGGAATATTGAGGGATTTCTTCATTGTAATCATATGAATTACATTATGCGGACACTGCTTGTAGCCAGTGGAAAATTTTCATCCGAAAGCATCCGGTCCAGATGGACTCAGATTTGGCTCCTTTCGCCGCATCAATACCTGGAAATCAGTCTTTCAAGCGGCAAGATACTGAATGTCGACATGTGGGGGAGATCATACGGTATTCCTTTCGGAAGTTATGCTCATGGGATTTCAGGCGGGGGCTCACTCTTGCGGGCGCTGCCAGAGATACAAAAAGCTGACTAGTAGTGGCAAAATTGCTTGTTTAGGCCTATAATGAGTGGGTAATTTTCAGATACCATTTAATACACTTTTTTATGAGTATAGAACAGTATTCGGTTCTGCTTTCAACATCAGTGATGCTCCTGGCGACGGCTGTGGTCCTTTCCTCCTTGGGATATTTTTATTTTGATTCAGTCAAAGCCAAACTTCTCGGTTTCACCTATTTCACCTATTTGAAGATTATTGCCTGTATAGCGACGCTTGCGACACTCGGTGCTCTTACTTATCAATTCGCTTTCGATGTCCCGGTTTGTTCTCTGTGCTGGGCACAGCGCATTTTTATGTTTCCGCTTGAAATCATCATCATAGTCACGCTTTTTTACAAATCCAGGATCAACCATGTCGTGACAGGGACTCTTGCGGTTATCGGACTCTTCTTCTCGAGTTACCATTACTACACGCATGTTCAGAAATACGTTCTCAAGACTGCGGAAACTTTGCCGGTTCCCTGTACGACATCGACATTCACTGAGAGTTGCCTGCATTCTCCCATACTCACATTCGGGTTCATCACCATTCCCTTCATGGCTCTTGTGGCTTTTGTAGCTATTATCTGGCTTTCATTCTTGGCTTCCAAACGGATAGGAAACGACTAGTCTCAGAAAAATATCCGCGTTATCACTAACATATTATGAATATGAAATATAGTGCCAGCTCGCTGTGGTTTCTCGCCGCAGTCATCATCGGAATCTTAGCGGTAGTTTTCTCCGGGAGTCTTGTTCTTGGAGCAGTTTTATTCGTAATCTTTGCGACGCCTGGAATGCTTGAGATCTATATCCCATATGCCAAGGATAATCCGAATAATCTCTGGTTCAAACGTAAGATATATGGTTGGGGATGGACACCGGTAAGATGGCAGGGATGGCTGGTCATCTTTTCATATATCGCCTTTATCTTATGGCTCGTGTTGGACAGGAACCCTGACAGACCTTCCGCTTTCGCACTTCCATTGGTGCTGGCGACTATCATGTTTTTCGCAATCGCTTACAAAAAAGGCGAAAAGCCGCACTGGCAATGGGGAGTTCCTGAAGATAACAAGCGAGATTGAAATCTGAATCATTATGAGCGCCGCATTAGCCGGAATCCTATCCGGAATCTTACAGATTGCTTCAGTCGTACCCTATCTGCGCGGGATGCTGAGAAGGGAAACGAAGCCGAATCTCGTCTCTTTTTCGCTCTGGACAATCATTCAGGCGATCGCAGTTGTCGCTCAGGTACAATCCGGATGGTCGTGGTCGGCAGTCATTCTGATCGCTGTCACGATCAACTGTTTTCTCATCACTCTCCTGGGCTTGAAAGGGTACGGGTTCAAACGGTACACTCGATTCGATATTTTTTGCCTCGTCATGGCTGTCGTTTCCCTTATCCTGTGGCGCCTAACCAACGAGCCCCTCACGGCTCTTATAATCACCTTTTTGCTGAACGTGTTCGCGACACTGCCTACGATCATAAAAGTTTTCAAATATCCGGATACGGAAAATTCGACCGGTTGGCTCATGATGTGCGGGGCGAGTATCCTCAGTCTGCTCTCGATTACCGAATTTACGTCAGCAAACCTTTTCTTTCCCGTTGAATTCCTTATCGAAAGCTCTCTCATCGGCGGTACGGCTTTCTTACTCGGTAGGAGAATATAAACCATGTAACAGTGATGATATATATGTCTCTGGAAAAACCGGACTTGGATAACCCAAACAATCTGATAATGGATTCGGCAAACCAGCTGATGCAATTCAGATATTTCCCTAATTTCTCGACGATAAAGGAATTGATCAAGCAGACCGACTTGGTGACTTTGGAAACATACACGGGAAAGACAGCCGAGGAGCTGGAAAAAATCAGGCCGGGGTTGGTCAAGGCTTATGATTCATTAGTCGTGAAACTGAAGGAGCCGAATCTCACATCACAGGAATTTGCAGAGATAATGAAGGAGACGTACAAAATCACCCATCAAAGCTTTTGACTTTCCGTTGACAAAAACGGAAAAAGGACGTATAAGAATATACGTCCTTTTCATTTATACATAACATGCCCATAAAATTCGATATACCACCGCTTGGGTGGCGCGCTCGAACAGCAGATTTCCTGATGACTCCGATCATGTACCTCGCAGCTGGGACATTTAGGGAGTCTCCGCAACGAACCCATCGATGGAACAACAAGAAGCTGACTCGGGATGAAGCGAAACAGCTTGACCCTCTCCAGATGGCATTCTGTCTCGGCGTTTCCGGGGCGATTCCGAAAAATGGACTCCGGTTCCATATACCGATTTTGGGAGGCTCGCGAGATTATGTCGTTTTAAATCCCAAAACATCGGAGGAATGGTATGTCGGGTGGAAAAGCGACCATTCCAATGGCATCTCAAGAATTCGGCTCAGGGGTCCCGTACGTATGCTTCTTGGCATGGGCTGCGTAAGTTTCTTTGCAGTCAGTGCTGAATTTCCCTTTCAGGTCCCGCTGGAAAAGATGGGGCAGGGAAGAATCGGCGAAAATGGCCAATATTCCCACATACCGCTACTCTGAATCAGAGGCGGTCGTAACGATTCCAACGGAGTCGTTTTTTTATACCCGAATCGCGTTTTCGATCTGAATATCCCCGGCTTTCAATCGATATATTCCGCTTAGTGTACAATGAGGACATGGAAGAGGAAAGCAAACGGCTCATAGAGAATTATACGGCAGGGGACGAACAATCCTTTGAAGCGCTAGTAGACCTTCATTTGAAGCCTCTCTACAGTTTCTTATATCTTATTTTGCGTGATAAAGACGCGACTGAAGATGCTATCCAAGAGACATTCATAAAGGTTTGGAGAAATCTGAAGAAATATGACAGCAATAAAAAATTTAAGACTTGGCTATATACCATAGCCAAGAATACGGCTTTTGATTCGTTGAAGAAGAAAAAAGCACTCCCTTTCTCGTCCTTCGAAGATGAAGACGGGAGAACTCCATTTGAAAATATCTCTCAAGCTCCGGAGATTTTGGAATATCTGGAAACTGAGGAAATGATTTCTGCCGTTGATGAGGCTCTGAAACGCCTATCGCCTCTCTATCGTACGCTTATTGTTCTTCTCTACCGGGAAGATTTTTCTCTTCAAGAAACGGCAGAAATCCTGAAAATTCCTTATAATACTTTAAAAAGCCGCCATCTGAGAGGTATCCAAAAGCTACAGGCTGAGATCCAAAAGGATTTGCACCCGATCCGCACCAATGATCGTATTAATAAGTAAAGAAATCTATGGCACAACTATCACGCATTTTAAAGCAAATTTCGCAAGTTCCGACTGATTCTTTACGCAGCAAGATACTCGCGAGAATAGAATTGGAAAGAGAGGAAAGAGATGCGTGGAAAGCCCGTTTCGCACTTATCGGAATCGTATTCTCTGGGTCCCTTTTATTGATCGCTCTTCTCTCTGCCGGGGCATCGCTTCTCCAGTCTGAATTTTGGACGATTCTTTCTCTCCTTTTCTCCGACATGAGCATCATAACCGCTTCATTTCAGGATTTCGTCTATTCCCTTATCGAAACCCTGCCTATACTACCGATCATAAGTCTGCTGCTGCCGCTTTTTCTCCTCACGATCTCACTCAGTTTTTGGAGTACTCACTCACGGAAAGAAAATACGAAAACATTCCGTAGTGCGAGATACGCTCATTAATCAGTAAGTGATAACACTATGTCTGCTAAGCAATTATTTGAATCTCGAAAAATGAGAATAGCCGCAAGTATCATCGGGGTACTGCTCGTTGCCCTGATAAGTTTCGCTGGCGGTACGAAAATAGGCGCCAGGCGGGCGTTGTTTTCTTCGCAATGGGGACAGAATTATGAACGTAATTTTCTTGGATCAGGTTTCGATACCAGACCAAGAATGATGGGCGGTTTCCGTGGAATGATGGGAAGCTGGAGAGATTGGGATGAAAAAGGGATGAGAAATCCGCATGGAATAGGAGGTGAAATCATCTCCATCGCATCGGACTCGCTGGTAATCAAAGACAAAAATAATCAAGAGAATACCATTCGTGTAAATGAAGGTACTATCATAAATCGAGGACGGGATACGATCGCGCTTACGGATCTTAAAACGGGTGACAGGATCGTCGTCATCGGAAAACCGGTCCAAGATGGAGCTGTTGTCGCTCATCTCATCCGCGTCTTTGGTCAGAACGATAATACGACTCAAAATCAGCAGAATAATACGAACACGCAGCAAAATAATATCAACCAGAACACTCCTAACCAGTAACAGACTCCCATGAAACGAAAATATATTATCGGTTTAGGAGTCATCTTGATTTTAGCTGGCGGCTATTATTATCATAGTTCGCGGAGCAAGACTGGAACCATCTCCTACGTGACTGCTCCCGCTGAAAAGGGCACAATCACCTCTTCCATTTCAGGAAGCGGGAATGTCGTCGTCGATCAATTGGCAACGGTTGACCCGACAATCACTGGTACCATTGCGAATCTTTCAGTCAATGTCGGCGATACCGTCACTAAAGGACAATACCTGTTCACGATTGTCAATAACGATCTTTCCGTCAGCAGCGCCAAGTCTGCCGCCTCGATCCAGCAATCCAAAAATGCGGTTGATTCCGCTATCATAGCCGTCAAACAGGCAAAAGCGGATTACAGTGCCGCTAAAAAAGACTCAACCAGTACGCGTGACCAAAAATCGATCCTCAAGAAAAAGATAACGCTTGCCGAAAACGGACTCATATTTTCCCAGAAAAGCTATTCGGCAGCCCTCGTTGATTTTCGGAACGAACAGTCTACGGCGGGAGAAAGGACAGTCGTTGCACCTATAGCGGGGACAGTCAACGCTATTAATGTAAAAAACGGCGATGCTTTGAGTCGACTTTCAAGCAGCAACAACAATTCAGCTCCTATCGTTATCGGAGATCTGAAGACGCTTAAAGCACAGGTACAGGTGAACGAAGTGGATATCCCCAATGTATTTATCGGACAGAAAGTGATGATGACTTTCAGCGCGATCGATGAATTGAGCGTTTCAGGAACAGTAGAGAAAGTCGATTCGCTCGGAACAATCACCCAGGGTGTGGTGAATTATAACGTGACTATCGGTTTGGACACGCTCGATGAGAAACTGCGACCAGGAATGAGCACCTCTGCAAAAATCATCACACAAGTGAAGCAAGATACCGTCACCGTACCGAATAGCGCGCTGAAAACGGAAGGGAACAAGACCTACATCGAGGTGTTGAACAAAGGTACGAACGTCCCCGAAAGACGTAACATCGAAATAGGCATAGCCAATAACGCGGATACGGAAATTTTGAGCGGTGTAAGTGTCGGTGATGATGTCATCACCCAAACCATCGATCCGAATGCCAAAGTGACGACAACGACAGGCGGCTTCAGATTCCCAGGCGCGGGAGGCGGAAGAGGAAACTAAACACCCAATGAAACTATGATCGAGTGCAAGAATCTTGTTAAAGTCTATGAGACCGGGGATGTCGATACGATCGCTTTAAAAGGGGTTTCCTTCAAAATAGAAAAAGGCGAATTCGTGGCTATCATCGGTCCGTCAGGATCCGGAAAATCGACACTGATGCATATTCTCGGTGCGCTTGAAACGCCGACCGATGGAGCGTATTTTCTCGATGGCAAAGAAGTCTCGAAATTGGACGAAGATGAACTTTCAAACCTCAGACAGGAAAAGATAGGATTTGTTTTTCAATCTTTCAATCTTTTGCCTCGCACGACTGTCTTACGGAATGTCATGCTGCCGCTTTTGTATACCGAAACGACGCAGGCGCAGCGCGAGGAGCGAGCCAGACTCTGTCTGAAGTACGCCGGTCTTGAAGAAGGAAAATATAACAATCTCTCGAACCAATTATCCGGTGGACAGATTCAGAGAGTGGCTATCGCGCGCGCCCTCATCAATAACCCGTCTATCATTTTGGCGGACGAACCGACGGGAAATCTTGACACGAAAACGAGTCACGTCGTCATGAAAGCGTTTCAGGAACTACATCGTCAGGGACATACTATAGCCATCATCACTCACGAACCTGAAATCGCAGAGTTCGCAGACAGGGTGATCTCTATCCGGGACGGCATCATTGAAAGCGACCAAAAGAAATGATAATCATAGACATATTACAAGAAACATTCTGGTCGCTATCGGCCAATAAAGTCAGATCGGGACTGACTATCTTAGGCATCGTTATCGGCATCGCATCAGTAATAACGATGGTTTCTATCGGACAAGGAGCTCAGAATTCGATCGCCAGCAGCATCCAATCGATCGGCTCGAATCTGATAATCATTTTTCCCGGCACACAGCGCGGAGGAGGTATCAACGCAGGACGAGGAAGCGCTCAAACGTTGACTTTGGATGACGCAGATGCGATCAAAAGCGAAATACAGAATATAAAGGCCGTGGCTCCGGAAGTCTCCCGGCGATATCAAGTCACAGCGAAGGGGGCGAATACCAATACTCAGATAGTCGGAACCATACCTGAATACCTTGCGGTAAGAAACGTTTCAATGGATAGAGGAGCGTTCATATCGGAACAGCAAATAAGGAGTTCTGCCAAAGTAGCCGTACTGGGTTCTTCCGCCAGGGACGATCTTTTCGGTGCGAATTCAAATCCTGTGGGACAGACCATTCGGATCAAAAATGTCGACTTCGATGTCATCGGCATAACACTGGCGAAGGGAGGGAGTGGATTCTCAAATCCTGATGATTCCATTTACGTTCCTATTTCTACTGCCCAGCATTTCCTTGCGGGTGATATTTTTGTTTCGACCATAAGCGTCGCGGCGAATGACCAAAATACTATGACTGCCGTTCAGCAGCAAATTTCGGATCTGTTATTGCATAGGCATGCTCTTTCAGACCCTCAATCAGCGGATTTCAGCCTGATCAATCAAACCGATATTATCGCGACTGCCTCAAGCATTACGAGTACCTTTACCATGCTTCTCGCCTCTATCGCAGGGATATCCCTTCTGGTAGGCGGCATCGGCATCATGAATATGATGCTCACAACCGTCACCGAAAGAACGCGGGAAATCGGCCTCCGAAAAGCGGTCGGGATCCGCAAAGAATATATCCTTTGGCAGTTTCTGTCCGAAGCGGTTACGCTTACTTTTTTCGGAGGTGTGATGGGAGTCCTTCTCGGTTGGCTCGCATCCGTGGGAATAACCCGATTGGCTGGTCTCGTTACCGTGATTTCACCTTCCTCTATCCTGCTGGCGTTCGGTGTATCTGCCGGAGTCGGCATCGTTTTCGGATTCTATCCGGCGAAAAGGGCTGCGAATTTCAGTCCTATGGATGCGCTGCGGTACGAATAAAATAATCATTATTAATATTCATATGAAAAGACAACACGTGCTCATCGCTCTTGCTATCATTTTCTGTGTCGGCGTCGGCGCTTTCTATGGCGGAATGCAGTATGACAAGAAAATCACGGCGGACGCAAGAACTATCGCCCGAACACAGTTCGGTGCGGGCGCAAAAGGACAAGGGGGGCGAGGTATGATGGGGGGAAGGGGTCAAAACGGTGGGGGATTCGTTGCTGGCGAAGTACTATCGAAGGATGATAAAAGCCTCACTATCAAAACGCCTGATGGCGGTTCGACGATCGTATACTTTTCTGCGGAGCTCAGTGTCCGGAAATCCGAATCAGGGAATCTTTCAGATGTCGCCGCCGGAGAAAAGATCGTGATTAATGGAAAAGCCAATTCGGACGGGAGTTTCACGGCTGATACCATTCAGATTTCACCTGAACAAACGCGCTAAAAAAATCAGGATAGAATCCTTTACAAAAACTTCTAACTGACCTACAGTAAGTCCGAAAGCTTAGGCTTTTACACTCTTTACAAACCGGCACAACCACCTAGGAGCTCTCATGAAAACCAAGTTTGCACCCGCTCTTTCCGGCCTCGAACTCGTTCATCAAGGCAAGGTCCGAGACACGTTCGCTTTGCCGGATCATCCGGACAAACTCCTGGTAGTCTCAACCGGCCGCATCAGCACGCACAATGTCGTGCACGAGAGCATCATTCCCTGGAAGGGGGAGGTACTCACGGCATTGACCGTTTTCTGGCTTTCAGAAGTGCTTCGAGACATTCCGAACCATCTGATCGCGGCTGGCGATGCCATCTTCAATTTCATCCCGGCAAAAGTTCTGTCCGGACTTCCCGAAAGGATCGAGAGACGCTCTATCGTGGTGAAGAAGCTCAAGATGTTGCCGATCGAACTCGTCTTTCGTTCCCGCATGGCAGGCAGTCTCTGGAAGGACTACTACTCCAAAGGACTGACGAATCCCTACGGCCTTGATCTGCCGTCTGACATGACACTGATGTCTCCGTTTGCGGAGACTATCTTCACACCGACGGAAAAGTCCGAAACAGATGAACCGATGAGCGTAGGTGAAGCACGGCTGCTGTATCGGCTCGTCGAGGAACTCGCCGCATGTGCTTACGAGCGCGGTCGCGATTTCGCGAAAGACCGGGGCATCGAAATCATCGACGGTAAATTCGAAGTCGGCATCGATAAACGGGCAATCCAACTGGTACTCGCCGATGAGTGCCTGACACCGGATTCATGCCGCTTCGTGCCGTCAGGTGCCATCGTCGTCGGCCAGGAACCGCCTTGGCTCGACAAGCAATACGTGCGTGAAGCGGCAGAAAAGCTGTGGAACGGAGGTCCGAAAGTGCCCCTCACGTTCCCACTGGATGTCTGCCACGAAACGACGGCTCGTTACGTCGATATCTACCAGCGCCTCACCGGCAAAAAATTCTGGAACGAAAACGATCAAACTTTTTAGTCGGTTACCCAGCTCGAGACAACAGCGTTGTCCGGGCTTTTTTTATTCGTCTTCCCTTTCAAGCAAGATCATCATCAACTTCGACTTTGTTCTTCTTGATCGATAGACTGACGCTTTCCTTATCGATCATTTTCGATGCTTCGACATCCTTGCGGACCGGAGAAGGAAGAACAGCTAGTATATTCCGAAGCGCGATCCCGTCAACCTTGAGTATCCCTTCCCATTTATCAAGAGGTTCGAGGAGTTCACGTAATTTCTTTTCATCATATTTATACGTCTTCCGAAGAGATTTCGCGATGATTCCCTGATCGTCAAAAACCCGGTCAACACCTTCTTGTTCCATATATTGAAGAATCATCGTCTGAAGCTTCGCCAAGCGCATTTTTTCTTCGCTTAATTTTCCCTTCAGTTCAAGGTATTCCGTAACGGCCGTCTTGACCTCATCCGTTTCCATTTTACGGTTTTCGACGAATTTATGCTTCCATAGCGGGCAGATATTCTGATAGCCGCACCAATCGCAAAGCGGCGAGAGAATCGGATCAAATTTTTCTTCCTCGATCAGTTTGATGACGTCGAGAAATGTTTTTTCAAGGGTCTCAAGCTGTTCTTTCGTCCTTTTGGATGACAGCTTGACGCCGTGTTTGACATAATAAAGGCTCACGGTGATATTCTCGAGATTATCGATTTCTTTCGGATAACGCGCGAGAAACGCTTTGAGATAAATCGAGAGCTGGATATCATTATCGACTTTCTCTTGGGAAGGCATTTTTCTCGTGGTTTTATAATCGATGATTTCATAGCCCTCTTCCGTCTTATCGATACGATCGATTATGCCGGAAACGACATGTTTTCCGCATTCCTCATTTCCTATCTCGATAGCGAAACGGCTCTCTAGATCAACGATCGTATAGTCGTTCGGTTTGTTATGAGAGAGATAGTTCTGAAGAAGTGTGACGCCCTGCGAAAACGCTGCTCTTTCTTCCATCTCGTCTTCGTAAACTTCGCTGTTCCAACCCTTCGAATAAAAATCGAGTGCCTGTTCGATCGTAGGGGAGAGAAGGCTCGGGGTATGGATATATCGGAGAACAGCATGGATGAGCGTTCCAAAAACCGCTTCCTTGGATTTGGGTTCCGGAAGCTTGTCTATCTGCCTGAATTTATATTTCAGGGGGCAATTTTGGTACGTATCGAGACTGGAATATGAAACTCGCATAAATAAAAGAAAAAGGTGCTTTCCTATTGTATCATGGACAAATACTACCGCTCTGGAGAGTGATTTCCTTTATATTTGAGCTTTAGCGGTTACGTGATATTGTTTCGTCATGATGAGTTCCTGATCAATTGAGACCATGGAGAAAATATGGCAAACGATATCAGCCTTTCAAAACTCCTCATCGAGGACCTGATCGAGCGCTTCGAAAGTGACATCATTTTTGATATTCATAGCTATCATGGTAGGTACGGCAGATCCTTTGCCCGCAAAGAGCTTGTCAGAAGAGGGTTCTCCGCTTTGAAGGCGATTGCTGATCATCTGAAAGCGCATCCGCCCATCGACTACCGAGACCTGAGTACGGCCTGGGGGCATCTGTTGAGTGAAATCGAATTACAGGTCGATCAGGGTAAGAGCGGCCCGCGACGGATGAACGATACGGCGGGCTGGATTCTCTGGGCGGAGAGAATGACGGGACAGTCGACTCATAGGGTGCTGCAGAAACGACCGGCGAGAGATGAATGAATCTCCGCCATTTTTATTTCAATTGATGTATTGATCAGATCTCTTTCTATAAGCGGATACTTTTCAAAGAAAGAAAATTATGCTATTTTTAAATCCTGAAACAAAAACTATCGGCAATTGAGGTAGGTTTCTGGAGGGGTATGGATTCGCTGAGGGGGGCCCTAAATTGCGAATTTCCAGATCGGGCGCAATTAACGTAGATTGCGCTTCAGTAGAACAAAATTGGCTGCCGATCGCCCTCGCCACAAGTTTATCTCTTTTTATTTATTTTTAAGCTCCGCATCAGCGGAGCTTTTGCTTTTTCAAGCCTTTCTTTTTTTTTATGGCTTACGCAAAGCATCATACGGATGATATTCATCTGTCGACTTGATTCACCTTGATATAATGTGACTGTAAACAATTAATGTCAGGGCGAAGGTCGACATGCCAAATATAATAATTACTCATACATTTTGATTATGAAAAAGTTATTACATTCGGTTTTAGTGAGCGGCATGATGTTCGGTTTGGGAGCCGTTCCCGTTTTCGCAAGTTCTGATTTGTGGAAATTAAAATCGCCCCAAGAAATTCCTCTCGTATGCGGAGGAGCGACGTATACGCATACTTTGAAAACAGTTTCTGTGGGCTTGGATGGAAGCTTCACCGGAACCGGAGTCTACAGCGCCGACAGTTCGTATACATGGGATATCAGCGGGAAAATAAACGGTGACGCCATCACGTTCTCGCTTGTCTATACCGGGACAAATGCCGGATACACATTAAACGGCACCGGTACCATGGGATCAGACGGAACGATCACCGGAACGCTCGATGGCAATTGCGAATCATTCACCATGCAGGCGACTTCGATCGTAGTGAACGAGAAACAGAATAATCATGGACAATTCGTTCAATCGCAAACGAATAAAAAAGCTGCCGCTCAATCGACAGTGGGCATGCCAATCCAAAGCAAGGGTCACGAGAAATCTTTACCAGCTACACCAAAGACGAATACGCGATCCGATCATGGACATAGGGGCCATGGCAAGTAAATATTTATTCCTGTGGACACAAAAGATTGAGACCTGTGGTTTTGTCGTATGAGCGGTTGAGCTCTGCCGGAAGAATCGTGAGATGGATTTCACAGGCTCCGGAAACTTTCAATTTGAAAAGGTGCCCACCGAAAGTCGAGAGATCGCGTTTTCCGAAGACGCCGTGGATATGGAATGTTTTTTCTTCATGCAGCGTCCCGAGATTGCCGGTAAGCGAAAGGATTTCCACTTCCTCGCTTATTTCCTGACGTTCGTATGCTTTCGTCGGAAGATGATAATAAGCAAGCTCAAGAAAATCTGCCGCTCCGAGGCCTGTCAGAGTCGCGCCTATAATTTCTTTTTCCTTGCACCAGGAAAGCAGGGTTTCAAAAAGTTCCTCGCTGCGAGCGAGATTGCAAACCACGTGAGTTTCGTCCTGATAAATAATCTGCATATTTATATTCTAAACCTATTCTAAATCCACTGAAAGCGTCGGGATACCCACTCTTTTACGTTTCGTTTCACCTTTCAAGAGGTGATTCTTTCGCTCCGGATTATCTCCGCGCTCTCCTTGATGCTGGGAAAATTTCTGCGCCATGAAAGACGCGCCGAAATGAATCGTATGTTTCCCATACTTGGCCCTCACTTCATCGATCTTTTCATACAGCTGTCTATAGCTTTCAGCTTTCACGGAAGTACCGAAGAGATCCGGCTGAGTATTCGGAACTTGGAGTTCCAAAAGAGTGATCATCGTCGCGCGATACAATATACCGGGTCGGAATATCTTGTAGAAAACCGGTTCCAAAACATCGATCAGTTCATGAGCGAAATTCGTCGGACGGGACAGAAGGACTTCCGTGTAATGATGCTCGAATGATTGCGTCCGCAAAAGGATGAAGACTTTTTTCGCATCCAGCTTATACTGCCTGGCCCGCATACAGGCTGATTCGATATTTTTACACAGCTGGGAAAAAACGAACACCGGATCCGAGGAAGGAGGCGTGAATGTCTTCATCTTCTGGATGGAGTAGTGCGTCGAACGCGGTTCATTCGCGAATGGCATGACGCTCTTGCCGGAAAGCTCGCACCAGATTTCCTGAAAAGGTTTGGAGAGATATTTCTGTACCCACGTTTCATCTTTCCGAATGAAATCAAGGGCTGTGAAGATTCCGAATTTCTGAAGCAGCGCCGTCGTCTGGCTGCCGATACCCCAGACATTTCCGACCGGTAATTTCTCGAGATACCGTTCGATATGCCTATTCGGAATCATGGTCAACCCGTAGGGTTTTTTCCATTTAGAACCCACTTTGGCCAAAACTTTGGTAGACGCCAGACCGATGGAAAAAGTGAATCCTAGCTCGAGTCTCAAGTCATTTTGGATTTTTTCGGCTATCTGTTCATAGCTCATATGATAAGGTCTCTGCCAACCCGTAATATCGGCAAAACACTCATCTATGCCATATTCCTCCACATCCGGCGTATAACGTCTTACAATGTCATAAAAACGCTTGGAAAGGAGAGAATAGGTCTCATAGTCAGAAGGGAGAATAATGACCTCAGGACATAGTTTTTTGATGTCAGAGAGCCTCATAGCCCGGGTAATCCCCAAAGCCTTGGCCTCATAACTCATGGAAGAGGCTATACCGCGCTCTTTTCCGGTAATGACCACTTTTCCCCTTAGTTCCGGGTTCCTTGCCTGCTCACAAGAGGCAAAAAAAGCATCTCCGTCTATATGGAGGATAGCTTTGGGATATGTACCGCGAAGCATAAGAGTGTCTAGTATTTGCGGATAATAGCTGTGACGATCGCTTCGATACGCAGCTCTTCCTTGGGATAAATAGGGGAGAACTTCGGGTTGGCGGGAACGAGCACCACTTTCTTGCCGGGAAGTACGTGATAATATTTCATCGTCCATTTGCCATCCACGCAGGCGATGACGATATCGCCATGCTTAGGGTCTTTTCCGCGTTCCACCAGCGCCGTATCACCGGGACGGATGCCAGCATTGATCATGGATTCTCCTTTTACTTCAAGCATGTACGTGGCCTCCCGTCTTTTGATAAGCCATTGATCGAGCGTCATCGTATCCAAAATCTCTTCTTCGGCAGGGGAAGGGAAACCCGCTTCCACATAGCCCAGTTTCTTTATACCGGTAAAAAGACTCGTCGGAAGAAGCTTTCCTCTTGCGTCCCGTTCTATGAATCCCTCATCCACCAGCGTATCCAAAAATTTCTTGGCTTGCTTCATGGATTTCGTTCGGAGAATCGAATCGCGGACCTCCCTTACCGTCGGCATGCGCTTTTCTCTTTCGAAAAACGCCTGGATTTTCTGTAAAACGAGAGAGGATTCCATAAGATAAAAGTATGAATTAATTCCATACACAGTATAGGGGAACATATGTTCCCTCGTCAAATAGCCTTACATTGACCAAGGAAGTAGAAGAAGGTATACTGATAACTTCTTTAACATCCAAATATGGGAGGCAATCGTGGAATTTTTCGCAAACATAGAACTTGCGGTTGCAGCAGAGATCGGCACCGCAACCGCTGTCGGTTCTTTGGTTTTGGAAATTGCCGAAGGGGACGACATAATCTGCAGCCGGAAATTTGATGTAGAGTTCTCTCTGTTAAAAACAAGCGGACAGGAAACACAACGAATCCTGGTGCAGGACGGGCAGGAAAGAATCTTTCTTCACGAGGGACAAAGCGGAGATAGTTCCATCTCCGATATGAACACCGAAGACCAAATAAAATTCAATCTGTTCTATTTCCTTGTTGAAGATTGCATGCGGAACGGCGGGGTGCTGGTGCGACAACTGGGCCTCATCGAATGGCCGCCGGAAACGGAGAGTGTTCTGCTGCGACTCTGCCGCGGCAATGCTCCTTTGAATTAAGTGGCCACCCAACAGATATCAGGCTCATCGTCCAACAGTCGCTGGGTCTTTTTTTAAAGAAATAGAAATTTTTTCGTATTGACTAAATGGCACTTCTGTGCTATTTTTTCATGTTACTTAAAAATCTCAACCATCCTTTATTGGAGATCCTCATGCAACATCCCACGATGGAAGTGAACGCCGCACTATGGAAACTTGTACACGGCGTAGATATCCCGGCTTCCGCGCAACTCGTGGTAGATTACATGCTCCGCTATCCGACACAAAATTCCTTTTTTTCTGTGGACGTGTACACGAAAAAAAGAGGGTCGGATGCCTTCACTGCACACACCGAACACGGCGACGTGACGGTAAAAGACGAGCCGGCTAAGTCTAAAGATCCAACCTACAGCAGCGAGAAGAAAGAACGTGTCGGCCATTTCAGGATTTCTAGAGGAAATGGGTGTGTAACCTTTCATCACTTCTGGGCCTCTGACACGACAACGGATTCATCGACTGGCAAAAAACCTCAGCTCTACAGAATCGCGTATTCGGAAAAGACGAAGATAGCCGATGGATTCGGCCATGCTGAGACCAAGACCCTGAAGATTGGGCGGCTTACTTGTAATTTCAACTGGTTCCTGTGGGACTGGAGAGCATAGACATCGGCTTCTCAATAGCCTTGGGCAGCCTTTTTTATTTTCTTAAACTTTTGGGCGAGGGAGTAGGGGATTTTGATTTACGGTTTTCAAATCTATTTTTAAATAAATAGATTATTTTCTTAAAATAACAATCCACTCTTACGCGTCACATAAGACAGGGGAAAGGAACAGAACGATAGAAAGTGAATACATTGATATTATGAATCTCTCAATATATTAATGGCTTGTCTCTAGGGTATAAAATATACAACACGTCTCATAATGTAACTTATAAGACATGTATACTGTGGGAATCCTTTGAAACAGCCAAAACATTTAAATCCTTTAAAACCGTTTAAAAACGAACGCGTATAATCGATTGAGACGAAATGAATATTCCTTGTGATACATCTATGCATCCCAAAACTCTTCATTCCCCTTTATATTCACGATCTGAAATTTTTTTAATTATTTATTTGGATTTTTAAAATATATCGGATAATAAAAAGACTCCCCTATTTTTCGTAAAATAGCTAGGGGAGTCAGTGGTCTCTTTTCAAGAATGACCCGGCCAGTCTCCAGGCATCATGAACGGATTCCAAAGCCACTATGGCATGAGTCAGCGTCATACAGCGTCTGAACGCAAGTTCATGCTCGCCATTTTGCCTATCGATCTTGATTTGTCTGACGAGCTCATCGATGAAATCAACCAGAATTTTGTTCATCTCTTCGAATGGCAAGCGCGAAATGGATTCCTTGATATCGCGGAGAGATAATTCGCGGCCAGAAGATTCGGTATCATTTCCCGGATAAGGATTCATCTTATGTCTCCTGGAGTACGGGTGAAATTGTTAATGTAACATTCCACTCTAATGAGATTCCAAGAACTTGTCAATTTTTCCCAAATAAAAAACTCTCCTATTTTTTGATCAGAATAAGAGAGTGAGAGTGATGGTAACGATCCGATGTCAGATACGCTGATCTGCCGGAATACCTTCCGAACGTACCTTCCCGGTCATTTCGGTCTTGTACTCCCTGATGCGCTTACGCAGTTCTGCGTCATGCATACCGAGAAGCTCAGCCGCATAGATCCCGGCGTTTTCCGCGCCGTTTACGGCCATTGTTCCGACCGGCACGCCTGGCGGCATCTGCAGGATCGAAAGAATGCTCGTCATTTCCGGTCCCGCCGATCCTGCTTGCCTGATCGGGACGCCGATCACGGGAAGACCGCTGAATGCTGCGCACATCCCCGGAAGATGAGCGGACCCGCCCGCGCCGGCGATAACGAGCTTTATGCCACGCTCTTCAGCCTTCACTGACCATTCGGCAAGGTAGTGCGGCGTACGATGAGCCGATACCACTTCGTACTCGTACGGAATCAGGAATCTTTGAAGCGCCTTGACGGCGTCCTTCATGATGTTCCAGTCGCTCTTGCTACCCATGATGACACTCACGATGGGCGCCGGTGCCTGAGGGGTTTCGACAGAATATGCCATGAGCTCACCTTTCGTTGAAGCTTCGATTAACAAAAAAGCGATGGATCTGAGAGAACCCAAAGCCGAAAAAGAACTCAATGAAGGATTTTAGCATGAGAAAAAGAGCAAAGTCAAAGCAAAAAGCCGTCCGCCTCAGAACCTGCTTTGCCAGCTTTTTAGTTCAACGAATATCTTGTCATCAAAGTCATCTGGTTTGAATTTGAAAATGGCATTCGCATTTCTCATACAGTATTGAAGCTCATCCTGGTTATCCTGGCTTGAATACCATTTGAAACTATCAATGATGTCAGCGACCTTGACGATCAAAGCATCCTGTCCATTTCGAATGCACCGTTTGATGAGTTCATTCGTCTTTTCTTCTTTATCAAGGATAGTATCATCTTTCGTGCTGGCTGAAATAAATCTTACGACCGTATCGCCGAATTCATCTCTTAATATCTGTTCGGTAGCCGAAGACCACTCAATCGCATCATGCAGGACGCCGGCTAACACGATTTCTTGCGAATAACCGTTCTCATATAGATACACTCCGACGCGGATGTCGTGAAACAGAATCGGCTTCCTGCTATTTTCATCTGAAACCGGCATATGTGCCGTAAGCAGCCGTACGGCTTTTTCGAATAAGATATTGAGTTCTTTTGTCATAATCCTATTTCCCCTTCAAAAACTTGTCGATTTTTTTCCAAAGAAATTTATGTCTCATGCTGATACCGTGACCGCCTTTCGGTTTGAGATAAAGAGAGGCCCCAGTCTTTTCAGCGAAAAGAATCGATGGCTCGCAGGGTACATTCGTATCATCTTTCGCATGAAGAATGAACACCTTCTCACCGAGCACGTCCTTCGTATGGGCGATCGGATTATAGAAATCGGACCGTAACAACTTTTGCCAATCCCCCGATCTTTTCGTGCGATACATCCCTCCGAAACCGATCTGTGAAAAATTGACGAAGAAATCAAAGGGTTCGTCCGCGCCATCCTTGCCCCAATCAATGACGGGAGCACGCGCGATAACTTTTTTCACTATCGGAAGATCCGTATTCATGAGAACTGCCGGTCCTCCGAAAGATCCGCCGAAGAGATCAACCCGGGCTACTTTTACGGCTATCTTCTCTCCGGTTGCGATATCGAGTATCTCTTTTTTCTTCGCAAGTTCGATGATCACATCGCGGATATCTTTCGCCGGAGACGTCTCCAGAAACCAGCCATCGCTCTCCCATGTACCGCGGTATCGGGGAAAGATAGCGACATAGCCATGTGATGCGAGAAATACGAGATCCTCTTTTTTTGATGATGAGGTGGGTGCGCCGATAGCCAGAAGAGCGACCTTGCCAGTCTGTTTCTTTGGGAATACCACTTCGGCAACGATATCTTTCGCAAATCTGGTCCGAATCGGTTTTTGCTGACTCTTTTTCATACACTGAACCTACTGAGGCAGATAATTCATAGGGTTAGCAGTCGCACCGACAGGAATCATAAGTCCTTTCACGCTGCTTGATGGGACTAGCTCGTAAGATTTGGCAGAATAAACGGTAAAGTGTACGTGATTGCCGGTTGAATATCCGGTGCTTCCCATTTTTCCGATCGTTTCACCCGCATTCACTTTCTCACCTTTGCTCACGCCCACTGAACTCATATGCCCGTACAGCGTCACTATTCCGTTCCCGTGATCAATCGCAGCCCATCTCCCGTAGGCATACTTTCCAAGATTTCCCGTACCGATCACTCTCCCTGACGCAGCGGCAAGAATCGGAGTGCCATACGCACCCGTGAAATCCACTCCGTTGTGTTTACCGGAAGCATAGGCTCTTCCGGAATAGCTTGTCTTGCCGTATCCTTGACTGATTGATACTTTACTGACGGGATAGCCGAGCATGCCATGCCTTGCTGATGGCAGGCCGTCGGTAGACCGGCCAGTTTCCAAGTCTTCAATTTCACTTTCCAATTCTTCTCTTTGTTTCTTCAGTTGGTCCACGAGGCCCGAATATTTTTGTTCCTCAGATTGTGTCTTCGCCAAAAGTACGGATTTATTTCTTTTCGTTGCCTCCAGGCTCGTATTGCGCTCATCGAGATCCTTATACAGCGCATCGACTTCAGCTTTCTTCTGATTGACCAATGTATGCTCGCTAGCCAAGGAGTCCCGCAGAGTTTTGACGGAGTCAAGGATATCCGTGACTTTCAGGCTGACATCGGTGGTCCAATCTTCCGTCTTGAAATATAGAAGACTTTCCGCGGAAGTAAGAAAAAGTGGCGCAGCTTCATTGGTATAATCCGAATAATAAATTCGCATCAACTCAGAAAGCATTTTTTTCTGACGATCGATAACGACGCTTTTTTCCGCTATTCGATTCGAGAGAGAATCGATCTGATTCTTTAAATCATCGATTTTTTGGGTCGTAAGATCAATCTCAAGCTGCAATTTATCAGCCTGAGCCTGTAAACCATCGATTTGATCATTCAGTGTAGCTCCTTGGCGCTGCTTCAGATCAACGATCTGCTTATAGGCTTTGATTTTTGCCTCAATGGCATCCAGAGCATCCTGCTTGTCAGAGAGCGCTTTTTTGGTCTGATCGCTTAAAGAGAGAATCGTATCGCTGGCTGCCTTCACCCAAACAAAACAAGTGGCACTCCCGATTGAAAGCACCACAAGAAAAAACAGTATTCGCTTGAATGTATGTTTGTCTTGCATGGTATATACAATTATACCATAAGCACTGTTTTGTCTAAGGAAGCTTTTGCAAGGCCATATTTATCCGATTCACTGACTCATTTTGTCCCAAGACCCAGACCATTTCAGCCGGAGAAGGCGAGCGTTCCGCTCCCGTAAGCGCCACTCGGAGCGGAGAAAGGAAATCCCCTCTTTTCTCCCCCGCCGCATCCAAAAGTATTTTTTCAATGGATTCCTTGTCCGCGAATGAGTCAGCTGAAAGCGTGCTCAAAAGAGTCTTTGCCTTTTCCAGCGCTTCCCTGGTCAAAGCGGCATCATTATCTTTCCAATGAAGCAGCTGTACATCATATTCCAAAGTTTCTTGAAAAAAGAACGGGTTCTGCTCGCCGATATCCATCAGTTTATTCAATCTTTCTTTTTCGACTGTCAAAACTTTCTTCAAATACGCTTCTGTCCGTTTTTCCGGTATTGCCTTTGTAATGAGATCCTTATGAAGAAATCCGCCTTCTTCCGCGCGCGAATATAATTCATCAACGGAAAGTTTCTTGATATAACCGGCATTCATCCAATCGAGTTTTTTCAGATCAAAAACGGCACCGCTTTTATGTACCGTGGAAATGTCGAATGCCTGTACCAATTCATCAAGTGAGAATATTTCCTGCGTGCCCCCCTGCCCCGGGTTCCATCCGAGCAATGCCACAAAGTTGATCAACGTCTCCTTCAGATATCCCTTCTTCAAATAGTCTTCGACGGCGACATCCCCCTGACGTTTGGAAAGCTTCGACTTGTCGGCATTGAGAAGGAGCGGCAAATGAGCGAATTGCGGCAAGGACTCGCCGAGCGCTTCATAGATAAGTATCTGCTTCGGAGTAGTAGGTAACCACTCTTCTCCCTTAATCACATGCGTGATACCCATCAATATATCGTCGACAACGATAGCAAACGTACCGGTAGGAAATTTGTCTGACTTTATAAGTACCTGATCATCGATATCTTTGGCATGAATACTCACTTTACCGCGCACAATATCTTCGAACACGACGGCACCCCTTTCAGGATCGACATTGAGACGAGTGACATACGGTTCGCCGCTTTCAATTTTTGCCTTCACTTCATCTTTTGATAATGAAAGGCAGTGTTTGTCATAACGTGGTGCTTGTTTATTTCTTGACTGTTCTTCGCGCAACGTATCAAGCCTCTCCTGGGTACAAAAACAATAGTAGGCTTTATTTTTTTCGATGAGTTTGTCGGCATATTCCTTATAAAATGAGAGACGCTCTGATTGTATATACGGGCCTCTCTCTCCAACCTGCACCACCGTATCTCCTCGAAGAAACACTCCTTCATCGTGCTTCATCCCCATATCCGTTAAGACTGTAATAAGACTTTCTATTGCGCCGGGAACGAAACGTTTCTGGTCCGTATCTTCGATGCGCAAAATATACGTTCCGCCGTTCTTCTTGGCGAGCAGATAATTATACAGAGCCGTACGGAGACCGCCAACATGCAGATAACCTGTAGGTGAAGGCGCAAATCGGACACGGGTATTTTTTTCCATAAGATATTTGAGTTATGGCTTTATTATGCCTTTTTTTTCGATATCCGGCAAGTGAATACCAGAAAAGAAAAAACAAAAATCGCATTCCAAATCCTTTTCACGCGTTTCGGTTGACGCAGCAGCCGCCAGAACCATTCAAGTCCGACGGTGCGCATCCATAGCGGAGCCCGCTTCACCTTCCCGGTCAGATAGTCGAAGCTCCCCCCTACTCCCATGCCCAGTCTCACGTTATTACGTACCTTGTTACGTAACTCTTCTATGAAAAATTCCTGTTCGGGTGCGCCGTAATTGCAAAAAATAACGGCAGCCGAATCCGGATCCGTCAGCTCGAGCTTCGGATATTTTTCCAGTAGCGCGGCCCTTATCTCATCATCCGAACTGAGACCTCCCTCGCGTACGATGAGGGCCACCGCATGTCTTTTTTCTTCCGCTATTTTCAGCACCTCATGAAGCAGATCCGCGCCTGGAAAACGAGAGATGTCCTGGCGATACAGCTTTCCTGCCAAGACGATTCCGAAACCGTCGGCCACGACCAGATCGCCCCGCCTCAGATTCTCCTTGAAATACTGATTGCGTTCGCTTTCAACGAGAAATTCGGGATTGAGAGTGATCACTCGATGGAATCTCTCCTCATTGAGAAATTCCGAAACACGCGCGAGTGTTTTTTCACGAGAAAACGTATCGATCTGTATTCCAAAAAGTTCCATACGAAATTCTTGACTTTCCTGTTATTTCCTATGCTATCATACACAGCGCACCTTTTAACCCCAGGAGACGCCATGCTCGAAATTTCTACCCTTGTCGGCATCCTGTTCGCGATTATCGCTGGAACCCTGGCATGGAATATGGATACCTATGCGCACATCTTGCAGGTACCCCAGTTCCATCTCTGGTTGTTCGCTGCTGGCCTATCCGTGATCGGCGGCGCCATACTTATCGTCAATTCTTACCGATTTTTCACCAGGAAAAATCTGGGAACGGACCAGTATGCGTATTCCGTCATCGGGATCGGAATCGTGATTGCCAGCCTGACAGTATTCGTCTTGGGAAATCCCGGACCAGGTCTCGGCTTCGCGGCCGCACTCGGTGTCCTGATCGGCGGATGGATCCTTCACTACGGCGTGAATCACGAAACCGGAAGCTGATTCGAACGCGGTTACGTCAATGACGAAACCGCTTTTTTTATTCCTAAACCAGTTGGAACGTGTCTATCTGTTCATAGCGCCGCTTCCCTTCTATCGAAAGACTCTCGAATACGGCTACCGTTTCCACCGGTTCAAAGATATGCAGCTTCTCCTTCAAAATCGGCTTGTCGGGCAAATTCAGCCATTTTTGTTTCTTTATCTTGGCTAATGTCACATGCGGACGATACGATTTTTTCTCAGTCACGAAAGACGCGAACGCCTTTTCGATATCTTCCCGCAATTCTCTCAGGGCGTCACTCGGTTCGCCGACGAGCCAGATCATTTTGGGATTCTCATCGCTTTCCATCAGTTTCATACCTGAAAATTCAAGTTCGAAGGCCTCTCTTCCTTCGCATACCTCCGCAACCCGGGCACACATATCCGCGACATCCTCTTCATGCACGAAACCGAGAAAAAAAAGGGTCACATGCAGGTTCTCTTCACGTGTCAGCAGGCTCGCTTCTTCCGGGAAAGCGGTCATTTCTTTCCCGAGTCTTTTCCTCAATTGAGAGGAAAGAGGGAGTCCGACAAAGAGTCTTCTGGTCTTATTCATGGAACAAGCGTAGCTTAAAAAAGCCAAAAAATCAATTGTTTGCTAGAATAGAACCATATGGATACCCCTAATCTTTACCGGCTTGAAGTCGTTCCATTGGTGATACTTCCTTTAGGACGTTCGCCCTTTTTCAGCTATGCCAGTCACGAACCAGTTCCTTCCGGATCGCTTATTTCCGTTTCCTTCGGAAAACAACAGATAAACGGTATCGTTTTCGATTGCCAGAAGCTTCCCGGAATCAAGCCCGTTTGGATGAAAAACATTTCTTCCGTTGTCAGACAAGATGTCCTGACGGAAGAACAGTGTTCACTGGCAGAAGAAATAAGCAAAGAATATTTTACTCCCTTAGGACGGGTTTTGAATCACTTTTTACCGAAAGAAGTGAAGGCGAGAAAAAAAGTAACTGAGTCTGAAGAAAAGATCCAGGCGCTTCGATCCTCCAAAGATGAAACGCTCTTGATCAGGAAAGTGAATTCGGTTCCCCAAACCAAACCTCTTTTCATCGATACATCAGCGCTTCCTGATGCCAAAAGACTGTATATCCTCTTAGCCAAGAAGCTTTCTACAAAGGGACAGGTACTTATCATCGTTCCGGAGATAACGCTCATCTTCGCACTCGAAAAAATGCTCCGGGAAAATTTCGATGCTTCGATTATCTCCGTGCTTCACAGCCTCCTCTCCCCCGGTCCCTTTTTTGAAAATTGGGAGCGTATCAGGACAGGAAAGACCAAGATCATCCTCGCGACCCGCCAAGGACTCTTCGCTCCGTATAAAAATCTTTCTTTAGTCATTTTCACCGAAGAACAGGAAGAAAGTTACAAGCAGTGGGATATGAGCCCTCGCTATCATGCGAAAAGGGTCGTCTCGATGCTCGCAGAGATCCAAGGGGCCAAACTGTTATTCACGTCTGGCACGCCCAGCGTCGAGATGTATCATGCGATCAATACCAAACGAATCCTCGCCATACGACCTATCGTGTCGCATCCTCCGATAGGACACGGGATCGGCCTGATAAATTTGCGGTTTGAGCGATATAAGAAGAATGTCTCTCCTTTCTCCGAGGAACTCATCAACAGAGTAAGAACGACCTTACGGGACAAGGGACAGATTCTTTTGTATATCAACAGGCAAGGGATGAATACTTTTTCCGTCTGTGAGAGCTGTAAGAACGTCTTTCGCTGCGAGAAATGCGCCCATCCTCTCACCGGGACGAAAGAAGGGAATTTCCGGTGTCTTTCCTGCGGATACAAAAGCGCTCTCTTTCCGAACTGTCCGACGTGCGGCGGTCTCACCTTCAAGCATATCGGATTCGGCACAGAAAAAATCGAAAAGGAGGCGATGAAACTTTTCCCCTATGCGCATATCGCGCGCTTAGATAGCTCGATGCTTCGAACCGGAAAGACTACCGAGCTCCTTTTCCAGAAAGGTATGGCGGGTAAAATCGATATTCTCATCGGAACACAAATGATATTGAAGGACCCTCCCTTGCCCAATCTATCGCTCATTGCTATGATGGACGCGGATAGTTTGCTCTTTTTCCCTGATTTTAAGGCTGATGAAAGGGTTTTTCAGCACTTGTTGCGCGGAGCGGAACAGATCCGGAAACGCGGCCCTGGCAAGATGGAAAGCGGCGTCCTTATCCAGACTTTTCACCCGGAAAGCATTTTCCTGAACCAGTCGAAAGACATAGGGAGCAAGGATTTTTATAAAAAAATACTGCGAGATCGCGAAGCTCTTTTCTATCCCCCATTTTCCCGTTTGGTGAGCGTGACGATCAAAGACCCCTTGCAGGAAAGGGCGGATGAGAAGGCTCTCCAGATAAGCGCTGTCCTCTCGAACCTTGTCCCGAAAACATTCAAGATACATCCTCCTCAGGCCGCTTACTTTCTCAAGAAAAAAAATATTTTCGAAAGCAGCATCCTCATCCGCATGCCCGAAGATGAGGTCATGCCTCCCAAATTCGTTTCGGCACTGCAAAATTTAAGCAAAGACTGTATTATAGATGTAGATCCTCTTTCCTTCCGCTAATACTATGTTGAAACTGATCACCGGCGAGACAACCGAAATTCTTTTACGGAAGACGACTGAGGTCGCCGATCCTTTGTCGCCCGAAATCCAGAAGCTCCTGCCTCAGATGCTCCGAACCATGCATAAGGAAAAAGGCGTTGGACTGGCTGCGCCGCAGATCGGTTCGCCTCTCCGACTCGCAGTCATGGAAGTCGACAAGAAAGAATATTACCTCATCAATCCGAAAATTACGTCGTATTCGCAGGAAAAAATCATTTTTGAGGAAGGTTGCCTCAGTCTGCCGGGAGAATTTTTCCCCATCATTCGATCCGAAACCGTCACGGTACGCTATCAGAATGAAAAAGGTCTTCCCAAGAAATTGCGAGCAACTGGTTTTCTGGCCGTAGTCATCCAGCACGAAGTCGACCATCTTGAAGGCATCCTCATCATCAATCGCTTTCGGAAACAAAAAGCGCTTCCTGAGTATCCAGTTTCATCAAAAGAAAGTATAGTATAGAAAAGCAACCCGCAAACAAAATATATGACATCCTGGCTTGATCCGATCCGAAAAAAGAAAGGACTTATTTCAAAACTGAATCCTCATGACGCCGAGGACCCCGGCGCGCCCAAAGTCCGGGTGGTATTTATGGGCACCCCGAAATTGTCCGCGTCACTCCTTCTTTCGCTTTTGGAAAACGGGTATAACATCGTCGGCGTGGTGACGAAGCCCGACAAGCCACAAGGAAGGAAACAGGAAGAGGCCGAAAGCGAAGTGAAAAAGATCGCACTCGCCCATAATGTCCCTCTCCTTCAGCCCGAGAAGCTCGATGGAGATGCGGTGGCCGCTCTTCATGATTGGAAACCGGATCTCATCTTCGTGGCAGCCTTCGGGAAGATTCTCCCCAAATCGGTTTTGGATATCCCGGGATTCGGCTGCATCAATTTCCATACCTCTCTTCTCCCTGCGTGGCGCGGAGCATCGCCTATTCAAAACGCGCTCTTAGCCGGGGCGAAAGAGACCGGAGTCACGCTGATCCTCATGGATGAGGGCATGGACACGGGAGATATTTTGGCTCAAAAATCAGTTCCCATCTTGGAAAACGATACGCGCGAACTCCTGACCGAAAAACTCCTGGTATCCGGCAATGAACTTCTGCTGGAAACGCTCCCTCTTTGGATCAAAAGAAAAATCACACCGAAGAAACAGGACAACAGCAAAGCCACTCTATGTCAACTTATCGAAAGAGAAGATGGACACATCATCTGGACCGATGAGGCCGAAAGCATCTATAATCGATATCGCGCGCTCATGCCGTGGCCCGGCATTTTTACGTTCTGGAAGAAGGACGATGAACTGCTCCGCCTCAAACTCATACGCATCAGCTATCAGAAACAGAATCCTCAGATCAGTCACAATATCGGAGAAGTTTTCGAAGTAGGAGAAAAAATCGCCGTACAGACAGGAACTGGATTGGTTTTTCTTGAAGAAGTCCAGCTTGAAGGAAAAAATGCCGTTTCCATCCAGGATTTCATACGCGGCAATGCCTTACTCGTAGGATCATATCTCCAATAAATTTTCAGTATGCGTTACGACTCAGAAGACCGAGGTGACAAGGAAATGAGAGTGCTCCTCATAGGCGCTCTTCTCATACTCTTCGTGGGAGGCTTCTTTATGGTGCGTCTTTTCTTTTCCGATGGAGAAAAAAAGGCATCCGATACGATCTCAAGTAATGAGGAAAAAAACGATCACCTGAGCATTTCGCCGGATATCGTCCGACAAAAGATCATAAATCACGAACCCATAAAATTTCTCGATATCCGACCGGCGGAGGCATTTGCGGAAAAACATATCCCCGGGTCCGTTTCCGTACCGATAAGCGCCATTGAAAGCTATCCAGCGGAAGCGAACGATATTTTGGTCATCGTCTATTCTGCAAGCGACCTCCAATCATTGGAGGCAGCAAAAAATACGGTTGCCCACAGTTCCCTTACGGCATTCTTTCTGGAAGGTGGGTTCGAAAATTGGGAATCGAATAACAATCAGACGATTTCCGTAGGCGATCCCCGTTCATTCGTCGACCAATCGAAGGTCGTTTTCATCGGATCCGGTGATGTTTTGAAGCTTATCGCTGCGCAAAATGCCGATATCGTACTTCTCGACGTTCAATCAAAAGCGAATTATGAGAAAGTCCATATCAAGAATGCGAAAAACATACCGCTGGATGAATTGGAAAAAAGGATAACCGAAATTCCCTCCAATAAAAATATCATCGTCTACGGCGAAAACGAACTCGCTTCGTTCCGGGCCGGAGTACGATTGAATGACCTGAATATCTTCACCGCAAAAACTCTGAGCGGCAATTTGAATCTCTTGAAGGAATCGAACTTGCCGCTTGAACCGGAGCAGAAATAAAGGGTCTGCCCCCCCCCGACAAGACTAGACCGAAAACTCTTCGCGGATGCCGCGAAGTTCGGTAATAGGCAGCTGTGCTAGCGGATAACAGCCAGAATATCCTTATAGTTGCTGATCAGGTATTTTTCGCCATCCACGGTCACTTCTTCTCCTCCGTACAGCTTAAAAATAACCTTTTGACCCGCCTTGACTTTGATTTTGTCACTCTCCCCCACAGCAATGACTTTCCCCAACTGGGATCGCTCAGAACTCGCTGATTCAGGAAGATATATTCCGGCAGATGTCTTTTTTTCGGGCTTCTCAGGGGCAACCAGCACGTTTTCCCCTAATGGCAGTATTTGTGTCTTTTCCATATGCGTAAAAAATTTTAATAATCTTAGCTGGGGAGGTCTTTCAATGTCTCAAAAGCCTTATCAAGCTGCGGATCACGTTTGTTATCCACATCCTCTTTCTTCAGATCCACTTCCACATCCGGAGAAATACCGACGTTATGAATCTGCTTCAAGGCGGGAGTGAGCCACCGCGCTACGGTGATTTTGACAGACGTATTCTTGCCGACTGAAATGAGCTCCTGTACGGAACCTTTGCCGAACGATTTCTTACCTATGAGACGTACGTTCTCCCTATTGTCACGCAGAGCACCCGCAAGAATCTCTGAAGCGCTCGCGCTGCCTTGATTGATGAGGACAACGGTCGGAATCCGGCTTAAAACGTCCCCGCCCCGAGCTTTCATTTCTTTGTGTTTACCTTCGCCATCCTCTTCAACGACGACAACTTTTCCTTCGGGAAGCATCAGACTGGCCATCGATATCGATGTCTCAAGAAATCCCCCCGGATTGTTTCGAAGATCGATAATGATGCCCTTCGCCTTCATATCGACTGTCTGTTTCACCGCGTCATTGAATTCTTTCTCCGTATCATCTCCGAACCTGCTCACGCGGATATAGGCGACAGTATCATTTTCCTTCTTCTCAAACCGGACGCTTTTTACGAGAATGACATCACGTTTCACCACGACATCACGGGTTTCTTCTTCACCTTCCCGGAAAATAGTCAGTTTCACGTCAGTTCCTTTCTTTCCTCGGATTTTGCTGACTGCCTCTTCCAGTGAAAATCCGGATGAAGCGGCACCATCGATCTTGACGATCTTGTCGCCGGACATAAGGCCCGCCTTTTCCGCCGGAGTGCCCTCAAGCGGAGCGATGACCGTCAGAACGTCGTTCTTTACTCCCATCTCCGCACCGATACCCTCGAAGGTTCCTGAAATATCCTCATTGAATTCTTTGTTTTCTTTCGGACTGAAGAATGTGGTATAGGGATCGCCTGTTGCGGCCAACATACCGTCAATCGCGCCATAAAAAAGCTCGTGAGCATCAAGTTTTGATTTGTCGACGTACTTGTCCTTCAGCAGTTCCCATACTTTCCAAAACAAGGAAAAATCGATGGTCGTATCCTTGTTTTCCTTATTCAGCAGAATGGCGTCATTCGGCGAGAGCACCGCTTCGCTTCCGGAATCGGAAGAAACCGTATTCTTTCCTTGATGGTAACCGCTCCAAAATGCGACCCCCAGCAGGAAAACGACGAGAAAAAAAAGGAAGCTCTTATTGAATGCCTTCTGACCATCGCGAGCTATCTCTGATTCGGTTCGAATGGGAATATCTGACATAGGTTTTTTATTCGACATTAGGCAATTGGCTTTTTCGGTATTTCCAAAAATACTGGAGAGCACTTTCAATATGATACCAAGTCAGGCGATTAAAGAGAAGGGAACCGAAAAAACCTCCTTTGGCGCTTCCTTTCCCGTGGTAATGATAGACGAATGTGAGCGGATAGTAGACGACTTTGAACCCGTGTTCCCAAAAACGGCGGCACCAATCGACATCTTCCATATACATGAAGAAGCGATTATCCATGGCACCGATTTTTTCGGCTTTTTCTTTGGAGACGAGCATCGCTGAACCGATGATCCAATCGACTGCTTTCGGCTGTTTATGATCATAATCATTCATGGTAAACCACAGCAGATGCTTTCGTGCGAACGGCAGTTTCCCCAACCACGTACGACGATACAGAATGGTCAGCGGGCGATAAAAATGAAAACAGCTTTGCTGTAAGCTTCCATTGAAATTGAATTGTTTCGGTCCGAGCAAACCGATTTCAGGATGCGCCTTGAGATACTGAAACATGGAAGGAACGGCCTCTCTAGAAAGTATGATATCGCTGTTGATGAGGAAAATGTATTGCCCTCTGGCTTCCTGCACAGAAACATTCACCAACGTCTTGAATCCGACATTCTCCGCGAAAGGAAAGAAACGCACCGAAGGAAACTCTTCCCTCATAAGCATTTCCGTATTTTCCTCGGTAGCGCTGTCAGCGACCAGAATCTCATAAGGAATACCCGTATCAGCCATTTCTTTCTGAATAGAGAGAAGACACAGCCTCAGGATATCAGGATTCCGATAACTATTCACTGCAATGGTAAGTTCACACTGATTCATTGAAAGAATCTCAAAGTTGACGGCCGTTCATCTCCTAGTAAGCGAGCGAATTCTTGAACAGCTCATGAATACGATCGTAATTATCGCCGCGAGGAAGCAAAGTGTATCCCGCTTGTTCGGTAATCGGAGGAGCATAGAGCAATCCCTCTTCAGAATCTTCCAAAACTTTCTGATTCGGATTCGAGTCTCCGGCCTTCTGATAGAGTTCGAAGAGACGTTTCAGCTCCCAGGCTTGCATATTCGTCGAAGCATTATTGCCCAGACTATCCAGCATCGCATTCACTTTTGAAAAATCGGTCAGCGTACCCACTGTCAACGCTTTCGCCTTGATCAGCTTGATGACCTCTTGCTGCCTACGGGCACGCTCGAAGTCGTTCGAGCCATAACGGGCGCGAGCATAGCACAGAGCTTTGCCGCCATCTAAGTGATTTTGCCCTGCGGGTAAAGCAAAGTTTCCTCCGCATTCCTCATCGTGGTTATAACATAAAGGATAAGCCGCCGTGATATATCGGGTGCCTTCGGTACGCGTATAGTATTTGTACTGGTATTGCAGCGGTTTGGTCGGAATCGTATACACGTTCGGATCGCAGACCTGAGCCTCATGAAACTGCAAGGATTCGTTGAATGGCTGTGCCAAAGTGACATCGACTCCTCCGATGGCGTTGACGAGATCGGTAAATCCCTGAAAATTGATCGTCACAGCATAGGGAATATCAAGGCCGGTGACTTCTCCCACTACCGTTCTCATATCATCCATTCCGCCTTTACGGTGCTCACGCTCTTCTCCTAAAGCGAAAACTGCATTGATTTTTCTCTGTTCATCCCTGCCAGGAACCTTCACATACAGATCTCGAGGGATGGAAATCAAAGACACCTTGCTCGCATCCGTGTCATTCGCCTTCGGGTGGATCGAAAGAACCATGATGGTATCGGCCAAGAGTCCTCCGCCGGGGACATTTTCCCCCCGCATGCCCAAGAGAAGAATGTTTATTCTGCCGTTTTCCTCGCCGACAAGCTTATTCGATGATCCCGGCAAGGATTTGGCTATGCTGGTGAAGATGTTCGAATTGCCCGATGTGATTTTCTTCAGTACTGACCCAGCCTTCCAAAACAAAACGCCTCCTGCAATCACAAGAAGGGCGACGAAAAAAAGCGCGATACGGACCCAGCGTTTTTTCCAAAAACTCACTTCATTCCCCATGGTATTTGACCTATTCATATTAAAGTTTTCCCTAGAATTTTATTTACAAAGTATTATATCGTTCCAATAATTTTTTGGCGCTTACATGCCAAGAAAAAAGAGACAATCGTTCTTTTCCTTTTTGAACGATAGTTTGTCTCGTAAAATCATCAGTAAAAAGAGTATACAATTTTTCCTCGCAGCTGGCAAGACTCAGCGGGTCGAAATACAGAGCGGCTGGACCGGCAATTTCCTTTAGGGAAGCTATTTCCGAAGCCGCAATCGCCACTCCCTGGCTCATCGCCTCCAATAGCGGGATGCCGAAGCCTTCATACAGGGAAGGAAAAACGAATACCGTCGCTGAAGCGATCACGGCAGGCAGATCGTTTTGCTCTATATATCCCGGAAACAGGATACCTTCTCGGATCCGTGAGTCAGAAAGAGCGGCGGAAAGGGCCGTATCCGTATGATGGGCGTTCTTACTCCCCACAATGACCAATGAAACATCAGGGAGCCTCTTTTGGAGCAGAGCGAATGCCCGTATCAGGAAGGGAATGTTTTTTCTCGGCTGCAACGTCCCGAGTGACAGGATGAATCGCTTCGGTAAATGATATTTTTCAGTGACCATCACCTTATTATTCTCCGCGTGGATCATGAATTCGTCCCCGATCGCGTTTTGGACGACACAGATCTTATCCCTTCCGATTCCATAATATTTTATGATCTCATCTTTCGTGAATTGAGAAGGCGTAACGATGAGATCAGATCGTCGCAGGGATCTGGGGATGAGAAGGGAAAGGAAAAATCTATCAGTCATTCCGATCAATTGCGGATAGGCCGCGAATGAAACGTCATGTATATGCGTTACGATCTTCACCCTCTCCGGTATGAAGAAAGGCAGAATATACTGTGTGTGATAGATATCGATTTCCCTGTGGAATAAGAGCCACGGCACAGTGAAAATATTCCATACGAACCTATTTTTCCCGATAAGTGGTACGAATTCAACATTCGTCTGCCCGATACACCCAAGACGACCCTGCAGGATCGCCAGCTTGCTCGGTTCCCGTTCATCAGTGACGAGCAGATAGCGGTTCTTCTGATCGAGGGCGAGCAGTTCTTTCGTCAGATGAAAAAATACCGTTTCATCGCCGGTTCTCTTCTTTCCCAGTAATCGGATATCGATGGCAATCGTTTTCATAGCGTTGACTTTTTGAATAGCATTCTCCATTCACGTTCTATCTGAAGCGATCCCAGCGCGAGAAAGACGAAGAAAAAGGAAAGTAAGATGCCCGAATTGAAGAAGTTGAAGACACTCATGCCTGCCCAGCCTGCAATCAAAAATACCGCGAAAGCCTTCTCCCCGACAGATTCAGAAAAGAAAAAGCCTCTGATCGATGCGATGAAAATACATATCCACCACGCGACAAATGCCAAAAACCCTACGAATCCGCTGCCGAGCCACACCTCAAGAAACATATTGCTGGCATTGAGTCCCGCCCCTCTTTCATCGGTACCCAAAAAATTCGTGATTGTCCCCCACCCTATTCCTGATACCGGATGAAAAGCGACAAGCTTCCAGACTTCCCCATACGTACTTTTTCGGATTGAGACGTTTGGGTCGTCCCGGTATATTTCTTTGACTATTCGGCCGGCCGCCCTTTCTTGATCTCTTTCTTCAAGATCGATGTGACGGCATCCGTAAAGCGGAAGCTCGTTAGTATTTCCTATCTTATACGGCAAGACGACATCCCTCTCGCAGCTCACGGTGATTTTTTGCAAGCCATGCGCCGTACTGGCTGCCCGCTGGAAGAGATCGAATGTCGTGAGATGAAAAAACCAAATGATTGCGAAGGCAAGTATGAATGACTTGAGAGTCATATGCCCCATCCAATAACTCTGTTGCAGGAAATTTTCCTTTGCCGAAGCTCCTCGAGAAAATGTCACCAGACCGAATACTGCGATGAAACCGACCAGTACGCCAAGCCAGGCACTGCGGCTGACCACGATCAATAGCGCTATGAAGGCGCCGGTTTCCAGCAAGAAGACCCCCCACAAGAACGGGTCCGTAACCATGCTTTTCGCTTTCTTGAAAAACCCCATAAGCATGGTGTAGCGGTTCACCCTTCCCAGCAGAAGCGCCCAGATCACGGTGAGAGTAAAAAGAATGAATAAACCGAGCCAATCCGCTTCCGTAAATGTCGCATTCGGGCGTCCCGCCATGATCTCGAATGACTCCCTTCCTGCGATGAAATTCACATTCTGCCATACTGAAAAACAGATAACAACAAGGCTCGAACTGAGAAGAAACGGCAAGGCCTGCCTGATATCAGGAAGCGTGCGGAAAAAAACACGCCCCAAGAAATAAAGAACGACGAATGATCCTACGACAAATGCCTGTTTCAAAGATTCTCCGCGAAATGGAGAAAAAAGGGCGGCGGCGAATGCACCGGCCGTTATGATCAGTGGAAAAAAATCAAACCACTCGATCCGGAAAAGTTTGAACGGGAGTTTTTTTAGGATCATACGGCAGAGAAGCGAAAAAACCAATACAACAGCCAGCAACTGGTATGGCCGGAGTGAAAGAGACCCGTCAAAGCGGGCGAATTCAATCGTTTCGAAAGGGAGCATGCCGATAAAGAGAAGAAACGTCCAGCCCGGGCGATACAGGGCGAACAGAAACAAGACGAACGCGAAAAAGAGAAAGAGATCCGTTTGAAGCGGAAAGATATCCTTGCTTTGCAACACGATGAATGCCGTACCCGCCAGAACGTTTCCCAAGAGAAGCAACGCCTTGTTCATTTTCATATCAAACGGAAGAAACGAGGTTGTGAACATAGTATTTATTACCAAATGAAGTGAGTGAAGCAAAAGTTTACTTTTGTTTGCGAGCGAGTGTCGGTAAAATCAGGGTACATACCTGTTATTTTTTGAATGAATGTATGAGCGTCATCGAGAATATCTTCCAATCGAACTTCTTGACCTGTTCTTTGCTTTTTTCATGAAGCATGTTCCGTAATGGAACATCTAGCAGAAGTTTCTCCATTCCCGACTGCAGGGATTCTTCCATCAGCGGATCGATATACAGCGCAGCGTCCCCCGCTACTTCCGGAAGCGAAGAACAATCAGAAACCAGTACCGGTGTTCCGATATGAAGCGCTTCCAACACCGGCAAACCGAATCCCTCGTAGAGGGATGGGTACACGAAATAAAGCGCATTCTTATAGAGCGGTGGCAGATCTTCATCGGGAACAAAACCGAGGAAACGCACCCTTCCTTCCAAACCCAATTCAACGACCAGCTCCTCCACATTCACTGCCAGCTTGTTGCTCTTCGGGAAAATTTTTCCAGAGATGACAAGCGGCGGAAGCGCTGCTCCGATCTGTCCGTTTCTTTCTCTTGCTACCAATCCCGCATAGGAGCGCAAAAGCTGCTCCGTATTCTTTCTTATTTCCAATCCTCCACCGTGATAGATGTAGCCACTCTCAAGGGAATATTTTTTCATCACTCTCTGTGATTCATCCTCGCTGACCGGTTTGTTGAACAAAGGAGCGCTGTCAGGCGACGCGATAGTGATCTTGGATCGTTCGATACCGAACTCAACGAGGTCATCCGCCGTAGATTGCGAGACAGCGACGATACGGATGCATTTCTTGATGGCCCATTCCACTGCTCCCCAATAAAATTGCTGACGGAAATTTGCCCTATATTCAGGAAAAAGACGTGGCACCAGATCGTGGACGACCATCGTATGCAAAATCGTATCCGACAGAACGGTCGCCGATTGGTACAGACTGAGAAAACTCTCAATCTTGTCTTCTTTGGTTCTCTCAAGCAACGTCTTATTTTCCCAAAGCCATTTCCGGAAAATATCATCGCGTTTCCAAAAAGGCAGACAGACGATTTTCTTGAAATTCTCAGGCAAGAAAGAAATATCGATATCCTCTTCAAGATAGAGGAAATATTCATGCTCCCTTCCTGCGTCCGTTTGAGCGAGAGTTTTCAAAAAATACAAAGTCACCTGGCCGATGCCCGTGCCAGGTTTCCGTAAAAATGACGCATTCATTCCAATACGCATATAGTCTATTGTATCAGAATATTCTAAAGAAAAAAGGCCTCACAAGGCCAATTGACTCGCTCTTCACTCTGAATCTTTCGAAATGATCTTCTCCATTTCAGAAAGAGCGCTTTTCATTTCAACTACCAAAGGATGGTCCAGATGAAGACTGATGATCCGAGTAGCCTCCGCATAAAACCAATACATATCGTTCTTGTCTCGCCGGAATATTTTCCAAATGCCCTCTCCGTGATTCTCGTATTCAGCCAGAATCGATCGCAGATTGTGAGTCTTGTCCGCTGCTGCAACCAACATCGCTTCTCTGCTGTCATCAGCAAGATTTTCCAGATATTTTTCTTTCCTTGCCCTCCATCCTGCGCCCCGGATGCTGTGATTTTCTTTTTCCGCCTGCGTGAAATCTTCTGTCACTTCTTTGACGATCGAGAGCACTCTCTCCCCGAATTCTTCCCGTAATTCTTTCTCGGAATAGTTCGGGATGTCCTCCAGAACGTCATGCAATAAGCCGGCGACGATGACATCTTCATCGTCCACATAATGCGCCAAAAGGAACGCCACCGAGTATGGGTGCGTGATGTAGGGTGCATGGCTTATCTTGCGCCGTTGTTTCTGATGGAGAACGGTCGCTTTTACGATCGCTTTTTCGATCCTTTCCGTAAGAAACATAATATAAAATATACGATCTTATCAAACTAACGTATATTTATAGCATAAATCAGACGAAAAATCAAGAGCCAGTTCTATTTTAGAGCGGAGCTGATTACGAACTGAATAATATTTGAATTTACATAAAAACATTACATAATATATCATAGAAATAGTCAATAGATTAAACATGACAAAAAAAGGCGTTTAAAGTTGCTCATTTCGGCTTTTTTACGTATAATAGGGGCTAGTTATCCAATTTGTTTAAATAAAGCTTATTCTATGGCTAAGTTTGACTTGAAGACGGTTTCTGTAATCGGTTTGGGCTATGTCGGACTCCCCTTGGCCGTGCGTGCCAAAGAACGAGGGTATGATGTCATCGGTTTTGACGTTGACGAGAAAAAAATCGGCCTGCTTAAAAAGGGTCAAAGAACCTTCAAAGACGCTTTTCTTGAAGAGAACCTTTTAAAATACCCCTTCAAGGCGACAAGCAACCCGAAGGACCTCGCCAGTGCTGATATCCATATCATCTGCGTCCCAACTCCCGTCGATAAGCAGCATCACCCGGATCTCGGTCCGGTCATCGGTGCCACGGAAACGGTCGCCTCGAATACCAGGAAAGGCGCACTGGTCATTCTCGAATCCACCGTCAATCCGTATGTTTCCGAAGAAGTCGTACGCCCTATTTTTGAGAAACATGGATTCACCGTCGGCAAAGATATTTTCATTTCGCACTGTCCTGAACGTATCAATCCCGGCGATATCAAATGGAATGTCACGAATATCCCTCGAGTCGTCGGCTCGTTTGAGAAGAAAGGATTGGAGATGTCGCTCCAGTTCTATCGATCCATCGTGGATGCTGAAATCCGACCGATGAAGAATATCCGCGAAGCCGAAGCTGTGAAGATCCTTGAAAACTCTTTCCGTAACATCAACATCGCTTTCGTCAATGAAATCGCCCGCTCTTTCGACAAGATGGGCATCGATGTCAAAGATGTTATCGACGGCGCCGCTACCAAGCCGTTCGCATTCATGAAACACTACCCTTCCTGCGGTGTCGGTGGACATTGTATCCCAGTAGACCCGCATTATCTGGTCGAGCGTGCCAAAGAATCCGGATTCAATCACCGTTTCCTGAAATTGGCCATCGAAACCAACGACAACATGCCGGAATACACCGTTGAACGTCTCCAGGACGCCTTGAATGAAAACAAAACGGCCATGAAGGGAACGGTCGTCGGCGTTCTCGGTCTCGCTTACAAAGCCAACGTCGATGACATGCGAGAATCGCCGGCATTCGAAGTCATAGAGCATTTGAAATCCCATTACTGCAAAGTGGAAACATTCGATCCACACATAAAAGAACTATCCAGCGTGAAAACTCTTGATGGTATCCTGAAAAAATCCCAGGCCCTCGTTCTTACGACGGATCATAGGGAATTCAAAGATGTTCTTACTCCTGCTCTCTTGAAAAAATACGGCATCAAGGTGATCGTAGATGGTAAAAACTGTCTCGAAAGGGAAGCGTTCCTGAAGGCTGGAATCATTTACAAAGGCATCGGCCGCTAATCACATTCTCATGTTCGGACTTCTGAAGCTTATCATCTGGCTCGTGGGCACGGCAGTCGTCGGATATTTCGTTTTGGCACGTTTCGGCTATGACGTGAATTGGAATTATTGGAATGAACGGAAAGTCGCTTGCCAAGAACTGCTCGCCCAATGCCGGAAAGACCTCATCAAGACAGGAATCGAAGGAGCGAGACAGAATTGTGAATTCAATTGCGTGAACCCCGAGCTTCTCATAAAGAAGAAGGATAAATAAACCGAGCTTTAACTTTTGAACTTACCGTTATGCGTTTAATCGTGAATCTTCCTGCCTTCAATGAAGAGGAAAAAATCGCAAGCACGATCCAAAGGATTCCCCGGCATATCGAAGGGATTGATGAAGTGCTGGTGCAGGTCATCGATGACGGGTCGAAAGACCGGACAATCGAAGCCGCGAAACAGGCGGGCGCCGATTTCGTCTATTCCAATGGCGTGAATCGCGGTATCGGAAAGACATTCCGCCATGCCGTCGAGCGCTCTCTTGAAAACGGAGCCGACATACTGGTGAATATCGATGCCGACGGCCAGTTCGATCCCCAAGATATCAAAAAGCTCATCGTTCCCGTTTTGAAACATGAAGCTGACATGGTAAGTGCCGACCGCTTCGATCATCTGCAAGCCAAGAATATCCCTTTCGTAAAGGATGTCTTGAACCGTTTCGCCGCTCATCTCATCGGAAGATTCATGGGAATACATATCAAGGACCTGACATGCGGATTCCGGGCATACAATCGCGAAACCCTTCTCCGTCTCAACCTGCCGGGTGATTTCACGTACACGCAGGAAGTCATCATCGATGCGTTGGGCAAAGGCCTGAAGATCGTTTGGCTGCCGGTGGAAGTGACCTATTTCGAAGGAAGGAAATCCCGCGTCGTCAAAACGATATGGAATTATGTGAACAACAGTCTGCGCATCATCATCAGAGCCATCAGAGACGTCCGCCCGATGAAATTCTTCGGCGTTCCGGGACTCATTCTCATGGCCGTTTCTTTTTTCGGTTTCTTCGTTTTTCTCGTCCTCTATTTCCAAGATTTCAAGATCTCTCCGTATAGGAATTACCTCCTTTTTTCCGTGGTCACCCTGCTCATCGGACTGCAATTCGTCGTTTTCGCTCTGATCGCAGATATGGTGAGAAGCAATCGACGATTGATCGAAGATCAGATGTACCTCTTCAAAAAAGATAAGTACCAGAAGTAGCAAGCATAGCGCGCATTACCTTGTAACGCGCTCCTTAATACCTTCTCCGTCCGCATCATGAAGATTCTTTTTATTTCAAGGGCCTATCCCCCGGTGACAGGCGGGATTGAAAACCAGAATTATGCTCTTTCAGTGTGGCTCACGAAAGTTGCCAGAGCGGATACCATCGCGAACCGTTATGGAAAAAGGGCACTCCCTTTCTTCATCCCATTCGCCACAGTAAAAGCGCTTCTCATCATGCATCGCTACGATGTCCTGCTGCTTGGAGACGGCGTGCTCGCCATCTTAGGATTTATCATCAAGTTTTTTTATCCGGAAAAAACGGTCGTATCCGTCGTTCACGGCTTAGATCTCACCTATAAGAGCGATCTCTACCAGACATATTGGGTGCGGAAATTCTTGCCAACACTCGACGGTCTCATCGCCGTAAGCGATGAAACGAAAAAAATCGCAGTTGAAAAAAATATTCCTGAAAATAAAGTCTCTGTCGTTCACAACGGTGTCGAAACCGAAACCTTTCAGAAACGATATACCAGGGATGACCTCTCAAAAGTTCTCGGGAAAGATGTGACGGACAGATTCGTATTGTTGACTGCCGGACGCCTGGCGAAGCGCAAAGGCGCGGAATGGTTTATCCGGAACGTGCTTCCATCGCTGCCTGAAAATACCCTCTATGTTCTTGCAGGAGACGGACCGGAAAGAGAGAACATCGCGAAGGCGACCACTGATCTGAAATTAGAAGAAAAAGTTTCTATTCTCGGAAGAGTGAGCGACGAAGTGCGTAATATTCTGCTTGCCACAGCCGACATATTCGTGCAGCCGAACATCCCGATCCAAAATGACATGGAAGGCTTCGGCATCGCGGTCATAGAAGCTACCTCTGCCGGAAGACCCGTAGTGGCATCCGCATTGGAAGGTCTGAAAGACGCCATCGCGGATAAGGAAAACGGGATCCTGGTACCACCGGAAAACGCAGCCGCTTTTCAGAATGCCATACGGGAATTATTGCAGAATACCGATGAACGGCTTCTGCTTGGCAAAAGAGCCAAGATATACACCGAGGAACACTACCATTGGAAAAGAATCGCCGCAGAATATGTAGAGGCTTTGAACAGATTTATTCAAGAGTGATATGCATCTCATCCCTTTTTTCCTCTTTTTTGTCTTCACGGGAATACTTTTCTTTCTCCCCGGTTTTTTCCTTCTCAAAACATATTTTAAGAAGACATTTCAACCGTTCGATACTCTTGTTCTTTCGTTTGCTATAAGCGCCGGTATCGTGGATTTCCTCATGCTCTTGCTCGGAAAAATAGGAGTTCTCTTCACGCGCACTTCTCTTTCAGTCGGCATCATTCTCGTTGTCGGAATAAATCTTTTATCATATGCCGCTTACAGCCGTTTTCATAAAGGAAAGGTTGCAGAAAAAAGAAAGACTTATTCCTTTTCCTATTCCAGACACCAGTCATATCTCTTTCTCACGCTCTTTATCTTGACTCTCCTCATCAAGACGCTCTATCTCTCCCATGCCGTTCTGCCTACCGCGACCGATCTGGGACATCATATGTACTGGTCCAAGCTCATTTCGGAAACCGGCAAACTCCCCTTTTATGGAAAACAGGAAATCATCAGTACAGAAAACGGTAGTTCCGTTTTGAACGCCGAACCGACTGCTATCGCGGATTTCATCATCGGTGAACACCTTCCTTTCGCGGCCGTCAATATTTTCTCCGGCATCGACTACTTTACTGCCTTTCCGGTCGTTTTTCTCTTTCTGATCAACGTACTTTCTATTTTCGCCTTGATGTGTCTTGCTATGCATGTCTCGAGCGATTTCAAAAGCATCTTCCCTGATAACAGGATCTTCACGGGAGAAAATGTCAGTCTCGCTGTTCTTTTTTTCTTCGGTCCCCTCTATACTCTGGCTTCTCCGCAGGCGAAATTCGTGAGCGGAGGAGTGGTCGGAAACACATTCGGTAATCTTTTCATCCCGCTCATCATTCTCTCCTTCTACCGAGCATTCAAAGAAAAAAATCCCAAATTGCTCGCGCTTGGTTTTTTTCTCATGTTCACTCTGGCATACACGCACCATCTGAGTACGTTCGTTCTTCTTTTCGCACTCCTCTTTTCAGCTCTCATCTACGGGGCATTCCATTTCAATTCAATCGGAAAAACGTTTCGCGACTGGTTCAGTCTCATCATCCATCCGATACCTCTAGCCACACTCTCTGTTCTCATGCTCTTCTTTTTTCTGATCGCTATGCCGACGTACATCGAAACGCATGCTGTGAGTACCGCCATCGGGACGCCGACCAAAACGACCCGGACCGGCCTTTCTTTTTTTCAAGTGACGTTTTCTTCCGGGGAAGGGCGGGTGGCATTAGGACTCGCCGGAACACTTCTCCTTCTGGCGCTCCGTTCACGACTGACCTATGGAGGTGCCTTTCTTCTCGGCTGGAGCATCATCCTCATACTCATGACATTTCATCCAGACTGGCTCTTCATCGATATCCCCTCCAATCGGATCGGGGCATACCTTTCATTTCCTCTAGGAATGCTCGCATCGATTTCCTTCATCAGCCTGGCATCATTTCTGAAATCCGAAGAAAACAAGCTTGTCATTCCGGGTATATTCACATTCCTGCTCACGATTTCGCTCTTCAGCTATTCTGTCGGGAGCGGCTCTTACGATAATAGCCAGACCCTTCTTCCGGAAAGCAAGGGACTTTCAGCTCTTGAGACATTCAATGCCTCACGCTACTTAGCACAAACGAGCAATGAGAAAGATATCATCCTGAAAGATCACAACTACATCGCCGCCGATTCCTGGATGAAGCTGTTTTTTCTTCGTGATTACTCCTATCCCTTCTCCCGCGGTTTTTTTAAACGGTACGAAGACAATCCCGATCGCGAACAATGCACTCTTTACATGATATCGGTCCCGAACACACAGAAAGGAGAGAGCTGTTTCAAGGACACGGGTACCACCCTCGTCGTAGTGAATCCTCATTTCGATGCCGCACAGTTCGAGAAGTCAGCCGAATTCTCCCGTGTATATGTCAGTCAGGATATTCATATTTATAAACGTAATCAATAACGACATGTCGCAAAATAGAGTCATCGTAATCGCCAGCCTCCTTTTCATTCTCGTTTCCATCTTTCTTTTCTGGAAGAATGAACGCGAGCTTGATCCGAACTCCGGTAAGAATTTTTGGAATATCTCTTTCGATTCACCAGATCGCCCGGAGAGCCTGGAATTTACCATTGAAAACTATACGGACGATGTCGATTTCAACTATGTCGTCACTGAAAATCTGCGGGTGATAGAGAAAAATGACGTGAAAGTCGAAAGGACGCGCAAAGCCATGATCAGACCCCTTCTCACCGCCGCTCTCGGCACCCCGACCACGGTCACCGTGACACACGGCAAGGAACAGAAGGAAATTTACCGTAAATAATAATCCTATGGATGAAAAAAAGGTACTTCTCGCAACCCGTCCTCTTGTCCCGCCGTGGGACGAGGCGTCAAAAAATTTCGCCTATTTCCTGGGACGAGGAGTGAAAAATCATTCGCTCACCCTTCTCACGACTCCGGAGCATCTCTCCGGCCTACCCTTCTCTGCGGAGGAAGAGCCGATCTATGCATCCGGACACTTTGATTTCTCCGCCAAAAAAAATCTTTTTTCTTTCCTTCGCAGATCTCGAGACACATTCGATGTCACGCACTATCTTTTTACCCCGACAAAATGGAATACCGCTTTGATCAGATTCTTTGCCAGACCGCGCCGGGGCAAAACCATCCAGACGGTAGCTACCGTAAGAGATGACCTCTATGGGAATAAGAAACTACGCTCACTTTTCTTTGCAGACTGTCTCATCACCTATACCGATCTCACGAAAAAGAAACTGGAGCGACTCGGCTTTACGAATGTCACCCGTATATATCCCGGTATCGATCTTGATATCTATCAACCGCGTCCTAAGGATGAATCGATACTTAAGATGTATGGACTCGCTTCAGAAGATTTTCTGGTGGTCTATCCCGGAGAGTACACCCGTCTCGGAGCCACTGACATGATCGCAAATACTTTCATTAAATATTTCAAAGAAACTCCGCAGTCAACCATGAAGTTCCTTTTCGCTTGCCGGATAAAAAATGAGGCGGACAAGGAGAAAAGGGAAGCTTTGAGAAAAGAAGTGAAAGAATACGGGCTGGAAAACAAGATCTTATTTGAAGAGAATACGACGAGAGATATGGCCGCTCTCTATAACACGGCGGATGTCATCATTTTCCCGGTGGGAGATCTTAATGGAAAGTTCGATGTTCCCCTTATTATCGTGGAGGCCTATGCTTCTGGAAAACCGGTTATTTTAAGCGATCTTGCGCAGTTTCAAGAGTTTGCGAACGACCGCATCTGTGTTACAATTCCGAGAGGTTCGGGCAAAGATTTGATCGAAAAAGTGTTTTATTTAAAGGAAAATACGTACGAAAGAGAAAAACTTGGCGAGAACGCCAGACGCTTCGTAAAAGATCATTTCGACCTCAAAAATACCGCCAAACAATACGAGGAAATTTATTCATTATTGTAAGCACTTTTTCTTCATCTTTTGTTTTCTTCCCTTATGGAACTGACGGTAACATTTCTTATAAGCGAGTCGGTAACAGTCGATCGTAAGCGATGTTCGAGAGCTCTAGATCCCTGTTCGACAGAGCGAGTCAGAAATGTTCGGAATGAAATACAGGAAGAAAACGGGAGTATGAAGAAAAAAATATTTCTATGTACGAAATGAACCCCACTCCCCTCTCTCCCTACAAAAGCGAATGGAAAACAGGAAAGATGAAAGTTCCTGTTGTTTTTCATGTGGGGGAAAAACTCATGCCTGGAAAAGAGACCATGGATCAGCTGGAAAGCGTGGCTTCGAATGATACGATTTTCCATCATATCGCCGCTATGGCAGACGTTCACTCCAAGCCGGGAAGAAAGAACGCTACCGGCACGACAGTGGCATCGGAACGATTCATTCTTCCTCAAGTCAACGATTCCGATCCGGCCTGTGGCATGCGCCTGGTACGTTTGGATCTCGATGAATCGAATATCACCAAAGAACAGATCGACCAGATATTTCAGCAAGCGACCAAAACCGTCCCCACAAAGAAATATATCGGCACGGTTCTTCCGTTCCGAGTCATTGTCGATATCTGCAGATTGGGAATCGAGCCTTTGATCAAATACCTCGGCATCAAGACGAAAAATGAAGCAGAGAACAGTATAGATCGTGGTAATTTTTTTTCGACTCCCCCCACCCGGAAAGATATTTTCAGTTTCATTCCGCCGCTTTTTCTTTTTTTCGCTCAATTCCGCTCCGGTATCATCGGCGCTGCCGGCAATCATTTCCTTGATCTCATGAAGGTGTCAGACATCATGGACGAGGAAACCGCGAGAAGATTCGATCTCCGTAAAGGTCAGTATCTTCTCATGGTGCACTGCGGTTCGGGAATTCTCGGCCAGTACACGATGTATATGTTTACCGCCAAGAAGCGCGAACACGCGTCAACCGCCGTTCTCATGAATATCGGACGTTTCTTCTGGCCGACAAGATACAAGAATACCGTCCGTTCCATCGCTCAAAAAATCCGGGAATCTGATTTCGGAAAAAAAGAACCGCTCATCACTTTTGATGGAAACGGGGAAGACGGTGAACTCTATATGGCAGCCCGCTATGCGTGTTCGAACTTCGCACATGCCAATAGGGCTACGATCACCCATAACTTCATCCGAACAGCCGAAAAGGTGCTCGGACGGACTGTCGAAGCCGATCTCCTCTATGACATGCCACATATCCTCGTTTCAGAGGAAGAGCATTACGGAAAAAATGTCTGGGTGCATCGGAACGGTACCAGTCGGGCGTATGGCCCGCAAAGGATGTCATCTCACCCTCTTTTCAAAGACACCGGCGAACCGGCTTTCATTCCGACTTCCATGTCGACCGAGGCCTATCTCTGTGTCGGACAGGACGGGAACGAATCCAGTTTTTTTTCCTGCAATCATGGAGCCGGAAAAACAGCGACCGTAACTGAAAATATTATTCCGCAAAATAAGGGTGAACTGCATCAGAAGCTCGAAGCCAAAGGCGTGAGACTCTACAACGGTCGTTCATCCAAAGTCATCGAGCAGGATTCATCCCACTATAAAAGTGCGGCGGATGTCATAGAGAGTGTGGCTGAAAACCAGATCGTAAAGCCTGTCGCCAAGCTTCAGCCTATTTCCGTCATCATGTACTGATATGCCACGCACGCCATACACATTCTGCGCTTCTTATCTGCTCCTGTTGAAGGATGGAAAAATTCTTCTCGCCAGAAGATTCAATACGGGATTTGAGGACGGAAAATATTCCCTTCCTGCTGGTCATACGGAAACCGGAGAAACATTCACTGACACTATCATCCGCGAATCCAAGGAAGAAATCGGCATCACCTTACAGGAAAAAGACTTGCGCGTTTCGCACGTTTTACATCGTTTGAGCGATCAAAGCGGCCGCGAATATGTCGATGTTTTCTTTATTGCGGCAAATTGGGCGAGCGAGCCAGTGAATATGGAGGCGGACAAATGCGATGAGCTTTCTTGGTTTCCTGTTTCATCTCTGCCTGAAAATATAGTAGCCTATGTACGGCAAGCCATAGAGAATTCTCTTAATAATATACCCTACAGCGAATTCGGCTGGAAATAAAAAACTTATGAAAATCATATCCTTTTCAGGCGTAGACGGATCCGGAAAATCCACCCAACTTTCCAAACTCCAGACGAAACTCCAGGAGGAAGGAAAGAAAGTTTATTATTTCCACGCGATCGAATTCTCGTTAGCAAATAAGATCGCAAGATTTTTCAAAGGGGAAAAGGAATTCCAGCCCGGACAAGATAAGGCGATCATCAATGCTTCCTGGCTTTCTGTCCATATGCGTCAGAAATTTCTCTTGTTGGACATGCTTCGTTTCAGATGCCTCAGAAGCAGATTGCGGAAAGAAGGATATGACTACCTGCTTTCGGACCGTTTCTTTTACGATTCCATCATAAATATCGAATTTCTCACTGATACGGTCCGGTTGGGAAGATGTTCTCTCCGTCCCGGAAGACTTTTTCTCACGCATGTCATGCCGCGCGCTGATAAGGTTTTTCTTTTCGATATCGAACCCGACACCATACTTTCGCGAGACCGGATACCCGAGCAAGGAAGAGACTACATAGAAAAAAAGGCAGAATTGTATCAGAAGCATGCGGATGAATGGAACATGCAGATCATCAATGCCAACCGAGACAAAGAATCGATTTTCCGAGAGGTCATAAGCAAAATGTAATCACATTGCGACCGATAAGATTGTTTCTCGGGAAAACGAGTCAGGGGTGTTCGACGGAAAGAATGCGTAAGAACAAGGAAATCACGGTGCTTAATAGAATGTAAAAAATATGAAAAAATTCTCACAAGCGCTTGTCTGGCTCACACTTTCGGAGATTATCTTCAATGTGGCCGGCTATGTCATCCATTCATCCGTCGGGCGCATCTTGGGGCCGGCAGATTACGGACGTTACAGCATCATCGTGACGCTCACCACCATGATCATCATACTGATCGGAAACGGCATTCCGACCGCCATGTCGAAATACATTAGCGAGATATTTGAAAGCGCACCGGAAAAGATCCTCGGCATCAAATTGAAGGCGATCAAACTGCAGATTGCGCTTATGATCCCCGTATCCGTTATTTTTTTCCTGATGGCTCCGCTCATCTCCTGGGCGCTCCATGATTCTTCGCTCACGCCACTCTTCCGGCTCTCTGCGCTCATCATCCCCGCGTTTGCCGCAGCGTCTTTTTACTTCTATTACTACACCGGGCTTCATTTCTTCCGGCTCCAAGCTATTCTGAAGACTCTCCGCGCCCTGGGCCGCATAGCGTTCATCGTGGGCTTCGCCTACTTCTTCGGGGTCAAAGGAGCAGTTTCCGGATACATCGCCGCCCCGCTCTTCGTTTTCCTCATCGCTTTCATCTGCGATATCGTCATCACTCATAAGTATTTTCCAGCGACGAAACAGGACAAGACATCCATCGTCGATTTTTCAGGAAAAACCATTCTCATGTACGCGGGCCCTCTCACACTCTTTCTTCTGTTTTACGAGCTGATCCTCACGCTTGACCTCTATTTCGTCAAAAGCCTCTTGAGGAGCGATTACCTCACCGGAATCTATAATGCGGCCATCACCGTCGGCAGGATCCCCTATTATCTCTTCTATGCGCTCACGATCATTCTCTTGCCAGCCGTTTCGAAGACGACTGCCGAACAGAATACGGTTGAAACGGAAAGCCTCGTAAATAAATCCTTGCGCCTTCTCGTCTTTCTTCTTTTCCCGATCATCACCCTGCTCATCTGTTACGCACCTCAGACGCTCAATATCTTTTATGGTGCGAAATATGAGTCAGCCATCGGTCCGATGAGCATCTTCAGTGTCGGTGTGGGTTTTCTTACGGTCTTCTATGTCTTAAGCTTCGCCTTGAATGGTGCCGGCCTGGTCAAGATTCCGATGAAATTGGCTTTTTTCGGCTTCCTTTCGATGGTCGCGTTCAATTTCCTTCTTATCCCCCGATTCCAGTTGATCGGCGCCGCTTTCTCGACGACCATTACTTCTCTTATCGTTATGATCGGAGTTCTCATATACACGAAGCGTCATTTTAACGTACACATCACCCTTTCCACTCTGTTTTTTTCATTCATCAGCGCCGGGATCATCGGTTTCCTCTCATTTGCCCTACCACAAAGCGACAGGCTTTTCATCCTTTCAGGAGCATTCCTCTTTTGTCTCTATTTTGTTCTGATCCGATTTTTCGGAATTCTCTCGAATGACGATCTTGCTCCGATAAAAAAAATATTCAAAAGAAGCAGGCTTGACAGAAAATCTTGAAATGAGAACTCTTTAGGCGTATATTTGATTCAAGTTTCTCGGGGGACATGTATGAAAATCATACATGTTTCGTTCTTTATTTTCACAACGAGAGGTAGTTGTAATGACTCGCAATCTTCAGCCTTGGGAGATTTTCTCTGCCCCTGTCGAAGTTGGCCGCTCTGCCTGGAAGACTTTCCTCGACACGTTCCAATCGCTCATGGAAGAGCAGCACAAGCGAAGAGAGGCGCGGCTTCAACTCGACATCGCCAAGCCGCAAGCCGTTCCAGCCGAAAGCGCAGAAAAGCGAATGGTCAAAAGACTCATTCACAACGCACCCGCACTGCGTCCTTTTCTGGAACACAACAAGCCACTCATGGCGATAGATGGAAACCCCGTCGTGTGTGCTATTCAGGTGGGTCAGGCAAAGTCCTTCATCGTCAATTTCCACCATGCCGAACGCGCCCTGCAGCACCAGATGGGAATTCCCCACTCGACATGGCAAGCCGACGCCTACAGCGACGAGCTCTCAAGAAAGCTCGCCGGCGACAGCCGCTTGTACCAGCAAGTCGCCGGTTTCAGCCACGCGTCGGAGTCCGATCGGCACGCGATCGTGGGGCACCTCGCCGGCGAACTCTGCCACCATGAGCAGCGTCAGCTTCAAATGGAATAGAAACAAAGCCCGTGACTTATCAAGTCATCGGGCATTTTTTTGTCCTTTTTTTACCAACGGTAGACTTCGACCGCCCCCCTCACTTGGGCATTGCTCACGAGCTCCATATTCTTTTTGAAGTATGCTTCCGCGTCGTGAGAAATATAATCATAATCATTCGTAGAAAGAATTACCCACCCGTGTGGATGAAGCGCCAGTATCGACTTGAGATCCTCGATCGAGAACTTGCGCTGAGAAAGCTCTCCCCCGAAATCAAAGACTGGAACTTTAGCCCCAGCGAAATAGTAATTGCGAAAATTGCGGGTGATAAGGACATCGCCGTCCGCTTTATTCTTTTTGAAATAATCGAATACTTTGCGGTAATTCGGATTTCCTCCGGAAGAGGTTTCATGATACGTATTGTTTTCTTCCAAAAAATACCCATAATTCGGGAGAAGGAGAAGGAGCAGAACCAAAGCCGAAAGGACACGTCGCTTACCCAAAATTGCCAGATTTTCCCTCACAAAACACATGATTCCATAGACTCCTACGGCAGCGAGGAGAAGAATGAACGGAATGACGAAAAAAATGTATTGTGGACCGACATTTCTTCTCCAGAACCAAATGGCCATAAAGAGCGGCACGAGGAACGCCAGTGATAGCCAAAGCGCTTCCTGAGGCCGATTCAATCGTTTTGCCAGCGTAAACGCGCCGAACAAAACGATAAGGAAGCCGAGCAGAGGATGAGCGAAGTCGCGGAATACATAACCGATATACGAGTAGTGGTTATCGAACAATACCAGTCCGCCGAAAGCTATCCGGGCGATACTCGGAAGAAAAAAAATGAAAATGAATCCGAAAAGCATTCCGAATCCGGTAAGGATCGTATATCTATTTTTCAAACTTCCGTTTTTCTTCCAAAGAAGAAAAACTTGGATCAAGACATATATTCCGAAGAAAGGAACCGCAGCCACAGAAAGTCCGTGCACAGCGAAAGAGAGCGCTCCAAGAATGAAAAATGGGAGAAGGTATGACAGATTTATTCCATAGGTATTCCAGACTTTCTTCAAAAGAGCATATCTTCCCGCGTAGGAACTCTCGAACAATGCGAAGAGGGATGTTATCCAAGCCAGATATACCGGTGCGAACATGGCATACATCCGCAAACGCCTATCGAAGATGATCGCGTTTATGCTCAAGGCGAAGAAAAACGCAGCCAGTAAACCGACGGTTTTTTTCCGCGTATAGAAATACCCGGTCCAAAACATGAGAAGAATCGTAAAAAGTCCCCACAAGACGCTCAGCGTCCGGGCCGTCGCTTCTGTGGGCGGCAGGAATCTATATACCTGTGCAACCTGCCACTTATAAACGAAAGCTCTTTCATCCCGAGCATCGTTTATATTCATTTCAGCCGGTTTCCCATAATTGAAATCCCAGGATTTCCAAGTGCCGGTTTTCGAGTATCCATAACTCGAATTCATGTCGAGAAATTCGTCTGCCACGAATGAATTATTTCCCAATCCGAAAAAACGCAGACCCGCTCCTAAAAGCACGATGACAAAAAGGATCTGCCAGGTTTTTTTCCACGTCATATTCATACCCAGTGTGAAAACTTCGACAATTTTATTGAGAAAAATTGTGAAGCTCTGTTATAAACAAATTATATTTCAGAATTATCATATCAAACTATATCGCCACCCAGTCGAAGTATTACCTCTGGGCATAATATTTCAATTATATCTACTGCTGATCTGTCGCCTCATCTTCTGACTGTTCCAACGACGTCTCGTCCTGATTCGTTTTTGGTCCCGTTGTCCGTTCAAAAAATTCCTTCCAGGTATATCGCGGCGGAGCTTTGGAATCACTCGGCTTGGTAATCGAGAAATCCTGCCGCTCTGCCATTATGGATTCCGGTTTCGGTAAAAGTTCTATCGCAACCAGCGTTCCGAAATGAGTCGTAGCTCCGACCGTATACGACTTCCTATATTTCTTCAATGAGTCTTCCAAATCGGATTGAGCGCGCAAAACGAGATAATAAACCCCCTCTTTATAAATGCCATCAAAACCAAGCACGGCATTCTCTATCCCTCTTTTTTCCATCAGATACTTGAGCGCCCGCCGATGCTGCGGCTCGCTGAACATATAGACGGGATATCCGGTGTCCTGTGAACGTTTCTGGAGCATGTCGACTATCCTGTTCTGTTGTTCGAGAGTCACCCTGATCCGATCTTTAAGGATCCTATCCGGCGGACTATCGATAGCTTCCGTGCCAGCAAGCGAAAGCTCCCTATACCGTTCACACAGGGACTGAACATTGGAATACGAAAGAAAGAAGACGATTCCGACAATAATGATCCAGTATGCTTTCGAATGACGAATGACTCTCCGCAACAGTTCGAAAATCATACCAAGCAATATGAAAAAAATCAGTCCGGAAAGAAGGAAGAAACGCGGCGCGATATTATACGAGAGCGGAAGAAACAATCCGAACGTAATTACAAGCCATACCGAAGAAAGGACCAGGAAATCCTTCTTTTTCTGATCCGTTTCCTTCCACCAAAAGAGGAGAAGAGCGCTGATACCGAGTATGAATAGAAGTACCGAAAATACTCCATACCATTTCCCCTGATCGCACTTATCGGTACATGACCATTTCAATCCTCCGTTGAATATAATCGTAGGAAAGGTCCCTTTTTCAAACCCTGTAGTGATGACGAGGGCATGCAAGCCGTGTTCCGAAACGTCACGCGATACTTTTTCAATGAAAGTATGATTCGTCTTCGATGATTTTTCAGTGATAGCGCCGAAAAATTCCTTCGTATTGGCACCACCAGTTTCAATCTCATTCAAAGCCATCGGCAAATACAGGATGAAAACGATGGCGCAGGCTCCAAGCCATGTTTTCCATGAATACCGAGGCCGTTTCAGTATAAGAAAAGCGAAAAATATCGCCGGAACCGCGATGAAGACCAGAAAATGGAATTGGGTCGCCAGCGCTAAAGCCCCGACCGAGAGAAGGAACCATCTCTCGCGATATGTTTCACTCTCATCCACAGCCCGAAGGAGCGCGTAGAATCCCAAAAGAACAAAAAACGGTATGAAATTCGGATTCCAGGCAAATCGGCCATACATGATAAAAAACTCCGAGACAGAAAAAAGAAGAGTCAGTCCCAACGAGAGCCACTCGCCAAAAAATCTTCTTATAAAAGAATAAAACAGCGGTATTGAAAGAGAAGAGAAGATGAGGACGAAAATGGCCATGCCGGTCGGAGTGCCGCCGAAAAAAAGAGCGCTCACGTATTCCAGATTATAGAATGCCGGGCCAAGACGCAGAAAAGTACCACCAGCCTTGGGACCGAGCAACGGCAATTCTCCCGGGCCGCCCTGTAGTGCGGCATCGACAACACGCGCGTCTCTCGCCTGATCCAATTCGAAGTGCAACCACGAAGAAAAATGATAGGCTCGGAGTCCGAATCCGACCAAAAGAATCAGCCCCAGAATGATGCAAATCTTGTGTTTTAAGAAAAAATTTCGCACTTCCTTTTTTTAGGTTATTAGGGTAGACTGTAAGGGAAAATTCCCGTATTTACGGGCTTTATATGAATTTATTCTAATGCATTTTTAACTTACCAGCAAACCCTATGCGTGATTTTTTCGACTCACTGGAAAATCGCATTTCCACCCTGCTCGCTTTTCTCATTTTCTTGAATACTCTGCTCTTCATCGCTCCCCAGAGTTCTTCCCTACTCCTCTTCAAAACGTCTCTTGGGAACCATTTTTTCTATCTCGGTTTCATCATTCTCGCGTTGTTCGTCCTCATCAGTGATTCTTATTTCGCTCCATCATTCAATTGGAAAAAGAGTCTCGGACAGATGCTCGGCATCACTTTCCCCGGAGCCATTACGCTGGCATACGGTTTGAGCGAATCGACGAAATTCCATTATATATTTCCCATCGGCCTTGGACTGTATGTGATTTCGCTCGGTATTCTCCTGTCCGCCTACTACATCGAGAGAGAACACAAGGATAGGATTCTCGACCCGAGCGCTCTTACGTTCAAAGGATGGTTCCGAGCCCAAGGCATTCCAGCGCTTGTTTTCATTCTTCTTACGACCTCCGTCTTCTTTACTGCCGGGCTCTACCGATTGAGCAGTTTCGCTGCCGTGGACGAACCCTTGTGGCTGGATGGAGGGCGCATAGGAAAGTACTGGCACAATATCGAACAGCGTGATTGGCGCGGCACCAAGATCAGCGATAAGCCTGGTATTACCGTCTCCATAGTGAGCGGACCGGGTTTGTGGTCCTATAACCCGAAGAGCTTCAAATCCATCCGCTATCAGGGAGGAAGCTTCAACATCGAGGCGATCAAGAGTTATTTTTTCGCTTTCAGATTTCCTCAGCTCGTTGTCGTCACCCTCTTCTTGCCGTTGTTCTATTTCTTTCTCGAGCGACTGGTGGGCCGCCGCAACGCGCTCATGAGTTATGCACTGCTCTCAACTTCTCCGATATTGGTCGGCATAACCAAAATCATCAATCCCGATTCGCTCCTCTGGGTCTTCACTCCCCTTTCGCTTCTTTCCTATCTGGTTTTTCTCAAACGGGAATCCTATCGCTATCTGGTTTTCGGAGGCGTCTTTCTCGGACTCGCACTCCTCACGAAGTACGTCGCCAATATCCTCTTTGTCTTCATCTTAGGACTCATTTTCCTGGAATATCTCTATCATCAGAAAATGGCTAAGGTAAGCCTCTCTTTGTACATGAAAAAATCTTTGGAGCGCTTCGCCTTTTTCACCTTTGTCACGCTCACCACTTTTTATTTCCTTTTTCCTGCGGTCTGGATCAAACCCTCACGAATCATCACGTCCACGCTGTACAGCCAGGCCTTCGCAAAAGTCGCCCCCCTCTTCCTGGTCATCCTCGGTTTTATTCTTGTCGATCAGTGGATCAATAAGGCCAGGATCACTTCCGCTTTGATAACTTTCTTGAATAGGATAAAAAGACCGATAGCTATCGCCATCGGAGCGCTCTTCTTGGCATCGATCGTCTTTACCGTTTTCAATGTCTGGAGCGGGATGTCAGTCTACGATTTCATGGAACTGCTCTCTTCACCGAAATCAATCACCTCGAGAAGCGATTTCTTGGGAATCTTTTTGACCAATTTCTATCCCTTGGTCTTCGGCGTGACACCTCTCGTTTTTCTCGGGCTGATTCTGGCTCCATTCTTCTTTTTCAAGAAGGCCTTCTACCTCTCGACCAGTCTCCGGCTCGCTTTTTACTTGGTCATTTTCATCCTCCTCTATTATCTCGGCAGTACCGTGAACGATGTCGCCTCCATTGTCCGCTATCAGATCATTCTCTTCCCGATGGCGGCTATCATCGCCGGAATCATGCTCCAGCATGTTCACACGATGATTCGCAAAAGATTCTCGCAAAAACAGGCACCGACCGTTTCCGTCGCCAGCGCCATAGCGCTCCTTGGAATCATTTCACTCATTGCGGCGACGTTTCCCTTGAGCTACGCCTCCGCTTTTTTACCCGCGAAATACTTCATCGATATGAAAGACATGGGACCAGGGAGCTATGAGATCGCTCAGAAACTGAACGCACTCTCAGATGCGAAAGACTTGCTCATCTGGACTGACAAAGACGGTGTCTGCAAATTCTTCGTCGGTACATGCAAACGAAACAGAAGTTACAATGACCTGAGAGAATCCGGGCTCGATTATATAGTAGTTTCAGCCACGCGTGAGAGCCGTACGACAAAAATGATGCAGGGAGACATAGCAAGCCAGAAACCGGGTCTCATCCGTTTCGATCAGTACTATCTGAAAAAAGACCCCCTCTTTGAAGTCGATGTCAACGGTCGGAAAAACCACTTCATCAAAGTCTTCAAGTTCGAAAAGTAGATTTCGTAAGAAATAACTTCCTTCTTATTTATGCCATTAGAATCTCCCGCACACTACGGTCGTATTTTTCTGGAAAAAACAAATAAGACATACATCCAGCTTTTACGATATACCTTCGTCGGAGGGATCTCTACCATACTTGATACGGCAGTCTTTATGGTTTCAACCGTATTCCTGAATGCTCATTATCTCGTTGCGCAGACTTTCGGCTTTCTTGCCGGTATCAGTCTCAATTATTTCCTGAGCATTTCTTTCATTTTTGAAAGTAAGCGGTCGCGTCTTACCGAAATAACGCTATTCCTTATTACGGGCCTTATCGGACTCATTCTTAGCTACATCCTACTTTGGTTTTTTATTGATATTCTTTCGATTACGACTTATGAAAATCTTCTTGCAAAACTTTTGACTATCGTCATCGTCCTAGGATGGAATTTCACATCACGAAAATTATTTATTTTTTAACAGTCTTTTCTATGTCAAAAAAAGCCATAATTATCGGCGGAGGACCGGCAGGTCTGACGGCGGCCCATGAACTATTGGAAAAAACTGACATAGAGACACTTGTTCTTGAACGCGATAACATTCTCGGCGGTATTTCACGCACTATTAACCACAATGGAAATCGCATAGATATAGGCGGGCATCGTTTTTTCTCAAAATCAGAAACTGTCATGAATTTCTGGAAAAATGTCCTCCCCATTCAAGGAGCTCCTTCCAAAGATGAAATTCTGCTGCAAATCGATACGACAGATCACATCACAAAAGGCGGACCGAATCCTGAACAAACCGATAGAGTCATGCTCATACGACAAAGACTTTCTAGGATCTACTATCTGAAGAAATTTTTCAGCTATCCGGTTACGTTAAGTCTTAACACCATCACCAATCTTGGGATATTCAGAGTATGCAAAATCGGAATAAGTTATGCCGCCGCATGGTTTTTTCCCAAAAAGGAAATTTCACTAGAAGACTTCTTCATTAATCGTTTTGGAAAAGAATTATACGAGACATTTTTTAAGGAATATACAGAAAAAGTTTGGGGCCACCCTTGCAGAGAAATCAAGGCTGAATGGGGCGCTCAACGCATCAAAGGCCTCTCTGTCACCAAAGCCGTCCTGCACGCATTCAGTTCAATGCTTCAAAAAACAAAATCTATTGATCAGAAAAAAACTGAAACGAGTCTCATCGAAAAATTCTTTTATCCCAAATACGGACCAGGCCAAATGTGGGAAAGCGTCGCACAGAAAATCAAAGAGCGCGGCGGAACAATCCGACTCAATTGTGAAGTCACTCAGCTCACGCTTTCATCTTCCGGAAATATAACTTCTATTACGGTTTTAGATTCCATTACCGGCCAAGAAGAAAACCTGACTGCTGATTACTTTTTTTCCACCATGCCGATAAAAGAACTCATTGGACGCATGCGAGGTGATATATCCGTTGCCGTTAAAGATATTTCTAATAAACTGGAATATCGGGACTTTATGACTATTGGATTGCTTTTAACCAAACTCGCTATTAAGAACCAAACAACCAGAAAGACACTAAATGAATTAGTTCCGGATAACTGGATCTATATCCAAGAGCCTGGAGTGAAAGTAGGCCGTCTTCAGATTTTCAACAATTGGAGCCCTTACATGGTAAAAGATATCAATACTGTGTGGCTAGGTATGGAATATTTCGTGAACGAAGGCGATGAACTCTGGTCAATGAAAGATGAAGATTTCCGTACGTTTGCCATAAACGAACTTGCATCGATTGGGATAATAGAGAAGACGGATGTCATTGATAGCACTGTCATCCGCGTCCCCAAAGCTTATCCTGCCTACATCGGCGAAGGCTATGAAAAATTTACTGAACTCAGAACGTTCGTAGATGATATTCAGAATCTTTTTCTCATAGGAAGAAACGGCATGCACCGTTACAACAACCAGGATCATTCTATGCTTACGGCCATGAAAGCGGTGGAAAACATTATCCAGGGAAAAACAACGAAGGAAAATATTTGGAATGTCAACGCCGAACAAGAATACCATGAAGAGAAAAAATCGCAATAAAGCTTTCGTATGAAAAAAATTAACACAACATCGACTGTTTTTCTTTGTATCTTTCTCCTCGCTTCACTCCTTCGAATCTACCCTGCGTGGCTCAATCGAGATGCGAATGATGATCACTTCCGTGTCATTAGAATCATCGCATTTGAACACCGTATCCCCGACAAAGAAGAATTCGACTGCTTGCAATGTTATCATCCGAAACTTTATCATTTCTCTGCTGCTCAATTGGTACGCTTTTTCCATGCCGAGCCTGGAATCGAACTGAAAATCGTCAGTCAGATGCTTTCGGCCACAGCCGGAATTATCACGCTCATTTTCGGTTATCTATTTTTAAAGAAACTTCCGTTACGGGAAAGCACTCGTTTTTTTTCCTATCTCCTTTTCGCGCTTCACCCCGCGCTTCTTACAATAAATATCCAGGCGACTAATGATTCATTCGTGATCCTTTTTTCATCTCTCGCATTGTTTTTTCTCTATTCTTATCTCAAGGAACGCACATGGGTTTATTTCTTACTCATGCTCATTTCTGTAATTTTTGCATCTCTTTCAAAAGGATCCGGACTCATTATCCTTCTTGGTATCGCCCTTATTCTGCTGATTGATATATCGATTGCAAACAAAGAGTCAAAAGTATTTTTGCGTTCTCTTCTTTCAATAGGAACATTCATCCTCGTTGCAGCAGGTACCATTATTGCATTCGGACCCTATGATGAATACTTTGCGACTTACGGATCACCGCTCGTTATCAATAAGGAAAAATCTCCGCTGCCGCATTTCTTTAAAAAGACATATGTGGGAGAAAAAACGGGCATCGTATCCATATTTGACGGATACTTCACCTTTCATCCGTTTGATCTCATCCGCGCCCCCTTTCTTGATCGGGAAAGTCTACAAGGTGAATATTCCTCATCCCGCACATCGCTGTTTACGCAGTTGTATGCCCGCACAACCTTCATTCAGTATGAAGGCAGACCAAAAGAATGGTTTACGAAACCGGCCAACTCCATCTACAGAGTAGGGAAAATGATCTATCTTGTCTCCCTGATTCCTCTTTTTCTCTTCCTATTTGGGCTCTATATTGATACGCGGAAAAGAATAATTCAATTGTTGTCCGGAAAAGCCTCTACTGTCATAACAGATCCGACTTGGATTTTCACTTTTTTCTTCTGGGGATTTTTCTTATTCATCATCAAATTCACTTTGGAATACCGTGAATATTCTGCCATGAAACCGATCTATCTTTATCCTGCCCTGTTCGCATTTCTCTACCTCTTTTCCCTGGGGTTCGAAAAGACGCAAGACATATTAAAAAACAAATACCTCAGATATGGCCTATTTGTTTCTTTGTGCGGTCTTTCGCTTCTTTTTATCTTGGACGTTCTTGCGCTGATACAGAAACTCTCCTAGACTATTTCTGTCTTGTTTTTCCCTCGCAGATACTGAGGCAGTGCGATAAAGGAAATGATCATCTGAATGAACCGTGACAGCAGCGCGACTGTGACGGCTGTTTCAATACTCACGCCGATCAGA
>Ga0134124_10000024_pt1 | contig 252822 bp, 168 predicted proteins | sample KB304_FD_96880 | JGI IMG/M metagenome (GOLD analysis project Ga0134124, IMG submission 96880) | Terrestrial soil microbial communities without Nitrogen fertilizer from Kellogg Biological Station, Michigan, USA - KB3-0-4 | ecosystem: Environmental > Terrestrial > Soil > Unclassified ...
CGAAAGATTCTGGAGCTACCGTGTCGGAGGCAACGCCTCGCTCTGGACCCTCCGCGACCTGAACGGCAAAGTCCTGCGCGACTACCAGGCCCATCTCGGCTGGACCTTCTACCGCGACTACGCCTACCGCGATGGAGTGCTCCTCGCGTCCATGGCCTCCGCCGCGGCGGGCAGCGGAGTCAGCCACTACCATCTCGACCACCTGGGAACCCCTCGCCTGATCACCGACGGTGCAGGAAGCACGACGACGGCGACCTTCCACACCTACTACCCCTACGGCCAGGAAATCGCGGGGACCTACACCACGGCGTACACGGACACGCTACGGTTCACGGGGCATGAGCGGGACCTGGCGAACATCTCAGGGCAGGCGGATGATTTGGATTATATGCATGCCCGGCATTTTGGGCCGCTCTTTGGGAGGTTCACCAGTGTAGATGCTCTCATTGGGTCGGCCGGGTCGCCCCGGAGCTGGAACAGATATTCGTATGGGCTCGGCAATCCTCTCAAATACACTGATCCTCTTGGCCTCGCCGCAGTTGACTCTTGCAATGACACGGGTTGCAGTGGGGCGGTGTCTGTTGTCGCCCCAAGCGATTCAGTTGATTGGAGCGGGTTCGAAGATTTCATAGCTGAAGGCTATTTCTTCACAGCCGGACTTTCCAATGCCTGGTCCAGTAATAACTTGCTCGGCAAAGGACGATACGCCATCGACAACGATGCCTACAGGTACGGACAGATCGGTGGAGACATTGTGTCTATCATCTCTGGTATCGGAGAAGGCTCAGTCGGGACAGGGGGAGAGCTTGTGGGCATCGGCTTCGACCTGACCGGCGGTGGTGCGGTCATCGGTGTTCCGGTCAACGTGGTCTCTGCCGGGGTCGTGGTCCACGGAGCAACGACGAGCGGTCTAGGGTTCGTAAACCTGATGGAAAGTCTCAAGGGGGGAGGGAAAACTGGTGGAAAGGTCAGCAAGGATGCCTTGGCAACTGGCCGCGAACGCGTAGAGACACTTCGGAGAGAGCTGAAGGAGCTCAAGAGCCTGCCGAATAAAACTCCCTCGGATAAGGCGGCCTACGATAGGAAGGCAGCGGAGCTCAAGAGGGCTCTCGATGCCCTGAGAAGATCTGAAGAACATGCCAGAGTTGGTCAACACTAACCGGGGTAGCCATATGACATATACATTTATTACTGAGAAATCAGGGTCTACTATCATTGAACAATTTGATGGTGTCAACGTGAGCGAGGCCGCCATGCGTTGGCATCGCGATAGCGAGTGCGGGCCTAGCGACCCGCTGGACGACGAGGATGATCTAACTCTGGTAAGATCAGTGAGGAACGTCTGGTGCACCGGAGGCCATGATCGGCTAGGTGTGTTCTACTTGGTGCATATCGTGGCGACGGCCGCCGAAGAGAAATAACTTTGCCCTCGACGAGCCGCTGTTCTTAATGCCGGGCATTGATGATCGGGCGACGCCGGACGGCGTGATTCGCTCGTCGTGACTCTGCCTCAAGCCACCGGCCGCGTCTCGATCGTCGCCTTCTCGATGATCACCGGTTCTTTCGGCGAGTGGAAGGCGACGTGGTCCCCCACGAAGTGCTCGTCGACCGGGACGTCACCGATCTTCTCCAGGACGTCTTTCCCCTCCACGATCTGCGCGAAGACGGTGAACTTGCCGTCGAGGTGAGGGCGCGGCGCGAGGCAGATGTAGATCTCGCTTGTGCCGCTGTCCGGATCGGGGCCGTGCGCGAGGCCCATCGCTCCCTCGACGTGGAGATGGGGGTTGTTCTCGGCCTTGACCGTGGGACCGCTACCTTCGCTGTCGCCGGTCTGGATGACGTGCCCCTTGACGACGCGGTAGAAGCGCTTGCCGTCATAGAAGCCGTCGCGCACCAATTTCTTGATGTGGGCGGTGTGCAGAGGGGCTTCCTGCTCGTAGAAGCGGAAGACCATGGTTCCGAGGTTGGTCTTGAGGACGCAGACCTCCTCGGTTTTGGCAGGGGCGGAAGCGGGAGCCGGCTCGGCGGCGCGGCTGGGGGCGGAGGTGGCGGCGAGGGCCAGACAGGCGAAGGCGAGAAGGAGTGGTTTCATGAACACGGAGGCTACACGAGAATCGGTCCACCGCCGCTACAATTCCCCCATGAAGATCCGGTCCAGCCGTCCGCTCGCCCCGTTCTTGATCTCGTTCCTGCTGTCCGCCGTCCTGCTGCCCTCCTGGAGCCGGGCCGAGGAGCCGCCCGCCGATCTCGCGTTCGGGATGAAGATCCCACTGCGCGACGGGGTGGAGCTCAACGCCACCGTCTACCGGCCCGGCACGCAGAGCGAGCCGCTGCCGGTCATCTTCACGCTGACCCCGTACACCGCCGACAGCTACCACGAGCGGGCCGTCTACTTCGCGCGGCACGGCTACGTCTTCGCGCTGGTCGACGTGCGCGGGCGCGGCAACTCGGGCGGCCGCTTCGATCCCTTCGTGCAGGAGGGGCGGGACGGCTACGACGTCGTCGAATGGCTGGCCCGCCAGCCGTGGTCGAACGGCAAGATCACCATGTGGGGCGGCTCCTACGCGGGCTACGACCAGTGGGCGACGCTGCGCGAGGCGCCGCCGCATCTCGCGACCATCGTCCCCGTCGCCTCGCCCTACCCGGCGGTCGACTTCCCGATGTCCGGCAACGTCTTCACCTCCTACGACATGCAGTGGCTGACCTACACCAGCGGCCTCACCGCCAACCGCAACCTGTTCGTCGACTCGTCGGTGTGGAGCCAGAAGTTCCGCGAGATGTACATCCACCACCGCCCGTTCCGCGAGCTCGACCGTATCGCCGGCAACCTGGGCACCGTCTTCCAGACCTGGCTCGCGCACCCCACGAACGATTCCTACTGGAAGTCGATGGCCGCGACGCCGGAGCAGCTCGCCAAGGTGGAAATCCCCATCCTCACCCTCACCGGCATCTACGATGGCGACCAGGGCGGCGCTCTCACCTGGTATCGCGAGCACATGCGCCATGGCAGCCCGGCCGCGAAGGAGAAGCACTACCTGGTGATCGGTCCCTGGGATCATGCCGGCACGCGGACGCCCACCCGTGACGTGGGCGGCCTCCCCTTCGGCGAGGCGAGCCTCCTCGATCTCAACGGCCTGCACACAGCCTGGTACGACTGGACGCTGAAGAGCGGCCCGAAGCCGGCGTTCCTCAAAAAGCACGTCGCCTGGTACCTGCCCGGAGCGGGAGCGGAGGAGTGGCGGTACGCCGACAGCTTGGAGTCCGTGGCGACCGGCACCCGTACGCTCTACCTGGCCTCGGACGGCCAGGCCGGCAGCGTCGTCCATTCCGGCCGCCTAGCGGACAAGGCGCCCGAAAAGACCGCTCCGCCGGATTCCTGGATCTACGACCCGCTGGTGCTTGCGGACGTCACGCCGCCGTCCGATGGCGCCCTGGTCGATCAGCGGTATCCCCTGAGCTTGGCCGGCGACGGCGTCGTCTACCACAGCGAGCCGTTCGCCAAGGCGACGGACCTCGCGGGGACGGTGAAGCTGTCCGTCTGGCTCTCCATGGACGTGCCGGACACCGATCTCCAGGTCTTCCTCTATGAGATCCAGCCGAACGGCTCGAGCGTCCTCCTGACCGGCGACCTGCTGCGCGCCCGCTATCGCACCTCGCTCGACAAGGAGACGCTGATCAAGCCCAGCGAGATCCTGCGCTACGACTTCAACGGCTTCACCTGGACCGCCCGCCGCCTGCAGAAGGGGAGCCGGCTGCGGCTGGTGATCTCCTCGCCGAACACGCCCGATCTGGAGAAGAACTACAACTCCGGCGGCGTCGTGGCCGATGAGACGGAGAAAGACGCCCGCACCGCGCACATCACGCTGGTCCACGACGCGGCGCATCCGAGCGCGTTGATCATTCCGATCGTTCAGTGACTCTCAGAGGGAGGATTGCATTTGACGCGAGAGCTGCTGGACAAAGTCCGGATCCGGATCGGTCTGCCGCCAAGGCGGCGTGGGCTCTTCTCCAACAACGAGCCGCCGAGCTGGATGAAGTCGAAGGATGATGGCCTGATGGAGTTTTACCGCAAGCAGGAGCTCATTTTCTGCCAGGGAACCGTGGTCTGGGGCGTCACGGTGCAGGCCCACGAACATCTTTTTGGGCATTGTCCTTCAGATCACGCCGCGCAAGTGGTCTATTCTTTGGACCCATCCTTTGAGCAGAATGGTGTCCCTCTGCAATGGATCGCGCAGCACCTGTACAGCCTGAAAGAGACAACTCCGGAGGATCCCGAGGAACGCCGGATCGCGAATTTGATCACCGACGAGATGGAGCGGGGAATGGGATTGCCGGTCCCGAAGAGCCTCACGCAAGGCAAAGAGGTCCTCACCTCGACGATCATCGTGATCCGCAACCACCTCCCGGGGCGTTTCCTGCAGAATAATTGGTTTCCGTTGCTGGTCCATCCCCAGACTCCGGCGGTGATGATCGTGCCGCGTCTGTACTGGGCTCCGGAGATGTTGGCGCTCTGGAGCGAACAATAGATAAGAGCTTTCAAGGAGATCTCATGTCGCGTCTCGCCCCGTCCCTCGAAACCGCCGTCACCCGCCAGCTCGGCATCGAGGTGCCGCTGATCTGCGGCGCCATGTATCCGTGCAGCAATCCGGAGCTGGTGGCCGCGGTCTCGGAGGCCGGGGGCATCGGTGTCATTCAGCCGTTGTCTCTCGTCTACGTCCACCGTCACGAATTCCGCGCCGGCCTCGACCTCATCCGCCGCCTGACCGCGAAACCGGTGGGGATGAATGTCATCGTCGAGCGCTCCTCCAAGGTCTACCAGGAGCGGATGCAGCGCTACGTCGACCAGGCGATCGAAGGCGGCATCCGCTTCTTCGTCACTTCCCTGGGCAATCCGCGCTGGGTGGTGGAGAAGGCGCACGCCGTCGGCGGCTTCGTCTATCACGACGTGACCGAGCGGAAGTGGGCCTTGAAGGGGCTCGAAGCGGGAGTGGACGGCCTGATCGGCGTGAACAGCCGTGCTGGAGGCCATGCCGGACCGAAGAGCGCCGAGGATCTGATCGCCGAGATGTCCGACCTGGGCGTCCCCCTCGTCTGCGCCGGCGGCATCGGCGATGAGAACGACTTCGTCCGCGCGCTGGATCTCGGCTACGCCGCCGTGCAGATGGGCACCCGCTTCATCGCCACCGCCGAGTGCACCGCGCCGGACGAGTACAAGCAGGCCATCCTCGCCGCCGAAGAGAAGGACATCGTCCTCACCGAGCGCCTGACCGGCGTGCCGGTCGCCGTCATCCGCACCCCCCACATCGAGAAGATGGGCACCAAGGCCGGCCCTATTGGCCGCTTCATGCTCCGCGGCCGGAAAACGAAGCACTGGATGCGGATGATCTACTCCCTCCAATCCGTCTGGAAGCTCAAGCGCTCGGTGACCGGCTCTTTCTCCTACAAGGACTACCTGCAAGCCGGCAAGAGCGTGGCCGGTATCCACGAGATCGAACCGGCGGGGGAGATTGTGCGGCGGTTCCGGCGGGCGGCAGAACGCCGCAACGTGGAATTGTCCACCGCAACCTAAGTTAATTTGCCGCAACGTCTTCTTCTTTGCCGCAGAGTCCAGCTCTCTGCCGCAACGTTGACTTCTTCACCGCGACATCTGCTTCTTCACCGCAACGTTGCCTTCTCTGCCGCAACGCAAGCTTCTTTACCGCAACACATCGCTCTCTGCCGCAGAGTCGCGCTCTCTGCCGCAACGCTCGGATCTTCACCGCAACCTCCGCTTTTTTGCCGCAACGCTGCGATCTCTGCCGCAACCTGGGCTTCTTCACCGCAGAGTCCCTGAATGCGCCGCAACATAAGCATCTCTACCGCAACGCCGGCTTCTTTACCGCAACGCAGGCTTGTTTGCCGCAACATCTTCTTCTTCACCGCGACTGCCATGGTATTCTCGCCGGCTCAAAGGCGTTCACCGCAACCTGGAGCAGTGAAGACGGAGGGAGAGGGGAATGAGCAGCTCGGACCTGTCGGTCGCGGACGTGTTGGCCAGCTTGGAGCAGCGCGCGGAGTTCCACCGCGAGCAGGAAGAGATGCATGCCCAGCAGGAAGCCCGGCACCGCGAGGAGCGTGCTCTCCATGCGGCCGAGCTCGCGAAGGTGTTGCAGAGCTTGGAAGCGTTCCGGTCGGTTTCGTCGGTCGCGACCGAGCTTGCGAAGCCGGTCGCGGCGGCGGCCGCCGCGAAGAAAGCGGAGAAGGAACAACTGCCGCCGCCGGGCCGGCTGATGGTCGGACGGCTGCTGCGCCTGGTGGTCCAGGGCCTCGCCGAGCCCTTTGGGCCGACCGCCGTGGCCGCGGAAGCCAACCGCCGTTTTGCCGACCGTCTGCGCCGTCCCGTCGGCTCGCGGACGGCCTCGGACCTCCTGCGCCGGTTGCTCGCCGAGGGCGTGATCCGGCTGGCTCAAAAGGGCACGGCCTTCCACGAGGCGCTGTACACTCGCCGAGGATGAGGACTGAGGTCCTCCTGAATTCGACATGGACGCATCCAAGCTGAGGCAGATCTTTGAGAAGCTCGACCAAGCGCTCGAGCATTCGACGGAGCTTCTCATTCGCGGGGGGGCGGCCGTGCTCGCTCACGGGCTGGAGCAGCGAGTGACCATCGACATCGATGTTCTGCCGGCCTCTCGCTTCATCGAGGCGGATCTGCGACGGGCCTGTGCCGCGGCGGACCTTGGCTTCAATCCGTCGGACAAGGATTTCGCAGAGAGAGACTACCTCGAGGTCGTGCCCGAGGAGACGCTGATTCTCCCCCGTCCGGATCCGGAACGAGGCTACAACACGATCTTCCGCGGCCTGCGTCTCACCGTCAGGACGCCTCCCGCCGCTGATCTCGTCATTGGCAAATTGAAGCGGCTCGATCCTGAAGACCTTGCCGATGTCACCTTTCTCATCAAACACTTCCGGTTGACCAGGCCGGACCTCAAGGAAGCCTTCGACCGGTTGCCGGCCCGCTTCAAGGCCGATCCTGTCGTGCAGGACAACCTCCGCTTCGTCGTCGAGGATCTCCTATGAACGAAGAACCGGTCCGTCCGTCCCGCTGGCAGGCGGTGATCGACCAGATGTTTGAGGAGCTCCGCTCAGGTGCGCCCCGGGCGGAGGTCTATTGGGCACAGCAACTCGCGTTCGGGCCGGTGTTTTTCTACGCCGTTGTTCTCGCGGTTCGAGGAGGCGCAATCCCGGCGAGCGATCTGGAGCGCCTGCGGCAGTTGGTTCCTCTGGCGCTCTCGCTGCTCGGAGCCCTTCCCGACGGCAGCAATGGGGATGCGAGCAGCCTGCTCTTGCTGGCCCGCCGGCAAGCACTCGCGCTGGAGTTGGGCCGCCGGCAGCACCTTGCCAGGCTTGCCGCGCGCCTCGGGTTGGAGATGTCGAGCCTGCCGTACGACCCCGTACCACGACGGCTCCAACGGCCCTATGAGCTCATTGGCTGGTGTCCTCCCCAGCCGAAGCTCTCGTCTACGGCATGAGCACGAACGGCGGCCGGGTCTCCATCTCCGCGCAGCGAACGTCCAAACCAGCGGTGCTGGACTTTTCCAGGAACTGGGCGGTCAGCGCGGCAGCGCAGGGGCCGTCCGGGAAGTGGGAGGAGGCCGCAAAGATCACCAGGCGGGCGTTGGGCAGGAAGGCCGCGACCTGTTCGCCCCAGTAGGGTGGCGTGACCGGATCGAGCCGGCCGGAGAGGATGAGGACCGGCACGGTGGCACGGATCGGTGACGTGGCATCCGGCGGCAGGTCGGCGGGTGGCCACTCGCGGCAGGCGCGCAGCCAGGCGAGGGTGCGGGCAGCGCCGAAGAAGGTGCCTTCGCCCAGTCGCTCGACGGCGGCGGGATCCAGGAATGGAGCGGTTTCGGAGCAGAGCACGGAGAGGAACATTCCCTGGCTGGCGTTCCGGTTCTGGCGGCTCCCGATGGTCACCGCGGCGCGGGCCATCGGGAGGTAGTTCCCTGCGTAGGCCTGATGCAGGGCGAGCGGCACGCGGGATTGCGCCTTGGCGCTGTAGAGGCGGGTTCTGAGGGTTCCCGCGAAGGTCTCGAGGTCTAAGACGATCTCCTGCGATTCATCCACCGTCACCCGCACAGGTTTTTCCCGGAGCCGGTGGAAGAGTTCATCCGTTTCCGCCGCCAGATTGGGGAAGGCCGCGGCGCAGGCGGCGTCGACGGCGCAGTCCTGAAGCAGGAGATGGAGGGCGCGCTGGGCATCCCGGCCGTCGAAGAGAAGGGGATCGGGGACGAGCGGCAGAGCGCCGATCAGCACCGCCGCGCGCACGTGGTCCGCATGGCGGCGAAGGTAGGCCTGGGCCACCTCGGTGCCGTAGGAGGCTCCCACCAGATTGATCGCGCGGTATCCCATAGCTTGGCGGACCGCGTCGAGATCTTCGACCGCGTCCCAGGTCGTGTAGCGCCGCAGGTCCGCCGTTGTCTCCAATGTGGCCCGGCACGCTCTCACGTCCGCCAGCGAGAGCTCGCTTCCCGGGCACGAGAGCGGATGGCTCCGGCCGGTGCCGCGCTGGTCGACGAAGACGAGGTCGTGCCGCCGGCGCAGGACGGCCAGGGGCTCCGGCAGGTCGGCGGCCATCTCGCTCGCCGCCTCGCCCGGTCCGCCGGCGAGGTAGAACACCGGCTCCGTCTCCGGCTGCGGATCTTGCGCCGGAAGGCGGACGACGTAGAGATCGAGCCACCGGCCGGCCGCCACCGTCCGATCCTCGGGCACCCGCACCACGCGACAGCCGGCACCGGGTGGACCGTCCGCGCAAGGGCCGAAGGGATCGGCGCGAGCGGTGCCGAGGCTCAGGAGTGCGCTGACGAGGACGAGACGGTGGGCGCGCCGCATTCGGATCATGGTCCTCCGGCGGCGAAGCGTTGTCCAGCGCTTCGGACACCCTCGCTCTCCAGACAGGGCGTTCGTCCCCGTCAAATCTCCCGTCTCCCTCGGGAAATCGCCCTGGAATGACCCTTGCTTCAACCAATCGAAAAGAGCACGGGGGAGTTGCAATGCCGAAGCTGTTCGCGCGTTTTCCGGTCGTTGTGCCGGGTCTGATGCTCCTCCTTCTTCCTGTTTTGGCCATTGCGGCTCCGCGTCCTGCGGTGCCGCGGTCGGCCGGGGAGACGGTCGATGTCGAAATCAAGATCGTCCCCTTCTACGCCGTCGACGCGGAGGGGAAGCCGGTCTGGGATCTCCGGTCCGACGAGGTGGAGCTGCGCGTCGGCGGCAAGCCGATGTTCGTCGACACGTTTGACGGTCCGGCGGCGCCGGGCGGAGCGGAGCGGACCGGGTCGAATGGTCTGCGGCCGGCGTCGCGCAATGTGATCTTTCTGATCGACTCCGCGTTCACCTCGCCGGCCGGATTCCGCAATGCTCTTCAAGTGGTGCAGAAGCTGGCCGGAGACGTCCCCGAGGGTGACCGCCTCTCCTTGATGACTCATACCGCCGCCAGAGGGCTCGAAAAAAAGCTCGGGCTCATCCGCGCCGACGGTCGCGGCAAGGCGCGGTTCCGCGCCGTGCTCGGCAAGCTGATCCCCGAAGGCAGGCGCCTGTCCGCCAACGCCCCGGTCGACATGATGAACGACGTCGGAGGCAACGACCGCGACGGCAAGCCGCGGACTCAGGTCGCGAACCACATCGACATGATGAAGGCCACCAGCCGGAGTGAGTACGAAGGGATCGTCCGCCAGCTCGCCGACTCTCTCGCCCTTACCGCGGAGGAGCTCCGGCATCTGCGCGGCCCCAAGCTCTTCGTCGTCCTCTGGCAGGGGATCGATCCGGAGCTCTATTTCAATGGCGATTTCGGGGTGAAGCTGGGGAGTGGAAACTCCGTCCTGGTCGACGCACGGCGATACGGCGCCCTGCAAACCCGCTTCGTGGAGCCGCTCCATGCGCTCGCCGATTCGGGAGCGATGACCGTCTTCGTGAACCCGACCGCTCCCTCCAGCTCCGTCGGAGGCGCTTTCGCCGACGGCGTCGATCCCGAGGGCCCTATCCGCAATATTGCCCAGACGGCCGGAGGGCTCTATGCCTCGGGCGGCGATCCACGGGTGGTGGAGCAGCGCGTCGCCACCGCCACGGCGGCCTACTACGAGGCGGGCTTCTACGTGCAAGGTGAGCACAAGACGGCCCGCGAGACGGTGGAGGTGGTGGTCAAGCGCCCCGGTGTGCGCGCCTGGGCGCCTTCCACGCTCAAGGTGCGGGAGACGTATGCGTCGCTGACCGCCTATGAAAAGCAGTTGCTGATCCTCGGTCTGGTGGCGAACGGACCCGAGGCGCAGCGCGGTCCGGTCAAGCTGATCTATCAGGAGCTCGGCGGCAGGATCGAGAGCCGGCCGGGGGCGAAGGGCAGCCGCCGTTTGCGCTTTGCCGCCACCTGGCCGGCCGGTCTTGCGACCAGGGACCTGGATCTTTACAACGTAGCCCTGGTGCCGCCGGCCCAGGGAGAGAAAGCACCCAGGATCCTCCAGTTCGACCATCTGGACGGGGCGCATCCGGGCGCCGCGGCGATGGAGATCGAGCTGCCGAAAGAAAAGCTCATCTGGGGGATCGTGGCGGTCGAGCCGTCCACGGGCCAGACCTGGGTCCGGCGGTTACAGCTCGCGGGAGAGAAGGACACCAAATGATCTACGGAGGTGTTGCGATGGCCAAGATGATGACGGCCCGTTTCCTGTTCTTTGTGCCGGTCCTGATCCTTCTCGTTCTTCCTGCCGCGGCCTTCGCGGCCCCCCGTCCGGCGGTGTCCAAGCCGAATGGGGAGACGGTCGATGTCGAGATCAAGATCGTTCCCTTCTATGCCGTCGATGGAGAGGGGAAACCGGTGTGGGATCTCAAGTCCAACGAGGTGGAGCTGCGCGTCGGCGGCAAGCCGATGTTCGTCGACACGTTTGACGGTCCGGCGGCGCCGGGCGGCGCGGAGCGGACCGGCTCGAACGGTCTGCGGCCGGCGTCGCGGAACGTGATTTTTCTGATCGACTCCGCGTTCACGTCGCCGGCCGGATTCCGCAACTCCGTTCTGGTCGCCCAGAAGCTGGTCGGGGAGGTGCCGGAAGGGGACCGCCTGTCGCTGGTGACCCACAGCGTCGGCAAGGGATTGGAGAAGAAGCTGGGACCGCTGCCGGCGGACCGGCGCGGCAAGGAGCGATTTCTCGACGCCCTCTCCAAGCTCTATCCCGAGGTCCGGCGCCTGAACATGGACCCCTCCGCCGATCTGCCGGAGCTGCAGCAGGTGGAACACCCGACGCAGAACGGCAATCGGGACGACAAGCCGACGTCGCAGTGGATGGGCGAGACCGACAGCATGCAGGCGTTCGGCCGCAGCGAATACATGGCGACGGCGCGCGGGTTCGCCGACTCGCTCGACTACACCGCCGCCGAGCTGCGCCACCAGCGCGGTCCCAAGCTCCTGCTCGTCTTCTGGCAGGGGCTCGATTTCAAGCTGTATTTCGAAGGCGACATCGGTTTCAAGCCGGGCAGCACGGCGTCGACGTCCTATGGCGGACAGCGGACCAGCGGCCTCCTGCTGCCTTTCGCCGGACCTCTCCACGCTCTCGCCGAATCGGGAGCGATGACGGTGTTCGTCAATGCGAGCGCCCCGGCCGGCATCGGCGGTGACGCCGACGGGGCGATCCGCGATATCGCGCGGACGGCCGGCGCGGCCTACACCGGCGGCGGCGATCCGCATCAGATCGAGGAGAGGCTTGCCGCCACCACCGCGGCCTATTACGAGGCGGGCTTCTACCTGAAAGGCGAGCCCACGGCGACGCGTGAGACGGTGGAGGTAGTCGTGAAGCGGCCCGGCGTCCGCGCCTGGGCGCCGTCGGTGCTCAAGGTGCGGGAGACGTATGAGTCGTTGACCGCGTACGAGAAGCAGTTGCTGATCCTCGGGCTGGTGGCGAACGGGCCGGAGGCGCAGCGCGGACCGGTCAAGCTGAGCTACCAGGAGCTTGGCGGCAAGATCGAGAGCCGGCCTGAGGCGAAAGGAGGCCGCCGTCTGCGCTATGCCGCCGCCTGGCCGGCCGGTCTCAAAACCAAGGACCTGGATCTCTACAACGTGACCCTGGTGCCGCCGGCCAAGGGCGAAAAAGCGCCCAGGATCCTCCAGTTCGACCACCTGGACGGCGCGCACCCCGGCGCCGCGCCGATGGAGATCGATCTGCCGAAGGAACATACGCTGATCTGGGGCATCGTGGCGGTCGAGCCGTCCACGGGCCAGACCTGGGTCCGGAGGCTGCAACTGGCGGGGGACAAGGACGGGAAGTAAGTGGTAGAGTCCGCCCGTTCGCTCATCCTCAGAGGAGCCTCGGGTGATCCGTTTCCGCGCTCTCGCCGCCTGCCTCGTCCTGCTGAGCCTTTTCGGTTGCAGCGCCAACCCCAACCGTGCCTCGTGGTTCGGGGGCAGCACCACGATCACCACCACGATCGATCCGGGGATCAACCAGAATCTCCCGATCGCCGTCGATGTCGTGGTCGTCTACGACGCGGACCTTCTCGCGAAGCTCCGGACGACCTCGGCCAGTAGTTGGTTCGAGAGACGGGCGCAGTTCCAGCGCGACTATCCGGAGGGTTTCGTCTCGCTGTACCGGGAGTGGGTGCCGGGCCAGGACGTCGGCTCGGAGGAGCTTTCGTTCAGCACCGGCGCCCGCTGGGGCCTGGTCTTCGCCAACTATCAGAACAACAAAGAGAACCGGCTCCTCTTCGACCCCCACCTGGACATCAAGGTCCACCTCTCCGAGAGCACCTTCACGGTCGATCCGGTGGAGTAGGGGCGCCTACTCCGCATCCCGGTGCACGATCGCCGGGGAGAACGCCGGCAGGCAGACCGCGATGTACTCCGCGCCGCCCGGCTCGGGGCTGCCGTAGCGGATCCATTCGCCGGGCTTCGACACCACCGCCTGGCCGGCCCGCACGTCGAGGTGGCCGCCTTCATGCTCGACGCGCACCAGGCCGCGGAGCACGACGGTGATCTCCTCGAACTCGGGCCGCTGGCCCGGCTCCAGCCAGCCTTCAGGCGACACCATGCGGGCGATGCTGACGCCGGAGTGCCCGGAATTGACGTGACCGGCGAACTCTTCGATCCGCTTCGGGGGGTGTCCGGCGGCCTGGATGACGGTCGGGCCTTCGATCAGTTGCGGCATGTTCTCCTCGCGCGATTGTCTCCGATTATTTGCTGACTGAGACGCCCAGAATGTAGGTGTTGCCCGAGTAGGAGCCGTTCAGGGAGTCGATGTTGGTGCGGGTGGTGCGGTTTTCCGGCGTGATGAACTGGAAGGCCACGTCGAGCCAGTCCTTGCCGATCCCGGCCGAGAGGATGCCGCGGGAGGAGTCGGGAAGGAACGGACCGAGGCTCGAATCCGGCTGCGGCGACTCCTCGTAAGCGGCGCCGAGGCGGATCTGCGTTCCCTTGGGCAGGGTGAAGCGCACGCCGAAGCGGAAAGCGAGCGAGTCCTTCCAGGCGCCCTGGAGCGTCTGGCTGTACTGTGGATTGAGCGGGAACGAGACGCGCAGCCCCCGGAAGCGGCTCCAGCCGGTCCAGTTGACGTCGCCTTCGAACACCGTCTTGTCACTCGGCCAGTAGGCCATGCCGAGCCCGGCGGTGGCAGGGTAGTCGAGGACGGCGCTGACCGGCAGGTCGCGGTCGTAGGGGATGGTGGCGCGGTTGAGCGCGTCGACCTGCGCATCGCCGGTCGAGATCTGGGTCAGCCGGCCGGCGCCGGTCTGCTCGATGTTGATCGGGCTGCGGTAGACGAGCCCCCAGGAGAACTGCTTGCCGATCTTCTGGAGCATCCCCAACTGCCAGCCGACGCCGCCGTTGTAGTCGGTGTCGACGTTGATGCTGGCGATGTCCGCCGGCAACCCGGTCGCCGAGTTGAACGCCGACAGGTTGCGCGACTGGCTGAGCTTCGAGGTGCGGTAGACGACGCTCGCCCCGAGGCCGAAGGTCTTGGTGACCTGCCACGCCAGGGTGACGGTCGAGTCGTAGGTCTGGAGCTCGGAGCCGGTGCTGATGAAGCGGCCCGGAAAGTCGTTGTTCGCGTTGGCCCAGCGGTTCTTGAAGCCGAACGGCGAATTCACCCCGAGCCCGACCTTGAGCGTCTTGCCGAGCGGCTTGACCGCATAGGCATGGAGCGGCCAGGCGTAGAACTTGTCCTGGTTGCCCGTCGTGCCTTGGCCGATGCCCGGCGGCAGTCCCTGGTACTGCGATTCGTTGTGGTAGACCGTGCCGCCGCCGGCGGTGAGCTTGCCCTTCTTCATCAGGGCGAGGCCGCCCGGGTTGTAGTAGATCGCGCTGGGATCGCTCGCCTGGGCGATGAAGGCGCCCGCCATCCCCATCGCCTTGATCCCCGGATCGGGTCCCGACATGCCGGCCGGCCGCGCGGGAGAGGCGGCGAACATGGAGAAGACCACTGCTCCGGGGATCAACCAAACGCGAGGGTCGATTCTCTCTCTGCTGGCCATGGCAAGCGCTCCTTCGTGCTGGCAGAAACTTAGGCGAAGCAGAAGGGAGTGTCAACGGCTCGGCGGGCTGGATAGAATCGCGGCACCATGACCGACACCGAAGAAGCCAATCTCGCTCTCGTTCGGCGCTACCTGGACGCTCTGGAGCAGGGCATGACCTCCGTGGCGGTCGGCGATTTCTTCACCCCCGACGTCGTGCAGGAAGAGTTCCCCAACCGGCTGATTCCGCAGGGAGCGCGGCGCACCATGGACGATCTCCGAGCCGCCGCCGAGCGCGGCAGCAAGGCCATGTCGTCCCAACGTTTTACGCTGCTCCACGCCGTCGCGAGCGGCGACCACGTCGCCTGCGAGGTGCAGTGGAGCGGCACGCTGGCCGTGCCCTACGGCTCGCTTCCCGCCGGCGGCGAGATGCGAGCCCGCTTCGCCATCTTTCTCGATATTCGGAACGGCAAGATCGCGGCGCAGCGCAACTATGACTGCTTCGATCCCTGGTGAGCCGGCAGGGTATGATCGCCGGATGGAAATCTCTCGTGCGCTCCCCGCCGTCGCCCTCGGTGGTCTGCTTCTCTTCGCCTCCGCGCAGCTTTCTGCCCAGACAGGACTCGTAGGCGACTGGCTGGTCCTGACCGATCTTCACGGTCTCCAACTTCCCCAGCGGCTCTCGCTGACGGCGGAAGGAAACAAGCTGGCGGGCGATCTGGACGGCGACAAGCTGGAGGGCACGCTGACCGGCAACGCCATCCACTTCATCGCCAAGGCGGAGCCGTTTGGCGATACTGCGGAGTACACCGGCACGCTGAATGGCGAGGCCATCACCGGTCAGGCCGTGCTCACCGACGCCGGCGACGGCTCGGTCACGAAGAGCACGTTCACGGCACACCGCGTGCCGCAACGCCCGCCGGGTCCGCCGGGACGCCATGAATTCGTGCCGTCCACCTACTACCGCCAGTTCTCGGCCTCCATTCCGCCGGTGCTCAAGGTCTGGCCCGGCGACACGATCCATACGACGACCGTCGATGCCGGCGGCGCCGACGCGGGTGGCGTGACACGGGTCTTCGGCGGCAATCCGCAGACCGGACCGTTCTATGTCGAGACCGCGCTGCCCGGCGACGTCCTCGCCGTCCACATCGACCGTCTGCGGCTCAACCGCGACTACGCCATCAGCACCGACCGGATCGTCCCGCGCGCCATGGGGCCGCAGCTCGCGGTCAAGATGAAGGACACCGGCAAGACCGTGCGCTGGCATCTCGACCGCGACCGCGGTGTGGCGACGCCCGCCAATCCGTCCGAGCATCTGAAGACCTACACGGTGCCGCTGCGCCCCATGCTCGGCTGCGTCGGCGTCGCCCCCGGCTTCGCGTCGGCGCCGTTCGCCACCGGCGACTCGGGCCGCTACGGCGGCAACATGGACTTCAACGGCGTCGAGGAAGGCGTCACCGTCTTCCTGCCGGTCGCGATGCCCGGCGCGCTGCTCTACATCGGCGACGGCCACGCGGCGCAGGGCGACGGCGAGCTGACCGGCGACGCCCTGGAGACTTCGATGGACGTGGAGATCACGGTCAACGTCCTGCCGCGCAAATCGATCGCCTCGCCGCGCGTCGAATCGCCCACCCACCTGATGACCGTCGGCCTCGGCGGCTCGCTCGAAGACGCCCTCCGCGCCGCGACCTCCGGCATGGCGCAATGGCTGGAGCAGGACTACAAGCTCACCCCGCCCGAGCTCGCCCAGGTGCTCGGTACCGCCGTCGAGTACAGCATCAACGAAGTCGCCGACCGCAACGCGGGCATCGTGGCCAGGATCAGGAAGGAACGGCTGGCGACGCTGGGAGCCGGGGGAGCTACGAAGCCCTGACGCTCACGGTCCGGAATTCGCCGCCCCTCCGGATCTGTTAGACTTCCGCGCCTATGTCAGAGCCCGTCCGCCGCCCTCGTGTGGGCATGATCAGCCTCGGCTGCCCGAAAAACCTCGTCGACAGCGAGATCATGCTCGGTGAGCTGGCGCGCCGTGGCTATGACGTCGTCCAGGACATGGACAGCGCCGACACCGTGGTGGTGAACACCTGCGCCTTCATCGAGGAGGCGCAGCAGGAGTCGATCGACACCATCCTGGAGGTCGTGGCGCGCAAGGGGAAGGGCGTCGAGAAGGTGCTGGTGGCGGGGTGCATGGTGAATCGCTTCGGCGACCAGCTCGCCCGCGAGATTCCGGAGATCGACGGCTTCGTCGGCCTGGATCAGCTCCGCGACGTCGGCCAGGTGGTGCAGCTCGGCGGCGGACCGCCTCTCCCGGCGCCGTCGCACATGGTGTTCGACCACACCGCGCCGCGCCTGCTCACCACCCGCGGCTTTGCGTATCTGAAGGTCGCCGAGGGGTGCAACAACCCCTGTACCTTCTGCGCCATCCCGATCTGGCGCGGCCAGTTTCGCAGCCGCACGATCGAGAGCCTGGTGGAGGAGGCGCGGCAGCTCGAAGCGGCCGGCATCACCGAGCTCAACCTCATCGCCCAGGACACCACTCGCTACGGCGAGGATCTGGGCATGCGGCGCCACGGGCTGGTCCGCTTGGTCGAGGCACTCCTCGAGGCGACGTCGATCCCCTGGATCCGCTTTTTGTACGCCTATCCGACCACCCTGGACGAGGATCTGCTCCGCCTGATGGGCACCGAGGAGCGCTTCTGCTCCTACCTCGACATGCCGCTCCAGCACAGCCACGGCGACATCCTCACCGCCATGCGGCGCGGCGGCGACGCCAAACGCTATCTGCGGCTTCTGGAGCGGGCGCGCGAGCTGGCGCCGGACGTCTTCCTGCGCTCGACCTTCATCGTCGGCTTCCCGGGCGAAACCGAAGAGCACTTCAGCGATCTGCTGTCCTTCATCAAGGAGGCTCGCCTCGATCATCTGGGCGCTTTCGCCTATAGCCCGGAGGACGCGACACCGGGGGCGAAGCTGCCGGGCCGGGTGCCCAAGCAGGTGGCGCGCCGCCGCCTGCGGCAGCTCCTCGAGGCGCAGAAGCCGATCGCCCTGGAGCAGCGGCGCCGGCTGCTCGGACAGCGTCTGCGGGTGCTGGTGGAAGGGCCGTGCGAAGAGACCGAGCACCTGCTCCAGGGCCGCCACTACGGCATGGCCCCGGAGATCGACGGCCGCCTGCTGATCAACGACGGCACCGCGCCGGCCGGCATGCTGGTGGACGTCGAGATCACCGAAGCCTATGCGGACGACATGGTGGGCCATATCGTGGGCCCGCTCGGCGTTCCCGGTGTCGAGGTCTCGGACACCGCCGACCTCGCTCTCGTCTAGATCTCGCCCTCCCATGCTCGTCGTCCACGACGCGTATACCGCTTCCGACCTGCCGCAGGGCGGCGTCGCCACCATCGGCAACTTCGATGGCGTTCACCTCGGCCAGCGGGCGACGATCGAACGCGTCGTGGCGCGTGCGCAGGAGCTCTCCGGTCCGGCGACCGTGATCACCTTCGATCCGCACCCGATGTCCATCCTGCGGCCGGACCAGGCACCGGTGCCGCTGTCGACGCCGCAGCAGAAGGAGAAGCTGCTGGACGAGGCCGGTGTCGCCGTGATGCTGGTCCTCCGCTTCACCCCGGAGCTGGCGCGCGTGCCGGCGCGCCAGTTCGTCCGCGACTTCCTGCACAACCGGCTCGCCTTGCAGGAGATCTACGTCGGCGAGGGGTTCGTCTTCGGCCACAAGCGCGAGGGGAGTCTGGAGCTGCTGCGGGAGATGGGAGAGAGCCTGGGTTTCCGCGCCTTCGGCGTCGAAGAGGTGGACTGGAAAGGGGAGCGGATCTCCAGCACCCGCATCCGCCGCGCGGTGGGGGAGGGGAAGGTCGGCGCGGCGGCGGGCATGCTCGGCCGGCCGTACACCGTCGCCGGTGTCATCGTGCGCGGCGACCGCATGGGACAGAAGCTCGGCTGGCCGACGATCAATCTCAAGCCGGAGAACAAGCTCATGCCGGCCGACGGCGTCTATGCCGGACGGGTCTTCTTCCCCAGCTATCCGGCGAGCTTCGACTGCGTCACCAACATCGGCACGCGGCCGACCGTCTATGAGAATTACCAGCGGGTGGTGGAAAGCCATATCCTGGACTTCAAGTCCAACGTCTATGGCGAGACGGTGGAGATCTCCTTCCACAAACGGCTGCGCGAGGAGCGGATTTTTCCGACCGTCATGGACCTCTCGGCGCAGATCGCGCGCGACGTGGAGGCCACCCGGGAGTACTTCGCCCGCAAGCGGATGGAACAAGAAGGTGCCGCCGCGGAGTTGTAGGGGTGGGGTGGGCAGGACCGCGGCGTGCGATTTGAGAACCAAAAACTGAGAACCGAGAACGAGAAACCAACTTTTGTGGTGTATCGCATAGGGAGACAAGGCAATGGCCAGCGACAAGATCGTCAAGCTGAGTGATGACAACTTCGAAGCCGAGGTGCTCAAGTCGGAGACGCCGGTGCTGGTGGACTTCTGGGCCGAGTGGTGCGGACCGTGCCGCATGGTGGCGCCGCTCCTCGACGAGATGGCGGAGGAGATGCACGGCAAGGTGCGCATCGCCAAGCTGAACGTCGACGAGAACCAGAAGATCGCCTACCAGTTCCAGGTGCAGAGCATCCCGACGTTCATCCTCTTCAAGGACGGCAAGATGGCCGACCGCATGCTGGGCGCGATGCCCAAGGCGGCGTTCCAGAGCTTCATCGAACGCAACACCGAACAAGTCGCCTGAGACTCATGGCCGACCGCTTCGCCGACCTGTCCGCCGGCCTCGCGGAGCTGGGCTGCGAGGCGTTGCTCATCCTCGCCCGCACCGCCCAGGATCCTGATCTGGCGCCGTTCGTGGGGTCCGTCCATCTCGGGGAGTGCCAACTCGTGGCTCCCCGGGAGGGCGCGGCCCATCTCGCCTATTTCACCCCCATGGAGCGCGACGAGGCGGCCGCCACCGGCTTTGCCCTGCTGACGCCCGAGGCCCTCGACCTGACCCGCTGGGCCAGCGAAGCGCCGGAGGCGGCGGACTTCCTGACCCGCGCCACCGCGAAATCGTTCGAGCTCCTGGGGATCGTGCCCGGCCGCATCGCCCTCGCCGGTCACGGCAAGGCCGGAGTCATCGTCGGCGCCTGCAGCCGGCTGATGAAGGACGGCTGGAGCTTCGTGCCCGGCAACGCTCTCGTCCTCGCCGCGCGCAAGCGGAAGACCGCCGCCGAGCTGACCGCGATCCGCGCCGCGTCGGCCGCCACCTGCGCCGCGATGCGCGCCGTGGCGAGCCTCCTCGCCGCCGCGCGGATCCGGGAGGACCGGACTCTCGAGCTGGAGGGCGAAGCGCTGCAAGTCGCCCGGCTGCGCGACGAGGTGGCGAAGGTGCTCTCCGACCACGGCTGCGAGCAGCCGAAGGGGAACATCATCGCGCCGGCCGAAGAGGGCGGCGTGCCGCACTCGACCGGCACCCAGGACCGCGTTCTGCGCGCCGGCGAGTCGCTCATCGTCGACCTCTACCCGCGCGGCACCCTGTGGTCCGACTGCACCCGCACCTTCTGCGTCGGCTCACCGTCCGAGACCCTGCGCCACGCCTGGACCGCCGTCCGCGACGCTCTCGAAACCGCCCACCTGCGCGCCGCTCCCGGCGTCCGCGGCTGGGATCTGCAAGAGATCATCTGCAACCTGTTCGACCAGCGCGGCTATGCCACGCCGATCTCCAAGCCCGGCGGCACCACCGGCTACGTCCACAATCTGGGCCATGGCGTCGGCTTCGACATCCACGAGCTGCCGATCTTCAAGAAGGTCTCCGGCGCCGAGGGGGTCCTCCGCGAAGGCGACGTCTTCACCCTGGAGCCCGGCCTCTACGACCCCACTTCCGGAACCGGCTACGGCGTCCGCCTGGAAGACCTGGTCTGGCTCGGGCCGGACGGCCTGGAGTCGCTGACGCCGCTCCCCTACGATCTCGATCCGCGCGCCTGGTAGCGCTTGAGGTTTCCGTCATGAAACAACGTCTCGTCCTCACCCTGGTGACCGTCCTGGCAGCCTTCTGCTTCGCGCAAGCGATCCACGCCGCCGAGAAGTTCGATCCGAAGCGGGACCCCGCGAAGGATCTCGCGGCCGCGGTGACCCAGGCGCGCCAGGAGCACAAGAAGATCATTCTCGACGTCGGCGGCGAGTGGTGCATCTGGTGCCACCGGCTGGACGACTTCATCGCCGGCGAGCAGACCCTGCACAAGTACATGGGGGAGCACTACGTGGTCGTCAAGGTCAACTTCAGCGAGGAGAACCCGAACAAGGCCTTCCTCTCAGGCTTCCCCAAGATCGACGGCTATCCGCACCTCTTCGTCCTCGATCAGGACGGCAAGCTCCTGCACTCCCAGAGCACCGGCGATTTCGAGTCCGGCAAGGGCTACAGCGCTCCGGCGTTCGAGACGTTCCTGCACAAGTGGACCGCCTGAGCGCCTGAGATTGCCGCGGCTACGTCGTCGGCAGGATCGGAATGCCATGCGGCCGCGTGTCCGTGTCCTGTAGATCCAGATCCGCGAAGGACGGCTTCCCCAGGGGAGTGGGGGAGAGGTTCTTCACTTTCGCGGCGTGGGCGAAGATGGTGGCGCCGTAGAGGAGAGGGAGAAGGGGGACGTCTTCTCCGACTTTCTTGAGCAGGGCGGTGCGCACGTCTTCGCGCGGCTCCTGGCGCAGGCGGGCCAGGAGGTCGTCCGTCTCCTTGTTCCGCCAGCGGCTGAGGTTGGCTCCCACCACCGTCGCGTGCTGCGGGATCGGGATGGACTCTGATCCCAGGGTCGCTTCCAGGAAGTCCACCGGGTCGAGGGTGTCGGTGATCCAGCCGGCGAGGGCGAGGTCGTAGGCACCGTTCTGGACTTTCGAGTAGTAGTCCTTGACGGCGGTGGTGGGGATCAGATCCACCGCGATGCCCAGCTTTTCGATCTGCGCGGCGATGTGCTCTCCGACTTTTCTCGGGTTCGGCAGGTAGGGCCGCGGTCCGAAGATGAGGAGGAGGGAGAGGCGGTCCGGCTTGCGCACGCCGGGGGTGGCGAGGAGCGCCTTGGCGCGGTTCGGATCGAAGGTCAGGCCGTCGTTGCCGCGGCCGAGCATCGGCGCGAGAAGGGAGCTGGCGGCGAAGGCGGTGGCGCTGGAGTAGAACATCTTCGCGATCTCCAGGCGGTCGATGGAGAGCGCGATGGCGCGGCGGACGCGCGCGTCGTCCAGCCCGGGCCGCTCGGTGTTCATGTACAGGATGGCGGTCGAGCTGCCGGGCTCGGTCCAGCGGCGGACGTTCTTGAGCCGCATGATGTCTTCGCGCGACAGCACGTTGGTGAAGTCGACCTCGCCGGCTTCGAGGGCGGCGATGAGCGCCTCCGGGCGCCCCGCGGCGTCGGGCGGATAGACCTGGAAGACGACCTCGTCGATTTTCGCCGCCTTGTGGGCGAAGGGGTTGCGCACCAGCTTCATGCGCTCCAGGGTGGCGCCGGGGGCCGTGATGTACGGGCCGGTGCCGATGAGCGTCCCGCCGGCATCGCGGGTGATGCCGGCGAAGCGCCTGGCCAGCACGAGGTCGAAGCGGGCGTTCGGGCGCTTGAGCCGGAAGAACACGCGGTCGCCCTTGACCTCGACGTCGGCCTGCTCGCGCAGGGTGGCGGCTTTCGCCAGGGAGTCGGCGACGTGCTGCGCGGTGAGCGGCGTGCCGTCGGAGAAGTGGATGCCCGGGCGCACCGCGGCGGAGTAGGTGGTGGCGCCGTCGCTCGACGCCTCCTGCCGCAGGCGCTCCTGGAAGAGGAGCGGCTCGGGCGGCAGGCCGGCCGTGGCCGGCTGCGCGTAGGGCGTCTCGAAGATCTGCTGCACCGCCAGGGCGGAGCCGAAATCCTGCGCCTCCCTCGGGTTGAGGTTGCTGACCGGGGTGAGAACTCCGACATGGAGCGTTTTCGTTGCCATTGCGAATCTCCTACAGCCTCTTCTACAGCTCGGGCTCGTGTCCGGTCAGCCTCCGGAAGGCTTCGATGTAGCGCTCGCGGGTCTCGAGGACGACTTCCTCGGGGAGGACGGGCGGCGGCGACTCTTTGTCCCAACCGGATTCGTCGAGCCAGTTGCGCACGAACTGCTTGTCGAACGAGGCGGGCTCCTTGCCGGGCATCCACTGCCGGACGTCCCAATAGCGCGAGGAGTCGGGGGTCAGCACCTCGTCGATCAGCAGCAGGTCACCCGCACCATCAGAAGAGCCATCCAGAGAAAAGCCGAATTCAAACTTGGTGTCGGCGAGGAGCAGGTCCTTCTCGGCGGCGAGCGCGGCGCCCCGATGATACAGGTCGAGGGTGAGGGTGCGGAGGGTGGCCGCGAGCTCGGAGCCGAGCGCGGTCTCGACGACGTCGAAGGGGACGTTCTCGTCGTGCCCGGACTCCGCCTTGGTGGCCGGCGTGTAGATCGGGTGGAGGAGCCGGCTCGCCCGCTCGAGCCCTTGCTGGATCTCGATGCCGCAGATGTGGCCGGTCGCCACGTATTCGCGGTAGCCGCTGCCGGCGAGATAGCCACGCGCCACGCATTCGAAGGGGATCACCCGCGCCTTGCGCGCCAGCACCGCGCGCCCCTTGAGCTGCTGGCGGAACGGCGCCAGCACGGCGGGGAAGTCGGCCGGATCGGTCGCCAGCAGGTGGTTGGGCACCGTGCCGGCGAGGCGGGCGAACCAGAAGTTGGAGAGCTGGTTGAGGATCTTCCCCTTGCCCGGAATGCCCGGCTGGAGCACGTGGTCGTAGGCCGACAGGCGGTCGGACGCGACGATGAGCAGGGAGTCGCCGAGATCGTAGACGTCGCGCACCTTGCCGCGCCGTGGCGGCGGCAGGCCGGGGAGGTCACTCTGCCAGAGGACGGGTTCCATGGCGGGAAGATATCCCAGCAGCGGCTCGCGCACCACCTCTCCGCCAACGCCTGGCGCGGAGCGTAGGCCTGTCTCTTGCAAGGTTGGTCTTGTGGTCTCTCCGGCGTGGCAGACAGAGCTGCCTGTCAGAGGTCCCAGGAACGGTTACCAACGGGAGAGATTCACATGAAACGATCTATCGCATTCCTTCTTCTTCCGGCACTGGCTTCGCTGGCGCTGGCCGCGGCCTCGGCCGCTCAATCGTATCCACCTGACCAGGGGTATCCGGATCAGGAGCCCTACTATCAGCCGCCTCCGGATGGAAGCTATGAAGATCAGACGTATGACGATCAGGACTATCCGGACCAGACAGCCTACGACAATCAATCTGACAATCAGGGACCGGTCGACGAGAGCGTCTTTTACGGCGAGCTCTCCCCCTATGGCCGCTGGTTCCAGCGCGCCGGCTACGGATGGGTGTGGGAGCCGACTCGGGTGGCGGTCGGCTGGCGGCCCTATACCCAGGGGCACTGGGTCGACACCGACTACGGCTGGACCTGGGTCTCGGACGAGCCCTGGGGCTGGGCGACCTACCACTACGGCCGCTGGACACTCGATCCGGACTACGGCTGGCTGTGGGTGCCGGGCACCGAGTGGGGGCCGGCGTGGGTGTCGTTCCAGGAAGGCAACGGCTACATCGGCTGGGCTCCGCTGCCGCCCTCGGTCGGCTTCCGGGCCGGCTTCGGGATTCAGATCGGCGGCCTCAGCCTGAGCGCCGAGATCAATCCCCTGGCCTATTCCTTCGTGTCGGAGCGGGCCTTCCTCTCCGAGCGGATCGCGGTTGAGATCGCGCCGCCCGCCCGCAACGTGACCTTCATCCGCGGCAGCCGGAACATCACCAACATCCGGGTCGAAAACGACCGGGTGGTCAACCGCAGCTTCTCGGAGGAGCGGATCCAGCAGGCCACCGGCCGGCCGGTGCACCGTTACCGGCTCAACGAGGTGAGGAATCCGGCGCAAGGCAGAGTGTCGCGGGTGCAGGGGGATCAGGTCACCATCTTTCGTCCGGCGCCGACCCTGGTGCAGGCGCGGCCGGACAACACCCCTCCCGCGGTGATCCAGCGGCGCCAGCGCCTGGCGCAGCAGCGGCAGGGCGGGCAGGGCGGTCAGGCGCAGCCCCAGGCACCCCAGCCGCAGCAGGTCCAGCCGCAGCCCGGCCGGGCGCCCCAGACATCCCAGCCGACCCGCCTCTCCGGAGCGGACCTGGACCGCAAGCACCAGGTCGAGCAGCAACAGCTCCAGGCGCGCCAGAACGCGGAGCGCAGCCGCCTCCAGCAGGAGCACCAGCAGCAGCAGGCGAACCAGCAGACCCGCGGCCGGGCGCCTGACCTTCCGGCGCAGCAGCAGGCCGAGCAGCGCGCGCTGCAGGAGCAGCAGAAGCGCGAGCAGCAGCTCCTGGAGGCCCGCCACCAGCGCGAACGCCAGACTACGCAGGCCAACCAGAACCGGCCGCCGGGACAGCAGGGCCGGCCGGCGCAGCCGCAGAATCAGAATCAGCCGCAGCGCGAGACGCAGCAGCGGCGGAACCGGGAGCAGGAGCGGGCGCGCGAGGAGCAGCAGCAGCGCGACAAGCAGCCGCCTCCGCCGCCTCCCCAGCGCTGAGTCACTGCCCCGCGGTGAAGGCGTTCGCGAAGGCCCAGTCGATGGCGTCGACCAGGGGCCGGCCTTCGAGCGGGGCGAACGAGGCGGGATCGAGGGTCGCTCCGTCGACGATCTCGTAGACCGCCAGCTTCTCCAGACCCTTCAGATGAGCCATCCCCAGCTTGCGGATGCCGGCGACGAGAGTCTCGCCGGCATCTTCAATGCTGATCAGCACGTAGCTCCGCTCACCGTCGGAGCCGATCTGCAGGGCCCGGCGGCCGAGCTCTTTTTCGAGCCGCGTCATGTACGGGTGGGTGGCCACCATGCCGTTGTTGTGCAGGGTGCCGTTCTGGTTGAGGTAGGCGTAGAAACGCCGCGACTCCTCTTTCTTGTCGACGAGGTCGACGTCCTTCGCGGTCAGCGGCGCGAAGAAGCGGTGGACCTCGGTCTCGGGATAGCCCTGGTTGAGCAGCATGGTTTTGACCTCGCCCATCTCCTGGCTCGACTTGCCGGTGGTCAGGCGAGACAGCTCGACGAGGCCGGGGCCGAAGAACTCATAACGCTCTCCGTCCTCCGGCCGGCCGCCCATGGGGATGAGGCGGTAGGAGCCGTAGTTGAGGGCGATGCGCATGCCGCGGTCGAACGGCAGCCCCTCGCTCAGCGCCTGGACGTAGAAGCGCTGGATGTGCAGCGAGCAGATGAGCAGGTTCAGCGCTTCGCGGCTGGAGAAGAACGCGCCGTCGCCCAGGTACTTCTCCATCTTGGTGCGGTGGGAGAGGGCGAGGCGGTTCGCCCGCCGCTGGAAGCGGAACATGGTGCGGAAGGCTTCGTCCTGGCTCTCGGTGCCGGCGCGGTGGAGCACGGAGAGGGTCTGCGAGAAGTCGCTGATGTCGTAGATCATGCCGAAGCGCTCGACGCGCGGGTCGACCACCCAGGGCTCCAGGAAGTCCATCGGCCGTGTGGCGGTTGAGAGGCGGATCTCGCCGCGCCCCGGCCCGCGGACCCCGGGCAGCTCCTTGGTGATCGGCACATTGCCGCGCATCTCGATCATCAGCAGCGTGCGCCGCAGGCCGTGCAGCAGCTCGAACTCCTTGAGCTTCAGAAGCAGGCTCTCCCACACCTGCACCTGCGGCGGTGTCAGCAGGCGGGCGGGATCGTAGCCGCGCAGCGTCGCGAGGTAGGAGGTGTAGCCGGGGCGCATCAGCAGGTCGCGCGCGTCGTTGCGCGGGTCGGCGTGGAGCAGGTGCGCCGCGAGGCTCAGGAGACCGGTGTCGCGCGGGAGCTGCTCGGCGTGCCAGGTGGCGAGCTCGTCCAGGCGCTTGCGCAGGTCGCGGCCGTCGATGTTGAGCGAGCCGGTGAAGTAGCTGCCGAGCTCGGCGAGGTCGCGGCCGATGTAGTCCTCGGTGAAGATGAGGACGTTGTCGCGCATGCGGGTGAGCAGGCGGGGGAACAGCTCCTCCTCGGCCTCCTCGGTGGCCCCGGCGACCTTCTGCATGAGGTCGTAGATGGTGGCGAGCAGGCGGTCGAGGAAGCGGTCGAAGATCTTGTACTTGAGCGCGTCGCCGTGGCGGCGGCCGATCTCGGTGTCGGCGCGCAGGATGCGCTTCGGCGTGTCCTTGAGCGCCCGCGCCACGTCCAGCGAGTGGTGGAGCCAGAAGATGGCGGGGTATTGGCGGCCGTAGCTGGAGATCGTCGCGTTCTCGACGGCGCGCGTGAGGAGTTGGCGGTAGCGCTCCCAGAGGATGCCGGCGGTCTTCAGGTCCTGCGGCTCGCGCTTGAGGACGGCGACCTGGAGGTTCTCCTCCGCCACGATGTACAGCCGTACCGACTCGCGCAGGGCGGTCATCCCCGGCGAGGTGAGGATCGGGAAGCCGTGGAACGGCGTCGCGCTCTCGTCCTCGAAGAAGATCGCCCGCGGCATCGGCAGCGACCGCTGGGCGTCGGGGAAAATCCGGCGTACCTCCTCCGGATCGGAACGCAGGAAGTTGAAAGGCCCTTGTAAGAGCTGGAGGAGAGAGGTCGGTTTCATCGCCGCAAACCCACATTCGAGCCGTAAGAAATGGGGCCGATACGTATACCATACCGCAAGGCCGGTTCGCCTCGCCCAGGGTGGCGTGTGCGCTGGGCGCTCCCGGAGCGCCGGTCCCCTGCTAAACTCTGCCGCCGGAGCTTTTTCGAGGAGAAGGATTTCATGGTGAACATCGCAGCGGTCGCTCTCGTGCCGCGGGGGCCTGCGGACGCGGAGGTGGCCGACCTGGCCGACCTGGTCGACTTGGTCATCGCCGGCTGTTTCGAGGGCGAAGGGCCGAGCGTGGACGGGGCCGCGGACAGTGTCCGGGCCGCGGCGCTGCGGCTGGCCGGGCGCCCCGGCTGGGGCGGGCGGGACGAGCAGGTCGCGGCGGCGGAGATCCTTCCCGGTGGGCCGATGCTCTCCCTGCACGGTCTCGGCAAGCGCGGCGAGTTCTCCTTCCTCCGGCTCTCGCGGTGGCTCTACCGCGCCGCCGATGCCGCCCGCGGCGCCGGCCGCGTGGTCTTCGTCCTCCCCGTCCACACCGAGACCGCCGGCGCGCCGGCCGCGGAGCGCGTGCTGCGTGCCCTCGCCCTCGCCACCTACCGCTACGACCGCTTCCAGAGCGAGCGCGAGCGGGAGGCCGATTGGACGGCGCCGCTCGCCGTCGCGCCGCCGCCGGGCGAGGAGGCGGTGTTCAGCGCCGCCCTGCCCACGGCCGCCGCGGTGGCCGGCGCGATCGGCTTCGCGCGCGACCTCGCCAATACCCCACCCAACGAGGCGAGCCCGGCGTGGATGGAGGAGCGGGCGCGGGAGCTGGCGGCAAGCCGCGGCATGGAGGTGACGGTCCTCGATGCCGAGGAGCTCGCCCGGCGGGGCATGGCCGGTCTGCTCGCGGTCGGAGGGGGCGCGGCGGTGCCGCCGCGGCTGGTGCGGCTGGCCTGGGGCACGTCCGGCCCGGTGATCTCACTGGTCGGCAAAGGGGTCACCTTCGACACCGGCGGCATCTCGATCAAGCCGGCGGCCGACATGGACGAAATGAAGTACGACAAGTGCGGCGCCTGCGCGGTGCTGGGAGCGGCCCGCGCGGTGGCCGACCTCGGCCTGCCGGTGCGCCTGCGTGTCTACACTCCGCTCGCCGAGAACATGCCGGGGGGACGGGCCTACCGGCCGGGCGACATCCTGCGCTTCGCCAACGGCAAGACGGTGGAGATCACCAACACCGACGCTGAAGGGCGGCTGATTCTCGCCGACGCGTTGACCTGGGCGGTGGAGGAGGGGACCGACGCGCTGGCCGAGCTGTCCACCCTGACCGGCCACTGCGTGGTGGCCCTCGGGCATCAGGCCGCCGGGTTGTTCACGCCGCAGGACACCCTGGCCGCGGCTCTCCTCACCGCCGGTGCGGAGAGCGGGGAGCGCCTCTGGCGGCTGCCGCTCTACCCGGAGTTTCTTGAGGCGATGAAGGGCACCCATGCCGATCTGCGCAACTCGGCGAGCCGGCCGGGCGGCGCCAGCACCGCAGCGGCCTTCCTGTCGCAGTTCGTCGGCGATCTCAAGAACTGGGCGCACCTGGACATCGCCGGGGTGGCCAATGTGAAGACCGACGACGAGGGGCAGGGCGCCGGCGCCACCGGCTTCGGCGTCGCCACCCTGGTCCGCTGGATCCGCCGGGTGATCTCCCAGGTCTAGGTACGGTGTCCGTGTCCTCCTTCGCCGCCATTCCCACCGCCGCCGTGCCGGCCGCCCTGCCCGCGGCGCGCCCGCTGCTCGACATCCAGGACCTGTCGGTCGCCTTTCCGGGCTCCGGCGAGCCGGCGGTGCGCGGCGTCTCCCTCGCGGTCGCCCGCGGCGAGATGGTCGGTCTGGTCGGCGAATCGGGCTCGGGCAAGACGATGACCGCTCTCTCGGTCGTCCGCCTGGTGCCGGACAACGCCCGCGTGACCGGCCGGGTGTGGCTCGACGGCGTGGAGGACGGAGAGCCCGACGATCTTCTCGCCCTGCCGAAGAAGGAGATGCGGCGGGTGCGCGGCCGGCGGGTCGGTTTCGTCTTCCAGGAGCCGATGAGCGCGCTCGACCCGATGTACACCATCGGTTTCCAGATCGCCGAGGCGGTACGGGCGCACCGCCGGATCTCCCGCCGGGAGGCGCGCGAGGAGGCGGTCCGCCTGCTCGACCGGGTGGCGCTGCCCGACGCCCGGCGCCGGCTCGACGACTATCCGGGGCAGCTCTCGGGCGGCCAGTGCCAGCGGGTCGGCATCGCGATGGCTCTCGCGGGAGGCCCGGACCTCCTGCTCGCCGACGAGCCCACCACGGCGCTCGACGTCACCCTCCAGGCGCAGGTGCTGGAGCTGCTCGCCCGCCTGCGCGCCGAGCTGGGCCTGGCGGTGCTGCTGATCACCCACGACCTCGGCATCGTGGCCGACACCTGCGACCGGGCGGTGGTCATGCACCGCGGCGAGGTGGTGGAGAGTGCGGACGTGGAGAGCCTGTTCCGCGCGCCGGCGCACCCGTACACGCAGAGACTGCTGGCGGCGCTGGGGAGCCCTCACCCCCGGCCCCTCTCCCAGCTCCCCCCGGCCCCCCGCCGGGAGAGGGGAGACAAGCAAGACCTTCCTGCCGAATCTGCTTTTCTCCCCTCTCCCGGGGATTGGGAGGGGGGAGCCGGGAGAGGGGCCGGGGGTGAGGGCCCCCTCGTCGAAGCCCTCCAGCTCTCCCGCGAGTTCAAGGTGCGGCGCGGTCTGTTGCAGCGCCTGCGCGGCGTGGTGCGGGCGGTGGACCGGGTGGATCTGACGATCCGGCGCGGCGAGTGCCTGGCCCTGGTGGGGGAGTCGGGGAGTGGCAAGACGACGCTCGGCCGCTGCCTGATCCGCCTCCTGGAGCCGACCTCCGGCCGCGTCGTGTTCGCGGGCGAGGATCTGCTCGCTCTGCGCCCGCGGCCGTTGCGCGCCCTGCGGCGCCGCTTCCAGATGGTCTTCCAGGACCCGTACGGCTCCCTCGATTCTCGCCAGAAGGTCGGCTCGATCCTCGACGAGCCGCTCGCTTTGCACACCACTCTGTCATCGGCCGGGCGAGCGGAGAAGGTCAAGGAGCTTCTGGCGTCGGTCGATCTCGGCGCGGAGCTGGCGGAGCGCTGGCCGCACGAGCTGTCCGGCGGGCAGCGGCAGCGGATCGGTATCGCGCGTGCCCTCGCCGCCGATCCCGACCTGCTGATCGCCGACGAGCCGGTCTCGGCGCTCGACGTGTCGCTGCGCGGGCAGGTCCTCGACCTCCTGGCCAGCCTGCGGGCGCGGCTCGGACTCGCCCTGCTCTTCATCAGCCACGATTTGAGCGCCGTCGAACGGCTCGCCGACCGCGTCGCCGTTCTCTACCTGGGCCGGATCGTCGAGGAGGCGTCGCGGGACAACCTCTTCCACCGGCCGCTCCATCCATATACCGTAAGCCTGCTTTCGGCGGTGCCGGGCCGCGGCCGGGAACGGCTCGTCTTGCAAGGAGAGACATTGCAGGGCGAGACGCCCAGCCCGCTGGCTCCGCCGGCCGGTTGCCCGTTTCACCCGCGGTGCCCGATCGCCCGCGCCCGGTGCGCCGAGGAGACGCCGCCGCTCGCGGCCGTCCCCCTGGAAACAGGGGAAGGCCGGGTGGCCTGTTTTTATCCTGGAGAGCTGAAACCTGTAAACATTTGGGGAGCCCGCGCGTAGTGTGTCCGAGGATCGGCACGATGAGGCCGCGGGTGCGCCTTTCTATCATCATCAACCGATTCAGTTGAGGGGTCATTCATGAATCAACGAGCTTTGCGTTCCAAAGTATTGAAAGCCGGGGGGTTGGCTTTATTGATGGCCGCGGGTGCGGTGCACGCAGCGCCGACTCCGCTCAGCCCGAAGGTGACGCCGATCCCGGACACGGCGCCGATCGAGGTCAAGGACAACGCGGTGCTGCTGAGTGTCGACGACGCGGTGGAGATCGCCCTGCGGCGGAACCTCAACCTGGTCGTCCAGCGCTACTTCCGCGACCGCAGCGGCCTGGGCATCGAGCAGAGCCTGGGTCTGTACGATCTGACGCTCAACGCCACGGCGGCGGCCTCCGACCAGACCTCCGCCACCGCCTCCAGCCTGCAGTCCGGCAAGGCGACCCAGCAGACTCTCAATGCCAACCTGGCCCAGATCGTCCCGGTCGGCGGCCAGTTCACCTTCGGCTTCACCAACAACCGGCAGACGAGCAACAACGAGTTCCAGTCGATCAACCCGGCCTACAACTCCGGCCTGAGCCTGACCTACAGCCAGCCTCTGCTGCGCAACTTCGGCACGTTTGCCACGGAATACAACATCCTGGTCGCCCAGAACAACAGCGAGCAGAGCCGGCAGCAGTTCCAGTTCCAGGTGGTCAGCACCATCCAGAGCGTGATCAACGCCTACTGGGCGCTGGTCGGCGCGCGGCAGCAGCTCATCGTGGCGCAGGAGAGCCTCAACCTGGCCAAGGAGCTGCACGAGCGCAACCGCATCCAGGTCGAGGTCGGCACCATCGCTCCCCTCGATCTGGTGTCGAGCGAAGCCAACGTCGCCACCAACGAAGAAGCCATCATCACCTCGCGGGCGAACGTGGCCGACGCGGAGGACGTGCTCCGCGGCCTGCTCAACTTCCCGCCCGGACCGCTGTGGCAGGCGGAGATCCGGCCGACCACCGATCCGGTCATCGACCGCGTCCAGATCAACCTCGACGAGGCCCTGCAGTCGGCGCTCGCCACCCGCCCCGAGATCAAGACGCAGGAGCTGGTCGTGCAGCAGTCGTCGCTCAACCAGAAGTTCGCCCACAACCAGCTCAAGCCGAACCTCAACCTGCAGTTGTCCTACAACTCGAGCGGCGTCGGCGGCGACCTGATCGTCCGCGACCCCAAGACGGGTGAAATCACCCAGATCGTTCCCGGCGGCTACAGCGACGCCTTCAGCCAGGTCACCGGCTTCAACTTCACCGGCTGGTCCGCCCAGCTTGTCTTCAGCTACCCCTTGCAGAACCGCACGGCGAAGGCGAACGCGGCGATCTCCGATCTCGACATCGCCCGCACGACGGTGACGCTGGCGCAGCTCCGCCAGTCGGTCGTCACCGAGGTGCGGACGGCGGCCCGCAAGGTCGACACGGCGGCGAAGTCGATCGACGCCGCCCGGGTGACGCGGCAGTTCCAGGAGAAGAACCTGGACGCCGAGCGCAAGAAGTACGAGAACGGCCTGTCCACCACCTTCCAGATCACGCGCATCCAGCAGGACGTGACGGGGGCGAAAAGCACCGAGGTGAACGCTGTCATCATCTATCGCACGGCTCTGGCCGACTACTACCGGTCGATCGGCAAGCTGCTTGACGTCCAGGGCGTGCAGATCGACGATCCGGCGGATCCGGTCAAGCGCTGGCACTTCAGTCTGTTCGGCTAGGAGACAGGCCATGCACGATTCGGCCTTCGGCCGTCTCCTCGGCGTCCTCGTGGCGCCGGGGAGAACTTTCCGCTCCATCGCGGAGCGCCCCACGTGGGCGGCTCCGCTGCTGCTGCTCATGCTGCTGGGCACGGCGGTGGGCTTCCTGACCACGCAGCGGATGGATTTCGACGAGGTGGTGCGCCAACGCGCGGCGCAGCAACATCAGGAGCTGAGCGCGGAAGACCTCGACCGCGGCGTGCAGATGACGAAGAAGATCGCTCCGGGCTTCGCGCTGGTGGGCGGGCTGTTTTTTTTCCCTGCCGGGTTTCTGCTCCTCGCCCTGATCTTCTGGACCTTCTTCCGCCTGCTCGGCTCGGATCTGACCTACCCGGCCAGTCTGTCCACAACCCTGTATTCCCTGGTGCCCAACGCGGTGTCCATGGCCCTCACCCTGCCGCTGATCTTCGGCCGGGAGACGATCAGCCAGCAGGACGCGCAACGCGGTATCCTGTTGTCCAACCTCGCCGTCTTCGCCCCCGAAGGCTCCGGCGCGGTCGTCAGAGCGCTCCTGGGGAGCGTCGACTTCTTCTCCCTCTGGGTTCTCATCCTCCTTTCCCTCGGCTACCGGATCGTGGCCAGGGTCTCCGGGACCGCCGCCACCTGCACCGTCGTGGTCCTCTGGCTTCTCTGGGTGGCGGGCAAGGCGCTCATCGCCTTGCGCTTCGGGTAGGCGAAAGGAGCCGTCCGCGTGAAAAAGTGGATCATCGGCGTGCTTGTCGTCCTGGCTTTGGCGGCCCTGGTGTTCGTCAGCGCCCGGGCCGGCAGCGGGGACAAGGGGACCAAGGTCTATGCCGAGGAGGTCCGGCAGCAGGACATCGGCCAGATCGTGAAGGCGAGCGGCGAGATCGATCCGCGCGTCAAGGTCAACATCTCGGCGCACGTGGTCGGCAAGATCATCAAGCTGTACGCGCGCGAAGGGGATCACGTCGACAAGGGAAAGCCCTTCCTGGAGCTTGAAAAACAGGCCTACGTCGCCGAGCGCGACCGCTTGCGCGCCCAGCTCCAGCAGACACGGACCGAGGTCCACCAGGCTGAGATCTCCCTCGCCGACGCGCGCATCAAGCTGGAACGCGCCAAGCGCCTGCGCAACGAAGGAGTGAGCACCCTCGAGGCGCTCGAGGGTGCTCAGCTCACCGAGACCTCGGCGCAGCTCCGCCTCGACAACGACCACGAAGCGGTCAGCCAGGTGCAGGCGAGCCTCGACAAAGCCCTGGACGACCTCGCCAAGACCACCATCTTCTCTCCGCTGTCCGGCCGCGTCGTCAGCCTCAAGGCCGAGGAGGGCGAGGTGGTGATCCCCGGCACCATGAACAATGTCGCGTCGGTCATCGCGATCATCGCCGACCTCTCCGAGATCCTGGCCAAGGTGGATGTCGACGAGACCGAGATCGTCAACGTCAAGGTGGGGCAGCCGGCGACGGTCAAGGTGGATGCCATGCCGAACCGCGTGTACCATGGCCGCGTGGTCGAGGTCGGCAGCTCGGGCTTCAACCGCGCGGCGCAGCCGGACGTGACGTTCTTCGAGGTCAAGATCCTGCTCCAGGAGACCGGCGAGGACCTGCGGCCGAGCATGTCGCTGCGCGCCGAGATCGAGACGAGGCCGGCGGCGAGCTCCCTGGTGGTGCCGATCCAGGCGGTCGTCGAGCGTGTCCCCGAGGGCAAGGAGTCCAAGGACGGTAAGGATCCCAAAAGCGGTAAGGACTCCAAAAGCGGCAAGGACAACGAGGTCAAGGTCGTCTTCCTCCTGGAAAAGGGCAAGGCACACCAGCGCGAGGTGACGACCGGCGTGTCCGACGAGACGCGGGTCGAGATCCTCTCGGGCCTCAAAGCGGGAGAGACCGCGATCACCGGCCCCTACCGCTCCCTGCGCGACCTCCGCGACGGCGATGCGGTGAGCATCACCACCGAGAAGGAGGAGAGCAGTAAGAAGAAGAAGTCCTCCTCGGGTGACGACAAGCAGGAGAAGGATTGATGCGGATCATCGAGCTGCGCGACGTCCACAAGGTCTACACCATGGGCACGGAGACGGTGCACGCCCTGAACGGGGTGAGCCTGGAGATCGAGCGTGGTGAGTACGTGGCGATCATGGGCTCGTCGGGGAGCGGCAAGTCGACGATGATGAACCTGCTCGGCTGCCTCGACACCCCCAGCTCGGGGAGCTATCACCTGAACGGCGTCGCCGTCGAGGAGCTCGACGACACCCAGCTCGCCGGCATCCGCAACAAGGAGATCGGCTTCGTCTTCCAGTCGTTCCACCTGCTGCCGCGCACCAGCGCGCTCCAGAACGTCGAGCTGCCGCTGATCTACGCCGGCATCCCGCGCTCGACGCGGAAAGACCGGGCGCGCCGCGCTCTCGAACGCGTCGGCTTGGGCGACCGCATGGGCCATCAGCCGAACGAGCTTTCCGGCGGCCAACGGCAGCGCGTCGCGGTGGCCCGCGCCCTGGTCAACGATCCGTCGATCCTGCTCGCCGACGAGCCGACCGGCAACCTCGACTCGACCACCTCGGAAGAGATCATGCAGCTCTTCGACGAGCTCCACCAGGGCGGCAACACGGTGATCCTGGTCACCCACGAGCCGGACATCGCCAACCATGCCTGGCGGAAGATCCAACTGCGCGACGGCAAAGTGCTCTCCGATCTGCCGACCGAGCGCGCGGTCGCGGTTCACGCCTGAGCGCCGGTCGCTCGCAAGGAGAACGCGGTGGTCGTCACTGAAAACTTCCGGATCGCCTTCTCCGCCCTGCGCGCCAACAAGATGCGGGCGATCCTCACCACGCTGGGGATCATCATCGGCGTCGCCGCCGTGATCGCCGTGGTCTCCATCGTCCAGGGCCTGCAGTTCATGGCCACCAACGTCTTCGAAGGCGTCGGCGCCACCTACATGATGATCCTGCCCCGGCAGGATCCGCAGCGCTCGCCCGGCGAGGTGGTGCATCAGGTGAAGCTCACCTGGGACGACGGCAAGGCGATCCGCGACCAGGTGCCCGGCATTCGCCTCATCACCCCGCTCCTCGTCGGACGGGAACAGATCAAATTCCGCGACCGCCAGCACCGCCCCGGAGCGCTCATCGGCGTCAACGACGACTACCAGGGGGTGATGAACCACACCGTCGACCGCGGCCGCTTCTTCTCGCGGATCGACCTCGAGAACCGGCGCAAGGTGGCGGTGGTGGGGCCCACGGTGGTGGAGAAGCTCAACCTGGGAAGCGATCCGCTCGGCAAGGAGATCTACGTCGGCAAATACCCGGCGACGGTGATCGGCGTCATGGAGGACAAGGGGCAGACCTTGGGGCAGGATCTGGACGACCTGGTCTTCATCCCGTTCGACTCGGCGGTGGCGCTCTTCGGCAGGAACGCCGGCGACCAGGTCCAGCTCCGGCTGCAGGCCGACACGACTGACGTGGTCGACGCGGTGCGCGACGGCGTGGTGCGCGTGCTGCGCACCCGCCATCACCTCGCGAAAGGGCAGCCGGACGACTTCCAGGTGCTGATCCAGGACGAGATCCTGAGCCAGGTCACCAAGTTCCTCTCCGGTGTGACCGCCGTGGTCGGCGGCATCGTGGGCATCGCCCTCCTCGTCGGCGGCATCGGCATCATGAACATCATGCTCGTCTCGGTGACCGAAAGGACGCGCGAGATCGGCATCCGCAAAGCGGTCGGAGCGCGCCGGCATGACATCCTGATCCAGTTCCTCATCGAAGCCGTCACCCTGTCGCTGATCGGAGGAGCGATCGGCCTCGCCCTGGGCTACGGCATCGGAGTCCTCGCCGCACACCTGATCCCCAACTGGCCGCCCGCCCACGTGCCGCTCTGGGCCGTGGCCCTCGCCTTCGGTTTCTCCGCCCTGGTGGGCATCTTCTTCGGCATCTACCCGGCCGGCAAGGCGGCGCGTCTCGATCCCATCGAAGCGTTGCGGTACGAGTAGGGGCCGAAAACGGGTGATCCGTCAGAGTTGACGGATCATCTCCCACACAATACCCGCAGCCGGGCGGCGACCAGATTCACATCCTCGTCGCTCATCGTCCGGACGTCGAAGAGCACGCCGTCGTCGACGATCCGCGCGAGGATGGCGGGATCGCCGGTGCGCAGGGCGGCGGCGAGGTCTTGGACGGAGCAGAGCGCCGGCTCTGGCTCGATCCGCACACCCCAGCTCGGAATCTCGCGGGCAGGCAGGGCACCGCTCCCCGCTTGCGACATGCAGGGCGTCAGGGAGACGGCGGCTCGCGGGCAGCCGGCGGTCAGCCGCTCGGCCAGGAAGGCGGCCCGTGGGCGCAGAGCTTCGGCCGGCGTGGTGAGCTGCCGCAGCACCGGCACCCGGTCGGCCGCTTCCGTCCCCGCGGCGTAGAGGCGGAGCGTGGCTTCGAGAGCGGTGTAGATGAGCCGGCCGGGGCGCAGGGCGCGGAACAGCGGATGCCGCCGGCACTTCTCGACGGCCTCCCGGCGGCCGATGAGGAGGCCGGCCTGGGGTCCGCCGAGGAGCTTGTCGCCGCTGAAGCAGACGAGGTCGGCTCCCGCCGCGATCGAGCGCCGCAGCAGCGGCTCGCCGGTGAGGCCGTGGCGCGCCAGATCGATCGCGCAGCCCGATCCGAGATCGTGGCCGACCGGGATTCCGTGCTCCCGGCCCAGCGCGACGAGATCCTCGATCTCCACCTCGGCCGTGAAGCCCTGGATGCGGTAGTTGGAGGTGTGGACCTTGAGGAGCATTCCAATCGTGCCACCGGCCCCTTCCAAAGCGGCGCGATAGTCCTGCAGGTGAGTGCGGTTGGTCCTGCCGACCTCGACGAGGAGAGCGCCGCTCTCGCTCATCACCTCCGGGATGCGGAAGGAGCCGCCGATCTCGACCAGCTCGCCGCGCGACAGCACCACCCCTTTGCCGCGGGCCATGGCGGCGAGGAGGAGCATGGTCGCGGCGGCGTTGTTGTTGACCACCGTGGCGTCTTCGCAGCCGGTGAGCTCCCGCAACAGCCGGGCGCACCCCTCGTCGCGGCCGCCACGCTGTCCGGTTTCGAGATCGATCTCCAGGCGTTGCGGGTGCGGGGCGAGCTCTGCCAGGGCCGCCGCGGCCTGCGGCGCCAGCACCGCCCGGCCCAGCCCGGTGTGGAGGACCACTCCGGTGCCGTTGACCACGCGCCGGTAGTACGGCTGGGAGCGGTGGGCGAGGGACGCGGCGACCCGCCGGTGAATGTCTTCCATATCGGCGTCGGTGGCGTCGTGGCGCATCTCCGCGAGGACGCTTCGCAACGCGAGGAGCACCTCGGCGCGGGAGTGCGCCGCGATCAGCGGCTGCATCTCCTCCGCCTGAAGCACGAGATCGACTTTGGGAATCGACCGGAGCGCGCGAAGTCGGGCTGGGCTGTCGGCTGGGTCGTTCAAGGGTTCGCTCACGTTGGACCGCGGCGCGATTATCCCCTATCATCCGGAAAAACCGGAAGCGCTCACTCCCGGAGACAAAAACATGATCAAGAAGCTGCTTCTCTGTGCCTCGGCAGGCCTGCTCCTCGTGCCGGCTCTCGCCCTCGCCGCCGATGCTCCCCGCGACCGCGCCTTCGACTTCACCTACACCGCGCGGGTCAGCGAGCTGCCGGCCGGTGCCCACAAGGTCGACCTCTGGCTGCCCTACCCGGTGAGCGACGATCACCAGGACGTCACGGTCACCGCCGTCACCTCGCCTTATCCGCACGAGGTGCTCAAGGAGTCCAAGTACGGCAACTCGATCCTGCACATCGTCGCCACCGATCCCAAGGATAAGGAGATCGCGGTGGAGATGAAGATCCAGGTGCACCGCAAGGAGTATCTCCACAACGACTTTACCAATCGCACCCCGGGCAAGGTGCCGGCGGAGATGGAGCAGTGGCTGAAGCCGGACCGCCTCGTGCCGCTCGACGATAACGTGCGCAAGATCGCCCGCGAGGTCACCGAGGGCAAGACGGACGACCTCGCCAAGGCGCGCGCCATCTACGACTATGTGGTCAGCACGATGTCCTATGACAAGACCGGCACCGGCTGGGGCAACGGCGACATCAAGTGGGCCTGCGACGCCAAGCGCGGCAACTGCACCGACTTCCACGCCCTGTTCATCGGCTTGAACCGCGCCGTGGGCATCCCCGCCAAATTCGCCATCGGCTTTCCGCTGCCGCCTGAGCACGGAGAGGGAGAAGTGGGCGGCTACCACTGCTGGGCCGAGTTCTACCTGGCCGGCTACGGCTGGGTGCCGGTGGACGCCTCGGAGGCGCGCAAGCATCCGGAGAAGAAGGACTACTTTTTCGGCGCCCACGACGAGAACCGGGTGCAGTTCTCCCTCGGGCGCGACATCCAGCTCAACCCCCAGCAGAAGGGCGCTCCGTTGAACTACTTCGTGTATCCGTATGCCGAAGTCGACGGACAGCCGTTCCAGAAGGTCGCGAAGACCTTCCTCTACAAGGATGAGGGCACGAAGACCGGCGCCGGAGGAAGGTAAGACGAGGAAGGCAGAGAAAAAACACCGGAGCCCCGGACCGCAGATGAGGGGGAGGACTGGCGGCCCGGAGCCCCGGTGGGTACGACCTCAATTGCCGGTCACCGCCCGCACGCCCCAACCGAACGCCTCCTCGTTCAGCGGGATCATGGCGCACTTGTCCTTGAGCGCCTGGCGGATGGCGGTGAGGAACGTTTCGCGGGGGAAGAGGTTCGTCGCCGCCTGGAGCGCTCCCAGGGCGACGACGTTCTTTACCACCGCCTTGCCGAGATCGGTCGCGATCGCGGTGAACGGGGCGCCCACGACATTCACTCCGCTGGCGAAGGCCGGCAGGTCGTGGATCACCGAGCTGTCATAGATCACCGTACCGCCGGAGGCAACCGTCGGTCCGAATTTGGCGAGGCTCGGGGCGTTGAAGGCGACCAGGATCTGCGGCGCCGGCGAGGCGGGGGAGAGGACTTCATCCGCCGCCACGTGGACGTCCGCATACGAGGTGCCGCCCCGCGACTCCGGCCCGTAGCTGGGGATGTGCGTCGAGTCGAACCCTTCGTTGATCGCGGCCCGGGTGATCAGCATCGCCGCCGTCTGCGCGCCGTCGCCGCCCGCGCCGGCGAGCTTGAGCGCGATGTCCCGCGGCGCGATGCGGGTGGGGAAGCCCGCGCAGAAGCGGGGTACCGTGTCCGCCGAGCCACCGACCGCCTTCAGGATGCGCTCGGGGTCGAAGGTCGGGAACGGCTCCGCCGGAAACGGCTCCACGGTGATGTCCTTTTTGACGCCGAGCGGGAAGACCTTGGTCATCTCCTCCTTCACCCAGCGCTCCGCCTCCTCCGAGCTCATCCCGAGATGCGTCGGACATTCGGCGAGCACCTCGACGAACGCGAAGCCGCGGTTTTCCACCTGGAGCTGCACGGCCTTTTTGATCGCCTTTTTCGCCCGCGTCCGCTGCTTGCCGTCGTAGAGCGCGACCCGTTCCACATACACCGGACCGTCGAGCTGAGCGATCAGCTCCGCCATCTTGAGCGGCAATCCCATGTGCCGGTTGCGGCCGGTGGGGGAGGTCGCGGTCTTCTGGCCCATCAGCGTCGTCGGCGCCATCTGGCCGCCGGTCATGCCATAGATCGCGTTGTTGACGAAGATCACGGTGATCGGAATGCCGAGCTGCGCCGTGCTGACGATCTCCGCGAGACCGATCGACGCCAGGTCACCGTCGCCCTGATAACTGATCACGATCGATTCCGGGTTCGCCGTTTTGTGACCGATGGCGACCGCCGGAGCGCGGCCGTGCGCGGCCTGCGTGTTGCCGACGTCGAAGTAGTAATAGAGAAAGACGCTGCAACCGACCGGCGAGACGGCGACCGTGCGGTCCTGGATGCCGAGCTCGTCGATCGTTTCAGCCAGGAACTTGTGGGCGAGGCCGTGTCCGCAGCCCGGGCAGTAGTGGGTCGACTGGCCCTTCAGGCCCTCGCCGTGGGCGTGGCGCTCGAAGCGCTCATAAAACACCGAGGTGCTCATACGGGAACCTCCATGCCTTCGACGATGGCCTGGGTGATCTCATGCTGTTGCGGCAGGATGCCGCCGAAATGGCGGACGCTGTCGATGACCGGCAGATGGAACACGCCGCAGTGGCTCAACGCGAGCCGCAGCTCGTCTTCGAGCTGACCCGGGCTCGCCTCCACCACCACGAAGCGGCGGATGTGCCCGAGATGCGGTTGCAGCTTGCGGATCGGGAACGGCCACAGGGTGATCGGCCGGAAGAGACCGACCTTGCCACCCTCCTGGCGCAACGCCTCGACCGATCCCTTGGCGATCTGTGCCGGTGTGTTGCAGGCGATCACCACGGTGTCCGCGTCGTCCATGTAGAAGAGATCGGCCCGCTGCTCGTTGTCGGAGATCCGCTCATATTTGCGGTTCAGCCGGGCGTTGTGATTTTCGAGATCCACCTCGGAGAGATAGATCGAGCAGATCAGATTGCGCCGGTGGTCGTGATCGCCCCACACCGCCCACGCCGGCAGGCCCGGCTTGATGAAATAAGGCGGCAGCTTCACTTTGCCGGTCATCTGCCCGAGATAGCCGTCGCCCAGGATGACCACCGGGTTGCGATACTTGAACGACAGGTCGAACGCCGCCATGGTGAGATCGAGCATCTCCTGCGGCGTCGCCGGAGCGAGGATGATGGCATGCGTGTTGCCGTGCCCGAGACCGCGGCAGGCGAGCTTGATGTCCGCCTGTTCCGGAGCGATGTTGCCGAGCCCCGGTCCGCCGCGCATGATGTTGACGAACACGCCCGGAAGCTCCGCGCCGATCATGTAGGAGAGTCCCTCGAGCATCAGGCTGAAGCCCGGCGACGAAGTGAACGTCATGGCGCGCAGGCCGGCGCCGCCGCAGCCATACATCTGGTTGACCGTCGCCACCTCGCTCACCGACTGGAGGAACACTCCGTCAAGTTGCGGCAGCACCTTGGCCATCATCTCCGCCCCTTCCGTCGAAGGCGTGATGGGGTAGCCATAGACATGCCGGCACCCGGCGAGCAGAGCGCCGATGGCCGAGGCGTAGTTCCCCTTGATCACGAGAGGCTCGACCGCGGGAAGCGGCTCGACGCTGTTCTCGATGTCGACCGGATGCGGCGCCTCGGTGTGCTTGCGGCCGAACAGCTTGGACGGGTCTTCGAGCTCAAAGCTCTCCACCTGCGGTTGAAGCCCATACGGCTCGGGGCAGGCGGTGATGCACAGCCCACAGCCGTTACAGGCGTCGAGGTGGAGGACGATGGGAATCAGCCCCGTGGCCGGATTGACCTCGGTGCCCGCGGAAATGCAGTGCTTGGGACAAGAATCGATACACCGCCCGCACCCCTTGCAGTACTCCGGGAAGACGAAGGGCTTGGGCCGTTCGCTAAGACTCTCGATCATGGTTCCTCCCCCTTGAGGATCGATCGTGCTGGGATGATTGTCGGGGAAGGGGGGGGCCCGGGGCCACGTGCCAAGCGGCGGGGGAAGGTGCTCCGAAGGGGGGCGGGGGGACTGCCCGGGCGGGTGGGGTGGCCGGATCAATCCGGCCCAAGATCTCGCAGGATCTCAGTCGCACCTTCCAGAATTGAGCCTGGGTCCTCGATCCGTAGCCCCTGAAAGCAGCGCTCCTGATATCCGGCGTCCCCGAGCAGGAGAGCGAGGGCTTTGCGTAGATCGCCGGGCGCCGCCGACCGGTAAGCGATCTCCGCCTTCTTCCAGGATTCGGGCGGGATCGGGCCGAACCGCGAGCGCAAGGCCGCGAGATCGATCAGGTCGCGCGACAGGACTTGACGGTCCGCCCAGCGGTCGGAGTTGGCAAGGAGCTTTTCGGCGTAGCAGTCTGGAATCGAAAGACAGTCGATGGGCGACCAGGCGGGGCGTACTCCTGGATCGAGGCCGATCCGGGCCTCCCGGATGATTTCGACTTTGACGGTCCGGGTCCCATGGAGAACCACAAAGCGGATGCCGTACTGGTCGGTCCTCATCTCGCGTGGAAACTGGAGATCGCGGAGGCCTTCCGCTGTGAAGAGCGCCGCGTAGCCTCCTGTCGACGCCGCGAACCGAAGCTCTGCATAACCTTCCCGGTCAGAGCAGAGGAAATCGACGTCCTCGGATTCCCGGTATTCGCCGAGATCGAGAACGATTCTCGTCCCGCCTCCGAACAGCGCTTTGCAGGCGGAAAGCTTTTCGGCTTGCAGGAAGCCGAGGACGGCGAGAACGCTCTGGTGCGACTCACGACGGAACATCGAGCACGCTCCCGAACCGTTTCACCAACGCTTTGATGAACGTCCACTCCTCAGGCGAGGGATCGCCCAAGACGCCCAGATGACGCCAGGAGGATTCGTAGCGCCGGAGCATTTCGAGGGGAGCCAGGTTCCGGTAGTCCTGGTCGAACCAGGAGATGCTTTTCAGGAAGGGGAGCTGGTCGGGGACGGGGATCTCGTCCGTCACCGGTTCGTGGGAGGGCTCCATGGGGCGATCGTACTACGGAGCCTGGCGGTCCGCCGCAATCCTGCGGCGGACCGCTCGGACGGTTCTTGCGCTCAGCTCGCGGGCTGCTGGCCGGGCGCCTGCGGTTGCGGCACGACCTGCGGCGCTTTGGGCTGATCGTCCGGTGCCTTGCCGGAGGAACGGATGTTGATGACCTTGTTCAGCATGTCGAACCAGAACGGCGCTCCCAGGGAGATGGCGAAGGCGGTGAGCAGCCAGCCGAGGACGTGGAAGCGGCTGGTGTCCCACCAGATCTCCGTCAACTGCCCGAACGTCCGTCCATGCAGCCGGAGCCCCGGCCAATTCCGGTAGCTGGGATTTTTCGGATCGTAGGAGCTCTGGCCCGGTTTGATCCAGCCGACCGGCAGGTCGAGCATGGAAAGCTTGCCTTGCAGCCGTTCGATGTCGGAGATCGACTGCGCCGGAGTCGGTGATGACGTCGCCTCGGCGGCAGGCACGGGAGTCTCCTCTTTCGGGGGCGCCGGTTGCGCCTGCGGTTTCGGCTCCTGCTTGGCGAAGGCCTGGGCTTCGGCGACCACCGAGTCCCGCAGGGCCTGGTTTTGCGACAACGCATTCACCACCAGGACCGAATCGACGTTGATCACCATGGTCACCATCACGGCGAGCAGGACGTGGACGGCCTGCGTTTTCCGCTTGTACCAGCCGCTCACCCGTTGCATCGAGTTGTTGAACCAGGTCTCGATGTTCGTCTTGAGCTTCACGACGTCCTGGTGGGACTCGTTGACCAGGGCCGTGAGGGTCTGCTTGAGCTTCTTGTCTTTCTCCGGCAGGTGCTCGATCACCAGGAGAGGCCACTGGGCGGGGACCTTGGCCAGCCAGGCGCGCACCTGGGTCTTGGCAGCAGCAAGCGGCACGTCGTCCGGCACATTATCGAGGAGATCCAATGCCTTGCTTTTCATCGCTCCGACAGCGCCGTTGGCTCCGTTGCCGTCGGCCTTGGCAATCTCCTCCTGGAGCTTCTTCTTGAGATCGGCCACCGACGCTGTCGCCGGAGCGTTGTCGACCGCCGCCCGCAACGCATTGAGGGCGACCTCGCCCGCCGAGCCGCTGTCCTTGATCACTTCCAGGAGGGCCACCGCGAAGGTGCGGGAAGGGATGTAGGAGGGGCCTTTCCCCTTGGGGGATCCGGTGAACTTGTCGGGTTGAGCCATCCCGTTGACCAGGGGATGGTCGTAGAGGGCCTTTACCCAGGTCTCGACGCCGTCCGCATCCAACAGCTTACGGATTCCTTCCCAGAGGCTGTTGGAGCGCCACTTGAGGAAACCTGAGATCAGCTCGGTGGCCGCGGTCACCACGAGGCTGAGCAGCAGGTAGACGAAGACCACACCGATGGCGACTTCCAACACGCTGGAGCCGAACATGGAGACCTCCTTGTCGGATCTGGAGAGTCTTATCTCGCGCGATCAGATTCTGGCAGAGACTACCACGGCGGCTCGGGAGGCGGGTCTCCAGGCTTCAATGCGCTCAGGTGCCGTTTTCAAGCAACCTGTTGCCGGAATCGCAGCGCTTCGATTTGAGATGCCACGTCAGCGCGGTCTTCAGCGTCCGGCCGCAAGCGAAGATAGGTCTCCAGATCGTGGACGGCCTCGTCAGGACGGCCCAGATCGGCCAATGCGACGGCCCGGTTCTGGTAGATCTCCGCGCTCTCGGGAGCCCCGGTGACCGCTTCGTCGAGGTCGGCGAGCGCTTCCGCGACGCGCCCGGACTCATAGTGCAGACAGGCTCGATTGGCGAGCACCAGCGGCTGGTGCGGATTCAGAGCCAGGGAGGCGGTGTAGTCGGCGATCGCCTCGGACAGAAGGCCGAGCGCCTCGTGACAGCGGGCACGCATGACCAGCAATCCGGGCTGAGTGGGATCGAGATCGAGAGAGCCGGAGAACGCGGCGAGGGCTTCAGGAATCCGGCTCAGCTTGAAATAGCACTGCCCAAGATTGGCGCGCACTTCGGCAAAAGGCGCGCTCAGCTCGAGAGCCCGCAGGTAGTCCGCCAGGGCTTTGTCCAGGTGCCCCTTCTTGAGGTGGAGATTACCCCGGTCGTTGTAGTACTCGGAGTAATGGGGATCCATCTCCATGGCCGCCGTGAAGTGGTGAACCGCTTCATCGTATTGGCCGAGAGACGAGTAGACCTGGGCGATGTTGTAGAGAAGAACCGATCGGTGCAGCCGATGCTGGTCTTCCCGGAGGTGGTCGTGCAGGCCCGCAAACCCTTCCTTGCACAACGCGATCGCGGCGACCGGCGAGCCCTGAAAATGACGCACCAGGGCGAGACCGTTGCGGTTGAACGCCACCTGAAAGTGAAGCTCGTCCTCGGAGAGTCCGGCACGGTGAAGGTCCGCGATTCCGATCTCCAGGTGTTCCTCGGCAAGAGCCAGGTTCTTGTCCGGAAGGTACCGGGCGTGCAGCATCGCGAGAACGTAGTGCGCCAAGGCCCGCAGGCTTGGCTGACGGAGACTGTCCAGCGTCTCCTCGACGACCGCCAGCGCCGTTTCCGGGTGTCCGGCCGCACAGTGGCACGCGAACAGCTTGTTGACGATCTTCCAGCGCCGCGATTCGTCCTCAGGATGGAAACGCCGCAGATGCGCCAGCGCGCCTTCCCCGTAGGAGATCGAATCAAGATAGAAGCCTCGTGAGGTGTAGACGGAGAACGCCTCGAACTGCCAGGGCAGCGCGCGTTCCGGAGTCTCGCTCAAGGTCCAGAGGCGGATCAATGCGGGCAGATGAGCCTCCATCGCGAGCGCATCTCCAACAATCCTGTCCTCGATCTCCTGAGCGCGGCGTGCCATCTCACCGGCCGGAGCGACGTCATCAGGCTCCGGCTTGAAGCTGAGACGAAGAGTCCGTCCGCGTGTCTCCGGGGTGAAGGCTGCGTGGAAAGCCGAGCCGGTTCCCGGAGCGCAGGCAATGACGAGGGAAAGGCTGCGTGATCGCCCGATGCGCCGCACCAACTCGGCAAAGAACCGGCGGACCAGGTGGCCTGCCCGGTCGAAGTTGTCGCAGATCAGGACTGCCGGCGAAGGTTCGAAGCGTTCCTTCCAGCTCGCCCACAGGTCGATCAACCCGTGGAGGATCCGAAGGGCGCGGTCGGCGGGGTAGAGGCGCACCTGCTCGCGCGCCCCCGCGATGTCGGTGAGAGTCGGATTGCGCGGGCTCAGCCTGGAGCGCAGAAGCGGCAGAATGGAGACGAGCTCGTAGTCGTGGCGGACCAGGAGATCCCAGTCGGTAGGCTCGATCCGGAGGGCCAAATCCTGGAAGAGATCGGCGACACCGGCCCACGGACCCCCGTGGTCAAAGTGACAATCGAGTAGCCTGCCTTGGGCTTCTCGGCTCTGCGCGCTGTCGAGCCACGACTGGAGAACCGCGCGGCGCTTCCGTCCGGGACTTGCTTCGAGGAGAAGAACCTGTCCCGGCACGAGGAGCTCGGGGGGTGCATCGACTCGGAAATCCATGCCGCAACCTCCAGTGGCAGTGGCGTAGACGACAGACTTCTACCAGGCGCGAAGCTCAGGCTTCGGGCGACGGAAGGAATTCACCACCGGATCGAGGACCGGCCCGGGCCAGCCCCGATCGCGGTCTGCGTCATTCTTCTAACAACTGCAAGAGCAGTAGAAGGCTGCCACCGTGGTCTTCAGCGTCTCCGCTTCACGAATCACGAGCTTCTTCACAATCTCACCTCCTTTCACTCTTTTTTGAGCGAGCGCTCACGAGAGCAACGTAAGTGATTCCGCGGTAGCTTGTCAAGAGGTGTATGAGGTTGACACGGAGCCCTGTCGGGTTTATCTTTCATAAAATTTGGTTCGGCGCAATTGCGCGGACGCGTCGATCCCACGTTCGAGGCTCTGCGATGTCCTATACGCCCCAGACCCTGATCGAAGTCTTCCCCTTCGTCCGTCAGATCGATGGCGAGGAGGCTGTCATCGGCCGGCCCGAGACGGCAGTCTTTCTCGTTCTGCCCAAGGAAGGCTTGGAGCTTCTCGACGATCTGGCTGCGGGGAAGACCGTGGGCGCCGCACAGGCGCTGTTCCACGATCGCCACGGCGAGCTTCCGGACATGGACGAGTTCCTCGGCTATCTGGAGAGCAAGGGGATCGTGCGGCCTTTGTCCGCTTTGGGGCAAGAGGGGGGGGCGCCGTCCCCGGGGACGGCCACGGTGCCTGCCTCGACGCCGGCCCGCGTGCGATATCACTTCGCCGGGATCGCTGAGAGCACGGCACAGAGGATCTTCAGCCGGCCTTTCGTGTCTGCCTGCTGCGTGGTGATTGCTCTCGGTTGCGCGGCTGTTGCGCTGGACCGCCACGTGTTGCCGGGATGGCGGGCTCTGTTCTTCACCCGGAACCTGACGTTGATGAGCCTGCTGACGATGGCCTTCTACTACTCCGTGCTCTTCATCCACGAGATGGCGCACCTGCTGGCGGCGCGGGCGATCGGAGTCGGCTCGCGCCTGGGGATCAGCCACCGGTTGTGGACTCTGGTCGCGGAAACCGACATGAGCGGGCTGTGGGGGGTTCCGCGGCAGCGCCGATACCTGCCTCTCCTGGCTGGTCCGTTGATCGACGCAACGTCGGCCGCGCTGTTGATTCTGGTTCTGTTCTCCCAGCGCCGGGGCTGGTTGGCGATCCCTTCGGGTGCGATCCGGTTGCTGCCCGCCATGCTGCTCGTCTACCTGCTCTCCCTTCTCTGGCAGTGCTTCTTTTTCGTCCGGACCGATTTTTACTTTGTGATCGCAAATTTTTTCAACTGCAAGAACCTCATGGGCGATACAGAGGCCTATCTGCGCAACCGTTTTGCGCCGATGCTCCCATTTCTGCGCCGAACCGATCTGGCGCACATTCCGGCCCGCGAGATGCGAGTCATCCGCGCCTATTCGCTGGTTTGGATCGGCGGCCGCCTGGCAGCGTTCAGCGCTCTGATCTTCATCCACATCCCCCTGGTCCTTGGTTACTTCGGGCTGGTGTCTTCGACTCTGGCCGCCGGCTACGGCATGAACGCACGCGCCTACCTGGATGCGCTGGTGATGGCGACCCTCTCGGTTCTGCCTCTTCTGGCAGGTTTCTGGCTCTGGCTCCGCAGCCTCGCGCGGTCGTGGAGCGCTCTGGCCCGTTCGGCTCCCGGATAGATTGATCGCGGCGAAGGAGGAGGCGTATGGGTCTTCGGCAAGTGATGATGGTCGGTGTCTGGGTGGCTCTCGCCACGCCGGTCGCCGCCGAAGCGGGGAACGTCGCGGCGCGAAGCCCCTTGGCCGGTTCCTGGGAGGGGATCATCATGATCCGTCCCGCGGAATACGAGCTTGAGCTCAGCCTGGAGGTTGAGCAGGCAAGCGACGGCAGCTTGCGCGGACAGATCTCGTATCCGACCCAGGACGTCATCGACTACCCCCTGCAGAGCGCCAGCGCCGATGGAGAGAAGGTCTCGTTCGTCGTCAAGGACGAGCAGGGCCTCCTGTCCAATTTCCAGGGCTGGCTGTCGGAGGGCGGAGAGGCCGTGAACGGAGATCTGGCCGAACAGGGCGCGCACTACATCTTTGAGATGCATCGGCGCAAGCGGGACGCGGCGCGGACACAACCTGCACCGGCCGTCCTGCAGACGGTGTCCGGAGACATCCACGAATTGCGCTCCTTGTTCGACCAGGACCAGGGACGCGTGCGGATGCTCCTGATCCTGTCGCCGACCTGTCCCATGTGCAGGAACGGCGCCCGGCTGGTGCAGCGCTACGTGCTCGACCGGATCGCCGATCCGAGCTTGCGGGTCTATGTCGTCTGGGAGGCGGAGGCCCCCGCCGACACTCTGGAGAAGGCTCGCGCGGCCTCCACCTTTATCGCCGACCCTCGGGTGCGGCAGCTCTGGTCTCCGGACCGCGCGGTGGGAAAGGCGTTTCAGCAGGCGGTCGGCGTCAAGGACTCTCCGGCCTGGGACGTCTTCCTTCTCTTTGCGGGGGACAAGAGCTGGCAGAGCGTACCGCCGGCTCCCGATTCGTTCATGCACAACCTGATGAGTCATCAGGAAATGCCGCGGGACCGCCGCCTCAACGGCACCCGCCTGAATGAGGAGACGGCGGGTCTCCTCGCGAAGCTCCAGCGCCATTGAGCCGCCCGGCTACTGCGTTCTGATGGCGCTCAAGGGGGACACCTGGGAAGCCCGGTGGGCGGGCAGGAAGTTGGCCAGGAACGCCACCACCGAGAGCAGGGTCGCGGTCACCCCAAAAGTCGCCGGATCGGCCGTACTGACCTGATAGAGAAGACCGGAGGCCACGGCTCCGAGGAAGATCGTGAACGTGAGACCGAGAGCGACTCCGACGGCCACGACTTCCATCCCCTCGCGGAGAATCAGCCGGAAGATGTCCAGGCGTTTGGCACCCAAGGCCATCCTCAAGCCGATCTCCGCGCGGCGCTGGTGGACCGTGAAGGCGACGATGCTGTAGATCCCGATGGTGGCGAGCAGCAGGGCGAGACCTCCGAACAGGGAGAGGAGGACCGCGGCCATCTGGGGCGCCCACAGCGAATGGTCGATGATCTCGGACGCCGTCGTGACGTCGAGTGGGAGTTGGGTCTCGAGCGATTGCACCTTCGCCCGGACCGCATCGAGCAGCCCGGGCACGGCGGTCGTCGTTCGCACGTAGAGTGTCATGGACGGGGAATAGTGCTGGAGCAGGGGCAGGTAGACCTGGGGCTGGGGATTCTGAGTGAGGCTGAGGAACTTGGAGTCGTGCGCGACACCTACCACTTCCATGGACTCGCTTCCATCTTCGAAACGAAACCGCCGTCCGATTGGGTTCCCCTCGGGCCAATAGCGGCGCGCCATCGCCTCGTTGATGATGGCCACGCTCTTGGTGCCGGAGTGATCCTCCGGGGTAAAGGCCCTGCCATGCACGATGGGGATGCCGAGTGTATCGAAGTACTCGGGCGAGACACTGTTGGTGGGGGTCAGCGGCTCGGGACGGTTGGATGCGGAGCCCTCGATCGAAACGCTGCGGGCCATGACGATGCCGGCGAGCAACCGGTTTTCGGCAAGCCCCGTCGTCCGGACGCCGGAGACGGACCGCGGTTCGGTCAGCATGCGCTCTGCCAATCGTCTGCCTTCAGCCTCGGAATAGCCCAGGCTGCTCAAGTTGAAAGAGATGACCATCAGGTTTTTGGACTCGAATCCCGGGTTGGTCTGGCGGGCGTTGTACAGGCTGCGCAGGAACCAGCCGGCGGCCATCAAGGAGACGAACGAGAAGGCGACCTGGAGGACGAGCACGGCGTTGCGCAGTGTGATGCGGCCCCCGGAAGACGCCAGGCCAAAACCTTTGAGCGCCGAAACAGGGCTCAATGATGAGGACTGAAGCGCGGGTGCGAGGCCAAAGATGAGACCGGTCACAAGAGAGGTCAGGAGCGCGTAAGCCAGCACACGGCCGTCGAGGGGCGCATCCAAGGCATCCGCCGAGAAGAAGGGATTCTTGAAAGAGGTGAGAAGGTTGCGGCTCCAGGAGGCGACGATCAGTCCGAGAGCTCCGGCGATCACTGCCAGCAGAACGCTCTCCGTCAACAGTTGGCGGATCAGCCGCACACGGCTCGCGCCGAGGGACAGGCGGATCGCGATCTCCTGGCGGCGGACCGCGGAGCGGGCGAGGAGGAGGTTGGCGACATTGGCGCACGCACCGAGGAGGACGAGGCCCACGACCAGCGTCAGGAAGAAGCCAGCGCGCACGAAAAGGTAACGGTCGTTGGGGCCGAGGGCCTCATGCATGAAAGGAACGAGGGTCGCGCTCTGCCCCCTGTTTTCCTTGGGGTACGCTTCCCGCAGACGAGCCGCCAGCATCTTGATTTCGGCCTGCGCGCGCTCTTGGGTGAATCCCGGATTGAGCCTGCCGACGATGCGGAAGAGATGCCAGTCCCGGTCTTTGATGTGATCGGGGATCGGAAAGACTTGGCGGTACATTCCGAGCGGCACCCAGAGCTTGAAGGAGGTTCGCTTCCCCGTCCCCTTGAAACCTTTGGCTGACACGCCGACCACGGTGTAGCGCTGGCCGTTCAGCCGGATCGTCTTGCCCACGATGGTTGGATCGGCCGCGAACCTGCGCTCCCAGAGAGCATGGCTCAAGACCACGACAGGATGTGTACCCTCGGTGCTGTCCTCCTCTGGCAGGAACGTCCGGCCCAGCGCGGCCTTGACTCCCAGAACGTCGAAGAAGTTTCCGGTGACCATCTGGCCAATCACGAGCTCTGGCCGGTCCTGCCCGTCCAGGCTGACCTCGATCGCCTGGAAGGCGGCCATCCCTGAGAACGCTCTGTTCTGATCCCTGAAATCGAGGTAATTCGGATAGGAGTTGGGAAGAAACCGCGGATCGCTTTCGTCGAGGCTCACGATGGAGGCGAGCCTTGCCGGATCGCGTACCGGAAACGGGCGAAGAAACACTGCATTCAGGAAGGTGAAGATCGCGGTATTGAGGCCGATGCCGAGGGCCAGTGACAGAATGGCGGCTGCGGTGAATCCATAGTCCTTGACCAGCATCCGCAGGGCAAATCGCAAGTCCTGCAAAAGTGTCGACACGGGGGCACCTCCGTCCCGCCTATCCTACTCTTTAGGCTTTTCGGCTGCAAGTAACTGCGCTGATCAGCGATTCGACTCATCCTCCAAGCTGCTGCAACGCCTTGCGGATCTCCGGCTGGTTCGGATCGAGATCGAGCGACCGGCGCAGGGCGCGGACGGCGGCGGCGGGGTTTTCGAGGCAGAGGCGGGCGAGGCCGAGGGAGGCGTAGGCGAGCGGATCGGTGGCATCCAGTCGAGTGGCATGCTCGAAGTCGTCCGCGGCGTCCTGGCACTGCCGACGCTCGAGGTGATAGCGGCCGCGGTAGAGCCAGAGCTTCGGCGCGTTGGGCTGCGCGGCGACGGCGCGGTCCATGAGGTGGAGGCTCCGTTCGGGCAGGCCGGAGTGGGTGTATTCGGCGGCTCGGGAACCGGCGCGTTCGGCTCCTTCGGGCAGGCCGGCGGCGAGGGCCTGGACCAGGAGGTCGTCGGATTTGTCGAGGTCGCGGCCTTGGGCGTGCAGCAGGTCGCTCAGGTTCCACAGCGCGGCGGCGGAATGGGGATCGAGGGCGAGCGCCTTGCGGAAGGCGGCTGCCGCTTCGGCGGTGCGGCGGGCCTGGCGCAGGAGGAGGCCCTCGTTGTCGTAGGAGGCCGGAGTGCGCGTGGAGCGCGAGCCGGCGGGGGCGCGGGTTGGCTCGTTCGCGCCGATATAGCCGAGGTCGCGGAGCTTGGAGATCTCTTCGGCCGGTGGGGTGGACTGCGGCGTCTGGGCCGGCGGCGCGGCGTGTTGCAGATGGTAGCGCGCCCGGTAATCGACGGGAGCGACGGGTTTTCCCAGAGATCCCGGGACTCCAGGCAGCGGCGGACCGGCGAGGCCTTTTCCCGGCGACAGGCCGAGCAGGGCGAGGAGCGTGGCGCAGACCTGGTCCACCCGGCCTTTCGAGCGGTCCGCGGCGGCTTCGATTCCCGGTCCCCAGAGCAGATACATCCCTTCTTCGCGATGCCACAGGCCGGCGGTCGCGGCGGCGGCGCTGGAGAGATGAGTCGGCCGTCCTTCTTTCCAGCGGAAACCGTGATCCGAGGCGAGCATCAGCACGGCGCCGCTGTCCGCCGCGAGCTTGCGGTATTCGCCCAGCATGCGGTCGACCTCCGCGAAGTAGCGCTCGGGCACGGCGGAGTAGAGAAGGAAGTCCGACTGCGGGATCGCCGGCTGCCGCGGCGGCGCGTAGGGGGCGAAGATGTGGCCGATGGTGTCCGTCCCCTGGAAATAGACGACGGCGAGGTCCGGCCTCTGCCCGGCGATCCAGGAGCGTGCCAGGTCGTCGTAGGTCCGGGTCTCGATCAGGATCCGCCGCAGGGCGCTCACCGGATGCGCGTAAGGGTCCGGACGATTCCAATCCTTTTCGAGATCCTGTCCACTCAGTGCCGGCAGAAAAGACCGCATCGCGGCGTGATCTGTGGCTTTCTCCGCGCGGGTGAGTGCGTCGCGTGCCCAGGTTTCGCGGTCCGTGGGGTGGATGAAACCGGGCGGCGGCTGGGCGTCTGTGGCGGTGAAGGAGAGGAAGCGGTCGGAGACCAGGAGGCCGCGCACCGGCTCGGCGGGCCAGGTCGCCCAGAGCCCGAAGACGGCGACACTCCGGCCGGCGTCTCCGGCCATCGTCCACACCGCCGGCACCCGCCGCTCGTCGCTGGTGATCGGCTCGCGGTCGCCGGTCCGCGGATTGAAGCGGGTGAAATCGAGAATGCCGTGCTCCAGCGGGCTGACCCCGGTCATCATCGTCGTCCACACGAGCGGCGACAGCGGCGGCTGGATCGTGGACAGTGTTCCGGTCCGCCCTTCCCGGGCCAGGGCCGCGAGATTCGGCATGGTTCCGGCGGCCATGTACTCGTCGAGGAGCTGCCAGTCGGCGCCGTCGAGGCCGACGAAGAGGACGCGGCGGCCGGTGTTCCTGGGCGCCTCCGGAGCGTGCTTTCCACAGGCGGTGAGGATCGGAATCGCGAGGAGGGCTGCGAGGAGAAGAACGAACGGGGCCCGTCCGTTGCGGACGGACCCCGGGTGATGCTGAAGAGGACGGCGGTGAAGGAGTCGATCGGCCATGTCCGGCCGAGTCTATCTCCGGTGCGGCACCGAACGGCTCAGCTCACGGTCACCTCGATCGAAACGAGGTGACCGATGTCCGGGACGAGCTCGTTCGATTGCGCGAGCACTTGCGCGGTGAATTTTCCCTTGGGTGCGCCGACCAGCGGTGCGAGGCGGAGGCGGAGATTCAGAATCTGGCCGCTGAGGAAGGAGACGGCTCCCTGCACCTCGGTGTCGCCGAGCGGCCCCCTCATGATCAGCTTGGCGCCGAGCGCGTCCGGAGCGACCAGCTTGAAGACGTAGCTGTCGCCTGCCGTTCCTACGTTGAGGTTCGTGCAGGTCACGGTGAAGGGGATGTCTTTGGTCGTTCCGGACGGGACTGTCGCGGTTGCGGGAGCCTTGATTTCCGGGCCGAAGGCGACTTTGTAGACCGGGCTTCCGGGCGCCGGCTGGCTGGTTGCGAGCTCGGTGGCCTGGATGCTGAGCCGCTCGGGTCCGAGCGTGGACGAGCGCCCGGTGGTGTCGAGGATGGCATAGTAGAAATAGGGCATGGCGCCGCGGCTCTTGTCGAAGCGGAACTGAGTTTCCGACGGCGGAAGATCGGCGAGGGCTTGGGTCTGATAGGCGTAGAACTTGGCCTCGACATCAGTCTCTCCCATGCGATCGAACTGGATCCGGGGCAATTCCGAATTGTCCTTCCGCCGGATCGACACGAGGTAGGGTGCCGCGCTGAACCTTCCCGACGGATCGCTTGCCTGGACGATGACGTAGATCTTCCCTCGCAGATTGGTCCGCGGGCTCTCATCGACGAGCGGGCCGCCACGCAGCGCGGCCGACAGGATCACCGGATTGCCGCCGGACGGCCGGCTCCAGCCCTGAAGCTCCGTACCGAGCGGATTTCTGAAGACGATCTGTCCCGGCTCGGCGACATCGAAGTGAAGGTGGAGAGCCGAGGTCCCAAAATTGCTGGACTGGCCGACGCGCGTACCCTGGTTGACATAGGTGCCCGGCAGGAGCCTTCCCTCGAGCGGATTCATGTGTAGGTAATTGGACTCTGCCGCCGGGTTGTCGGAGGCGTCGAGGTGGATGAGGCGGAAGGCGTTGAACGTCGCGAGAGCGAGGCCATGATCGCCGAGGCCTCCGGTCCCGGTCAACGGGCCGCGAACGCCACTGCGCGCGGCGAGCACGTCGGTTCCCTTGGCCACCGGCCAGTCGACTCCGGCGTGTAGCTTGCGGCCACGGTAACCCATGTGGAAGTACCCCTCGCAGAAGCTTGCGGAAATGCCCAGGTCCTTCTGCGCCGCGGGCAGCGGGTAACGCCACGACGTGCCGTCCTGCGAGCGGATGTCCGCAGCAGCGGCGATGGAAAACGGTACGGCTTCGAAGAACGGTGTCGGCTGTCCGTTCAACAAGGCGCGCGCGGACCAGTAGTATTTCGCTCCCGGCGTCAGGGTCTGCGGGACCTGCCAATAGGTGATGTTGTTGAAGTTGTTGGTCAGCCGCGCCACTTTTTGTGTTGCCACCACTTGCTGGAGGCCGGCGTCCGTCGCGATCTTGAATTCCATCTGATCGTGCGCGCCGGCGAAGGCGGCGTTGAGCCAGGGACGCTGCACGAAGATCGTCTCGCTCCGGTCCGGATGGATGGGCCGCGGCGTCTCGCTGGACACAGCGGCCACGGTCACCGCGGTGTTGATCACGTCCGGCTGCGGTTTCTCCATGTCGGAGAGGAACACGAACTGGAGATCGGGCGTGGGGAAGACCGTGAAGCCCTTGCCGGTGCTGGTCTTGAGCAACGCGTCGAGCGTTCCGGTGCCGCTCGCAACGCCGGTCACCTGCCACTCGCCGGTGCCACCGGCGCGAGCTGCCATGAAAACGACGGCATCGGCCGCGGCGTGCGGCTGGAAGGTGACCTGTGCGGCCGGCACCGGCATCTCGCTACCGACCGGATTGCCGGCTTGGTCGCGCTGCTGCGCGAGGAGCTGCACCTGTTGCATGGCGCCGCGCGCGACGCTGAACGGTCCGGGAACGATGCGATAGGTCTTCGGCGTCCCCTCGCGCACCTTGAAGCAGACGGCCGGCCGGAACAGCTCGAAGACGAGAGCCTCGACGCCGGTCGCGGACTGCTCAAAGAGGCGCATGTTGAAGTCGAAGTCGATGCACACTTTGCCCGGCGCGGTGGGGAAGTAATAGCCGTAGACGCCGAGGCCCAACGCGTCCGGTTTGGCGTCGGTGTTGATCAGGCGGAGCTGGTTGGACAGCTCGGGGCGGACCGCCGCCGGGCCGAAGCGGCCGACCTCGACGCGCACCGAGCGCCCGAGGCCGAGAGCCAGCCGGCGGCCGTTGTCGGTGATCGGCAGGTTGAGACCGAAGGAGGCGAGAAACGAGAACGTTGCGTTCGGCAGCACGACCGCGACGTAGAAGAAGATCTGCAGGCTGACGGTGATCTCTTCACGCACGAAGAAGACGAGGGCGCCGAAGGCACCGGGAAGCTCCGGGAGATCCCCCTCGAACTCGTTGAACGGGTCGTTGAAGTCGACGTCGAGGAACGGATCGACGTCCACGAAAACACCGACGTGTTGGGTGATCTGAAGCACGACCTGCACCACGAGGGTGAGCGAGAGTGCGCGCAAGCCGAGCACCGCGCCGACCGTGCCGGTGAACACGCTTTCGTCGATCGCGGCACCCCCTTCGTCGAAGAGCGGGAAGAGGCGCACGAGGTCGACGATCGGAATGGTGCTCGAAACGTCCCGTTCGTTGATCTTGATTCCCGGATCGAGATTCTTGTTCGTTTTCGGATCGAGGTTCGGCGCGCCGTCGGTCAGCGTCTTGCGCCCGAGGTCGAAAACCTGGAAGTTGCCGGCCGCGGCGGAGCGCACGCGCTGCCCGGGGACCTGGGCGAGAGTGGCGACCCGCGGATCGCGCTCCGGATCGGTGGGAGCGAGGGCAGTGGTCACGGTGGCGAGTTGGATCCCGAGTGGATAGCGTCCGATCTCGCTGCCCGAGCGGTTTTTCAGCACCAGGCTGAGCGAGCCGTCCGGAGCGTCGGGAGGAATGGTGACCAGGAAGCCGGCGAGCTCGTCGTCGGCGGGCTGCTTCGACACCTGGACCAGATCCCCGAGCGTGTGCTCGATGGAGACGTCGGCGGTGGCGAGTCCGCGGCCAGCGAGCACGACGACGTTGGGTCCACCTTTTTTGACTTTGGCGCTGAAGGCGATGGGAATCGGGCTCGTGGCGCCGACGACCGTGAAGGTAGAGCGGCTCGTCTCATGAACGTGATCGGTCGCCGAGCCCGGACGGACGCTCGCCGCGACGGTCAGAACCAGCCGGTCGAGCGGATCGAGCGGTGCCGGCGTGTTGACCGAGGCGCGGAAGGTGAGCTTGTCCTGCTGTGCCACGGGGTCCGGCGTGATGGTGACGGCGGTCTTCATCGTCACGGTGACGCCGCGCGGCACGCGGAAGACGACGCTGCCTTGAGCGAATGCGGTCGCCAGATTGCGGCCGGTGATCTCGAAGTTGGTGTCGGCGTTCTCGAGCACGGTGAGCGGCCGGACGGTGAAGATACGGGCCCGATCGACTTTCTGGGCGCTCAGATAGGTGAACGCGCTATCCTTGTGCGACTCCTGGCCGTCAGGATTGATCACCTTGACCGTGACCGGTCCGGTCTGGCTCGATTCGGGAACCTCGACGGAAAGGCTGGTCGCGCTGAAGGCGGTGACCCTGGCTTCGATCATCGCAAAGAAGACGCGAGCGCCGGTCTGGAACGACATCCCATTGACCTTGACCACCTGCGCCGGTCCGCCGTTGCGGCTTGCCGGTCCCGCCGGAGGAGAGACCTCGGTGATCAGAGGAGCCGCAACCCCCATCTGAATCGTGAAGGCCGCATCGCTCTTGTCGCCGGCCTGGTTACCCGCGGCGTCGCGGGCGACGACGCGAATGGCTCCCTGGGTGGTGAGCGTGTTGGGAACCGTCCACGAATACGACATTTGGGAGCCGGGCAGATTGGAGACGATCGCCGTAAACGGCTCGGCGCCGGTGGCCGAAAACAGGACATCGTGGGCGACGACGCCGACGTTGTCCGAGCTTGTCCATTGGATCAGGACCGCCTGCCCCGGCGTGTACCTCTCGCCTCCGTTCGGTGAGATCACTCGCACCGTGGGCAGCACCGTATCGGCCGCCTGAGCGATGGTGAAGACCGCATCGCTCTTGTCGCCCCCCTGATTGCCCGCGGCGTCGCGGGCGACGACGCGGATCGCTCCCTGAGTCGTCAGAGTGTTCGGAACCGTCCATGAAAAAGTCGCCTGGGTCCCGGAGAGATTGGTGGCGATTGCCGTGAACGGCTCGGCGCCGGTCGCGGAGAAGAGGACGTCGTGCGCGACCACGCCGACGTTGTCGGAGCTTGTCCATTGGATCAGAACCGCCTGACCCGGCGTGTATCTCTCGCCGCCGTTGGGAGAAATGACTCGTACCGTGGGCAGTACGGTGTCGGCCGGTTGAGCGATGGTGAAGACCGCATCGCTGCGGTCGCCTGTCTGGTTGCCCGCGGCGTCGCGTGCGACAACGCGGATCACGCCCTGAGTCGTGAGCGTGTTGGGAACCGTCCACGAATATGACATCTGGGAGCCAGGAAGATTGGAGACGATCGCTGTGAACGGTGCGTCGCCGGTGGCGGAGAACAAGACGTCATGGGCGACGACGGCGACGTTGTCCGAGCTTGTCCATTGGATCAGAACCGCCTGACCCGGTGTGTATCTCTCACCGCCGTTGGGTGAAATGACTCGTACCGTGGGCAGCACGGTATCGGACGCCTGAGCGATGGTGAAGACCGCATCGCTGCGGTCGCCTGCCTGGTTGCCCGCGGCATCACGAGCGACGACGCGGATCACGCCCTGAGTCGTGAGCGTGTTGGGAACCGTCCACGAATATGACATCTGGGAGCCAGGAAGATTGGAGACGATCGCCGTAAACGGTGCGTCGCCGGTGGCGGAGAACAAGATGTCATGTGCGGCGACTCCGACGTTGTCGGTGCTGCTCCATTGAATCGTGACCGTCTGCCCAGCCTGGAATCTCTCTCCACCATTGGGAAAGGTGACGCGGACGGCCGGTGTGGTGGTGTCGAGGGTGATGGTAGCCATGAGGGAAATCTCCTTCGCGATATTGGCGAATCGTGCGAAATCTCCGACCGATCGATTTGCGCGCACCTCTCCCCTCCGGCGCATGGCCGGCCTCGCGCTCGGCGGCAACCGATCGGCGAAGGGCTGCTTCCCTGAACTACGGGCGATCGGCAAATTCAGATGAAGGGCTTGAAACAGATTGCGCGGCGCCTTCGTAGGGGCTGATATGAGTCTGCTCGTCAATGATCTGCGCTACGCGGCCCGCGTTCTCTGGAAGACCCCTGGATTCACTCTCATCGCCTTGCTCACCCTGGCCCTCGCCATCGGCGCCAACACCGCGATCTTCAGCATCATCAACGGCCTCCTCCTGCGGCCTCTGCCATATCCGGAGCCCCAGAACCTGGTGCAGGTCCAGCGCGGCTTCGAGGACGGCGAGAGCCCTTCGGTCAACGTCCCCGAATTTCTCTTTGTCCGCGACCACAACAGCGTGTTCTCGGGCGTGACCACCTACGACAATCTCGGCGCGGGCTTCAACCTGGCTGGCGACGGCGTGCCGGAGCGCATCGTGGGCTCGCGGGTGAGCCAGAAGTTCTTCTCGGTGTTCGGCGTCCGGCCGCAGAAGGGGCGCGATTTCCTTCCGGAAGAGGACCGCCCCGGCGGGCCCAAAGTGGTGATCTTGAGTGACGGCCTGTGGCGGCGGCGCTTCGGCGGCGACCCGTCCCTGGTCGGCAAGACGCTCAACCTGAACGGCGAGAGCTATGCCGTCATCGGCATCATGCCCGCGGGCTTCCGCTATCCCCTCACCGCGGAGCTGTGGACGCCGGTGGGCATCGATCCGGCCGACACCTCGAAGGCGAATTATCTGGAGATTTCCGCCCGTCTCAAGGACGGGGTGTCGTTTGCCCGGGCGCAGGCCGCGATGAAGGTCGTCGCCCGTCAATTCGAGGCTTCGCATGCCGGCTTCGTCAACAAAAATGAAACGATCCGCATCAAGACCCTCCAGGACCGTCTCTACGGGCAACTGCGGCCGGCCCTGCTCGTTCTCCTCGGCGCGGTGGGCTGCGTGTTGCTCATCGCCTGCGTCAACGTCGGCAACCTGCAACTCGCCCGGGCAGCGGCCCGGCGGCGGGAGGTGGCGATCCGCGCCGCGCTTGGCGCCCGCACGTCGCGCATCTTCGCCCAGCTCATCACCGAGAGCGTGCTCCTCGCCCTGGCCGGCGGTGTTTTCGGGCTCTTTCTTGGCTGGGCGACCTTGAAGCCGCTTCTGGCTCTGTCTCCCCTCGGACAGGCAGGCGGACCGGCGGTCCAGGGCCTCCTGCCGCACATCGGAATCGACGGCAAAGTGCTCGCCTTCACGTTCGGTCTCTCCCTCCTCGCGGGTGTCCTCTTCGGGCTCGCGCCGGCTTTGCAGGCGACGCGGATCAATCTCCACGAGCCGCTCAAGGAGGGGACCAACAAATCGACCGGTGGACGCACGATGCGGATTGCCCGTTATCTGCTCGTGGTGAGCGAAGTGGCACTGGCGCTGATGCTGATCACCAGTGCGGCGCTGCTCCTCAAGAGCTTTGCGACCATCACCAACCGAGCGCCGGGCTTCCGTTCCGATCACGTTCTATCGCTGAAGATCTCGCTTCCCGAGACGCGCTATGGCAAGCCGGCCGCTCTCGACCAGGTCACCCGTCAGATCGCCGAGCGCGTGCGTGCGCTCCCCGGGGTGAAGGCGGCGGCGGTGGCCACCTCTCTCCCTCTGGAGCTGGGACCGGACCTCCCGTTCATCATTGAAGGGAAGTGGGCCGGAGGAGACAGCATGGAAGGCGTCGGCAACGCTCAGTACCGCGCCTCCACCGGCGGCTATTTTGAAACCCTGCGCATCCCCCTGTCCCGCGGCCGGTATCTGACCGACCGGGACGTCACCAACTCGGAGCCGGTGGCGGTGATCAACGAGGCCGCTGCCAAGCGCTTCTGGAAAGGAGGGGATCCCCTCGGCGCGCGCATCCAGATGGGCAAGCCCTTCGTGCCCGATCTCGCCGACGCGCAGCCGCGGCGGATCGTGGGAATCGTCAAGGACGTCCACGAAACCGGGCTCGACAGCGACGTGCCGCCCATCGTGTACGTGCCGATCGGCCAGGTCAACGCAGCCTTTACGGCGTTGCTCGTCCGCCTGTTGCCGTCCTCGGTCATCGTCCAGACAGAAGGGGCGCCGGCGGATCTCACCGCGGCGGTGCGGCAGACGATCTGGTCCGTCGATCCGCAGCAGCCGATCACCAACGTGTCGACCATGGATGAGATCGTCACCCGCTCGCTCGGCTCAGCCCGGTTCACCATGGTGCTGATGGGAGCCTTGGCGCTGATCGCCCTGGTCCTCGCCGCCGTGGGGATCTACGGCGTGCTGTCCTACCTGGTGAACCAGCGGACCCGGGAGATTGGTGTGCGCATGGCGCTGGGAGCATCGAGCCGGCGCGTCCTCCAGATGGTGGTGGGGCAGGGGATGGTCTCCGTCGGCATCGGCGTCGCGACCGGCATCGGCGGCGCGCTCCTCTTCGCCAAGCTCCTGAGCAGCCTGCTGGTCGGCGTCAGCACCCACGATCCGCTGACCTTCATCCTCACGCCGATCATTCTCGCCACCGTGGCGCTGATCGCCAGCTCCATACCCGCCCGCCGCGCCAGTCTCCTCGATCCGGTGACGGCGCTACGGCGGGAATGACGCCTTGCGGGAGTTGTCGGTGACAGCTCCGGCTGTCGGAGCGGACTGTCCGACAACCTCCGACAACCTCCGGCAACTGCGATCTCCCAGGGGAGCCGAGCCGGCTCCCCTGGTCTGCGCCTTGCTAAACTCCCAGTCGGATCAGCAAAGAAAAGGGAGAACGATCATGGGGACTGGCGCGCCTTCCACCTATTATGTCTGGGAGCTTGGAATCGATTGGAACGAAACCCATACCTCGGCCGGGCGGTATTACCTGCAGGAAGGCTTCGTTCTGGGTGATGCGCTGACGCCCCTGCGGACGACGGTCGGCGACACGATCATCTTCAAAGTTTTCGACGTAACCCCACATCCGGTCAACGAGCCGCTGCACCTGACGTCGTTCTGCGTCATCCCCAAGCCGGCGGTGGCCGGCGACACGCCGGACGGCGATCCCTTCAGCCACCTCCAACCCGACCTCCCGTCGCGGCGCTCGGAGAGGGTGGCGAAAAGCGTTTCTTTCGGGGGCCCTGAACGGCCTCCCTTCCCTGTGTGGGAATTTCCCGCCGTGCAGGTGACCACGCCGGGACGGTTCCTGCTGAGCTTTCTCGTGCAGGCCTGGTCCCCCCGGCACAAGAGCACGTCCCGCCTCTACGGCGTGGATCCCGAAATGGTCGTAGGATCGAACATGTGACGCCCGGCGTTCTTCAGGAGGCGGGGGACAGCCGGGCCAGGAGCCGGTGATAGCGCACGTCGCTGCGGAGCGCGAGCAGCTCCGGATCGCTTTGCAGCTCGGCCAGGGGGATGCCGTCGTGCAGCGCTCTTTCGAGCACGGCGAGCGCCGGCTCCCGGCGGCCACAGACTTCGTTGGCGACGAGGAGCCGGAACCTCGCCGCGGCATCCTTCTGAGCCAGCCCTTCGATCTCTTCGGCGCCGGCGAGGGCGGAGCCGCAGTCTCCGCGCTTGGCCAGGTAGAGGGCGCGCCGGCTCAACAGGGTGACGTCGCGTGGCGCGGCACGCAGCGGACCGGCCAGGAGCTGGAGCGCCCTGGCATAGGCTTCCCGGGCACGGGAGCCGCCCTTGGGCAGAAAGCGGCAGGCATCTCCGAGATTGGCCCAGGGGAGATAGCTGTTGGCTCCTTCCGGCAGCTCGAGCGCCCGCTCGTACGCCTGGACCGCCTGCGGATAGAGACCCTGGGCGAAATAGAGGGTCCCCAGGTTGGAATAGAGCGACGCCTGGGGCTCGATCTCCAACGCTTTCTGAAACTGGGTGGAGGCCCGGGCCAGATCGCCTTGGAGATAGTAGGCCGTCCCCAGGTTGCGGTAGCCGAGTGGGCCGTCTGGCGCCAGACGGATGCTGCTCTCGAATGCGGTGACGGCCTGCGCGAGACGGCCGGTGCGCAGGTAGAGCGCACCGAGGTCGTCGTAGAACTGGCGGTCCGGGCGCAAGGAGATCGCCCGCCGGTACGTGGCTTCGGCCTGGTCGAGCTGGGTGCGGGCCTCATAGAGAGCACCGAGGGCGAACTGGGCGTCAGCGTTGGCCGGATCGAGCTCGACCGCTTTGTCGATCTCGCGGGTGGCTTCGTCGAGACGCCCCAGCGAGATGTAGACCCGCCCCAGGGTCACCCGGGCGGCAGCCAGATAGCCGTCGAGCGCCACCGCCCGTTCGGCCAGCGGCAGAGCCTGGTCCAACCACATCCGGTCCTTGCTGTGATTCAAGAACTGGAGCTGGCAGGCGCGCGCCAGGGCGGCGTGGGCCGCCGCGTGATCCGGGGCGCGGGCGATGACCTCGCGGAAGTCGGCGATCGCCTTCTCCAGATTGCCGGTCCGGTCGTAGCGGTGGAGCTCCGCCTGGCCCCGCTCATAGAGCTCGTAGGTGCCGGGCTCGTGGTTGAAGAGGGGCAGGCGCCCGCCCTGCCAGGCGAGGACCAGGGCGAGGAGGAGTCCACCGGCGAAGGCCGCGGCGATGGGGACGACGCGGCGGCGGCCGCGCGGAAAGGTGGCGCTGGACGGCTCAGTGCTGGCGGTCCGCGGCGTCGGCGGCGTCGGCGGAGCGAGGGTCCCCTCGTCCGGCGACGGCCCAAAGCTGCGCGCGGCGCCTGGGGGAAGAGCGGCTTGCAGAGCCTCTTCGAGCAGGGAAGCCACCTCGGCGGCGTCCCGCGGGCGGCCGTTCGGCTCCTTCTGGAGCAGCCGCTCGACCAGCGCGGAGACCGCGGCGGGGATCTCCGCGCGGAGCTGCTGGGCCGACAGCGGCCGGTAGCTGCACACGCGGGCGAGAGTGGCCGCGGCCGTGTCGGCGCGGAATGGTGCCTCACCGGTCAGCATCTCGTACAGCAGCGAGCCGAGGGAGAAGAGGTCCGAGCGGGGATCGAGGGGCAGGCCCAGGGCCTGCTCGGGAGACATCGCATAGCTCGTGCCCAGCAAGATCCCCGACCGCGAGAGCGTCTGGTCCTGGTCCTCGGGATCCAGCGGCCGTGCGATGCCGAAGTCGAGCACCTTGGCGTGGCCGGCCTCGGTGATCATCACGTTGCCCGCCTTGAGGTCGCGGTGCAGGATGCCCTGCGCATGGGCGGCGGCGAGCCCGCCGGCGATCTCGCCTCCCCAGAGCACGGCGCTGCGGACGGGGAGGGGACCGGCGGACAGAAGATCGCGCAGCGTCTTGCCGGACACCAGCTCCATGACCAGCCAGTCGCCGTCCGGCCGCTCCACCAGGTCGTAGATCTGGACCACGGACGGATGGTTGAGCCGGGCTCCGGCCTGGGCCTCGCGGCGGAAGCGCTCGCGCGCACCGGGTTGGCTCAGGATCTCCGGCAGGACGTGCTTGACCGCCACCGGCCGTTGCAGCCGTTCGTCCCAGGCGCGCCAGACCTCTCCCATGCCGCCGCCGGCGATCCGCTCGCCGAGCCGGTACGGTCCCAACGCCTGGGGAGGATTCTGTTCCTCCCCGTTCGGTTTCTTGCCGTTCATGAGGGCGACGACGGAGCCGGCGAGGCCGCGAGCAGGCCGAGCTGCTTCATCCGGCGGCGGAGCCCGGCCGCCGAAACGTGGAGCAGCTCCGCCATCTCGTGCACACGGCCGCCGCAGCGTTCGCGGGTCGCGGCGATCTCCTCCGCGCTCAGGTCCATCGCCTTGCGGGCGCCCGGAAAGGAGTCCAGCAGGAAGTAGAGCGACGGACGGGAGATGCCGAGCTGCTCGGCCGTCGCGCGCGGCTGCCAGCGGTTGGCCGCGAGCGCCGCGAGGAGCTCTTCTTCGGTGACCTCCTGCGGGCTCCGGAAGGCCGTCCGCCGTGGCAGAGGAGCCGGACGGGCCGGTGGCGGTTCCGACGAGTCGGGCTCCTGGGAGGCCTCCTCGCCGCGCAGCAGCTCCTCGATCGCGGCGGGAATCGGGATGTCCCGATCGCTTTCCGGCGGCATGCCGCGACTGTCCACGGCGATGGAGCGGGCGACATTGCGCAACTGGCGGACGTTGCCGGGCCACGGAGCCGAGGCGAGGTGGGCGATCCACTCCGCAGGAGGCCAGGGCCGGGCCTCCGGACCGTGATCGGCCAGGCGGTCTTCCTCTCCCACGCCGGCAAGCTCCTCGCGCAAAAAGTGGAAGAACAGCCGTCCGATGTCGTCGCGCCGCTCGCGCAGAGCCGGGAGCCGGATCGTGTACCCGCCCAGGCGGTGGAGGAGCGGACCGCGGAAGCGACCGGCGGCGGCCGCCTGCTCGAGATCCGTGTCCGTGGCGGCGAGAACGCGCACATCCACTCGCGCCGCCTCCTCGCTCCCCAGGGGCTGCACCTCGCCGCTTTCGAGAGCGCGCAACAGCAGCGGCTGTACCTCCACGGGCGTCTCCCCGATCTCGTCGAGGAAGAGCGTGCCGCCGTGCGCGCGGCGGAAGTAGCCGCGCCGGGCGTGCTCGGCGCCGGTGAAAGCGCCCCGCGCCGCCCCGAACAGCTCGGCGGCGGCGAGCGATGCCGGCAGGGCGCCCATGTTGAGCGCCAGAAAGGGCTTGGCGCGGCGACGGCTCGCGTCATGAAGAGCCGCGGCCACCAGCTCCTTGCCGGTCCCCGAAGCGCCGCGCAACAGCACCGGGACGTCGAGGTCGGCCACGCGTGAAATCTGGCGGCAGAGGTCGAGCAGGGGATCGCTCAGCCCCACCAGGTCAAAGCGCGGAATGTTGCCGGCAAAGACTGGCCGGAAGCGGTGGAGCAGGAGGACCACGTGGCCGGCGAGCAGCAGCACCACGCCGCGCTCTACCGCAGAGGCCGGCAACGAGACCTCGTCCGCGACCGGCGCGCCATCCACGGTGAGAGACATCGGAGAATCGCCGCGGTGCAAACGGACGCCGCCGTCGGAGGTCGGCCGCAGGACCCAGGGACGGCGGCTCAAATAGCGCGCGGCAAGAGGCTGGAGGTCCGTTTCACCCGGCGCGGCGAACCCCGGCTCCGCCCGGGACAGGAGCGTCTCCCGTCCCGACGCCAGATCCAGCAACGCCGCCCGCTCGCCAACCCGCCGGACCGCGGGGTGGCCCAGGATCGTCAAACCGGGAACCGTCAGCGAAGGTGCGGGCTTCCCCTCCGGCGTCGACCACGTCTGTGTCTCCAGTTGGTTCCCGCCCTTGGCCCCCATCCTGGGTGACCTCTCCCTTCTTGGTCCGGCTTGGCGGCAACTCTAGCGCCTTCTCCCGCGGGGGGTCAACGGCGGGGGGAGGAAGGTTGCTGCAAATGTCGACTACGAAGTAGCGACGCCACTCTGGGATGGAGCGACATCAAGTCAGGTCGCTTCATTCCGGAGAATGAACGTCGCGGCATGTTCATCGAATGGAGCAACATACGGCTCCTGCTTCTGCCTCCAACGCCGAGCCCATCCGTCGCACGACTCCGGTGTAGCAACGAAGTACGACGACGCTACAATGCAATACTACGTTGTAGCGTCATTGTACTCTGGCGTGGCAACGTGTAGAGATAGCGAAGCGTTGTTGTTCCAATTTGCCGCAGCGTGGAAGAGCGGAGTGGCGAAGTGGCTCCAAGGTGCAGCAACTCGGAGACCTATTGCTACATCGAATCGTTGCATTGCTGCGTCAAGAAGAAGGAGAGTAGCAACACATCATCCAGTCGCTACGTTTTTCTTGTTTCGGCAGAGGTTGACCTCTTCCGTCAAGCCTCTGGAAGGGGATGTTGCTGCACGCCGCCAGCTTGGAGCGTCCCTTGAACCTCCCGCCAAATCATTCACCCTCTGGGATGCAACAGCCTGGAGATCGAATGCAGCAACATTTTGGAGGAATGCAGCAACGTGGATCCATGTTGCTACATTTGTTTTTGGGGACGGAACGGTCTGGTTCCGCGGTACGGTTCGTGGCGATGACGTTGCGCCGCCGGACGGGTCTGATGCCTGGTGATGGCGCCACGACGCTAAAACGTCAGCTCGGATCGCCGGTCCGGTGGTCGGCGATCTGGGCCTTCAGGAAATCCTGGACCGCCGCCTTCGCGACCGGATCGGCCGTGCTGATCACCACGCGGCCGCCACGTTCCGTCTCTTCATAGCGCCAGGAAATGGCCGCCTTGTGCTGGATCATCTCCGGCACTCCCGGCAGCACCCGGTCGTGGATTTTTCCGGGAGCGGAGAAGTCGCCCGCCGCGAACTGCGTGGCGATGCCGGCGAGGTGGCCGCGGATCTGATCGCGGCTGGCCGTGTCGGCCGGATCGGTTGCTTCCACCTGAATGACGCCACCCTCGGCGGTGAGCAGGAAGTGATGGGCGGTGCGGTCGTGGGAGAAGCCCATGGTGGTGTCGCCCCGGCGGTCGAGATCCCCGGCTGAGCCGCCATCTGCGCGATGCGACTCGGCCATGTGCTGCGCATGCATGGGGCACTGGGCGGGGTCCATGGCATTGTCGGCAGGGGCCTGAGCCGCCAGCGGCACGGCACAGAGCAGCAGGATCGGAAGCATTCTCATCGCAGTTTCTCCTTGGTTGTCCTCGTGATTCCCTGAAGTGAGTCGAGCAGCCCGGCCCGGGTGCCGGGAGGAGCGCCGGCCAGCCGCTCGTCCCAGTCGGCCAGCATCGCCCGCAGACCGTCGCGGAGATCGGTCAGCTCGCGAAGGCGCGCTTCCACCTCCGCCAGCTTGGCCTCGCCCAGCGCGCGGACCTGACGGCAGGGGATGCCGCCGCGGTCCCGCTCGGAGAGGATGCGGGCAAGCTCCTCGATGGTGAAGCCGGCGGCCAGCACGCGCCGGATCCAGTGCACTCGCTCCACCGTTCCGGCAGGGTAGACCCGGTAGTTGTTGGCCAGCCGCCGGGGAGGAGCGAGCAACCCGCGCCGCTCATAAAAGCGCAGCGCGTCCTTGCTCACGCCCGTGAGCCGGGCCACCTCGCCGGCCTGCAAAGCCTGCCCGCCGGGATCATCCTCTGCCAGGTCCGCCATGGAGATAACTGTAAACCCTGGAGCGGGCTCCAGGGTCAAGAGGCCGGGGGATTTGACCTGCTCACTTGAGGAAGGCGGTGAAGTCCGTGGCCCCCTGCATGGAGTTGAACTGGCTGATGTAGGTCCGGAAGGCCCCGGTCTGGGTGTCCGTGATCGTGATCTCCGTGCGGAGCGGCGTCGCCGAGCCGAAGAGCACTGCGATCGTCGGGTGACCCTGGCTGTCGGTGTTGCCTTGATCCAACATCTTCAGCAGGATCTCGATGTTGTCCACGCTGTTGAAGTAGAAGAACGCCGTCTCGAAGTTGGGGTTGGAGAAGCCGGTGACCGGTTTGCGCAGAGCGTCGGAATTCGCCGGTAAATTATCGAAGCTGCCGCGGAAGCGAACGGTGGCCCTGAAACGCCCGTTCAAGAGGCACGCGGTGGTGGTGTCTTGGACGCAGGGGCCTGTGCTCCCCGAGCAATCGGCGCCGCCAAAAGAGAAGCGGTCGTAGCCCGAACCATCGGGAACGCCGCCTGTCGTGAGGGTTCTGAGGTCCTGGTAGTAAAAGGTGCCCGATTGAATTTCCTGCAGGGAGACTGTGAGGTAATAGCAGCCGGAGGGCGGAGCCGTGTACGCCACGGTCTGGTCAACGTTGTCATATTCAAAGCCGGCGGCCAAAGGGGGCAGCGTGAAGCCGCCCAGGGTGTACTGGGTGATCGTGTTGCCGAAGACTGGAACTGTCGTGGTGGCCCAGGCCAGGATGCCCAGGACCCCCGAAGTGCCGCTACTCCGAGTGTTTGTGATGCGGTCAGCCGTGATCCTCACGGAGCCGCTTTGCCACGCGACAGTCACGACCCCGGTGATGGACAAGCCGGTGCTGGCGTTGAGCGGCTGGAGAGTCGATTTGGCGGTCTCGCCGCGATCACTCCCCGCAGATCCGGAGAAATCGTCCTGGGCGTTGGCTGAGGCGGCTCCTGTGGCAGACAGGCTGATGAGAATTAGAAGGGCAAGCAGGGACTGCCGGACCATGGTCCACATCGTGGGCTTGTTCATGTTCAAATTCCTCCGTTGCTCCCGCAAAGGGAGGACAGAACCTGCAAGAATTTCGCAGTCTATCAAGAAAATCCGTCGAGCGGGTTGCTGCGATGGAATATGGCAATAATCAAGGATGACTACGCGGTTTCTTGATGGGCCGCGCTTGCCGGGCGCGGCCTACTCCCGCGGCACGTCCGCCGCGACCAGCCGGCGGACGACCGGGCCTCCCGGGCCTTGGTGGAAGACCCGGACTTTTTCCACATAGTCGCGGTCGGAGACGGTGGCGCGTTCGCGCTGGCGCAGGTATTCGAGCCACGACTTCATCAGGAAGACTTCGGTGAAGCGGCCATGCATGGCGGAGTCGGTGAAGAGACCCCATTGCAGGGCGCCGTCGCGCCGGCGGATGCGGCGGACTTCGTCCATGGCGCGGGTGAATTCGGCGGAGCGCGCCGGATCCACTTCGTATTCGACGGTGATCAGCACCGGACCACGCTCGGGCTCAGGCTCATGATGGCCGATCAGAGTGGGCCACTGGCGGGAGGGTGAGAGGTTGGTAGCTGCACACGCGGGAGAGACGCCGCGGCCGTGGCGACGCAGAACGGTGCCTCACCGGTCAGCATCTCGTACAGCAGTGAGCCGAGAGAGAAGAGATCCGATCGGGGATCGAGAGGCAACCCAAGGGCGCAGGCCGAGCTGTTTCATCCGGCGCCGGAGCGCGGCCTCCGAAACGCGTAGCAGCTCCGCCATCTCGGGCACACGGCCGCCACAGCGCTCGCGGGTCGCGGCGATCTCCTCGACGCTCAGGTCCATCGCCTTGCGGTTGCTCGGAAAGGAGTCCAGGAGGAAGTACAGCGACGGGCGGGAAGATGCCGAGAGGGCAGCGGATCGGCGCAACCGGGAATTCTGCATCCACCGGCCGTCCATCCTTTTGGGGAGAGGCAAAAGACGACCGCAGACCTTGGCGGCGATCGATGGGCATTTTTCCCATTCGTTGGAGATGTCGTATTGTAGCGGCAAAGACAGGAGGTTCAGCGATGCGAGCCAGAATTCGTGCCATCTCCCCATGGATCGTCGCCATTGTCCTGATGCTCGCTCCGTCCTGGGCATCTGCTCAGAAGGGGCTCAAGATTTCCGTGGGCGACAGCCCGTCCATGAAGGAGGGCTCGCCGGGGCTTGTCCTCATCGAGGTTTCAGACTTCCAATGTCCCTATTGCGGCGAAGGCTTCCATGACGTGCTGCCACGGATCAAAGGAAAATTCGTTCAAACCGGCAAGGTCGAGCTCATCTTTCTCGACCTCCCCCTTCAGATGCACCCCCACGCTTTCAAGGCAGCGGAGGCGGCTGCCTGCGCCGGCGATCAGAAGAAGTTCTGGGAAATGCACGATCTCCTTTTTGACCATCAGCGGGCTCTTTCCCCAGAACAACTCCCCGGTTATGCAGGCGAGCTTGGATTGGACGCCACGGCCTTCCAGGCATGCCTGTCGAGCGGGAAACACGCACCGGGAATCCGCCAGCACATCCGGATCGCCAACAGCCTTGGCCTCCGCGGCACACCGGACTTTGTGCTGGCCCGCCGGATTCCAGGCGGCGACAAAGTCGAGGTCCTGGACGTAGTGACGGGCGTGCCACCTTCCGAGGAGCTCGAAAACCGGATCAACGCTCTTCTGGTTTCGAAGTAGACGAATCAGCCTTGCCCCTGGAGCGGACTCCAGGGGCAAGGGCCGGGGATCTGACCTGCTCACTTGATAAAGGCGGTGAAGTCCGTAGCCCCTTGCTGAGTGTTGAACGGGCTGACATAGGTCCGGAACGCCCCGGTCTGGGTGTCCGTGATCGTGATCTCCGTGCGCAGCGGCGTTGCCGATCCGAAGAGCACCGCGATGGTCGGGTGACCCTGGCTGTCGGTGTTGCCTTGATCCAACATCTTCAGCAGGATTTCGATGTTGTCCACGCTGTTGAAGTAGAAGAACGCTGTCTCGAAGTTGGGGTTGGAGAAGCCGGTGACCGGTTTGCGCAGGGCGTCAGAATTCGCCGGGAAGTTGTCGAAGCTCCCGCGAAAGCGAACCCTGGCCCTGAAGCGTCCGTTCAAGAGGCAAGCTGTGATGGAGTCCTGAACGCACGCCCCGGTGCTGACCGAGCAATCGGCGCCACCAAAAGAGAAGCGGGAATAGCCCGAGCCGTCCGGCGTGCCGCCGGTCGTGAGCGTCACGAGATCCTGATAAAAATAGGTGCCGGATTGATTTTCTTCCAGGGCGACCGTGAGGTAATAGCAGCCGGCGGGAGGAGGCGTATAGGCCACGGTCTGGTCAACGTTGTTATATTGAAAGCCGGCGGCCAAAGGGTTCAGCGTGAAGCTTCCCAGGGTGTACGCGGTGATCGAGTTGCCGAAGACTGGAACCGTCGTCGTGGCCCAGAGCTGGACGCGCAAAGCACCCGAAGTGCCGCTGCTGCGCGTGTTCGTGATGTGGTTGATCGTGATTCTCACGGACCCGCCTTGCAGCGTGACCGTCACGGGCGCGATCTGATTCAAGCCGGTGCTGGCGTTGCGCGGCTGGAGAATCGATTTGGCGCTCTCGCCGCGATCACTCCCCGCAGATCCAGCGAAATCATCCTGGGCGTTTGCTGGGATGGCTCCTGTGCCAAACAGGCTGATGAGGAGTAGGACGGCAAGCAGGGACTTCCGGACCATGGTCCCCATCGTGGGCTTGTTCATGTTCATGTTCGATTCCTCCGGTGCTGTAGGCGCTATCGCTGAGTGAGGCCCGAGGAGAAGGCAGGTCCTACAGACGTATTGCAAAAAAAATGCCTGAGGGGGCCGCGTTTGCCGAGCGCGTCCCTACTCTCGCGGCACAGGCGCCGCGATGAGCCGGCGGACGACCGGGCCTCCCGGGCCTTGGTGGAAGACCCGGACTTTTTCCACGTAGTCGCGGTCGGAGACGGTGGCGCGTTCGCGCTGGCGCAGGTATTCGAGCCACGATTTCATCAGGAAGACTTCGGTGAAGCGGCCGGGCATCGCGGCGTCGGTGAAGAGACCCCATTGCAGGGCGCCGTCGCGGCGGCGGATGCGGCGGACCTCGTCCATGGCGCTGGCGAACTCGGCGGAGCGGGCCGAATCGATCTCGTATTCGACCGTGATCAGCACGGGACCGCGCTCGGGCTCCAGATCGTGATGGACGATCAGGGTCGGCCACTGGCGGGACGGCGAGAGGTTGAGCCCTTCGCCGGACTTGAGATGGAAACGCAAGGTGAAGAGGAGGCCGATGATCATGCCGGCGACCGAGATCAGCAGCGCTTCCGCGACGCCCGCGTGATCGGCCACGGCGCCCCAGAGCGCGCTGCCGGCGGTCAGGCCCGCGTAGAAGATGAGCATGTAAACCGAAAGCGCCCGGCCGCTGACCCAGGACGGCACCACCGTCTGCACCGCCACGTTGAGGCTGGAGAGATGGGAGAGCCACGCGCCGCCGGCCAGAAGGAGCGCCAGGCAGACCACCGGAAAGCTGTGGACCAGGGCGAGCACGACCGTCGAGCCCGCGAAGACCAGCGTCGCGACCGCCACCACCAGATCCGTCGAGTTGTTGCGCTTCAGGCGGGGGAGGACCATCGCCGCGGCCACTGCGCCGACGCCGAGAGCGGTCAGGAGGACACCATAGCCGCCCGGCCCCTGCTTCAAGTCGATCCGGGCGACGATCGGCAGGAGCGCCCACAGCGAGCTGGCGCAGAGCACGAAGACGCTGCCGCGCACGATCGGCGCGATCACCTCCGGCGCGTGGCGCACATAACGCAGCCCGGTGCGCATGGCGCCGAAAAAGCGTTCCGCGGGCAGCATGGACTCGACCGACGGCCGTCGCCAGAGGAAGAGCACCACCACCACACCGAGGAACGAGACGGCGTTGAGGAGGAACGTCCACCCTGGTCCTGCCGACGCAACCAGCAGTCCGCCGATCGCCGGCCCCGCGGCGCGGGCGATGTTGAATCCGATGCTCTGGAGGGTGATGGCGCTGGCCAGATCCTCCCGTGGCACCAGCTCCGGCACGATCGCCTGCCAGGGAGGCCCGTTCAGCGCCGCTCCGAGGCCGAGCAGAAAGGTAAAGACCAACAGCCACCACGGGGTGACCTTGCCCATCAGCGTCATCACCCCGAGCGCCGTCGCCGCGACCGTCATCCAGATCTGGGTGACGATGAGGATGCGCCGCCGGTCCAGCACATCGGCGAGCGCGCCGGCCGGGAGAGACAGCAGGAACATGGGAAGGCTGGTCGCCGCCTGCACGAACGCCACCAGGAAGGCGGACGTCGACAGCGTCGTCATCAGCCACGACGCGCCGACGCTCTGCAGCCAGGTGCCGATGTTCGACGCGACGCTGGCGATCCACAACCAGCGGTAGATGGAGTGGCGGAGCGGAGTCCAGGGAGAGACGCTGCCGGTCGGTTTCGCGCTGGGGGCTTCGCTGGTCATCCGCGCAGGAGAGTGTATCCGATCCGCCGGAGGGGACCGGAGGACCAGAATGCTGGCGGTGAGAGAATCTTTCGGAGTAGAATTTCTTCAATCCCTATGTCGACGAGCCTCTTCGTGAACGGAGTGAGCGGCCTCACCGGCGAGCTGCTCGTCCCTTCCTTGGACGTCCGGCGGGCTGCCGAGCTTGCGCGCGGCCGGCCTGCCGACGCGGATCTCGGCCGTTGGCTCAAGGAGGTCTGGAAGAAGCTCACCTCCAAATGGCTCGGCCTGCCGCTCGGGGTCGATCCCCGGGAGCCTGGAAAGGCGGGTTGGGGAGTCGTCTTCCACGAGGCAGAGTCTGCGGCGGTGCGGGCGGCGGTCGAGCCGCTGATCGAGCATCGCCGGCAGCGGCTCGGCGCCGCGGCGGTGCGGGTGCTCGACTATCGGTCCGGCGAGGAGTGGCGGCACTGGCTGGCCCGCCATGGCGCCGAGCCCGGCAGCGTCCTGCCGCAGCGGGTGCCGTACTATCTGCTCCTGGTGGGCGCTCCCACCGGTATTCCCTATGACCTGGAGCGTCTTCTCGCCGTGGAGTATGCGGTCGGCCGCCTTGGGTTCGATGCCGCCGCGGAGTACGCGCAGTACGCCGAGAGCCTGATCCGGTACGAAACGGCGGCCGGCGCTCCCACCGCTCGCCGAGCGGACTTCTTCGCCGTCCGCCACGCCTTCGACCCGGTCACCCAGCTCACCGCCGACCGGCTGGCGCGCCCGCTGGCCACCGGGCTACCCGGCCGCTACGGCTTCTCGACGCGGGAGCTGCGGGCGGAGAGCGCCACCAAAGCGAGCCTGGGCGAAATCTTTCGCCCACCGCAGGGAACGCTCCCTCCCGCTTTCCTGTTCACCGCGGCCCACGGCCTGGGCTGGCCCAAGGGGCATCCGCAGCAGCGCGGTGAACAGGGAGCGCTGGTCTGCCAGGACTGGCCCTCGGCGGGCGCGATCGACCGGCGTCACTACTTCTCGGCCGCCGATCTCCCCTCCGACGCGCGCGTCCACGGCCTGATCGCCTTCCTCTTCGCCTGTTACGGCGCCGGCACGCCGCAGCGCGACGAATATCTGGTTGAGCCAGGCAAACCGCCGCGGGAGATCGCCGAGCGGCCGTTCGTCGCCGCGCTCCCCAACGCCCTGCTCGCTCACCCGCAGGGCGGCGCCCTGGCGGTCATCGGACATGTGGAGCGCGCCTGGACATACTCGATCGTCGACGACGCGGACCGAGAGCAGCTCCTGCCGTTCGAGAACACCTTGGGAGGCATCCTCCTCGGCTGGCCGGTGGGCCACGCCTTGAGCTTCCGCGAGCGCTATGCGGCGCTTGCGGCCGGGCTCCTCAAGCTGCACGAAAACGCCCGCTGGGGTCTCGCGGTCGCCGACAACGAGCTCGCGGCGGCCTGGGTGGAGAGCAATGATGCCCGCAACTATGCCGTGCTGGGCGATCCGGCGGTGCGGCTGCGGATCGAGGCGATGGATTGAAGCGAAGAGGAGCCAGCGATGGCCGACGCCTATCTCGACAGTGAGCTGTACGTGACCGCCCGCGACCAGGCTAGCCTCCGCTTCGACGGCGGGCAGTACCAGGACAGGCCGCGTCTCAGTGAAGAGTGGGCGAGCGGCCTCGTCCAGCCGCTCGACCCCAAGAAGTATGGCACCGAGATCTTCTCCGCCACGCTGGCCGGCAGCCTCCTCTCGGGATACCGCATCGCTCTCGCCCTCGCGCAGCAGAGAGGGGCACGGCTGCGGCTGCGCCTGCACGTCGCCGACACCGCGCCTCCTGCACTGCATGCACTGCCCTGGGAGCTGCTCTACGACCGCGATCGGTCGGTCGCCCTCGGCGGCTCGCGGGAGATCGCCTTCTCCCGCTATCTGAGTCTGCCGGAGGCGCCCCGGCCGCCCATCCAGGAAAAGCCTCGCCTGCTCATCGCCCTGGCCAGCCCGCGCGATCTCGCGGCAGGCCTTGATCCGATGGACCGGGAGATCACCCTGAAAACGCTCGAGAAGACCTTAAAGCCGCTCGCCGGCCAGATGAGCTATCAGGTGCTCGAAGGGCCGACCACGGTGGCACGGCTGCGGGAGCGGTTGGTGGAAGGGGGATTCCACGCCTTGCACCTGCAGGCGCACGGTCTCCTGCGCTCCGAGAGCTCTGGAGACTCCACCTGCCTGGTCCTCGAGGACGACGCGGGAAACGCAGCCCTGGTCGAGGAAGAGCTCCTTTCCCGGATCTTTGAGGGGCTCACCACGTTGCGGCTGGTGACGCTCATCTCGTGCCACAGCGGCAAGCAGCCTCGCGACGATCCCTTCAGCGGCCTCGGCCCGGGACTGGTGCGCCGCGGCATTCCGGCGGTCGTCGCCATGCGGAAGGAGATCAGCTTCGGTGCCGCGGTGCGTTTCTGCGACCACTTTTACCGCAATCTGTCACGCAGCGGTTGCGTCGACGCCGCGGTCAACGAGGCGCGCAACCAGCTCTTCCTCTCTCCCCTCGAAGAGTCGGAGTTCGGCACCCCCGTCCTCTTCATGCGCCTGGCTGACGGCTTGTTGTGGGAGCCGCAGGCGCCGGAGCCCATGCCCATCCAGGTCGAGGGGAGAAACGTTTTGAAGACGGTGGCCGCGCTCCTGAAAACGGACAGCGTCCTCCCGTTCTTGGGGCCGGGGCTCTGGCGCGGCCTGTTGCCTTCTCGATCCGAGATCGCGGCTCGCTGGGTCGAGGAGTATGGAGATGACTTTCCGCTCGACATTCTGACCGAGCTCCCGGCGGTCGCCCAGGTGCTGGCGGTCGGCAGCGGCGCTCCACACGACCGCTTGGTCGGCGACCTCGCCACCGAGCTGATCCGCAGACAGAACGTCGTGGATCGGGAAACGCTCCAGGGTTTCTCCCTCCCCGAGGTCATCGGCAGGATCGCCGGCCCCTACTTCGAGCGGCATCCGGACGATCCGCACCGGATTCTCGCCGAGCTTCCGGTCTCCACCTATCTGACCACCAATCCCGACGGCCTCCTGGCCGCCGCCCTGGCCTGGAAGGGCAAGAAGGCGCGGCGCGAGCACTGCCCCTGGCGCCGTCTGCCAAGCCCACAGGAGCTGAAGCGGTACAACCTGCTGCGCGGCACCCGGGACGAGCCGCTGGTCTTCCATCTCTACGGCAAAGACGACGAGCCGACCTCGATCGTGCTCACCGAGGACGACCACCTCGATTTCCTGCGCGCGTTGGCCCACGGTCAACCCGAGCTGCCGAAGGACCTGCAACGGAGAGTGGCCGATTCCATGCTGCTCTTCCTCGGCTACGACCCGCGCCGCCTGGACTGCCGGGTGCTCCTGCGCGGCCTGGTCAATCCGCTCAAGGAGGCGCCGCGCGGCCGCATCGCCGTTCTGCAAGTGGATCCCGAGGCCGGGCAACGCGGTGCGGAGCTGGCGGCCTACATGGCGGGGTGCTGCGAGAAACTGTTGATCAAAGTCTATACAGGCACTGTCCAGAATTTCCTGACGGCCCTGCGCGATGAGTGGGGGAGAGAGCGATGAGCCCGGGCGAGACCCCCAATCCGTACGTCGGTCCCTACGCCTTCCGCGCGGAGGACGCCCACCTTTTCTTCGGCCGCGACCGGGAGGTCGAGAGCCTTGCGTCCCTGGTGATCGCGGAGAGCATCGTCCTCTTCTTCGCTCAATCGGGGACCGGCAAGACCTCCCTCCTTCAGGCGCGGCTGCTGCCGGAGCTCCGCGCCGCCGGATTCGACGTCCTCCCCGTGGCGCGGGTCGGCGCCGAGCCGCCGGCCGGGACGGAGCCCGCCAACGTCTACGTCTTCAGCGCCCTGTGCTCGCTGGCGCCCGATACCGAAGCGGCGCGGTTGCAGAGCCTGACCCTCGGCACATATCTATGGACCCTGCCGGAGCGCGACGACCGCACCACCCGCCGGGTGCTCGTGTTCGATCAGTTCGAGGAGATCCTTCCCCCCCGGCGGCAGCACTGGGAAGAACGGGAGGATTTTTTCCTCCAGCTCCGCCAGGCGTTGCAGGACGAGCCCTCCCTCTCCGTCCTCCTGGTCATGCGCGAGGACAACCTGGCGGAGCTCGAGGCGTACGCGCCGCTCCTCCCCGGCAAGCTGCGCACACGTTTCCGCATGGAAAGCCTGCGCCGCGACGACGCGATCGACGCTGTGGCCAGGCCGGTCAAGGAGAGACGTCTTTTCGAGCCCGGTGTGGCGGAACAGCTCGTCGACGACCTGCGCCGGGTGGAGGTCGACGGGACAGCGGAGTCCTACCGCGGCGAGTTCGTCGAGCCGTTGCAGCTCCAGGTCGTCTGCTACGAGCTCTGGGAGAAGCTGCGGGAGCGGCCCGGGGAGACGATCACGACAGGGGATCTCGCCGCCTGCGGCGACATCGGCCAGGCGCTCGAGAGCTTCTACGAGCGGGCGGTCAATAAAGCGTCTGAGCGCTCCGGCGTGTCCCCTGAGCGCATTCGCCAGTGGTGCGGCCAGGCTCTCATCACGCCGCGCAGGTTGCGCAGCCAAGTCGATCGGGCGGAGAAAGCCACCGCGGGACTGGATAACAAGGCGGTGGACGCGTTGGTGGAAACCCGGCTGGTCCGTAAGCAGGAGATCCGTGGCGGTACGTGGTACGAGTTGGTGCATGATCGTTTCATCGAGCCGGTGCTGCGGGTCAACGAGCGCCGCCTGCTGGCCGAGAGCACGCCACTGCGGCGCGACGTCGAGGTCTGGGACCAGGCCGGGCGCGACGCCAGCTATCTCTACCGCGGCCAGCAACTGGCGGAGGCCCTGGCGGCGCCCGAGGCTCTGAGCGCCTTGGAGCAGGAGTTTCTCGCCAAGTCTCAGGCTGCCGAAGCAAAGGAGCTTTTCCAACGCAGGCAGGCAAACCGCATCCGCTTGCTTGCCGTGGCTTTGGGGATCCTGCTCGTGGCGGTGGCGGCGCTCGCAGCTTATGCCAATTGGAAGAGACGCCAGTCGACGTCGCGAGAGCTGGCGGCGAAGTCTGCCAATCGGGTTGATGCAGACCCGGACAGCGGTCTTCAGTTGGCTGTCGAAGCCGTCGATATGCTGGCGACTCCCGAAGCGGAAATCTCTCTGTACCGGGCGATGAACGCTTCGCGTATCCAGAAGCTCTGGGCTGTGTCGATGAAATCCGCCAACGCCGTGGCCTTCAGCCCGGATGGATCGAGCTTTGCCGCCGTCGACAACGGGGAAGCGATCCTGGGGGATGTGCGCTGGCGCAAGAGCACGAAGCTTGATGGACACAAGGCGGCCGTCACCAGCGTCGCGTTCAGCCCGGACGGCCGGTGGCTGGCCACGGGCGACAGTGAAGGGTCGGTGATCTTGCGCAAAACGTCCGGAGAGACCGTGCTCCCGTCGCTCAAGGTCGGTCCCGGCAACGTCAACGGCCTGGCCTTCAGCCCCGACGGCAAGATCCTTGCGGTTGCCAGCGACTCGCCCGTACCAACGCTCTGGAGCACCGGGACCGGGCGGAAAATCATGGAGCTCAAGGGCGGCCATGAGGAGCTCGTCTGGGACGTTGCCTTCAGCGGCGACGGACGTCTCCTGGCTACCGGGAGCGAGGACAAGCGGGTCATCCTCTGGGATCTGGCGAGCGGGAAATCGCGCGTGCTGGGGGAGCATCGAGATGCGGTGACGGGCGTCGCCTTCCGGCCTGCCAGGACCGGCGATCCGATCCTCCTTGCCTCGAGCAGTCGGGACAAATCCGCCCGGCTTTGGAACCTTGACTCCGGCACCTCCGAGCCTCTTTACGGTCATAAGGGCGAGGTCTGGGGAGTCGCCTTCAGCCCTGACGGAGCCTCTCTGGCCACGGCCAGCTCCGACGGTACCACGAAGATCTGGGACGTTGCCTCCAAGAAAGAGCTGTTCAATCTCGTTCCGGGGGCCGGCAAGGTGGCGAAGGTGGCCTTCGGTCCGAATCACGATCTGGTGGCGACGGCGAGCCTATCTCCCGGCGACGAGAACGGGACTGGGGGCGCCACAGTCTGGAAGGTCCTTCTGCACGACGAGACTCCGACTCTCTCGCTCTCTGAAAAGGTTCTGGGAATGGCTTTCACAGGAGATGGCAGAGTCTTCGCCGCCTATCGACGCGATGGACAAGGCGCTCTCTGGGATTCCGCGGCCGGATCTTGGGATCGCGCGTTGTGCCAGGACGCCGCTCCTCTCGCCGGTGCCAGCTTCAGCGACGGAGGGAGCTACGTCGCCTGCACCACGGCAGAGGGCGGGGTGGTCGTCTCCCCGGCTCAAGCGACGGGGTTGGCCGTGGCCAGACTCTCCGCTGCAGAGGCCACTGCAACAAGCGCCAGCTACAACCCTGCCAAGCAACTCCTCGCCACGGCCGGAGGAAAAAAATTGGAGCTCTGGAAGCTTCAAGGGGGATCCTGGAAGAAGATCAAGGAATCGGTCCGAGAAGACCTTATCCGAGCCGTTGCAATCTCGCGGGATGGAACCCGGCTGGCGGCCGGTCTTGACAATGGGAGGGTCGCCGTCCTGGACTCTGCACTGAACGAGGTGCAGACCCTCCTCGGCCATCAAGGAGCCGTTCTTGCGGTGGCCTTCAGCCCTGACGGAGCTCGCCTCGCCACGGGAAGCATCGACTGGACGGCCAAGCTCTGGGAGCTTGCCAAGGGCGAGCAGATCGCCACATTCCCTGGACATCGGGCCCCGGTATCGAGCGTAGCTTTCAACAGTTATGGAACTGCGCTGGTGACTGGCGACACCTCAGGAACCATCCGCCTGGAGACGCTGGATGTCCCGGAGCTGATCGCGCAAGCCCGGCAACGTCTTACCGAGCGGTAAGAGGCCGGAGACAGCGGCCTTTCTCAGGCAATCTTCCCGGTAACGGAGAAGCGACTGTTGCTTCTCGGTCCGCTGGACAGCCCCCACCTTCAGCGACAGCTCCCACTCCTTCAGCGCATCCTCGCATTTGCCCTGCTTGTAGAGCGCCAGTCCCTGGAAATAAAGCGGCAGGTAGGGCTCGAAACGGACGCCGTAGATCCTGATGGGTGCTCCGTCTTCTTTCTGCTTGCTCGCCGCTTCGCTCATCAAGTCAGCTGCTTTTACCCAGTCCTCCCGGTCGAGGGCCTTGAGCCCGTCGCGGAACAGCTCCTGAGGCTTCTTAAGGTCGGCCGCCAGAGCCGGGCTGGCGAGGAGAGCTGCGGCCAGCACGGCGACGACGGCCGCGATTCCCGCGCGGACCGACTCAACCTTTTTGCCGTGTCCAGGATCTAGCATGGGAAGACCGCCCTTGAAGAATGACCGAATTATAAGGAAATCTCGGTCGAAGGGCAATCAGCAGGACGGCCATGGAGGTCCAAGAATGAGCACTTTTCGATGCCAGGTTGGCAGCGTTGTATGCGTTCTCTTGCTTGTCTCGGCGTTCCCCGCCGCAGCCCAGACGAATGCCGAGGTCAATGCCGGGTTCCAGTTCAACCTGACGGCGCCCGGCGCCCGCAGCCTGGGCCTCGGAGGGGCTTTCGTGGCGATGGCGGATGACGCGACCGCCGCCTACAGCAATCCGGCGGGGCTGACCGCGTTGAGCCGGCCGGAGGTCTCCGCCGAGGTGAGAAACTGGAGCTTCACGAACACCTACACTGACCGGGGCCGCGCCTCCGGTACACCCAGCGGCATCGGAGTTGATACTCTCGCCGGGCTGCACCAGGGAAGCGACCACGAGCGAGCGACCGGCCTGTCGTTCCTTTCCATCGTCTATCCGCGAGAACGCTGGGCGGTCGCGCTCTACCGCCATGAGCTCGCGGTCTTCAAGGGGAGCTTCCAGGCGCAGGGCGCTTTTCTCGACGGCCCGGACCGCTTGCGGTCGACCCAGAATTCACTGCACCTGAACATCGTGAACCTGGGACTCTCCGCGTCGTTTCACTGCACCGAGGACCTGTCCCTCGGTGCGGGCATCTCGCTCTACGACCTCAATCTGGGCTCGCAAACCCGGCGGTATCATCTCGCCTTGCCGCCCAACAATCCCTCGGCCGGAGGCAACGCCGGGCCTCCACTGTATGCAGCGGAAAATCTGGAAGATACGCAGAGCCAGGCTGCCGACGACCGGACCCTCGGGCTCAACGTTGGAGCGCTGTGGCGGGTCAGCAGCGCATGGCGGCTCGGCGCCGTGTACCGGCAAGGTCCCGATTTTGCCGTCGACGCGGCGTATGCGCCGGGGCCGAAAGCCGCCCCGGGCGTCCAGGGCTTCACCCGGAAGGCGCGGTTCAACATCCCGGACGTCTTCGGGCTCGGCGTTTCATATCTCCCTGCCGAGACGACCACCGTCACTCTGGACCTGGTCAGGACCCGCTACTCCGACCTGACACGATCCTTCACCAACATTTTTCCGGATCTCTCTCCGGACGAGCCGGGCCGCTATCGAGTCAATGACACCAACGAGGTCCATCTCGGATTCGAACAGATCTTTGCGGTTCGGGCGGGCTTGCTTCTGGCGGGCCGCCTCGGTTCCTGGTATGAGCCGGACCACCACATCCGCTACACAGGGACGCGAGCCGACTTCCGGGCTCTGTTCCAGGGGGGAGACGGCCATCTCCACGGCGCTGCCGGGATCGGCCTGATCGGTCAACGATTTCAACTTGACGCTGCGTTCGACTACTCCGAGCAGGTGAAGACCGCCTCGCTCTCGACGGTCGTGCGCTTTTGAAGGAGAACAGTATGTCAATTCAAAAGACTTGCCGTTTCCTGTCCATCATTCTGGCCCTCGGCCGGCTCGGGCTGGCCGAGCCGGCCATGGCGGCCCAACCTTGTATCACGGCGGCCGACCGGCTGTGCCTGTTCAACGGACGTTTCGCGGTCCAGGCGACGTGGCAGACGGCGCATGCGACGAGGCTCGGGCAGGTGGTCCTTCTCCCGGACACTTTGGGGCACGCCGGGGCATTCCGGTTCGTCGATCCGAAAAATCCTGAGTTTGTCGTCAAAATTCTCGACGGCCGGCCCAACGGTTCTCTCTGGGTCTTCTATGCCGGCCTGACCTCTCTGCATGTCACGCTCAAGATCACTGACACGACCACCGGGCGGGTCAAAAGCTACGGTCCCTTGGGAAACCTCGCGAGCAACGCCGATACCCACGCTTTCCCGAAATCCGCCGGTTTCACTGGAGGCGCGGGCTGGCAGGCGGCGATCGATCGCATGGCATTTCCCGGCAGTCCGTGGTTTGCAACCACTCAGTCTCCCGACTTCGCTGCCGATTTCACTTACAGTCCCGGCCAGCCGAGCTGTGGAGAGCGCGTCCAGCTCATCGATCAGTCGTTCGGCGCGCCGAACAACTGGTGCTGGCTCTTCGGAGAAGGGGTCGAGTTGGATTGCTCGGCGGTGACCTCGACGGCGTACCACACGTACGCGAAGGCCGGAACCTACCCGGTGACTCTCTGGATCAGTCGGCCCGATGGGGCAAAGACGAGCTACGCAAGTGTTGTGAAGACGGTCACCGTCTCTTGTCCCCAGGCGTGTACGTTCGGCCTCGTCCTGAGTCGCAACGCTTTCCCGGCCGCCGGCGGCAGCGGCACGGTGGCTCTCGCCACCGCTCCAGACTGCGACTGGACTGCCGTGAGCCACTCCCCGTTTATCCACTTTACTCCGACGAGCGGCAAGGGCAGCGGTGCGATCAGCTTCACGGTCGATCCCAACAGCGGCACGGCGCGACTGGGGAACCTGACCGTCGCGGGGCAGGACCTCACCATCACCCAGGAAGGGCAGCCGCAGACGTGCACCTATTCGTTCGCCCCTTCGAGCGCCGATCCTGTCGACTCGGCGGGCGGGATCGGGACCGTGGCCGTTCAAACCCAGGACGGTTGCCCCTGGACGGTCAAGACGTCTGACTTCATTCGTGTCCTGGCTCCCCCGGCGGGAAGCCCGGCACAGCAACGGACAGGAAAAGGGCCTCAAAGCTTCGCCTACTTCGTGGCCGCCAACCGGGGATCGGACCGCACCGGAACGATCGCGTTCGCCGATGGATCCGGCTCGTTCGAAGTCCCCCAGAGTGGCTCCAACGCACCTCTCCATCAGTGCCAATCCACGGCCGGTACGCTCTGTCTGGTCGGAAACCGGTTCGAGATCCGGCTGGGCTTCCGGACACACGCTGTGCCGAAAGGCGTCGGCAGCTCCGTACAGCTCAGCCCAAGCTCCGGCTACTTCACGTTCTTTGATACCAAGAATCCCGAGATCCTGCTCAACATGATCGATGGCCATTCGGTGAACAGCCACTTCTGGCTTTTTTACGGCGCGCTGAGCAACGTGGACTATGTCGTGACGGTGACCGACACCGAGACCGGCAAGATGAAGTTCTACTTAAATCCCAGCGGGACCTTCAAGAGCGTGGGAGATGTCTCGGTGTTTCCGAGCCCGTAGGTGCGGGCGCGGCAGAACGGCAGAAAGGACCGACCTAAAGGACACAAAGGACACCAAGGACGAGGGAGCCGCAGTCTCCTCGGTGTCCTTCGTCCTTGCAGTCCTTGAGGTCTTTATGTCCTTGTTTTCCAGGGCTATCACGGCACCAACGGCCGCACCGGCCGCTTGTCCGGATCGGTCAAAAACCAGTGGACCAGCGAGGCGGCGGCGGGTTGTCCGAGCGGGGCGTTGGCGGTTTCCAGGCGGAGGGCGTTGAGCGCTTCGATCGGGTCCGGGACGGTGTCGAGGCCGCCGTTCTTGTCGAGATCGTAGCCGCTCACGGCGATGGCGAGGCGGGCGAGGAGAGGGGATTCTTCTTTCGGCCCCATCGGAATGTCCCAGACGTGCAAGGCGGTGTCCGAGGCCAGATACAGGCGCGTGCCGTCGGAAGAGAAGGACGCGTCGAGGATTTTGCCGCCGGGTGTCATCGCGTTGCCGAGGGGACGCCCGGTCTGCACGCTCCACAGGCGCGCCGAGGTCGAGGCCATGACGAGAATGCGCCGGCCTCCCGGGCCGAAGCGGAGGTCGGTGACCGCCGGGGCGAGCAGGCGGTCGCCAATGTCCTCTCCCGTCTCGGCGTTCCAGCGGCTGACCTGGAAGTCTTTCCCCACGCCCAGGATGCTGCCGTCCGGTCCGAAGGTGGCCCAGGAGAAGCTGGAGCCGCGGGCGTGCTGGAGCTTGTGGATCAGCCGGCCGGTGCCCACGTCCCACAAACAGACGCTCTGGCTTCCGGCCACGGCGAGGAGCTTGTGACCGTCCGGGCTGAATGTCGCCCACTGGATGGTGCCGCCGGGGGACTCCAGGGTGGCGGTGACGCGCCCGGTGCGCGCCTCGACGATCTGCGAGGTCTCAGCGTCCGGGGTGACCAGGAGGTGCTCGCCGTCCGGGGTGATCGGAGTCGGCGAATCCGGCCATTGTGGACGGTGGGGGAGGACGCCGGTCAACGGCTTGCCGCTCGCGAGATCGATCATCTGGAGCGTGTTCGGTGCAGGGACGACGAGAGCCTTGCCGCCATCCGGGCTGACGTCACTGAGCTTCGGAGAGCCGGCCAGGGGAACCCTGCCGGTGACGTGACCGGCCCGGAAGTCCCAGACCAGGGCCTCGCCGCGGCGGATCACCGCGACTTTTCGGTCGTCGTCGACGAAGTGCACCCAGACGACTCCGGTCATGCCGGGCAGCCGGGAACCCTGGACCTCGCCCGTGACGGTGTCGCGGACGAGGAGTGTGCCGCCCTCGACCAGCGCCACCAGGCGGGCGTCGGCGTTGTTGAGGTCGGCGCCCTCGAGCTTGCCGGAGACGCTGGCGACGAGGGTCTTCTCCGGCGTCGTGGGCGAGAGGACGCGGACCGTGTTGTTCCCCAGGACGACGATCAGGTGCCGGCGGTCGGCGGAGAGGCGCGCGGCGGTGACGTCGTTGACCGGCTCGTAGAGGTAGCTCCGGGTTTCGACGTCGCGCAGCCGCAGAACCTGGTAGTCGGTGAGGAGCAGGTAGGACTTTCCATCGGGGCTCAGGGAGGAGGACAGCCGGCTCCCTTCCTCCTGCAGATGGTCGACCGCCTGGCCGGTTCGAGCGTCCCAGAGGCCCAGCGCGTCGTCGTCCGTCTCGATTTCGAGGAGGTGGGTCCCGAGCTTGACGAAGCGGATCGGCGTCTCGCGATGGATCATGGCCAGAGGAGTGCCGGCGGAGGCGTCCCAGGTTCTGACGTGATGCCCGTCCTCTTGAACGACGGCAACGAGGCGGCCGTCCGGGCTCAGATTCGCCTCGGCAACGCCAGTGGGGAGATCGACGGCCTTCCCGAGAGGCTGGCCGGTGCGGATGCCGTACACCTGGATCGACCAGGCCCCGCCGCGGTTTTGCCGCCGCAGGATGCGCTCGCCGTCGGGGCTGTAGAGCGCGCCGAGCTCGGCGTTCGGTACCGCCGGACCGGCCTCGCGGCCGCTCGCCGTATCGAAGAAGCGCGTCGTTTCCGCGGCCTTCTGGGAGGTTTTCTGAGCCAGGGTCCGGCAGTCCGGCCCGAGGCAACCGAGCTTGCCGTCCGCGGTGGAGAAGGGGCCGCCGGCCGTCTTGCCGGTCGCGGTGTCCCAGACGATCGCCCCGCTCTGGCCGGTGGTGACGAGACGGCTGCCGTCGGCGCTGAATTCGGCGTCCGTGATGGCGCCCGCCGGATCACGCAGCGGCTCGCCCTGCCGATGTGCAATCAGGGTGTTCCAGAGCTGCACCACCCCGTCGTTTTCCACCACGGCGTGCAGGCTTCCGTCCGGGGAGAGGATCACCTCCAGGGCTTCGGGGTGGTGGGCCTCGCGGACGGGGAGCAGCCAGGGGCGGCGGAGCAGGAGGTCGAGCAGCAGGCTGCGTGCGCCGAGGTTGTTGGGATCGCGGCGCAGGGCGTCGGCCAGGCAGGCGAGGGCCTCCTGCGAGCGATAGCTCTGCAGGTTGAGCGCGCGCTCGAGGTCCGAGCTGGCGAGCACGGTGTCCACTCTGAGCTTGCCGCGGTAGGCGAGGATCGAGAGCATGGCCACGCCGGCGAGCAGGCAGGCGACGAGGGTGAGGACGCGCCGGTTGAAGCGGAGCTGCCGGCGCATCGTGCGCTCCCGCTCGACGAGCACCAGGCGCTGCTCCTCGGCGTGCTCCAGCGCCTCCTTCTGCCGCCGGGTGTCGCGGCTGTGCCGCACGACGCCGGTGAGCACGTCGTGGGTCAGCTCCAGCCGCTGGCCGGCGCCGCGGTCCTCGATGCGCAGCAGGCGCCGCTCGGTGAGGCGGTCGATGGCGGCACGCGTGACGCCGGGGGTGGCGAGCGCGTTCTCCAGGGCCACGCTGTCGCGGAAGCCGGAGATGGTGATCAGCCGCTCCTCGATGAAGCCGCGCACCTCGGCCGGCAGATCGGCGAGGCTGCGCTCATAGAGATCGGTGAGGATCTCGGTGCGGCTGCCTTCGAGGAGATCGGCGGTGATCTGTGCTTCGCCCTTCGTCTTCCGTTTGTTGTTGAGCTCCCGGCAGACGATGCTCAGGAGAGCCGGCTCGACATCCATGTCCGAAAGCGGCAGATCTTCGGTCGCGGACTTGCCGGCGACGAAGCGGACCACCGCCTCGGCGACCGATCTCTCCAGCAGACCGCCTCCCGGATGGGTGACCACGCGCAGCGCATTGTCGCCGTTCATCCGGCGCACGCGCAGGCGGTTGTTGCCGATCGTGCGGATGCGGTCGCGCAATGCTTCGAGGTCGGGGAGGAAGTCTTCGCGCAGGCTGAAAAGAATCTTGTACGGATGGCGGCCGAAGGCGAAATCCTTCGTCTCGGCCGGGCTCTCGTCGAGCCGCGCCTTGACCGCGGCCGGCGGATACCCCTCGGTGAGCGAGGCGAGAGTCTCGATCAGCTCGGCAGCTCCGGGCCGGCCGCCACCCAGGGTGAAGATCTCCTCGAACTGATCGAACGCGAGCAGCGGCACGACCGGGCGGTTGCGCGCGCTCCAGAATTCGTTGCCCTCGCGGTGGAAGTACTCCCACAGCGTCTCGCCGGGCTGCCGCGCCGGGATCTCGGCGCCGGCCGCCACGGCGGCGCGCGCAATGGCGTTCAGCACCTGGTCCGTATACGTGGGGCTGCCTTCCGAATGCTCCAGGCGGATGGCGACCGGGAGCACGTTCTCCTCCCGTGTCCGCGGGAACAGGCCGGCCTGGACGAGCGAGGTCTTGCCCAGGCCCGAGAGACCGAAGAGGATCGTCAGCCGTTCGCGCAGCACCAGGCGGACCAGCTCCTCGGTCTCGCGCTCGCGGCCGAAGAAGAACTCCTGGTCCGCCTCGGCGAACGACGCGAGACCCGGCCAGGGATTTTCGGCGTCGATCGCGCCGGTGTCGGCTGCTGCTGCCGTTTCGCTCATGGCGTGGTGGCCATCTGCCGCTGGTAGTCGCGGAAGAGCTGGCGCAGGATCGCGACCAGGTCCGGGCTCGGCGTGCCCGGCTCCACCCGCACCCAATTGATCTTGCGGAAGCGCTCCGGGATCGCCGGATCGCCGGGCGAGACGTCGTCGATCACCACCGGGAGGATGTAGCGCTGGTTCACCGACACCTGCACCGCGATCTTCTCGGCGTGATCCCACTCGATGCGGAAGAACCGTCGCCGCGTGGTCAGCGTGTTACGCGACAGGATGGGCACGAAGAGGGAGGCGTTCTCGATGTTGCGCTTGATCTTGGCCTCGTAGTCGTCGCCCGCTTCGAGCGCCTTGCGGTCGAACCAGACGTCGACGCCGGCCGCCTCCAACTGTTGGCGCAGGGAGTCCACGGCCGGCCGGTCCTCGCTGGCATAGCTCAGGAAGATCGAGCCGGGCAGCATCTCCAGCGGATCGCCGATCACGCGGGCTCCCGTGTCCGGCGGCGGCGAGACGGCGGCGCCGTGCTCCGCCTCCGGATGCCGCTCGATCCAGCGGCGGGAGAGCTCTTCCACGAACTCCAGGGCGCCGCCGCTCTGGAAGATCTTGGTGCGCGAGCTGAAGCGCTGCAGGAAGGCGACCAGATTCGGATCGTCGCGCATGTGCGCATCGGCCACGATGTCCGACTTGCCGCGCGCCATCCACAGCCGTTCCCGGCGGGCGATGCGCAGGAAGAAGCGCGCCAGCCAGTCCGGGAAGCTGCTGCCGATCAGGAGGAGCTGCGCCTTGGACAGCTCGTCGAACAGGAGGTTGGGCCGGTGGCTCTCCGACTGGAGGGAGTAGACGAACTCCAGGGTGTCCTCGTCGGTGACCGCGTAGTCCGGCACCGCCGAGAGGCGGCCGAAGATGTGGAAGACCACCGGCCGGTCCATCGCGTCGAGCGGCTGATCGAGGTCCTGCACCGCGTTGGGCGCATAGGAGAAGACCCGGGTGCGCGGCTGACCGCCGAAGCGGACTTCGTTGAGCGCCCTCTCCAGCATCGGCCCGAACGTGGTGGTGACGAAGAGCTTGAACGGCCGGATGCGGGCGAGCTGCAACAGCGGCTCGGGAGTCGGGAAGCGGTCCTTCGGCGGCACGATCGACTTGATGGCGGGGTAGATGTCCTCGAGCTCGCCGCCCTGCGCCAGGAAGCGGCTGGCCACCTCGTTGAGGGCGCCCTTTGCGGGCAGGTCATCGCCCGGCACCTCAAGGTACTCCGCGAGCCGTTCCGCCAGCCAGCCGTAGAGCGGCATTGTGGCTCCATCGGTCGCCCCATCGACGGGGACCTGCAACAGGTCCGGGCCGATCACGGGCACGACCCGGCCTTCCTCGATGAGCTGAAGAAGCTGATCCCAGAAGCGGGGTCCTTCGGTGGCTGGGGGCTTTGAGGCCATAGGCGCTGAGATCGTCGAAACGCAGACTATGCGCCGGGGCGGGGGCTGTCAATCGGGTGGGGCCGCCTTGCGCACGGCTTGCCTGTCCAGCCTCTCGCCTTCGAAGACGATCTGGCGGCTTGCCTTGTCCTTGCGGTCCCTGAGGTAGCGCGTGACGTTCATCCAGCGGATCGCCTCTTCGCCGGTCCGTTCGTCCGTCTGGCGGATGACGAGATACACGTCCACGGGCTGGTTGATCCAGTAGTCCAGGTGGCGTGGATTCTTCACGTCGAAGATTTCGCGTCCGTCGCGCTGGCGTGTCCGCAGGTAGGAGTTGCCGCTCTTGAGCTGGACGTAGATCTTCCGGCCGCTGGCGTGGCCCTTGCCGTCCTTGAATTCCACCTCGCCGTCGATGCCGTAGTCGAACTTGTTCAACTCGCGGAAGATCTGGTTGGCCTCGCCGCAGATGGCCATCATGTGGCCGATCAGGATCTGCTCCAGAGCCTGGGTGTCCAGCTCCCGCGTCGCGGTCTCTTCCATGGAGAGAATCTTGCGGGCGACCGGATCGCTCTTCAGCCGCTGCTCGATGAAGTCGATCAAGGGCACCTGCGCGTCGCACTTCTGGCAGTAGATGAAGTCCTTGCCGGCCGCCAGCCGGCTGCGCACCGCGTCGAGGTCGATCACCGGCCGCTCGCACTCCGGGCACACGTACCGCCGGTCGCGCGTCACGTCAGAACCATACTTGGCGAGATGCCGGTGGACGTACTCGATGAAGATCACCTTGAGCACGTCCGGTGTCTTCACGTCGAAGAACAGGCTGATCGTCGCCTGGCCTTCGCCCTGCCGGTTGTCTATCTTCAGGCCCAGCAGATGCCCCTGGGCGGATTGGAATTCGGCCGCGTTGCGCCACAGCTCCTTGTGCTCGAACTCCTGGCTGTACCACAGGCGCACCACCAGGGTGGTCCACACCGTCTGCCACTCGCCGCGGAAGGTGTAGGAGATGAAGACGCCGGGCTCCCAGGGGATGTCCTTCTCCCGCCGGTACTGGGAAGGAAACACCAGATGCCGCCCTTGCGGCGTGTCTTCGGCGATGCACAGCGAGTGATCCAGGAAGGTTTGGACCATGGCTCGCAGCAGAAGCTCTTCGTCCGGGCGGCTCAGCCGGTCGACGCCGGTGAAGTCGAAGCCCGGCCCGTATACATCCGCCTCGGAGACGCTACCGATCTCATCCTTGTGGGCGCGGGCCGCACGGATGACCGCCCCGGCGTAGCCATTTAGCAGCTCGGGCCGCAGCAGCACCAGATCGCCGAACTTCAAAGTCCGGGCTAGGCCGTGGTTGGCCAGCAGGGTGACTGCCGTGCGCACGTCGGATTCGCCGAAGCGCTCCCCTGGCAGGGCCTGCTCCAGCCGCTGCGCCAATTCGGGGAAGCGTAGCAGGCGGATGTCCTTCGTGTCGCGGATCGTCATCACCGCGTTCTTGAGCTCGGCGAGCAGCCGCGGCGTGGCCGTCCACGGCAGAGTCGACCACGGGATGTGGTCCGCGATCATCTGCTTCAGCGTCGAGGGTTTGCCGCCGCTCTCCGTGTCCGAGCACTGCTCGCCCGTCTTGGCGCTGGTGGCCAGCCAGCCGGCGAAGCCGTGCTCCTCGATAAAGCGTTCGATCTTGGCATTGCCTATCTTCATTCCGCCGACGTCGATCTGGGAGAAGACGAGCAGCCGGGGCACTTGGCGTTCCGGCGTAGCCGTCTCCAGCGCTTTGAGCCAGTCGCCCGCCTCGGCAAAGGGATCGTCCTTCTGTGGATTGATCAGCAGAAGGGCCAACGCGGTTTCTTCAAGAAACAGCCGGTGGATCAGCCGATAGTCCTCCTGCCCGGCCAGATCCCAAAGCAGGGCCTCGCGCTGCAGAGTAGCCTCGGGCGGGAGCGGCAGCTCAAGAGGCCACACGTTCATCCCGTGCGTGCGGTCGCGGACGACGTAGCGGTCTTCGATCAACCGATGCGCCAGGGATGTCTTGCCGACGGTCCCCTCGCCGAGCAACACGACTTTGGCGTTCACGTAGCGGCGTGTCGCCTCGGCAGGAGGAGCGGTGTGGAGGCCGGTGAGGCGGTAGACGAAGATGATCGCGTCGGCCGTACCCACCACGAGCCGCGAACCCTCGGGACTGAAGGCGACGGAAATCGGCGATAGACTATTCTCATGCTCGATCACCCGCAAGCACGCTCCCGATTTCCAATCCCAGAGGCGGACCGTTCCGTCCGTGAACCCAGCGGAGGCAATCAAGGAGCCATCGGGCGAGATGGCGACCGAAAGCACATTCTCCTGATGGCCCTCCAGTGTTCCAACGCAGTTCCCCGCTTCCAGATCCCAGACCTTGAGGGTCTTGTCATACGACCCAGAAACGGCGAACCGCCCATCCGGCGTGATCAGGACGGAGTACGCAATGTTCGAATGACCCTTCAACGTCGGCAGGCACTGGCCCGTTTCGAGATCCCACAGCCGGATTCGCCCATCGCCGTGACCCGATAACGCTCGAGTCCCAGCCGGATCGACGGCGATGCTATAAACGTTGGCGACATCATCCGACCCAACCTCGAAGGTCTTCAGGCACGTGCCCGTAGCAAGATCCCACAGCCTGAGAGCCTTGTCCGACCCCCCGGAGAGCGCGCGCGCGTTGTCCCGCAACGCGACCACCGACCAAACCGCGTCGGTGTGACCCTTCAGCTCCGCCACTTGCCGGCCCGAGCTTGCGTCCCAAACGCGAACGGATCTGTCGTCCGCCGCCGACAGAATCCGCTTCCCATCCGGTATGATCGCGACGGAGTTCACTTCAGTCGTATGCCCTTGCAGCGTCGCCCGGCATGCACCGGTCGCCAAGTCCCAAATCTTGACCGTGTTGTCTTTCGAGCCAGACGCCGCCCATGTCCCGTCCGGGCTGACGGCCACACTCCTGACAAACCCCTCATGCCCAGTGAGCGGTCGTTCCAGCAGGGCCAGCGGGTCGGCCTGCTCCGGCGGCTGCGCGGGCTTCTTCACGGGTTTGACCTTCGGCGCGGGTTTGCCTTCGGTTGGCACGATCTGAGGTTAGCAGAGTCGGTGCGCGCCCCCCACACCCAGGGTTAAAACCCTGGGCTGGCCGCCCTTGTCCCTGCGGGACGGCTGACAGGTTCGCGGGAGCTAGTGGTGGTGGACGCCGTACTCCGCGGGTGTTCCGTCGGACCAGTTACGCACCGGCACGAAGAAAATGGTGAAGGGCATCAGGTCGCTGGGAGCTGAATAGACGGGCGAGCCGGGAAGGTCTGCGCCCCATTCCGAGCCGGGGCCCGGGGGGCCCCAGAACATCACATGCGGATGCCAGGGGCCTCCGGCGTCGTCGCCCAGATATCCTTCCTTCGACAGCATGAAGCACATGGAGCCCGCTTCCGGTGCCGTGATCTGTTTCGCCGCGATGGCGGCCTTGGTCTGCTTGATCATCTCATCCCTGGAGACGCCGGACAGCACCCATTGGGTGCGCTGGAGATAGTGCGGAAGCACAGAGCGCGCCGCCGCCGCGTTGACACACTCGGGAGCACGGTTCTTCGGGTTCCAGAAATCCGCGTGGTCGAAATTATTCTCCCAGGACCTGCCCACGTAGCAGACGAAGCCGTTCGTGCCTTTGACCGCGGTCTCATAGCCGTGGGCACCGAGCACCAGGATCTCGGCCTTGTCAGAGACCGAAGCAGGCGCTGCGCTCCGGGCGAGTGCGATCTCAGCAGCCCGGTCCATCGTGTACTGCGCCAGGGGAGCCATGGCGGGATAGGGGGTCTTGACGTCAGCAGCACGAGCCGGGCTGACCGCAGCCAAGGAGAGGACCAGGATGAGCAGGCTGTGTGAGATCCGGGCCAAGACATCACCCTTCGGCAGACCCGGCTTGTTGCTCATCCGCGTCGTGTTACACATAGCTCGTCTCCCAGTTGGCCCCAATGATTTGGATGGGCACGGTCTGAGGTTAGCAGAGTCAGTGCGAGATCGACCCTCCCCGCCGCCCGCCCCCGCGCTTGCCACCGTCTCCCCGCCCCGAGCGGGCGCCGCGAATCCCCGACAACTCGCGGCGTTACCCTTGTCCAAGGACAATCGGGCGTCGCAAATGGAGGAGATACCCCGCTCAAACACCGCGAACGCAGAGGGGAAGTCCGTTATACCCTCTTCAGGGCAGCGAAAAACGCGTCAAATCCTGCGAGTTGCCCGGGGTAACGCCGCAAGTTGACGGGGGGTCGCGGTGCCTGGGGAGGGCAAGTTCAAGATCCCCCGTGGATTCGTTCACTTTGGATGGGGTGACACCGAGATTGTGACGCGAATTGCGGCGAATTTGGAGAGAAAGACACACAATCGAGGAGGACGGCAGCCCTTGTCCGACAACGGAGGCGGCCGGCGGCCCGTAATGTTGGTCGTAAGGTTAGGCGGCGAGAATGCTGTTCAAGAAGGGGAGGGCGGCCGAAGCTGGCAGCGCCTGACGACGCTCCTCCGGTCTGATCCCTCCCCCTTCCCTCCAAGGCCATCCATGGCCTCTTTTTTTGCCCGAACGAAACCTGCCAGAGCTCCCAGGGATCAGACGCCCGGCCCGCAGGGCTCAGCGTCTCCATAGAACACCTCGTCCGGGGGCGACCAATCCTCGCCGCGCAGCAGCGCCGCGGCCCATTCCACTCCCTGGGTGATCTTGTGGTAGCCCGTGCAGCGGCAAAGGTTGCCGGCCAGCGCGGCGCGGATCTCGGCCTCTGTCGGTTGCGGGTTCTCCGCCAGCAGTGCCTTCGCCGTCATCAGGATGCCGGGCGTGCAGTAGCCGCACTGGGCGGCGCCGAGATCGGCGAAGGTGGCCTGGAGCGGATGGAGGTCGTTGCCATCCTGCATCCCCTCGACGGTCTCGATCTCGCGGCCGGACATCTCCGCAGCGAGGACGAGACAGGAGAGCACCGGCCGGCCATCGACCAGCACGGTGCAGGTGCCGCACTCCCCGAGCTCGCAGCCATGCTTGGTGCCGGTCAGGCCGCACTCCTCGCGCAGCACTTCGAGAAGCGTGTGATGGGTGGGGAAGACCACGGCGCGCGGCTCGCCGTTGATCCGCAGCTTGAGGAATGTCACGTCATCGTTCATAGGTCGACCGGTTCTGGGAGAAGTGGGAGAAGTGGAAGAAGGGAGTGCAAGGTCTCGGGTGGAGGAGCGTGCAGGGCGGCTCCGGGGACGAGCAGGCCGCGGACCAGCAGCTCGGCGGTTTCGTAGGCGATCTCGCGGGCGCTCTTGCCGCCGCCGGGGCGGAACCATTTGACGGTCCAGTTCACCGCGCCGAGGATGGCGAGTGCCGCGACTTTTCCGTCGAGAGGGCGGAAGACGCCCGATTCAATCCCGTCGTCGACAAGGCGGCGGAAGCTCCGTTCGTATTCATCGCGGCGAGCCTGGATCGGCTGGCGGTGCTTCTCGCCCAGCGCTTCGACCTCCAGGTGGGCGAGCGAGCCGGGCGTCCCCTCGTTGAGCAACACCACGTGCCCGGCCGTCTGCAGGAACAGCCTGGAATCCGCCGGCGCGTCGAGCGCGCGCACCCGCGCCGCGAGCGCGAGGAGATCGGTCAGCGTGCTCTCCTGGACGAACGCCAGGAGATCTTCCTTGTCCCGGAAGTAGTAATAGAGATTGCCGACCGCCATCCCCAACTCTGTCGCGATGTCCCGCATGCCGGCGGCGTGCAGCCCCTTGGCACGGAAGACCTTGGAGGCCGCGGCGAGAATGTCGCGCTTCTTCTCCTGGGTCTTCTCGGCGAGCCCCGCGGCACGGATTTGAACCATGGTTCAAATGATCGCAGCCGCGTCAGTCGGAGTCAAGAGGCGAGACCTGCCGTCGTCGCTTGACGTAAGATACCATTCATGGCAGGGCTCCGTGGTGGTGCTCTGGCGCGACGCAGGTATGGAAAAGAAACATGGGGACGAATCTTCAGGATCTTTTCGCTCCGGCCCGTGGAGCGGTGTTCGAAACCTGGCAGATCGGCGTCGGGCGGATGCCGGTGTGGGTCTTTCCGCCCGAGGGCCGGCCGCTGCGCCCGCTCTTCGCTCTCTATTGCAACGTCGACCGCGAGGAAGTCGGGCTCGTCCTCGGCGACGAAAAGGGTGAGCCCGAGAGCGCGCTGGTGAAGCGGGCCTTGCTGAGCGCGATCGGCGATTGGCGCTCCAAACCCCTTCGCATCGAGGTCTCCGAGCCGAGGCTCCTGTTCATCCTCACCGATCTCCTCGCCGAGACGGATGTTTCGGTCGGAATTGGCAGCCATCTCGCGCTCCTGCGGGCCGCTGAACGGGAGATCCTGACGAAATTCAGTAAGAAGGAGACCTCGCCGCCGGGCCTGTTGAGCGGAGACGTCACCGTGGCGCAGATCACCGCGTTCGTCCGCGCGGCGGGTGATTTCCTCGCCGCATCTCCCTGGCGTCTCTTCGGCGCCCAGGACCTCCTCCATGTCGAGGCGCCGGAGGACGTCGATCCGAGACTGCGCTGGGTGAGCGTCGGCAAATCGCGCGACAGGATTCTGCTCACCTTCTTCCTCAGCGAAGAGGACTGGGAGGCCCAGATTCAGGGTGGATTCGACGCGGACGACGAGGAGGACATTCGCTGGCTCCTGCCGCTGATTTCCCGCTGGGAGCTCTCCGAGAACGACACGGACCTCTGGGACCGTTACGATCTGCCCGTCCATGGCGACAATGACCTCTGCCCGGTGCCGGCGTGCCTGCATGGCGGCGAGGTCTTGCGGCCCGACTCGCGCCGGCTCGCCTTTTTCGAAGGGCTCCTTCGGACGCTCGCGGCGAGCACCGAGCAGGACGTCGACACCGGCCGCTGGGAACGGCACGTGGCGACCCATCTGGGGCCGCGCCATTTCATCCTCTCCTTTCCCGGCCTTCTTGAGCTCAGGGAGGAGATGACCGGCCTGGACGAGGAGGTGGCCGATCTCCTCGACGAGGCTCAGGAGTGGAGCGGCCGGCGGGCCGTGCTCCTGGCCCGCCAAGTCCTCTCCCTTCAACCCGACAACGCCGATGCCTGGCTGGAGCTCGCCAACGCCACGCCCGATTCCGCGCAGGCACTGGAGCTGTACCGCCGCGCTCTCGACCTGATGGAAAAGCGCCTCGATGACCTCGATGGAACATCCATTGAGGACGAGGACGATCTGGTGGACGATTCTCTGCCTCTTTTGCGCGTGCATGCCGGCATTGCCACGGCGCTCTCCGACCTCGGCCGTCGGGAGGAGGCGGTGGCCCACCTCTTCGAGGTCTACCGCCTGGACCCCGGTGACCTCATGAGCTATCAGGACCGCCTCACCTGCCTGCTCATCGAGCTGGGGCGGGACAGCGAGGCGCTCGCCCTGCTCACCGGGAACGAAGGCCTGGGAGGGCCGGCCTACACCCTGGCCCTCATCGCCTTCCGCCGCGAAGGCGACTCGCCCGCCGCCCGCCGCGCCCTGCGCGTCGCCTACCGCAACAACGCCCAGATCCCCAGCGCCCTGCTGCCGTGTTCCCTCCCCGATCCGCCGGACCCGTCTCCCCTCTCTATGGACAGCATCGACGCCGCCGACTACGCCGAGGCCGCCCTGTCCGCCTGGCGCGCCACTCCGGGAGCCCTGACCTGGCTCGCCGAGCGCAGCGAAGATCTCGGGATTGCCGACCGCACCAGCTTCGTGCGCAAAGGCAAGAAACCCAGAGGGCAGAAGAAGAAAAAAAAGAAGCGACGGTGACGGCACAGCAGATTTGCCGCGGTGCGTCGATCTCACGCCGCAGTCCGGCTTTTTTCGCGGTATGCTGGTGCTGTCGGCGGCGATCTCGGCGAGTTGGGGGAGCGCCTCGACGCCGGCACTCCTGAAGAAAAGAGGACTCCCATGGCCATCATCGCAGTGGATGAGCAGGAAGCTGCTGCCACGCAGCGGTACTTCGACAGCCCCCGGTTTGCAAGAATCGTCCGTCTCTATACAGCCCGGCAGGTGGTGGAGCAGCGCGGTACGATCGCCGTCGACTTCACTGTGGCGCGCGACGCGGCGGCGGCGTTCCATGAGCGGCTGCGCGAGCTCTTCGCCCAGCGCAAGAGCATCACCACGTTTGGCCCCTATTCCCCGGGCCAGGCGGTCACGATGAAGCGGATGGGCATCGAAGGGATCTATCTCGGCGGCTGGGCGACCTCCGCCAAAGGGTCCACCAGCGAAGATCCGGGGCCCGACCTCGCGAGCTACCCGCTGAGCCAGGTGCCGGATGAAGCGGCGGTGCTCGTGCGCGCCCTGCTCACCGCCGACCGGAACCAGCAGTTCCTGCGCCTGCGCATGACCGAGGCGCAGCGCGCTGCGACCCCGGCCCACGACTTCCGCCCGTTCATCATCGCCGACGCCGACACCGGCCACGGCGGCGATCCGCACGTGCGCAACCTGATCCGCCGCTTCGTCGAGGCCGGCGTTCCGGGCTACCACATCGAGGACCAGCGGCCGGGCACCAAGAAGTGCGGCCATCAGGGCGGCAAGGTGCTGGTCCCCTCGGACGAGCAGATCAAGCGCCTCAACGCGGCCCGTTTCCAGCTCGACGTCATGCAGGTCCCCGGCATCATCGTCGCCCGCACCGACGCCGAGGCGGCGAACCTGATCGACAGCCGCGCCGACGAGCGTGATCAGCCGTTCCTCCTCGGTGCCACCAACCTCGACGTCCCCTCCTACAAGTCGTGCTATCTGGCGCTCATGCGGCGTTTCTTTGAGATGGGGGTCCAGGAGATCAACGGCCACCTTCTCTACGCCCTCTCCGACAGCGAGTACGCCGCCGCCGCCGACTGGCTCGCGCATCAGGGAATCGTCGACCTGGTCGCCGAAGCCGCCGCGACCTTCCGCGCCGGCAAGGAGCCTGCGATCGATCCGCTGTTCGACAAGATCGAGTCGCGCCTGGTCGACGTCTGGGAGACCGCCGCCAACATCCAGACCTACGGCGACGCGGTGGCCGAGGTGCTCGACTTCCGTGAGACCGAAGGCGATCCGGCGGAGATGAGCGCCGAGGAGTGGCGGCGCTTCGCCAAGCGCGCCTCCCTCTATGCCGCGCGGCAGAAGGCGCGCGAGCTCGGCGTCGACGTCGACTGGGACTGCGAGCTGGCGAAGACCCCCGAGGGGTACTATCAGATCCGCGGCGGCGTCCCCTATGCGATCGCCAAGTCGCTCGCCGTGGCGCCGTTCGCCGACATCCTGTGGATGGAGACCAAGACCGCGGACATCGCCGAGGCGCGCCAGTTCGCCGAGGCGATCCACGCCGAATTTCCCGACGCGATGCTCGCCTACAACCTGTCGCCCTCGTTCAACTGGGACACCACCGGCATGAGCGACGAGGAGATGAAGCGCTTCCCCGAAGAGCTGGGCAAGCTGGGCTTCGTCTTCAACTTCATCACCTACGGCGGCCACCAGATCGACGGTCTCGCCGCGGAAGAGCTCGCCACCGCCTTGAAGCAGGACGGCATGCTGGCCCTGGCCCGCCTGCAACGCAAGCTGCGCCTGGTCGAATCTCCCTACCGCACACCGCAGACCCTCGTCGGCGGGCCACGCAGCGACGCTGCCCTGCTCGCCTCCTCGGGCCGCACGGCGACCACCAAGGCGATGGGCAAGGGCTCGACACAGCACCAGCACCTGGTGCAGACCGAAGTGCCCAAGAAGCTCCTCGAAGAGTGGCTGAAGATGTGGAGCGAGCACCACGGCCTCCCCGGCGGACTGCGCGTCCAGCTCCGGCCGCAGCGTGCCGGCTCAGAGGTGCTCGAGCTCGGCATTTTTGGCCAAAAAGAGGGTCAAGACGAAGAGAAGGTCGCCAACGTCGTCTTCGCCCCCATCCACGACCGCCGCGGCCGTAGCATCCTCTCGGTGCGCGACCAGAACACCTTCGCGGAAGCGCTACGTCAGAAGCGCCTGATGACCCTCATCCACCTCTTCCTCGTCCACCGCTTCAAGGTCGACTCGGTGCACTACGTCGCCCCGACCCCGGACAACACCTACCAGGCCGCGAAGATGCAATCCCACGGCATCTTCCACAAGGTCAACCAGGAAGTCGGCCAGATCATCGTCGCCGATGTCGACCATCCGCGGGTCGCCAAGCTGTTGGCGGCGGACCGGGTGGCGTTGGGGCGGTTGATCCGGAAAGAGGAGTAGGACTGTTCGGCGGCCGGCCGGCAGCGCCTTGCGTCAGGATGTCCGGCAGCCCCCGGGGATGGCGGCAGGCGACCACGTGCTCCGGGGGGAGCGGCCGGTGGAGGGTGAAGCCGTAGTCGGTGACGGGCTCCTCCTCGCCCGGCGCCTCTCCCTGAGAAGCCAGCGCCGCCCGGATTCCCTGGCAACAGAGCTGGCGTAGGTCGGCGGCGGGGAGGAGGTCGAGCGGCACGTCGCAGGCCGCCACCGTCGGCACCCCCCGCTCGCGGAGGAGGTGGCGTTGCGGCCGGCCGGTCGCGCGCTCAAGCTGGACGGCGAGTCCGAGCAGGAAGTGGCTGCCGTAGAGGGCGTAGAAGGTGAAGCGCTGCAGCAGGAAGCGCTCGTCGAGGTGGAGGCACACCCGGTTGTCGAGGAGAGACAGGTCCTGCCGGGGGAGGAGCGCCGCGAGCGCGGCGTCCTCCCCGACGAAGACCTCGCCGGCCTCTGCGAGCAGACGCTCCGGCGTGGCGAGAAGGAGACCGCGCCGGCGGTAGGTAGCGGGGTCCACCGGGCGGCCGGCGTGGAAGGCCCGGACCGCCCGGTAACGACTCGAGAGGTCGGCGGCGAGCTGATCGACCAGCTCCCCGGGAGAGAGCCGGGACTCCGGCCCGAGGATCTCCCCGAGCCAGGGCTCGTCGTAGGCCCGATTGGCTCCCGGCGGCCTGGTGCGGAATCTTTCAAAGACCCGCTCGCCCGCGGCCTGGAGCAGACGGTCCCGGACCGCGCCGATCCAGGCCGCCGCACCCGGCCAGCGCAGCAGTTGGGATCTCCGGCTCATGATTCGGGGTAGCCGGCTTCGATCCAATCCTTGAAGTTCTTGATCCAGTCGGCGTTCCACCCTCCCGGGGGCATGGTCCCGTCGGCGAGCCGTGGATAGATCAGAACGGCGTTGTCCTTGACGCTGGTGTAGTCTCCCAGGTCGATCTGCGGCTGCACCTGCTTCATGTGGGTGATGTCATAGGCGGTGAAATAGGTTTTGATCGGGTCGTTCCAGGTAATGGCCATTGGCGTTCTCTCCTTGCTCGATCGGTGCTTACTTCTGGGTTTTGCAGAGCAGTCCGAACAGGTGACTGACGTACAGGTTCTTCCAGGCGTTCGGATCGTCCCGCTTGCCGAAGCAAGTGCCGATCTGGAGCGGCTGGTAGGTGTGGCAATGCAGGCAGTTCTGCTCTTGTGTGAAGCTCTCCAGGCTGGTATTGGCAGCCTTTTTCGATCCCCGGATTTCTGAGTCGTCGAGCACGATCAGACCGTTCGGACCGACCTTGCCGCTAGTCCAGACCGCGCTCGCGTACTCGTAATTCGCCCAGATCGAGCCGGCCGGGACGAGCTGGTGGAAGCTCTGGTTCAGGCTCAGGATGTTGGCCGTGTTGCCCTGCGAGCCCTCGGGCTCCCCCTGCGGATGGGCGCGGCAGATCTCGCTCGGGGTCGTCATGTCCGTGGAGATCTGGTTACAGTTGCTCCAGAAGGGGGAGGTCCCGCAATTCTGGCCGGCCTTGTAGAAGGAGTGGGGATCCGCCGAGGGGGTGTTCTTGCAGTCGGGGGCGTTGAGGTTGTGCTCGAACGTCGCCCAGATCATCTCCGGATGGCCCTGGATCGGGCCGACCACGTGGAGCCCGACGAGCGCCATGGTCGCCGGGACGAACGACTTGCAGGTCGCGTCCTTGCAGACCTGCGCCTCGATCGTGTAGTAGCTCTTGGCCGCGTTGGGAATGTACGTCGTGCCGTCCTTGACCGCGATCCGCCAGGACGATTTGGTCTCGACTGCGCCGGCGGGGAACGTGGACTGCGGTGGAGCAGACAGAAAGGCTGTCAGGGTGTAGATCCCCTTGTTGACCACGTAGTCGTAGTACACCTTGTTGATGCTCGCGGTGTAATACACCCACTGTCCCTGCTGATCGACGAGCACGGAGTTGCTGCCGGCCTGGGTGTTGGCGTCGAAGGTGGTGTTGGGAGTCTTGAGGGTGCGGGGGAGAAAGACGAGTGGGCTCGCGCCATTCGCGGCATTGGCCTTGCCCGTGCGACGGAGCCGCGCCATGTCCTTTCCCAGTTTGAAGAGGGTGGTCGCGCCGCCCGGGTAGGGAGCCGGTTTGTCCCCTGAGTAGAGGAACAGGGCATGGGGGGAGGCCAGGCCGAGGAACCGGGTGAGACCGTCCACGGTCTGGACCTGATAGAGGAACTCCTGCATCGCCCACTGGTGGATCTGGCAGTTGGTGTCGCGGGGTGTCGTGGGGTCGGGCTCCGGGGCGTTGGGGTTGAACCAGGCGGGGTCGGCCGGGCAGCTCTGGCCGTAGACCGGTCCGGCGAGAAGCCCGAGGGCGAGGCAGGCAGCCAGGCCATGGAGAATCCCGCGTACGAGGGAATGACGTTGAGCCATCGCTTTTCTCTCCTTTCGTCGTTCGAACGGCCTCGGGCCGTTCGCAGCAGGTGCTGCCAGGAGAGTGAAGAAAAGCGGCGGCTATCTCAGGGAAATTTTGAGATGGATTCAGCGCCAGTCGCCGTAGACGGCGAAGGCGGCCCAGTGATAGGGGTCGCGGCGCTCGGGATCGGCCCGCAGCTCGAGCTGGGCGGCGCGCAGGGCCGCGGCCGGACGCATCCGCTGCTCCGGAGGGCCGTGCAGCAGGCGGCGGTAGAAGCGCTCCATCAGATCGGCGGAGGCGCGGTCCTGCACCTGCCAGAGGCTCGCCACCAGCCGCCGCGCTCCGGCGGCGAAGAAGCCGCGGGCGAGCCCCACCAGCCCCTCGCCCCGGATCTGGGGGCCGAGGGCGGTGCGGCAGCCGCTCAGCACCACCAGCTCGGCGTCGAGGTCGAGGTTGTAGATCTCCGGCAGGCGGAGCATCCCCTCCCGCGGCCGGCCGTCCGGGCCGCGCAGAGAGAGCACCAGGGCCGAGAGCTCCGGGTGGGCGCTGTCGAGCACGCCGTGGGTGGCGAAATGCACCAGGCGGTAGCCGCGGAGGCGGTGGAGCGCGGTGTCGCGGCTCGCGTCGAAGCCGCGGGCGACGAGCGCCTCTCCGGCCGGGACCTGGGCGGCGATCGACTCGGCTTCCCGGCCGCTCCACGCCAGGCGCTCGAAACCCGCGGCCGGGCCGGCGTCCGCCTCCCGGGGGAGCCGGGGATCCGGCGGGCCGAAGACCGGGTCGGCGAGAACGACGAGGGTCTTCGCCGCCGCCGGCCGCCCGGCGAGGGTTTGGCGCTGGATCGCCAGGGCCGAGGCGGAGGGCAGGGAGATGACCTCGTGCCGGACGATCAGCGGCTCGCTGCCGCCGGGCCGGGGCAGGGCGGCGAAGGGGAGGTAGTGGAGGGCGCCGTCGGCCACGATCACCAGGCGTTGCCCGGCGAGCCGCGGCGCCACCGGGCCGAGCAGGAGACCGCTCAGCCGGGCGGCGGCCGCGGCTTCCTCGTCCCGGGGGCGCGGGTCGAGGGTGCTGAAGCTCTCGTAGACCTGCCGGGCGAGGGTCTCGATCACCGCCCGGGCGGGCAGCTCGAAGCTCTCGATGCGGTCCCGGGTGACCGCCCAGAGAGCGCTCCGTTCCGTCCCCAGAGCGTATTCGAGCAGCATCGTGTCGCCGTCGAGCAGCGCCTGGATCGCGGTGGCCTGGAGCGGCCGGGGGAGGGCGAGTGTGCCCGGGCCGGGGCTCTGCCGCCGCAGGGCGCTTTCCACCGCCTCGAGCTGGCGTTGCACCTCCCGCAGCTCGCCGGCCTGCCGCCGGGCGTCGCCGCCGGCGTTCGTGCCCTGGCGGTCGAGCAGCAGACGGCGCTGCTCGACCTTCGCATTCAGCCGGTCCAGCAGTTGGCTCTGGCGGGAGAGGAGCGCGGCGTCCACCCCCCGCCGCCGGCCGGCCCCGGACTGCTGGAGGAGGTCGAGCAGGGTGCGGGCGCGGGCCTGCTCGCTCCTCTCCAGGGCTCGCGCCGCCCAGCCCGCTCCGGGATGCCGGCGGTCGAGCTCCAGGGCGAGGTCGATTGCGAGCTCGAAGGCGTCGCCGTGGCGGGAGAGGAAGGCGGTGCGCAACCCCGCGCTGTCGAGGTTGGCCCGTAGCGGCTCCAGGAGGGCGAGGGCCGCCACCGCGTGTCCTTCGGCGCGGACCAGCGCCTCCATCTGGGACGGGCCGGCGGCGCGCTCGGCCCGGGCGAGGCCGAGCAGGGCCTCGCTCTCGCCGATCGGATCGCCCGCCCCCCGTAGCAGCTCGAGAGCGCGCGCCAGTTGGCCCAGGGCAGGCTCGGGCTCGCCGAAGTCGGTCAGGACCTGGCCGAGCGCCGCCCGGGCCAGTCCCTCGCGCCAGCGGTTGCCGGTCTCTTGCAGGATCGCCAGGGCGGCCTCCAGGGAGCGGCGGGCTTCGTCCGTCCGGCCCAGCTCCCCGGCGGTGCGGCCCAGCTCGTAGAGAGTCGCGGCCTCGCCGCCGCGGTCGCCGGTGGCGCGGCGCAGCGCCAGCGCCTGCTCGTGGAACGCCGCGGCGAGCTCCCACTGTCCTTGCCCGGCGCGCACCAGCCCCAGGTTGTGCAGGGTGGTCGCCTCGCCGCGCCGGTCCTGGCTCGCCCGCCGCAGGCGAAGGGCTTCCTGGAGCTCGCCGTAGGCGCGGTCCGTGTCGCCCAGGCGGAGGTGGGTGATGCCGAGGTTGTTGAGCACGCTCGCCTCGCCGGCGCGGTCAGCGGTCCGGCGCAACCCCGCGAGCGCGCGATCGAACGACTCCAGGGCGTCCTGGAGGCGCCCGGTGCGGCGGTAGACCGCGGCGATGTTGTTCCACACCAGGGCCTCCTGCCGCGTGTCGCCGAGGTCGCTCTGCAGGCGCAGGGCCTGTCGATAGTGCTCCAAAGCCCGCTGCGGCTCGCCCAACTGGTCCTGGACGCCGCCCAGGTTGTTGAGCACCACCCCTTGCTGGCGCCGGTCCCCGGTCTGGCGGAAGAGCGCCAGCGCCGCCTGGTAGGGGGCGATCGCCTGGCGGGGGTCGTCCTGCCCCAGGACCAGCCCCAGGTAGTTCAAAGTCCGGGCCTGGCCGTCGCGGTCGCCGAGGGCCCGCCAGAGCTTCAAGGCCCGGCGGTAGTCGGGAGAGGCCTCCCGGCTCTCGCCGAGAGCCCAGGCCGCGGAGCCGCTCTCCATCCAGGCCCGTGCCTCGCCGCGGCGATCACCCAGCCGCTGCCAGAGGGGGAGCGAGCGGCGGTGGAGGGCCAAGGCCTCCCGCGGCTCCCCGAGCGAGCGGTGGAGCATGGCGAGGTTGAAAAGAGTGCCCGCCGCCTCGGCGGTCGCGCCCAGCTCCTGCCAGGCGGCGAGGGCTTCCTGGTAGTGACCGAGGGCCTGGCGGCGGGCCTCCGCGCCACCGGCGAAAAACAGCCGGCCCGCTTCGGTGGCGGCGCGGCGAGGGACCGCCTGCCGGGGATCCGGCGGCGCCACCCGCAGGCGATAGCTGCCGAGCGCGGCGGCCGCCTCCGGGGAGCGGACCTCGAGCTGCCAGGGTCCCGGTCCCTCGGCCCGGAACAGCAGCGGCTCGTCTCCCCAACGGCCGTTCGGGCTGTCGACGGTGAGCAGCGGCCCCCCGTCCGGCCCGACGACGGCCACCACCACGTCGATCCCCTGCTGGACGACGGTGAGCCACAGCTCCCCGGCAGGCAACGCGTAGCGGTGCGCCTCGCCGCCGGCGAGCCGGCTTTCGAGGACGCCGCCGGGCCGCGGCAGGGCTGCCGGCGGCCCGGCGGCAATTCCCGTCGCCGCCGCCGCCGCCGCAAGACAGCCGATCGAACCGATCAGGGCAGGGAGCCGGCTGTCCATCAGCCGTCAGCCCGGAGGGGGCGTCCCGGATTCCTCGGCCTTCCAGATCCCGGGATCTCCGAGGTCGCCGCCGCCGCCATGGTTCGGGTAGAGCTGGCTGAAGATTCCATACGTGCAAGGCTTCGCCGTGATCGGCTCGGGGGGCGTGCGGACGACGATCTCATAGTAGTAGCTCTTGCTGTTGAAGCTGAGCTCGCCCCAGAGCTTGCCGCCTTCGGGCGTCGCGCTCCCGGGCACGGCCACTCCTTCCAAGGTCCAGGTGGCCCCATCTTTGGCAATGGTCACCTTGGCCCCCTTCAGAAGTGGTTCGATGTCGGACGGGCCGGTGCACAGCAGAATATCCCAGGTCCCCTCGAACGGATCCATCGGTCTCTCCTCCCTCAAACAGAGCTGATCGGTCAGTGGCGGCGCTCGACACGGAACGCATAGCGCGCCGCCGGACGAAACTCCTTCTCGGCGGTCAGCTCGTCGAGCGCCAGGACGTAGGCGAGCCCGGCGAGCCAGGTCGAATGGATGCCGACGGTCACCCGGCCGGCGGCGTCCGGGGCGAGCGGCTGGCTCTGCCAGAGGAGCTTCCCGCCCGGCTCTGACAGCCGGACGCGGTAGCGCGCCCCGACGAGATCGGTGAGATCGGTGAGGCCGGTCGGGGCGGGCGGCGGCTCGAGGACCAGAATCACCCACTCGGGGGCCGCCCCCAGGGTGATCCGGGTGCTCGGCTCCGCCGCCGGTCCGGCGCGTTCCGGGCCGAGCACGACCACCGCCGTGCCCCCCTGGGGGGCCAGGGCCGCCTGCGCCTGCCGGAGCTCCTCGGCGAGCCGCTCGCGCTGGTCCCGGCCGCGCCACACCCCCGGCGCCAGGACAACCCAGGGGAGGAGCACCGCCGCCAGCAGCGCCGCGGCGAGCGCCATCCGCAGAGGCTTTCCCTGCCGTGCCAGCCAAGCCAGCACGGCATGGGCTGCCAGGGTCCGCGCCTCCGTCTCGGCGGCTTTCTCGGCGGCGATCTCCTGGAGGCCCAGATAGAGCGTCCGGCCGAGCTCGAGCTGCTCGAGACAGTGCGGGCAGTCGAAGTAGTGGGCTTCCAATTCCTCGGCCACCGGCGCCGCGAGCTGCCCCATCAGGTAGCGTTCGATGAGGTTCTCTTCCTCGATCCTCAGGTGGTCCACGGCCCTGCTCCTCGTTGTGCCGGCGTCTCCTCACTCTCCAAGTGAAGCTCGCGGCGTTCTATCTCACCCAAATCCGGTTGCCGGCCCCTCTGGTGGCGCAGCAGACCCTGCTGCTTGCGGTGGGACTCGATCAGATCCTTGAGGCGCTGGCGCGCCCGGTGGAGGACGCGGTTGAAGTGCAGGCTGGAGAGGCCGAGGTCGGCGCAGATCACTTCCTTGGGATGCTCGGCGATGAAGAACCGGAACAGCACCTCGCGGTCGCGCGGCGGTTCGAGCTCGGCGAGGAGGCGGCGGACCAGCGCGGCGTCCTCCTTGTCGAGCAGGCGGGTCAGGGGGCCGGGAGCGTGGTCTCGCGGCTCGGTGTCCTCGCGCTCCAGCTCCCCGCTGACCTCCGGGTGCTTGCCGCTCCGGCGGACCTGGGCGAGGAACAGGTTGCGGGCCAGAGCGCTGAGGAAGGGGGAGAGCTTGTCGGGCTCGCGCAGCTCACCGCCGCGGACCTTTTCCAGAGCCAGCCGGAAGGTCTCCTGGTAGAGGTCGTCGGCCCACGCCGGATCGCGGGTGAGCTGGAGCAGCAGGAACCGCACGCCGCGGGAATAGCGCTCCACCATCTCCCGCTCGGCCGCCGGATCACCGGCCAGGATGTGGCGCACCAACTCGGCGGGCTCGGCGATGGTCATTGCAATCGCAGCGAGTATAGGGCACCCCGGAGCCGGGCGCCAAACGCCAGTACCGAAGACAGAACCAGGGACGGACGTGCGGAAGGCCGACCGGAAGCTCACCCGAACGGCTTGATCGCCTCCTTCGGCAACTCGAGCAGGAACGGCGTCCTCTTCAACTGGCTGAGGCAGGAGGTGTCGAGGCCCTTCGCCGTTCCCCGGCGGAGGAATTCATCCGCGAGATCCCGGATGCACGGTGAGCCATCCTCGTGGCTGGCGTAGGGCATGACCAGGAGGAGGCTCTGGGTGAGGTACTGGGCGGCGCGGTGGCCGAAGTCGGGGGGTGTCACGGGGTCGAGCTCGCCGCTGATCAAGAGCACGGGCACGTCCGAATGGATCGCCTGCCGCTGCGCCGGATCGACCCGGCCCTGCGGCCAGAGGGCGCAGGCGGCGGTCTGCCGACGGACGCGGTCGTCGCCGAGGAAGCTGCCGGCGGTGCGGGCGGCGACCTCGGCGGGATCGATGAAGGGGAAGTCCTCGGCGTAGGTCACGGAGAAGAACAGGCCCCGCGTGAGCATCCGGTCGATCTCGACCCTGGCCGCGACCACGGTCTGGCCGAGCGGTTTCCAATCTCCGGCCGCCGCCTGGTGGAGGAGGATCGGCAGCGCCGCGGACGCCTTGGCGGAGTAGAGGACCATGCGGATGCCGTCGGCGACCACTTGCCGCGACAGCCGGACCCGGACCGGCTTGCCTGTATCAGAACTAGCGATCTCGACGTCCACCGGGCTCTTGGACAGCCGGTCCATCACCGCCTGGAAGTCCTGCCGCCCGCCGGGAAACTTCGCGTGGCAGGCGGCGTCCTCCTCGCAGCCGCTGAGCATGAGGTCGAGCGAGCGCTGCCCGTTGGCGGCGTGGGAGAGGGCGACCGGCTCGTCCATCGGGATCACGCCGTCGAGGGTCACCGTGCGCACCGACTCCGGGTGGCGTTGCAGGTAGATCTGCGCCGTCCGGGTGCCGTAGGAGCTGCCGAAGAGGTTGACCTTACCGTAGCCGAGCCAGGCGCGGATCTCGTCGAAGTCGTCCACGGCGGCGGCCACGGTGTAGCGGGTGAGGTCGTACTTCTTCCCGAGCTCATCGCGGCAGCGGCGCACGGCGTCCAGCGGGAACTGCTCCCCGAGATGGCTCTGGAGATCGTCTTTCCCGCCGTGTTCGCAGCCCAGCCGGTCGGGCTCCCCGGTCCCTCGCTGGTCGATGAAGACGAGGTCGCGCTCCCGGCGCAGGGGATACGTGGCCAGAGATCCGGCGGAGGTAGTGTCCGCCTCGCCGGGGCCGCCGGCGAAGTCGAAGATGGCATCGGGGAGAGGATCCGCAGAAAGCGCCGGGAGCACCACGATCTTGAGGCGGATCTTGCGGCCGGCCTTCGCCTCCCGGTTCTCCCAGACCTCGTAGGTGCCGCAGAGCGCGGCGACCGGCTCTTTTTCCTTGCCGGGAACCTTGCACGGCGCGAGCTTGGCCGCGAAGGACGGCAGGGACATGCAGGATGCCAGGGCGAGGACGGAGAGACCGAGCCGGATTCGAGCCATCACGCACCTCCTTGTCGTCGAGGCTTCGGATTATTCTTCGAGATACCTAGAGAGTCAAGGGATGGGCGGCGGATCAGGCGGCGGGCTACCCGATCGGGCCCAGGAACCAGACGATCGCCGCGTTGCCGATCGCGTGAAAGCAGGCGACGATCCAAAGGTTGCCGGATCGGCGGTAGAGCACGCCGAAGAAGAGCCCGATGAGGAAGATGGACAGGAACATCGGCCCGGCCAGCGAGGCTCGCGAAGCAAAGTACCCAAAATGCAGAGGGCCGAAGGTGTACAACACATTCGCGCCGAGGATGCCCATGGGCACGCCCCAGCGGCGCACCAGCTCCAATTGCACCATGCCGCGGTAGACGAGCTCCTGGTAGAAGCCAAAAAAGAGATAGGGCACGAACACGCCCCAGAGTCTCTGGGCCAGGTTGGTTCCTGACCAGGAAGACCACCCGGCATGTCTCCGCAGCGACACGGCGAGCACGACCAGGAGGAACGCGGTCGCAAGGATCACGACCTGAAGAAAGTAGGATTTCTCCGTGGTCGTCCACTCACCCCAGCGCCGAAAGCCGAGCTGCGACAGCTTGACTCCTGCGATCGCCTGCACCGACACCAAGGCGATTCCGAGCAAGAGCGGCAGGAGCACCCACAACGGCACGCGCGGATAGAGCCACCTCACGGCGGAGAGTCGCACGATCTCCAGGCCACCCGCGACAACCAGGAGTCGAAAACCGGCAGAGTCGGTGTACGCCGGCCAAGGTCTCGGCTCAAACAGGAGAAGATGCCCCCGCAGGTGGCGGATCCACGGGTTCCCGGGCTGCGGCGTTGCGTCGACTCTGCCCATCACCTCTCTATACGGCGCGTCAGGCGGTCGGGTTGCGTCGGGGTGAAGGTGAAATCCCACGACATCATCCGCCGGCTTGCGGCAGGGCGCGACTCGACCGGAGTCTGCTCAGCCTGACCGCCGCAGGTTCGCCTTGAGTCCCGTCCGCGTGGTTATCCTTGAAGTCGGGTCCAACCCGACTGGTTCCCTGTTGATGCGGGAAGGAGTCGGGTTCAACCCGACTGGCTCCCTGTTGATGGGGGAAGGAGTCGGGTCCAACCGGACTGGTTCCCCGTTGACGCGGGAAGGAGTCGGGTTCAACCCGACCGGTTCCCTGTTGATGCGGGAAGGAGTCGGGTCCAACCCGACCGGTTCCCCGTTGATGCGGGAAGGAGTCGGGTTCAACCCGACCGGTTCCTTGTTGACGCGGGAAGGAGTCGGGTTCAACCCGACCGTTTCCCCGTTGAAGCGGGAAGGAGTCGGGTTCAACCCGACCGTTTCCCCGTTGACGCGGGAAGGAGTCGGGTTCAACCCGACCGGTTCTCCGTTGACGCGGGAAGGAGTCGGGTTCGACCCGACCGGTTCCCTGTTGATGCGGGAAGGAGTCGGGTTCAACCCGACCGGTTCCCTGTTGACGCGGGAAGGAGTCGGGTTCAACCCGACCGGTTCCCTGTTGATGCGGGAAGGAGTCGGGTTGAACCCGTCCGACTACTGGAAGTACCCCACCACGTCCACCACCACGTGCATCGTCGCTGCCGCGGTGAGGTTCGGCTTGATCTTCAAGGTGCCGGTGGCCGAGATCGGGGCGAGGGCGTTGTTCGCGCGGGTGACGCCGAGACCGAAGCTGAGGACGCTGTTGGAGGCTGTCGGCGGCTCCACGGCGTAGACGGAGACGTCGCCGCTGCTGGTAGAGCCGACCGAGGTGATGTTGATCGCCACGGTCGTGGCAGTGAATGGTATGGCGCAACCGCTGACGGCGACTTCGCGGACGGTGCCGGACGCGATGGGACCGGCCTGCTGGGTGCGGGTGTCGAGCAGACGGCACGGCGTCATGGTGAAGAAGCCGGAAGGGGGTGGGATGCCAGGGGCGAGAGTCTGTACCTGGAGCGTCATGGGCACGCCGGCCGCGCCTGTCTCGAAGACGCCGAGGGTCGACTGCGCCGCCGCCGCGGTCTGGTCGCTGTCGAAGCGGAAGGAGACCAGGGTCGCATAGTCGATCTCGGCAGGCGGAGTGGTGCCGGCGGGGGCCGTCCAGGTGATCCCGTTCGCGTCGACCGCCGCCGTCCAGTCGTTGGCGGCGAAGCCGTCGCCGTCCGCGTAGGCGATGTTCGTGATGGTTCCGACAGCGGTGTTGAACGGCACACGGAAGCTCTTGATCTGGCGGTCGAAGTCGTGGTTCTGCAAGGCATAGGCGTAGCGCTTCTGGCCGGGGCTGCCCGCCACGTCGGTGACGCGGACGGCGAGCTGCACGTGCCCTTCGCCGGTGTCGAGCGTCCGGTTGTCGGCGTTCGTTCCCGGGGTCACCGGGTTGACCCAGGCGTTGATGGCAGGACCCTGGGCGTACGCGCCGACGGTGGGGAAGGTCCACACGCTGGGCTTCGCCGGTGCCACTTGGCGGTAGCCCATGCTGTTGAAGATGTTGGTGTCGTTGCGGATGATGTAGAACGCTTCAACATAGTAGGAGGACCCGGCGACCTGCAGGTCGGTCTCGGCGGCCTTCAGCCCGTGGGTAAACGCGTTTTCACCGGCGCCGAAGAAGTCCTGGGAGCAGTCGCCATTGGTGTCGAAGTGGCTGGGAACGCCGCCACAGTGCTTCCAGATCCCGGACGAGGCCGTGACCTCGGAGCGCGGGGCGAGGGAGCCGGTGTTGTTGTTCGTACTGGTCCCGTAGACGTCTGTACACCCGAGGCCGAGGACGTGCGAGTCCGTGCAGGCGCCCGCGTCGCAGCCGTTGTTGAGGGTCAGGAAGGCGTGCTTGAGATCGCTGCGGCCGATCGGCTCGAGGACGCCGGCGTTGGAGCGCAGCATCTGCCAGACCAGGAACGGGTGCTGGTCGTCCCAGGGGGGCACGCCGAGATTGGTGAATTTGGAGTACCAGGGCACGTTGGCGGTGCCGACGTTCTTCAGATCCGCCGACGGCAGGACCACCACGACCGACCGGCCGTTGACCGTGGCGGTGCCGGCCTGGCCGATGCTGGACATGTTCGTCAACGCGACGTCGACCGTGCCGGACCAGTCGCCGCAGGCCGGCGGCACCGGGCCGACGGGCACCGGCGCAGCCGGCAGCGAGCCGACCTCGAGCGTTGCGTCGAGGTCGAGGACGCCGACGTTCAGGCCGGCATAGCGGTCTTCACCCAGACGGCGGGCGAGGGCAGGGAGGATCCGCAGGTCCGCGTTCAGGTAGCGGAGCTGGCCGGCCCGGACGTCGAATTCCCACTGCGCGTCCGCCGTGGTCAGCAGCGCGACACCCGAGGCGTCGACCAGCTCGAGAGTCGTCGTCTTCGTGCCCGGCCGCAGCACGAGCCTCGCGAGATCCAACAGGGAGGAGCCGCCGCGCAGGCGGAAGCCGCCGGTGAGGCGGAGAGGGCCGCCCTCGAAACCGTGAAATCCGTCGGCCGCGACGGCGGCGCGCAGGACGATCGGGCCGGCGGCCTCGAACGACGGCGCCTCGGGCGGCACCACGGACAGCGGATGCAGCGAGTGCGGCCTGCCGCTCGGTGCGTTGGTCGTCACCTCGAGGCCGAGGCCCGACAGCGTCGCGGTGTCGAGCTCGATCGTGGTCACCGCATCGAGGACCGCCCACGAGACTGTTTCAATCTCTTGCTTGGGCGCTGGCGGAGTGACTGCCCAGCCCGGCACGGTGCCGAGAGCGCAAGCGGACAACAGCGTGAGCAGCAGGCCGGTTCGCAGCGTGCGGCGGCTTGACGTTAGAGAGTCTGTCATGCAGGACCTCCAGAGGGACGGACCGGCCGAGTCTAGCGGGAGTGCCGGAGATGTTGCAAGCGATGGATCTCCTGAATCACGGCGCTGGTCTCCGCCGCGACGCTGCGTCGGAAGTCACCCGGTCAGTTGTCCTCGCTCTCGCCGTCGCCGTCGTCCTCCGGCCACAGCGCCTGATCGTCCTCGTCGAAGAGCACGCCCCATTCGACCTGGGTCAGCTCGTCGGAGGAGAGGTCGAAATAGAACGTCATGCCGAGTGCGAAGACGTCGAGACGGATCTCCTCGGCGTCTTCGTCCGTCTCCTCCTCCACGTGGTCGAGGTCCTCCTGCTCGAGGTGCTGCTGCAGGAGGTCGCCGATCTCATCGCGCGTCTTCGGGAAGAGCGGCTTGCCGAGCAGGTCGCATGGGCAGTCTTCATCGACCTCGATCGAGTGGAGGACGAATTCGCCGTCCTCCTCTTCTTCCTCGTAGAAGAACAGATGGATCCCGACGTCCTCGTAGGCGACGTGCAGGGACCGCTCGACGCCGTCGTCGTGGAGCGTCGAGTCGACGATCGGCCCGAGGGTGGCTTCCGCCTCGTCGACGGTCATGCCGAAGAGCAGCGGTCCAAAGCCGCGCCCCGGCATGATCTCGACCGATTTGAGGTCAGGCTCCTGGGTGAGGATCGGCGTCCGGTGCACGGTCGCCGGAACCTCGGAGGTGGCCACGATGTGGCAGAGGAAGATCTGTTCCTCCGGATCGGTGCCCGCATAGCCCCAGACGTTGCGCAGCCCGCTGACCGGCACCGGCGGCACGAGGTCCAGGTCCAGCGGCGGCCCCGGCTTGCTGGCGCTCTCCTCATGCCAGTGCATCAAGGCCTCCCGCAACGAGGAGGCGCGGAACTGTTCGGAGAAGGTGGAGCCCTGCTTTTCACAAATGAAGGTGTAGTTCATGGCAGGGCGATCCTAGCACCTCTGCCGTGGACATCGAGGGAGCGCGCCGCTCAGGAGCCGGTCTTCGGCCGGCACAGGGCCAGATCGGTGACGGAGGAGAAGCGGAGCGTGGTCTTCCACACCTCGGTTGCGGCGTTGTTGTCGCTCAGGACACGGGCGAAATCGGGGAAGGTCTCGCGCGCTCCATATTCGAGGGCGCCCGTCTTGAGGTTGATCTTCAACATGGGTCCCCAGGCAAGCTGGATGAAGAGAACGCCTTCATGGCTGAAGTAGTACTTGGCGTCCTTGTTCCACCATCGTACCGTTGAGGAGATCGGATACTTCGCGGAGAGCGTGTACGCTCCACCCTCTTCGTGCGACACCCAGGGGCTACCGTCCTGAGCCAGGATCTGGTCGCCCGAGAAATCCGCGGTCAGCGCTCCCTTGTCGTTGTACACCGTCAAGGCGTGGTCGTAGCCGATCGATCCCCACTCGTTGAGCGTCACCAGCCAGCCGTCCATCGAGACCAGTGCTTCCGCCGGCATGTTCGCGTCGCGCAGAGGAGCCTTCCACACGAGCCGGGCCGGTGCGTCCCAGTGAGTCCCCGGGTAGCCCATCTCATAGAAGTAGCAGAGCGGCTGTCCCCCTTCGTTCTGGCGCGAGTGCGGAGGAAAGATCTCAGCGACCCAAGAGAAACCGCGGGAATGGAACCCCATCGGTTCCGGCGCTCCCCAGTCATCTGCAATGGCCTCGGAGTGGAGGAGCAGTCCGAGGAGAAGAAAGCTCGCCAGCCTGAAGATCTTCGTCACGGGATTGATAGTAGGCCATGCATAGGCGCTGCGTCCATCGGTGATGAGAGGCGCTGGCGAATCCAAGGAGGCTCGTGTCGATGTAGGGGTGCAGCTATGGAAGATAGTCTATTAGTCACTGTTGAAACTGCGTGCTAGGGTGAAGTGGATGTAGCAGAGCCCAAGGGAAAAGGCATATGCCGCTCTCTGCCAAACTGTTCAACGGTCGCCAACGTCGGAAAGCCGAGGGAGCAGGTCGGAGTTGCCGTGCACCAGCCGGTGACCCCGATCACGTATCCTGCGAGATGAGTGTGCCAACTGCGTCGTTCATCGCCTCCCTACTGGCGCAGAATCCAGTTACCTGAGCTTCGATATGACCGCTTTTCACTTCTTTACGGACTCGGCCTCGTTACAGCAAACGCTAGAGCAGAAGTATGGACCTGTTAAGGATCAGGAAGAAACACAGTACCGAGTGACGTCGCTTTTTTCTTCCTCGTCGGTGCAGAAAGCCTACGCGATTTGCAGCGGGAAGATTTTTGCCCAGGAGGTCGCCGGCAGCATCAACTTGGTCCTCAGGCCGACCGAGCAACCGATCGGGCTCGCCGCCCCCGTCAAGTACTACGTCTACAAAGGTCTAAGCCTCGATTCGCTCGTAGACGGCAGAAATGGCCAGCTCATCGCCGATGGTGCCAAGAGCGATCTCGCCATGACGATTCACAACTCCCAGGAGCTACGGAATGCCGCCTTCGACAAGCTGATGAACACGCCCGGCGCGACAACGACACCTCCGTCGATCAGCGCCGTGGGGTTGCATCTCACCGCCTCCGCTCAGGCTCCGAACACCCTGCTCGACACCGCGTTCATCGACGATGTCTTCATGCGGCTCGATGACGACGAGTTTCCTTCCGTTAGCGGCGGCGCCAGTCTTGGCGACTTCAATCCTGCTGCCTTCGGCTTCGAGATCATCCTCGATGGGCCCGGAGAGGGACCTACACTGAAGGTCCTCCGAAACACGGCCACGATCATCACTGCTAACGCCTCCACCGCGGACCCCGTGGGCCGATTCCGAGATGACGATTTGCGCGAGCGGATCCTCCAGTACATCGATCCCTGCGCTTTCTATGCGGCGTTCTTTTTCGTCGGCGTTGGAGTCAAGCGGAACACGTCCGACAAAAAATTCGAGCCGATTCAAAAAGAGCCGCTTTACAACGACGTTCTTGCAAAATTCAAGACATTCGACATTGTCTATCTTGATCTGCGGAACGAGCACAACCACAGTCTCAATTACTACCGCAACTACAACTCAGCCTCTGAAGCGTGGGCCCAGTTCCAGATCCAATACGATAGCGTAGAGGATGAGCCTCTCAAGGTCTACCATTCCCACGGCTGGCCCATCTACATCATCCCGACCGAGGTCTTCACGAACACCGACGCCAATACGCCCAGTACGCTGACGCTGAACCTTCCCCGCGGCGACAATCTCAGGCCCATACTGTTGCTTGTGCAGGGGTATTTCTATAACGGATTCCGGAGGATGGACCAGGTGCTGGACCGTTCTGAGACCTTGCGAGCCGATATCCAGCGCGATAGCTTCACGGTGCCGATCAGGTTCTCGATCCCCAAGCTGGCGAACAACAAGACGGTCCCTGGCCTCATCGAAGCTCGATACTTCAAGCGCATCGGCTCAACGACAACGCCCGCCGACCCCGCACAGCGTGTCCTGCCCGCAGAGCATGTCGGCGACAATTTATTTGAGCTCACGGCTCTGCTCAGCGACACGGGTCCGAACATTCCGCTCAATACCGATGACGTCGCGCGGTGGCATCTCACCGGCAGCACCGCGGTCGTCGGCGAGGGCACGATCGATCAGCCAGCAAGGGTTGTCAACATCGGCATCGGCGAGGATGAGAGCAAGATCTACTTCTTCGCATGCGCGTCGAACGCGGAGATGGTCACGGGATCCAGCAAATCGAAACCGCCTCTCGCGGTGCTCGGCGATGCGCATCTCCTCACGCTCAACTTTAGCCGGAGCGAGATCACAGATTCCAACAACGTCAAGCATCCCGTCCTGAACGTCGAGGGCTTGCCGCCGTCGATCGGCAACACAGAGGACACGCTCTCGGATCTGAACGTCGACGCGCAATCCATGTTCGCCCTTGTCATCCACCGTGATGAGCTTCAGTCTGTACGCTCCGCTGCGAACGCGCTGGAGCCGAGCTTCGACAAGCGGTTAGCCTTACGAAACGAGACCAATTTCGTCGATCCGAACGGTAACGTCGTAACGGGTACGCAATACGACCTGTTCGTGGTCGGCTACCAGCTGGGCGCGAGCGTCGCAGTGAGGTCAATTGATACTACAATAAAAGTATTGCATTTGCCCTGGAGCCGTCGGCAGTTGTCATCGGAGGCCGCTACGGACACCTTCGATGTGCTCGATCCCGTCAACGCGAACCGAAAACGCTTCGCCCGCAGCAAGATTGCGCGAGGTGTAATAGCCTTCCTCCGCCTGACGCCGCTAGTCATGAAATCCGACGCCCCGAACAACAATCTGATCGGTGTGACGCGCGGCGCCGAGCACGCCGTGACGGTGCTTGGCAAAAAGAGAATCGAGAACGACTACAAGACCGACGTGCCAGGGGACACCGAGCTTGTACTTAGCAGGATCTGGTACTACGTAGAGTTGCAGGAACCGACCGCCGTTATCGCACCCGGGGAGACCCTGCCGGTTATCCTGCCGAAGGGGCGCCGCTGTTGGATCGGCAGCGACCTTGCCATTGTATCGACGTTCGATCGTTTTCTCACCGATCTCATCACGATAACTGACGACATAGAGGCACAGCAGCATGTTCCCGAACCTCTTACCGAGAGAATCAGTCGCATCCGGATGCTGACGAAAGAGCCCGGCGACATCAGCGACATGTTCGATTCTCTGATAGCCGATGACTCATCGCTCGGACCACCGCCCGTCGCCCGCCTTCACGACGAAGAGTACAACTCCGGACAGAGGGTAACACTGGACGGCTTCGATGAAGTGGGAACGAAGATCGGACTCTTCGAAGACTACATGGAAGTCGTGATGGGGAACGGCAAGACTATGGACCTTCATCATCTGTTTATCGGGATGGATGTCTTGAACAACGTCAATGAGGACGCGACGGTTTACGAGTTCGATTTGGGAAACAACGTCGATCCCGCTACGTGGGCAGGAGATATCGGCGCCATTCCTGCGGACGTTTTGTTCATTCCCAATGGCCAGACCTTGCAGGGCTTCGATTGGCGATATCAGGAGCGTTGGAGGCTGGATCATCCAGGAGTCGACCCGGCCACCGCATTCTTACAACATTACTGGGAAACGCGGGCGAAGGACGAAGATCTCTTTTCTGACGTGTACTGCCATCTCATCCGTGAGCGGCTTATTGCGCAAGTCGCAGGTAATACGGCGAACCGGAACTTACCCGCCCTTCTTTATCACAGCAATCTCCACTTGCAGCGGGAAGGGGACTTATACACCTTTGAGATTTTTGCGAGATATCTCGGCCTTGATCCTGGCGACCTCCGGTCATATACGAGCTATCCCGCCGTTTCCGACGCATGCGGAACAGCCATCTGGCGCTTCGCGAGGCTCTGGTATTTCCACCGCTTTGGTGTGGTTCTCAGTCCTGCGCTCGCTCTCCACCTCGCGTTTATTCATGAGTTGTCGGGGCGCCTCGCTCAACAATTCTTGCAATGGTTGGAGAACCACCGATGAGGTGGCTCCTGTAATCCGTCGGGGGAATAATGCCTACAGAGAAATTCTATCCGGCGCTTTCCACACTGATCTCGACGGACGCGCTCCCACAAAACCTCGGGGTCCTTCAGGGCCTCGCCGGCGATCTGTTAGACAAAATCTTCTACAGGAATCTGCAGACGCACCGCAGCCGGTATGGAGAACAAGCTCATTACAACCTGATCCTCGTCAGCTACGGCCGGATCGGCCTCGAGGTTCCAGGGACCGGCCTTGCGCTGTACCTCAATCCCGCACTGAGCACCGCGGCGTCCGAGTTCCCGGTCTCGTTCAGTTATCGCTGGGAGCTCCTTCGGTACGTAAACGAGTTCGATCCAAGTCAGTTCGACTACTACTCGCCACGTTCGTTCTTCAACCTCGTTCTAAGGATTGCGAGGATCAACTACCAGGAGCTGATCAAGGAGGCCGCCAGCACGTTCATCGGCGGCACAGTGAACGACTTTGTCGCTCAGTACAACGCCGCCCATCCCGGAAGCGCGATCGTCGTGCCGCCCGCCGCGGACGTCGACGCCTACATCGAGAACATCATCGATGCGCTTGACGCTCAATCGCTCGACATCCTCGACGTTCTGTTCAATGATTACATTCTTGCGGCAGACTTTTCGGCCTCGCTGGCCAACATTGAGAAGCTCTTCCGCCGTCGCCTCGGGTTTTTTTCCAAGGCGAGAATCGAGAAGCTGCTCGTGCCGGAGGTTTCAGCGTCCATCGACTCGCTCTCCGTCGGCTTGCAACTCCCTCCCGCCATCTTCCGGGAAGTGGACGCAAACGGCGATCCGCTGCCTGATCCTCTCAACCCAGGATCCGATAAGCCGACGCTTCTCAAATTCGACATCGCCTCGCTGCGATACTCGACGGCCAACGGGCTTGACTTCGATCTCTCAGAGAGCCTCAACCTCGACTTCCCCCGATCCGAGATTCTCAGGTCGGGGCTAATCCTCGAGGCTCACGGCGTCAAGATTGACTTCAGCCGCACGACGAACATCGCCGAAGCGAGAGCCGATGGACGGCCGGAGGACTTCGTTGGTGTCTATGTGACCGAGGGGACGATCAAGTTTCCCGCCTTCTGGAACCAGGCCGACGATTCCACCGCCATCATCAAAGCGCGGAACCTCCTTATCGGCACCGGCGGAATCTCCGGCACGCTCGCCCTGGAAGCCGTCACGGCAAACCATCCTTCGCCCGTGGTGAAGGTCAAGTTCGGCGAAAATTTCAGCATCAGCCTGGACAAGTTTGCCGTTACGCTGAAGCAGAATGCGATCATCGATTCGACCATCGAGGGGACGCTGGTCATTCCAGGGTTCCAGGACGCGAACGACAGCCCGGCCGACATCCGCATCAAGGTGGCGATCCGGCAGGATGGCGACTTCGACGTCACGGCTCACGAGGACCAGGGCTTCAAAACCATCAAGATCAAGGACGTCCTCGACCTCACGCTGAAATCGGTGTTCTTCGGGAAGAAGGACGACGATTTCTACCTCGGTGTCTCCGGCAGCATCAAGTTCACGCACGACTTGCTCAAGGAAGCACTGAAAGACCCCATTGAGGTCGAGAAGCTGATCATCTGGAGCGACGGGCGCTTCGAGATCGAAGGGGGGACTCTCCCCCTGCCGAAGAACATCCGCTTCCCGATCGGACCGGTGGAGCTTTCGATCTCGGCCATCCATCTCGGCTCGCACCGGCAGGAGAAGGCGAAGGTCATGCGCGACTATCGCTTCTTCGGCTTCGATGGCGGTGTGGACATCAACCCCGGCGGTCTCGACGTGCGCGGCAAGGGGATCAAGTTTTATTTCTCGGTCGACAGAGGTCCGCTGGACTGTTACCTCGAGATCAAGAGTCTCTTCATTGATCTCGTGATTCCCGGCAACGCCAGCAGGGAATCTGCCACACTGCTCATCTCGGGATTCTTGAGCATCGGGGGCACGCCGGAGGACCCTGAATATGAAGGGGGTGTCAGTTTTTCTGTGCCCACGGTGAAGATCGCGGGCGCAGCCTCCATAAAATACCGGCCGAAGACGCCGGCCTTCCTCGTCGACGCTTCCGTCGAGTTGTCGACGCCCATTCCCTTGGGGGCGACGAGCCTCGGCATCTACGGATTCCGCGGCCTGTTCGGCCTGCGCTATGTGGCGACGAAACATCAAGCCGGCGTTCCGGAGACCGGCACCTGGTTCGACTTCTACAAGGCGAAGACGCCCCCAAAAAATGAGGAAGGGGTGACTGTCTCCAAATTCGAAGTCCCGGGTCAGACCGCAAGTTACGACAGCACCTACTCGATCGGCGCCGGTGTGTCGCTCGCGACCGCGCAGGACAGTGGCAAGACCTTCTCCTGCAGACTCTTTCTGCTCCTCACGCTGCCGGACCTGATCTACCTCGAGGGCAAAGCCAACATCGTCGGCGAACGCGTGGGGCTCACAGGAGACGATGATCCTCCCTTCTTTGCCATGCTCGCCATCAGCTCGCAGTCGGTGGAGCTGGGCGCCGGAGTCAGTTACAAGCTGCCGCGAGACGGCGAGAAGAAGGGGCAGATCCTCGACTTGAACGCCGAGATGCGCGCGGCTTTCTTCTTTCAAAATTCGTCGGCGTGGTACATCAATCTGGGAACGGTGGAGAAGCCCACGACGGCGCGAATCCTCTCGCTTTTCGACGCCACGGCGTACCTCATGCTCTCGGCGTCCGGGATCTCCGCCGGCGCCGGTGTCTCGTTCGGATTCGCCAAGAGCTACGCCGGTGGCCTGGTGAGTGCGTCGGTCGGCGTCTACATCAAGGTGGGCGGCTTCATCAGCTTCGCGCACCCGCAGATCGGCGGCTACGCGATGCTGGGCGGGCACGTCGATGTCTCTTTGATGTGGCTCAGCTTCTACATAGGGATCGACACGTCGCTCTCCGTCGAGGCACCCAAGCCTTTCATCATTCGCGGGAGCGTCCATCTGTGCGTCGGCATCACCATCGGCTTCTGGAAGTTCAAGAAGCGCATCGAGAAGTGTTTCGACGTCGAGTTCAAATGGGAGAAGGACTCCACGGTCGACCGCGATCCGATTCTGCCGTTCAAAGACCTGTCGGCGAATCCCGGCGCGCTACCGCCGGCCAGCGCGACCAACATGCTGTCGGGCGAGACCTTCCGTGTCGTATATCTCGGTAAATCGCTTCCTTCAGGCGAGGTGGCGCGGCTCAAAGAGGCCATCCTGCCGCTCGATACGTGGGTCGATCTCGAATTTTTGAAGGGGCTCATGCCCGACGCTGCTGTCGATGCGCGTATCGGGCGGTTGTCCGGGCAGGCGCCGGCGAACGCGATCGACCTGGTGCCCCCCGCGGATGTGGCCCATAAAGTGAGGCACGAGTACTCCATCACGGCTCTGGAGATCAAGGCCTGGAACGGCAATGCATGGGTCGACTACCGTCCGTATCAGGCAATGAGCCCGCCCGCCGCGCTGGCTGCTCTGGCTGCGAACCCGGGCGCCTACAAGGACGGGTTCTGGATGAATTCGGGAGCTGGCTTCAACAAGATCCGCCTGTTGGCCGAGACGTCGCTCTCCTACATGCAGCAAGGCCAGCCCGGATGGTACATCCCCGAGCAGATGGGCATCACGAGCGCCTCGCTGTTCTGTCCGGACAAGCTTCGCGTCGCACATTGCATCACGTGGGAGGCCATGCAGGCGGGAACCGTCTATCCCGACGGGAAGTGGCAGCAGAGGAACTCCGTGCTGTACCGCGTGGTGGGCGGGCCGGGCACTGTGCTCGATTGGAACGGACCGGCCGGAACGCAGCGCTCGTTGATGTTCACAAACGACACAACGGCGCAGATCGTGTTCAACGAGCCGTGCGCGGAAGTCGATCTGAAACTGACCACGTTCTCCTCCGGCGCTGTCCTCCGGTTCTACCAACGCGAGACGGTCGAGGCCGCGTTCGTATACACGCTGGTGGAAACTCGCACGCTGACCCAACTGCAATTGCTGGCGCCGGTTCGGTACAACCACGCCGAGGTGCCGGTGGCGAAGGTGGAGATCGATCCGGTCAGTGCCGATCCGGCCGCCGTCTACGCACTGGAGATGCAACTCGACACACTGTACAGGCAGCTCTACGAAAACCCGGCCGGTGCCGGAGCCGGCGATCCGTGGACGAGGACGATCTTGGAAGGGACGCTCTCCTCGATGAGAGGCCAGGGATGCTCACCCTACGGAATTACGGCGGATCCGTCGGGACCCGAGCTCCTGGATCTACGAAAGCAGGTCGAAGACTGCCGCAAACAGCTCGCCGATCTGCAGACCGCGCAGGCGAAAGCGTGCCAGGAGGCCGGCGATTTCCGCGGCCGGTTCGAGCGCTGCTTCCCCTTTGTGCCGTCGACGATCAGCTATGACATCGTGGAAGTGCGCCATGGGGCTGGACTGTCCAAGTTTCGCTTCGACGTGTACGACGATCAGGCCGACGCCATCCTCTTGAATGGTCTCCACCTGTACCCCGGCGCCACGGAGGCGGAGGGAGCGATGTTCGACACGCTCGCGCTTGGGCGGGACGCCGGGGCGTATGCGCTCATGAATCCGCGAGCCGGCGAGTATTCCTTTCAGATCGTGGACGGCCTGGGTACCTTCATCGCCGCCAGTGCCGCAATCTTTCCCACCTTGGACTTGCTGATCATCTTCATGGAGAAGACGCAGGCGATGCTTCAGACGGCCCGCAATCTGTCGCCCGTGCGCCGGGTGGCGGGGAAGCTGCCGTGTCTGCAATGCCATTGTGAATGCCTCGACCATCTCGACTGCTGGAGCGATCTGGAGGTCGTCGAAGAGGTCGACCCGCACGATTGCCACCCCATCTCGGTGGTCTCCGCGCACGATGTGTACTGCCGGCAATACAACAAGCTCTATCGCGAGCTGTACGCAGACAATCAGCGCCGGCTCGATGAGCTGACCCGTCGCTGTGAGGAGCTGACCCACCAGGTGAACATCGAAGCGGCCGAATGCCAGGCGCTGAGCGAGCAACTGGCGGCCCTCGAAGAGCTCACCGGCTACGTCGCCAGCCACGGCCCGTTGCTTCCGCCGGAAGGCTTCCCCTGTTCGACCTTGCTCCACGAAGCCTGCTGTCTCTCGCTCGCCGATCACAACCTCAATCTCACGGTGCCGAGCAAGGCGGCCATCGACCAGGACTATGGGAACGCATCCCAGGCGATTGAACAGTGGCTCAGTCCGATGTGGAGGCCCGACACGACGTACTCCATCCGGCTGCAAGTGCGTGACACCGTGGACGGCACGCCGACCCGGGCCGAGGACTTCTATTTTGGTTTCCGCACAGCCGGACCGGTCGGCTTTTTTCACACTGATGCCTTGGCCGACTATGTCAAGCCGAACAAGACGGCCGACCAATACATGCTCACCGGCCTCAAGGGGTATATCGACTACCGGCGCTCGTACCCGAATGCCGACGGCCAGCTCATCCGGGCGAAGCCGCTGTTCTACGAGGACGCGCGTATTCTGCTGTTCTTCACCAAGCGCTACGTCTATCATTTCTTCGGCTCATGGCCCGCCTACAACGGATTGCCGGCACTGACCGGCAACGAGATGCAGATCATCATCAAGGACCCGGCGGAGAAGATCTCGATTCCGAATCCGCCGCCGAACGGCACCACCACTGTGATCCCCCAGGCGGTCGTGTCCTGGCCGGTGGACGACCATCCCCGCATCCCCGAGGACGTGCGAACGCTGCTCAATTTGCGCAATCCAGGTCTCCTCAATCGCGACTTCCCGGGAGGTGGCTGCTGGACGGCGGGAGGCGAGATGATCAAGCCGGCCAGTGTGTACACCGTGGTGACACCGAAGTATCTCAAGCCGCTCAAACTCTACACGGCCATTGTGAACAACGTGTACCAGGGCCAAGTTCAGGAAGTACACCGTTATGGATTCCAGACGTCGCGCTATCCCGACTTCGCCGCGCAAGTGAAGAGCTACCATCTCGACGACGGAAAGGGACACCAGCGCGACGCTTTCTTTCGCATCGACATCCCGTTGACGGTCGCGGACCTCAACTTGATGTATGACGTCGTGACGGGGAACCTGTCCGCGCCGAACGCGGCGCTGGCCGGTACCTGGGCCGATCCGTTCGACCGCCTCGTGGAGGGCGTGCTCGCGCATCCGCCGCTCGATGCGGCTGTGAGCACGGAGATGAGCTTCGTCCGCAACAGCACCACGAACGCCGTCGTGGCGGTGTGGATCCGCAATCCCGAACCCTTCAACGATCCGAAGTTGCCGGACGACGTCCTGCCGCGCAGCCTGCGCGTGATGCAGGGGCTGAGCCCTGATCTCGACTACCGGGTCCTGTTCTCCAAGGACGGCTCACAGGCCTTCGTGATGCATCCGTCGAAGGGGATCCCTGTCGCACAGATGAAGCTCCGCTTCGCGTACATCGAGTGGGATGGGGCCGACTACGTGGATCGCGCCGTGGTCCTGACCGGCGCCATTCCGACCAACGTCTGAGACCGTGTGATGCCTATGTTTACGACGAAGAAGAACGCTCCGATCGTGTTCCCGGCCACGGAGGTCAAGGTCCAGTCTCCCTATCTCTACCTGCAATCCGTGGGCTCGACCGGCGCCGACGGCAGCACCTATGGCGCCCATGTGCGCTGGCTGCTGCTGCGCAACCTGGGAGACAACCACCTGGCGAAGGGCGATGCCGCCGCGACGAGAGTCAACTTCAACCGGCCCGACGACTACGTGACGCTGTACCGCTCGCCATACATCCTGAGGTTTCCCACCATCGTGGACTTTTCCGTCGCGCCCGGAGTGGTGAACGATGCGCTGGCGTTCTGGATCTACACCATCGCCGAGACGAAGACGGTGGTGTACATCCATTTTCGCGACACGGCGAAATATGCGGCCGTGCGCGCCGGCACCGACCCGGCGGCGCAGCCCCAGCGGTTCGTTCAGCAGTATTGTCCGGGCTTGATGGAAGCGGAGATCAAGGACAAGCTTTTCTTCGCGGCGGAATTCGACGTGGCGCGTACGGCGGCTACCGTCATGCGGGCGGAGGCGTTGAGCGTCGAGACGAACGTCCCCCTGGCGCCTCTGTTCGTATCGTGCCGGCAGAGATTCACCAGTGAAGCGTGGTGTCCTCCCGCCGACCATCCAAGCCCGCCGGACCGGCCGCGGATGGGAAGGAGGAACGTGCCGGGCGATGCGCCTTCTGTTTGTGGAGGCCCCAACCTGCTGAGAGACGGCGGATTCGAGCAAGACCCCGCCACCAGCCCTTTCTGGTTCGAAACGGATTACGTGTTGCAGGGAGGCGCCGGACCCGGCGCGATCAACGTGACGACGGATGCGGCAAAGGTGAATCCGCCGTTTTGGCAAGGACTGCCGCACTCAGGAGCGAAGTTCCTCACCGTCGACGGCAGCATGGCACCAGGAAAGGCGGCGTTGCGGTTCCGGCTCACTGTGGAGCCTGGGACCAACTACAGCTTCACCGGTTGGTTGTCCACCATCGACACAACGGTCGCAAATCATCCTTCCGTCCCGCTGCAAGCCCGGTTCACGTCCGCGGGCGGGGCGCAGACGTTCGATCTGGCGACCCCGCCTGCCCTCGGCGTCTGGGAGCCGTTCACGATCTCCTGGAGCTCGGGAGCGTCCGACTCGGTCGTCGTCGAAATCTTTTCGTCGTCCATCGCCGGTGCCGGCAACGATTTTGGCCTCGACGACCTCTGGTTCTGCAAGAGCGCGGCGCAGCCGAACGAGTGCCGCGCGCGCATCCGCTCGGAGAACATGCGCTCCGTGCGCTTCGACGTGAGCAACGGGTATCCGCGCAGTCTCGAGCTCGAAACGTACGACGGCTACATGACCGGCGCGCTCTGGGAGACATTGGACAGGCTGGCGTTGACGACGGAGGACGGCGCTGCGTTCAGCCGTCTCGAACCGGAGCCCGGCGGGGTGAACGGCCAGTGGCTGAAGTTCAACGATCAAGCCCTGCTGAATACAGCCAACTATCAGCACCGCTGGTCGCGCGCCGGCGGCTTGAAGGAGGGTGTGCAACGCTACATCGCGTTGAGCAACACCGATCCGCTCGCCATCGCCGAGCTGAAGGCCACCGGCGGGCAGGCCCAGGACGGTTCCATCGAGATCAGCATGCTCGACGCGTTGCGCATGGTGTCCCTCGATTTCCACGTGGCCCGCATGCTCGGGCTCGGGCATCTGGATCTCGACTTCGGGAGTGATACGGACGAGCTCATCTACCTCGCCGTGTACGACACCGAGGGCGCGCTCGATGACTCCGGGGCCGCGCGGCCGGTGCGCCATTATTTCATGGGCGTCCCAACCAGGCCGCTCGATCACCGTCTGCCGGACGCGCCCGTCTTGCAGGAAGTGACCTACGGCCTGACCGTCGACAACGGAGAGTCGCAGCCGTCGTTGCTCACCGATGCGCAGGGATACACGCCGGATGGCGTCGCGCGCTACGTCAATCTGTTCGTCGAGCCGGAGACCGATATCATCTCTCTGGATACGTTCTTCGTCCCTCCGGTCGAATTCCGTGCGACCGACAAGACGTCCAGCGTGTTCTACGGTGTCGAATACCGCAAGCAGGGCGAGACCGCATGGCGCCATCCGGAGATCGCGCATGATGCCGCGTACATGGATCTCGACACTCCGCAGCAATTCGAAACGCTGCCGCTGCCCAACAATCACGATTCCGGAAAGCCGATCCTGCGGCATGAGGAGAGGGAGCACGGCGTCCATGAGTACGGCGGCTATGGCATCAACTGGTTCTCCCGTGTTTCTCCCCTGGGAAACGTGGTGGCAACCGATGACACGGTCATCAAGAAGTCCGCGCTGCTGTTACCTCCGGCCAATTTTGCCGTGCAGCTCATTCAGCCCGAGAACCCGCGGCTGCTCACCACGGCCGCGGAGCAGGAAGCGCTGACGCACTTGGCCGGGCCTGACAAGACGCTGGTCCGCGTGACGTTCGATTATTTCCACGTGCACGACATCAACTACGGATTTGCCGATACCGTGGAGCTGTTCTTTCGGCCGGAGCTGCCGCGCAACGTCGTGGGAGCCGTCAAATCGGCCGTCGACGATCCGGCCGACGGCCGCAACGCCATCCTCCGCACGGAAGGCTATGCATTGAACAGCCAGGGCACGGCCATCGCCCCGGCGCTCGATCCGGTCTTGTTCGACAACTTCGCCGGCGGCGTGCTCAGTTGCCAACAGCAGAGCTACGTCATCACCGGCGTTTCTTCGTCGACGGTGTCCGGCGAAGGCCCCATCTTCACGGTGCGGAAGAACGTGCAGGGGAACCCTTCCAAGCCGGAGTCCACAGGAGCGTTCGTGACCGTGCAGAAGCTCATCAAGCCGGACCTGGCCTCGGCCAACGCGCAAGTGATGTTCATGGCGGTGGAGAACATGGCCGCTCCGAGCTCCTGGAGTAAGGCGATCCCGCCGAAGCCGCTGTCGGCGACGATCGCCATCGGCGACAGCTCGTGGACGCCGCACCAGGAGACCTACGTGCAGGACGGGGACACAGTCACGGTGAGCCTGCGCGGTGTGTGGTCGGAGGCCATCGTGTCGCCGGAAACCCAGGCGGGACCGGGAGTCTACCGGATCGAGTTTCAAACCTATCGGATGGCGGATCATCCGCAAAGTGCCGATCCCGATCCGGTGGAGTGGTACAAGGGCGTGGTCCGCATCGCGAGAGATCACGATCCGAACGGCCCGAAGAAGGTCCTCGACGTGCTTCTCATGGAGCACGTCGGCGACGGTGGGCTGCTCGTGCTGCATGCCGTCGACAACGCGTACGACCCGAACGATCCGAGCGACTGGATCCTCACCGGCGGGCCGATGATGCTGAATTATTACCCCGGGTACAGGATCTACCTGCATGCGGACGCGGCGTGCGGCCTCGCGGAAGCGGCGATTCTGCCGGCGGCCGGCGAAGGCAACCGCAAGGCATGGCTGGGAGCCCGATCGCGCTATACCGCGCAGGGGTTTTTCTCATCGGTCGGCATCCCCGCGCCAATCGTAGCGCTCGAATTCATCGCTCCTCTCGCACCCGGAGCGCCGCAGGGCGCTGAATTCGCGACCCGGCCCGACTTCTATTACAAATCGTCCTATACCTTCCGGATCGATTTCACCCACAAGCCCTTCGCGGTGGCGATGTATCGTTCGAACGACGAGGCCATCCTCCGCGCCTTGTACAAGGACGACACCTATGACGCCGTCCGGCACCAGCTCGAGCTCCTCGGCGAGGACGATCTGTATGGCGCCGATCGCTGGCGGAACCTGCTCAGCCTCGACTACGCCCATGACGAAACGTTCAAACAATTTCCGCCCGGATACGCGTTTCCCAATCCCGACAAGGGCGGAGCGCTGAACGGCTCCGCTCCGGGGAACATCCTGCCGGGCCTGCGGGAAGCGGTCTGGGGAGCGTTTACAGCGCTCACCGAGCTGCCGCTGATCTACGACTTCATCAAGGGGCCGTCGTACATGCCCGTTCCGAAGCCGCAGAACCTCCGCAATGCGCAGGGGACGCTGCTGCCGCCCAACGATCCGGCGTTCGACATGGCGCCGATGGCCAAGAAAACCGGGAACGGAAGCGAGATTCAGTTCACGGATTTCACGCTCGACGGAACGGGCAGCAACATTTTTTTCTACTTCGGCCGCGAGATCGGCAACCGCGGACGTCTGGGCGATCCGGGAGCCATCGCCGGACCGGTTCAATTGGTCAACACGCGCCCGCCCGATGCGCCCGCGGTCAAGAAGATGACCATCCAGGAACCGAGCCTGCTCGACGGCGTCGGTCCTGCCGTCAATTTCAAGGTCAACGCGTATCCCGCCGTGCAAAAGGTGAAGCGCATGCTCATCTATCGAGCCACCGATCCTGCCGGCGCGCTCTCGGTGCGCACGATGCAACTGGTGAAAACCGTCGACCTTGAGGAGACCGGTCAGGCCGGCGAGCTGAGCCTATCGTTGTCTGACGACTTCGAGAACGGGTTCGTGCCGTATGGCGATCCGCTGTTCTACCGTCTCGTGGCGCTCCGCAAGGTGAGGACTCCCGACGGAACGGAATGGGTTCCGTCGCAACCCTCGAAGGTGCTTCTGACGACGACGATCGACACGATCAACCCGGAAGCCCCCGCCATCGCCTACGAATCGAACGGGCTCTCCGGGAGCCCCGCGATCTTGACCGGGGTCATCCTGTCGTGGCCCAGCACGGTGTACAACGGCACCTACTATCTGGATACGATGAGCAGCGCCGGCAACTGGCGGACGATCTATCGTTTCAAGAGCAACCAGAACGTCACCGTCGACCTGGCGGCCACCGATCTCGGCACGAACGTCCTTCCGAAGGAAGATCCCGACGATGGCCTGCCGGTGTACAACCGGTTCCGCGTACGGGTGGAGAATTCTTCAGGCCTGTTCAGCCTGAACGACAAGATACTGACGCTCTGATCGCCTCGGGCTACTTCTCCACGTATCCCTCCTGCACCCGCACCTTGGCATCGTAGGCATTGGGGACCTGGAGCTCGATCTTGTGCCAGGAACCGGGACCGTGGTGGACGGTGGAGGAGAAGCCGAGGACGTACTGGCCGCGCAGCTCCTTGAGGATGCGCGCGAGGACGGCCGGCACCTCCTTGATCCCTTGCAGCGTCTCGATCCGGCCGCCGCTTTCGAGCACGGCGGCGCGCAGGTCGTCGAGCGCCCGGCGGTTCCCTTCGGCGTCGCGCCAGGCGGTGTAGTACGCCTTGAGCGGGCCCTTGTCCTTGTCTTCTCCCGGCGGACGGAGGCGGAGCCAGTAGAGGACCGTCTGGCTGCGCCGGGCGACCGCCCGCACGGTCTGCATCGGCACGACGCTCTCGATGTCGAGGCCGTCCGAGAGGAGGATGGCAACCTTGCGCCCCGGCCGGTCGTCGAGCCGCTTGAGGCCCAGGTAGAGCGCGTCGTGGAGGGCGGTGCCGCCCTGTGCCTCGACGTCGGAGAGACCGAGAGTGAGGATCGACGGCAGGTTGGTGAACGGCGTTTCGACCAGCACGCGGTCGGAGAAGACGAGGAGCTTGGCTTCATCGAGCCGGCTCATGGCGCGGGTGAACGAGCGGACGCCGTCCACGGCGGTGTCGAGCTCCGGTTTCTCCATGCTGGTGCTGGCGTCGAGGAGGAGGACGGCGTTGAACGGCACGTCTCCCTGTTCGAAGGTGGCCACGGTCTGCGGCACCCCGTCGTCGAGGATGGTGAAATCGTCGCGGCCGAGGCGGGCAGGCGCCTCGCCGGTGTGCTCCACGCTGACGAAGAGCTGCTGGAGACTGACGTCGATCTGCATGTCCACCCGCAGGACAGGCGTCGTGAGGCTCGCGGAGGCGGTGCCACCCACGGCGTCGTGGGCCACGGCTTCGATGCGGTGCTCCTTGTTCTCCTGCCCGGCGTCGACGACGAACCGGTAGGGCGGCTTGTCGACCGTGCCGGCGTGCAGGCTGTCGAAGTAGAGCTCCACGCGCTGGACCGGCGAGCCGCCGGGGCGGGCGTCGACGAGGACTTCGGTTTCACCGAACAGGGGCTGGTCGGCGGCAGGGTGGACAATGGTGACCTGCGGCACGGCGCCGGCCAGGGCCGGCGCGGCGAGCAGGGCGAGCAGGAGGAGGCCGCTCCTCACCCTCCTCCCTTCCGCACCGCCGGACGTAGCGCCTCGGCGAGCGCCGGGAGGCTCTCCGGCGCGGTGCGTACGAGGTCGTTCCAGGCCCGCTCCAGCGCGTCGGTGGGCACATGGTTGTAGCGGTGGCGCGGCGACTCGCCGGCATCGTGAGCGGTTTGGAAGCCGGCGAGGACCTGGCGCGCCTGGGCCGGATCGTTCCGCAGATCGAACACCGTGGCGAGCTCGAAGACGAGCTTCTCGTCGCCCGGCAGGCGTTGCAAGGCATCGCGCAGAAAGCGCTCCGCCTCGTCGAGCCGACCGGCGGCCAGGAGCGCCCGGCCGTTCTCCTGGCAGGCGAGGGCGAGCACCCAGGGCTCGGTGGCCGCGGTGGCCGCCGCGCTGCCCCGGATCAGGCCGTCGAGCAGCCGGTCGGCGTCGGCCACTTTGCCGAGCCGTCGGAGATTCACCGCCAGGCGTACGCGCGCCTCAGGGTCGTTCGGATGCGTGCGCAGCAGGCGTTCGAGGTGGCCGGCCGCGTCGGGGTAGCGCCCTTCGCGCTCGGCCTCGGCTGCGAGGTGGAGGTGGGCGGCCGGCTCGTCTTTGTCGTAGGCGAGGACCTGCTTGAAGATGCGGTCGCGCAGCGTGGCCGGCGCGCTCTCGGTGAGATGCGAAGCGAGGCCGAGCAGGAGGTGGGACGCGGTGCGCTTGCCGTCCGCGCCGCCGGCACGGTCCGCGTAGAGGTCGGCCAGGGCGAAGACCAGCTCGCGGGTATGGGCGGCGTGCACGAAGTCGTGGTGCTGCTGAGCGTCGCGATACAGCGTCTCATGGAGCAGAGCGACCGGGAGCAGGCTTTGCGGTTTGGATGCCGCGAGGTCACGCGCCACGCCCAGCTCGATGTCCACGACATCCTCGGGCGACGCGGGCTCCGGGCCGGTGAGAAGAGGAGTCTCGATCGCCGCCACGGCGCGCCGGGCCGCCGGCTCATCGCCGGCGGCGAGGAGCTGGAGAGCCTTGCGGTAGGCCTCGCGGATCGGCGGCGCGTCCAGCCGCCGGCGCCGCGAGCGCGCCGGCTCCTGCCGGGCGGCCTGCTGCGGAGCCGGGGGACCATGCATCAGCTCGGCCCACCCTTTCCCTTCACCGCCTCCGGGGAGGAGCACGAACGGCGTGGCCCAGGACGGAACAGAGGCGCCGGGGACCTCCGCGCGCACCTGGTAGCGGCCCGGCTCCAGACCGGCCGGCACGAACGAGACCGTGAGCCATTCGAAGCCCGCCGCTTCCCGCCGCGCCTCGATCCGCGCCGGCAGCTCGGCCGCCCGGCCGCCGTCGGGGCGCAGCACCTCGACGCGCAGCGCTTCCGGAGCTTTCAGCTTCCACACCGGGACCTCGAAGCGCGCCTCCTGATCGACCCCCAGCACCGGCTGCGCCGCCGGCAGCCCGCCGTCCTTGAGAGCGGCCGGCGAGGTCCGCGCCGCCTTGGACAACGCGGCCACCCAGGCGTCCGCCGGATTCGCAAAGCCCGGCGCCAGGAGAGCGCCCGTGCCGGGAGCCGGCACCTGGAGGTCGAGCACGCGCAGGCCCACCTCGCCGGTCAGCGCGTTGCGCACCAGGACGCGCAGGGAGTAGTCGCCCGGGGCGAGCGACAGCTCGCCGGCGTATTGCAGGCCGCCGCGCTCCACGTTCGCCCGCGTCCGGGCCAGGTCGGCCTCGATGACTTCGAGGAGCGATCCCTGGACCTTGCCGCCGGCACCCCCGCCGGCTTTCCGGGTCACCGCATAGAGATAGATCTCAGAGCGCAGCAGATCGCCCGTGTTCCCCTTGAGCAGCGTTTCGCCGTCGATCTCCAGGACGATCGGCACCCGGACCTTCTCGCTGGCTCCGGTGACGCCGGGGGCTCCGGGGAGCGGCAGGGGCAGCACGGCGACATGGATGCTGCCCCCCTGCTCGCCGCTCACCAGGAGCGCCGCGCTCTCCATCTTGAGCCCCGCGGTGGGCAGGATGCGCACGGGCTCGCCCGCGCGCTCCGGAGGCGCGGCGCCCAGAACGATCGCGAGCAGCGCGGCGGCGAGGGAGAGGTGAACGGGCACTCCTACTGACCCGGCTTGAAGGGGACGCTGACGGCGGATTCGACGTGGCCGATCTCGTCGCGGACGGCGACGGCGATGCGGTGCTCTCCGGTGCGCATCACGAGCGGCATCTTGTAGGCCGCGTTCTGGCCGAGGACGGTGAGGATCTGGTCGTTGGGCACGCGGATCGGAACCGTGACCTCGCGCACCGGCGAGATGCGGCCCCCCGCGTCGCGGGAGCTCACCCAGATCGACACCTTCCCCTCGTGAAAGTCGCCGTTGGGCAGCAGGACGAGATGGGCGAGAGGAAACTTCACCAGCATCTCCACGTCGAGCTGCTCTGCCCCTTTCCTGGTCTCGCGGGTGAATTCGAGGGCGATCTCCAGGGGGTTTTGCGCCGACTCCAGCAGCAGCGCCGCCCGCGTGCGATCGACCATCCGTTCGCGGTCGGGCATCTCGCGATGGGCGGAGCGCGTGCGGACCACCAGATCGCGCCGGTTCCGCAGCACGACGTCGATCTTCCGCTCCTTGCCCTCCGGCGCTCCGGGCTTCCGTTCCGGCGAGATTCCCAGCGAATAGTAGGACCGGAAATCGTCGCTCATCTGCGCCAGAGTGAGTCCGGGGTCGCCGGCGTTGACCGAGGTCAGTCCGCCGGTGTCACCGGCCAGGCGGAGCAGGGACTCGGCGAGGTTCTTCTGCTCCAGACTCTCGATGTCGGGGGTCCAGGCGGACATCCCTGCCGTCACCGACAGCCCCGCGAGCTCCTCGGTGCCGCCGAGGGAGTAGACGGTGACGCGGTTGCTGTTGGCATGCTGGACCATGGCACCGAAGGCCGCGGTCAGGTCGTGGCTGAAGGCGTCGAGAGAGGAGGCGCCGACCTGGCTGGAGATCTGGGAGAACTTCTTCTGCCACACCCGGTAGAACGCCTCGCCAGGCCGCAGGGAGAGGCCGCCGGCGACGTAGAGCAGGGATTTGCGCCCCGGCAGGCCGGCCAGGATGTCGACGAAGTCGGTCAGCGCCGCGAGCCGCACGCGGCTCTCCTCGTACTGCCGCTGCGAGTAGGTGCGGATCGTGTTGTAGATCACCCCGGCGTTGTCCTCCGCCGATTGCAGCCGCGCACTCTCGGGCGCATGCGCCTGTTCGATGTCCTGGAGGAGCCGCCGCGCATCGGTCATCCGCTCGCCGCCCCGCGGCGCGCCGGCAGCCAGCCGGTCGAGCGCAGCCAGGAGGAGCCCCTTGTCCGCCGTGAGGCCCTGCACGACCTGGCACGCCGCATCCGCGCAGGTGGCGACCAGGGCGAGATCCTGTGTCCGCAGGCGGGGGATCACCTCGTCGCGGACCGCCTTGAGGAGACGCCCGCGGGACTTCGCGCCGAGACTCATCTCGTCGACGACGATCGCGAGCTGAAGCCGTTGCTCTTCGGGAGTCGGGGGAGCTTCTGGAGCCGGGGCGGCGGGCGCGTCGCCGTCGACGGCGAGGAAGTTGCTGAGGTCGACCGGCCGGCCGTCCTCCAGCACCTGGAAGTCGTCGCGCGTCAGGCCGGTGACTCGCTTGCCGCTCTTGTCGGTGACGAAGACCTCCAGGTTGACGACCTGGACGTCGATCGACTCGGAGTAGGGGGGCTCGGCCGTGTGTTCTGCTGGAGGGGGCTGCCCGCTTGCGGCGTGAGGCAGCAGCAGGGCGAGAAGCGAGAGGAGGGCAAGCTGGCGCACTGGGCTCCGGGGGTTCCTGAAGGTTGGTGCATGGTATCACGCGAGTTGGGATCGATCGGGTCGGGCCCCGAAACCTTTCCGGCCCCTGCGGCGTACTGTCGTGCAGAGCCGAAGGAGGGCTCCTCCGATGTTGAAATTCCTTGCGTGGCTGGTCTTGCTGGTCTTCTGCTGGCCGCTGGCGATCCTGGCCCTGTTCCTCTATCCGTTCGTGTGGCTCCTCGCCTTGCCCTTCCGGCTGGTGGGGATCACGGTCGACGGTCTCTTCGAGCTCGTGAAGGCTCTCTTTTTGTTTCCTGCCCGCCTCCTCCGAGGTCCGCGGCACGCCTGACCTCCCCATCCTCAAATGACGGTCCAGGCTCCGCCCGGCGGGAACCCGCCGGGCGCATTTGTCTTTGGCGACGAAGGCTGCGACACTTCCGCGCCATGAAATCGGTCGTCTCCTTCTTTTTTGTTCTGGCTCTGTCCGTTTCCCCCGCGTCCGCCGGCTCTTTGGCGGACCAGTATCTCGACCACTACTACACCTTCTATCCCACCCACGCCACCGCGGCGGGGCGGCACGACCTCGACACGAAGTTGGAGGACCTCGCGCCGCAACGGCTGGGGGAGTGGGTGGATTTCAACCGCAAGGAGGCGGAGACCTTCCAGAAACGCCTGGCCGACCCCAGGACGGACGCCGAGGAGCGCCTGGACGATGAGCTCCTGCTCCGTCAGGCCCGTCTGGAGATCCTGGACTTTGCCACCGCGAAGCGGCCGGAGCATGATCCCCTGTTCTGGACCGGCCTGCTTGGCGATGCGACCGTTTTTCTCCTGGTGCGCGACGACCTGCCGCTCGGCCAGCGCCTGGAGCACGCGGCGGACCGCGCCGAGCTGATCCCCCGGCTCGCCCGGCAGGCGCGAGAGGCCCTCTCCGTCGCTCCGTTCACCGCGATCAGCGCCGAGATCACCGGCTACGCCGCCGGCCAGGCGCACGCCTCGGCGGTGTTCTACCGCGAGAGCTTTCCACTCGCCGCCAAGGGCTCGCCGGAGGAGCTGCGCAAGAAGATGGGGGAGTCGGGAGCCAAGGCCGCGGCCGCGCTGGAGGAGCTCGGTGTGTTCCTGGACGGGTTGGAAAAGAAGGTTTCCGGCTCGCCGCGCCTCGGGGAGACAGCCTACACGGAGCGGTTCCGTCTGGTGACCGGCGTCGATCAGCCGGTGGACACCGTGCTGGCGCAAGCCGAAGCGGATCTGAAGGCCAAGCGGGCCGAGGCGGCGGCGTTCGGGCGGAGCGTCTGGCCCCAGGTCTTCACGGGCGAGGAGGCACCGCGGGACGACCGCGAGCTGCTCCGCCGGCTCTTCACCCGCATCGCCGCCGACCGCGCCCATTCCACGGACGAGTTCATCGCCGACTACCGCCAACTGACGGCGCTTGCCCTCAACTTCGTGCGCGAAAAAAAGATCGTCACCCTGCCCGCGCCAATTTCAATCCACATCGACCGTTCGCCCTCCTACTTCCTCGGCCAGAGCATCGGCGGCGTCTACGCGGCCGGACCCTACGCGCCGGACGCCGATACTCTCTACTTCCTGCCCACGCCGCCCGACGATGCCACGCCGGAGCAGCGCGACGCCTTCTTCCGCGACTTCAATCACCATTTCAACGTGATGATTTCAAGCCACGAGATCGTGCCCGGCCACTACGTGCAGCTCAAGCTCGCCGCGCATCATCCGCATAAAGTGAGAGCCCTGTTCGGGGACGGCGTGGCGATCGAAGGCTGGGGCACCTTCTGCGAGCGGCTGATGCTCGACCTCGGCTGGGGCGGCCCGCTCGACCGCCTGGCCCATCTCAAGAAGCAGATGGAGAACATCGCGCGCACCGTCGTCGACATCCGGGTCCACGCGCACGGCATGACGCGCGACGAGGTGCTGCGCTACGTCAAGGACGAGGCCCTTCAAGACGACCAGTTCGCCCGCAACATGTGGGCTCGCTCGATCACCACGACGCCGCAGATCACCTTTTATTATCTCGGCTACCGGCAGGTGCGGGATCTCTACGACGACGTCAAAAAGGCGCGCGGGGCCGCGTTCGACCTGCGCACCTTCATGGACGGGCTGATGGAGATGGGGCCGGTGCCGGTGGCACGGTATCGCGAGCGGATGCTGGCCCGGAATTGACCCGGCGGGAGCCATTCGAGAGAGAATCTCTGACGTTTGCTATCATTGCCGGCACCGCCACTGAAAGCGGCCGGAGCGAGGAAGGCCTTGCGTCCGGATCTGAAGGAGGGGTGTCCGATGCCGAATCTCCTGTCGCGTGCAGCTCGTTTGCTGTGCTTTACAGTCCTCTGTGCCCTGGCCTTGTCCCGGGGGGCCTCGGCGGGTCCCGCCGAGCCGGCGCCGTTACAGGGACAACCCGCGGAGCCGGTCGCGGCCGAGGACCAGGCCAGCGACGCAGAGCAGAGCCTGGTCTACCTCAAGGCGTTGCCCCATCCCGGTGGGCGCTTCGACGAGAGCGATCCGGTCAAGGCGCACTCCGCCCGCCTGTGGTATCTGCTGACCTATCCGACCGGCCTTCTGCCTTCCCAGCCGTGGGACAAGGCGAAAGACCATGTCCGCCGCAGTGTGTTGGACGCGGAGCCCTGGCCCGGCCAGCCGCTCCGGCCGCGCGGGGGTGTGGTGGACAAGACGGCGATCGCGCCGGGCACCAACACCTGGGTGCTCTACGGTCCGCGCCCGCTCGACTCGGCCGGCACGACGAACAATGCGTACCGCTATGGCACCGTCTCCGGACGCGTCTCGGTGGGCGGCCTCGCGGTCGATCCGGTCAATGCGAACGTCGCCTATGCGGGCTTCGTGGCCGGCGGCCTGTGGAAGACGACCAACCTCGGCTCGTCGCCGGTGACCTGGACGCCGCTCTGGGATGACAAGGATTTCGTCACCCAGTCGGCCGGCGCGATCGAGATCAGCCCGGTCAACAACAACGTGATCTATGTCGGCACGGGCGACTTCGACGCCAACGATCAGTTCGGCGCGGGCATCATGAAGACCACGGATGCCGGCGCGACCTGGACACAGCTCGGCGCCGACGTCTTCACCCCCTATTCGCCGACCTTGCCGGCGGGCGGCAACCGCTGGCCGAACCAGAACATCCGCGTGATCAAGGTCGACCCGAACAACGCGAACAACGTCCTGGCCGGCACCCGCTACGATCTCTACATCTCGCACGACGCCGGCTCGACCTGGCAGATCTGCGCCTTCGGCAACAATTATACGAACCCCTCGGTGAGCAATCCGACGGTCAGCACGATGAACCGCATCAGCAGCATCGTTCTCGACGGCCGCGGCGGCACCACCACCGCCTACGTGGCGGTCGGCTACTACGCCAACAGCGCCAACGGCAACAACGGCATCTACCGGTTCACCGTGCCGTCGTCCGGCTGTCCGGCCTGGCCGGGCGGCTTCACGACCCTGTTCGGCGGTCTCCCGGCGAGCACCGGCAACGGGGTCAACAACGTGAGCGGCGGCAGCATCACCGGCCGCATCGAGCTCGCCTCCGGCATGGGCTCGGACAGCCACCTGACGCTCTATGCGCAGGTCTCGAAGGCCACCGATCAATCGCTCGAAGGGACCTACGTCCTGCGGCCCGACAGCGGCGCCACCACCTGGACCAAGCTGACCGGCAGCACGACGCTCAAGGATTGCACCAACGGCGCGGCCGGCACCGGGCAGGACTGGTACGACATGTACATCGCCGTCGATCCGAGCAACGACAAGACCCTCTACACCGGTCACATCGACATCTTCAAGTCGACCGTGAACGCCACCTACACCTCCGTGACGGCGACCGACCTGACGAACGTCTACGCGACCAGTTGCGCGTCCTACGGCAAGGTCCACCCGGACCAGCACGCCTTCACGTTCGTGACCGGCACCAGCGGCGTGACGTTCCTCGCCGGCAACGACGGCGGCATCTACAAGAACACCAACCGGGGAGATGTGGCGGCATGGAGCCAGCTCAACGACTCCATCAACACGAACCAGTTCTACGCCGGCCAGATCAGCCGTGACTTCGCCGGCGGCAGCGCCGCGCAGTGGTGGTTCGGCGGCATGCAGGACAACGGCAGCTCGACCTGGGACAGTTCGCGGACCAATCTGACCTCGACCGCCCGGTCGGTGGGCGGCGACGGATTCTTCACCGCCTTCGACGTGCTGGCGGGGACCGAGACCGCCGGCTGGTGGTTCACCGAGTACACCTACGGCGCGGTCTCCTGCTCGCGCAACAGCGGCGCTGACGGCACTTTTTCCTCCAGTTGCGGCCCGACGTTCACCGGCACCGCGGACTGGAGCGCGCCGTTCCAGATGGACACGCTGCACTGCACCAACAGCATCTGCCGCAACATCATCCTGGGGGAAGACTACGTCTGGCTGGCCGGCGCGTTCTCCGCCACCAAGCCGACCTGGGCGAAGGTCTCCGCGAACCTGACCCGCGGCGGCTCGGCGGATTCGATCATCGCCCTCAACCTGGCCCCCAACGAGCCGAAGGCCGCGGTGGCCGGCACCAGCGACGGCAAGGTCTGGTTCTCGGAGAACATCTACACCGGCGCGAGCTGCACGCAGGCGGCGGCCAACACCTCGACCTTCGTCTGTGCTCCGAACACCACGGCGACCTGGCGGGACGCCGACTCCACGAACGCCGTGCTGCCCAACCGGGCCATCCTCGGCGTGGCCCACGATCCGACGAGCTACCGCACGATCTACGCCGCGGTCGGCGGTTTTGACGACAATACGCCGACGACCCCGGGCCACCTCTTCCAATTCATCTGGAACGGCTCGACCTGGAGCCGTTCGAACAAGACCGGCAACCTGCCCGACGTCCCGGCTTCCGCGGTGGTGGTGAGCCCGCTCAACCGCAAGCAGGTCTTCGTCGGCACCTTCTTCGGCTTCTACTACACCGACGACATCGACGCCGCGACACCGGTTTGGACGCGCTACCAGTGGGGTCTGCCCAACACCATCATCCAGTACCTCACCGTGGACCGCGGTCCGGCCGCCAGCCCGTATGCCGGCACCACGCTGATGGCCTTCACCTACGGCCGTGGTGTCTACGCCATCAAGCTGCCGACCGGCGGTGGGACCTTCCCGATCCATTGAGCTGTTTTTGTCGTTTTGAGATGGACACGGGCCCCCGAAAGGGGGCCTTTTCATTTCATTTCATCTCATCGTGCCTTGAGCCGTTCGCAGGCGTCGGCTTCGCCGCCGTCGCAGGCCTGGTGGAAGAGCTCTGTGGCGCGAGCCGGGTCTTCGGGGACACCTCGCCCGTGCAGGGTGAAGATCCCGAAGTTGAGGCAGCCCTTGGGGTCGCGGTCGCCGCAGCCGTCGCCTTCGCAGGCCAGACGGTAGAAGCTGGCGGCTTTCGCTTCGTCCGCCGGCGCGCCGCGGCCGTTTTCAATCAGGAATCCGAGATTGGTGCAGGCGAGAGAGCTGCCGCCTTCGCAGCCGTCTGAATAGGCCGCGAAAGCGCGCGAGAGATTCTGATCGGTTCCGCGTCCCTTTTCCGCCATCAGGCCGAGGTTGTAACAGCCGGACGGATCGCCGCCGTCGCACGCCTTGACATACAGCTCCGTGGCCCGCGTGTCGTCCTGCGGCACGCCGCGCCCGGTGGCGTACTGGAACGCTTCGAACGCGCAGGCCGTGGCGCTGCCGAGAACGCAGCCGCGCTCGAAGAGCGCGAGGGAGCGCTTCGTGTCCTCGGGGATTCCGTCACCGTCGAGAAAGGCCTTGCCGGAGGCGGCGCAACCGTCCTGGAGCCCCGCATCGCACGCCTTCTGAAACAGGTCCAAGGCGTTTCCGGTTCTTTTCTTCTCCCAGGCGAGGAGCATGCAACCGGCCGCGTCTCCCGTGTCGCATGCCAGCGTATAGAGCGGCACGGCCTCGTCGAGGACGACCGTTGCATCGAAGGTCGCGTTCCTACGCTGGATCGAAAGATGGACAGAGGCTCCAGGGCCTTTCTTGGCGAGCCTCTTGAACAGATCGCAAGGATTTTTGATTGCCGTGCCGTCGAGCGCCGTGATCACGTCCCGCGGCCGCAGCCCGGCCCGTGCCGCGGGTCCGAGAGCGATCACCTCACCGAGAATCACACCGCTCGCCGGAGGAGGCTCCAGCTCACGGCGCACCCGCGGCGGCAGATCGCGGACAAGGGCGCCGAAGGACGCCCGAGCCGCGGGACGAGACGCAGTTCCTTGTGAGCTCGGAGAGGCGCGGCGCGAAGACGGGTCGTCCTGAGCCTCTCGGGACGAGCAGCCGGTGGTGAGGAGAATGGCGCTCAGACAGAGGAGGACGTAGACAATCACCGAATTGCCCCGGCGGCGGTGCGGCATCCTTGTACTCTACCCTCCCACCCGCACCACCGTCACGCGTCCCCGTCCATTCCCCTCACGGACCGTGTCGCGGACGGTGACGACGATCTCGGCCCGGCCGTCGCCGTCGAGGTCGATCATCCGGAGCGAGTCCGCGTGGCTCGACTCGACGTTGGTGCCGGCGCTGCCGGCTCCGACCGAGACGGACATCGGCCCGGAGGCCGGCAGGTCGAGCGAGAGGCGCGGCCGGTGGTCGAGGAGGTCGCGCTTCGGGTCCGTGGTGCCGGGAAAGACGAGGAGCTTATTCTGCTCGATCGCGACGAGGTCGGGGTGGCCGTCGCCGGTCACGTCGGTGCCGTAGTCCCAGGCATGGGCTTGGACGCCGAGCGAGACTTTGCGGCTCGTTGATGCGAAACGGCCGTTCCCCTGGCCGAACCAGATCTCGGCGATCAGCGCCTTGCCGCGCAGGCCTTCCTGCTGCACCACAACGAGGTCGTCGTGACCGTCCTTGTCGGCGTCGAGGATGAACGGCCGGGCGGGGAACCAGCGGCGGCTGGCGGTGGGCACGGCGAGGACCGGCGGCTGGCCGGCCCGGCTGCGGTCTGCGGTGAGCGGGAAGACGCGCAGGCTCTGCTCCTCGAAGAGGCTGACCTTCTCGGCGCCGGTGCTGGTGACGATCAACATCGGCCGGCCGTCGACGCGAACGAACCAGTGGCCCTCGACCGACTCAGGGCCGGCGAAGCGCGACCAGGACTCGGTGCGCTGCGGATTCCCTTCCGCGTCGCGAGTGATCATCAAGGTGTGCAGCCGGGTCTTGCCGTTGGCTTCCGGACCGACGAGGTAGATTGGCGGCGCGCCGGCGTCCTGCGCAAGAACCTCTACCTCCGGCGTGTCGAGGCGCAACGCGGTCCGTTCCCGGGTGGCGCGGACGGGCAACTCGGCGCTTTCTCCCGGAGCGAGCGCGCCGGAGCCTTCGCGCGTCCAGGAGCGCAGACGGCCCACTTCGGCGGTGGCGATGTCGCGGTTTCCGCTCACCAAAAGATGCCGGAGATCGGCGCCTTCGAGAATGCGATGCGGTGGGGTGGGGGAGCCCACGGTTCCCAGCGACCAGGCCTGTCCCGGCGCGCCAAGGAGGATCTCGTCCGCTGCATGTTCACCATTGAGCGGCTCCGCGGTCAGGAACGAGGCCTTGGCAGACAGATCCCCGAGCAGGCGTTTTTCGCTGCCCGCTCCGGAGATGTCGACGAGATACAACTCGCGCGGGCCGTCCGGTGTGGGGGCGACCAAGGCGAGCACCCGCCGCTTGCCGTCCGCGCCGCGCGGGAAAGCGGTGGCGAGGACCTTGCCGGGAAGCACGGCGTCGATCCGGCGCGCGCCGCCGGCCGACATCGCTTTGACGCCGACCTCCGGCGGGGGAGCGGGCTTCGGAGGCGCCGCCGCACCGAGGAGGACGACCGAGAGCGCCGCGGGAACGATGAACAGATGCTGACGCCCTTTCACTTCGCACCTCCGCTCAGATAGAGATCCAACCGCACGGGAGCCGTCACGCCGGGCTCGCCGGCCTGGGGCTGGATGATCAGCAGGTCGGCCTTGTGGTCGCCATCCAGATCGCGTACCTGCACGAGGTTCAAATCGAGCGGCGCCTCCTTGAGCGGAATGGCGAAGTCCGGTTTCGGCGGGAAGGAGCAGTCGGCGCGCCCGCGGTGGACGGTGACCTCCTTGCCGCGGCCGAGCTGGAGGAAGTCGGGCCGGCCGTCGCCGTCGAAGTCACCGGAGAACTGGGAGAGCTGCCCCGGCCGCACGTTGCGCAAGTCCACATTGAGCGTGCCGGAGAGATCGAGGCCGCGCACCGCCTTGAAGTTGCCGTCCGCCGTCTGGCACCAGACGTGGAAGTCGAGCTCGACGGAGATGCGCTGCACGGTGAGCACCTTGAGCGCCTGGAACAGGGAGAAGTCGGCGGTCAGGGCCACGAGATCGGGCCGGCCGTCACCGTTCAGGTCCTGCAGCCCGCCGGGGAAGCGGAAGCCCTGATCGTCACCATCTCCACCTCCATCGCTATCGCCATCGAAGGCATACCCTTCGATCTGAAGCTCGCGGTAGGGCTTCGGGTCCATCGAGAGATCGGGACGGGCATGATGGAGACGGATCATGAAGTGAGGCTTCTTCGCCGCTGCCATCTCCTTGCGAAAGCCGGCATCCTTCGGCAGCTCCTCCTGCTGCTGGGTGACGTACTCCGCCCGTCCGTCGCCGTCCAGGTCGCCGAACCACACCGGCTCCGGCGGGGACGGCGTTCCGGGCTTGCGCGGCGGCGTGGCTCCGGGCACCGGCGCCGGTCCGAGCGGAGCGACGGCCTCGGCGAACTTGCCGCCGCCCAGGTTGCGCAGCACGCGGAAGCCGCGCAGGCCGTGCCGCGGATCGCGCAGGACGAGATCGGGGAGCTTGTCGCCGTCGACGTCCGCGACGTCCGGCAGCGGATAGAGGCGGGAGAGGCGCTCGCCGGCCGCCGGTTGCATGTCGTCGAGCGGAAAGCGCACCCGCGACGCCGGCTCGCGGCGCAGACCGTCCGGTCCGCTGAGATAGACCGCGGCCCCGTCGCGCGTCGGGATCAGCACGTCCGCGCGGCCGTCACCATCGAGATCGCGCACCAGGCCGAGGTTCGGCACGAAGGCGCCGGTTCCGGAGAGCACGGAGCGCTCGGTGAGGAGCGGCTCCCAGGAGAGCGTGCCCGCCTGAAGCTTGAGCGCCGAGAGGCCGTCGTCGGTCAGCGCCACGAGCGGAGCGCCACGAGGCCCGGCCTCGATCGAAAGGATCGACGGATCGAGAGCGAGCACCAGAGGCTGCGGCGCATAACCGCCCGCGCGGCCGAGGAACACCCGCAGCTCGCGCCGCTCGACGAGAGCCGGGATGACGGTCAACGTCTCCACCAGTCCCTGGATGTCGTCCATCTTGGCCGACTCCTCGATGCTGATCTGGTCCCAGCGGGTCACCGCCACGACCACGGCGAGATCCGGCCGGCCGTCACCGTCGACGTCGGCCGGCACGATCAACGCGGGAGGCCCGGGCAGAGGCAGCGCCTGGTAGCGCAAATCCGCGTCCGGGGGACCAAAGAAACCGGCGAGCGAGGCGAGGAGAGGGAAGAGCTGGGGTTGGATCAAGCGAGAGCCTCCGTGAGACGTCTGACGGAGAGACGCCGGGAACCGGAGGATCTTACGGTGCTACGACCGGCCGCCGCAGAAGAAGGCGCTGCCGCGGAGCGTGTTGCCTTCCAAACGCTTGCCGGGAAGCACCGCGACGGTGTCGCCGCCTTTCTTCGCCGCCTTCCGCTTGATCGCATCAAGGACCACCTCGGGGTCCGCATGCTCCGCCAAAGAAGGTAACGATGCGCGCACCGGTCCGAGGTACTTGCAGCCGTCCATCTCTTCGGTCAGGGCGAAGTGCTCCATCCCCTCGCGGTTCTTCTCGACGATCTTGACCTGCGTCCAGTCGCTTTTGGGAGGTGGCGGCGTGCTCGCGCAGGCCACCAGCGCTGACAGGGCGACGGCTCCGACGATTCGCGAAATCCAGCGGCTGTTCATTGTCCGGTCCTCCTTGTCGGGTATCAGTCTACCCTTTGTGCTACCGTCCCCGGCCATGTCGCGTCTCCGCCGGGTTTTGCCGGCTCTCGTCCTCTGTATCACGTGTCTTGCGGCCTGCTCGCCGGCAAAAAAGACGCCCCGGGAGCCGGTCTACGACCTCGCGGTCCTGCTCCCCGCGGCCGAGGTGCGCCGCGAGGTGGGAGGGATCGATTTCGGCTCGTTCGACGCGCGGCCTTTCCTGGAGAGCGGCTGGTCGCGCAACGAGCACGACCCGGGTGGCGGAACGTTCGTCTGGAGTCTGGGCGACGTCTCCATCCTCACCTTCTTCCTCGCCGCTCCGCGGGATCTCCAGGCCGTGGTGCGCTGTGCCCCGCCGGAGGGATCACCGCAGGCGATGCAGATCGACCTCAACGGGCATCCCCTGGGATCGATCGAGCTGGCGGCCGGAATGCGAGACTATGAGATCGCTCTCCCGCGGACGGCGCTCCTCGGCGGGACGAACCGGCTCGCCTTCCACTACCGGAATGTCTCCGAGCCGACCCGGGAGACCGGCCATCGCCGGCTCGCCGTGCTCTGGGACGCGCTGCGCTTCCGGCCGGTCCGCCCCAGCGGCTCCGAGGCGCCACGCAGTGAGAAAGGATCGCTGTACCTCCCGTTCGGCAGTGGGATCGACTACTTCCTGGACTTGTCCACGGAGAGCTCTCTGAGCCTGGCGAAGATCGAGGGGACATCGGGGGGCCGGCTGGATCTTGACCTTCAGGAGGAAGGCGGCAAGGCCGAGACCCACACGCTGGAGGCGGAGGGGACAGCGCGGACGGTGGAGCTGCCGGGGACGGGCCGGCGCCTCGTCCGTCTCGCTCTGCGCGCCGTGCCGCCATCGCCAGGAACCGACGGTGGAATCCGGCTCGCCGCGCCCGCTGTGCTGGCGGTTCCCGCGCCGCATGAGGAACGGCAGGCGGTGGCGCGCCCGGTCTCCTGGCCGCGGCAGCCGAACGTCTTGCTGTATCTCGTCGACACCCTGCGCTCCGGCCGGCTCGGCTGCTACGGAGGGGCGAAGCCGACCTCGCCGGCTCTCGACGCCTTCGCGAAGACCGCCACGCTCTTCGAGCGCGCCGTCGCGCAATCGTCCTGGACGCGGCCGTCCGTGACCTCCGTGCTCACCGGTCAGGAGCCTCTCGTGCACGGAGTGCAGACGCCCGACGACCGCTTGGCGGAGGAGGCCGTGACGCTCCCCGAGCTGCTGCAAGCCGCCGGGTATCGCACCGCCGGCATCAGCTCGAATCCGCAGGTCAGCGCCGAAACTGGCCTGGCGCGGGGATTCAAAGATTTCGAGCTGCTGCCCGGCATCGTGCGGTCCGATGAGGTCAACCGGCACGTGATGCGCTGGCTGGACGGGAAAAGAGGTGATCCATCCCCCTTCTTCCTCTACGTCCACACCCTCGACCCGCACGCCCCCTACGAGCCGCCGGCCGATCTGGCGCAGCGCTTCGCTCCGGGCGTGCCGCCGCACGCCGGCACACTGGAGGAGGTGAAGCAAACCTATCGCCTCCGGCATGAGGAACGGGCGCAGCGGATGGTCTGGTACTCCGCCCTCTACGACGCCGAGATCGCGGCGAACGACCGGAGCTTCGGCGAGCTGCTCGCGGCCCTGCGCCAGAGGGGTCTGGAAGGCTCGACGCTGGTGATCTTCGTCGCCGACCACGGTGAGGAGTTCGACGAGCACGGCGACTTCGGCCACGGCAACAACCTCTATCGCGAGACGCTCGACATCCCGCTGGTCGTCCGCTGGCCCGGAGAGACCGAGGGCCGGCGCATCGCGTATCCGGCCCAGCAGGTGGACCTCCTGCCGACCATCCTCGCCGCCGCCGGTGTGAAGCCGCCGCCGGGCCTCCCCGGTATCGATCTCTTCACCCTCGCCGCCACGCCGGCCGCGGCAGGTGCGGGAGGTTGGCCGGCGCACCGAAACGTCTTCTCCCACCTGAGCTATGAAGGCGCCGAGGGGATGAGCGTAGTGCAGGGAGATTGGAAGCTCATCCTACCCCTGAACCGCAAATTCGGACCCGGGCCGGAGCTGTTCCGTCGCAGCGCCGATCCCACCGACAGCACCAACCTGGCGACCGACAACGAGATCCGTGCCGGCTGGCTCCGCACACAGATCCGCCTGGAGCTCCTGCGCACCCAGGGCAGCCACACCGCGCGGCCGGCTCCGGTGGATGAGGAGACGCGGAAAGCTTTGCGGGCGTTGGGGTATTGAGATGGTGGCAAGACGTGGCGCGGTTCTCGCCCTCTGCCTCGTGGCTGCCTGTGCCCGGCCCCCGAAGCCTCCTCTGGAGACCGTCCACGATCTGGTGGCCCTGTTTCCGGTGGCGGAGGTGCGGAGTGAGATCGGTGGGCTCGACTTTGGCACTCGCGAGGCGCGGGCGGCTTTGGTGAGCGGCTGGTCGCGCAACGAGACCGGCGCGGACGGGGTGAGCTTCGTGTGGATCCTGGGCGAGGCGTCGGCGGTCGAGTTCTTCCTGGCCTCGCCGCGCGATCTGCAGGTCGCCATCCGCTGCGCTCCGTTCATGGTGCCCCAGGCGATGCGGGTGGAGGTCAATGGCCGCTCGCTCGGCCGGGTGGAGATGGCGGCGGGGCTGCGGGAGTATGTGATCGCGGTTCCCCGGGCGGTGGTGACGGCGGGCACGAATCGTCTGACGTTCCGCTATGCCAACGTGTCCGCGCCGAGCGCGGAGACAGGGCATCGGCGGGTCGCCGTGCAATGGGATGCGCTGCGTTTCCGCACCATGGTGCAACCCGATCCGCCGCGCGTGGAAAAGGACGCTGTCTATCTGCCATTCGGTACCGGCCTGGTCTACTTCCTGAACGTTCCGGCCGCGGGCGAGCTGGCTCTGCCTCGCCTGGAAGCGCACGGCGGTGCGGAGGGGCATCTGGATGTGGCGGTTCTCGACGAGGAAGGCCGGGCCTCGGTGGAGTCGGTGAAACCGGGCGCGCGGCCGCAGTCAGTCGATCTGCCGGACAACAGTCTCGTCCGCCTCGCTCTGCGCGCTGTGCCGCCGTCTCCCGGCGCTGAAGGCGGGTTGTGGGTGAAGGCGCCAGTTGTGCGTGGCGCGCGGTCCGGGGAGAGGAGAACGGCAGAAGCGGCCCGCCCGCGCACCTGGACCGGACAGCCGAACGTGATCATCTATCTCGTCGACGCCTTGCGCGCCGACCGCCTCGGCTGTTACGGCTCGACGCGGCCGACCTCGCCGTCCGTGGACGCCTTCGCGAAAAACGCCACGCTCTACGAGCGCGCGGTGGCGCAGGCGACCTGGACGCGGCCGGCGGTCACCTCCCTGCTCACCGGTCTCGGCCCGCATGCCCACGGCGTGCAGACCCTGGACGATCGCCTGCCGGACTCGGCGGTGACTCTCCCCGAGCTGCTGCACGGCGGCGGCTATCGAACCGCCGCCTTCAGCACCAACCTGCACGTCAGCCCGGCGACCGGCCTGGCGCAGGGGTTCGACGACTTCGAGATGATGCCCGACGCTCCCGCTTCGGAGGAGGTGCATCGCCGCGTGCTCGCCTGGCTCGATGCGCACCGGGGAACTTCGCCATTCTTCCTCTATATCCACACCCTCGATCCGCACGCTCCCTATGAGCCGCCGGTCGAGATGCTGCAACGGTTCGCTCCCGGCGTCCGGCCCGGCGCCGGGACGCATGAGGAGATCCTCCGCACGTTCGCCATGGCGCCCGGCGAAGAGCGCGCGGGGCGCGTCGCTCAGCTCGCGGCCCTCTACGACGCCGAGGTCGCGAGCAACGACCGCAGCTTCGGCGAGCTGATCGCGGAGCTGCGGCGGCGCGGTCTCTACGATCAATCACTGATCCTTTTCGTCGCCGATCACGGCGAGGAGCACGACGAGCACGGCTTCCTTGGCCACGCCAACAACCTCTACGCCGAGACGCTCGACGTGCCGATGATCATCAAATGGCCGCGGCAAACGGTGGGGGAGAGGGTGCCGATGTTGGCGCAGCAGATCGATATCCTGCCGACGATCCTCCGCGCTGTCGGCCTGCGTCCGCCGGACGGCCTGCCGGGAAGCGATCTCTTCACCCTGTCCGCCGCGCCGGACCGCGAAGCCTTTTCTCACCTCCGCTACGACGGCCGCGACGGCATGAGCGTGGTGGCGGATGGCTGGAAGCTCATCCTGCCGTTCAGCCGCAAGCTCGCCGCCGGCCCCGAGCTCTACCGCCGCGACAAGGATCGGGGCGACCAGAACGACCTCGCCGCGAACGACGAGGTGCGCACCGGCTGGTTGCAGTCCCGGATCCGCCTGGAGCTCCTGCGCACCCGTCCACCAGAGACGGCGCCGGCTCCGGTCGATCCGGAGACGCGGAAGGCTCTCGAAGCGCTGGGATATCAGTAGACGGGGAATAAAGCGACAAATTCGCAGTCTGGATCTGGCGAGGGGGCTGGCCCCAAACAACAAGGCCCCTGACACAACCGAAAGGAACCGCCATGAAGATCCATCGTCTGATCCTGCCGTTCGCCCTCTCACTCCTCCTGCCGGTGCTCTCCTTCGCGGGCACCGCGAGTCTCAAGATCCTCAGCCCCGGCAATGACGCGCAGCTCGACGCCGGTGAGCCGTATCCGCTCCAGTACGAGATCGCGCTCGGCCCCGGCGACGACCACTTCCATGTCTGGGTGGACGGCGAGCGCAGCCCGGGCATCCACGATCTCAAGGGGATCTACACGCTGCCCAAGATGACCCCCGGCGATCACGTCATCACTCTCAAAATGGTGGACAAGGGGCACCAGCCGACCGGCCCGCAGACGTCGATCAAAGTGCATGTGAAGTAGGGGAGCGATGGCTCTCCTAGTGGACAGCGGCGCCGGCTTGTGCGAGGGTGGCGCGGAGGCGAGCCTTTCGCCCTGCGCTTCCCCTTCTCGAATGCTGACAAGGATTCGCGACCTTCTTTTCCGGCAGGACGACCGCCGCAGCCGCTGCGAGCGGGCGATCCTGCCGCATCTGGACGCGGCGTACAACCTGGCCCGCTGGCTCACCCGCAACGATCAGGACGCGGAAGAGGTCTGGCAGACCGCCTGCCTGCGCGCCGTGCAGTTCTTCGACGGCTTCCAGGGTACCGACGCGCGGGCCTGGCTGCTCACCATCGTCCGCCGCACGTTCTACACCTGGCTGCACCAGCAGAAGCGCCGGCAGGAGATCGCGGAGCCTTTCGATGAGGAAGTCCACGCGGTCGAGGCCGGCGGTCCCGATCCCGAGGCGGAGCTGCTGCGCCGCGCCGACGCGCGGCTCTTGCACGAGGCGTTCGAGGCGCTGCCGCTGCCGTTCCGCGAGATCATCGTGCTGCGGGAGATCGAGGGGATGTCCTACAAGGAGATCGCCGCCATCGTCGGGATTCCGCTCGGCACCGTCATGTCGCGGCTGGCGCGGGCGCGCCGGCATCTGCAGGAGTTTCTGATCGAGCGCGGAGTCCGGAGAACGTCATGAACAGTGTGAGCTGCGACAAGACCGAGTTGGACCGCGCGGCCTATCTGGACGGCGAGTTGGATCTGACCAGCGCTCTCGCCTTCGAGCGCCATCTCGCGGGCTGCCCGGACTGCCAGCGAGCGCTCGACGCCCAGCGGGCGCTCAGCGAGGCGATCACCGGTGCCGGCCTTCGTCACCACCCTTCGCCGGCACAGACCCGGAGCCTGCGCAGGGCTCTCCGGCGGGACGAGATTGAGCCGGCCACCGCGGCCTCGCCCTGGCGCCGGCTGTCTGCCCTGTCTGCGATTGCCGCCATGCTGCTGGTCGCCGTCGTGTCCTGGAGCGTGGGGCGCGTCTGGCCGCCGCAGCGTGGCGTGGACGCTACGGACGAAGTCGTGGCGAGCCACGTACGCTCCCTTCTCGCCGGCCATCCGTCGGACGTGGTGTCCACCGACCGCCACACCGTCAAGCCGTGGTTCACCGGCAAGCTCGACTACGCGCCGGTGGTGATCGACCTCGCCGCGGAAGGATTCCCGCTCGCCGGCGGCCGGCTCGACTACCTCGACCACCGCCCGGTGGCGGCGCTCGTCTACCACTCGGACCGGCACGTCATCAACGTCTTCACCTGGCCGGCCGCCGGCAGGGCCGGTCTCACCGCGACTTCGCTCCAGGGCTTCCACACCGTCCACTGGACGCAGGCGGGGATGACCTGGTGGGCGGTCTCCGATGTCGCGGCAGATCGTTTGCGCCGGTTTGCGGAGCTCCTCGGCTATGCTTCCCGCGAAGCCACGCCGTGAAGGAGTCCGAGATGAGCCTGAGCCGAATCCAGCCCGCTGCCGTCCTGATCCCCAGTCTTCTCAGCCTCTGCATCCTCCTTCCTGCCATGGTTCAAGCAGAGGGGGCCAAAGAGATGAACGGCTATGGTCCCTGGACGCTCGGCATGAAGCCGGCGGAGGTCGAGGCGGTCGCGCAGCATGGCCCCTACACCAAGATCCAGACGGCGGCCGGCGGACTGGAGACGGTGAACGGCGACTTCGAGGGCCAGAAGGCGCACGTCGCCTTCCAGTTCCGTCCGGCGGGCCTGTACCAGATCCAGATCCGGCTCTACCAGGGGGAGCAGTACGCGGATGCCCTGGCGGCCCTCCATCGCGCCTACCTCTACCTCGGCACGACCTTCGGACCGCTCAACGACATCGACGGCCGTCTCGCCGCGGATCTCGATCCCGCGGGGCTGTCGAAGAAGATCGGCCCGGAGTTCTCCTCGGCCAAGGAGTCGCTCCTGCCGAGGCTGCACGCGGGCGGCACGGTGCAGGTGCACACCGTGACCTACAACATCGTGCCCGTCACCCTGCCGGACGGGCGGGACTTCCATGCCGAGTTGGTGCGCAGCCCCGAGCTGGGGCGGTACTACGTCTTCCTCTACTTCCGTGCGATGACGATGAGCAAGTAGGGGCTTGGCCGGAGCCAAGCCCTCTCAGCCGGCGAGCGCCCGCCGCAGCCAGATCCGCGCCGATTGCCATTCGCGCTTGATGGTGGCTGTCGAGACTCCACAGGCGGATGCCGTCTCCTCGGTCGTCAAGCCGACGAAGTAGCGGAGCCTGACGATGCGGCTGCGCTGCGGGTCGATGCGGTGGAGGTCGTACAAAGCGTGGCTCAAGGCTGTGACGGCGTCGCAGCCCGGCGCGGCGAGCTCGAGCGCCTGGTCCAGAGGCAGGTGATGTGCTCCCTGACCCCGCTTGCTCCGTTTGCGCGAGCGGGCGTGATCGACCAGGATCTGGCGCATCAGCCTCGCCACGAAGCCATAGAAGTGCGCTCGTGTGCTCCAGCCCGGCGCATGGATCCCGAGGAGTCGGAGGTAGACCTCATGGACCAGCGCGCTGGGCGGAAGGGCCGGTTCCTCCTCGGGCCGCAAGAGGATCCTCGCGAGCCGGCACAGATCGTCATAGACCGGCGGCATCAGCTCGGCCAGGGCGCTCTTGTCGCCGTCCCGCCAGCGCTCCAGGAGCCTGGACACCTCATCCGCGGACGCTGTCACGATGTATCTCCTCCTTGCGCTCGTCCTAACTGCGGCGAGACGCGAATGGCCGGGTTGTCGGGCAAACAGGAGGAGAGTGGCCCTGTGGTAGAGTTTTTTTGGCCGCCGTCAGTCAAGCATGAGCAACCTGAAGCAGTTCATCGGAGCGGAGCAGCCGCGGGGCCCTCGCGGCGAATGGACCGGCGAAGAGGCCGTCTTCACTCGCTTTCTGCAGGGTCTCGACTCCGGCGGGCCGGGGGAGCGGGAGGGGTTCGAGGCGGTCTGGCTGGCTCTGCGGCGTGTGCTGGTGGGGGAGCTCAAACGGCGCTCTCTGTGGACGCTGTCTCCGGCTTACGTGGGAATCTACGGCTCCGCGAGCTGGGCCGATGAAGAGGCGGTCGAGGAGTTGGTGGCCGACGGCTTCGCCTTCATCTTTGTCGAACGTCTGCGCAGTCTCAAGGCACACTTGCGGCTCAAGCCCAACGTCGAAGGTCTCATCGTGCGGAGCGCGCGCAACTTCCTGCAGGAGGCGCAGAAGCGCCATGATCCGGTGGGATTCCGCGTTTTCACCGTGTTGCGCGGTGCGGTGCGTTCGGCCGTGGCGGCAGGAGCCCTGCACGTGGTGGAGGGCAGCTCGGCGGTGCGGCGCGACACGGTCCTGGCCTTCCACGCCGGCGCCGCGGCGCGCCCCGGCGAGCTGGCCGCGGAAGCTCGCTCCTGGAACGTCGATCTGCTGCCGGACCTGATCACCGCCCGCGGCTGGGAGGTCCGCCCCCTGATGGCGCGCGTCGAGAAACTCCTCCTGCGGCTGCCCGCTCAGGGGTTCCCCGTCTTCCGATTCCAGGACCTGGTCGATCCTCTGCGTCTCGACGTGCGGATGCGCTGGCGGGCTCTGTGGACCAGCGCGCAGGGAGAAGAGCTGCCGCAACCCGGCGAGGACGATCGCCTGGTGATGGCTCGTATCGCTGTGCCGGCGCGCAGCCTGGAGGAGCGGGAGAGCTTTCGCAGCCTGCTCAACTGCCTGGAGGAGGGGATCGAGAACCTCGCGCAACGGGCCCAGAGCAAGGAGTACCTCCGCCGGCTCCAGATGTTCCTGCGCTGCTATGCCGCCGATGCGATGCCGGCGCCGGCCGGGGAGGAGCTCCCCTCGCGGCGCCGGCTCGCCGACCTGCTCGGCATTCCGCGCGACCGTCTGCCGGATCTCTTCACCACCTTGCAGAAGCTCGCCGAAGTCTGCCGGCAAGGGGCGGGGAAGGCACTGCCATGAAACGGCGAGATCCGCAGGAGCGCAGCCGCAGGGAGCTCGACGAGGCCCTGACCCGCTACGGCAGCGAGCGGGACCGCGAAGCCGCGCGCGGGCCGGAGCCCTGGCCCGGCGACCTGTTCGTGCTGGCCGAAACCGCCGAGTTTCCCGTCGAGTGGCTGCTCGTCGAACGGGGGCGCCAGGGCCGCTGCCTGATCGTCGCGGCGGACGCCAATCCAATCCTCGGTTGCGCCGACGTGGCGGTGCCGCCGGAGGCCTCCGGAGGTCCTCTGAGTGTGCGGTGCGACGTCGGTCTCCAGATCGGGATCGAGAGCCTGCGGCGGGGAGAGCGCACCGGCTCCCTGGCGGCGAACGATCTCGACCGGGTCCGCCGGCTGCGCGCTGAGGTGGCGGCAGGCGGCGTGCCGGACCCGAAGCTGGGAGCTGGTGGAGAGCCCGACCCGTCCTATGAGGATTGGCTTGCCGAAATCGTGCTGCCGGCGCGCGCCGCTCTGCTGCCGGTCGCCAAGGAGGAGCCCGGGCTGGCGTTCCGCCGGGCTCGGAAGGGGATCGCGGCTGCCGCAGGGCTCGTTCTGTTCCTGGCCGTCTGCGGCGTCTCGATACTGGCCTGGCGCTTCCACCAGGGCGAACGCCAGGCGCGGCAGGAGGTCAGCCGGCTGCTGGAGGAGAGCCGGAGGAGGGAGGCGGCGTACCGGCGGGAGCTTGAGAGTGAGCGGCAGCGCCTCGAAGCGGCCTACCAGAAGGAGCTGGCGGCCCGTCGCATTCCCACGCCGGGCTCTGAAGCCGGCAGGCCGCTGGCGAATCTCGTCTATGCCAGCTTCTATCCTGGCGCATCACGAGGCACGGTGCGGGAGCTCGCGGCGCCGCCCGGCACGACGTATCTCTTTCTTCTGTTCTACGTCGGCCACCGGCCGCTCTCCGTGGAGTATCGGGTGGACGTGGAGAAGGGCGCGGGCGGTGCAATCTGGAGCCTGGGCGGGCTGCACCTGCTGCCGAGCCAGGAGGTGAGCGTCGCCCTGCCGCGTGCCCAGGTGCCGGACGGCGCCTATCGGATGCGTCTTTATGGTGTGAGCGGTAAAGAGCGGCAGGATCTGGGCCAATTCGAGGTGCGCATCGTGTCGCAGCTTTCTCATCTGCCGGACCGCTGAGGAGAAATTGTCGTGGCATCGATCGCTCGTCCACTCTGCCTGAGCCTGGGGCTGTGCCTGGCTCCGGCCCTGGCTCAGGCTCAGATCGTCGTCGAGGTGATTCCCGACGAGAACGTCCTGCGCGGGGCCGGCGTGCAGCCCGGCGATGTCTTCGTCTCCTGGGAACGTCTGCCGAGCCCGCCCGAGAATCCAAACACGGCCGCAGGAACGTTGGGCACCCCGTTCGATTGGGAGTGGATGACCTTCGAGCAGGCGATGCGGGGCACGGTGCGGCTCACCGGCGAGCACCTGGGACAACCGGCAACATGGACTGTGCCGATCGGACTCCTGATCGACGCGGAGGTCAGACCGGTCCTGCCGCCTGAAGTCCTGGAGCCTTACCAGCGCGGCCTCGATCTTCTGCGACAGAAACGGACGGCGGACGCGGCCGACTGCTGGCGATGGCTGGCCGAGGAGCTGCGGCGGGCCGGTGACCGGCGCCGGGCGGGCTGGCTCTTTCTCCGTGTGGCTCGCACTCTGACCGGGCTCAGAGTCTGGGACGAAGCAGAGAAATCCTACCAGGCTGCGCTGGCCGAAGCCCGGGACCCCCAATCCACGGTCACCATCCTGGAAGCCATGGGAGATTCCTATGCGGCGGCAGGCCGCCCCATGGAGGCCGAAGAGTGCCATCTCGCCGAGCTGCGCATTGAGCATGCTGCCTGGGGGGAGAGCCTGGAAACGGCACTCACCGATCTCAAAATGGGTTGGCTTGCGGCCGACGGCGGCCAGTTGGAGACGGCACAGACTTATCTGGAGCAGGCCCTGGCGATCGAGCAGAGGCTCGCGCCGAAGAGCGGATTGCTGGCGGAAACCTTGAAAGGTCTGGGCAATGTGATACTCGCTTGCGGAGACCTCGAGACCGCCGAACGCTATCTTCGAATTTCACTCCGGATGGAGCAGGAGATGGCTCCAGCGAGCTACTACGTCTCAACGGCCTTGTCCGCTCTCGGGCTCTTGCACTATCTCCGCGGAGATCTGGATTCGGCCGAAGATCTTTTCCGAGAGGGTTTGGAAGCCGAGAACAGAATGCGGCCGGGGACCAAGTACGTTGCCACCTTCCTGGAGAATCTGGCCGGGATTGCCCAGGACCGCAACGACATCGCAGCAGCGGAAGATTTCTATGTCCAAACTCTGAGCCTCGCGGAGAAGGTGTACCCGGGGAGCATGCGCTACGCCAGAAAGCTCGAGGGTCTGGGGCGGCTCGCCGTAACGAAAGGGGATTTGGCGACCGCACAGACTGTCTACGATCGAGCGCGGCAGATCCTGGAACGCGTGGCTCCGGAAGGCCTGGAGCTTGCGCACGTCTTGAAAGATCTCGGTGCGCTGGAGGCAACGGGTGGAACGCTTGAAAAAGCGGAGGAATACGCCCGGAAGTCCCTGGCGATCAGCCAACGGTTGGCCCCGGGAAGCTTGCAACGGGCAGAGACTCTTCATCTCCTCTCCTCCATCCTGCTCACGAAGGGCTCTACCACGCAGGCAGAAAAGGAATTGACCGGTGCCTTGGAAATCCTCGAAGCGCAGATCGGCCAGCTCGGCGGCTCTCTGGAGGTCAAGGGAGCGTTCCGGGCCGAAGCGGGAGACATCTACCGCGACGCCATCCGTTTGCAGACCGAGAGGGGGCACTCCGGCGAAGCGTTTCGCCTTCTGGAGCGGTTCCGGGCGCAGTCCTTCCTGGCTCTGCTCGCGACCAGAGACCTGACCTTCGCGGCTGACATCTCTCCCTCCCTCGACCGGGAGCGCCGGCGGGTGACCGCTCTCTACGATCGCAACGAGCTGCGCTTGGCAGCGTTCAATCTGGATCAGGAGGAGACCGAGGCCCTGCGGCGCGAGCAGATCCGCCTGCGCGAGCAAAGGGAGGAGATCGACGCCGAGATCCATCAAGCCTCGCCCCGCCTGGCGGCGATGATTCACCCCCGGACGCTGACCTTCGAAGCGGTCCGGGCGGCGCTCGACCCAGGCACGGTGATGCTGTCCTACAGCGTCGGCAAGAAGCAGACGCAACTGTTCGTTGTGGCTCCCGGCCGGGAGCTGGAGGTCAAGACGCTGCCGGTCGGAGAGGAGGCGCTGCGGCGCGATGTCGAGAGTCTGCGCCAGCTCATCGACCAGGCACGGTCCAAAGGGAGCCTGGGCGTGGAGGGACTGGATTGGACCAGCCGCCGGCTCTACCGTCTTTTGATCCAGCCGGCCGAGACCTCGATCGCCGCCGGAGACCGGATTGTCATCGTTCCCGATGGTCCGCTGCATCGTCTGCCTTTCGCCGCTCTCATCCGGAAGCGGGCGCCGGGGAAAAAAAGTGAACGGAGCTGGCAATACCTGGTGGAGTGGAGGCCTCTCCATACAGTGCTGTCGGGATCCGTCTACGCCGAGCTCAAGGAACGGCGTCGCACTACGGAGAGCGGCGCCGCTCCTTTTCAATGGGTCGCTTTCGGCGACCCCTGGTTTCCGCCGCAGCTCGCGCAAGGCCGGCCGTTGGAGAGTGGAGAAGCGCGGCTGCGCTCGTTCTCGACCCGGACAGGTCTTCAATGGGAGCGCCTCCCTGAGAGCCGCCGGGAGGTCGAAAAAATCGCTCAGCTCTTCCCCGCGGCGTCACGCCAGATCTACCTGGATCGCGAGGCCACCGAGGAGCATGCCAAGGCGCTGGGCCGGCAAACGCGCATCGTCCATTTCGCCACCCACGGCTTTGTGGATGATCATTCCCCCTTCGACTCCGGGCTGGTGCTGGCCATCCCCGAGCACTTCACGGAAGGGACCGACAACGGTCTCCTGCAAGTCTGGGAGATCTTCGAAAACGTGCGGCTGGACGCGGACCTGGTCGTCCTGTCGGCCTGTGAGACGGGGCTGGGGGAGATCCGCGGCGGCGAAGGCATCATCGGATTGACGCGGGCTTTCCAGTATGCCGGCGCCCGCTCGGTCCTGGCCAGCCTCTGGCGCGTCGACGACAAGGCGACGGCCGACCTGATGGAGCGCTTCTACCGCCATCTGCGCGCCGGCCAGCCCAAAGCCGAGGCCCTGCGATCCGCCCAGCTCGAGCTGCTCCGGGGCGAAGGCAAGGATGCCGCTGCTCCCTTCTTCTGGGCCGCCCTGCAACTGTTCGGCGACTGGCAATAGATCTCCTGATCCCTTTGGGGCGAAAACGTCGCTACTCCGGGTAGAGGCCACGCGCAGCCTCGTCTCGGGGATTCGCTTCCATTTGCTGGATCAAAAGGAGATCGATGATGAAGAAACGGCTCCGCATTCTTTCCCTCGTGCTGATGAGCTGGGCCCTGGCCCTCCTGGCACCGGGGACAGCGCGCTCTCAGATGATCAAATCAGGCCATGACACGCTGTCCAGTCTCACGTTCCGGAGCGAACGGCTCCAGGCAAAGGAGGAGATCGAGCCTCTGGAGGTCATGCGGAGCGTCGTCCCCTCGGCCGCCCAGGCCGCCTGGGCGAATTTTCAACTGGACGCACCGGTTGAGTGGCGGGCCACGGTGGACAAGCGGCATGGCCTCGTCTCCTTCGCGGAAGGCGGCGGCATCGCGTGGATTCCTGGCAAGGGCAACTCCTTGAAGGGCGCCCACAAGGTGAACCTGGAGACTCTGGAGACCATCGCTCGCAATTTCCTGCCCAGGGTCGCGGGGATGATGGGCGTCGATCCCAAGTCGCTCGTCTTGAACGTGGGCCGCTCCGGCCAGCCGGCCGGCCACCTCTGGTTCGTCGATTTCGACGTGGTCCGGGATGGCATGAAGATCGAGGGCGCGCGGGTCGTCTTTCGGGTCAACAACGGCAATCTGATCCAGTTCGGCACCGAGAACCTGCCGGTTCCCGGATCGGTCGCTCCGCCGGTCAAAGTCACCAGAATCAAGGCCCTGGAGGCGGCCGCAAAGTACATCGGCGGCTTCGGCTCCGCCGACAGTTTCGGCGACTCCGGGAGCCTTCACCTGCTGCCTGCGAACCTCGGCGCCGGCCGCAGGCTCGCCAAGGTCTGGCAGTTCATCTTCCACCGCGACGGCGTGATGGGAACCTGGCAGGTGCGCGTCGACGCGACGAACGGCGAGGTCCTCGAGCTCGCAGACGTCAACGAATACGCACAGGCGACCGGGGGTATCTATCAGAATTCGCCGACCACCGGTCCCGAGATCGTCCGGCCCATGCCGTTTACCGACGTGTCGACCGGCGGCTACACCAATTCGGCGGGTCTTTACAACTTCACCGGCGGAACGGTCACCTCGACACTTTCTGGCCTGTATGTCAGGAGCATCGACGCCTGCGGCGCCATCGCGCAGGCCTCCGACGCCTCCGGCGACATCGCCTTCGGCACCTCTGCCGGTACCGACTGTGCGACTCCCGGTCACGGAGGAGCGGGCAACACCCACGCTTCGCGTGAGCAGTTCTATCAGGTCAACCGCATCAAGGAGGTCGCCCGCGGCTGGCTGCCGAGCAACACCTGGCTCGGCCAGCAGCTCAGCGTCAACGTCAACTTGAACCTGACCTGCAACGCCTATTGGAAACCTGCAACCGGGACACTCAATTTTTTCAAATCGGGAGGTGGCTGCCGCAACTCCGGTGAGATCTCAGGAGTCTCGCTTCACGAGTTCGGACATGGCCTGGACCAGAATGATGGCACCGGCACCGCGCCCGAGGGGGGCACTGGTGAGGCGTATGGCGACACCACCTCGTTCATCGCTCTTCACGACTCCTGCATTGGTGAAGGCTTTCTGCCGGCCACTTGCGGCGGTTACGGAGATGCCTGCACCTCCTGCACGGGCGTGCGCGACGTCGACTGGGCGAAGCACGCTTCGAACACCCCGGCGACGGTTTCGAATTTCACCCAAGTGCGCTGCGGCAGCGGTGCCGGCCCTTGCGGCAGGGAAATGCACTGCGAGTCCTACGTCCCCTCCGAGGCGGTCTGGGACTTCGCCAACCGCGACCTGCCCGGCGCCGGCACCGGCCCTGCCTGGACGGTCCTGGACCGGCTCTGGTATCTCTCCCGCGGCACCGCGACCAGCGCCTTCACCTGCAACACGAGCGGAACGTTCACCTCGAACGGCTGCGGCACGGGCAGTTGGTGGAAGACCATGCGCGCGGTCGACGACGATGACGGCAACCTGACCAACGGGACGCCGCACGGCGCCGCTCTCTTTGCCGCCTTCAACCGCCATGGTATCGCCTGCACGACAGACGCCGGCGCCGGCACCAGCTTCAACGGCTGTACCCAACCCGCCGTGCCGGCGTTGACCATTTCTCCCGGGGACAATTCCGCCACGCTCTCCTGGACGGCTTCGGGCTCCGCGGTCTACGACGTGTTCCGGAATGAGACCGGTTGCAACGCCGGCTTTACCAAGGTGGTGAGCAGCGGCGCCGCGACATCGTTCACGGACACCAACGTTGCCAATGGTCTCACCTACTACTACCAGGTCACCGCGTTCCCGTCCGGCAACGAGGCCTGCGCCTCGGCGCCTTCGACCTGCCAGTCGGTGACCGTCGCGCCGCCACCCCCGGATTTCACGATCTCCTGCAGTCCGTCGACCCTGTCGATTCAGAAGGGGGCCAATGACACGAGCACCTGCACGGTGACCTCATTGAACGGCTTCGCGAGCTCCACGGCTCTCTCGTGCTCGGGTCTGCCGGCGGGAGTGACGTGCGCCTTTGTTCCCAGCTCGGTGACGCCGCCGTCAGGTGGCGGCGCCGCGAGCACACTCACGGTCGCGGTGGCGGGCTCGGTGGCGCCCGGGAGCTATAGCTTCCAGGCGCAAGCCACGAGTGGCTCGCTGACGCGAAACACGACGCTCTCTCTCACGGTGCCCGCACCCGATTTCACCATCACCTGCACCCCGGCTTCGCTCCTCGTCCCACAGACCGGCAGCGCATTTTCGACGTGTACAGTCACCTCGCTGTTTGGCTTCGCGAGCACCATCAACTTTGGCTGCCCGGGTGCGCCGGCCGGGGTGACCTGCTCGTTCACTCCCAGCTCCGCCACGCCTCCCGCCGGCGGCAGCGTCACGACCACTCTCACGGCCTCGGCCGCGAGCACAGCGGTCACCGGTCCCTATACCCTCAAGGTCCGCGGGACCAGCGCCGCGGTGTCAGAAAAGACCAACATCGCGCTCGTCGTCGCCACTCCGGTGTTCGTCGACGACTTCGAGACCGATCAGGGTTGGACGGTCAATCCCAAAGGAACTGATACGGCGACCGGGGGGATCTGGGCGCGTGGGATTCCGGCGGTGAGCCGGTATCAGATCGCCGCCGAGAGCGGATCGTTCGATCTGGTGACCGGACCCAACCTCCTGACCGGGGGTAGCGGCGACGACGTCGACGGCGGCGTCACCACGGTCAGGTCTCCTGCGATCACCCTGCCCGCGAGCGGCACACTCACGCTCTCCTTCGCCTACTACCTGGGGTACAACGCCACCGCCACCGCGGAGGATTTTCTCCGCGTCCGGGTGATTGGAACGACAACGACGACACTCCTCAGGGTGGTGGCGGGAACAGATCCAGGAACGCCCTCCTGGCAAACGCTCGTCGCCGACATCAGCGCCTTTGCCGGGCAGACCGTCCGCATTACGATCGATGCAACGGACGCCGCGACCAACGACAACATCGAGGCCGCGATCGACGACGTCCAGATCACGCAGCAGTAGACTTCGCCTCCCGAGTGGGCAGGTGAGCCGGCGGAGGTTGTCCCCCGAGCCGGCTCACCGCGCGGGAGGCGATAGCCAGCCGGTTCCTTTTGGGCCTGTGTTGACCCGTCCGTCCCGGACGGATAGTCTGGCGGAAAAGACCGGGAGGCGGAAGACGATCATGAAGATGGCTGGTTGGACGACTCTAGCGCTGTGCTTCGTGGCCGCGGCGCTCTTTGCGGCGAATCCCGCAGACATTGCCGCCACGGCCACGCTGAGCCAGGACGGATTCGGCCCCGTGCATTGGGGCATGACGGTCGCGGAAGCCCGCAAAGCGCTGGGACGGGACCTCGCGGTGGACGGCGAGCCCGGAGAGTGCCACTGGGAGAGCGCGAAGAGCCTGCCCGGCGTCGCCTTCATGGTGGAGAAGGGGCGCGTCACTCGCGCTGATCTGAGCGAGCCGCGCTGGGCCACCGACCGCGGCCTTCACTTGGGCGATCCGGAAGAGAAAGCGCGGCAGCTCTATGGCCGCGATCTGGAGAAGTGGGGGAACGAGGACCACAGGGCCAACCGCTTCATCGTGCAGTCGAAAGCCCGGAAGCGCGCTGTCTACATCGAATCTGACGGCAAGACGATCACGACCCTCCGCGCCGGGCAGCAGCCGTCGGTGGAGTATTACGAGGGGTGCTCATAGGCCATGCCGATCATCGCCGTCACCGATCTCTCGAACCAGGAGTTCCTCAACAAGTACGCCGCGCCCGGCCGCGTCGGGCTCGCCGGCGGGAACACGCTGATCGAGCGGACGATCCGCCGGATGCAACGGAATCTGTCGGAGTCGCGGGAGAAGAGCCTCTGGTCGCACGCCTTCCTGTGCAGCGGGTCGCGCATCGACGGCCACCAGTGGGTTCTGGAGTCGGACCTGGAGATCCACCGCAAGCAGATCCGGCTGGGAGTGCAGGAGAACCGCACCTCGAAGTACGCCGACGAGACGGTGTTCCATAATCTGGCGATCCTCGATTTCGGTTTGACTGAGGAGCAGGTGCGACTGGTGATGACCGAAGGGCTCGAGCTGCTGTCGGGCCTGGCGCGCTACTCGATGCGCGAGCTGGTGGGGACCCTGTTCGCCCTCCAGCGGCCCACCCTCCGCGGTCGCGAGAACCTCCTCGCCCGCGAAGGCGCTCTCTACTGCTCCGCCATGGTCCAGCACTGCTACGCGAAGGCCGGCATCGAGTTCACCTCCGGCGTGATGATCAAGAACACCACACCGGAAGATCTCTCCAGGACTCCGGTGCCGCATACTGCGTACGTGCTGAGGCGATGACCAAACCCCGGCGCTGGATCGGCCGCTGGCTGCTCGGTGTGGGGATTCTCCACACCCTGCTCGGCTTCGGAACGTACATCTTCTCCGTCGTCGAAATCCTCCGCGCAGGGCTGTGGAACACGGTGGCGTCGGTCCAGGGCCGGCCGGAGGCGGTCTGGTTCATCGCCGCCGGCCTGCAACTCATCCTGCTCGGCGCGCTGGCGAATTGGATCGAGGCGCGGGGCCCCGGGGAACCATTGCCGCGTTTCCTCGGCTGGACGCTGCTGGGGTTCGCGATCCTCGGGGCTGTTCTGATCCCGATTTCCGGCTTCTGGCTCCTCGTGCCACCCGCTGTGGGCATCCTCCTGCGCCGCGAGGCGCCTCCTTCGCCTGCCACCTGACCTGGACCTGGGTTATAGTCAGCGCCAATCCGTGGACAGCCGCAGCGCCCGGCCGGCACACGGGCTCCAGTGACCGCAATGCTCAAGTGGTTCAAGCGCAAGCCTGCTTCCAACCCCCAGATCAAGGCCCGGGAAACTCTGTACGGAGACTTGTCGCTGGAGGACTGGCTCGACGTCGGGGCCGCCGGCGAGGGGTGGGAGCTTTTCGCTGACGCGAAGGATGCGCTGGAGGCCGGCGATGAGGCGCAAGCCGTCGAGGCGCTGAAAAAGGTCGTCCTGCATCCGGCTCTCGAATCCCGGGAATACCTCCAGGCCTGGCATCTCCTGCGGCAGTACCGTGTGTGGCCCCACGCCGCGCGCGCCAAGATGTTGCTCGGCGTGGTCGTCGAGGTGGGACTGGAGGAGGGCGTCGACGACGTCGCGGTCTATGCGGACAAGACGGCTCGCTACTACAACTTTGGTGGCGTCGGGGTGACCTGGGGACGGCCGGACGCTTCGCTCGACAGAGAGGTCGACGCGGTGCTCGCCGCGGCGGCAGACCTCGTGGTCCGGATCGGCCGGCGGGACTCGCCGCGTCTGCAGCCTCCGCAGCCGGGCCACGCGTGGATCAGTCTGCTGACACCGAACGGCCTGCACTGCGTCGCCGGGGAGTTCGAGCGGCTCGCCGCGCAACCGCTCGCCGGACCGGTCCTCACCGCCACCTCGGCGCTCGTCCAGGCCATGCTCGTGCGCACCGGCAAGACGGTGACCTGAGCCGGCCTGAGCCGGCGTGCGTCTTCGTGCTAGATTTCCGGGGCGGCGATGACTGCGATCCGATCTCTCTCCGACGCCCCGGCGGCGTCCGCCCCGGAGCCGGCGTGATCCGAAGCCCGGCCGAGTCGCCTCTGCTCCTCGAGGCCCGGTGGCGGTCGGCGTGGGACAGCCTGGGGCTGGCACCGCCCGCGGCGGTCTATCCGGAGGTGGTGCGAGCCCACCGCGAGGCCCACCGCGCCTACCACACCCTGGAGCATCTCGGAGAGTGCTTCGCGCACCTCGAAGCGGTCCGCCAGCACGCCGAGCGCCTGCCGGAGATCCAGATCGCCCTCTGGTTTCACGACACCTTCTACGACACCTGGCGCAGCGACAACGAGGAGCGGAGCGCCGCCTGGGCGCGGTCGGTGCTGCTCGACACCGGCGCCGGCGACGAGGTGGCGGAGCGCATCGGCGATCTCATCATGGCGACCAAGAGCCACGCCGCGGCGACCTCGACGGACATGGCGCTCGTGGTCGACATCGACCTCGCCATCCTCGGCGCCAATCCGCCGCGCTTCGCGGACTACGAGCAGCAGATCCGCGAGGAGTACCACTGGGTGCCCGGCTTCCTGTTCCGTCGCAAGCGGGGGCAGTTCCTCTCCGCGCTCCTGGCCCGCCCCCGCATCTACCACACCGATTTCTTCCGCGCCCGCCTCGAAGCGGCGGCGCGGCGCAACCTGCAGACCGCCCTGGAAGGCCTGGACCGGCCGGGAGCCGGAGAGTGACGAGGAGTGATACCGCGATGAGCCAGCCGTCCGAGACCGCAGACCCCACCCGTGAATTCCTCCGCCACACCCTGGCGACCCTGGCCTACCGCGGCGGTAAGGCGCTGCGCGGCGCTCCCGCGAGCTTCGCAGCGTTCCGGGCCGGCGAGTCGAGTCGCACGCCGCTCGAAATCCTCACCCACATGGGAGATCTGTTCGACTGGGCGGTCTCCCTGGCGCGCGGCGAGCACAAATGGCAGAGCGCCGAGGCGCAGTCGTGGGACGAGCAGGTCGAGCGCTTCTTCGCCGCGCTGCAGCGGTTCGACGAGATCCTGGCGGGCGATGCGCCGCTCGGCTTTTCGGTGGAGAAGCTGTTCCAGGGACCGATCGCCGACGCCCTGACCCATACCGGGCAGATCGCCATGCTCCGCCGCATGGCCGGCGCGCCGGTCAAGGGGGAGAACTACTTCAAGGCCGACATCCAGGCCGGTCGGGTGGGATCGGAGCAGGCGGCGCCGCGGGTGGAATTCGATTGACGAGAGGATGGGCGTGCGGCGCCGCGCTGCTCGCCCTGGCCGCGGCGTCCATCGCCCCCGGCGCGCCGGTCGAATCGTCTCTCACCGCCGGCGCATCTCTCGTCTTCACCGCCCGCCTCGATCCGGGACAGACCTATCTCCTCGCCGTCGAGCAGCGGGGGATGGAGGTGGGCGTCGAGGTCAAGGATGCGGGCGGTGAGAGCATCGCCGCGGTCGTCGGCCCGCTCGACCGCTGGGGCGTCGAGACGATCGTCCTGCATCCACCGGCCGCGGGGGTCTACACGGTCCAGGTCCATTCGGAGAAGAAGGGCGTCGGCCCCGGCCGCTTCATGGCGCGTCTCGACGTTCTCCCCGCGGCGACACCGGCCGAGCGCGAGCGGATCGCCGCACTGACCGCCACCAGCTCGGCGGGCGCGGCTCTCCGGAAGCAGACTTCCGAGAGCCTGGAGCAGGCTCTGGTTGCGCTCCAGAAGGCGCGCGGCCACTTCAGCGCAGCCGGTGATCGCCGGGGCGAGGTGGAAGCCGCCAACTGGCTGGCGGCGGTGTCCCGTCGCGCGGGGCAGCAGCGTAAGGCGGCCGAGCTGTTCCGTGAGGCGGCCGCGCGCTGGCACGAGCTGAACGAGCCGGAGCGGGAGCTGCGGGCGTGGAGCGATCTGTCGCTCTCTCTCTGGGAACAGAGCGATCTGCCCGGCGCCGAGGAGGCCCTCGCGCACGGCCGGACCCTCGTCCGGGAGCCGTATGACGAAGCGGACCTGCGCAACCGGGAATGCGTCATCGTCCACGCCCGCGGCGACGTGCGCGCGGCGCTCGGCTGCTACCGCGAGGCCCTGGAGATGTTCCAGCGCCTTGGGGAGAGCGCTGACGCGGCGGCGGTGCTCAACAATCTCGGGTTCGCCGCCTACAGCCTCGGCGAGCCGGGACCGGCGGCGGAGAGCTACAGGCAGGCGCTGGAGATCCGGCGGGCGAACGAGAACCCCGCGGGAGAGGCCCAGGTGCTCAACAACCTCGCCGTCCTCGCGCGGAGCCTGGGCGAGGTCGACAGCGCTCTCGCCGACTATGCCGCCGCCCGGGAGATCCTGGCCTCTCTCAACGACCGCCGTCAGGAAGCCATCGCGCTCAATAATCTGGGGGTCGCCTACAGCTCTCTCGGCGAGGTGGAGCGCGCCCGCGTCTACCTCGAAAAAGCCCTGGAGATGCGGCGCGCGGTCGAGGACCGGCGCGGCGAGGTCGTCACCCTCGACAATCTCGGCCGCCTGGAGCTCGCTCAGAACGAGCCCGGCAAGGCGATCGCGCTCTACCGCCGCGCCCTCGATCTCGCCATGGCTACGGGAGACAAGCGCAACGAGGGCACCGCCCGCAGCTATCTTGGCGAAGCGCTCCTGGCCGCTGGACAACCCGGGGAATCGATCGCGGAGCTGGACCGCGCGCTGGTTCTCCACCGGGCGGCGGAGGACCGGCCGGGCGAAGCGCTCTCGCTGCGGCGCAAGGCGGAAGCCCTGGCGGCGTCCGGCCGGCCGGCGGAGGCGTTGCCGCTGCTCGCGGAGGCCCTCGCCGCGGTGCGTTCCCTGGGCGACCCGGTGGGGGAGGCCGCGGTGCGGACCATAGAGGCGCGTGTCCTCCGGGACAGCGGGCAGCTCGACGCGGCGCGGGAGGCCGCGCTGGCCGCGGTCACTGCGATCTCGGCGGGCGAGTCTTTCCGTGCCCGGCTGGGCAATCCCGAGCTCCGGGCTTCCTTCCTGGGCTCCCGGCGCGAAGCGGGCGAGATCCTCGTCGACGTGCTGATGCGCCTCGACGCCGCGCACCCGGGACAGGGCTTCGACCGCGCGGCCCTGGAAGCCAGCGAGCGGGCGCGGGCGCGCACCCTTCTCGACGTGCTGCGCGAGAGCGGCTCGCCGATCCGCAACGCCGTCGATCCGGCCCTGGCGGCGCGCTATCGCGAGTTGGAGCAGCGGCTGGCGCTCAAGGCCGACCGCCGGCAGAGTCTGCTGGCCCGTGGCGCCGCGGGCCAGCGGGATGCGAAGGCGCTCGATCTGGAGATCGAGCAGGTGCGGGCGGACCTCGACCGGCTCGACATCGAGATCCGCCGCCAGGATCCCCGCTACGCGGCGCTGACCCGGCCGGATGCCGCCGATGGTGCCGGCACCGCGGGCGCCGGTGAGATCCACGCGCTCCTCGATTCTGGCACCGTCCTCCTCGAATACAGCCTGGGACGGGACAGAAGCTACCTGTGGATCGTCGGTCCGTCGTCCCTGCGCGCCGTGACCCTGCCCGGGCGCGAGGAGATCGAGCGTGCCGCCCGCGCCTTTCACGAGGTGCTGAGCCGGCCGCCGGGCTCGGGAGAGGGGAGCCGGCTCGGCGCCGGCGCCGCCTTGAGCCGCATGCTGTTGGGGCCGGTGGCCGGTGAGATCCGCGGCCGGCGCCTGGCGATCGTGGCTGACGGCGCGTTGCACTACATCCCCTTTGACGTCCTTCCAGAGCCCGGGCCCAAGCCTGGAGAGGATGCCGAGCCGCTCCTCGTCCGCCACGAAGTGGTGGAGTTGCCCTCCGCCTCGGTCCTCGCGGCGCAGCGGCGGGATCTCGCCGAGCGGCGGCCGGCCACCCGGCTGGCGGCCGTCCTTGCCGATCCGGTCTTCCAGCGCGACGATCCGCGCGTCGTCGCCGCGGCGGGAGCCCGGCGCGGCGATGCGACAGGGGAGCCGGGGGCGCTGTTCAGCCGCCTCTACTTCTCCCGCCGTGAAGCCCTGGCGATCTCCGCCCTGGCCACCAAGGATGCGGTGACGACCGCGCTCGACTTCGCGGCCAGTCGCGGCTTCGCGCTCTCCGGGACACTGCGGGACTACCGCTACATCCACTTCGCCACGCACGGTGTTTTCGACGCGGACCGGCCGGGCCTGTCGGGCCTCATGCTCTCCCGGTTCGACGCCAAAGGGCGTCCGGAGGAAGGGTTCTTCGGCTTGCGCGACCTGTACGGCCTCGACCTCGCCGCCGATCTGGTGGTCCTCTCCGGCTGCCGCACCGCGCTCGGCAAGGAGGTCCGCGGCGAAGGGCTGCTCGGCCTGACCCGTGGCTTTTTCTACGCCGGGGCACGGCGGGTCGTCGCGAGCCTCTGGGCGGTGGACGACCAGGCGACCGCGGAGCTGATGGAGGGTTTCTACCGCGGCCTCTGGGCGGCGGAGCTGCGGCCCGCCGACGCCCTCCGCCAGGCGCGACTGGCGCTTCTCCACAGGCACCGCTACCGCGACCCGTTCTACTGGGGAGCCTTCGTGCTGCAAGGGGATTGGCGTTGAGGCGGAAAAAACCTGCGAGGATCGCGCCCTTTTTCGCACTCTGTTTTTGAGGTCTATCCACAACCAACCCAGGAGGGATGAATCATGGCGTTCAAAGATTTCGTCAAACCGAACGGCTGGAAGGTCCACAAGGAAAATTGCAAGCCTCGGGAAGAAACCGGCCATACGATCAAGATCGACGGCTCGGAGGCCGCGGTGACGATCTGCTGCGACGACTCCCGAACGCACCTCTACGTCGATCCTGTCTACCAGCCCGATCCGGAGATGATCAAAGGCCCGGATTATCAGATCGTCCTCGACGGCAAGGGACCGAACGGCAAGGGTCAGATCAAATGCTATTGGCTCAAGCACGCGGGCCAGACGCCGTCCTGGACGGCCGAGGACAAGGGCTGAAACGAGAAACCGGTCCGGCGGGGCTTACCCGCCGGACCGGCCGCAGCGACACGGATCGCCGTCTACTTCTTCGGCTTGACCCGGACCTTCTGCATCATCCCCTCGTCCTCGTGCAGAAGAATGTGGCAGTGGAGGACGAACGTCCCGTCGAAGCGCTCGAAGCGGGTGCGGAACTCGATCTTCCCGGGGAGGTACTTGTCGGGAGCGATCTTCGTCCGTGGCGGCACCAGAATCGTATCGCGCCACGGTCCTGGATTTCCCTGCTCGTCGATGAGCTGGAAGGCGTTGACATGGATGTGGAAGGGGTGGGGCGAATCGGTGTAGTTGAGCACCGTCCACCTTTCGATGTCGCCGACCGTCTTGTCGAGGTCGGGCATGACGGCGTCTTGATAGCAACTGTGGTTCACCGTGAAGAACTTTTTGTCATCCGTCAGCCCGAAAGCCACCGTGACCAACGGCCGGTTGATTTCTCCTACCTTGATGTCCGGCAGCATGTCGGTGGGCGGCTTGAGCGCCGCCGGAATCTTGTTGGCGCAGGAGCCGGGAGTCCCGGTGCAGGGCTCTCCGGCCACCTCGATCTGAGCGACGATCTGCGCTTCGTCGACGCCGGGCTCCGTGCCGTCCACCCCGGGGACGGAGAACAGCGTCGACTGTTGCTTGTAGAGATAGTACGTGCCCTTCTGCGCCGGAGCGGCGGCGAGGAGATCGACGCGGTACCCGGGTGCGAGCTCGATATTGGTGGTCTCTTCGGGCTTCGGCCGGGTGATGCCGTCGAGAGCGATGCGATACATCTTGAAGTTATCGCCTGCCTGCGCCGGCCGGATCACCAGCGGGACGCCGGCGAAGATGCCGGAGTCGATGAAACGCCAGCGCTCGACCTGGCCGGGCCGCATCTTGATGAGTGGTTTGACCCGCCCGTTGACAGCGGTGCGTTTTCCGTTGTTGGCCCAGTTGGAGCCGAGCTCCGTGAAGACCTCGGCCTCGCCAATCCCGGTCTGTGGATTGACCTTGTAGGCGAGCTGCTGGAGGAGGAACAGGCGTTCCTGCGCCGCTTTCACTTCGGGCACCTCGTCGGCGGGACCGTCCTCGACGATCAGTGCGCCCGCCATGCCGCTGGCAAGCTGCATCGACGTCGAGCCGTGATTGTGGGCGTGATACCAGAATGTGCCCGGATACTGCCGGGCCTTGTCGCCATCCTTGGGACCCAGGATGTCGAACTGATAGTCCATCTGGCTTTCCTTGCCGCCACCCGGGGGGATGGAGAGCATGACATTGTCGCTGTTGCCGCTCGGCGAGATGTGGAGGCCGTGGGTGTGGAGGTTGGTGACGTTGAAGCCGTGCATCGGAATCATGCATTCGCCGGATTTCATCTCCATCATCTTTGGTTCCACCGGCAGGTCGTTGCTCAGATGGATGAACAGCTTGTCTCCCGCCTTCACCCGGAACGTCGGCCCCGTGAGCATGTTGTTGTAGGAACGGAGCCGGACCGGTTGCCCTGTCTCGCCGATCCTGATGACGTTGTCGGCGTAGCGGATGTCGAGCGCGGCGTGGAGCTCCCGGGTCTTTTCGTCGGGGCGCAGGACCGGAGGCTCTGTCCACTCGGTGGGTGGAAGGTCACCGCCTTTGATCGTGGCGAGCTCGGATTTTCCCAGCAGGCGGCCTGCCAGGTTCACCGCCTTGGGCTTGACCGGCGGTTTGACCGGCGGTTTCGCCGGAGCGGCTGCGATCGAAACGATCGCGACGAGGGCGAGGGACCACCGCAGGAGCTGCGGGACTTTGTTTCCGTTCACGCTTCCTCCCTGTGAATCGAACAGATGGATCGACGGTTGGGTCCGTGTTCCATCCGCTCAGTGAAGGGAGGAGCCGGAAAGTTCCAGAAAATCTCTTCGCTACCTGGGAACGGCGACGCGCAGGGGGAAGCGGCCGAGCGAGGCCGGCGGGCCGGAGCGGGGGAGGCCGGTGAGGTCGAGGTGGTAGGAGCCGGCGGTGAGGGACGAGGAGTGGATCGTCAGCAAGAGCGCGCCGAGGTCGTTCAGCGCCAGGCCGGACGCCTCGAAGACCGCCGCTCCCTGCTCATTGCGCAGCGCCGCACGGTAGATGGGGAAGTCGGCGCCGCCGGGCTCGACCCAGAGGGCCACCCAACCCGGCTCGCGCGGAAGGGTCAGCGTGCGCACCGGTACATCGGATGGGCCACCGCGCAATTGGGTCAGCGAGAGCACCGGGACGTTGGTCTGCGGCCGCCGCGCCGCGGCGAGGTCGCGGCTGAGCGTCTCGCGCTCTCTGGCCGAGGCGGCGAGGTCGCGGCGCGTCGATTCGAGCTCGGTCTGCGCCGCGGCGAGCTGCTGCGGAGCGGCTTTCTGGGCCTCGGTCTTCTGCGCCTCGGCGCGGGCCAGGTCACCGCGCAGACGCGCGATCTCCCGCAGCTCATAGCCGGCCGGCAGAAGGGCGAGCAGGAAGAGCGCGGCCGCCGCCAATTGCCAGTGCAGCGGGAGAGCCGTCCGCACGGTCACGCCGGCCGCCACCTCTTCCGCCATGTGCCGCAGCCCGCGCTCCAGGCGCTCCGCCGCCTCCACCCGGACGCAGCACGCCGGGCAGTCGAGGTAGTGCTCCTCGAAGCGGGCGGCCTCGTCCGGGGAGAGGCGGCCGGTCACATAGCGCTCGGCGACATTCTCGGCATCGATGATCTGGTGATCCACGCCCATCAAGCCCCCTCTACCTCCTCAGTGCCGGTTGTTTACCAACTTTACCAACAATTCCGCGCACGCCTGAAAAGAAGCGCTGCCGCTTGTCGGACCGTTCCCACAGCTCCCGGAGCCGTTCGCGAGCGCGATGGAGGACCTGGTTGAAGCGGTCCGGCTCGATCTCCAGATTCGTGCAGATCTCCTCCTTGCTGTCGTCCGCGAGGTAGAAGCGGATGAGGAGCTGGCGGTCGCGCTCGTAGCGCAGCTCGCCGAGAAGGGCGCGGACCTGGCGCGTCTCTTCCTCGGCCAGCACCCGGTCGAGAGCGGCGGCGCGATGGGCGGAGAAGGAGGAGACGGCTGAGACAGCGGGCTGCGGCTCGTCGCCCTCTTCGAGCGGCTCGTAGCGCGCCTCTTTGCGCCGGTCGGCGATGAACAGGTTGCGCGCCGTGCTGCGGATGAAGCCGGCGAGCCGCTCGGGCTCGCGGACCTCGCCGCGGCGGATCTTCTCGATCACCAGCGCGAGCGTCTCCTGGTGGAGGTCGTCGGCCAGCGCCGGATTCTGGGTGAGGCGGCGGAGCATCAGGAGGAGGCCGTGGCTGAAGCGCTCCACCAGCTCGGCCTCGCCGGCACGTTCGCCGGCACGAATGCGCTCCACCAGCCGGGTCAGGTCGCCGTCGTCCGCGGATTCGTTGATCCAGGCAGGCACTGCTTCCGGCTTCATTCGGGTTCCCCGGTAGCGATCAGGTGTCGAGAGCAGTCAAGGATACATCAGGCCCGCGGCGGCTCCTCGATTACACTGTCGGCTCTTTTGGAGAGGTGACCATGAAGAAGATACGGCTGGCTCTCGCCGGGCTTGCCCTGCTCATAGGGCTCGGAGCCGTCGCGCTCGCCCTCTATGCCGTGACCTTCCGGCCGGCACAGCGGCCCGCATCCACGGAGGTCATCGACCGCCAGCCCCTTCGGCTGGCGCGCGGGCAGTACCTGGTCACCAGCGTCCTCGACTGCTTCGGCTGCCATTCAGACCGCGACTGGAAGCGCTATGCCGGACCGCTCTCCGGACCGCCGGGAGCCGGCAGCAAGGACTGCCTGACCGCGGAGCACGGCGCGCCGGGCCGCATCTGCTTTCCCAACATCACGCCGGACCTCGAGGCCGGCCTCGGGCGCTGGACCGACGGCGAGATCCTGCGCGCGCTGCGCGAGGGGGTGGACAAGGACGGCAAGGCCCTGTTTCCGATGATGCCGTACCACGAATACAGCGCCCTCTCCGACGAGGATGCGCGGGCGGTCGTCGCCTACCTGCGCATTCTGCCCGCGGTGCGCAACACGCCGCCGGTGTCGCGGATCGACTTCCCGGTGAGCGTCTTCATGAAGCTGGAGCCGCGGCCGCTCCCGGCGGCCGTGCCGGTGATGGACCCCGCGGACCGGACGGTCTATGGCTGGTATCTCGCGACGGTCGCCGGCTGCGCGTTCTGCCACACCCCGGTGGACGGCCGGGAACATCCGATCGCCGGCAAGGAGTTCGCCGGCGGTCACGTGCTCAAGGGACCCTGGGGCGCCGTGCGATCCTCCAACCTGACGCCGCACGCGACCGGGCTGGGTGCCCGGACGCGAGAGGAGCTCATCGGCCAGTTCCGCGCGGTGCCCAAGGGCGGCCACAACACCCCGATGCCCTGGCTCACGTACGCCGGTATGACCGACGCCGACCTCGGAGCCATCTACGACTATCTGCGCACGGTCCCTGCGGTCGACAACCGGGTGGAGAAGTATCGCGAAAAGTAAACCCAGGGCCGCCCTTGGGCGTTCACCGGTCCTTGGCCGTAAAATCTCCATCGTGCGATACCTCCGGTCTCTTCTTGTCTGTCTTCTCGCCCTGTGCCTGACTCCCGCGGTCCGCGCGGCGGAGCCCATCCTGCGCCTGACCGACGAGCATGGACAGGCGATCGATGAGCCGTTGTCCGTCTGCTTCCAGGTCGACCTCGCGTCGCGCTGTACCGACGTCAAGCCCGGCGAGGGGGTGGCGTTGCCGCCCGCCTTTGCCAGCGTGCGCGCCGAAGGGGCGCACCACGGGCCGGTGTCCGTCCGCGACCGCGAGCTCCGCCCCGGAGCGGATGGCGGCCGGACCTTGCCGGTGCCGCGCAAGGCGGTGCTCCACATCGACAAGCTGCCCGCCGAGCCGCTGACCCTCTCCGCATTCCGTCCGCGCGCCGACTCGTTCCGCAACACGGTCTTCCACGGCACCGTGAGCGCGGCGGGCGTCGAGGTGCCGTCCGGCGACCTGGTGCTGGCTCTGGAAGCGAAAGGGCACGCGCCCGACCTGCAGCGGCTCACCGCGATCCCCGGCTCGCGGGTCAGCATCACCTACCATCCGCGCGACGGCTGGTCTCTCCTGGTCCGTGTCCGGGAAGAGCGCGGCGGAGGGAGCGCCGTCTCGGGAGCCCAGGTCAGCACGTCCGGGCGGGCGGAGACGACGGGCGGCGACGGCCTGGCGCTGCTCAACGGGCTGGGCGCGGCCGAAGCCGTGAAAGTGCGCCACACGCGGTATCTCGATCTCGATCTCGCGGCGCCGCCGGCCGAGCCGGGGATCTTCCTGGTCAGCGAGGCGCTCGTCGAGCGTGGCGGCTCGGTGATCGCGCACGTCATGGCCAACGGGCGGCCGGCGGCGGACACCTTCTGCACCGTTCTCGCCGGCTCCGGCGGGAGAAGCTCCAAGCTCGCCGAGGGCACCACCGGCGCCGACGGTTTCTACCGTAGCGGCCGGCTGCGGGCGGGCTCCTACACCTTGCGCGTCTCGATGCCGCAGAGCCACTCCTTCACCGACCAGCCGTTCACCGTGAAAGAGGCGGAGGATCTGCGTCTCGACGTCGATCTGGGCGCGATCCACGTCGCCGGCCGGGTGCAGAGGGGCGGCGAGCCGGCGGCCGGCTACACCGTCGAAATCCTGGCGGACGACCCGAGCGCCGGCCCCGGGGGCCTGCCCACGTCGCGCGTGGTCACCAATCCGCAGGGCGAGTACGTTGCCACGGTCTGGTCCGCCGGTGACTACATCTTCCGACTGCGGGCGCCGAACGGAAACCCGGTGGGAGCCGAACGCCGGGCGAGCCTCGGGCGGCCTGAAGAGTCGCTGGACTTCGACCTCACCGGCGCCACCGTGACCGGCCGCGTGGTGGACGAAAAGGGCAGTCCCGTAGAAATGGCCCAGGTGACGTTGACCTGGGCCGGCGGCAAGCTCACCGGCCTCTCGGGTCAGGGCGGTGCCTTCGAGCTGCTGGCCGAAACCGAAGGGATGGCCGTGCTCTCCGCCGAGAAGGCGGGCGTCGGAACCGCGATGGCACAGCGGATCATGATCAGCCGCGATGGAAACTCGGGATTGACGCTGGTCGTGAAGCCGGAGGGTGCGCCGGTGAAGCGGGAGTGAGGTCAAGCAGCGGCCGGATGGATGCTGGCAACTGCTTGAAGCAGCCGGCGACGATTCGAAGCACGCTGACCGCGGTCCGGCGCAGCCAGCCACGATACGATCCGGGTCGGCAACGGTCTGACGCAGCCGGCGACGGCTGGAGGTGGGCAGGCAACAGTCCGGCGCAGGCAGCTACGACCCGCCGCAGGTCGGCAATGGCTTGAGGCAGTTGGCGCCGATTCGATGCGAGCCGACAGCGCTTTGGAGCAAGTGGCGCCGGTCCGATGCAAGCTGGCAACGGTCTGATGCAAGCCGGCATCGGTTGGCTGTCAGTCGATCTCGATTGCCTGTGCGGTGGCAACGGGCCGCTGTCAACCGGCAACGGTCTGATGTCAGTTGACATCGGCCCGGTGCCAAGTGGCAGCGGTCCAGTGCAAGCTGGCACCAGTCCGATGCCAGATGACCACGGTGCAATGCAAGCTGACATCGATCCGGTGCCAACTGGCAACGCTCCGCGGTCAACCGGCACCGGTCCGATGTCAGGTAACACCGGTCCAATGTCGAGTGGCACCGGTCCGATGTCGGTTGGCATTCGACCGATGTCAGGTTCACCGGTTCAAAGTCCGATTAAACGCGGTCTGTTGGAAGCTGACATCCATTCGATGCAAGCTGACAACGGACCGATGTCAACCGGCCTCGACTCATCTCCAGGGCAACCGGACACGGCGCCGATTTTCATCAGTCATTCGAGCGCGAACAACGCGGAGGCGTTAGTTCTACTTTGCCAGACCGCGAGCCTCCCGATCCCGTCATCCTGAGGGCGAGCCGCGCGAGCGGGAAGGATCTGGGGGAAGGAAGCTGCCGCCCTCCCAGATCCTTCAGGTCGCTAGGGCTCCCATCAGGATGACGATGGCGGGGCAGCTCGTCGCTCCGATTCAAATGGGAATGCCTTCTCGCTTGATGGTCTGGACGACTGGCTGCGCGCCGAACGGGCCTTGCTCCAGTCCATGACGAGTGGTCACGAGAGTCGAGATCACTTGATCCTTGTCGAAGCCGACTTCCCAGGCGATCTCGTCGATCCAGCGGCGGAGGGCTGGGGTCAACTCGGTGACGACGAGGTAGACGTCAAGGTCCGATTCGGGTGTGGCATCGCCGCGGACCCGCGAGCCGAACACGCGAAAATCTTCGATCTTCACGCGCTGCGCGAGGCGCTGCCGCAGCTCGCGGGCGACCTCCCGGTCCGCAGCGCTCATTCCGGCTGGTCTTGCCTTTCCCGTTCCATGCGCCATGGCTTGATTGTACGGCCTTTCTGGGCAAGTTTCCCCCACCCAAGGTAGAGCCGACGGCGGGCGCGGTTGCTGTAGGTCGTGGGATTAGCCGTTTGCCGGCGGGCTTTCGCCACTGTGCCGGTGACGACTGCACCGGTCCAGAAGCTCGCGAGGCGTTCTCCAAGTGGGATCGGACTGTACAGCGGATTCCAGGTGCGCGATCGCGGCGGAGAGATCTTCGCGCAGCAGAGCCGCCCGGGCCAGGCCATAGTGACAGCCGGCGTGGCCCGGGTTCGCCTCCAGCCCCTCGCGGAAGAGACGATCGGCTTCGGGGATCTCGCCGAGGGCCAGCGCGCAGCAGCCCAGCTTGAAGGCGCGCTTTTCCTGGGTCATGCAGAGATCGCCGAGGATCTGGCTGGGACGGCTGTCGGGGTCCATGCTGCGCCGGACCCGCCGGTAGGCTTCGCGGGCGTGGGCGAAATGGCCGCCGGCATAGAGGGTCTCGGCGAGCACGTAAAAGGCCAGGGACTGATGCGGGATGAGGGCCAGGCTCTCCTGGACGCACTCCACGGCGGCGCCGTGGAGACCCTCCTCGGAGAGCATGGAGGCGAGCATGCACCAGGCGGAGGCGCGCAAGGAGAGGGGGCATGCCTCGCACTCGACGAGGCCGCGGAACGCCGACTTGGCGTCGTCCAGCCGGCGGAGGAACCACAAGGTTTTTCCACGGTAGTACCGCGCCCAGAAATTCTGACGGTCGGATTCGATCTCACGGTCCAGGAGGAGGAGGTAACGATGCTGCTTGGCTTCCAACCGGTCCTGGGGGAGATGATTCACCAAGTGCGTCAGCTTCAGGGTCGCGAGGCTTCGGATCTCCAGGCCGGCGCGGAGCACGGTCTCGTTCGGGCGCTCGTGGACGATCCCCTCGTAGCGGATGTCCTGGCGGTTGCGGAACAGGCGGAGGATTTCGATGGGATAGACGTCGCTCTGCCCGTCTTCGGGGTGCGTCGTGACGTCGTGGCGTTCGATCAGGAAGCCGCCCACATCCGGAGCGGCGTCACGAATTGCGGCCGGCAGGGCGGTGGGGTTTGCGAGCCGTTCGTCGGCATCGACGCAGAGAATCCAGCGGCCCTGCGCGGCGGTGATCCCGGCGTTGCGAGCCGCCGCGAAGTCGTCGTCCCAATCCCGATGCAGCACCCGGCAGCCGTAGCTCCGGGCGATCTCCAGCGTGCGGTCGACGGAGCCGGTATCGACGAGCACGATCTCGTCCGCCACGGCGCGGACGGAGTCCAGACACCCCGCCAGAAACTGTTCTTCGTCTTTGGTGATGAGGCAGACGGAGAGCAGCACGGGCGGGGGAGTGGATGGTCAATCGATCAGGAATGAAAGAACGAGCTGAACTGAGACTGGGCGATGACGGTGCCGGGCTTGTTGCTCCCGGCGCCGGTGGGAACGCCGCCGAGGACCTTGGCCAGCGACGCGAGATCGATCGTCTTGAGATTTTCCTTGCTCTTCATGAATGCTCCTTTCCCCATCGAGGGTAACACAGCCGCTCAAAACGCCAGCGTATCCGCCACGCTCGCAAACCGTCCGGATGGATTGCTGTATTTCTTGATCGTCCCCGTCAGCGTGTCGGTCACGGTGAGTGTGTACTCCACGTTCGACAGCGCGCCGTAGAACAGCCAGAAGTGGTTGTTGACCGGGCGGCCGTCGAGGGCCTTCACCACCAACTCGACGTTGCTGGAGTTGAAGAACCAGAAGGTGCCGGTGTCGCCGCTCAAGGCGGCGGCGGTGCCGTTGCCGGTGTGGCCCTGGAAGTCCTTCCAGGCGACGGTCACGGCGAAACGATCATTGCTCAGACACAAGGTCTGGGCGTTGGCGTGGCAGGGAACGGTGGCGGCTTTGCCGTGCTGTTCGGCGATCAGGGCGAGGGGCGAGGGTGGAGCGGTGGCGATCGGGGGCAGCGGGTTCGCGCCGTTGGCGCCGCGGGGGCCGAAGCCATAGACGTCGCCCACGCTGGCGAGCTGGCCCTGGGGATTGAAGTAGCGCCGGGTGAGGCCGGTCTGCGTGTCGGTGACGGTGAGCGTGTACTCGACGTTCGACAGGGCGCCGTAGAACACCCAGACGTGGCCGTTGACGCCGATGCCGTCGAGCACTTTGACGACAGCCTCGACGTTGGTGGCGGAGAAGAACCAGAAATAGCCGGTGTCGGCGGTGAGCGCGACCGCGGTGCCGTGGCCCTCGGTGCCCTGGTCGGTGCGCCAGAAAGCCTCGACCTGGTACCGGCCGCCCCCCAGGCAGAGGCGGGTGGACGCCGGTTGGCAGCCCGCCGGGCTGGCGAGGGGCAGGCTCCACACTTCGCGGCCGGTGGCTCCGTCGTCGGCGGTGAAGTAGAGGCGGTCGCCGGCCACGGTGAGCTGGTCCGGGCGGGAGGACTGGCTGAGAGGCGCGATGTCCTGCACCAGGCGGGTGCCGGTCTCGGTGCCGTCGCTCTGCCAGAGCTCGAAGCCGTGCAGCTCCTCGCCGGCCACGAAAAACAGGCGTCCGCCGGCCGCGATGAGCTGACTGGGACTGGACGAGCCCGGCCCGGGATCGATATCGAGCACCAGGCGGGTGACGGCGGCGGTGCCGTCGCTCTCCCACAGCTCGCTGCCGTGAACGCTGTCGTCGACCACGAAAAAGAGCCGTCCCGCGGCGACGGTCAGGGCGTGGATCGTCTCCGGAAACTCGATGAGGAGCGCCGTTCCCGCGGCCGTGCCGTCCGTGCGCCAGAGACCGTGCTTGTGACGCGCGGTCAAGGCCAGGAAGTAGAGGCTTCCCTGGAAGGCGGTCAGCGCGGAGGGATCGGCGTTCAAGCCCGCCGAGTCGGCGGTGAGCACCGGGGCGACCGTGGCGGTGGTGCCGTCCGATGTCCAGATGTAGTAGGCACCGGGGCGGAAGACAAAAAACACCTTGTCTCCGAGGCGTGTGAAGTCCGGCAGGACGTTGGAAAGGCCCTGGGCCACTTTGCGCGTGCCCTGGGGTGTGCCATCGCTCCGCCAGACCTCCTGGGTCGCGCTGTCCGTGAGACTGAAATAGAGATCAGGGCCGGTGTTGGTCAGATCGCGCAGGGTCTTGGCCGGCCACGAGACGATCGCCGCCGTGCCCTGCGGCGTGCCGTTGCTGGACCAGAGCGCGGTGCCGCCGCCGGCTGCCGGCGCGGCGCCGAAGAAGAGGCGATCCTGAAAGGCGGCGGCGGATTGGACCGACAGGCCCGAGGCCAGTTGCAGCGTTCCCGCGGCCGTGCCGTCGGTGCGCCAGAGAGTCTGCGCGCCGGAATGCCGGTTGTCCGCATAGAAGAGGAACGAGCCGGCGCTCACCATGCTTCCGGGGACGATCGGGCTCTCGCAAACGGAGAAGGAGTCGAGAGCGACGAAGGAGACGGTGCTCTCCGCGCTTCCCGTGCTCTTCCAGAGGGACGACGATTCGGAGTCGCAGGCGGTGAAGGCGAGGCGGTCGCGAAAGGCTGCGAAGTCGCCCGCGTTCGCGGAGCCCCCGTCCGGCTCCGAGACGGCCACCAGCCGCGCCGCGCCGCCGGTGACGGCCCAGATCGAGGGGACGTTTCCGATTCTCGTGAACACGAAGGTCGCCGTGCCCGCCTCCGCGACCCGGAAAAAGGCGGCGTCGAACGGCACATTGCTCGGAAAGGTGGCCAGGCGCCGCGTCCCCGCGGGAGATCCGTCGGTCCGCCAGAGCTCCGTGCCGTGGGCGGCGAAGACGACGGAGCCGGCCTCCGCCGGTGTGTCATCGGGAAACACCACCTCGGGGTCGAAGGGACCCACGGCGCTCAGCAGGCGGGTTCCCGCGGCCGTCCCGTCGCTGCTCCAGACCTGCGAGGAGTCGTCGCGGAGCACCACCCGGGAGCCGCCGACCGCCACCAACGGGCCGGAGAAGTCGCAGGCTGTACACGGGACCGGCAGGAAGGCGGTCGACTCCGGCCTGCCGTCCGTGCTCCAAAGGCCCTGGTGGCCCAGGTTGTCGTCGGCGAAGAAGAAGGTCCGGCCGTTGGCCTGCGCGACCCGAAAGACACTCGTGTCGAACGGCTCGCCGGTGGCGAAATCGGTGATCCGGCGGGTTCCGGCGGGCGTGCCGTCACTGCTCCACAGCTCCTGGCCGTGCACGATGTCGTTGGCGACGAAGAAGACGCGACCGCCGGCGACCTGGATCGCGAGCTCGCTGAAGGGGGACGAGGGCGCGAATTGAGTCAAAGGTCCGGTGCCCGCCGCGGTTCCGTCGCTCGCCCAGAGCTCATATCCGGACGCGGCCGACGTGGCGAAGAAGAAGACATGGCCGAATGCCACCATCAGATGCTCCGGCCGGATCCCGTGGAGCGACGGGATCTCGCGGCTCGTCCCGTCGGCCGTCCAGACTTTCCACCGGTCCTCCTGGACGTTTTGCACCAGGACGAACAGGTTGCTCGAATCGCTCACCAGCGCGTTGGCGACATCTCCGGTAGCCATCTCCAAGACGAGCTGCGTGCCGGCCGTCGTCCCGTCGGTGCGCCAGAGGGCGTCGGGGCCGGCGGTCGAAGAGCCGGCGATGAAATACAGGAAGCCACCGCCGGTGGAGGTGAGGTAGGAGGTTTCCCCGGGTCCGGAACGGAGCGGGGAGTCCAGCAGGCGAAAGGTCCCGCCGCGGGTGCCGTCCGATCGCCAGAGCTGTGGCTTGCGGTCGTTGCTCTGCTGTCCCCAGAGGAGGACTCCGTTGAGCGTGCCGAGCATCGCTGGGTATGAGCCGCAAGGCCCCAGGCAGACGTCCCGCAGCACCAGCGTGCCGGCCGCGGTGCCGTCGGTCGCCCACATGTCGTGCAGGTCGGTGTCGTCGTAGAAGAAGGCTTTTCCCGGCACGGCCGTTTCGGCCAGGGGAGAGCCGAAGCCAAGGCTGCCGGAGGAGACACCGCCGCGGATGTCCCGCGTCAGGGTCGCGGTCTGGGCCACGGCCGGAGCGCTCATCGCAGACATCGCGAGCAGGGTTACGGCCAGGCAGCACGACAGCCTACGGAGAGAGTCCATGTGAGGCTCCGAGAGAAATTTTCAATTGACGATCGTCATCGTATCGTGTTCACCACGGAAGTGGCACGGGGGCCGGAAACGTTTCGCCCCGCTGGGAGCGCCGCCAGGATGGCAGCGCTCCCGGCAAACACACTAAACTGATGTCCTTGACCGAGCCACGCCACCGGCTGCGCATCCTCCACCTGTCCGACCTCCACGAACGGGGGCCTCGGGAGAGCGAGCCATGGCGCCGGCGCCGGGTGCTCGGCGACGGTTGGGCGGATCATCTGGGCGTCCTTCTCCAGGACGGTCCGATCGACCTGGTCTGTTTCACCGGTGACGCCGCGGACTGGGGCCTCGCGGAGGAGTACGCCGCGGTCACCGACTTCTTCGCCGGTCTCCTCGACCGCCTCCATCTCGGCAAAGACCGGCTCTTCGTCATCCCCGGGAACCACGACATCGCGCGGCCTATCAATAAGGATGTCTGGTCCGCCGTCCGCGAGGCGGCCTTCCGCACCGATCCCCTGGATCTGGCTCGCTGGATGGCCGGGGGACCGCTCCCCATGGGTTTCGAGGACGGCTGGCGGGACCGCCTTCTGGAGCGGCAGTCCGCCTACCGGTCCTGGGTGCGGGACGGCCTCGGCCGGCCGGATCTCGACCCGGCCGCCTCGCCGCATGGCCTCCTGGGATACCGCCGCGAAGTCCATCTGCCGCACCTGGACGTCCCCGTGCACCTCATCGGCCTCGATACCGCCTGGCTCTGCGGGGATGACAACGACGCCGGCAAGCTGCGGCTGACGGACGCCCAACTCGGCAAGCTGGCGACCGACGAGCAAGGGAATCCGCTCCCCGGCTTCCGTCTCGTCCTCATGCACCACCCCTTCCACGAGCTCGCCGACGGCGCGGACTTCCGCCGCCGCATCGCCCCCTGGGCCGACCTCGTCCTCCGCGGCCATCTCCACGAGACCGAGGCCGAGACCTGGGCCGATCCCTTCCAACTCGCCGCCGGCTGTCTCTACGAAGGGCACCGCGCCGACCAGTATCCCAACGCCTGCCACCTCCTCACCGTCGGCCTCGACGACGCCGGCCGGCCGGTTCAGGTCGATCTCCGCTTCCGTGCGTTCTCTGCCCGGGGTGGGCACTGGCACGACGACAACAGCCTCTATAAGGACAGCAAGGACGGATGTCTGACCTGGACATTCGCCCAGCCGGTCCGCCAGGCTGCCTTGGACGGTAATCCCTACAACCCGTGGGTCAAGGAGAGTCCTCCACGCTTTGTTGGGCGAGTTGATTTGCTTTTCAAGCTGGAAGCTGCATTGGAAGAGGGACGAAGCGTCTTGTTAGTGGGCGATTGGCGGATGGGGAAGTCGTCGCTTCTGAGCACTTGGTACGATAAACAGAACGGACGGGGGAGAGAGGTAAGATTTCTGACCGGTGAGGGGCCGGAAGGCGTTTCTTCCCGAGAGTTTGTTAAGAAGATAACGGGCTCCTCGAAGTTCAGGGAGGGGGCCGACGGGGCGGCAGACGCCCTTGATATCTGGATCAGTATGGTCGGGAGGCCAGGCCTTCCCCCTCTCATTCTGGTCGACGAGTTTGGTGCGATGGTACCGCAGCTTGAGGCTCGCTTTCTTGAGCGGCTCCGTGGAATGCTGGGTCGGGTCATCCTCGTATTGTCGACAAGCCAGCAGGTCGACCTTATCTACGAGCACCCTAGTCCCTCTTCCCCTTTCTACAACAAACTAGAGCTTGCTGTAATAGGGCTTCTTGAGCCTGTCGCAGCAGAGCAACTGATTCAGTGGGGGAATGGTCTTCTGAGTGCGGGCGATGCCGACCTCTTACGGCGGTGGGCTGGGCGACACCCGTTTTACCTTCAACTGCTCGGGCGGCACTTGGTGGATGCCAGGAGGAAAGGAGAATCGATTGAGGGAGCTCTCGACCGCTTCCGCACGGAAGCCTCCGCTCGGCTCCGAGCACTCTGGGGTGCTTTGGACGAAAAAGAACGTCGGAGCCTGCTGGGTATTCTCGAAGGAAGAATTGTTCGGCGCGCCTCGCTTCGGACACGCGGACTAGTGACCGAGGAAGGGATGGCCTTCGGTGAGGTGTTGACGGAGTGGTTGAAGGAGAAGGAAGGATGAGCGAGGGCTCTCCCGCTTTGCCAGGCTATTGGAAGTTCATCTGGATGTTCTGGATGCAGCCCGTGACACTGCACGAGCGACTCACGCAGTGCGGAGTTCAAGAACCGGTCTCCTCTGCCTCTCGTGCCCCCCGCCCCAATAAGGGAGCTATGCTTCGCTACCGTCGAAGGATAGGCGGGTTAATCGCTTTTTCTTTGGCTTTGAGTTGGGTTTTATTGCTAAACTTGAAAGCATTGGAGGTTGTTGCTGCAGTTAGTGGTATCAGCATTGGTTTCGCTTTGGGAAGCGTTGTTGTATTCGCCGGATTGATTTCGACGCCTTTTGCTAGGGGTCAAAGAGGGTTTCGAGGTACTGTAGCATCGGCGGCATTGGTAACCCTTGTTTTGCTACACTCCGCGATCTATTTCCATGAGATCTGCATTCAATTTTTTCTCTACGCATGGCAACGCCTTACGGGCTTAACAACGCTTCGCTTTGTTCCCGTTCTATACCATGACCTCAGTTGTCTTCCACATCCTCTTTTAGGACAGCACATCCTTTTGACAGCGGAGCGTGACGCCAAGCTAACTCAGCGAGTTATCGATGCGTGCGCCATCGCTCCCGGGCAGCGCCGGGCCGGCAGGCGGGCTCTCTCCCAACTACAGGCCTGCGAGCTGGAAAAAGAGCTCTGCGGCCAACGGTTCCAAGAGGTAGCGGAGCTCCGTGGCACCTGGCTCCCGGGAACTCAAGAGGCCGCCCCGCTCCTCCTCGGTTTTGCCGAAGCAGCCCGCTATTTGGCCTCTGCGGTTGACACTTCAATTCCGTTCCACCGACTGCGAAAGCTCGACTTAGCCGGGCACCAAGCCTCTGCACTTCGCAATCTACTTCTGGCAGATGGCTCTTCCTTGGCACGGGCGCTTCGCTCCGGACCTCTGCCGGTCCTCGACCAAGTCACGGCAGATCTCCGGCACCAAGCCAAAGCTGTCACAGCGAATTTCTTTCCGAACCCCTTCCGCGCTGGCGAGCCTCTGAGCCTGGAGGAAGGGGCGGAGACCTTCCGAGGGCGGGAGGATTTGGTTCGCTCCATCGAAACTCTTCTCGGCGAGCCCGGCCTGGGGGCCTCCATCGCCCTCCTCGGCCCACGGCGGTGCGGCAAGACCTCTCTTCTCAAGATGCTACCGCATCTCCTTCCCGATGCTGTCTGCATCCTCTTCGATCTTCAGGACAACCCCATCGATTCGCCGGCTGCTTTCTTTGGCGCCCTGGAACGTCGAGTGCGGGAGCAGGCGCGGCGGCACCGGCAGATTGATTTTCCCAAGCTCCCGGCGGGCGCCCCCTTCGAAGCGGCGAGCCGCTGGCTCGAGGAGTTAGACGCTCAGTCCGGGCCGCTGCGCATCCTCCTTTGTATTGACGAATTTGAGCGCATGGAGAGCCTGTTCCCAGGATCGCAGCGAGAGCTGCTCCAGGTTATGGGCCTGCTGCGAGCGACCCTCCAGCACCGGCGCCATATCCGCCTGCTTGTCTCCGGGGCAGCACCCTTTTACGAGCTGGACGCGATGTGGGACGATCACCTGATCAACGTGCGGGAGGTGAGGATCGGGCACCTCGCCGAGGAGACCGCGGTCGGGCTTCTCCGTAAGCCGATCCCGGACTTCCCGGAGGAGGCGGTTTCGGAAGAGGTTGCCCGTGCCATCGTCGCCCGGACCGGCGGACAGCCGTATCTCGTGCAGCTCTACGGCTCGTTGTTGGTGACCCAACTCAACCAGGAAGAGCGCCGCCGGGCGGATCTCGCCGATGTGCCGCGGGTGGAGGAGCAGGTGCTCCAGCAGGCGACCTACTACCTGCGGAACACCTACCAGGCGGCACCCGCCGCCGCCCAGGCCGCCCTCCTGGATTTGGCCCACGATGGCACGCCTGACCTCGACGCGGCCACCCGCCGCTGGCTGCGGCGACGGCTGCTTCTCACCGAGGAGGGGCGGTTGAGCATTCCGGTGCTGGGGGCTTGGCTGCGGGCGGAGGAGGCGGAGTGAGGGTGGGGAAAGCAAGGACATAAAGGACTGCAAGGACGAAGAACACAGACGAGACGGGGACCTTGTCCTTGAAGTCCTTTGGGTCCTTTATGTCCTTTTCGTCCTTGGAGCTTTTTCCCCGCCCAGGGCGGCCACACGGGGTGCCTGACGGCATCCCGTGGACCGCCCCTACGAGAGCACAAAGAAGGAGACCGCAAGCACGATGACGCCGCCGGGCGCGGCGGCACTGCGGATTGGAGCGACGCGGGAGCCCGTTGGAGTGGCGGCGTTCGGCAGAGCGGTCAGCCAATTTCTTTCGCAGGACGCGGAATCCGCGGTGCGAGCGACGGCGCAACGCTCACGGGCTACCGCGAAACGCGTCCGAACCGCGGCGAAGCGAACGCGGGTGGCATGCATCGTGGTCTGAGCTTCGGGCTTCGCGGTCCGAGCGGCGCCGGCCAGCTCGCGAGCCGCAAAGTCCGCGACGCGAGCCACGAGGATCGAGACGAGAGCCACAAAAATCTCGGCGCGAGTGGCGGGGAAGCGGAGGAGAGCCGCTCGCGGCGCTTCGCGAACCGTTCGCGAGCAGTTTTTCGCGTCTCGCCGACGTTGGCGAGCCGCTCATCAACGCGAAGGAGCCGCTCTCGGGCGGCTGCGCGCCGCTCTCCGCGGCTTCTTTGTGTCTCTCGCCTCGGATTTTGTGGCTCGCGAACCGCTCGTCGCCGCTCCGTTGTGTCTCTTCGCCGTCCGCGCCGGCTTCCTTGTGTCTCATGAGACGGTGCGGACGGCTCGTGCCATGAGTGTCGCTGCTCATTGGCCGGCGGATGACGTCAGCAACAGCGACCACAACTCGCGGCCGATCACACCGTCGTCGGCGGTGAAGTAGAGACGGTTACCGACCACCGTGAGCCAGTCGGGCGCGGAGGAGAGGTTCCCGGGCGCGATGTCCTGCACCAGATGGGTGCCGGACGTCGTGCCGTCGCTCTGCCAGAGCTCGAAGCCGTGCTCGTCGTCGAAGGCGGAGAGGAACAGACGGTCTCCGGCTACGGCGAAACTGTCGGGGTCGATGTCCTTCACCTGGACGGTGCCGGCGGCGGTGCCGTCGGTCGACCAGAGGGTCTTTCCGTCCGGTCCCTCGGCGGCTCCGAAGAAGAGGCGGCCGGCGAAGGGGGTGAGGCCGTGCGGCCGGTCGGGATCGTCCAGGTCGAAAAAGACGAAGTCGTGCAGGCGGACGGTGCCGGCCGGCGTGCCGTCGGAGCGGTAGAGGCCGCCGGATTCGAGGTTGTTCTCGGAGGCGAAGAAGAGGAGCGCGCCGTGGAGCTCCCGCATTTCGAGGATGGAGAAGCCGGCTCCGCCCATGACCGGGGCCGTCCCTGCCGCGGTGCCGTCGGTGACCCAGAGCTGATCGGCGTGGTCGCCGAGGTCGAAGTCGCTGGTCACGAAGAAGACCCGGCCGCCCGCTCCGGCGAAGGGGGTGAAGAGCGAGAGCTCCAGCCCTTCCGGCAGGGTGGCGACCTCGGTGGTGCCGGCCGCGGTTCCGTCGCTGCGCCAGATGGAGGTCCCGGCGTCGTCTCGCACGCCGAACCAGAGCGCGCCGCCGGCCACCGCCGGTTCGTTGGGGCGGTCGGCCACCGGGATGGAGGCGACGCGGAGAGTCCCGTCCGGCGTCCCGTCGGACCGCCACAGCTCGAGGTGGTCCGGCTGCTGCACGAAAAAGAAGGCGCGTCCCGCCATCACGGCGAGAGACGGGTAGAGGGCGTAGGGGGAGTCCAGGTTGGTGAGCCGGAGGGTGTTTCCCGGTGCCTCGGGAGAGACCCCGGTGCGCCAGAGCTGGCCGTCGGCGGGCAGGAACAGGACCCAGGGATCGACCGCGGCGATCGATTGGACGCAACTGGTTGGGCAGTCGGAAGGCGAGGGGAGAGACAACGAGACGTTGTCCACGATTTGCGATGTGGTGGCCGCCGTTCCCCCGGTCTGCCAGAGGCCGTTGTCGCCGGAGCCCTTGTCCGCCTGGAAGACAAGGTGGTTTCCGAGCGGCGTCAGACCCGCCGGCGAGGACGATGCCGCGTCCTTGGAGAGGTCCACCGCCGGGTGCGCCGCTCCTTTGTCGATCACCCAGAGCTCCTGGCCGTTGCTGGCGCTGTAGGCGCTGAAGAAGGTCCGGGACCCCACCGCGACCGGCGCGGCGCCGCCGGAGAAGATGCCGCCGGTGAGATGGGTGAGCGGGCGCGTTCCGGCCTCCGTGCCGTCCGTCCACCAGAGGTCCGGGTTCGTTTTGACCCCTTGGAGAGCGAACGCCAGCCGGCCGCGCAGCGGAACGAATCCGTAGGTGAGGTCCAGGAAGCACGATCCGGTGCAGAAGCTCCGCAGCTCACGGGTTCCCGCCGCCGTCCCGTCGGTGCCCCAGAGCCGGGTGCCGTGCGCCGCATCGGCGAGAAGGAAGACGGCCCGGCCGCCGATCGCCGTGACGCGGCCGCCATACTGCCGGCCGTGGCCGCAGCCGAGGAGGCAATCTTTGAGCACGGTCACGGAAAGCGGATTGCCGCCGGCCGTCCACAACGCCCAGCCTTTTTTTCCGGCCGCGGCGGGGAAGATCAGGCGGCCCTTCACCTCGGCCATTCCCCGGCGCAGAATGGGGAGAACGAAGGGACGGGGATCGGCGAAGTCGGTGATCCGGCGCGTGCCGGAGACCGTGCCGTTGCTGCGCCAGATCTCCCAGCCGTGCGCGCCGTCGTTGGCCGCGAAATAGACTCGGCCCCCGAAGGCGGCGACCACCGGCCCGTCGTCCGGATCGTCTGGGTTTGTGATGAACGGCTGGGATGGCGCGAGCTGCGTGACTTGGAGCGTTCCCGCCTGCGTCCCGTCGCTCGCCCACAGCTCCTGTCCGTCCGTGCCCGGCGCCAGAAAGAAGACCTTCCCCCCTGCCGCGGTCATCTCGCTCGGCTCGCCCGTGAGCTCCGCCAGGCGTTCGGTCCCCTGGGCGCTGCCATCCGTCGTCCAGAGCACTGACTCGGCGGCGAAGAAAACCGCATGGTCCGTGGCCGTGATGTGGGCCGGCTGGCCGCCGAGGGGCACCGCCAGGCGGGTGCCGGCCTCTGTGCCGTCGGTCGCCCAGAGGCCGCAGCCGTGGTCGCCGCCGCAGGCCGCGAAGAACATCGAGCCGCCGAGGAACGCGCGGTCGAAAGGGAAGTACGTGAGACCGCGAAGCTCGGAGAACGGCCTCGTCACCAGGAGATCAGTGCCGTGGTCCGTGAGGACAAAGGTACCGGCCGGACTGCCGTCGGTCGCCCAGATCCGGTCCTCCCGTGCCGGGACCTCTGCCGAAGCCACTACCAGGGCGACGCCTCCGACGGTCCCAAGAACCTCGGGATCCGCGTCGCAGTCCCCCGGGCAGGCGTCGAACAGCATCCGGCTGCCGGCCGCCGTGCCGTCGCTCGCCCACAGCTCGTTTCCGCTCGCCGCGGTGCGGGCGCCGAACACGATCCGTCCGCCGCGGACGGCGGTGAGCTGGTAGGGGTCGGAGGAGCCTGGGGAGAGCGCCGTGGAGGTGTTGAGGTCGATCACCGGCGCGGCGGTCTGGCCGGAGGCCGCGGCGGCGAGGCCGAGGAGCGAGAGGAGCGGCAGGGTGGGGAAGGAACGGATCATCGATCTTCCTCCAATAGATCCTCGGACAGGAGCTCCTGAAAGCCGGACCATCTCCTGAGAGCGTGCTCCGATTCGTCATCCTGTTGTACGTGCGGACCGGGCTGGGCGTCGGCGGAGCCGCGGCGCCGTCCCGCTCAAAACGCCAGCGTATCCGCCACGCTGGCGAACCGGCCGCTGGGATTGGTGTAGGTCCGCATCGTCCCGGTCTGCGTGTCGGTCACGGTGAGCGTGTACTCCACGTTCGACAGCGCGCCGTAGAACAGCCAGAAGTGATCATTGACCGGACGGCCGTCCAGCGCTTTGACCACCAGCTCGACGTTGGCGGCGTTGAAGAACCAGAAGGTGCCCGTCGTTCCAGAACCGCCGCTCAAGGGGACGGCGGTCCCCTGGCCGGTGTGACCCTGGAAGTCCTTCCAAGTGACGGTGACGGCGAAGCGGCCGCCGTTGAGGCAGAGCTGCTGGGCGGTGGCTTGGCAGGGGACGGCGGCCGCTTTGCCCCGCCGTTCCGCGATCACGGGCCGGGCCGACGGCGGCGCAACCGAGGGGGTTGCACCGTAGGCCCCCAAGGGGCCGAAGCTGTGGACGTCGCCGACGCTGGCGAGCTGGCCTTGCGGATTGAAGTAGCGGCGGGTGAGGCCGGTCTGGGTGTCGGTGACGGTGAGCGTGTACTCGACGTTCGAGAGGGCGCCGTAGAAGACCCAGACGTGGCCGTTCACTCCCTGGCCGTCGAGCACCTTCACCACGGTTTCCACGTTGCTGGCGTCGAAGAACCAGAAATAGCCGGTGTCGCCGGAGAGCGGCACGGCGGTGCCGGTCCCTTCGGTCCCGTCGGACGTGCGCCAGGAGGCTTCCACCTGATAGCGGTTGCCGTTCAGGCAGAGGTGGGCGGACGAGGGCTGGCAGCCGCCGGGGCCGGTGAGGGGGAGCGACCACGGCTCGCGGCCGAACTGGCCGTCGTCGGCGGCGAAGAAGAGATGATCGCCGGCGACGGTGAGGTGGTCCGGGCGCGAGGAGAGGCCCTCCGGCGCCAGATCCTGCACCAGGTGCGTCCCTGCCGCCGTACCGTCGCTCTGCCAGAGCTCGATGCCGCGCAGGCCGTCGTGGGCGGCGAAGAAGACGCGGTCTCCCGCGGCGGTGAGCCCGGTGGGATCGGCGGAGGCGGCTCCCGGGAAGATGTCCTTGACGAGGGCCGTGCCCTGGGGCGTGCCGTCGGTCGCCCACAGCTCGGTGCCGTGCTCGTCGTCGGTCTGGACGAAGAGCAGCCTTCCCGCGGCGGCGGCCGGCTGGTGAGGCGTCTCTCCTCTGCGGCTCGGCGGGGGGAAGGCTTTGAGCGGAGTCGTGCCGGCGACTGTTCCATCCGACCGCCACAGGGTTTCGGTGCCCAAGACGTCGAGGGTGAAGAGGACGAGGCTGCCCTGGAACAGGGTGAGCTCCGCGAGATAGCTGCCGCCCAGGCCACCGTCCACGTCGAGCAGCGCCTGCGTGCCCGTGACGGTCCCATCGGTCCGCCAGAGCTGCCGTCTTGAGCCCACGGCGGAGGCCAGGAAGTAGACCGCGCCGCCGAGCCGGGTGAATTGCGGATCGGCGTCGGAGTTGGTCAACAGCGCGCCGAGCCGCCGGGTGCCCGCCGGTGTGCCGTCGCTGCGCCAGAGCCCCCAGGCCTGCTGGTCGTCGGTCGCGAAGAAGTAGAGCTCGTCGCCCACGGCGCGCATGTAGGTGACGAAGGTCAGGTTTCCCGGCAGGTAGGGAGACTTCCGCGTTCCCGCCACGGTTCCGTCGGTCTCCCAGATCTCCTCGATGGAGCCGCCCGGGAGGTTGTTGAAGGTCGCGAAGAGCAGCTTGCCCTGGAACAACGTCCGGATCCCAAGACCCGGGTTGCGGCTGTCGCCGGCCACGACGCCGCGCGGCAGGTCGGTGAGCTGGAACGTTCCGGCTTCCGTGCCGTCGCTGCGCCAGATCTGGCCGTGCCGCTGCTCGTCGCTGCGCCGGAAGTAGAGCAGGCTCCCGGCCGTGAGCCCCCACTGCGTCGCGGCGAAGGGGTAGGAGCAGCTCTCCGCCGTCGCGGGGAATGGAGTGGCGCCGTTGCCGGTCGCCGGGCTCTGCCAGAGGGAGCGGCTGGTTCCGTCGCAGGCGGTGAAGAACAGCCGGCCGCCGAAGGGCACGAGATCGAGCGGGGTGGACCCTGGAACGCCACGGGCGATGTCGGTCACGACGTGGTTCCCGGTCTCGTCGTGGACCCAGAGCTCATTGCCGTAGGAGGTGTCGGAGGCCACGAAGAGCTTGCCGCCGGCGGCTGCGAGCTCGAAAGCCCGCCCGAAAGGATCACCCGAGAACGGCGGGCTGGAGAGGCGCAGGGTCCCCGCTTCCGTCGCGTCGGTGCGCCACAGGTCGCCGTGGGTGTTGAAGTAGGTGACGTTCGCGATCGTGGCGAAGCTGGAGACATCCGCACTGCAAGTGCCGCGGCAGACGTCCTTGATGAGGTGCGTCCCCGCCGCGGTGCCGTCGCTCACCCAGGGCTCGAAGCCGTGACCGCCGTCATCGGCGAGGAAGAAGACCTTCCCGGCCCCCTGGGAGAGGTTGCCGGAGAGCACGGCGGTGGTCAGTTGGACCGCCTTGCCTCCTGCCGACGTCCACAGCCGGGCTCGCTGGTTGTCGGTGCGGATGAGGAACAGCGGCCGGCCGTTCGCGGCGGCGAGACTGGACTGATTGAGGCCGCCGCTGAACGGCGAGGCTTCCGTGAAGTCGGTGATGCGCTTCGTGCCGGTGGGCGTGCCGTCGCTCGTCCACAGCTCCTCTCCCGCCGCGGTGCGCGCCGAGAAGAAAACGCCGTTCCCCGACGGCAGGAAGAAGGCGCCGTCGGTGAATGGCTGGACAGTGGAGAAGTGACTCACGGCCATCGTGCCGGCGGGGGTACCGTCGCTCGTCCAGAGCTGCTCGACGCCTCCCGTGAAAACGATGAGGTACAGGCGGTTCCCGGCGGCGGTCAACCGGCGGGCCCCCGGAGCCTCCTTGAGGGCATGGGTGCCCGCCGCCGTGCCATCGGAGACCCAGAGGACGCCATTACTCCGGAAGTACACGCGGGTTCCCACCGCGACCAGGCGCTCCCCATTCCCCACCTGCACGGACCCCGGCGATCCCGGAACCGGCCGCGTTCCCGCCGCCGTGCCGTCGCTCGTCCATAGATGGCAATCGGCGCTCTGGCAGCCGGCGAAGTAGAGGCGGTCTCCCGCGAGGACGGAATAGCCCTGGTCGGGACCGTTGGTGATCAACCCGGTGGTGCCGGGGAACAGCTCGAACGTCCCCGCGCGGGTGCCGTCGGAGCGCATGAGGGTGACACCCAGGGAGTCCCGCCGCACCGTCCAGGTGAACAGTCCGCGGACGGCGCCGAGGATCTGGGTCTCGACCTCTTCCGGGTCGGAGAGGTCGTGCAACAGCTCGGTGCCCGCCGAGGTCCCGTCGCTGACCCAGATCTGCCGTCCCGAGCTGGGCTCGGAGGCGGTGAAGAAGACCTTGCTCCCCACCGCGGTGAGGTTGCGCGGGAACGACGAGTCGCTGTCCAGGTCGACCGGGCCGCTGGTGTTGATGTCCTGCACCAGGGACGCGGTCTGCGCGGAGAGCGGGAGCGTGGCCACGAAAGCCAGGGCGGCAGCCACGGTCAGGGCACGGCGGTCGATCATGAAACTCCTCCCAGAGACGGCTCGGCGAGCGATGGATGCCGGCTATCTTAACGTCGAATCACGGGAAGCGCACCGCCCACGGCTCGAAGCCGCTGACGCCGTCGTTGGCGGAGAAGTAGACGAAGGGACCCGAGAGGGTGAAACCGCTCGGGCTCGAAGGATCGGGTCCCGGCGCGACGTCCTGGAGCATCCGGGTGCCCGCCACGGTGCCGTCGCTCGTCCAGGGCTCGAGGCCGTGCTCGCCGTCGGTCGCCGCGAAGAGCAGGCTGTGATGGACGGCCGTCAGGTTCTGCGGATACGAAGAGCCGGGGCCGGGGACGACGTCGCGCACCATCTTCGTGCCCGCCTTGGTGCCATCGCTATGCCACAGCTCGCGGCCGTGGATGCCGTCGTCGGCCACGAAGTAGATCCGGTCCGAGGCCGCGGTCAGCTCCCGGATGTCGGACGAGCCCGGCCCCGGGAAGATGTCCGCCACCGGATGCGTGCCCTTCCGCGTGCCGTCGGTCGTCCACAGCTCATGCCCGTGGACGCCGTCGTCGGCCACGAAGTAGATCCGGCCGCGCCAGGCGACGGGTTGAGGGATGTTGGCGGAGGCCGGCAACGCGGAGACGATGCGGGTGCTTTTCCGTGTGCCGTCGCTCACCCAGAGAGCGGTTTGACCCGACACATGGTCCCAGCCGGCAAAGAAGAACCGGTCGCCCATCGACATCAGCCACAAGACGACTGTCGGTGGGCTGACGGCGCGGGTTCCGACCGGCGTTCCGTCGCTCACCCAGATCCGGCCTCCGTATTGACCTTCCAGGCACAAGAAGGCCACGCCTCCGTCGACCGGCGTCAGGTAGAGGATTGCGCCCGCCGTAGCGCCGAGGTCGATCCGGCGGGTCCCCCGGCTGGTGCCGTCGGTCCGCCCAAGGTGGCCTTCCTGATCGATGAAGAAGACCTGGCCCGTCGACTCGACGAGGCTGGAGGGATAAACCAGGTCCGCGCGCAGTCGCCGGGTGCCGGCCTCGGTGCCGTCCGTGATCCAGAGGTAGGATCCCGCGACCACGGCCCGGATCCCCAGGCGCGCGAAGCCCGTGATCTGGGCGGGCCTGTCGTTCGGCCGGCCGGGCCGGATCTCCCGCGTTCCCTGTACGCTGCCGTCGGTGCGCCAGAGCCGGCGGCCCTGTCCATCCCCGCGGTCGGCCGCGATGAGCGTGCCGCCCCCGAGGCCCATGAACAACGGCCAGGACGAGGTCTGAGTCCGGAAGCGGTGCACGGCCCGGGTTCCGTCGACCGTCCCGTCGCTCGCCCACAGCGCCCAGCCCAGGGGAGCGGTGTAGGCGCCGAAGAACCAGTTGCCGCCGGCCACGGTTCCCTGGCCGTAAAAGCCGAGATCGGGAAAGGACGTGTCGGCGCCCGGATTGACGTCCGCCAGGAGGAACGTCCCGTCCGCAGTGCCGTCGCTTGCCCATGGCTCATAGCCATGGGTGCCGTCGTCGGCGTAGATCACGAGCTTGGAGCCGGCCACCCCGAAAAAGGGTGCATCGCCCGGGTGCAGACCGCTCGCGACCCCCGGTGCGATGTCCGCCACAGGCACCGTGCCTTCGACCGTCCCGTCGCTCTTCCACAGCTCCTGGCCCCATCCATCCGCCCCGGCGGGGAAGAAGATCTCGGAGCCGGCCACCGCCAGGCTCGGCTCGTCCGCATACGTCGAGACGTCGCTGTTCAGCCGGACGGTGCCTGCGGCAGTGCCGTCCGTCTTCCACAGCTCCCGGGCTGTGAGGCCGGTGTCGGCGAGGAAAAAGACGTCCTCGCCGCGTGCCACCAGGCTCTTCGGATCTCCCCAGGAGCTTCCCGGCAGGAGCCGGTTGACGGAGTCCGTGCCGGCCGGCGTCCCGTCGCTCACCCAGAGCTCCGCTCGAGCCGCTCCCTGGGGCGAGGCCGAGAAGAAGAGCCGGCCATTGACGACGAGATAGCTGGAGAACCAGAACACGCCGCTATCCGGACCCTCGTTGACGTCCTTGACCAGGAACGTCCCGGCGGCGGTGCCGTCGGTGCGCCACAGCTCGTATCCATGTTCAGAGTCCCAGGCGGAGAAAAAGACCACGTCGCCGGCCCGGCCCAGGAAGCTGGCCGAGCTGACCGCGGCAAATGCCGAGGTTCCTGCCACCGTGCCGTCGCTGATCCAGAGAGACTCGCCGCGGTCTCCCTGCGCCGGGTAGGCGTCCAGGAGAAGCCGGTTGCCGGGAAGGGCGATCATGTCGGGGATCTGGAGAGGGAGGATCTCCTCGGTGCCCGCCACCGTGCCGTCGGTCTTCCAGAGCTGCGGAAAATACGCCAGTCCCTTCGCCCCAGCGAGGAAGTAGAGCTCGCCGCCGAGCGCGGCCGATCTGCCCAGCGACGCCCAGCAGCTTCCCGGGCAGATGTCACGGAGCAGGAACGTCCCGGCGTCCGTGCCGTCCGAACGCCAGAGCTCGAGGCCATGGATGCCGTCGTCCACAGTGAAGAACGCGAGCCCGTTGGCCTCCACGCCCGAGCCGTTGAACGGGGGAAGCGACGTTCGGAAGACCGTGGGCGCCGTGCACAGGTCTTTGACCTGGAACGCCGGCTGCGCCGCGGCGGGGATGGCGAGGAGGGGCAGAACGGAGATCAGAGCGGAGAACGAACGGATCATCGGTCAGACCCCCTTGCAAGATGCAGGGTTTATTTAGAGCTTACTCGGATTCGCCATACTGTTGTACGTGCGGAGGCTCCAGGAGTTTAGGGAGGAGGCCAGCCGTCGAGGCAGACGGCTGAAGGCGTCTATACTTCGGTCCGGGCCGGCTTCCAGGCCGTGGCCCGGTCCTGGAGCGAGCCAAGCCCGGCAAGCTGCGGGGCTCGGCGCACAGTGCCGGCGCTCCGACTCTCTGCCTCAGAGAGTCCCACTCTTTGCCACAAAGGGTCCCACTCTCAACGGCAAAGAGTCCCACTCCTGCCGCAGTGCGCGACGTCGGATCGAACCACGGACGCTCCCGAGAGAGGAAGGGAGAGATGGCGAACCATGAGCACCCAACGCAGAATCGGAGACCACGAGCATGAGATCCCCCGTCCGAGGCTGGACAATCAGGAGACGGTCGAAGAGATCCGGTGCTCACGGCAGTCACTCGGGCTGTACTGAGCAGACTTGACGTAGCCGCTCCCAAGAACGAACTGGTGGTTCCTGGTGGTTCTGCCGGCCTTTTCTTCTTCGTCCTCGACGGTGTCGAAAAGAAAAAGGGGCCGGCGAGGACGCCAGCGCTCCCGGGGAAAATCGCGCACCAGCCTCTGATAAACTTCCTGGCGGTTTCCCGCCCATGGCTGCCGACTTCCACGTCTTCCTCAGCCACAACAGCAAGGACAAACCGCTCGTCCGCGAGATCGCGACGCGTCTCGCCGCCGCCGGCTTGAAGCCCTGGCTGGATGTCGACGAGCTACGCCCCGGCCTGCCGTGGCAGGACGGCCTCGAAGAAGCGATGCGCACGACTGGAGCGGCCGCGGTCTTCCTGGGCGGCCATGGCGTTGGCTCCTGGCAGAAGCCCGAGATCCGCGTCTGCCTGAGCCAGATGGTCGAGCGCGGCCAGCCGGTCATCCCCGTCCTTCTCCCCGGGGCCCCCGACAATCTTAAGCTCAATCTCTTTTTGCGCGAAAACACCTGGGTCGATCTTCGGCAAGGGCTGAGCGAGGAGGGGGTGAACCGGTTGATCTGGGGGATTACGGGCGAGAAGCCGGAGGATGGGCCTCGGTCCAATGCGCCCGCGTCGTTCAAGAAGCCCGAGGGCGACCTCGCCGCGGCACAGCGCCTGCTCAAGGAACGCACGATTGCAGGCCAGGACACCGAAGATGTCCGCGAGCAGATCCTCCAGATCCGCCGCGACATCCGGGACGGCGTCCGCCTGCAGACGGGCGACCGTCTCGGTGACGGCCGCTTTCATCTCCTCGAAGTCATCGGTCGGGGCGGTTTCGCCACGGTCTGGAAAGCATGGGATGAGGAGAAGGCCGGTCTGGTCGCCGTCAAGGTCCTTCACGGCCAACACGTGGAGGACCGCTCACGCCGGGAGCGCTTCTTCCGTGGTGCCCGCCGAATGGCCGAGTTGCATCATCCCGGGATCGTCCGGGTCATCGAAGAGCATCTCGAATGGGGTGGCCATCACTACTTCGTCATGGAGCATGTCGGTGGAGGGGATCTGCGCCAAGCAGTTCTCGCGGGGAAGCTGCCTCCGGACCGGGTCCTTCCCCTGATCCTTGAGATCGGCGAGGCCCTCTCCTACGCGCACGGCCGCGGGATCATCCATCGTGACGTCAAGCCAGCGAATGTCCTCTTGGCTGGCGACCAGCCGAAGCTGACGGACTTCGATCTGGTCCGTGCCTTTGACTCGACCGGTGGCACGCAGACTCAGGGGTACCTGGGGACTTTTCTCTACACGGCGCCGGAGGTTCTGGAGAACGCCAAGGAGGCGGGGGTCACAGCGGACGTCTACTCTCTGGCGATGACGGCGGTCTTCGCCTTCCATGGTAAAGACCTGCCGCCGGACGTCTGGCGGCGACCCGAGGCGTTCTTAGGAAAGCTGGCATGTCCGGCAGGTCTTCGGGATGTGCTGTGCCATGGGATCTCCTGGGAGCCGGAGGAGCGGCCGGGCTCGGCCGCAGAACTCTGCCTCGATCTCTGCCGGCCTGCCGTCGAGCGCAGAAGCGCTCGACTGGGAGATCCGAAACCCGGCGACGAGTGGACCAACGAGAAAGATGGCACCGTTCTCGTCTACGTTCCCGGCGGCGAGTATGTCCTCGGCTCTGAGGATATCAATGACGCCGCCAAGCCGGTCCACCGGGTCATTCTGTCGCCGTTCTGGATCGGCAAATACCCGCTCACGAACGAGCAGTACGGGCGATTCCTGAAAGAGAATCCTGAGGCCGAGGAGCCTGAGCACTGGGATGACGAGCGGTTTAACCAGCCACGGCAGCCTGTCGTGGGAGTGAGTTGGGACGGGGCGAAGGCGTACTGCGCTTGGGCCGGTCTCCAGTTGCCCAGCGAGGCGCAGTGGGAGGCTACGGCGCGAGGCACGGATGAGCGACGTTACCCATGGGGAAATGACAAGCCTACGTCGGAGCATGCCAGCTTCGAACGGCGAGACGGGCCGACGCAGGTGGGCGTTTTCCCAAAGGGCGGCGGGCCCTTTGGCACTTTGGACCAGGCAGGCAACGTCTGGGAGTGGTGCGAAGACGTCTGGAACGAGGAGGCTTACAAGGAGCGCGACGGCAAGCAAAACCCTGTCTCTACCACCGGCGAGTCCGTTGTCCGCTGTCTGCGCGGCGGGTCGTGGTACGACTCGGCCAGGGTCCTGGCCGCGGCGCACCGCTTCAGGTTCAAGGTTTTGTTTCCGGACTGGAGCGTCGGCTTCCGCTGTTCGCTGCCAGTGCTCCCAGGGCACGGAAACTTGACCAGTTCAGCTGTCTGACCCGCCCCAGCGAGAGGCCGCCGCTCGTGATATCGTCCGTGCGTGATTTTCGAGGTCCTGGGCGAGATTTCTCGCATCGAGGTTATCGCCACAGGAAGTTCCATTCGGGACCTCGAACGGCTTGAGGAGTGCTACGGCCGAGGAAACTGGCGCAAAATGAAGGGCGTGGCAATGGTCAGGCTCTCCTCCGGCAGAGTCCGCCGGGCTGAGCTACACTGGTATGAAGCCCACGGCATCGGCCGGAGGGAGCTCAAGAGAAAGCGCTATCTGGAAGCCTGACAATGCAAAGCTCCAAGGAAACCGCTCCTCGCTTCGTGGTCTGTGTCGAGAACGACGGCTACCCCGCGTCTCTGGAACTGCACAAAATCTATAGGGCCTTGCCTGACGAGGTGGCGGCGGCTGACGGTGATCTGAGGGTGATCGACGAGAGTGGGGAAGACTATCTCTATCCCGCCAGCTATTTCCTTCCCATCCACCTGCGGCGGGAGACCGAGAAGGCTTTGGAGTCTTCCTTTTCTCGCTTCAAGAAGACGGCGTGAACCCCGAAACGTTTCCGCCTTCCCGCGCATATATCGAGTAGGAGGTATAGAATCGCCCCTTCGCTAGGAGGCGACCGTACCCTTGGATCTCGTTTCAGCATTTGTGCCAAATCGCGCGGTCTCGCGCACCACGACTCGCATCCTGATCGCCGGCCAGGTGGCCGTGGCGCTGCTCATCTGGATCAACTCGCCGTTCCCGGTGCTGCCGCAGCCCGGCGAGGTGGCGAAGGCGTTCCGCGTCCTCTGGTTCGAGCAGGGGCTGGGGCAGGAGCTGTTGACCAGCTTCACCATGAACCTGGAGGCTCTCGGCCTCACCGTGGTGATCTCGCTCGCCCTCTCCTATCTCGCCGTGATCCCGTTCTTCCGGCCCATCACGGCCGCGGTGTCCAAGGGGCGGTTCCTGGGTTTGATCGGCCTCACCTTCGTCTTCACGCTGCTGATGGGCGGCGGCCATCCTCTCAAGGTGGGGCTGCTGACCTTCGGCATGACCGTCTTCTTCGTCACCTCGATGGCCAGCGTCGTCGCCGAGATCCCGCTCGAGCGGCTCGATCATGCGCGTACGCTCCGCATGAACGAGTGGCAGGTGGTGTGGGAGGTGGTCATCCTCGGCACCTTCGACCGCGCGATCGAGGTGCTGCGGCAGAACGCGGCGATCGGCTGGATGATGCTCACCATGGTCGAAGGGATCTCGCGCTCCGAGGGCGGCGTCGGCGCCATGCTGCTCAACCAGAACAAGCACTTCCACCTCGCCGAGGTGTTCGCCATCCAGATCACCATCCTGGTCGTGGGCATGCTCCAGGACTATGGGATCGGCGCTCTGGGGCGTCTGCTCTGCCCGTGGGCCGAGCTCGAATTGAAGAGGGTTTGAGGATGGATTCCGGACCGACTGTCTTCGCCCACGAGTACGGGGCGACCATTCTCAAGGTGAACAACGTCTCGAAGTCGCTGTCGGGGACGCACATCCTGCGCGACGTCAATCTGGAGATCAGGGACGTGCGCCGGCCGGACAAGATCGCCGGCCAGGTGGTGGGTCTCCTCGGACCGTCCGGCATCGGCAAGACGACGCTCTTCCGCATCCTCGCCGGCCTCGACGCGTCGGACACCGGGGAGGTCCTCCTCGGGCCGGAGCTCAAGCCGGTGCAGCGCGGCATGGTGGGCGTCGTGGCGCAGAACTATCCGCTCTTCTCCCATCGCACCGTGCTCGGCAACCTGACGGTGGCGGGGCGGCTTTCGGGGCTTTCGGTCAAGGAGGCGCGGGAGAAGGCGCAGGGCTTTCTCACCCGCTTCGGCCTCGAAGACCGTGCGAAGCGGTATCCCATCCAGCTCTCCGGCGGCCAGCGGCAGCGCGTCGCGATCGCCCAGCAGTTCATGTGCAGCGAGCGCTTCCTGCTCCTCGACGAGCCGTTCTCGGGCCTCGATCCGGTCGGCGTCGACCGCGTCTGCAAGCTGCTCGAAGAGGTGGCCTGCATCGACGAGATGAACACCATCATCGTGGTCACCCACGACATCACGGCCGCGATGGAGGTGGCCGACACGATCTGGCTGATGGGCCGGGACCGCGACGCGCAGGGCAAGATGATCCCTGGCGCGCGTGTCCAGGAGAGCTACAATCTTATCGAGCGCGGGCTCGCCTGGCGCGACGGGGTCGCGACGACGCCCGAGTTTCTGCTCCTGTCGCGGGAGATCCGGTCCCGCTTTCCGTCGCTTTAAGAGAAGCTCTTGGACCAGAAGACGCTCATCAAGAAGGCCGCCACCAAGGCGCTCCTCGCTCCGGGCAACGTGACCTCCGGTGCGGTGGCGCTCGCCGCCTCGGCGGCGCTGTGGAATCCGCTGCCGCTGATCCTCTGGGGTCTCGGCTCGACACTCTTCGTCACCTTCGCCTCGACCGCCGATCGCTGGCACAAGCTGGTGATGGTGGAGGAGAAGCAGTCCGCCGAGGCGAAGTCCGTGGCCGACCGCACGGCGCTGCTGCAAAAGGTTCAGTCGTGTCTTGCCGAGCCGCAGGTGGCGGGGTGGATGCGGCGCAAGCTGATGCCCGACTATCTGGCCGTCTTCGCGCGCCTGAACGAGATCCGCGACCGCGTCGCCCGCGTGCTCGGCGAGCGCTCGGAGCTCGATGCGCAGACGCAGCAGGGGATCCTGCAGCAGCTCGATTACATGCTCGGCGCCTACTTGCAGTTCGTGCGCGAGCGGATCGGCTATCTCCAGATCCTGGTCAACGTCCGCCCGGGCGGTCCGGACGTGGGGGAGGGCGTTGCGTCTCCGGCCGGCCCGCCGCCGCTGCCGGTGACGCCGTCGCCGGCCCGTTTCCAGCAGCGCACGGCGAGGACGCCGCTGCGCGCCGTGGAAGAGCCCGCCGGAGTCACGCCGCCGAGCGTCGACCAGCGGCTCGCCGAGATTGACGACAAGATCAAGGCATTGAAAGAGCTGGCGCAGAGGGAGCCGGCCACGGCGCGCACCCGCGAGTGGCACGTCGGCATCCTTCAGAAGCAGCGCGAGCTTCTTCTGGACTGCCAGAAGCGCGACCAGTGTGTGGTCGCCCAGCTCGGCGCCTTCGCCGACGTCTTCGAGGTGATCCTCGGGCGGGTCAGCGCGTCGCAGTTCAGCGCCACCGAAGTCGCCAGCTATATGGGAAGCGTCGTCGAGCAGGTCGAGGAGACGGAGCGTTTCGTCGCCTCCCTGCGGCCGTCGGTCGATCAGTTGATGGGAGGCGTCGACGCCGATCTGGCGCGCTGGCCCGCCTCCCCATGAAGTCAAACTGAAGTCAAACCCGTAGCTCAACCAGTGGACTCTTCGGAGGACATCAGAATATGAAGATCACCCCGTTTGGGAAGGCGGTCATCGTGGTGGCCCTGCTCGCCGCGGCCTTCTTCAGCGTCCGCCGCTTCGCGCCCGGCCTGATGGAAAAGATCATGCCCTCGGCCAAGGGAAAAGAATCGGTGGTCCCCTCGAAGGCCGATCTGCCGTCGCTCCCCTCGTCGGGAGCGCAGCCGGCCGCGGTCAAGGCGGTCGCCATGCCCGGCTCGCGGCCGGGTTGCGACAACCAGCCGGAAGTCCGGTTCCTGCATTGGGCGTGGAACGCCCAGATGGGCATGATGTTCGCGACCGGCGGCAAGCAGGCGACGGATGGCAGCCTGATGTGCCAGAACGACGTCAACCTGAAGCTGACCCGCGAGGACGACACCGGCAAGATGCAGGAGGCGTTGGTGGCCTTTGCGAGCGAGCTCAAGAACGGCACCGCGAACCCCCGGAAGGGCGCCCACTTCGTCGCCATCATGGGTGACGGCTCGGCGACCTTCCTCAAGGGCTTGAACGACACCCTGTCGCGCCTCGGCCCCGAGTACACGGCGAAGGTGGTCGGCTCGGCCGGCTACTCGCGCGGTGAGGACAAGTTCATGGGCCTGCCCGAGTGGAAGTCCAACCCGGCGGCCTCCAAGGGCGGCCTGGTGGCCGGCGTGCTCCGCGACGGCGACTGGAACATCGCCCAGAAGTGGCTCGGCGACAACGGCCTGTGCAACAACCCGGACGAGAAGACCTACGACCCCAACTGCCTCAACTGGGTCGCCGCCTCGGACTACATCGACGCCGCCGAGAAGTACGTCGCCAACTACTGCGAGACGCGGCCGGTGGTGGCGAACGGCAAGCGCACCGGCGACACCAAGAAGGTCTGCGTCGACGGCGTGGTGACCTGGACCCCGGGTGACGTGACGGTCGCCAAGAAGCGCGGCGGCCTGGCTTCCATCGTCTCCACCAAGGAGTACAGCTCGCAGATGCCGAACGTCATCATCGGCATCGACAAGTGGATGAAGGACAACCCGAAGATCGTCGAGGGGATGCTCGCCGCGGTCTTCCAGGGCGGCGACCAGGTGAAGACCAATCCGCAGGCGCTGCACAAGGCGGCCGAGGTGAGCCAGCAGGCTTACGCCGAGAAGGACGCCGACGCCGACTACTGGGAGAAGTACTACGACGGCACCAAAGAGCGCGACAAGCAGGGTCTGATGATCGACCTCGGCGGCTCGGCGGTGAACAACCTGGCGGACAACCTGGTCCTCTTCGGCCTGACGCCGGGCTCGTCGAGCCTCTTCGGCGCCACCTACCGGGTGTTCGGCGACATCGTGAAGCACCAGTATCCGGACCTGGTGCCCACCTACTACCCGGCGGACCAGATCCTCGACACCTCGTACATCCAGGCGATCGCCGGCCGTTCCGAGTCCTCGCGGACAACTGTCGCGGCGGCGGAGCAGCCGACCTTCTCGCCCTCGGCGCCGGTGCGCAGCGTGGTGAGCCGCAAGTCATGGCAGATCACCTTCCAGACCGGCAGCGCCAACTTCACACCGGAAGGGCAGCGCGAGCTGGAGCAGCTCCTGCGCGATCTCCTGGTGGCGAGTGGCACGGTGGTCGAGGTGCACGGCCACACCGACAACGTCGGCAATCCGAAGGCCAACATGGACCTCTCCGAAGCGCGCGCCTTCGCGGTGAAGCAGTGGATGGAGAAGCAGGCGCCGGTGAACTTCCCTGAAGGCCGCATCCGCGTCTTCTCGCACGGCCAGGAGAACCCCATCGCCCCCAACTCGACCGACGCCGGTAGAGCCAAGAATCGGCGGGTGGAGATCGTGCTGGGGACGACGGGGTAGAGACACTGCGCCCTCACCCCCGGCCCCTCTCCCGGCTCCCCCCACGCCCCCGCCGGGAGAGGGGAGACCAGCGGAAGCAGTAAGCGGAGCATTTTTTGCTTTTCTCCCCTCTCCCGGGGAAGGGCGGGGGGAGTTGGGAGAGGGGCCGGGGGTGAGGGCGCTTTTCGGCACGGCCGCTGACTTTGGCGGAGCCCTGTTTCTCTGAGAGCGAGGATTGTTTGCCGCAGACCCACCAGGAATCGTTCACCACCCTCCACCGTATCCTCATTGAGCCAGGACCCGCTCCGGTTCTTCTCCTCTCCGGAGAGCCCGGCAGCGGACGCGCGCGAGCATTGGGCGCCGTGGTCCGCAAAGCACGCGAAGAGGGCGCGCAGATCGCTCTGCTTCGACTCGATCTCGACGGATTCGAGGAGGGACCGCAGGGGCTCCTCGGCTTTCTCAGCCTGTGGGGCCAGCGTCACGAGGCGGAGACCGACGAGGCGGCGGCGGAGCGGTTGGAGCGGGTGGCGGAAATCGCAGCCGAGATGCCGCCGTCGATGGCGAGCGCGATCCTTCTCGCGGTCCTGCTCGAACAGGACGGACAAGTCGAGATTTCCGTCGGAGACGATCCCCGAGCGAGCACCCGGAAGATCCTGGACAGCCTCGGCCGGTTGGTGCTCCACGTCATCGACAGCGCCCAGCTCGACGCGGTGAGCCGCCGTTGGCTCCTGGACGAAGCGGCGCGGCAGCCGCGGATGGTTTTGGCGTTCTCCTGCCATCCCAACGATCTCAACGTTTCCGTGGCCCCCGTCGAGCAGGTCCGCCGGCTCGAATTCGAGGCTTCCGGATCGGCCGGATCGGAAGGTGCTGCCGTGCATCTGGAGCCGGTGCGGGATCTGCTCGCGCGCGCGGATCTCCAGGCCGCGGATCAGCTCGGCCGGTTCCTCGATCTCGCGGCGCTCTGCGGTCGGAATGTCCCTTCCGACGTGCTGATGGGCCATCTGGAGATCACGACGGAGCAGCGCGAGGAGCTGCTGGATCTGATCGATGAAGAGCTGGTGGAGGAGGGGGAGCACCGCCTGTTCGTCGATCATCAGTACGGCCATCCGTCATTCTCCGGGCTCCTGATTTACAGCTTCCTCCGCCCGGCGCTGAACCAGAGCCTTCTGGAGCACGTGCCACGGGACAAGCGGAAGCGACTGGCTGGCGAGCTGCTGGACTTTGTGCGGAACCGCGTGCAGGTCGGGACCCGGGGGCTCTCCCGGCTCTTCGTCAACCTCGCCGAGCACACAGGGGATGCGAAGGCACGGGAGCCTTATCTCCGCCTGCTGCGCTGGTGGGTGAGCCCCGAGGATGTTGGCGCACTGACCGCGATCGTTGCCGCGGAGTTGGAGACGGGGAAGACGACGCCCGAAGCGCTGCTGGAGATCGCCGACCGCGCCTCCGGGATCTGGCCGCCGGCGCACCGCCTGGCCCTGCTCGCGGCCCTCTCCGAGGGCGAGATCTCGCGGCCGATCCAGGCGGACTCGCACTACCTCCGCGCCGGCCTGCTGCGGGAGTCGGGCCAGCCCAAGGAGGCCCTGCTCGAAGCCGACCAGGCTCTGAAGGCGGCCGAGGAGGTCCACGGCCAGCTCAGCGGTCCCCGCGGCGCGATCCTGACCCTGACCGGCGTCCTCGCGGGAGATCTCGGCGACTTCGAGCGCGCCCGCGCCGATTTCGAGCAGTCCTTGAGCGTCCACCGGCAGCTCTTCGGCGAACGTCACCCGAGCGTCGCCGCTTCGTTGGCCAACCTGGCGGCCCTGAACCGGCACCTGGGGGACACGAAGCAGGCGCGTGATCTGTTCGGTCAGGCGCTCGAGATCGCCCGCGAGGTCCAGGGAGAGGATCACCCGTTCACCCAGGCGCTGCTGAAGGCACGGGACGAGCTGGTCTAGGTGGTCTTCTAGCGTCCCACCGGCTGCCCGGGCTCCCACCCGCCCTCGCGCAGGCGATCGAGCAGCGCCAGCACTTCGTCCCTTTGCGTGTGCACCAGGAGCAGCAGCAGATCTCCCTTGCGCGCCCAGGCGAGGGCCTGGCGGACGGCGTCGATCTCGGTGGTGGCGCGGCCGATCATGTCGTCGCCGGCTCCGAGCTTGCGGATCTCCTCCTCCAGGATCGCCGGGACCTCTCCGGGCCGGCGGCCGCGCAGCATCTCGGGTAGCTCCTTGATCACCACGCGGTCGGGCGAGAGCCTCCAGGCGGCGCGGGCGAGATCGCGCAGGCTGGCGTCGTCGCGGTCGCCGGCCTGGCCGAGGAGGATCAGGCGGCGGCGGGCGGCCAGGTTCGCGGCGATGCCCAGCACGGCGGCGATGCCGTGCGGGTTGTGCGCGTAGTCGAGCAGGATCTTCACATTGTCCAGCTCGATCAGGTTGCCGCGCCCGGGGTTGTCCTCCGGCGTGCCTTGGACATGGCGCAGGCCGCGCAGCAGGGCGTCGTCGGGGAGGAGCAGAGAGGAGCCGACGGCGAGCGCCGCCAGGGCGTTGGCGACGTTGTGGCGGGCGGCGCCGCTGAAGGCGATGGGGATGTCGTCGACAGTGGCCACCCGCTGCTTCCAGCCGCCGTGCCACCGTTCGAGCTCGCCGCCCCGGAGCACCCAGGCGGTCCCGCCTGCTTCGAGACGCTCATGGACCGGCGAGCGCTCGGGGTCGAGACTGAACCAGACCACCGGCGCCGCGACAGGGCCGGCGCGGGCGATGAGGAGCGGATCATCGGCATTGAGCACGACGTGGCCCCCCGGCCCGACCACCCGCGTCACCACCATTTTCGTGTCAGCCAGGGCGTCGAGGTCGCCGATGCCCTGTTCGCCCAGATGGTCCGCCGCCACATTGGTCACCAGGGCGGCGTCGGCGCGGCGCACCGCGAGGCCGCGGCGCAGAATGCCGCCGCGGGCGGTCTCCAGGACCGCCACCTCCACCCGCCGGTCGCGCAGCACGCGGCGGGCGCCTTCGGGGCCGGAGTAGTCGCCGCGGTCGAGAATCTCACCGCCCACCTCCACCCGGTCCGTCGAGGTGAGCCCCGCCGTCAAGCCGGCCGAGCGCACCATGGCCGCGATCAGACGCACGGAGGTGGTCTTGCCGTTGGTTCCCGTGACCAGGACGACCGGAATGTCCCGCACCTGCTCCCAGGGGACCTCCTCCGGCCGCGGCAGCGCGTCCACCGGCCAGGTGAGAGAGCCGATCCCCAGCCCGACCGAGGCCTGCTCGTCATCGCAGAGAAAGGCGACACTCCGGGCGTCCGCCGCCGCCCGCAACGCCAGAAGAGCCGGGTTGCGCTCGCGCTCGATCGCCTCCCGCAGGCGCTCCACCTGGCCGTCCCGCTCCGGCCCGGGCTCGCCCCGCAGCGAGGCCAGGGTCGAGGCCCAAGCCTCGTCGTTGATCTCCGTTGCCGCGTACAAGGCGTCGATGGGGGCCGACAGCGCCAGGCTCGCGCCACCCAGGAAACGGCGGACCGCGGTCTCCTCGCTGGTCCAACCCACCGCATCCAGGAGACGGCGCGCTTCCCGTCTCCAGGCTTCGATGACCGCGCCGGCCTCCTCCGGCGTGAGGGACACGTCGAGCACCGCCCCTTCTCGATCCCAGAGGAGGTTTGGACCGGTCAGTCGGCGCGAGTCGAGGAGATTCATCTGCTGGGAGTCCGTTTCTGGAGACGCGGAGAGTACACCATGACCGGCGCGCCGCCGTCGAGGTCAGTCGCTCTCCGGGTCGGCGTCCATGCGCTGCGCGAGGAGAGGGGAGAGCAGGGCGGCCGCCCGTTCCGCTTCGTGGGCGAGGTCGTGCGGCAGGGTTCGAATGAAGCCCAGCGCGGCGTCGAGATGAGCCAGAGATTCCTGAACAACGCCGAGCCGCTGCATCCCCTCGGCGGCGGCGAGAAGAGAGGACACGGCTTTGTGGACCAGAACAGGATCAGGATTTCCCGGATCCACGGCCTGGCTCCAGTGATGGGCGAGGAGACTGGGCTCGGCCGCTCCCGCTTCGAGGCTCCGGGCGGCTTCGAGATGGAGCGCCTGGCGGTCACGCCGGAGCAGCGAAGAGTAGGCGGCGTCCTGGACCAGGGCGTGCTTGAAGGTGTACTGCGCCCGCCGGCCGGCGCCGCGGCGGCGGTGGACGAGCCCGGCTTCGATCAGCCGCTCCAGTCCTTCCTGAAGCTCTTCCTCCGTCAGGGCCGAGACCGCCGCCAGGCTCTCGAAGGAGAACGTGCGGCCGAGGGCCGAGGCGGTCTGCGCCACTTCCTTGCCGGGGCCGGTGCGGTCCAGCCGGACGGCCAGCGAGGTGGCCAGCGTCGCGGGAACCGCCTCCGGCTCGCCGGTCCAGGCGCTTTCGAGGAACGCCTTGGTCAGCTCCTCGGCGAACAGCGGCACCCCGTCCGTGCGGGCGAGGATCTGGCGCCGGACCGCCTCGGAGAGAGCGTGACCGGCAAGGGTCCGATCGATCAGCGCGGCGGTCTCGCGATCCGTCAGGCGGCCCAGGCTGAGCTGGGTGAGATCGCTGCGATGCCTCCAGGACGCCTGAAGCTCGGGCTGGAACGTCGCGACGAGGAGGATCGGAAGCTCCGTGATCTCGTCGAGGAGAAGGCGGAGAAAGTCCAAGGTCGAAGAATCCACCCAATGCAGGTCCTCGACGACCAGCACCAGCGGAGCGCGCTCCGCCACGGCGGCCAGCAGGGCCGCCAGGGTTTCGAAGGTCCTCTCCCGCGTCGCCTCCGGACTGAGCCCGGCGGGTGGATAGAGGCCCTCCGCCGGCAGGGAGAGGAGAGGTGCCAGGAGCGGGACCGTGTCCACCAGCGGCAGACCGTAGCGGTCGAGAGCCTCTTCGAGGAGGCGGAGCTTGCGCGTGGAATCGCAGGTGTGGCTGCCGAGCAGATGGCGTTCCAGCAGGCCGATGAGGGGAGCGAGCGGAGCGCTTCGCGTGGCGAGAGCGCCATAGGCGATCCACCAGATCGCACCCTCCGCGGCGAGCCGCTCGCGCAGCGCGAGCGCCAGGCGCGACTTGCCGATCCCGGGCTCGCCGCTGATCATCACCACCTGGCCGGTGCCCGCGCGGGCCTGATGGAAGCGGTCGACGAGGAGCTCGAGTTCGCGCTCCCGGCCCACCAGGGGCGTCAGAGGCCCGCTGTCGCTCTGCCGGGGGTCCATCGGCCCGAGCACCTGATAGACGGCGAGAAGGTCACCGGAGCCCGGCACCTGAACGCTGGTCAGCAGCTTGGTGGCAAAGGTGCGGGCACTCAACAGGCGGCTCGCGGCGCTGACCACCACCTCGCCGGCCGGCGCGACGCTCTGGATTTCCCGCGCCGTGTCGAGCGTGGTGCCGGCCAGGAGCTGCTCTTCCTGGCCGGGCCGGGTCAAGGCCAGGGCGCCGCCGGTGTGCACGGCGATGCGGAGCGCGAGCCGCAGGCGTCCATGGGGACCGAAGCCCGCGCTGATCTCGCCGCCCCGGGCCGCCAGCGCGCACGCCGCGCGGAGCGCCCGCTGGACGTCGTCCTCGCGGGCCTGCGGGTGGCCGAAGTAGAGCAGGAGCCGGTCCTCATGGACCGGCCCGAAGACGCCGGAGTGCTCTTCGCAGACGGCCCGGGCGAGACTGCGCAGAGCGTCCATGGCGTCGGCCATCGCCTCGAGATCCAGGTGATTCGCCGTGCCGGAGACCTCGTCGAACCCGGACATCCCGCAGCAGACCACGGTCAGCAGGCGGTGCTCACCACCCCGGAGGCGCCGCTCGCTGCCCGCCGAGGAGGACCGCCGGGTATGGAGGGAAGCCGGAATCGCCTCGATGATCGTCGAGCCGCCGGACCCGCGCGGAGGCGGTGCCTCTTTCCGGGGCCGGTGCAGCGTGGAGGCGAGAGCGGCCAGGCTCTCGACAACCGTCCGTGCATTCGCCGGCCGGCGCTTGGGGTCCTTCTCGAGCAGCTTCTCGATCAGCAGGGAGAGCTCCCAGCTCACCTCGACCCGCACCTCCGGGAGCGGTGGCGGCCGGAAGCTCAGGACGCGGCCCAGCGTTGCCGCCGGCGTCTCGCCACGGAACGGTGCCTCACCGGTCAGGACCTCGTAGAGGAGCGAGCCGAGCGAGAAGAGATCGGACCGCTCGTCCAGCGGGTAGCCGTGGACCTGCTCGGGCGACATGGCATACAGCGTTCCGAGAATGGCCTCCGGCGACGAGATCGTCTCCTCCTGCTCGTCGCCCTCTTTCCCGAACAGCTCCTTGGCGAGCCCGAAGTCGAGGATCTTGGCATGGCCCAGCGGCGTCACCATGACGTTCGACACCTTGAGGTCGCGGTGGAGGATGCCTTGCGAGTGCGCCTCGGAAAGCCCCTCGGCGATCTCGCGGCCCAGTTGGACGGTCTGCGGCACCGGCAGCGGCCCCTGCTCCTCGATCAGACGGCGGAGCGTCTTGCCCTCGACCAGCTCCATGACCACCCAGAAGGTCTCCTCCTGCTCGACCAGGTCGTAGACGTGGACGACCGCCGAATGGTTGAGACGCGCGGCGGCCTGCGCTTCGCGGAGCAGGCGCTCCTGGCCTTCGGACGCGATCAGCTCCGGCCGGAGCTGCTTGACCGCGACCCGGCGCTTGAGCCGCTCGTCCCAGGCGCGCCAGACGGTCCCCATCCCACCGCGCCCGATTTGCTCGTCAAGCCGGTAGGGACCTACCTGTGAGGGCTGTCCGGGAATCTCCTGCGGCAAAGGCACGTCCCCTCATTTCAGATCGAGGAGTAAATCTTATCGCAGAACGCACCATCTGAGAGTTTTCTGGAAATCCGCGCGTTTGTCCCTCTGATACTTTACGTCCATGATCACCGCTCTCCAGACGCCGCCAGGACGCGACTACGCCCAACTCCTGGGAGCCATGAACGAGCTCCTCGCCGTGCTGTGGAGCGAGGGCGACGAAAAAGCCGCGCTCCGTGCCTCCTTCGAAGCCGCGGCGCTCGGCTTCGGGGCGCAGAAGGCGCTCGTCCTCCTCATCGAACCGGGAGAGCCGGCCCACCTGCGCGCCCTGCACACTGTCGGCAACCTCTCGCCGCAGCAGGTCGAAGCGTGCGAACGCGGGGAATCGGTGCGCGGCGTGAGCCCGTCGCTCATCCAGCGCGTCATCGCGTCCGGGAGGCCGGAGCTGATCGAGGACCCCCGCCTCAAGGAGGACGCCGCGAGCACGCCCTCGCTCTCCGGCGGACCCTACAGCGTCCTCTGCGCGCCGATCCTCGATCCGCTGCGCGACGCCGTCCTCGCCGTGGTCTACTTCCAGAACAACGGCTTGACCGAGGCCTACGGAGTCGCCGACCTCGCCTGGGTGGAGGGCTGGGCGGCGGCGGTGGGGAAGATCTTCGGCTTCTGGTTCCGCCACCAGCGGCAGAGCCGCGAGCTGGCCACCCTGCGGGCGGACCACGAGGCGCTCGAAAACGCGCCGGAAATCCTCGGCGATTCGGCGCACACCCAGGCGCTCCGCCGGTCGCTCCACGAGACCTTCATCCCTGCGCTGGAGGCCGAGCAGCCGGAGCCGATCCTCCTCCTCGGTGAGAGGGGAACCGGCAAGGATCTGATCGCGCGCTACCTCCACGCCTACAGCGCTAGGCGACGCCGGCCACTGGTGGTGGTCAACTGCGCCGAGATCACCGACGACCTCGCCGCCTCCCGTTTCTTCGGCCACAAGAAAGGCGCCTTCACCGGCGCCCTCTCCGACGAGCCCGGCTTCTTCCGTGCCGCCGACGGCGGCATGCTCTTCCTCGACGAGATCGCCGAGCTGTCCCCGCGGGCCCAGGCGCATCTCCTGCGCGTGCTCGAAAACCACACCATCGTCCCGGTCGGCCACACCCGCGAGCACCGAGTCGACGTCGCCGTCCTCCTCGCCACCAACCGCGACCTCGACGAGGCCGTGCGGGAAGGAGCCCTGCGGGCCGACTTCTACGACCGCTTCCGCACCCTGTCGATCCGCCTCCTGCCGCTCCGCGAGCGCCCGTGGGACATCCCCCTCCTCCTGGAGCATTTCCGTCGCCATCACGAAAGGAAGCACCGCAAGCCCACCCTCGGCTTCACCGAGGACGCCCTGCGCGCTCTCGTCTCCTACGCCTGGCCGGGCAACGTCCGCGAGCTGTCCCGCGCCTGCTCGCTCTTCCTGATCCACACCCAGCCTGGAGCCCGCATCGACATCGCTCTCCTGGAGCGCTGTCTGCCCGAGATCCTGCAAGCGGAGCCCAACCCCAAAGCCGGCCCGCTCCTCTGGGACGGCGCCACGATGAAAGACGCCGTCCGCACCTTCGAGCGCGAGCTGATCCTCGCCCGTCTGGAGCGCCATGGCGGCAGCGCGAAGGCGGCCCGGGAGAGCCTGGGGCTCACCAAGACCACCTTCCACCGCTATGTGAAGGGTTTGGGGATTGCGACGGGCGGCGGGGTGGGGGAGGAGTGAGTCTCGGCTCACCCGCCCCCATTGACGCCTAATCTATGCCCTCCAATTCTCTCCACAATTCCTCCAACCATTTCTCCTGCGTCGGCTGCCGCTGCGGCGGAGGAAGCACGGGCCCTCCATGCCCGCCCGGAATATGGTTATCGTCCCGCTCCGGCTCCATGGGTCCGGCACAGCGGCAGGGCCACTCGGAGCAGTCAAGTCCATGGGCACAGTCGCCATCCGGTACTGGGGGGGCGTAACAAGGCGTGGCCCTGCTGCACGGTACATGTGGATCAGGCAAGGGTAGCGGCTCAGGGGCTGCCGGCGCTGGCTTTTTCTGCGGTTTGGATGGGTCGCACTCGATGAACGGGGCGCCCGTGCAGATCGGAGGAACGGGACCGGGCGGAAGATTTTTCGGTGTCGGCTGCGGCTTGAAGGGGACCGGACAGGGCTTTTTCTTCAAGCCAAGAGGGTCCACTCCGTCGGTCGGATCGTCATCCACGTAGGAGTAGAGATTCAGACCACCGGCGAGATCGATCGGATCCCGGCTCTCCCACCGCCCCAGATCCGGGTCGTAGGCGCGGTACTTGGTAAGGCTCAGACCCGACGCCGAGTGATAGAAATACCCTCCGAAACCGAAACGGGGCGGGGTTCCCTGGTTGACCGTCAGACGGCCATAGGGATCGTAATCGTAGCGGCCGACCACGTTGCCGCTGCTGTCCGTGACTTCGCGGACGCTGCCCAGGTGATCGAAGGAGAAGTAGTAGCTCGAGCTCCCCGACCGCATGCCGCCGGGAAAGAACTGCGTCAGGATCGGCTCGATCGGACAGCCGACCGATTTCGGAGATCCGGCGAGGACCACCGAAGACCCTGCGATGCGAACCGTGAAGGAGTGCTGCGAACCCGAGTAGAGGGACGGCGATGTGTAGGAGAACCCGTGACTTCCATTGCCGATCCCGGCGTTTTTGAGATCCTGCCGGAAGCCGTTCGCCGGCACGGTGGCGAGGAGCGTGGTGCCGTCGTAGAGATCGACGTTGATGGGGGCGTTCGGTTGATTCGCGTCCCAAGCCCAGCCGGCAAACTGGTTGCAGTCAGCATAGTCGAAGTAGCCGCCGAAGCTCGGTGCCGGGCAGCTCAGTGTCTTTGTCCCGAGCGCCGTCGCGGTTCCTCCGATTTTGATGGTCAGCGTATGCGACGACCCGGTCTTGAGCGCAGGGGGAACCGGGTAGAAAAAGCCATGGTTGCCGTTGCCGACGCCGGCGTTCATCAGGTCCTGCCGGAATGTCTTGGCCAGCACCGTGGCGATGAGCGTCGCGCCGTCGTAGATGTCGACGTTGATGGGGGAATTCGGTTGATTGGCGTCCCACGCCCAACCGGCGATCCAGGTGCAGTCGGCTGCGTCGAAGTAGCCACCGAAAGCCGGCGTTGCGCAGGTCACGTTCCGCGTACCGAGGAGGGTGGAGGTGCCGCCGATCATCACCGAGACGGTATGGGTGGTCCCGGTCCTGAGCGAAGCCGGCGTCGGGTAGAAGAATCCGTGGTTGCCGTTGCCCATCCCGGACGCCTTGAGGTCCCCGCGGTAAGCTGCGGCGAGAGCCGTGGCGATCTTTGTCGATCCGTCGTAGAGATCCACCGGGATCGGTGTGTTGGGCTGCGCCGCGTCCCACGCCCAGCCGACGATCTGGTTGCAATCGATCGCATCGAAGTAACCGCCGGAGCCTGGGCTCCCCGTTGGAGCCTGTGTGGCGTCGGTTTCCTCGGCGATCTGGTTTCCCACCCACACGTAGTGTCGGCTGGAGGTGACCGTTCCGTTGTCCTTCTCTGTGATGAGCACGCGCCGGCCGAACCCATCGTAGCCAAACTCGCTGCGATGAGCTCCGATGTTGATCGCGGCCAACCGGTTCTCTGCATCCCACTCGAAAGATCTTGTTCCGTCGAAGATCAGATTGCCGTTGGCGTCATACTTGAATCCTTGGCTCTGTCCTCCGTCTTCGACAACCACGGTCGCCTGGGCGCGGACGCGGCTGTCGGCATGACTCGTCGCAGTGATCGTGACAGTTCCCGACACGATGGGTGCTGCGAAGAGGCCCGCCTGATCGATCGATCCGGAGGAAGCCGACCAGACGACGCCGGCGTCGTTCGTCCCTCCGACCGTTGCCGTGAACTGTTGGGAATCGCCGCGCACCAAGACGGTCTCCACCGGCGAAACGGTGATCGTAATTTGTGGCGACGAGCTGACGACGACTGTCGCGACCCCATGGACGGACTGGCCGCCGGCCGTGGAGTCCGCGACGACGTGATACACGCCGGCCGTTGCGGGTGCCGTGTAGAGGCCTGTTGGGGAGACCGCGCCGCCGGCCGAGCCCTCCTGAACACTCCAGGCGACGGCTGGATTGGCCACTCCGGTGACGTTCGCTTGGAAGAGTTTGCTCGCGCCGGGCGAAAGGCTGGCCCACGACGGGAGAACCATCAAGTCTTCACCGACCGTCACGGTGGCCTCGCCCCATTTTGTGGCATCGGCTTGTGAGGTTGCCCTCACAGTGTAAACGCCGGGCGTCGCTGGTGCAGTAAAGACGCCGTTGGCCGCGATCGTAGTCGGAGCCGGTCCGGACACGGCCCAGGTCACTGCCTGATTCGGGTTGGGCTCGCCATTCTGTCCTTGAACGACGGCCGCGAGCGGCTCCTGAGCTCCGGAATCGAGCACCGACCTCGACGGCGACACGACGACCGCCGTCACCGGAACTGTATTGGCGACCGTGACAGTCGCTGTCGATGTCGCCGCAGGGCTGCCGATGGTCTGAACGGTTACCGAGTAGGTGCCGGCCGCTGTCCCGGCAGCGACTTTCAACAGGCCGCTGCTCGACAGCGTTGCCCCCGGAATGGTCGTCGACCATTGCATCGCCTGCTGGCTTCCCGTCACCACAGCAAGAAATTGGCGGGATGTTCCGGGCGGCACGACGACCGCTGTGGGAGACAGGATCACGGCCACCACGGTGACCGAAGCCGTGGCCGGAGTCCCGCCTTTCCGGCTGACGGCTGTGACGTGGAACTGCCCTCCCGGCTTGCCGGCCGGGTGCGAAAATGTGCCGATCATTGGAGTGCTCATGGTGATGGAGCCGGATGGGTCGTCGGTCGACATCAGGATATACGGGTCTGAGGTGTTGATCGCGCCGCCGGAAAAAGCCACGGACTGGCCGGCCGCCATCAGGGCTGTCGTCGGGCTGATCGAGGCCACCGGCGGCGGAAGCACCGTCACCTGCTTTGACGCCGACACCCACGGTTCGAGGACGCTCTGCGCCGTCAACGTATAGGTTCCGGCGGTATACCCGGCGGTTACCGTTGTTGACTGCGTGTTGCAGTAGTTGCAGGTGCTGTCCGGGATCTCCGTACCCCCGCCGCTCAAGAACCAATTGACCGCCATGTTGCCGTAGCCGTTCTGCTGCATGCCGGACATGGTTGCTGTGAAGCGAGCCGTCTCGCCTTGGGGTATCTGCGCCTGGCCGCTCAGTTGGATGACGAGCGGGCTCACAGTTACCACGATCGACGCGGTGGGCACGCCGTAGCGAGAGGCTGTGATCGTAAACTGGCCGGGAGTATATTGAGAATAGAAGAAGACGTTTGAAGAGGTCGGAGTGGAGCTGGCTGACGACAACTGAGCGCCTCCCGAGACAGTCCACGTCCAACTGCAGGGAGTGAGTGGTGGATTCGGATAAACAGGGGGGACGGAGCAGTTGACGGCCAAGCCGTTGACGGTCGCTGTGATGCCGACGCCGGAATTCTGGTCGACGGTTGCCGATGGCGACGCGGCGAGCGTCAGCGACTGCCCGAACGCCGGCTGAACGAGGAACCCTGCGGCCAGAATGGCAATGGCAGAGCTCAGAAGTCTTGAGCGCTTCTGGAGGGCTGCCGCGAGCCAAGAGGAGGTGCGCCTGTTCATGGTTGGACTCCTTCCGGCTTGCGGTTTGCGGGTGATGAAGGTCCCGTCTGGCGGTGAGCGCGGGCCGCCTCAATCGCCGCCAGCGCCTTCGTGGTCAGGCCGCGCCTGATGGAGACGATTTGATTGGCGCCGTTGAAGACAGACATCGAGGCGGTCGAGTCGCTCGTTTCGCTGGTGCGGTTGCCTGCCGAGTCGTAACCGAAAGCCATCGTGTGAAGGAGAGTCGTCGGCGGTTGCAGCGGATCGGTCGTCTGCTGACGGGCGGTCAGCCGCTTCGTCTCGTCGTAGGTGAAGTTGAAAAACCGTCCAGCCTGGTTGCTGGCGTCGTGCCAGGTCAAGCTTTGGAGCTGATCATGGGCTGAATCGTAGGTGTAATCAAACTGCGAGAGGTTGAAGGTGCCCGCGGCTGGCCCCCAGCGCAGCCGAGAGATGCGAAAGTCGTGTGCTGCGTCGAGATAGGAGAGCGCCGGCCCTTGGCCATTCGGATAGGTGAGACCTGTCAAGCGGCTGGAGGTGCCGTCATAGGAAGCTGTAAAAGTACCCAGCGGGCTTACGATCGTCGCGACTCGATCCTCTGTGTCATAGGTCGCCGCAACGGAGGCGCCGTCGAGCGTTCTTCCGATCTTCCGTCCCAACGAGTCATACTGGAAAGCGATGGTGTGGTTTGGCGCGGGTGCGGTGATGCTTGCGAGTTGTCCGGCGCCCGGAACGCCGGCCGGGTTGTAGGCGTAGGTTGTGGTGCCGAAGACGTCGTTCATGTTGGCCAGGCGAGGGTAGAAGAAGTCCCACTGGTAGGTGACGCCGGGAGTCGGATGGACCGCACTCTGATAGGTAACCGCCGACAGAGTATTGTCGACGTTGTAGGAATATCCAGTGATTTGATTCAGTGCGTCCCGCCGTCCGACTCGGCGCCCCGAGCCGTCGTAGCCATAGAGGACGGCTATCTGGCCGTCGATGACTTCGCCGGTCACCTGGCCCAGTCCGTCGCGTAGCCAATTCGTCCGCGAGCCCATCGAGTTGGTCAGTTGCTCGAGCGCTCCGCAGCCGCACCAGGAGAATGTAGTCGTACGCCCTGCAGGGTCGGTCGCGGCAACGAGCCGGTCTGCCGAATCGTAGACGAAGCTCGACACACGCCCCATGCGGTCATGGATCTCCGCGACATCGAGCCGGTCGAGCACTACCGAATCAGAGGTTCCATCCGGATAAGTGATCTTCGTCAAACGGTCGAGATCGTCGTAGTCCAAGGTCAACGTATATCCGTCCGTCGACGTCCAGGTCCGCAGGCGATTGGCCGCGTCATAGGTATAGGTCTCTCTGTAGGACGTGCCGGCGCGAGCGACCTGTGCCAGAAAGCCTTGCGCGTCATACGTGAAGCTCGTCGTGACGCCGTCCGGCCGCCGGAAAGAGGTGGGCTGCCCGAAAGCGTTATAAATCATCGTATACGTCTGCCCTGCGTAGTCCGTGAGGGTCAGCGGCAAATGTGCGGAGTTGTAGGTGAATGCTGCCATCTGCTCGCCCTGTCCGCCATTGGGAAGGTCGTTTCGAATCGAGGTGAGGTCGATGCCATTGGCGGCGTAGTGGAAGGAATACCGTCTCCCGACGGGGTCTATCCACGTCTGGAGTCGCCCTGAGCTGTCGTAGGTCGCCGAGTATCTCTGCTCCTGTCCGGTATCGAGAACCTGCGCGACGCTCGTCGGTGTTGAGAGGCTCCCTTGATAGATGCTCGACGACTGGCCGGGGTAGGCGAACCAGATGCGATGCTGACCCTGGGCCTGAACGCTCTCCGGAATCGACGATGCTGCCACGTTGTTCGGGCCGCCCGTTGTGTCGTGGAGCCAGTGGAACATGTAGGTGGCGTTCAGATAGCGGTTTGGGTCGGTATCGCTGTACTGCTCCATGGCTGTCGAATTCCAGTAGAACGTATTCCTGTACTGGAGGTACTGGTTGCTGAAGCCGGCCGGGACTGCCTCTGATGTCGAGTTTGAAATGCCTGCGGCTTCGTGAATGAATTCGATCCGCTCCTGGTTGCCGACCGGATCCGTTGCCATCAGCCAACGGACGTTGCCGATGTCTGCCGGGTTGGCGGGGGCGTGCTCTCCCATGTCAAACCTGGTCGTGCCGTAGGGTGTCGTCATCGAGCTCAGGAAGTCGCTGGGGAGTTGGGTGTTGTAGCTGGTGGGGCCGTAGCCGAACGACGACGTCATTCCTGCGGCGTCGGTGACGCTTCGCAGCTCACCGGCGGCGTATTGAAAGACCGCCTGGCGGCCGAACGGATCGGTCACCGCCGTAATCTTGTAGATGTCGCCGGCGAGGCCATAGGTCAACGTCGTCCGCTGGCCCAGGGCGTCGGTAATGGAAAGCAGCCGGAGGGTCGCCGCGTCGTAGGACAGATTGACCGTGTTGCCGAACGGATCAGAGACCGAGGTCAGAAAATATTTCCGCATTGTCGTGGCATTGTCCGACTGCCCATAGACTTCCCGTCCGCCGTCGGGATACTGGCGCACGAAGGACACGGTCACTCCATTCTGGAGCGTCCGCAGGACAGTTTCGTGGTAGCCGTTGACGTTCGGGCCATATGTCCCTGCGGGCGATCCCGCCACGTGCGGCAAGATGAAAGAGCCGCCGCCCCGCTCCGCCAGCCGAACGGTCTGTCCGGCGTTGTTGGGATCGTCATCCTCGACATAGGAGAGCCAGTCAAAGCTCCACCTGGTGCCGATGTTGGTAAAGGTGAACGTTGCGGGCTGGAAATCCTCGCGGCTGTTATAGGTGATTCCGATGGGAATCTCGGGGCCGCGGGGCGGGGCGTAACCCAAGGGAGTGTCTGTGACGTTGAGACTGACCACGGCGACGTGGAAGTCGTATTGCGGCATGCCATGGCGTTCGGGCTTGCATGGATCGTTGGGAAATCGTGGCTTCTTTGGCGCTGTCGGTGGTGTCGAGCCGGGGTTCGGATCGCCTGTGGCTCCCTTCCCTTTGACCAGGACCGCCTCCGGCTTCTCGACGGCGCGCCACCCTGGGCGCAAACCCTCCTTCTGTTGAGCGAGGACGTATCCGGTTGATTCTTCCTCGACGGCTCTGCGGCTCACCCAGTGATCGTCTCCGAAGGTCAGGTCCTTGGCGAGAAAGTGCTCCCCGCGCTGGTCGACCAGCGCCGCGAAATGGCCGGCCCTCCAATGCACTACCGACGGCACCGGAATCAGTGAGCCGGGATTGCGTTTGACAGCACGTAGGTCCAGCCCGGTTTCACGGGCGAGTTGCGCGATCTCTGCCAGGGAGGTGCCTTGGCGAGTCGATGCATAGCTCAACAGCATCGGATCGAGTTTCTGACCGGGATGGAGCGCCTGACTCACGCGCTCGACGGCGAGCGGCCCACACCGGAACGATCCGCCTGGATCGTGGCGCATAAGCCAGAGACCGGATCTGGCGCTGGAAACGACCTCCGCCGTGTGGCCGCTCATGGGACGAGCTCGAATCTCGTCCAGCAGAGCGGCGAGTTCTTCGGTCCGGCCGAGAGCGGCGGTAAGCTCCAGATAGGTTGCTAGAGCAGAGTCGGCAATCTTCTTCACTTCAGGGTCGGCCGACAGCTTGGTGATCCGCCAAGCGTCGGCGGAAGCCTCAAGGGCACGGTTGATATAGCCGGTGCGGCGGTAGAGCACCGCGAGGTTGGCCAGCAACGACGGCTTCCAGACCGAATCAGGGTGCTGGCGAAGGAAGTCGACGACAGGTGCAACCGCTTCGATGTCCTTGCTGGAGCGATAGAGATTCAATGCCTTCACCAAGCGTCTGGTTTCGCCGACCTCGGGCTCGCCAGCCGGAAGGATTGGCTCGGCGAACGTTCGCTGGCTCTCGACCCAAAAAGCCGGTCCCTTGGGCTCCGCTGCGCAACTGGCGCGCACAGCAACCAGAAGGCCGATGGACGAGACAGTCCATAAGGCGAGCACCAGTCCCGTTCGCCTTTGAGAAACGCCAGACCTCCGTGTGTCTCTGAGACCTTTCCTGAGCATCACTCTCTCCTCCAAGAGCCGGAACATTGGGCACTCTGTAGCCTCTGAGGACCGATAGGTGTGCAAGAGAGCATCCGCCTGGACAGGTGGAGAGTAAGTTACAGGCAACGTGTGAGTTGCGACGAGTCGAGAGCCGGCGAGCCCAGGCCGGGGTCCATTTTTGGAACGCTGTTGAATCCGGCCTGTTCCAGATTTGGAACGCCGCGGCTTCTTACTTCCAGTCACCGATCAGCTCAAACGCCGCCCCTGGAGCGCCATGGCGGCAGCGCGAAGGCGGCCCGGTAGAGCCTGGGCTCACCAAGACCACCTTCCATCGCTATGTGAAGGGTTTGGCCGAAGCTCTGATGCGGTGGAATGGCGCTCTGCAAAACAGAACCGACCCGGCGGAGGCCACCCGGCCATCCGCCGGACCGTGCGATGAATCGTCGGGCGAGCGGAGATCCATTCCTTCGTGGAAAAGCTCAATGGGATAAGCGGATCTGAAGGCTGCAGGTAGAGACACAGAGGCCCATGAATGGACCGGTCTTGAGGCCGTTCTGTTCCATATTCGGAACGCTTGGGTCTTACCGCCAGTCGCCGGAGAGCTGGAACGCCGCCCAGTGATAGGGATGGGACAGCTTGGGGGAATGGATCAGATCCGTCTGTGCCGCCCGCAAGGCTTCGTCCTTGGTCTTGCCCTGCCGCAGGTAGCCGTAGAAGCGTTTCATGAGGTCCGCGGTCGAGGCGTCGGAGACGCTCCATAAAGAGGCGAGGACGGAGCGGGCGCCGGCATATTGGAAGGCACGGGTCAGGCCGAGCAGCCCTTCGCCGCCCATCTCCGATCCCATCGCGCTGTCACAGGCGGACAGCGTGACCAGGTCGGCGTCGAGGCGCATTTCATCGAAGATCTCCCAGGCCTGAAGCAGGCCGTTGTCCTGGCCCTCCTTCGGATGGTCCGGGATGGAAAGCGCGAGGGCGGAGCTCAGGGGAGACCGTTCATCCAGCACGCCGTGACAAGCAAAGTGGAGATAGCGCGTGCCCATGCCGATCGATTTGGCGTGCTCCTCCGTGGCCTCCGTGCCGAGAAAGACTCGCGTGTCGGGGTAGAGGGCCTTGATGCCCCGGACTTCCTCGCGGGTGGCGGGAAGAGGAGTCAGGCTCAGACCTCGGCCGAGCGCCGCGCGAACGTCGGGTTGGATCGCGGGGGACTGGCCGGACGGCAGCGGCGGATAGATCGGGTCTCCGAAGGCGGCGATCTCCAACCGAGGGGACGATGTCCCTGCGGGCCGGGATTTTTTCAGCTCCGCATAGACCGTGGCGGAGATCACCGTATGCGTTGGCTTCTGCTCGGCGAGAAAGCGGCGATTCCGGACCAGCGCGGCAAAGGGAAGGGTGTGGAGGGGGCCGTCGGGAGAGATGAGGACCCGCGCCGCGATGGCGATCCGTGAATCGGCAGGCCGGAGGAGGAGGTCGTAGAGCTCTCGCCCCTGCCTGGTAAGGGCAACGCGATCGGAATCGGCGCGTTGCAACAGATTCCGGAATGATTCCACGCGCTGCCGCAGAGCCTGATCGCCGATGGCGAGAGGAAAGACCTCAAGGCCAGTCCCCGCGATGTCGGGCGGATCGACGACGAAGAGGAACGATCGGTCGCGTCCGATCGAGTAGGCGACGAGCAGAGTCCCAGGGTCGAGGATTTTGCGTGCCGCGGCGAGGTCGAGCGGCTGTGGGTTGTGCAGCGTGGCGTTCCGTGGCGATGCCTTGCGGACCTTTTCGATGATTTCTTCCTGTTGCGCACGGAGCTCGTGCAGCCGCACCTGCAAGCGGTGCACCTCCGTCTCGGCATGCGTCGGGCTCAGGCGGGCGAGAGCGGCCTGCGTGCTGTCGTATTCGGCATCCGCGACTTTCCTGGCTCGGGCGAGCTCCGGAGACAGATCGGCCGTCCACTTCAAATCACGCTCCGCCAGCAGGTCGAGGAACGAGCGGGCGCGCCCTCGCTCCAGGCCTCGAAAAGCCTCTTCCGGGCGGCCGGTTTCGACCAGAGCGGCGATGCAGTCCCGATAAGACTCTGCCGTCGTTCCGCCGAAAGCTGACCTCCCTTCCGTCGTCCCGCCGAGCTTCTTGCGTTGCTGATCGAAAACCTCGGTGGCACGGCAAAAGGACTCCGCGGCCGGAACAGCGCGGCCGGCTCGTCGGTAGACCTGGCCCAGGTCGTTCAGCAACATCCCCAGCCGCGAGCTGCCCGGCACGATCTTCTCGTGGATCACCAGGGCGCGCCGCAAGAGCTCCTCGGCCTTCGTCAGGTCTCCGCGCTCGTAAGCGACGACCCCCAGGCCCCTCAGAGCGTCCGCCACCTGCAGAGCCTCCGGGGAGGTCTTCTCCCACTCAGCAAGCACGCGGCCGTAAAGCTCCTCGGCCAGCGCCAGATCTCTGCGCTCCAACGCGACCATGGCTCGCTCATTGCGCATCTCCGTGACGCCGAAACTGCCTGGTAGAGTCTTTTCGTGGATCGCCAGCGCGCGCCGGTAGGATTCGTCGGCCTTCGCCAGGTCGCCCCTGCGCCGCTCGGTGTTCCCTAGGTTGGAAAGACTCTCGGCAACGGCGCTAGAGCCAGGTGCGAGCTTCTCCCGGATTTCGAGGGCGCGCCAGTGGTGCTCTTCCGCCGCCGCGAGATCCCCGCGCAGTGCGGCGACGTTGCCGAGGTTCTGAAAGCTTCCCGCAACACCGTCACTCTCGGGTGCGAGCTTCTGCCGGATCGCCAAGCCACGCCGGAAATGATCCTCCGCCATCGCGAGCTCACCGCGCGACATCTCGATGAAGCCAAGAGTACTGTAGGCCCGGGCGAGCTCCAGGTCATTCGGGCTTCGGCTCTCGAGGAGGTCGACCGCGTGCCGATAGCGCTCTTCAGCAGTAACAAAGTCGCCCCGATTCCTGGAGATGTTCCCCAGGTTGATCAGGGTTCCTGCCACCTCCACGCCGTCGGGTACGAGCCGCTGCTCCAGATCGAGCACTTTCAAGAAGCTCTCTTCCGCGACGGCCATCTTGCCACGGAGAGCTGCCACGACGGCGAGCTCGTTGACGCTCCACGCAAGGTCGAGGCTCCCAGGAGCCAGCTTCTCCTGGATCGAATGGGCCTTGCGTATAAGAGACTCGGCGGCCTCGAGGTCATCCCGATGGCGTGCAACGGTGCCCAGATCTTGGAGCTCCAGGGCCGCCGCGAGGCTCGATTCCGGCTCCAGATGGAGAGCTCGACGGAAACATGCCTCCGCGCGATCATAGGCACTGCGATGGTCCAGCGTCGTCCCCCATTCATGGAGAATCCGCGCCGCGCCCGAGGTCGATTTCACTTCCAGCCGGCGCACTGCCCGTTCCCATGTTGCGTCCGCCTCGGGCCACCGCCCGGCCGCGGCGAACGCTTTCGCCAACCGGCTTTCCAGCCAGGAAATGTGCTCCGGCATGCCCTGTCGCTCCAAGGCTTCGAGCACGGATCGCCAGAGCGCCGCACCCGCGTCGAAGTCTCCAGCCGCGATCCGCTCCCGCCCCTGCTCATAGAGCGCCAGGAGCTCGGGAGAGAGAGACGGGCGAGCCTTGATGCCCCAGTCCCCCGGAGGTACGTGCCAGGTCCTCGCTTCACTCTCCCGGAACCCCTGGAGAATGACAATGCCCCGCGGGGCCTGCTCGACCTTCACATGGTCCAGGTCAAAAGGGGTCCGGAGCACGCCGGTGCTTCCGAGCCCATCCGACCAAGCGGCGAGCCCGTCACCCGACTGGAGGCCGGCCCGCTCGGCTGCCGAACCTGGAGCAACCTTCTCGACGACGACGCCCGGCTCGGCCCGATCGGTTTCCTCAGTGGATTCAGTGAGGTTCCGTTCCACATCCGCGAGCGTTGCCGCCAGCGCGGCGTTCGCAGGCTCCTCCTTCAAGGCCGACACCAGGTCTTCACGCGCCTCGGCGAGGAGGCCAAGCTGCTGATCCACGGCGGCCAGGAGCGCCATCAAGCCTCCCTTGCCGGCGGTCGCGGCCTGACACAACGCTTTACGCCGCTGTGCTGTCTCGCGGTCCAGGGTCACGAAATCCGCGCCGCCGCGCGCGGCCGGTCCCTGCCGGTCCAGCGTGCGCACAGCCCAGTGATAGCTGGCGCCCGAAGACAGAGAGCCCACGGGAAGGCTCACCACCGGCGTCGCCGTATCGACGCTGAGAACGACTCCGCCCTTTCCGTCCTGGACCTCGACGCGATAGCTCTCAGCACCTTCAATGGGCTTGAAGCGCAGGACGACCGCGTCGGCCAAGGCAGCGGCGCCATGCGCCGGATAGAGACCGGTGATCCGTTCCCCGCGGATGCGTGGGCCGCCGGGGCTGGGTCCGGGGTTGTCTTTCTGGCGGATGGGCTTGAGAAGAGGGAGCCGAGAAAGTGGTGGAAGAGGCCGCACGTCACCCGAACGTCCGGCGAAATCCTGGATTCCCAGAGTTACACGCGCGCCGCTGCCCAGCTCCCAGCGCCGGCCGGAGGTGAAGGCGAGGGTGGCGCCGGAGCCCGGGCCGACTGCGAGGACCGTTTCGGCGAGGAGGGAATCCAACAGACCGGCGGCGCGGGGCGCCTGCCCCGGATCGGTGCGGAGGACTTTGCCGGTCAATTTGTAGAGGATCGCCACCGGTGCCGAGGGGGCTGCGGCCGTAGCAGCGTGCAGAGGGAACAGAAGAAGCAAGAAGACAGCGACGGCGAAGGTACGTCTCATGCCGGATAGCTCCGTATCGAGGGGATCGGGGTGAGACGGCGGCGGAGGAGGAGCGCCGCTGCGAAACAGAGCGAGACGATGAGACAGGGAGCCGTGATCGGAAGGAGCAGCCCTTTCTGCCAAAAGACCAGCACCGATGCGGCGATGTAGAGTGCCGCCAATCCTAGGACGGCGGTGAGGGCCCGGTTGAGTCCCAGGAGCGCAGCGAGGGCCGCGCCCGTCGCGGCCAGTGCGGCAAAGAAAGAGACATACTCCCGCGGCGCTTCGCGCACCGGAAGGCCGGCCGTGATGGTGTGGACCTGCAAGGCCTGAAGCTTGAGGCCCGAGATCTCTCCAATCGTTCCCAGGCTCATCGGCGCTGAGTGGATGTCATCGAGAAAGTCGCCGCCGACGAGGACCAGGCGGTCGCGGAACATTTCCGGATGCTGGGCGAGAGCCGCAGGCAGATCGCGCCAGCGGATCTGCTTGTAGCCCTGGACGTTCACGCGAAGGTCGATCCGGAAGACCGGTCCGGTGGATGGACGGGGAACCGGCCCGAGCATGGACGCCGCGCGTGCCGCCCAGGACGGATGCTCGCCTCCTTGCTGATCATGGAAGACCAAATGTCCGGTGCGGGTGGCGTGGTCCACATCTTCGTCGAGGTTCGCGAAGCCGAAGAGCGCCGCCGTTTTCTTCCTCCCGAGGGCTGCAGCAGTCAGGACGGAGATGCATTCCGGGCCGATGACAGTGCCTTTCGAAAATGCCGCCAAGGTCAGCGTCTCCGGGTGACGGAAAACGGCGTCTTGAAAATAAGGCGAATCTCTCCACTGGGCAGGCAGGAGGAAGTCTACCGCCACGCCGCGGGCACCGGCCGCAAAGATCGAGGAGAGGGCCTTCCCAACCTCATCGGCGCGGGTGGAGAGGGACTCAGGGCCTTCTAGACTCGATTCGTCCAGGCTCACCAGGAGGATTCGCGGGTCGGGCTGCCGTGCCGGCACAATCTTCATCCGCAAATCGTCCAGCCAGATCTCCGGCGGGTAGCCGGCCGGCGTGAGCAGCAGGGTGGCGGCCAGGGAGGCTGCAGCCATACCGGCAGCCATGGCCGCGCGGCGCGGAAGCTCGGCCCGGCTCCACCGTGCGGCTTCGGAGCGTTCGGCCGCGCGGCGCAGCCGCTGGACAAACGCGGTGGCTGTTGGTGGACGGTGCTCCGGCTCTTTGTGGAGCGGCTCGTTCAGCGCCTGGGAGACGAAGTGCGGAAGAGCCGGTGACGGAGGCGCCGCATGCAAGTGTGCGGAGAGGACTTTGCTCGTCGAGCCCTGGAAGGGCGGCCGGCCAGCCAGCATCTCGTAGGCGATCACGCCGAGCGAGTAGATGTCCGAGGCGCGGGTGGCGGCGGCACCGCGGATCACCTCAGGGGCCGCGTAGAGGGGCGTGCCGAGCAGCATGCCGGTCGAGGTCAGGCTCTCGTCACCGGCAGACCCTTCCGCCGGATCGTCTTGGGGAGGGATTTCAGGGGTCTGCGGCGCGGAAATCTCAGCGAGACCGAAGTCGAGGACTTTCAGCAGGGGCCCTCCGGCCGCATCCACGGCGAGCGCGATGTTGGCCGGCTTGAGGTCGCGGTGGAGGATTCCCTGTCCATGGGCGGCGTCGATAGCTCTGGCCAGCGCCTCCAGCAACGGCAAGGCGCGCGCCGCCGGCAGCGGTCCTGCTTCACAACAGAGCAGGTCGGCCAGCGTGCGGCCCGGCAGCAGCTCCATCACCAGATAGGGGGCGCCGCTCTCCGGATCGATTCCGAAGTCGGTGACCTCCACGATGTGCGGGTGCCGCAGCCGGCCGAGGGCCTCGGCCTCGCGGTGGAAGCGCGCCCGTGCGGCCGGATCCGCGAGCGCACCCGTCCGCAACAGTTTCAGGGCGAAGTCTCGGTGCAAAGCCATGTGGCGAGCGCGCCACACTACGCCGAGAGCTCCCTCGCCCAGGCGCTCTTCCAGGCGGTAGCGGCCATCCAGAAGACGCGTTGCAGGCGCACCGGCTCCGGGATCGGTCGTCCCTGCGGTGGTGGTGGGGATCTCGGGCGGCAGCGTCATCAAGTAGTCTCGGTGGCAGAGCTCCCTCCAACAGTCTAATGACATTGGGACTATTTTTGTTTCTTCGCATTGCCGTTCCTGCGGGCTGGAAGAGGTGTTTCGGTCGTTAGCGCGCGAGCTTCCGCACCCCTTGCAGTTGGGTGGGGGCAGCGACGAGCGATCCGTCGATGCCCAGGATCCGCCGGGTGATGACCATGCACTCTGGGCAACGGGTGAGGAGGTGCCTCACCATGAGGCGGCACTCGTCCCGCGGCGACTCTCCACGCATGAAGCGCTCGAGCTGCTGAGGGCGGCAACCGCAGAGCAACAGCTTCCTGGAGTGAGGCGCCATCGAGCCAGCTCCTTGTCATGGTGTGGTCCGAAGGGGACCGTGCCCGACCAGGAGTGCAGGCGCTGAGCCAGTTTCTCTCTTTTCTCTCAAGCCGTTGGAAGCACGCTGTTTGAGTTGTTTCAGAAGGCGAGGGCCGGCGGCCAGGGTTCCACTTTTGGAACGCTAACCGACACGGCGCGTTCCGGATGTGGAACGGGGAGCAGGCGTCCAGACTCGAAACTCCATGATCCCTCGCCTCGTAGTCCGGACAAGACCAGAGAGGAGAACGGTTTGATGCAACCCCATGGAGCGACGAGGACGATCTGGCTCGGATTCATGATTCTGCTGGGAGCCGCCCTGTGCGCAGCCGCCGAGCCGCCGGCTCCGGTGCGCACAGAATTCGGCGTCATGATCCCCATGCGGGACGGCGTCAAGCTCGCCGCGGATGTGTGGCTGCCGGAGGTGCCCGGCCGCTATCCCGTCCTGCTGGCTCGGACTCCTTACCTGAAGACGGGTCTCCATCTGAGCGAGTGGGCGCAGTATTTCGCCGGCCGCGGCTACGTCGTCGCCGTCGAGGACACGCGGGGCCGGGGTGACTCCGAGGGCACGTTCGACGCCTTCTTCGAGGAAGGGAAAGACGGCTACGACACCATCGAGTGGCTTGCAGCGCAACCGTGGTCGAACGGCCGGGTGGGCACGTTCGGTGTGTCCTATCTCGGCACGGCGCAATGGCTGGCCGCGCGGGAGCAGCCGCCGCACCTCGTCTGTATGGCGCCGACGGCGGCGGGCGGCCGCTGGTTCGAGGAGTTCCCCTACATGGGCGGCGCTTTCACACAGCTCTTCGCGCTCTCCTGGACCAACGAAGTGTCAGGCCGGATCGACCAGGAAGCGAATGCGGAGGCGGTGGATTGGGACAAGGTCCTGGCTCACCGGCCGCTGCTCACCGCGGACACCGTGCTGGGGCGGACGATGCCGCTCTATCGCGACTGGCTCACCCATGCGACCACGGGCGCGTACTGGGACCGGATGCGCTTCAGCGCGAAAGATTTCGCCGCGATCGACATCCCCACCCTGACGGTGACCGGATGGTACGACGGCGACCAGCCCGGCGCGCTGTTCTACTGGCGGGGGCTGATGGCCAACGCGCCGCACCGCGACCGGCACTTCCTGGCCGTCGGTCCATGGCGACACATCGAGACCTTCCGCGGCGGCTCGATCAAGGTGGGAGACAGCGAATTCTCACCCGACTCGATCCTCGACACGAAGGCGATCCATCTGGCGTTTTTCGATGCGTGCCTGAAGGAGAAGAGCCCCGTATCCGCTGCGCCTGCCGCCCGGATCTATGTGACCGGCGCCGACGTCTGGCAGACCTTCGATCGCTATCCACCGGCGGCTGTGATCCCGCGGCAGATGTTTCTCGCGAGCAACGGCCACGCCAATTCGATCAACGGCGACGGCACGCTCCGCTGGACGCCGGCCGGCGCCGCGCCGCCCGACCGTTTCACCTACGATCCCAAAAATCCGGTTCCGGAAAGTCTGGAGGATTGGGGATTGGATCGTCAGGCGGTCCAGCGCCGGGACGACGTGCTCGTCTACACCAGCGAGGTTTTGAAAGATCCGCTCGAAGTCATCGGCAGCGTCGCCGTCGATCTCCAGGCCGCGAGCGATGCGCGCGATACCGACTTCACCGCCGTGCTGTCAGACGTCCTCCCCGACGGCCGTGCGCTCAAGCTGGGCCCCACGGTCGGCATCCGCCGTGCACGCTACCGGAACGGGTATGATCGAGAGGAGCTGCTCACGCCGGGAAAAGCCGAGAGCTTCCGCATCGAGCTCTTCGACATCGCGCACAGCTTCCTGCCCGGACACCGCATCCGTCTGGAGATCTCGAGCAGCGCGGCGCCGGTCTACAATCCGAATCAAAACACCGGTAACCCGGTCGCCACGGATACCGAGTGGAAGGTGGCGCACCAGACGATCTATCACGACCGCACCCGGGCGTCGTCGATCACGTTTCCGGTGTTGAGTCAGAAGAACGAGCGCTGACCAGGCCGAACAGTCGCGCTGGAAGTCGCAAAAGCCTCTTCTGAGGGTACAATGAGGCACTTCAACGGAAGCGCCTCCTATGACGCAGCTCGGAGAGACGGTAGACCTCAGCCTCGAGCCTTCCCGGATCGGTCCTTACCGGTTGGCCCGGCGGCTTGGCCGTGGCGGCATGGGCGAGGTCTTCCTGGGCTGGGATGAGCGCCTGGGGCGGCGGGTGGCCCTGAAGCGAATCCGCGGCGACAGCTCGGTGAGCCAGGAGCGCGAGCGGCTCCGCCGCGAGGCGCGGGCCGCGGCGCAGTTGAGCCACCCTTCCGTGGTGCAGGTCTACGACCTGATCGAAGACTCCACCGGAGATGTCATCGTCCTTGAGTATGTGGAGGGGCGGACTCTCTACGAGCTGCTGAAGGACGGCCCTCCGAGCCTCTCGGTCGCTTTGCGGCTGGCTCGGGAGATCACCGAGGGGCTCGCGGCGGCCCACGCGGCGGGGCTGGTCCATCGCGATCTCAAGGCCGAGAACGTGATGGTGACTCCGGACGGGCGCGCCAAGATCCTGGATTTTGGTTTGGCGAAGCCTTTCGTCTTTGATCCTGAGGACGGCGAGCGCCTCACGGGCCAGGGGGTTTTGCTGGGGACTTTTCACGCCATGTCTCCCGAGCAGGCCCGGGGCGGCGAGATCGACGCCCGCTCCGACCTCTTCTCTCTCGGGGCGCTGCTCTATGAGATTCTGACCGGCCGCTGCCCTTTCCAGGGCAGCGATCGCCTGGACAGCTTGCAGAAGGTGTGTTCGTATCAACCCCCTTCCGTGGGCGTGCTTCGCCCGGAGCTTCCCGCATCTCTCTCGGACCTGGTGGACCGCCTGTTGGCCAAGCGGCGCGACGACCGGCCGCGCGGGGCGAGCGAGGTGGCCCGGGAGCTGGACGCTCTGGCCGCGAGACCGGAGGCTTCCGGCACCACGTGGGGAATGCGGGCCGCGGGTGAGGATGAACGAGAGCTGTCGACGAGCGTCGAGCCGATCCTGGCCCTCGGCAGGGCATCGGGACGAAAGGGCGTGGAGTCGAGCGCGTTGGCGCGCGTCCGGCGTCCCTCCTCTCTGGTCCTGATCGCCGTGGTGTTCATCCTCGCACTGGCTGCAGTCTGGCTCGCGCAGCGCTCACCGGTTGAACCATTGCGTGTCATGGTCCTGGCGCCGCAGATCCCCACGGGAGGGAACGAGGAGCTCGGTCTGCCGGCGGCTGGGTTGCTCACCGCGGAGCTGGCGACTCTGGCATCGCTGGAAGGATTGGCCCCGCTCGATCCCAACCAGTCCGGTCCGGGCGTCGTCTCGCTGGTCGAGGCGGCGCGCACCGCCGCCGCCGACGAGGTGATCGCGCTCTCTCTGGAGCGGAAGGGACCGCGGAGCGTCTGGGCATCGCTTCGGCGTATTGAAGGACGGAGCGGCCGGGTCCTCTGGGCGGGGGGATTCGCACTGCCGGCCAGCCAGAGCGACCGCGATCTCCAACTCCTGGCCGACACGGTGGCGGTCCAGATCCGGCACGCCTATCCGGACCGGCGCTTGCGTCCGGGCATTCCGGAGCTCGACGTGAGCGATCGCGACTACGCCGAGTTTCTGCGAATCAAGGAGCGGATCGATCGCGGCAGCGCGGATCTGCAACCCGAGCGCAGGAGGCTGGAAGAGATCGTGCAAAGCTCTCCGCGCTTCCTCGAAGGCCACCTTCTGGCCGCCTCGGTGGACCGCAGCCTTTTCGAGTCGAGCCGGGACACCGTCGACCTCGAACGGGCTCGGCAGGCGGCCAAGGCTGCTCATGAGCTGGCGACCGGTGATCCGCGCCCTCTCGAAGCCCGGTTCAAGATCGCTCTGGCCGGCCGGCAGACCGGCGAGGCGGAGGAGGCGCTCGCCGCGCTCTCGAAGATCGTTCCCGGTGATCCGCAGCTCGACGTCCTTGCCGGACTGCTCGCCGAGAGCCGGGGTGATCTGAGGCAGGCGATCGAGGCTGTGACCCGCGCCATCGCGCGCGCCCCGTCCTGGCACAACCTCTTCCTGCTGGCGGACCTGGAGCTGCGTGCCGGCAGGACCGCCGACGCGCGCCGCCATCTGGAGGAGCTCCTGACGCGCAATCCGGGCAACCCCTGGGGATTGGACAAGCTCGGCAGCCTGGAGCTGATGCAGGGCTCTCTCGAACGCGCCATCGCGACCTATCGCGAGCTGATCGGCCACCAGCCCCTGCGCCCCTATTTCAACAACCTCGGCCTGGCCCACTCGCTTCTCGGCCACCACGCCGAAGCCGCGGCGGCCTACCACCAGGCCCTGGCGCTCGATCCCAACCATGCGCGGGTGCTGCTCAACCTGGCGGACGCCGAGCTGGCCCAGAGGCACGAGAGCGCGGCGGCGGACCTCTACCGCCGCGCCCTGTCGCGCTATGACGAGATCGAGGCCGCCGGGGCCCTCGCCGCCAAGGACAGCATGGACAAGGCGCAGTGCCTGGCCCATCTCGGTCGCATTCCCGAAGCCGTGGAGCTGACCCAGAAGACCCTGCGGGCGAGCGGCGACGACGCCGAGTTGTTCTACGCCGCCTCCCTGGTCTATGCGCTGGCCGGCGACCGCGCCTCGTTCCTGCTCAACGCCAAGCTGTCCCTCGCCAACGGCATGCAGCCGCGCTGGTTCACCCTGCCCGTCTTCGGCGTCCTGCGGAACGATCCGGAGCTGGTGGCCCTGCTGGGGCGGTCGCCGGCTTGACTCTCAAGTGCCCGGCGGCCTGCCCAGGCCGTCGATGGAGGGGTCTTGGGAGATCACGAGATTCCCGTCCTGGTCCCACAGGGTAACGTGATAAGTAATATTATGATCAACCCCGTCATGGATGAACGTCCCTCCTCCGGCTCGTTGTGTTCCAGCCTCCCGCTGCCCCAGGAAAAAATCGAGGAATGGGCCATCGGCGTCTTGGCCGGTGAATTGGAAGGCAAGGAGGAAATTGTCCGGAAGGCCTCCCCCGATCTGCCAAAGGGCAACGTCGCCACTATGCAGGAGCAGAGACGGGGGCTGGACGATCAGTTGAACCTCGCTGGTGGCGGTTGCGGGCACAAATGTGACGACTGCCCGTGGGGAAGTGTTCACCACCGCGCACTGATTCTCAATGGTGAGATCGACAGTCCGAATTACGGTGGTTTGGTTCTCAAGAACCAGGAAAGCGAAGTAGGTGAAAGTGCGTGTCTCAGAGGAATTGCCCTTGGCCACCACACGAGTCGGAGTCGTGTTCCGAACTGCTTGGAATGGACCCAGAGGCTTATCGAAATGGATGAACAGGCTCGAATGATCGGGCGGCGGGTGGCTCGGGTCGAAATCCCAAGAGACCCAATCCTCTGGCCCCTCCAGAATGATCGATGGAGAGTCTGCGGTCAGGGTTTGAGTGTCCTGATGAAAAGCCAAAGTCACAGAGATTTGTCGGGCTGACATCTTTCCCTCCTCGGATTCGTCAAGCTTCGTTTCCTCTTGGAGAGAGCAAATCCGGTGCCTACCTGAATCACCGGGCCCTGCCGCGGTTGAGTGTGCCAGAAGGACTATCTCTTCGGATACACTGTGTCTCCGAAGAGATCTACAGGAAGCCCATTGCGCCCCAGACTCGTCCTTCTGAGCAGCCCCCGGTCGGGGCAGACCTTTCCGGTGAGACCGGATGGGCTCTCCATTGGCCGCCATCCGGACAACCGGCTGCTGGTGACCGATCGCGCGGCCTCGCGGTTCCACTGCGTGGTCGAGCCGGCGGACGGACGGTTCCGTCTGCGCGACCTGGAGAGCCGCCAGGGGACGTTCGTCAATGGGCGTCCCATTCGCGAGCACCTGCTCGAAGAGGGCGATCTGGTGGCCGTGGCCGACCTGCTTCTTCTTTTCCAGACGGAGGAGACGGAATCCGTCGAAGCCTCCCGCGGCGAGTCCGTCGCCGTGATCGGAGGTGGCTCGTTCAGCGCCCGGACGACGATTCACCTCCCCCCGCAGGATGCGCTCCGGACGCGTCCGGACTTCCAGACCCTGGTGCGCATCGCCGGCGTTCTTCAGGCGGCCCGCTCGACCGAAGAGCTGGCCCGCGGCCTCCTCGAGCAGGTCCTCGCGGCCGTGCCCGGCGACCGTGCTGCCCTGCTGCTGGTGGACCGCGGATCGGCCGAGATCGCGGCCACCTTCGCCGCCGATCGGCGGCAGGTTTCAGGCGATCCCTTCCCGGTCTCCCGGACCGTCGTCCAGGCGGTGCTGAGCGACGGGGTGACCCTGCGGGCCGAGGACGTGCTGTTGGAAGAACGGCTGGCTGGCGCCGACAGCCTGCGGGCGGACCGGATCCGGTCGCTGCTCGCCGTGCCGCTCGTCCATCTCGACCGGGTCCTGGGGCTGCTGTATGTCGATGTGCTGGCAACGAGAGAGCTGGCGCGTCCGCTCGACGAAGGGCATCTGCAAATCCTCGCCGGCCTGGGCGGAGTCGCCGCGGGAGCGCTGGCCTCTGTGCGGCAGATGGAGTGGCTGGACGAAGAGAACCGCCGCCTCACCGCGAGCCTCGTCTCCGACATGGTGGGGGAGAGCCCGCGCATGCGCGAGGTCTACCGCCTGATCGCCCGGATGGCGGCGAGCGATTCGACTGTGCTGTTGCGTGGCGAGAGCGGCACCGGCAAAGAGGTGGCGGCGCGCACGCTTCACAAGGCGAGCCCGCGGGCTGACAAGCCGTTCGTGGCGGTCAACTGCGCCACCCTTTCCGAGACGCTGCTCGAAAGCGAGCTCTTCGGCCATGAGAAGGGAGCCTTCACCGGCGCCGTGGCGCGCAAGATCGGCAAGGCCGAAGCGGCGGACGGCGGCACCCTGTTCCTCGACGAGCTGGGGGAGATCCCGCTGCCGCTCCAGTCCAAGCTCCTGCGCTTCCTTCAGGAGCGCGAGCTCGACCGGGTGGGAGGCACGCATCCGATCCGCGTCGACGTGCGGGTGGTGGCGGCCACCAACCGCGACCTGGAGAAGGCGATCCGCGAGGGCACCTTCCGCGAAGACCTCTACTATCGCCTCAACGTCATCACCCTGCATCTGCCGCCGCTGCGGGAGCGCCGGGAGGACGTCTCCCTGCTGGCCAGCCACTTCGCGGCGCGGATCAGCCAGCGCCTCGGCCGCCCCACGGCCGGCTTCACCCCGGAAGCGCGCGCCTGCCTGCAGCGCTACGACTGGCCGGGCAACGTCCGCGAGCTGGCCAACGCGGTCGAGCGCGCGCTCGTGTTGGGAGAGGGAGATCTCATCCGACCCGAGGACCTCCCCGAAACGGTCCTCGAATCCGGAGCCGCTCCGGAGGTCTCCCTCGGGCAATACCACGAGGCGATCCAGGAGACCAAAAAGCGATTGATCCGCGGCGCTGTGGCCGAAGCGGGAGGAAACATCACCAAAGCCGCCGCCCGCCTCGGCCTCCAACCCACCTACCTCCACCGCCTGATCCGCAACCTCGAGCTCCGCGGCGAGATCCGCGACGATCCCTGAAGAGAATCTCAGCCGATCTCGGCCGCGATGCGGGCGCGGAGCGCCTCGTCCGGAAGGCGGCCCGTGCCGGCGGCCATGTTGTCGCGCAGGTGCGCGAGCTTCGCGGTGGCCGGAATGGCACAGGTGACCGCCGGATGGGAGACGACGAATTTGAGGAGGATCTGCGCCCAGCTCGTGCAGTCGATCTCCGTGGCCCAGCCCGGCAGCGGCCGTTTGCCGAGCCGTTGGAGCAGCGAGCCGGTCGCCAGGGGCCGGTTCGCAATCACGGCGATGCCTTTCTCGCGAGCCAAAGGAAGGATCCGCTTCTCCGCCTCGGGCTCGGCCACGGAGTAGTTGATCTGCAGGAAATCGAACGTCTCGCGCCGCATCAGCGCCTCGACCTCGGCGTGCGCGCTGGCGGAGTAGTGAGTGACGCCGATGTAGCGGATCCGGCCGGCCGCCTTCCAGTCGCGCAGTGTGGCGAGGTGCGTGTCCACGTCGACCAGGTTGTGCACCTGGAGCAGATCGAGACGGGGCGCCCGCAGCTTGTGGAACGAGCTCTCCATCTGGTCGATGCCCTTCTGGCGGCCAGACGTCCACACCTTGGTCGCCAGGAAGAGCTGCTCCTGCACGCCAACCTTCGCGGCGACCGCACCGACGACCTCCTCGGAGCGGCCATACATCGGCGACGAGTCGACCAGCCGCCCGCCCAGCGCCACAAACTCCCGCAGCACCTCTTCGAGAGGCGCCCTCTCCTTCTCCGTGGACCCGACATCGAACGTCTGCCACGTGCCGAGGCCGATCACGGGAAGCTCTTCGCCGGTGAATGGGATTTTGCGCGTCAGCATTCGCCGATGATATCAATCTCCTCACTCTCGCTCGGCACACGACTCGCTCGGAACCCGGTGCTGTCGCGATCGCACCGGCTGCGTGCAGGACGCACGCCGAGAGGACGAAGGCTGCCGCCGGTCCATGGATCGCCGCCCCTGCGGCGGCAGCCGTGGGAGCGGGCTCACCCGGCACCAAAACCGCCTCTCCCGCTGCGGGTGCCGGTTCTCCCGTCAAAAAACCCGCGCCACCCGCCTCGGGTGCCGGCTCAGCCGTCGAAAAACCCGTGGCACCCGGCGCGGGTGCCGGCTTTCCCGCGACCCAACCCGCGGCGGGAGGCTCTGAACCCGGCTCGCGTGCTCCGCCACCGCCGGGTTCCGGCAGTCACCCCGCTTCGCCCGTCGTGGGCGCCGGTGGTCTTGCAACACAAGCAGCGGGTCACAACACAAAACCCGTGGGTTGCAACACGAAATCGCCGGGTGCGGACGCCGCTGCCCCGGGTGACGGCGGGGGAGAGGCGGGTGACGACGCGGGTGAAGCCGCGGAGGGCGCGGGTTGCAGGCGGCTTCCTCGTGCTGATTTGAACCCGTTCAAAAAACTCTTGACACGGGAGGCGCGCGCTCCTATCCTGAAGTTGAACGCGTTCAAGTCGAGCGCGTGACTCTGGAGGAGGGAAGTGATGAACGTCAACTACACGGTGGTCACGTACCTGATCTACCTGGCGGTCAGTATCGGTCTCACGATCTGGGTTGCCCGCACTCTGCACCGCAATGGCCGCATCTTTCTGGTCGATGTCTTCCACGGCAACGAGCCTCTCGCCGACGCGGTGAACCATCTGCTGGTGGTCGGGTTCTACCTGGTGAACCTCGGATATGTGACGATGGCTCTCAAGCTCGGCTACGATGTGGCGGATTCGCGCGGTTCGATCGAGGCGCTGTCGCACAAGGTCGGAATCGTGCTCCTGGTCCTCGGCCTCATGCACCTGCTCAACGTCTTTGTCTTCAACCGCATGCGACGCAATGCGATCCTCGACAACGCGCCGCCTCCGGTCGAGCCCGACGCCTGCCTGATGCCTCCGGCTCTCCCCCGGACGTGAGGAGACGGCCATGCGAAGCCTTACGGTCCTTTTTGATCCGAGCTGCGCGCTCTGCCGGGCGGCGCGGTGGTGGCTGGACGGGCAGCGGAAGTACGTGCCGATGGAGTTCATCGGCGCCGGGACGGCGGTGGCGGCGCAGCGCTTCCCGGGGCTGGACCCGGCGTCGACGTTGAAAGAGATGACGGTGATCGGCGACGGCGGCCAGGTGTACCGCGGCGCCAAGGCCTGGCTGATGTGCCTGTGGGCGTTGCGCGAGTACCGCCAGCGCGCCATCCGCTGGAGCCGGCCGGACCGGGTGCAGTACGCCCGCCGGTTCGTCGCCTGGGTGTCGCGCAACCGCAAGGTGCTGCAGAGGGCCTCCGCTTGACCGACGAGCGGGCCGCCACGGCCGCGCCCGAAGGGGCGGCGAAGACGCGCAAGGGGGAGCAGACCCGCGCGCAGATCCTCGAAACCGCGCTCGTTCTGTTCCGCGAGCGCGGCTACGAGGAGACCACCATGCGGGCGATCGCCGAGGCGGCCGGGGTCGCGGTGGGGAACGCCTACTACTACTTCCGCTCGAAGGAGTACCTGATCCAGGCGTTCTACCAGCGGAGCCACGACGAGCACCTGGCGGCGACGGGCGAGATCCTGGCCGCGGAGAGCGACCTGCGCGCCCGTCTCCTCGGTGTGATGCGGGCGAAGATCGACACCTCGATGCCCTATCACCGATTCGCGGCCGTCCTCTTCAAGACCGCCGCCGATCCGAAGAGCCCGCTCAACCCCTTCCACGAGGATTCCCGGGAGATCCGGGAGAAGGCGATCGCGCTCTTCACAGAGGTGCTGGAAGGCTCGACCACGCGCCTGCGCCACGCCGAGCTGCGGGCCGAGCTGCCGCACCTGCTGTGGATGTACGAGATGGGGATCGTGCTGTACTGGATCCACGACGACTCGCCCGGTTGCCGCCGCACCTACCACCTGCTGGAGCACACCGTGACGCTGGTGGTGCGCCTGATCGCCCTCGCCAACCTGCCGCTGATGCGGCCGCTCATCCGCACGACGCTGGAGCTGTTGGGGGATCTGCGGGGGCCTCACCCACCGGGAGAGGGGGGATCAGAACTCCCCGACGAAACCGATCTCGACCTCTAGGTGGTACCCGGTCCGCGCCGCCACGGCCTCCTGGATGTGGTCGATCAGCGCCCGCACGTCGGCGGCGGTGGCGTTGCCGGTGTTGATGAGGATGTTGGCGTGGCGGCGGGTGACCATCGCTCCGCCGGCGCAGGCTCCCTTGAGACCGCACTCGTCGATCAGGCGCCCGGCGCCGATCCCTTCGATCTTCTTGAAGATGGAGCCGGCGCTGGGCTCGGTGTCGAGCGGCGGATGGCGCTCGCGGCGCCAGGCCAGGTTCTCCTCGATGATCTGGCGCAGGCGTTCCGGGTCTGCGGCGGTCAGGCGGAAGGTGGCGGCGAGGACGACGTCGTTGCGATGGTGGAGGATCGAATCGTCGTAGCCAAACTGGAAGTAGTCGACGTCGACGGTGCGGCGCTCGCCTTCCTGGGTGAGGATCTCGGCGCCCGCGGTGACCTCGGCGATGAACATCGTGCGCTCGCGCGCCGGGGCCGGCGCCAGGAAGTGCAGGTTCTGCCAGAGCGCACCGCCGACGGTCGAGGGGATGCCGGCGTAGTGCTCCAGGCCGGAGAGCCCATGCGCGACCGTGGCCTCGATCAGGTCCGGCCAGACCACCGTGCCGCTCGCGGCGATGACCGTGCCGGTCGCAGGGGAGATTCGGACGTTCCGCGCCTGATTGCGGATCACCAGGCCGCGGAACCCCTTGTCGCCGATCAGGATGTTGGCTCCCAGGCCGAGGAGGAAGTAGGGGATGCCGAGCTCGCGGGCGGCGAGGAGAGCTTCAGCCAGCTCATCGGCGGTCTCCGGCTCATAGAAGAGGTCGGCCGGACCGCCGATGCGGAAGGTGGTGAACGGCGCGAGCGGCACGTCCGTGCGGACGCGATCGGCGCCGAGGATCTGGCCGAGTCGGGAGTCCGCCGCCCGAGCCCTCACCCCCGACCCCTCTCCCGTGCGTCCCCCACACACCCGCCCCGAACGGGAGAGGGGCGCCACCGCCCAACCCCAAAAACGACAGGCAGGGTCGGAGGATATTGTCTTCGGGTGGGGGCGCCCTCTCCCGCTCGGGGTGGGGGGCGGCGGCACGCGCGGGGGAGGGTCGGGGAGGGGGCGGATGGGAGGACGACTCCACCCCGAGTCCCTGAGGCAGCCGTTTCGTTCATTGATCCAGCAACTGAATCCGCCGGAGGTGCCGTCCCCCTTCGAAGGGGGTTTCCAGCCAGATGCGGACGATCTCCAGGGCGGTTTCGAGGGAGATCATCCGTTCGCCGATCGAGAGAGCGTTGGCGTCGTTGTGCTCGCGGCCGAGGCGGGCGGTTTCCGCGTTCCAGCAGAGAGCGCAGCGCACTCCTTTGATCCGGTTGGCGGCCATCGCCTCGCCGTTGCCGGAGCCGCCGAGCACGATGGCGCGCTCGCAGAGGCCGGCGGCCACGGCTTCGGCGGCGGGACGGATGAACAGGGGATAGTCCACCGACTCTGTCGAATCGGTGCCGAAGTCGTGCACTTCGTGGCCGCGCTCAGTGAGCCAGCGTTTGATCTCTTCCTTGTAGCGGAAGCCGGCGTGGTCGGAGCCGAGAGCGATTTTCATGGTGCCCCCCATTAAATCATGAAGACGCCATCATGAAGACGCCCGGCGCCGCCGCGCCTCGAAGAGGACGAGAGCTGCCGCGACGGTGGCGTTGAGCGACTCGACCGGCGGCTCCATGGGGATGGTGAGGCGCAGGACGGCACGGGCGGTGAGGGCGGCGGAGAGGCCCGGCCCCTCGGCGCCGACGGCGAGGATGAGCGTGCCATCGAGCGGCGCGGCGTAGAGATCGACGCCGTCGCGCGGCACCAGGGCGGCCCAGCACGGATGGAGCGCGCTGAGGTGATGGCTGAGCGCGTCGGGATCAGCGTTCACGGCGACGGGCAGGCGGAGGAGGCTGCCGGCCGAGGCGCGCAGGGCGCGCGGGTGGTTGGGGTGCGCGGTGCCCGGCGAGAGAGCGAGACCGGCGGCTCCGGCCGCCTCGGCCACCCGCGCGAGGGCGCCGACGTTGCCCGGATCTTGCAAGCCTTCCAGATAGAGATAGGGGGCTCCCGGCCGCACCGGCAGCGCGGCGAGGCCGGAGCGGGGGAGGCGGGCCACGGCGAGGATGCCGCGCGGCGCGTCGGCGTCGGCGAGATCGTCCAGCAGCTCCGGAGCCACCTCAAGAGATAGGATGGGGAGCCGGCGGGCGAGGGCAAGACCTTCCGGCGACGCGAGATAGGCGGGCGTCGCGAGCACCGATTCGAGGGCGAAACCGCCGTCGAGAGCCTCGGCCACCAGATGCGTCCCTTCCAGGATGGCGTGGTCGCCTTTACTTCGCCGGAGGCGCCGAATATCCTTGAGTCGCTGGTTTTGACGACTGGAGATCATGATCACCGACCATAAGAGTTTCTGGCAGCGTCTTCAATCAGGGGTCGAGGTGGCCGTCGCCGGCACCAGCTCGGACGCCCTGCTTGGCGTACGCGATGCGTTCATCCGATTCTTTCACGACGGGCACGACCGGACGGTCTCCGTGGCCGTCGTCCCCCAGGCGGTGGGTGATTCTCTCCCGATCGGCCTGCCGTTCTCCGACGAGGAGACCCTGCGCCTGGCGCAACAGCGCGTGCGCGAGCTCGAAGGGCGCCTCGGCGACACCTACCACTTCTACATCGCCACCGAGGGTGGCCTGTCCTCCCTCGACATCGACGGCACGGCCCGCTACTTCGTGCGCAACTGGACGGTGGTGCGCAGCCCGCTGGGAGAGGCTTGGGGATCGAGCGGCTCGGTGCAGATCCCGGAGCGCATCGTCACCGGCCTGGACCAGACGCAGATCGAGCTCGCCATTCCCGGCACGCGCAAGAGCGGTGGCATGCTGCGGTCGCTGACCGGCGGCCTGGAAACCCGGCGCAAGGCGATCGCCCAATCGACCCTGCTCGCCATCTCGTCCCTCTTCTACGGCATCCTGGAGAGCCGGCACGCCCGCTGAGGGCGCCGGCCGTCAGTCCTCCAGGGTTTCCTCCTCGATCGCCGTCCGCGGCCATCCGCAGCGTGGACGGCCATCCGGCCATGGACCATCGCGGCAGCGCGCCCATGGTGCCGGCGGGACTTTTTACGCATGTCCATGTGTTGCTTGGTGAAATCTCAGGTCCATAGGAGGCCCGCTGAATGCCGCTGAGACCGCTCCATCGCCTTGCATCCCTCTCCGTCTTCCTCCTTGCCGCCGCCATCCTCGCTCCTCTCCGTGTTCCCGCACCCGCCTCTGCCGCCGGGTCAACGGGGCGGTCGCTCTCCCAGGTCCTGCGTGAGAAGCTCTCCCATCCGCTGTTGCGCGACGACGAGCCGGGTGAGGCGCAGGATTTCTACCGGCTGAAGCGGGCGCCGCGCGGGCAGCAGGCCGTCCCCGTGGAGCGGTATCTGCAAGCCGTCGAGCGGATGCGCTTCATGCCGCAGTATTCGACAGCGCGGAACGCTGTCCTTCCCACCCGCGCCGATCTCGCTCGACAGGGAGCCCCGGCGCTCGACAAGGCGTCCAGCCTCGGTGCCTGGACGCCGCTCGGGCCGGGCAACGTCGGTGGGCGGACGAGAGCCCTGGTGATCGACCCGCGCCAGCCGCGGACGCTCTATGCCGGCGGGGTGGCCGGCGGTGTCTGGAAGTCGACCGATGGCGCGGCGAGCTGGCAGCCGCTCTCCGACCTCCTCCCCAATCTGGCGATCGGCTCCCTGGCGATGGATCCGGCGAATTCGAACGTGCTCTATGCCGGCACCGGCGAGGGCTACTTCAACGGCGACTCGGTGCGCGGTGCCGGCATCTTCAAGACCGTCGACGGCGGCGCCTCGTGGCACCGGCTCGCGGTCACCGCCGACAACGCCAACTTCTACTACGTGAACGACCTGAAGATCAGCTCGCGCAACAGCTCCCGCGTCTACGCCGCGACCAGCACCGGCGTCTTCCGCTCCCTGAACGGCGGCGCCACCTGGACGCGGGTCTACAAGACCTCCGTCTTCGGCGGCTGCCTCGACCTCGCGCTGCGCACCGACACGCCGACCGATACGCTCTTCGCCGCGTGCGGCACCTTTGAGCAGGCTTCCGTCGTGCGCAACACCGCGGCGGAGGGCAACGGCGGGTGGAGCGTCGTGCTGACCGACAAGGCCATGGGGCGGACCTCGCTGGCGATCGCGCCCTCGAACCAGAACGTCATCTACGCCCTGTCGTCGAGCATCGCCTCGGGGAATTACAGCCTGGGGCTGCTGGGGGTCTTCCGTTCCTCGACCGGCGGCGGCGCCGGGAGCTGGACCGCCCAGGTGCGCAACACGAACGCCAACAAGCTCAACACCCTGCTCCTCTCCAACCCGGTGATCGCCTACCTCAAGGAGTGCGGCTTCGCGAGCAGCGACGCCTTCCTGAATCAGGGGTGGTACGACAACGTCATCGCCGTCGATCCGAAAGACCCGAACCGGGTGTGGGCCGGCGGTGTCGACCTCTTCCGTTCCGACGACGCCGGCAAGAGCTGGGGACTGGCGTCGTATTGGTGGGCGACCTCTCCAGATGGCAACGCCCCGAGCTACGCGCACGCCGACCAGCACGCCATCGTCTTCCATCCGCTCTACAACGGCACGACCATCAAGACCATGTTCGTCGGAAGCGACGGTGGCATCTTCAAGAATTTCGACGCTCGTGCCCAGACCGCGCGGACTCTCGCGGGAGTGTGCGATCCGACGGTTCCTCCGGTCGCCTGGCAGCCGCTCAACAACGGCTACGCGGTGACCCAGTTCTACGACGGCAAGCCATATCCGGACGGCACCCGCTACTTCGGCGGCACGCAGGACAACGGCACGGTGCGCGGTGACGACACGGCGGGAGCCAACGCCTGGTCGCAGGTCCTCGGCGGCGACGGCGGCTTCGTGGCGGTCGATCCGACGAACACCGACGTCCTCTATGGGGAGAACACCGGCCCGTCGCTGGTCAAGTCCACCGACGGCGGCACCAATTGGGCGAATGCGACCCACGGCATCGACCAGAGCGAAGACTTCCTCTTCATCGTGCCTTTCGCCATGGACGCCGCTGATTCGCAGCGCCTGTGGCTCGGCGGGTCCAGGCTGTGGCGGACCACCGACGGAGCCGCGCACTGGACCCAGGCGAGCGCGACGGTGCCGGGGAGCCAGAACAAGATCGTGAGCGCCGTGGCGATCGATCCCACCAACCCCAACCACGTGCTCGCCGGCACGGTGGAGGGCTTCATCCTGCGCACCGACTCCGCGCTGACGGACACCGGCACGACTCACTGGCACAGCAGCCAGCCCCAGGAAGGGTACCTGTCGTTCCTGGCGGTCGATCCGCAGAACGGCTCCGTGGCCTATGCCACCTACTCGACCTTCGGCACCACCCACGTCTGGAAGTCGACCGACGGCGGCAGCACCTGGACGGCGCTGGACGGCACCGGCTCCGGCGCCTTGCCGGACATTCCGGTCCAGACGGTGGCGGTCGATCCCGCCCACTCCGCCAACCTCTACATCGGCACCGACCTGGGGGTCTTCTCCTCCACGGACGGCGGTGCGCACTGGCTGGTGGAGAACACCGGCTTCGCCAACGCCGCCACCGACGCCCTGGTGATCCGCAAGGGCACCGGAGGCCAGCGCGACCTCTTCGCCTTCAGCCATGGGCGGGGAGCGTGGAAGGTGACCCTCCCATAGCTCTCCCGCCCACTCCTGGGGCGGCTGGATTTTCACGCATGATTATGTGAAGCTTGCTGAAATTCAGCTCCCCAGGAGGCTCACGCTCATGCCCCTGAAGCCGTTTCAACGCCTCGCAGCCCTGTCCTTCTTCGTCCTCCTCGCCCTCCTCGCCATCGTTCTCGTTCCTCTCCGCACGCCGGCGCCGGCCGTGGCCACCAGCCGGCCGCTGCGGGACAAGCTGCCTCGTCCCTTCGATGCGCCGGGCGAGGCCCAGGAGTTCTACCGGCTCAAGCGGGCTCCGCACGGACAACGGGGCGTCCCGGTCGAGAGGTATCTGCAAGCCCTGGTGCGGATGCGCTTCATGCCGCAGTACTCGACGGCCCGCCGGGCCGTCCTCCCTTCCCGGGGAGAGCTCGCGCTCCGCGGCGTGACGCTCGACGAGACGGCCGGTCTCAGCGGCTGGACGCCGTTGGGGCCGGGCAACGTCGGCGGGCGCACGCGGGCGCTGGTGATCGACCCGCACCAGCCGCGCACGCTCTATGCCGGCGGGGTGGCCGGCGGGGTCTGGAAGTCGATCGATGGCGCGGCGAGCTGGCGGCCGCTCACCGACCTCCTCCCCAACCTGGCAATCGGCTCGCTGGCCATGGACCCGGCCCACTCGAATGTGCTCTATGCCGGGACCGGAGAGGGTTATTTCAACGGCGACGCCGCGCGGGGCGCCGGGATCTTCAGGACGATCAATGGCGGCGTCACCTGGCAGCAGCTCACGGCGACCGCGAACAACCCCGACTTCTACTACGTCAACGACATCAAGATCAGCGCACGCAACAGCTTGCGCGTCTACGCCGCCACCGGCACCGGCGTCTTCCGGTCCCTGAATGGCGGCGCCACCTGGACCCGGGTCTACGCCACCACCGCGCGCGGCGGCTGTCTCGACCTCGCGCTGCGGACCGACAAGACGACCGACACGCTCTTCGCCTCCTGCGGCACCTTCCGGCAGGCCTTCGTCGTGCGGAACACGGCTGCGGAGGGGAGCGGCGCGTGGACCGTCGTGCTGAACGACCCGCAGATGTCGCGGACCTCCCTGGCGATCGCGCCCTCGAACCAGAACGTCATCTATGCCCTGGCGGCGAGCAGCGCCCCGGGGACCTACAACCAGGGTCTGCTCGCGGTCTTTCGTTCCACCACTGGCGGCGCCGCCGGGAGCTGGACCGCCCAGGTGCGCAACACCGATCCAGCCAAGCTCAACACCCTGCTTCTCACCAATCCGCTGGTCGCCTACTCCCAGGAGTGTGGCGTCTCCGACAGCGATGTGTTCAATAATCATGGATGGTACGACAACGCCATCGCCGTCGATCCGAAGGACCCGAACCGCGTCTGGGTGGGCGGTGTGGACCTCTTCCGCTCCGATGACGCCGGCAAGAGCTGGGGGCTCGCCTCCTCCTGGTGGAGGACTCCGGCCCAGGGGAATCAAAGCTACGTGCACGCCGACCAGCACGTCATCGTCTTCCCTCCGCAGTACAACGGCACGACGGTCAAGTCCGTTTTCGTGGGGAACGACGGCGGTCTTTTCAAGAATCTCGATGCCCGCACCCAGACCGTGCGGACCATAGCGGGAGTGTGCAATCCGGCCCTGTCGCCGGCCGTGTGGCAGTCTCTGAACAACGGCTATGCAGTGACCCAGTTCTACGACGGGAAGCCGTATCCGGACGGGAAGCGCTACCTCGGCGGCACGCAGGACAACGGCACGGTGCGCGGTGCGGACACAACGGGAGCGAACCATTGGTCGCAGATCCTCGGTGGAGACGGTGGCTTCGTGGCGGTTCATCCCACGAATACGGACATCCTCTACGCCGAGAACATCGGCCCTTCGCTGGCCAAATCCACCGATGGCGGGGCGCAATGGGCGGACGCGACCCAGGGCATCGACCAGGACGAAGACTATCTCTTCATCGTCCCCTTCGCGATGGATCCCGCCGACCCGCAGCGCCTGTGGCTCGGCGGCACCCGCCTGTGGCGGACGACCGACGGGGCCGCGAGCTGGTCGCCGGCGAGCGCGCCGGTGCCGGGGAGCGAATTCAGCCAGATCGTGAGCGCGGTGGCGATCGACCCGTCCAACGCCAACCACGTGCTCGCCGGCACGTTCGAAGGATTCATCGTGCGGAGCGACTCCGCGCTGACCGGCACCGAGTCCACCGAGTGGCAGAGCAGCCAGCCGCAGGAAGGCTACGTCTCGGCGGTGGCCATCGATCCCACGAACGGCAACGTGGCCTACGCCACCTATTCGACGTTCGGCACGACCCACGTCTGGAAATCGACCGACGGCGGCACCACCTGGACGGCGCTGGACGGCACCGGCTCGGGTGCTCTGCCGGACCTTCCGGTGCAGAGCGTGGCCGTCGATCCCGCACATCCCTCCAACCTCTACCTCGGCACCGATCTGGGAGTTTTTTCGTCGATCGACGGCGGTGCGCACTGGATGGTGGAGAACACCGGCTTCGCCAACGCAGCCACCGATGCGCTCGCGGTCCGCAAAGGCAGCGGCGGCCAGCGCGACCTCTTCGCCTTCAGTCACGGGCGGGGAGCGTGGAGGGTGGCGCTGCCGAACTGAGCGGATCGACCCGACCCGCTCTTCTAGCCATGAGTCCCCCGACAACCTATAGTTAGGGGGACCCATGGCCCTTCGACCTCCACTCCGCTTCTTAGACGTGCCAGGAGAGTTACCATGATCTCCGGCTTCAAGGTAGAAGGCTTCAAATCCCTCTCCGCCGCGTCCATCGAGCTCGGAGCGTTCAACGTCTTCATTGGCGCGAACGGTAGCGGCAAGAGCAATCTTCTGGAAGCGATCGGCGTCATGGGCGCGGCGGCCTTCGGGTCGGTCGAGCCGGAGCCGCTGCGCTACCGGGGTGTCCGGCTCGGTGTTCCTGCCCTCTACAAGAGCTCCTTTCGAGGCAGAAGCTTCCGCCGCATCATCACCTTGGAGGCGACGGCTCCTGGAGCTGTCTACCGACTGGGGCTCGACAACCCGATCGACAACCCGAGCGCGCGATGGAAGATCTCATCCGAGTCACTGGAGGACGATGGACGCCTCGTCGTGTCGCGGAGCCCGAGGGGATGCAACCTCTACGATTCCAAGGGACGCCCGGAACGGATCACGCCCGAGCCGGATCAGACGGTCGCCAGGCTGGCGCTGGCCCGTCGGGACAATGCGGTCTCCGCGCGCGGTCTCCTCCTGGATCTCCTGGATTTCGCTATCTATTCGCCGACGACTCCGGTGCTCCGTGGAGTGGCGACGGACGAAGTGTTCCGCGATCCTCTGGGGCTGTCTGGCGGTGGCCTTCCGGAAGCTCTCAAGCAGCTCACCGACCTCAGCGGGGGCAAGCTCGGTCCGTTCGATCTCGACGATGTCTGGGAAATGATCGAATGGGCCGATCAAATGACCGCGGTCCCCACGTCGCAGGTCCCCCTCTCTCCCGCCGTGAAGACGACGCCGACGGTGCTCCGTTTTCGCGACCGCTTCATGCGGAAGGAGCGGAACACGCTCTCGGCCTACGATGCCAGCGAAGGAGCTCTCTACGTCCTGTTCCTTCTCGCTCTCGTCGCCCACCCGGGGACACCCCGCGTCTTTGCCATCGACAACTTCGACCAGGCGCTCCATCCCCGTCTCGCGCAGACCCTCACCCGGCTGATTTCCCGTCAAGTAGCGACAAATGAGCTCCCCCAGGTTCTGGCGACCACACACAATCCACTCGTCCTGGACGGATTGGATTTGACGAATCCAGCCATCCGTCTGTTCGCCGTCGATCGCGACCAACAGGGCGTGACCCAGGTGCGGCGCGTCGAGGTCACTCCTGAGCTGATGGCCGAGGCCGAGAGCGGCCTCGGACTCTCGCGGCTTTGGGTGATGGGGCGCCTCGGCGGCGTGCCGAGGCTTCTGTAGAGAGTGGCGATCCTTCGCGTCGGTATCGTCGCCGAAGGGAAGTCGGACTGGCTCGCTCTTGAGGCGATCGTGCGGTCCGTGCACCCCGACGTCGAATTCGAAAGGCTCCGGCCTGACATGACACTTGTGTCGCGGTCACCTCATGGTTGGCGCGGCGTGAAAGCCTGGTGCCAGGAGCACGGAGCCCGGCTGGCGGTCCTCATGCAGGGAGTTGTCGGGCGGCCGCTGCACCTCCTGGTGATCCATGCTGACTGCTCGATGGCCCACAATGAAAAGGCCGACCGGCCTTGTCCGCCAGCACAGGCCACTGCCGACGCCCTACGGGATGTGATGACCAGGGCCTGGCTTGGCTTCCAATCACTACCGCGGTTCGTGGTGCTGGCGACCCCGGCCCTCACCACCGATTCCTGGATCATCGCTGACCTGACGCCGCCGCCACCGCCCACACCACCGCCGCGACCATTCCCGCATCCCCAGGTTGCTCCGCTTCGGCGGCCGGCTCGACGCCGCGCCGCCGCAGCTCGGCGGTGGTCACCGGCCCGATCGAGGCGGCGCGCAACTCCGGCCGCCGCCGCTCCCAGTCCGCTCCGAACAGCTCGGCGAAATGCCGCACGACGCGCGGGCTGGTGAAGGTCACCCAGCCGACCGGATTCGCGGCGAAAAGCTCCGCCGCCCGGCGTGCCGCGTCCGCGGGCAGGGCTTTGTCATAGGCGATGACCACGACGGGCTCGGCACCGGCTCGCACCAGCCCGTCGGCGAGAACCGGCCGGGCGTCCGCCGCCTGCGGCAGGAGGACGCGGCGGCTGCGGCCGACCTGGGGGCCGAGCTCGGCGAGCAGCCCTTCGGCGTCCGCGCGGGCGGCGATGAGGTGCGGCTCGATCTCCCAGGCCCGCAGCGCCACCGCGGTCGCGGGGCCGACCACGGCGATGCGGAGGCGGTCCGGCACGCCGCCGGCGGTGAAGGGGAGGAAGGCATCGACGGCGTTGGCGGAGGTGAAGACCAACCAGTCGTAGAGCGCCAGCTCGGTCGCCGCGCGCTCAAGTGGCCGGGGATCGGCGGGAGGAACGACTTCGAGGAGGGGCAGCAACTCGACGATGGCGCCGGCCGCGGCGAAGGCTTCGGCCAAGCCGCCTGCCTGATGCTCGGCGCGGGTGAGGACGACCCGGAGGTTGGCGAGAGGGGGGTGCATCGGGAGGATCAGGCCTCCCGGCGGATGCGCTCCAGGACCTCGTCCGCGCCGGCTTCCCGCAGCGCGGCGACGCAGGCTTCCGCGACCGCGGCGGGATCCGCTCCCACCGCTTCGCCGCGGGCGAAGAACCGGCCGTCGGCGGTCGCCAGGAGAGCGGACAGGCGGAGCTCTCCGTTCCCGTCCGGCCGCGCCCAGGCGGCGAGGGGGAGCGTGCAGTCGCCTCCGAAGGCGGCCACCACGCGGCGCTCGGCCACGGCGGCGCGGGCGGTGGGCGCGTGGTCGAGAGCGGCGCAGAGCGCTTCGGCGGCGCTTCCGGCGCGCACCTCCAGGGCCAGCGTGCCCTGGCAGGGGGCGGGCAGCAGGACGTCGGTCGCGATCGGATGCGCGGGCAGCCCCTCGAGACCGAGGCGGCGCAGACCGGCGCCCGCCAGGATCACACCGCCGGCTCCGGTTTCCTTCCATTTGCGCAGACGGGTGTCGACATTGCCGCGGATCGGCTCGACCCGCAGGTCCGGGCGGCGCATGAGGATCTGCGCGCGGCGGCGCAGGGCGCCGGTGAGCACGACGGCGCCCTCCGGCAGACCGTCCAGATCCTCGGCAGCGTCGCTCACCAGGACGTCGCGGGGATCGGCGCGCTCCGGGTGCGCGGCGACCATCAGCCCTTCGGGGAGGCGCACGGGGAGATCCTTCATGCTGTGCACCGCGAGATCGAGCGAGCCGTCGAGGAGGCCGCGTTCGAGCTCCTGGGTGAACAGCCCCTTGCCGCCCACCTTGGCGAGATCGCCGGTGACCACGTCGCCGGTGGTGACGATCCCCACCAGCTCGACGGTCAAGCCGGGGTGGCGCGCTTCGAGGGTGCGCGCCATCATCCCCGACTGCGCGAGGGCGAGCGCGCTGCGGCGTGTGCCAAGGCGGAGATGGCGCAGCGGAAGGTCAGTCATCTGTCCAGTCATTTGTGATGTTCGTCTTCATCGAGGCGGAACAGCTCGCGCACCAGATCGAGGCGGGAGAGGTCGTGGTTGCCGTCGCGCCCGCGGAGCTGCGTACTCGGGTGGTGGAGGATCTTGCGCACCAGCGCCCGGGTCAGGCGGTCGAGGTCGGCGTGCGTCTCCGGCGGGAAGCGGGCGAAGGCTTCGGCGAGCTCGTGCTGGCGGATGCGCTCCGCCTGCTTCTGCATCTGCGCGATGATCGGCTCCGCCTCCAGGCCGCGCACCCAGCTCCGGAAGTGATTCAGCTCCTGATCCAGGATCTCCTCGACCCGCGGCACCTCTTCCTTGCGCCGCTTGAGGTTCTTCTGGATCAGCAGGTCCAGCGAGTCGATGGTGTGAAGGAACAGGTTGTCGAGCTTGGACGCCGCTGCCTCGACGTTGCGCGGCACTCCCAAATCCACCACCAGGAGCTTGCGCCCGCGGCGGCTCGCCATGGCCTCCTTGAGCTGCTTGCGGGTGAGCACCGGCTCGTCGGCGCCGGTGGTGGCGATCACCACGTCGGCGGTGCGCAGGACGTCCAGCCGCTCGGCGAAGGTGCGGAGCTGAGCCTGCGGCACCTCCTCCTGGAACTGGCGCGCCCGCTCCTCGCTGCGGTTCGCCACGATGAGCTCCCGCGCGCCACGTTCGACCAGCGGCCGGGCCACCGAGCGGGCGATCTCGCCGGCGCCGATGATCAGCACCTGGCACTCTTCGAGACCGCTGAAGATATTGCGCGCCAGCTCGACCACGGCGTAACCCAGCGACACCGCGCCGGTCGTGATCGCCGTCTCCTGGCGCGCCCGCGCGCCGGCGGCCAGGGCGCTCCGCAACAGCCGCCGCAGCACCGGTCCGGTCGACCCCACGTGCTCCGCGAGCGCCGCCTGCTGCTTCACCTGGCCGAGGATCTCCGGCTCCCCGAGCACCATCGATTCGAGACCGCTCGCCACCGCCAGCAGGTGATGCGCCGCTTCGCCGTTGCGCTTGACGTACAGCCGGCCGGGCTTCTCGAGCTCCGGGGCCTTCTGCAGGAAGATGACGTCGAGCGACGTGCGATAGGCCTCGTCCTCGTCCTGCGGCTGGAGGTAGATCTCCGTCCGGTTGCAGGTGGAGAGGAGGAACGCCTCGGTGACCCCCGGCCGGGCGAGCAGATGGACGAGCGCATGCTCCGCCTGCTCCCCGGTGCACGACACGCGCTCACGCAACTCGATCGGCGCGCAGCGGAAGTCCGTGCCGACGAGGAGGAGCGAGGGCTCTTGCTTGGTGTCCGTACTCATCGCGCGGCCATGGTCAGAGAAAACCGTGGAAGTCGGTGAAGAAGAAATTGACCGCCACCAGCGAGAAGAGGATCGCCGCCAGGCCGGCGAGACTCGCGAGCGCGGTCTGGCGCCCCTGCCAGCGCTGCAGCCGGCGCAGCAGCAGCGCCACCGCGTAGAGCACCCAGGTGGCCAGGGTGACGAGGATCTTCGGATCGCGCAGCCAGGCGTCGTGATAGAGGCGCTCCGCCCAGAAGGCGCCGGTCAAAACCGCGCCGGTCAGGGTCAGGAAGCCGATCGACAGGGCGCCGATCATCATCTTCTCCAGCACCTCCAGAGGCGGCAGCTTGCCATAGAAGGTGGAGAAGCGCCCGGCCTTCAGGTCTCTGTAGAGCTGGAGGAAGAGGAAGGCGTAGGCCGCTCCCACCACGAACGAGGCGTAGCCCAGGAGAGCGAGCGAGACGTGGGTGGAGAAGAACACGTCGTGGAAGATCGCGCGGTCCGGCGGGTTGGGCTTGGTCAGCACCGACGACAGGAGCTGGAAGAAGAAGACCAGGGAGACCATCCAGAAGCCGGTCGTCCGTTCCCGGCCGTGCCACTCGACGAAGGCGTAGACCACGGCCACCGCGAAGGCGACGATCGACAGCGCCTGGGAGACCGTGGCGGCGGGGAACTGATGGTGGCGCACGGCGAGGCCGGTGAGATAGCCGAGGTGGAGCAGCAGCGTCCCGCACAGGACGGGACTGGCGATCCGTCCCGCGGTGGGGTGGGCCGCGAAGAAGACGAAGCCATAGGCGATCGCCGTACCGAGATACAGCAACGGCAGCAACAAGTTGGCGGTTTCGAGAAAGGCTATCAATCCATGTCCTCAGAGAAAGCTCGTTGAATGCTAGCACCTCCTTGCCCGCTTTCCCTATCCTCTGCTAGTGTCTCCGCCCCGGTTGCGCAAGAGTTGCGGGGGCGGGTCGAGGAAGTCAGAGGGAGATCGAGGGGAGACATGACCAACGTCATCATCGTGGGGATGCAGTGGGGAGACGAGGGAAAGGGCAAGATCGTGGATCTGCTCTGCCCGGCCTTCGACGGAGTCGTGCGCTATCAGGGGGGGCACAACGCCGGCCACACCGTCCGCTTCCGCGACCAGCACTTCTCTCTGCATCTGATCCCGTCCGGCATCCTGCATCCCGGCATGCTCTGCGTGCTGGGCAACGGTATGGTCGTGGCTCCCGACGCGTTCCTGGCCGAGCTCGACCGCCTGCACGAGGCCGGCGTCGATTCCGCCGAGCGGCTCTTCGTCTCCAACCGGGCGCACGTCCTGCTGCCCTGCCACGCCAATCTTGACCAGGGGCGCGAGGAAGCGCGCGGCGCCGGCAAGATCGGCACCACCTCGCGCGGCATCGGCCCGGCGTACGAGAGCAAGGTCTCGCGCTGCGGTCTACGCATGTGCGACCTCTTCGCGCCGGACCTCGACGAAAGGCTGAGCGCCCAGGTCGGCAAGATCCAGCACGAGCTGGCGAGCCTCGGAGCCGGACCGTGTCTCGAAGTGAGCGCCTACGCGGACCTCTGCCGGCAGTGGGGCGAGCGCCTGAAGCCCCGCCTGCGCGACACCGAGCAGCTCTTGAACCGCTGGATCGCCGACGGCAAGAAGCTCCTCTTCGAAGGAGCCCAGGGCGCCCTCCTCGACATCGACCACGGCACCTACCCGTTCGTCACCAGCTCCAACTCGACGGCCGGGGGAGCCTGCACCGGCACCGGCGTGCCGCCCACCCGGATCGGCGGCGCGATCGGCGTGCTCAAGGCGTACACCACGCGGGTGGGGGGAGGGCCGTTCCCCAGCGAGCTGCACGGCGACGTCGCCGAGTTCCTGCGCAAGCGGGGGAACGAATACGGCACCACCACCGGCCGGCCGCGCCGCTGCGGCTGGCTCGACACGGTCGTCGCCCGCTACGCCCAGCTCTTGAACGGCGTCGACGCCATCGCCCTCACCAAGCTCGACGTGCTCGACGATTTCGACGAGATCCCGGTCTGCACCGGCTACCGCGTCAACGGCCAGGCGCTGCGCGACCTGCCGCCCGACCAGAAGAGCCTGGAAGACGCCGAGCCCATTCTCCACGTGATGAAAGGCTGGAAGACCTCGACCGTCGGCATCCTCGACGAGGACGACCTGCCGCCGGCGGCCCGGGACTACATCGCCTTCATCGAGCAGGAGATCGGCGCTCCCTGCTCCATGATCTCCACCGGTCCACGCCGGGAAGAGACCCTGATCCACGAGGACGGCGCCCTGCAGGCGCTGACCTCCGGACGCCTGTCGAACGTGCTGGCGCAGCGTTGACAGGAGCAGCGGACGTTTAATCCGCATCACTGAAGAGGAGAATCTGATGAAGAAGACGTTGCGATTCGCAGCCCTCGTTGCCGTCTGCCTGGCAGCCTGGCTCACCAGAAATCCGCAGGCTCAGGCCGCCACCACGTGGTGCGTCGACGTGGAGGGGAATCTCTGCCACCCGAACGGCGCCAAGCTCCATTGCGTCATGCCGGGCAACACCTGGGCCGTATGCACCTGCATCGACGGCGTCTGGGACGGTTGCAGCTTGTAATCGCCTTCCAGGGGGCGGCTCGCCGCTGCCCCCTGCCTTCCGCTATACTTCGCCGCGAGGGCTGTTAGCTCAGTTGGTAGAGCAGCGGACTTTTAATCCGCGTGTCCAGGGTTCGAGTCCCTGACGGCCCACCACCCTCTTTCTCCAATCCCCACAATAATTTACGCTCGTTGGCAGAGGTCGCCTCTTGACCTCCTCTGAGGTTCCGCGGATCACTGGCGGGACAGTTGGAGAGGAAAGATGGCGACGATTGGAGGAGTGGGCCTCAACTCCCCTGGGGGATCGGCAACATCTCTTGGGGGAAGCTCAACTCCGCGTGGAACCTGTGACCACTGCGCGCAGGTGAGACCGAGCGCCTCCGCCAGCTCGGTCTGGCTCGGCCAATGCGAGGCGGTCGCCTTGTGGCAGGCTATTTTCGTCTGACGTTTGACAGGAACCGTATGTCTCTAATACGCTCCCCGCTTCTGCTCGTGAACAAGGCAAGGTGAGCCGGGAGGCGTTCCCAGCTCATGAGCCAACGCTGGTCGAGGTGAGCGTGGCCACAAAGGGTCGTTCTCCGGGGCTTGGGCTTGATCTTGCCCGCTGTGTGCGGATAGCCGCGCTCTGCCTGGGCCTGCTCGCGCCGGCCGCCGCCTGGGCGGCTCCCGGCGATCCGATCGCGACCGGCTCGCTGCGCATCCAGGGCAACCGTCTGACGATCTATGCGGACGCCAGCACCACCGACGCGGACCAGACGGTCAACGTCGGCGAGCGGGCGCGGGTGCGCACCTGTTTCGGCGGCGCGGACGTGCCGTGCGGCTCGGTCCTGCCGGGCGATCCGCGGATCGCCGGCATGGTGGTGCGCGGCGACCTGAGCGGTCCCGAGGTGCCGCAGGCGATCGTTCTGGAGACGGTGCCCGGGGGCGCGTTCCTGCTGCCCGGCTTCCAGCAGGAGGGGGACTACCGGCTGGAGAACGTCCGGCTGGTCGAGGAGGCGACGGGCCAGGTGCTGAGCACCGCCGAGCCGTCGCTCGCCATCCTCCACGTGCGCCAGATCCTGCTCGCCTCGGCGAGCGTGCGCACTCTGTCTCTCGCCGAGCTGCAAGCGCGCGGCATCACCTTCTCGGCGGAGAACTTCCAGGCCTTCAACTTCGCGGTGGGCTTCGCCTTCGGCGACCAGATCGTCAAGATCGAGCTGCCGATCGTCTATTCG